>Ga0209257_1000139_pt1 | contig 202285 bp, 183 predicted proteins | sample AraplaCvi_mCL_r2_FD_184277 | JGI IMG/M metagenome (GOLD analysis project Ga0209257, IMG submission 184277) | Arabidopsis root microbial communities from North Carolina, USA - plate scrape MF_Cvi_mCL_r2 (SPAdes) (version 2) | ecosystem: Host-associated > Plants > Roots > Endosphere | place... | reverse complement strand
GCTTCACGCAGCGCGAGCCGTACGACTGCACCCAGCCGTTGGCGGTGAAGGCGAAGCCGTCGAGCTGCTCGCCGAAGTACTCGACCATGTCGTTGCGCTCGGCTTCGCCATGCACCAGCACGTCGATGCCCAGTTCCTCCTGCTTGCGCACGGCGAGTGCGATCTCGGCGCGCATCTTCTCGCGGTAGCCGGCGGCGTCGAGCTCGCCGCGCTTGAAGGCGGCGCGCGCGGCGCGGATGTCCGGCGTCTGCGGGAACGAGCCGATGGTGGTGGTCGGCAGCGCCGGCAAGGCGAAGCGCGTGCGCTGCACCAGTTGGCGCAGCGCGAAGACCGACACGCGGCTGTCGTCGCCGGCCACGCTGCGCGCCAGGCGCAGGGCCACGTCGGCGCGGTGCACGCGCGGGCTGGCGCGGCGTGCCGACACTGCCGCGCGGGCGGCCGCCAGTTCGGTCGCGACAGAAGCTTCATCGCCGTCAATGGCCGCACGAAGCACGCGCAGCTCGTCGAGCTTCTCGATGGCGAAGGCAAGCCACGACTTGAGCTCAGTGTCGAGCTTCGTCTCGGCCTCGAGGTTGAAAGGCACGTGCAGCAACGAGCACGAAGGCGCTATCCACAGCTCGCCCTTGTGCTTCTCCGCCACTGGCCTGAGCTTGGCCAGCGCGGCATCGACGTCGGTACGCCAGATGTTGCGACCATCGACCACGCCGACAGACAGCACCTTGTGCGCCGGCAGCCAGTCGGCCACGCCCGTCAGTTCCTGCGGCGAACGCACCGCGTCCACGTGCAGGCCCGCCACCGGCAGCTGGCAGGCCAGGCGCAGGTTGTCCGACAGGGGCGAGAAGTACGTGGCCAGCAGCAGCTTCGACGCGCTGCGGGCCAGTTGCCAGTAGGCGCGCTCGAAGGCGTTGCGCCACGCTTCGGGCAGGTCGAGGCCAAGGATGGGTTCGTCGATCTGCACCCATTCCACGCCCTGCTGCTTCAACCGCCGGAGCACCTGTTCGTACACGGGCAGCAGCGAGTCGAGCAGCGAGAAGCGGTCGAAGCCGGCTTCCTTTTCTTTGCCGAGGTACAGGAAGCTCAGTGGCCCGAGCAGCACGGCCTTGACCGCGTGCCCGGCCTGCTGGGCCTGCGCCACTTCGTCGAACAGGCGCGTCGACGCGAGCTTGAACTGCGTGGCCGCATCGAACTCGGGCACGAGGTAGTGATAGTTGGTGTCGAACCACTTCGTCATTTCCAGCGCAAAAGTGCCTTCGGCGCCGTGGTTGCAGCTGTCGTCGTGCACGTGGCCGGCTTCGCTTTCCACGCCGCGCGCCATCGTGAAGTAGCGCGAAAGTTCGGGTTCGTCGCCATGAAAGCCGAAGCGCCCCGGTTCGCAGCCGAGCAGCTGGATATGGTTGGCCACGTGGTCGTAGTATGCAAAGTCGCCGACCGTCACGAAGTCGAGTCCCGCATCGCGCTGGGCCTGCCAGTGGCGCGCGCGCAGTTCTTCGCCGACCGCTTCGAGCGCGGCGCGATCGATCTCGCCACGCCAGTGCTTTTCGAGGGCGAACTTGAGTTCCCGGCGGGCGCCCATGCGCGGAAAGCCGAGGGTGTGGATACGGGTGGTCATTTGCAGGTAGTAATCGCTGATCTTGGGAGCCTGCAATGGTCGGCGTTTGAGGCATATGATTCAAACGAAACCTTTTGCCCATTCGATTGAATAATTTTCATGTTGCAGTCGCCCCTCGAAATACGCCACCTGCGCACGCTCATCGCGCTGCGCGACACCGGCAGCCTGGTGCGCGCAGCGCAGCTGCTCAACCTCACGCAATCGGCGCTGTCGCACCAGATCAAGCTGCTCGAAGACCGCTACGGCGCGCAGCTGTTCGAGCGCAAGTCGGTGCCGCCGCAGTTCAGCACCACCGGCCTGCGGCTGCTGCAGCTGGCCGACACCGCGCTGCCGCTCATCGAGGAAGCCGAGCGCGACGTGGCCCGGCTCGCGCTGGGGCGCAGCGGACAGCTGCGCATCGTGGTCGAGTGCCACACCTGCTTCGACTGGCTGATGCCGGCGATGGACGCGTTCCGCCAGCGCTGGCCCGAGATCGAGCTCGACATCGTCTCGGGCTTTCACCCCGACCCGATCGCGCTGGTGATGCAGAACCGCGCCGAGGTGGCGATCGTGTCCGAGGAAGACCCCGACGAAACCGTCGACTACCACGCGCTGTTTCGCTTCGAGATCATGGCGCTGCTGGCCAACGATCATCCCCTGACAGCCAAGACGCATCTCACGGCGCGCCACTTTGCCAACCAGACGCTCATCACCTACCCCGTGCCCGACGACATGCTCGACATCGTGCGGCAGGTGCTGGCGCCAGCGGGCGTGGAGCCCGCGCACCGCCGCACCACCGAGCTCACGGTGGCGATGCTGCAACTGGTGGCGAGCGGGCGCGGCGTGGCGACGCTGCCGCTGTGGGCAGTGCAGAACTACCTCGATCGCGGCTATGTCACGGCCCGGCGCGTGGGCAGCAAGGGGCTGACGGGGCGGCTCTACATGGCGTGCACGCAGGGCACGTCGGGGCAGCCGTGGCTGGCGGACTTCGTGCGCATCACGCGCGAGAGCTGCTTCAAGAGCCTGCCGGGGATCGAGCTGCTGTAGCAATGGCACTGCAGAATCGCAACTTCGCATCCACACTCGAGGACAGGAAGACCCGATGGCTCTGAAGAAGAAAGGCCGCTACTGGTACGGCGATGGTCCGGAAGACACCCAGGCCGAAATGCAGCGCTACAGCCAGGCCAACGCCTACCCGGCCACGCGGTTCGCGGCGTCGACATGCAACTGCGGCCAACGCGTCTTCAAGCTCGAAACCGACGAGGACACGGGCGCGGCCAGGCGCACCTGTACGGCCTGCGGCAACGTTCACCTGATGGGCGACAGCGCCGAATACGCGGACGAAGCCGAGTTCGAGAACCACGAATGCGTCTGCGGCGCCGAAGCCTTCGAGCTGCTCTCGGGCGTGGCACTCTACGCCGACAGCAGCGACGTGCGCTGGTACTACCTCGGCTGCCGCTGCACCAGCTGCAGCCTCGTCGGTGTCTTTGCCGACTGGAAATGCGAAGGTGGGGACGCCGGCGACTTTCTCGCCGCCGTCTGATCGCGGCGCATCGCCTCGCCGATCCAGGCGCGGAAGGCCGCCACCTTCGGTCGATCGTGGCTGGCCTGCGGGTACACAAGGTAATAGGCGAAGTCTTCCAGCCATGCGGCTCTGAAGAGCCGCACCAGCCGGCCTTCTGCGACTTCGTTCGCCACCAGGGCCGCGGGCAGCAGGCCGACGCCCTGCCCCGCCTGCACCGCGCCCACCAGCAGCCCTGCATCGTCGAACGACGGCCCGCGGGCCGGGCCGGTGTCGGCAATGCCCTGTGCCTCGAACCACAGGCGCCAGCCCTTGCGCTCGGCGTCGTTCACGCGCGGCCACTGCAGCAGGTCGGCCGGCTTCTTCGGCTTGCCGTGCTCGGCAACCAGCGCGGGCGCGGCGACGGGAACCATCTCGACCGTGAGCACGCGCTGGCTGGCAAGCCCGGGGTACTGGCCCATGCCGTGGCGGATGGCGACGTCGACGCCGTCGCGCGAGAAATCGGCAAGCGTGTTGCTGGCCCGCACCTGCAGGTCGATGCCGGGATGCGCTTTCTGGAATGACTTGAGGTGAGGCACGAGCCAGGCGGCAGCGAAGAACGGCGTGGCGCTCACGGTGAGCAGGCCGGTGTCCGCGGGCACGGCGAGCTTCTGCGTGGCGTCGCTGATCTGCCTGAAGGCGTTGCGCACCGGCGGCAGGTAGGCCTGGCCCGCATCGGACAGGAAGATGCCGCGGTTGACGCGGCGGAACAGCTGCACGCCGAGGTGCAGCTCCAGCGTCTTGACGAGCTGGCTCACGGCGCCCGGGGTCACGCACAGTTCGTCCGCAGCGTTCTTCACCGAGAGATGGCGTGCGGCGGCCTCGAAGGCGCGCAGCGCGTTGAGCGGTGGGAGTTGGTGCTCCATGGTTTAGCAAATCTGATCTGAACCGATCAGAAGTTCTGGTTTGCAAAGCGATCCTCGAAGCAGGAATATTGGCACATACAGGGAAAGAAGAGAACCGATCTGCTTCGCTACTCGCAATCATGAATTCAAAAATTCTGATCCATCTACTGGAGGCCATCCGTTGAGCAACATTCCGCCTCCATCGCAAGGCAAGGGCCTCTTCCGCGGCTGGCTGGTGGTCGCGGGCGCCTTTGCCGTGACCTTCGTCGGCTTCGGCTGCGCCTACACCTTCAGCGCCTTTCTCGAATCGCTGCAGAAAGACTTCGGCGCCTCGCGCGGCTCGGTCTCGCTGGTGTTCTCGCTGGCGGGCTTTCTCTACTTCGGCCTGGGCGTGCTGAGCGGGCCGCTGGCCGACCGCTGGGGTTCGCGGCGGCTGGCCATCGCCGGCATGGTGCTGGTCGGGCTGGGGCTGGCCGTTGCGGGGCAGGCGCAGAGCCTGACGCAGATCTACCTGGCCTACGGGCTTGGCGTCGGCCTCGGGGTCGGCGCGTCGTATGTGCCGGTGCTGGGCGCGGTGCAGCGCTGGTTCGTCAGGCGGCGCGGCTTCGCGTCGGGGCTGGCGGTGAGCGGCATCGGCGTGGGCACGCTGGTGATGCCGCCGCTGGCGTCGTTGCTCATCGAAACGCTGGGCTGGCGGCATGCCTACCTGGCGCTCGGCGGACTGGCGGTGGTGGTGGGCGTGGGCATGGCGCTGCTGATAGAGAACGATCCGCGCGACCGGGGGCTCGGCCCCGATGGCGATCCGCCGCAGCCGCTGGCCGCTTCGGCCAGGCCCGAAGGCTTCACGGTGCGCGATGCAGTGCGCTCACGGCGCTTCGCCGGCCTGTACGCGGCCTGCCTCATCAGTTCGTTCGGCCTGTTCGTGCCTTTCGTGCACCTCGTGCCCTACGCGCTGGACCACGGCGTGCCCAATGCCTCCGCGGTGCTGCTGCTGGGCGCCATCGGCGTCGGCAGCACGGCCGGGCGATTCTTCCTCGGTGGGCTGGCCGACCGCATGGGGCGTGCGCAGACCATGCTGCTGATGTCGACGGGCATGGCCCTGTCGCTGCTCGTGTGGGCGGCGTCCAGCAGCTTCCCTGGGCTGGCCGTGTTCGCGTTCTTCTACGGCGCGTTCTACGGCGGTTTCGTCGCGCTGCTGCCGGCGCTGGTCATGGACTACTTCGGCGGCCGCAACATCGGCGCGATCATCGGGGTGCTCTATACCAGCGTGGCCTTCGGCACGCTGGTCGGCCCCGCCGCCGCGGGCTTTGCCTTCGACATCAGCCGCAGCTACATGCTGCCGATCCTGTCCAGCGTGGGCGCCAACCTCGTGGCGGCCGGCATCATGTGGGCGATGTCGCGGATGGACGCTTCTGCAAAGCTCGCCCCGGCCGCCTCGACGCGGGGTACAGTCGGGAATGACCCAACCGCCGCCCGCCGCTCCTAGCCAGCCTCCCGAGGCAGCTCCCGCCGAAATCACGGAGGACCAGGCAGTCATGCGTGCCTGGGCGCTTTTCGCGGTGCTCTTCGTGGTGGTGATCGGCCTGTTGTGGGCCCTGCACTCCCACTACGGCTGATCACAGAGCCCGCTTCAGGAAGCCTTCTGCACCAGCTTCAGCACGCTCGAGAAATCGAGCGCGCCGTGGCCCGCGAGGCTGTGTGCGGCATACAGGCTGCGTGCCAGCCCACCCAGCGGCGTGGCCGCGCGCACGGCGGTCGCGTTCTCTTGCGCCAGGCCCAGGTCCTTGAGCATCAGGTCAGTGCCGAAGCCCCCCGCGTAGTTCTTCGAGGCGGGTGACGTTTCCATCACGCCCGGCATCGGGTTGTACTTTTCCAGTGCCCAGTTACCGCCCGAGCTGCGGCGCATGATCTCCGACAGCACCTTGGGGTCGAGCCCGTTGGCCACGCCCAGCGCCAGCGCTTCCGAGGTGCCGATCATCAGGATGCCGAGCAGCATGTTGTTGCAGATCTTCGCGGTCTGCCCCGCGCCGGCCGCGCCGGCGTGGAAGATGTTGGCGCCCATCTTTTCGAGCACCGGGCGCGCGCGCTCCAGGTCACCCGTCTCGCCGCCGACCATGAAGGTCAGCGTGCCGGCAATCGCACCGCCGGTGCCGCCCGACACGGGCGCGTCGATCATCGCAATGCCCTTGGCGGCAGCGGCTTCGGCCACCTTGCGCGAGGTGGCTGCGGCGATGGTGCTGCTGTCGATCACCAATGTGCCGGCGCGGATGCTGTCGAGCAGGCCGGGTTTGCCGCCACCGCCGAGAAACAGGCCCTCGACGTGCGCGCTGGCCGGCAGCATGCTGATGACGACCTCGGCATCGGCCACCGTCTCGGCCGCCGACTTGGCAATGGGCAGGCCTTCGGCGCCGAACTTCTTGCAGGCCTCGGCCGAGAGGTCGAAGGCGCTGAGCGTATGGCCTGCCTTGAGCAGGTTCATGGCCATCGGGCCGCCCATGTTGCCGAGGCCGATGAATGCGATTTTCATATGTCTTGTCTCCGTTGTTCTGTGCAGGAATCTATGCGTGTGGATCAGACCAGCGACGCCAGCTCGATCGGCATCTCGCCGCGCGGGCGGAGGTGGTCCTCGATGAAGGCTGGCGTGATCTCTTCGAGCGTGGCCGGGCTCCAGCGCGGATTGCGGTCCTTGTCGACCAGCACCGCGCGGATGCCTTCGGCGAAGTCCTTGTGTGCGCAGAAGCCGAGCGAGGCCCAGTATTCGAGACGGAACACCTCGGCCAGCGACATGCGCAGAACGCGCTGCCACAGCTCGAAGCTCAGCGCGGCCGAGCTGGGCGCGCCTTTGGCGAAGGTCTTGGCTGCGGTCTGCAGCCATGTGTCGTCGCTCTGCAGATCGCGCAAACGCCTTGCGATGTCGAGCAGGTCGTCGCCCGCCATCAGCGCGTTGATGGTGTCGTAGTGCTCGCGCACCTTCGATGGCGGCATCTCGGTGCCCTCGCCCGCCTTGGCGAGGATGCGCGACAGCGTGGCGCGGTCGGCCTTGTTCTCGCCGGCCCATTTCGTCGAAGCGATGGCTTCCAGCACCTCGCCCTTGCGCTCCTGCGGGACCAGCACATCGGCCAGCCCGCAGAAGATGGTGTCGGCCGCGTTGATGTTCGCGGCAGTGAGTGCGAGGAACAAGCCCGTGCGGCCCGGCGTGCGGCGCAGGAACCAGCTGCCGCCCACGTCGGGGTACAGGCCGATGTTGATCTCGGGCATGGCGATGCGGCTCTGCAGCGTCATCACGCGGTGCGAGGCGCCGGCCAGCAAGCCCACGCCGCCGCCCATCACGATGCCGTGACCCCAGCACAGGAAAGGCTTGGGGAAGGTGTGGATCAGGTGGTCCAGTTCGTACTCTTCGCGGAAGAAGTCTTCGGCGTAGGTGTTGCGCTCGGGGCCGCAGTCGAGCAGCGTCTGGTAGAGCTGGCGCAGATCGCCGCCTGCGCAGAAGGCTTTTTCACCGGCGGCCTGCATCAGCACGCCGACAATGCCTTCGTCCTTCGCCCATTCGCGCAGCTTGGGCGTGAGCAGGCGAACCATGTCCACGGAAAGTGCATTGAGCGAAGCCGGAGCGTTGAGGGTGGCAACGCCGAAGCGCTGGCCGCCGGCGGTCTTGATTTCGTCGAAGAGAACTACGGAGTCGGTCATTGTCTTGAGAGGTTCTGGATGCGGAAACTTCAGCGGATATCGCTGTCGCCCTCCAGCAATTTTCGCGCAACGATCACACGCATGATCTCGTTGGTGCCTTCGAGGATCTGGTGCACGCGCGCGTCGCGCACCAGCCGCTCCAGCGGAAACTCGCTCAGGTAGCCATAGCCGCCGTGCAGCTGCAGCGCGTCGTTGCAGACGTTGAAGCCCGCATCGGTCGCAAAGCGCTTGGCCATCGCGCAATAGGTGCTGGCGTCGGCATGTCCGGCGTCGAGCTTCGATGCCGCGAGACGCACCATCTGCCGCGCCGCCACCAGCTCGGTCGCCATGTCGGCCAGCTTGAACTGCAGCGCCTGGAAGCTCGCGAGCGGCTTGCCGAACTGCTGGCGCTCGTGCAGGTAGCGGCGGGCCGCGTCGAGCGCGCCCTGCGCCGCGCCCACCGAGCAGGTCGCGATGTTGATGCGCCCGCCGTCGAGCCCCTTCATGGCAATGCGAAAGCCCTCACCCTCCTTGCCCAGCAGGTTCTGCGCGGGAATGCGCACGTTGTCGAAATTGATGCTTCGCGTGGGCTGGCTGTTCCAGCCCATCTTGTGCTCCTTCTTGCCGTAGCTGACACCAGGCGCGTCGGACGACACCGCGAAGGCCGAGATACCGCTCGCGCCCGCGCCGCCCGTGCGCGCCATCAGCACCAGCACATCGGTCGAGCCGGCGCCCGAGATGAAGGCCTTGCCGCCGTTGATGACGTACTCGACGCCCTGCAACTCGGCGCGCGTCTTGAGCGAACCCGCATCGGAGCCCGCGCCCGGTTCGGTCAGGCAGTACGAAGCGAGCTTGCGCCCGCTCGTGAGCTCTTCGCCCCACTGCTGCGCCACCGCATCGGTGGCCCAGGTGCCGAGCATCCACGTCGCCATGTTGTGGATCGTGATGAAGGCCGTGGTCGAGGGATCGACCGCGGCCATCTCCTCGAACACCAGCGCCGCATCGAGCCGCGGCAGCCCGAGGCCGCCGATGCGCTCGGGCGCATAGAGCCCGCAGAAGCCCAGCTCGCCGGCCTTGGCGATGGCCTCCTTCGGGAAGACGGCCTCCGCGTCCCACTGCGCCGCATGCGGCGCGAACTCGGCCTGCGCAAAGTCGCGCGCGCTTTGCGCGAAAGCGCGCTGCTCTTCGGAAAGTTCGAAGTCCATCCGACGGACTTCTTACTTGAGACTGATCGTGGTGTTGACGCCGTGCGAGACGGTGCTGTCGTCGAACCAGCGTGCGGTCACGGTCTTGGTCTGCGTGTAGAACATGATGACCTGCTTGCCGTACGGCCCCAGGTCGCCGAGCTTCGAGGCGCGCGAGCCGGTGAACGAGAACATCGGGACCGGCACCGGAATCGGCACGTTGATGCCGACCTGGCCCACGTCGATGTCTTCCTGGAACCGGCGGGCGGCCGCACCCGACTGCGTGAAGATCGCCGTGCCGTTGCCGTTCGGATTGCTGTTGATCAGCTCGATGGCTTCGTCGATGTCCTCGGCGTCGGCAATGCACAGCACCGGGCCGAACACTTCCTGGTCATAGATCGTCATGCCGGGCTTCACACCGGTGAAGATCGTCGGGCCGACGAAGTTGCCCTTCTCGTAGCCGGGCACCGTGGGCTTGCGGCCGTCGAGCACGAGCTTGGCGCCATCGGCCTCGCCGCGCTCGATGAGCCCGTTCACGCGGTCGTAGGCAGCGCAGGACACCAGAGGCCCCACGTCCACGCCCTTTTCGGTGCCCGCGCCGATCTTCAGCGTCCTGGCCTTCTCGATGAGTTCGGGCACCCAGTTGCGCGCCTCGCCCACCAGCACCGCGACCGACACGGCCATGCAGCGCTGGCCGGCTGCACCGAAGCTGGCGCCAGCCAGTGCGTTGAGCGTCTGCTCCTTGTTCGCGTCGGGCATCACGATGGCGTGGTTCTTCGCACCCATCATGCATTGGGCGCGCTTGCCAGCCAGCGTGGCGCGGTTGTAGACATGCGTGCCGACCTTGGTCGAACCGACGAAGCTGATCGCCTTGATGTCCTTGTGGTCGCAGATGCCGTTGACCACCGCTTCGCCGCCATGCACCACGTTCAGCACGCCGGGCGGAATGCCGGCTTCGAGTGCCAGTTCGCACAGGCGCATGGTGACCATCGGGTCCTGCTCGGAAGGCTTCAGCACGAAGGTGTTGCCGGTGACGATGGCCATCGGGAACATCCACAGCGGGATCATGGCCGGGAAGTTGAAAGGCGTGATGCCGGCGCACACGCCCAGCGGCTGCAGCAGCGTGTAGGTGTCGACGCCGTTGGCCACGTTGTTGGCCAGCTCGCCGAGCTGCAGGTTGCCGATGTTCGATGCATGCTCGACCACTTCGAGGCCGCGGAACACATCCCCCTCCGCATCTGGCAGCGTCTTGCCCTGCTCGGCCGTGAGGATGGCGGCCAGCTCGCCCATGTTCTCGCGGATGAGCTGCTGCAGCTTCAGGAAGATGCGGGCGCGCGCGCCGATGGGGGTCTTGCGCCAGGTCTTGAAGGCTTCCTTGGCGGAGGCCACGGCGGCGTCGAGCTCGGCTTGCGTGGCGAAGGGCACACGGGCCAGCACCTGCTGCGTGGCCGGGTTGACGACATCGCGCCATTCGGTGGTTTTCGATTCGACGAGCTTGCCGCCGATCAGCAGCTTGACGGTGGCGACTTTCGTCGAGGGGGTGGTGGTGGCGTCCATGGGGTTTGTCTCCTGTGAATCTCGGGAAGGCGATGCCGGTCGGGGGCCGGTACAGCGTGCATCCTAGCTTTGCATATTTGCCATGACAATAGACAAATTTGCGCCTTGGTTTTGCATAAATGCAGAATGCGGAAAAGGACGCAGAGGATGCGAACCTCCATCGAGAACCCGAACACACATGGACTGGGACAACCTGCGCTACTTCCTCGAACTCGCCCGCTCCGGGACGCTGATGAGCGCCGCGCGCCGCCTCGAGGTCGACCACACCACGGTCGCGCGCCGCATCCAGGCGCTGGAGAAGGAAGTCGGCGCCCCGCTGTTCTCGCGCGAGGCAGGCGGCCACCGGCTCACCGAAGCGGGCCGCCGGCTGCAGCCGCAGGTCGAGGCGATGGAGAGCGCGTTCCAGGCCGTGGAGAGCACCGCGCCGGCCTCGCAGGAAGGCCTGTCGGGGCTGGTGCGCATAGGCGCCACCGAAGGCTTCGGCACCGTGGTGCTGGCACCGCAGCTCGCGCTGTTCGCGCTGCAGCATCCGAAGCTCACCATCGACCTGCTCGCGATGCCGCGGCTCGTGCACCTGTCGCGGCGCGAGGCCGACATCGTGATCTCGCTCGAACGGCCGGCGCGCGGGCCGGTGGTCGTCACCAAGCTCACCGACTACACGCTGCGGCTCTATGCGTCGAAGAAGTACCTGGCAGCGCACAAGCCCATCAGGACGCGCGAAGACCTCCGCGGCCACACCTTCATCAGCTACGTGGACGACCTGCTGTTCAGCAAGGAGTTGCAGTACCTCGACGAACTGCACCGCCCCGACAGCTTCGCGCTGCGCAGCACCAGCGTGCTCGCGCAGCACAGTGCGGTGGCGGCGGGCGCGGGCATCGCGGTGCTGCCGGCCTTCATCGCCGAGAACGACAGCGCGCTGCGGCCCGTGCTGCCGGGGCAGGCGAACTTCACGCGCACCTTCTGGATGTCGATGCCGGAGGAAACCAAGCACCTGGCACGTATGCAGGCGGTGTGGAGCTTCCTGCGCGAGACGGCGCAGGCCCGGCAGGCGCTGTTGCTCCTGGCCCCGCCCGGCGATGAGAATGGCGCGTCGCAGCAGCGGCCGGCCCGTTCGCGCAGGCCGGCCCCGTAGCAAGCCAACCCCGACACGGAGATTCGCCCCATGCCACGCCACCGCCCCGCACGGCTCGAACACATCGCAGGCATCGGCGTCGACCGCATGGGCGCGATTGCCGACGACGCGGACGGCCCACCGTTCCTGCGGCTGGAAAACCTCGACGTCGACATCCCGCCCGACCCCGAAGCCATCGCGCGCACCGTGCGTGCCGCCACGGAAGACGCCGACAACAGCTACCTCCCATTCGTCGGCCAGTCCCGGTTGCGCGAGATCGCGGCGCGGCATGTGTCGGCGCTCTCGGGCGTTGCTTACGACGCACGCAACTGCGTGATCTCGGCCGGCGGGCTCTCGGGCATCCTCAACGCGCTGCTCGCAACCGTCGAGGTGGGCGACGAAGTGCTGGTGACCGATCCGACCTACGCCGGCCTGCTCAACCGCATCCGGCTCGCCGGCGGCACGCCGAAGTACGTGCCCTTTGCATTCAACCCCGGCGGCGAATGGAAGCTGGACCGCGCCGCGCTGCAAGCGGCCATCGGCCCCCGCGTGCGCGTGATGCTGCTGATGTCGCCGTCGATGCCGACGGGCGGGTACTTCGACGCGGACGACTGGCGCACCATCGCCGCGCTGTGCGTGCGGCACGACCTGACGCTGATCCTCGACACCGCCATGGAACGCCTGCTGTACGACGGCCGCGAGGTCATCCACCCCGCGGGCCTGCCCGGCATGGCCGAACGCACGATCACGGTGGGTTCATCGGCCAAGGAGCTGCGCATGATCGGCTGGCGCGTGGGCTGGACCGTGGCACCCGAGAGCTACATGCCGGACCTCGTGGCCGTGTCGCTCGCGAACGTGGTGGTACCCGTGGGCATTGCGCAGGACGCGGTGGCCACGGCGCTGGCGCAATCGGCGCACACGCTCGCGCCGTATGTGGGCGAGCTGGAGCGGCGTCGCGACACGGTGCTCGATGAACTCAAGGGACTGCCGGTCGGCGTGCCCGCGGGCGGCTGGTCGTTGCTGCTGCGTGCGAGCGACTTCGGCATCGACGGGCAGACGCTGTCGGAGCGTCTGCTGAAGCATCGCGTGTGCGCCACCGCGATGAAGGGCTGGGGCGAAACGCATGGCGCGCAGTACCTGCGCTTCGTGTTTTCCAACGAGCCGGTCGAACGGCTGCGCGGACTGGGCGAGAAGGTGCGGGCTGCGCTGGGCGCCTGACCAGGGACTACGGCCACACCGGCGGATGACTGCCCGGGGGCATCGAAGGCCGCACCCACGCGGCAGGCGTGCGCTGCAACTGTGCGCTGTGGCGCAGCGCGGCCAGCCTGCCGAATCCGGAGTCCGAGCTTTCCACATACGGCTTCAGGTCGGGCTTCGCCGCCGAGAGCCCGCCCGGCACGCGCCCCAGCCCGCGCAGCCACTGCCCCGTCTGCGCCAGCGACACCTGCACATGCCAACTGCCGCCTTCCCGCTGCTGGCGCCAGAGCGCCGCAGCGGCGCCGAAGGCGATCAGGTAGCCGGTGGCCTCGTCGAGGATCTGCATGGGCAGCGGGCGCGGCTTGCCGTCGCCTGCAGCCTCGCCCTCGGCATGGTTGAAGCCCATCGCGGTCTGCACCAGCGAATCGAAGCCGCGCCGATCAGCCCACGGCCCCTGCGTGCCGTAGGCCGTGAGCGAGACGCAGACGATGCCCGGCCGCTCGCGCGCCAGCGCCTCGGGGCCGAAGCCCAGCGCCGCGATGCCGCCGGGACGGTAGCCCTGCACGAAGACGTGTGCGTCGGCGACGAGGCCGTGCAGCACGGCGCGGCCTTCGTCGGTGCGCAGGTCCACGTGCGTCGAGAGCTTGCCACGGCTGGTGTCGGCGATGGCTTCGATGTTCGGCAGTTGCGGCGAATTGACCAGCATCACGTCGGCGCCATAGGCCGCGAGCGCGCGGCCGCCGACCGGTCCCGCGAGGATACGCGTGAGGTCGAGCACACGCAGGCCGCTCAGCGGGCGCTGGTCGCCCCGCAGCGGCGGCAGCGCGCGCGGCGGTGCGTCGCCGATGCGCTCGATGGTGAAGAGCGGTTGCGCCGCCACCGCCTGCCCGTGGGGCGAGGCCTCCCATTCGTCGAAGCGGCGCAGCGCGGTCGCCACCAGGCCTTGCGCGGCGGCGGCCGTTTCGAAATCGACCGCGCGCCAGCCGGCCATCGCGGCCTCGGCGTCGGCGCGGGTGGCGGTGGCCGGGTCCAGCTGCATCAGGCGCAGCGCGCCTTCGCGGTGGTGCTTGAAGTTCGCGTGGATGCGCACCCATCCGTCGGCGCAGCGGTACATGCCCGAGAAGGCGTCCCACAGCTCGGGCACGCGGCCGTCGAGGCTGAACCAGCCGGTGCAGTCGAGTGCCGCATGCTGCATGTCGACGCCGACCTGCTGCCGCGCCGTGCCGCGCCGGTGCCCCAGTTCGCAGGCCGCGAGCGCGGCCGCCGCGATGGTGCTCTGCGCCGCTGTGCCGACCGCGAAGGACGACGGCAGCACTGGGTCGGCACCCGTCAATCGCGCAAACACCAAGGCCTCGGCGGGCAGGCCCGCCTGCTGCCAGATGTCGCCCAGAACTTCGCTTGCATTCATTCCGTCTCTCCAGAAAAAAAGGCAGGGCCCGCTTGCGCGGCCCTGCCCTTTGTCGTCGTTGCGTTCGCAGCCTTGTTACTACTGGATCAGCTTCGCACCCGTCTTGGCCTGCAGCGTGTCGAAGCTCACGCCCGGCGCCAGCTCGACGACCTTCAGGCCTTCGGGCACGACGTCCATCACGGCCAGGTCGGTGATGATGCGGTCGACCACGGCCACGCCGGTCAGCGGCAGCGTGCACTGTTCGAGGATCTTCAGGTCCTCGGTGCCGTCCTTCTTCTTGGCCACGTGCTCCATCAGCACGATCACGCGCTTCACGCCGGCCACGAGGTCCATCGCGCCGCCCATGCCCTTGACCATCTTGCCGGGGATCATCCAGTTGGCGAGGTCGCCCTTCACGCTCACCTGCATGGCACCGAGGATCGACAGGTTGATCTTGCCGCCGCGGATCATCGCGAAGCTGTCATGGCTGCCGAAGATGGCCGAGCCGGGCAGCGTGGTGACGGTCTGCTTGCCGGCGTTGATCAGGTCGGCGTCGACGTTGTCCTCGGTCGGGAACGGGCCGATGCCGAGCATGCCGTTCTCGCTCTGCAGCCACACTTCCTTGGTGCCGGTGTGGTTGGCCACCAGCGTCGGAATGCCGATGCCGAGGTTGACGTAGAAGCCGTCTTCGAGTTCTTGCGCGGCGCGGGCCGCCATCTGGTCTTGGGTCCAGGGCATCTCAGGCTCCTTCTTTCTTGTTGACGACCTTGGCTGGCACTTCGCTGCCGGCGGCGGCCTGGGCGATGGCGGTCTGGGCCTCGACCTTGGCGGCGACGGCATCGACCGAGGCGCTCACGGTGCGCTTCTCGATGCGCTTCTCGGGATTGGCATTGAGCACGATGCGGTGCACGTAGATGCCCGGCAGGTGGATGTCGTCGGGAGCCAGCTCGCCCACCTCGACGATCTTCTCGACCTCGACGATGCAGATCTTGCCGGCCATGGCGGCGGCCGGGTTGAAGTTGCGTGCCGTGAGGCGAAAGCGCAGGTTGCCCGACTTGTCGGCCACGTGGGCCTTCACCAGCGCCACGTCGGGCACCAGCGAGCGTTCCATCACGTAGGTTTCGCCGTCGAACTCGCGCAGCTCCTTGCCCTCGGCCACCTGCGTGCCCACGCCGGTCTTGGTGAAGAAGGCCGGGATGCCCGCGCCGCCCGCACGCAGCTTCTCGGCCAGCGTGCCCTGGGGCGTGAATTCGAGGGCCAGTTCGCCCGCGAGGTACTGGCGCTCGAACTCCTTGTTCTCTCCGACGTAGGACGCGATCATTTTCTTGATCTGGCGCGTCTCCAGCAGCTTGCCGAGGCCGAAGCCGTCGACGCCCGCGTTGTTCGACACGACGGTGAGGTTCTGCACGCCGGAGTCCTTCAGCGCGTCGATCAGCGCTTCGGGAATGCCGCACAGGCCGAAGCCGCCGACCGCGAGCATCTGCCCGTCGGCCACGACCCCCTTGAGTGCCGCGTCCGCGGTGGGATAAATCTTGTTCACTCGGGCTCCTTGATGGGTGAATGGAGAGAGGTGGGAAAGCCCTGAACGATACTACCTACTCGCATACGTAGTATTTCGTAATGGTGACCCCCGATGCCCGAGATCGATTACCGGCTGGCCTTTGAACACGCGCCCGTCGGCATGGTGGTGTCGAGCAACCGCACCATCGTGGCCTGCAACGTTCGCGTGTGCGAGATTTTTGGCGCAACGCCCTCCGCATTGGTCGGGCATTCGTTCAGCATCCTGTACCCGAGCGTGGCCGAGTTCGAGCGCATCGGCAAGCGCATGGAGCCCTTCCTGAACGCCAGCGGGCACTACGCGGACAACCGCATGATGAGGCGGCTGGGCGGGTTGCATGGCGCGATCGCCGGCGAGACCTTCTGGTGCCACGTCACGGGCCACGCGCTGAACCGAGCCGCGCCGCACGAGGCCGGCATCTGGACCTTCGAGGACCTGGGCTCGCGCCGCGCCGTGAAAGCCGAGCTCACGCCGCGCGAGCGCGAGGTGGCGGCGCAGGTGATGCGCGGGCTGACCTCGAAGGAGATCGGCAAGGCGCTGGGCATCAGCCACCGCACGGTGGAGCTGCACCGGGCGCGGCTGATGCGCAAGTACGCAGCCGCGACCACTGCCGAGCTGGTGCAGAAGCTGATCGCGGGCTAGGTTTGCCGGCCGTCCGCGTCAATCGGGCTTGATGTCCGCCGACTTGATCACCTTCGACCACGTCGCCAGCTCCTGATCGACGAATTTCGCGAGCGTCGGTGGGTCCATGTAGGTTGCGAAGGCGCCCTGCTCGTCCACCTTCTTGCGGAAGGCTTCGCTCTCCACGATCTTTCGGAGTTCCGCGCTGAGCCTGTTGACGACTTCCGGCGGCGTCTTCGCCGGCGCGAACACCGCGAACCAGGACTCCACCTCGTAGCCCGGCAGCCCCGCCTCGGCCGAGGTCGGCACGTCGGGCATCGACGGATGCCGCTTGCTGCCCGTGTACGCCAGCGGCTTGATGCGCCCGCCTGCGAAATGGCCGATGACCGAGGGCGGCGTGGTGATGAACATGTCGACGTTGCCCGAGATCAGGTCGTTGATCGCCGGTCCCGAGCCCTTGTAGGGCACGTGCGTCATCGCCTGCTTCGCCTGCCGCGACAGCAGCTCGCCCGCGATGTGCTGGATCGAGCCGTTGCCCGAGGAGGCGTAGAAGAGACCGCCTTCCTTCTTCTTCCCGTACTCGATGAGTTCCTTCATCGACTTCACCGGCAGCTTTCCACTCACCGCAACGACGTGCGGCGCGCGCATCACCATCGCCACCGGCACGAAGTCCTTGGTAGGGCTCCACCGGATGTTCGGGTAGAGCGAGGGATTGCCGACGTGGTAGCCCGAGTACTGCATCAGCAGCGTGTAGCCGTCGGGCGCGGCGCGCGCCACGAACTCGGTGCCGATGTTGCCGCTGGCGCCGGGCTTGTTGTCGACCACCACGGGCTGGCCCAGTGCGCGCTGCAGCGGATCGCCGACCAGTCGCGCCATGATGTCAGTGGAGCCGGCCGGCGCGGTCGGCACGATCATGGTGATCGGTTTCGAGGGCCAGGTTTCGCTGGCTGAAGCTGTCAGAGCGCCCAGCGCAAGGCCGACCGCGAGAAGGCGGTGGATGGGTTTCATGGTTTGTCTCCGGTGGTTTTGTATTCGCTTGCCTGCTGTCTTCGGAAGGCGCCTCAGGGCGACAGCTCCGAGATTTCGATCAGGTTCATGTCCGGGTCGCGCACATAGACCGAGCGGATGCGCGAGGTGGCGCCAGTGCGCATCACCGGCCCTTCGAGGATCGGCACGTCCTTCTCGCCGAGCCGCGCGATGACTTCGTCGAGCGGCACGCTGGCGATGAAACACAGGTCCAGCGAGCCGGGCGTCGGCAACTGCGCCTTGGGCTCGAACTCGTGGCCCTTCACATGCAGGTTGATCTTCTGGTTGCCGAAGCGGAAGACCTTGCGCCCGGCGCCGAAGCTCTCCAGCGCCATGCCCATCACATCGACGTAGAAGCTGATGCAGGCTTCCTCGTGCGCGGTGGTCAGCACGAGGTGGTCCAGGTGGTCGATCATGGTTGAAGCTCCTTGCTTGCGTGCTCGCGTTCCCGGGCGCGGGTCACGATGTCGTTGAAATCGGGCGGCGGCGCATGCCGCGTCAACCGGTGGCCGGCGCGCGAGACCTGGGCCGGCAGTTCGTGCTGCACCAGCGCTTCCAGCTCCGCCGCGGCGGCGACCAGGCCCGCCAGGTCCATGCCCGTGTCGTAGCCCATGCACTGCAGCATGTGGACCACGTCCTCTGTCGCCACGTTGCCGGTCGCGCCCGGCGCGTAGGGGCAGCCGCCGATGCCGCCGAGCGACATGTCCAGCCGGCGGATGCCGGCCTCCACGGCAGCCACCGTGTTCACGAGGCCCATGCCGCGTGTGTTGTGGAAATGGGCCGTCCACTCCAGCGCCGCCCGGCTCGCAGTCACGGCTTCGCAGAGTTCACGCACCTGCGTCGGATAGGCCATGCCGGTCGTGTCGCACAGCGTGATGCCCTGCACCTCCAGCGCGGCGAAGCGGTCGATCCAGCCCTGCACCGTCGCCAGCGGCACCTCGCCCTCCATCGGGCAGCCGAACACGCACGACAGCGACACGTTCACCGGCACCTGGGCTTTCTTCGCCAGCGCGATGACCCCGGCCAGTTGCGCGAACGACTGCTCCCGCGTCATGCGCAGGTTGGCGAGGTTGTGCGTCTCGCTCACCGACATGACGATGTTGAACTCGTCGATGCGGCTGTCCAGCGCGCGCTCGGCGCCTCGCACATTGGGCACCAGTGCGGTGTAGACCACGTCGGGGCGGCGAACGATGCGCTGCATCACCTCCTCGCCGTCGCGCAGCGCCGGAATCGCCTTCGCCGAGGTGAAGGAGGTGACTTCGATCTTGGCGTAGCCCAGCCCGCTCAGCCGGTCGACGAGCGCGATCTTGTCGTCGGTGGGAATGAAGCGGCTTTCCATCTGGAAGCCGTCGCGCGTCGCGACCTCGTTGATGAAGAGCCGCGTGCCGTTGCCCGTCTTCATGCCGCCACTCCTTTCACGCGGCGCGCGGGCCAGCCAGCACCACGGAGATCGCCGTCATGCTCGCCCAGCCGCGGCGCGGGGTGCGCGATGCGCCCCGGCGTGGCGCTGAGCTTGGGCACCACGCCAGGCACCTTCAGCGTCGAGCCGTCGGAGGTCGGTGCCTCCACGATCATTTCGCGCGCCTGGTACTGCGGGTCGCTCGCGATGTCGGCCACCGTGTAGATGCGCCCGACCGGCACGCCCGCCGCATCGAGCGCGGCCAGCACATCGTCGCGGCTGCGCTTCAGCGTCCACGCCTCGATGGCGGCATCGATCTCTTCCACGCGCAGCACGCGGCCATCGTTGTGCACGAGCCCGGGGTCGTTCTCCAGATCCTCGCGGCCGATGGCGCGCATCAGCCGGCGGAAGATGCTGTCGCCGTTGCCGGCCACCAGCACGTAGTGCCCGTCTTCGCAGCGGTAGGCATTGGTCGGCGCGATGCCGGGCAGCGCACTGCCGGCGCGCTCGCGCACGGCGCCGAAGGCGTCGTACTCGGGCAGCAGGCTTTCCATCACGTTGAACACCGACTCGTAGAGCGCCACGTCTATGAACTGGCCCTCCCCGCCGTGGGCCGTGCGGTGATGCAGCGCCGTCAGCACGCCGATCACGCCATGCAACGCCGCCAGCGTGTCGCCCAGCGACACTCCCACGCGCACCGGCACCCGGCCCGGCTCGCCGCTCAGGTAGCGCAGCCCACCCATCGATTCGCCGAGCACGCCGAAGCCGGGCTTGTCGCGGTAGGGCCCGGTCTGCCCGTAGCCCGAGATGCGCAGCATGATCAGCCGAGGGTTCAGCGCATGCAGCCGCTCCCACCCCAGGCCCCAGCCTTCGAGCGTGCCGGGCTTGAAGTTCTCGATCAGCACGTCGGCTTCGAGCGCCAATGCACGCACGGCTTCCTGCCCTTCGGCGCTGCGCAGGTCCAGGCACACCGAGCGCTTGTTGCGCGACTGGACCTCCCACCACGCCGAGGTGCCGTCGCGCAGCAGCCGCCATTTGCGCAGCGGATCGCCGACGCCGGCCGGCTCGACCTTGATCACGTCGGCGCCGAACTCCGCCAGCGTCTTGCCGGCGAAGGGGCCGGCGATGAGCTGGCCGAGCTCCAGCACCTTCAGGCCTTCGAGTGCATTCATGTTCGCGTCTGTCTCCAGGTTGGGTTGCAACTACTTTAGGAACAGATCGCATCCAGCGGAATTGCCATGACGGCAGCACCCCTTCGCAAAACGCGAAGGGGCACCCGCCCTCTCCTAGAATCCGCCCATGCCCGACCCCATCAACCCCGCGCGCGTCGACTTCGTGACGCTGCGCCTGTTCTGCGCAGTGGCTCAGTCAGGCAGCATCACCAAGGGCGCGGAGGCATGCCACCTCGCGCTCTCGGCCGCTAGCCGGCGGCTCTCGGACTTCGAAGCGGCGACGGGATCGAAGCTGCTCGAACGCAGCGCCCAGGGCATCGCGCTCACGCCTGCCGGCCATGTAGCGATGCAGCATGCGATGCGGCTCTTCCAGGGCTTCGAGCAGTTCAGCAACGAGATCAACGACTATTCGAGTGGCGTGCGCGGCCATGTGCGGTTGTGGGCCAACATGTCGGCGCTGACCGAGTTCCTGCCCACCACGCTCGCGACCTTTCTTGCACAGCACCCCGACATCCGCGTCGAAGTCGAGGAGCAGCTGAGCGGCGACATCGTGCGCGCACTCGTCGACGGGCTTGCCGACGTCGGCGTGTTCGCAGAGAACACGCCCGCCTACGGTCTCGACGTGCAGACCTTCCAGACCGACGAACTCGTGGTGCTGTGCGCGAAGCAGCATCCACTGGCGCGAAGCCGCGTGAAGCAGACCGACTTCAAGAGCTGCCTCGCGCATGAATTCGTGGGGCTGAACCGCAGCAGCTCGCTGCTCGAACTCACCTCGCGCGCCGCCGAGCAGGCCGGCATCCCGATGCGCCTGCGCGTGCAGGTGCGCAGCTTCGACGCGATGTGCCACATGATCGCAGCCAACCTCGGCATCGGCGTGGTGCCGCTGGCGGCGTGCAAGGCGCAGGTGGCGGCGCTGGACCTGAAGGTGGTTCGGCTCAAGGACGCATGGGCCACGCGGCGGCTGCTGATGGCGACGAAGACGAGTGCCGTCCTCTCGCCTGCTGCGCAGCTGCTGGCCGAACACCTCCTGCGCCAGGCCGGGCCATGAGGCGCGACGCCCTTGTCCGCTTCACTTTGCCTCTTCGGCCTCCAGCACCGCCCACTCCTCTTGCGTGAACAGCCGCGAGCGCGTCAGGAACCGCACGCCCTCCGGCCCTTCCAGCGAGAACATGCCGCCGCGCCCCGGCACCACGTCGATGATCAGCTGCGTGTGCTGCCAGTACTCGAACTGCGGCCCGCTGATATAGAACGGCATGCCGCCGATGTACCCCAGCAGCCGGTCGTAGTCGCCCACGATGAACTCGCCCTGGGCATAGCACATGGGCGCGCTGCCGTCGCAGCAGCCGCCCGACTGATGAAACATCAGCGGGCCGTGCTTTGCGGCGAGCCTGTCGATCAGCGCGAGCGCGGGATCGGTCGCGGTGACGCGCAGGACTTCGCCGGTGGTGCCCATCAGAAGAAGCCCAGCTTGTTCTCGCTGTAGCTCACCAGCAGGTTCTTGGTCTGCTGGTAGTGATCGAGCATCATCTTGTGGTTCTCGCGGCCGATGCCCGACTGCTTGTAGCCACCGAAGGCCGCGTGCGCCGGGTAGTGGTGGTAGCAGTTGGTCCACACGCGGCCGGCCTGGATGCCGCGGCCCATGCGGAAGGCGCGGTTCATGTCGCGGCTCCACACGCCTGCGCCCAGGCCGTAGAGCGTGTCGTTGGCGATGGAAAGCGCCTCTTCCTCGTCCTTGAAAGTGGTGACCGACACCACCGGGCCGAAGATCTCCTCCTGGAAGATGCGCATCTTGTTGTGGCCCCGGAACACGGTCGGCTTCACGTAGTAGCCGTCGGCCAGGTCGCCCTCGAACCGCTGGCGCTCGCCTCCGATCAGCACCTTCGCCCCCTCCTGCCTGCCGATGTCGAGGTACGACAGGATCTTCTCGAGCTGCTCGCCGGAGGCCTGCGCGCCGATCATGGTGGCCATGTCGAGCGGGCTGCCCTGCTTGATGGCTGCCACTCGCTTCAGCGCACGCTCCATGAAGCGGTCGTAGATCGACTCCTGGATGAGCGCGCGCGACGGGCAGGTGCAGACCTCGCCCTGGTTCAGCGCGAACATCGCGAAGCCCTCGAGCGCCTTGTCGAAGAAGCTGTCGTCCTTGTCCATCACGTCGGCGAAAAAGATGTTGGGCGACTTGCCGCCCAGCTCCAGCGTGACCGGAATCAGGTTCTGGCTCGCGTACTGCGAGATCAGCCGGCCGGTGGTGGTTTCGCCGGTGAAGGCGATCTTGCCGATGCGGTTGCTCGACGCCAGCGGCTTGCCCGCCTCCACGCCGAAGCCGTTGACCACGTTCAGCACGCCCGGCGGCAGCAGGTCGCCTATGACCTCCAGCAGCACCAGGATCGACACCGGCGTCTGCTCGGCCGGCTTCAGCACCACGCAGTTGCCGGCAGCCAGCGCGGGCGCCAGCTTCCACACGGCCATCAGGATCGGGAAATTCCACGGAATGATCTGGCCGACCACGCCGATGGGCTCATGGAAGTGATAGGCGAAGGTTTCGTGGTCGATCTCGCTGATGCCGCCTTCCTGCGAGCGCACGCACGAGGCGAAATAGCGGAAGTGGTCGATGGCCAGCGGCAGGTCGGCCGCGGTGGTTTCGCGGATGGGCTTGCCGTTGTCCCAGGTTTCGGCGGCCGCGAGGACGGCCAGGTTCTCCTGCATGCGATCGGCAATCCTGTTGAGGATGTTGGCGCGCTCGGTGGTCGAGGTGCGGCCCCAGGCGCCCTTGGCCTTGTGCGCGGCGTCGAGCGCACGTTCGATGTCGGCCGCGGTGGAGCGCGGCACTTCGCAGAAGACCTTGCCGGTGACGGGCGTGATGTTCTCGAAATACTGGTTGTCCGCCGGCGCAACCCATTCGCCGCCGATGTAGTTGCCGTAGCGCTTCTTGAACGGTACCGCGGTGCCGAATTTGCCCGGTTCGAGCATGTCCATGACTTGTCTCCATTTGCTGCTGGTGGCGCCGCGACATGCGGCGGCCTGCTTGAGCAATCGCAAGCCGCGTACCCGGCCGGATCGGTACATTCCCTGGGTACTTCCTCCTGGGCATTCGCATGCCGCAGGGGGTTTTCATTCGCAATATGCGACATGTCCGCGCGAACATGGCGACTAGGATGTCGCACAAGGCGAAAACCTCTCGGAGACACGCATGAGCGAAGCGCAGTTGCCGTCGATCAAAGTGGCGCAGGCCCGCGAACTGTTCTTTGGACAAGGCCGCGATCCCGCGCCGTGGATCGCCCCGCACATCTCGCGCTCCTGGCAGCGCTGCCGCCCGGTCGGCCACCAGGCCACGGACCCCGAGCCGATGGCGCTGGCCCTGCTGCGCGAACGGCGCGAGCAGGCCATGCGGCTGCTGAACTGCGCGCAACCCGAGCTCGACGCCCTGGCCGAGCATGCGGTCGGCAACGGCTGCGTGGTGATCCTGTCGGACGCCAGCGGCCTGATCCTCGAGGAGGTCGGCAGCGCCGACTTCCTTCCCAAGGCCGAGCGCATCGCGCTGCAGCCCGGCGTGGAATGGTCGGAGCACAACCGGGGCACCAACGCCATCGGCACGGCGCTGGCGGAGCGCGAGGCGCTGATGGTGCTGGGCGCCGAGCACTACCTGGCGCAGAACGGCACGCTCGGATGCGCGGCGGCGCCCATCTTCACCGGGCGCGGCGAACTGGCGGGCGCGCTCGACATCTCGGGCGAGACGGTGCGCGTGAACACGCATGCGCTCGGCCTGGTGCGCATGGCGGCGCAGCAGGTCGAGCACCGCATGATGCTGGCCGAGGCCAACGGCCACGTGCTGCGCTTCCATGCGCGCCCGGCGCTGATCGGCACCGCGCGCGAAGGGCTGATGGTGATCGAGGGCGGGCGCATCGTCGCGGCCAACCGGGTGGCGCTCGAACTGTTCGGGCGCTCGTGGGACGGCCTGCTCGAGCTGGACGCCGAGGCCTTTCTCGGCGCGAACTGGCCGCGCATGGAACACCGGCGCAGCCTGCTGACGCTGCCGGGCGGCCGGCAGATCGCGACGGTGATGGAGCGTTCGAATGCGGCCGGCGGTTCGCGCACGCCCACGCGGCGCGCGGTGGCCGAGCCCGAAACCGACGATGTGCAGCCTCTGCTGCACAAGGCCGTGCGGGTGCTGAACGAAGGCGTCTCCGTGCTGGTCAACGGCGAGACCGGCAGCGGCAAGGAAGTTTTCTCGCGCCGGCTGCACGCCGCGAGTCGCCGCAGCGCGGGCCCCTTCGTGGCGGTGGACTGCGCCTCGCTGCCCGAGACGCTGATCGAGTCCGAACTGTTCGGCTACGAGGAAGGCGCCTTCACCGGCGCGAAGCGCAAGGGCATGGGGGGCCGCATCCGCGAAGCGCATGGCGGGGTGCTGTTCCTCGACGAGATCGCGGAGATCCCGCTGGCCCTGCAGACGCGCCTGCTGCGCGTGCTCGAGGAGCGCGTGGTCACGCCGCTGGGCGGCGGCCAGGGCGTGGCGGTGGACTTCGACCTGGTCTGCGCCACGCACGGCCACCTGCCGGCGCTGGTGGAAGCCGGACGCTTTCGCGCCGACCTGATGTACCGCGTGGCGGGGTTCACCGTCGCCCTGCCTCCCTTGAGCCGGCGCAACGACCGGCACGCTCTGATCGCGCGGCTGTTTCTCGAAGCGGGCGGCGCGGCCAAGCACTTGCAGCTGGGAAACGACGCACTCGAAGTGCTGGCCGCCTACCGCTGGCCGGGCAACGTGCGCGAGCTGCGCAGCACGCTGCGCGCCATCGTGGCACTGGCCGATACGGGCGACTCGGTGACGGCGAGCGCATTGCCCGCGCACCTGCTGGGCGCGCAGCCTACCGTCTTGCCCGACGACCCGCTCGAGTGCGCCCCTGCACACGCCGAGCCGCTGCAGGCCATCACACGCCACGCCATCGACGAGGCGTTGAAGGCCTGCGAGCACGACGTGGCGAAGGCCGCGCGCCGCCTCGGCGTTCACCGCAGCACCATCTACCGCCATCTCGCACGCCAGCGCGGCAAGCCTGCCGGGCACTGACAGGGCGGCCGGCGAAGCCTGCCCGCACAACCAAAGACTGACTTGCCCCGCGATCCCGCAGCGGCCAGACTTTGCGCATGGCCTCGCCCTCGCATTCATGACCACCAGAAAAAAAGCGCGGCGCCTCTCGGCCGTCCCTTCCACCTTGCGGATTCCCCTCGCTGCGCGTGCCTCGGGCGACGCCATCTTTCCGCAGATGGCCGTGCGGGACGCCTACGCCGCCGGCATCCTGGAGCAGATCCGAGACGACGGCAGCGCGCTGCCGGAAGACCGGGCGACCATCTACGGCATCCTCTCGCGCACGCGGCGCTTCCGCAGCCTGGCCCAGGACTTCCTCAAGGAGCACCCCGGAGCACGCGTGGTGAACATGGGCTGCGGCCTGAGCCATTACTTCCAGTGGCTGGACGACGGCAAGTCCCGCATGACCGACGCCGACCTGCCCGAAGTGCTCGAACTGCGCCGCGAGCTGATCCCCGAAGCCAACGAACGCCACGACCTGCGCGAACTCGACCTGACCGCGCCCGGCTGGTGGGAGCAACTGGGCCTGCCGCGCAGGCGCAATGCGCGGCCGGTGTTCCTGTTCACCGAAGGCGTGCTGATGTACCTGAAGCCCGAGCAGGTGGAGGCGGTACTCGCCACCTTCGGCGAACGCGCGCCTGCGGGCTCGATGCTGGTCTTCGACGCCCTGTGCTGGCTCGCGGTGGGCCACGCGAAGCAGCACCCTTCGGTGCGCGCGACCGGCGCGGAATTCCACTGGGGCATCCATCGGCCGGCCGAGCTGACGCAGCCCCATCCGCGCCTGCGACTGGCCGCCACCTACGGCGTGCTGGAAGGCATCGGCCTGCCCTACACGCTGTTCGCGCCGTTGGTGATGCTGTTCCTGGGCGTACCGCTGTATGCGCTCTACGCGTTGAAGGCGGAGAACGAGGCCGATACATAAACGCACAATTTCGTGAATTGCCGGCTTTGTCCGGCCCGGCTTGCGCTGGATGGCTGACGCGGTTCGATCCCGCGCCGGGCGAAGCTTGCCGGCGTTCCCATTCGCGGAAAATGCGCTGTCGTTCCGCCGCTTTCCCTTCTTCCCCCAAAGATTCGCAACCCTCAAGAACCACATGCTTGATCGCCGATCCTTCCTTGCCGCCGGCGGAGCCGCTGCCGCACTCGCCGCCCTCGGACTGCCCGAAGAGGCACTGGCCGCCAACGGACTGCAACTGAGCCAGCCCGCGCCCTTCTCCTTCGACGCGCTGGTCGCGCAAGCGAAGTCGCTCGCCGCAAGGCCCTATGCGGCCGCGGCGCCGCTGGCGCCCGAGGTGCTCGATCGCATCGACTACGACGCGCACGGCAAGATCAAGTTCGACCCCGCCAACGCCCTGTTCCGCGACGGGCCCGGCGCATTCCCGGTCACCTTCTTCCACCTCGGCCGCTTCTTCCAGGCGCCGGTGCGCATGCACGTGCTCGAGAACACCGACGGCGATGCGTTCGCCCGCGAGGTGCTCTACAGCCCCACCTACTTCTCGATGCCACCCGACAGCCCCGCGCGCGCGCTGCCGCCGGGCGCGGGCTTCGCGGGCTTTCGCCTGCAGGAGAGCCGGCTGGGCGACCAGGCCAAGCTCGACTGGCAAAAGAACGACTGGGTCGCGTTCCTCGGCGCCTCGTACTTCCGCGCCATCGGCGAGCTCTACCAGTACGGGCTGTCGGCGCGCGGCATTGCGCTCGACGTGGCGGTGCCCGACAAGCCCGAGGAATTCCCGAGCTTCACGCGCTTCTACTTCGAGACGCCGGCCGCGAACAACACCACCTCGATGACGGTCTACGCGCTGCTCGAAGGGCCGAGCGTGACGGGCGTGTTCAAGTTCGTCATGCAGCGCACCAAGGCCGTGATCATGGACATCGACGCGCGCATGTTCCTGCGCCGCGACGTGTCGCGCCTGGGCCTGGTGCCGCTCACGTCGATGTACTGGTACTCGGAAACCATCAAGCCCACGGCCATCGACTGGCGCCCCGAGGTGCACGACTCCGACGGCCTCGCGATCTGGAACGGCGCGGGCGAGCGCATCTGGCGCCCGCTCAACAACCCGACGCAGACGCGCGCATCCGCGTTCGCGGACACCAAGCCGCGCGGCTTCGGCCTGCTGCAGCGCGACCGCGCGTTCGACCATTACCAGGACGGCGTGGGCTACGAGAAGCGCCCGAGCCTGTGGATCGAGCCACTGGGCGATTGGGGCGAAGGCTCGGTGCAGCTCATCGAGATTCCGACCGACGACGAGATCCACGACAACGTCGTCGCCTTCTGGGTGCCGAAGGCCGATGCCAAGGCGGGCGCGAGCTACAGCCTGCAGTACCGGCTGCACTGGACCGACCAGGAGCCGTTTCCGTCGCCGCTCGCGCGCTGCGTGGCCACGCGCATCGGCCGCGGCGGACAGCCGGGCCAGCCGCGACCGCAGGGCGTGCGCAAGTTCATGGTCGAGTTCGTCGGCCAGCCATTGACCACCGTGCCCTTCGGCGTGAAGCCCGAGGTGGTGCTGACGGCGGCGCGCGGCAAGTTCTCGTACATCTTCGCCGAGGCTGTGCCGAATGGCGTGCCGGGGCACTGGCGTGCGCAGTTCGACTTCACGCCTGAAGGCAACGAGCCGGTCGACATGCGGCTCTACCTGAAAACCGGGGACAAGACGCTTACGGAGACCTGGCTGTATCAGTATCAGCCGGGGGTCTGACTGCGGGCGGGGCTGTCGTTCGGGGCGCGTGCGCAGGCCACCGGGTACTCCCCTCCGCGAATGTCCCCCGGCCTGCGGCCTCCTCCTTTATTTCGCTGCGGGGAGCACCCGATGTCCTGCGCACAGGGCACGCTGCGGGTGAGCAGGCAATCAACGAATGCTCTGAGCGATCACGCCCTGAAGAGAATCAGCGCTTGGTAACCGACACCAGCTCCACTTCGAAGTTGAGCGTGGCGTTCGGCGGAATCACGCCGCCCGCGCCGCGCGAACCGTAGGCAATCGACGGCGGGCAGGTCAGCTTGGCCTTGCCACCCGGCTTCATCTTCTGCACGCCTTCGGTCCAGCACGGGATCACGCCGTTGAGCGGGAACTCGGTGGGCTCACCGCGCTTGTAGGAGCTGTCGAACTCCTTGCCGGTATCGGGGAAGGTGCCGCGGTAGTGCACCTTGACCGTGTCGGTCGCGGCAGGCGAGGCACCGGTGCCTTCCTTGAGCGACTGGTAGACCAGGCCGCTGGGCGTGGTCACCGGCGCGGATTGCGCAAAGGCGGCGGGAGCGGCGAGAACGGACACGAGTGCGGCGCAGAGAAGAGACTTCACGAAAGACCTCGGAGGTTGAAAGTCGTCGATTATGGCCAGCGGCCCGCCGGGCCTGTAAGGGGATATTCGGGACCGATGCGCGCGGTGGAACAGCCCTTGCTTTGCGGAATGTGCACTGTCAACATCCACGAAGAGAGGAAGCCGCATGAACTCCACCGCAGCCGCCAGCACGGGCCCGACGCCCGCCCACTCAGGCACCGGTCACCTGAAGAAAGTGCTCGGTCCCGTCCAGCTCTGGGGCATCGCGGTGGGCCTCGTCATCTCGGGTGAATACTTTGGTTGGAGCTACGGCTGGAACACGGCCGGCACGCTCGGCTTCCTCGTTGCCACGGTGCTGGTGGCAACGATGTACACCACCTTCATCTTCAGCTTCACCGAACTGTCGACTGCCATCCCGCATGCGGGCGGGCCTTTCGCCTATGCGCGGCGCGCCTTCGGTCCCAACGGCGGCTTCGTCGCGGGCTTTGCCACGCTGATCGAATTCGTCTTCGCGCCGCCGGCCATCGCGCTGGCCATCGGTGCGTATCTCAACGTGCAGTTCCCGGGCATCAACCCGAAGTGGTTCGCGCTGGGCGCGTACGTGATCTTCATCGGGCTCAACTGGGTCGGCGTTGGCATCGCGGCGGCATTCGAGCTGTTCGTCACCATCCTGGCCATCGTCGAGCTGCTGGTGTTCATGGGCGTGGTCACGCCGGGCTGGACCATGGCCAACTTCGTGGCCAACGGCTGGGCGGGCGGCAGCGTGCTCAACGGCGCGGCCATCTCGGGCATCTTCGCCTCCATTCCGTTCGCGATCTGGTTCTTCCTCGCCATCGAGGGCGCGGCCATGGCGGCCGAGGAGGCGCGCGATCCGCACCGCACCATTCCCATCGCGTACACCACGGGCATCGTCACGCTGGTGGTGCTGGCCTTCGGCGTGATGATCTTCGCGGGCGGCGTGGGCGACTGGCGCAAGCTCGCCAACATCAACGATCCGCTGCCACAGGCCATGAAGGCTGTGGTCGGCGACAACAGCGGCTGGCTGCACATGCTGGTGTGGATCGGGCTGTTCGGGCTGATTGCCTCGTTCCACGGAATCATCATGGGCTACTCGCGCCAGATCTTCGCGCTGGCGCGCGCGGGCTACCTGCCGCGCTACTTCGCCGGTCTGAGCCCGCGCTTCGACACGCCGCACCGCGCGCTGCTGGCCGGCGGTGTGATCGGCGTGGTCGCGATCTTCAGCGACGAGTGGGTGCAGTTCGGCGGCCAGACGCTCACCGCCAACATCGTGACCATGGCCGTGCTCGGCGCCATCGTGATGTACCTGATCTCGATGGCAGCGCTGTTCAAGCTGCGCCGCACCGAGCCCAACCTGCTGCGCACCTACCGCGCGCCCTTCTACCCCGTGTTCCCGGCCATTGCGCTCGGGCTCGGCGTTGTGTGCCTGGGCGCCATGGTGTGGTTCAACGGCATGCTCACGCTGCTGTTCATCGTGCTGATGGCAGCGGCGTACGGCTACTTCCTGCTGACCTCGGCGCAGCGCAAAGCGGCCGCGCCCGACGAGATGCTGTCTTCCTCGAAGACCGCCGCCTGACAGATGCTGTACCGCACCACCATCGACAGCCATGTCTTCGCCTTCGACGACTTGCGGCAGGTCATGGCCTTCGCGAGCCCGGCGCGTTCGGGCGACTACCTCGCGGGCATCGGCGCGGCCACCGCGCAGCAGCGCATGGCCGCGCGCCACGTGCTGGCCGAGACGCCGCTCAAGCAGTTCCTAACCGAAGCGCTGATTCCGTACGAGAGCGACAACATCACGCGCCTCATCATCGACGGCCACGATGCGCAGGCGTTCGCGCCGGTCGCGCATCTCACGGTCGGCGACTTCCGCAACTGGCTGCTGTCCGAAGCGGCCACCACAGCCACGCTCACCGCGCTGGCGCCGGGCCTCACGCCCGAGATGGTCGCAGCCGTGTCCAAGCTCATGCGCAACCAGGACCTCGTGTCGGTCGCGAAGAAGTGCAGCGTGGTCACGCGCTTTCGCGACACCATCGGGCTGCCCGGCCACTTGGCTGTGCGGCTGCAGCCCAACCATCCGACCGACGACCTTCGCGGCGTGGCGGCCTCCACGCTCGACGGGCTGCTCTACGGTGCGGGCGATGCGGTGATCGGCCTCAACCCCGCTTCCGACAGCATGCCCGTGCTGGGCCAGTTGCTTCGCATGCTCGACGAGGTGATCCAGCGTTTCGAGATTCCCACGCAGAGCTGCGTGCTCACGCACGTGACCAACACGCTCAAGCTCGCCGAGGCCGGCGCGCCGGTGGACCTGGTGTTCCAGTCGATCGCGGGCACCGAGAAGGCCAACCTATCGTTCGGCGTGACGCCCGAGCTGCTCGACGAGGCCTATGCCGCGGCGTTGTCGCTCAAGCGCGGCACCATCGGCGACAACGTCATGTACTTCGAGACTGGCCAAGGCAGCGCGCTCTCGGCCAATGCCAACTTCGGTGTCGACCAGCAGACCTGCGAGGCGCGCGCCTACGCGCTGGCGCGGCGCTACAAACCCTTCCTCATCAACACGGTGGTCGGCTTCATCGGGCCGGAGTACCTGTACGACGGCAAGCAGATCATCCGCGCCGGGCTGGAAGACCACTTCTGCGGCAAGCTGCTGGGCCTGCCCATCGGCTGCGACATCTGCTACACCAACCACGCCGAGGCCGACCAGGACGACATGGACACGCTGCTCGTGCTGCTGGGCACGGCGGGCATCAACTTCATCATGGGCATTCCGGGCGCGGACGACGTGATGCTCAACTACCAGAGCACCTCCTTCCACGACGCGCTCTTCCTGCGCGAAACACTGGGCCTGAAGCGCGCGCCCGAATTCGAGGCCTGGCTGCAGCGCATGCAGATCACCAACGCGGCCGGGCAACTGGCGCCGCCTGCTGCCAACCGGCTGCTGGCCGACATGAGCGGGCTGTCCGCGCTTGCGTCATGAGCGATTCACCAGTCACACCCAACCCCTGGGCGCAATGGCGCTCGGCCACGCCCGCGCGGCTGGCGCTGGGCCGCGTCGGCGCCGGCATGCCGACCGATGAGACGCTGCGCTTCGGCTGGGCGCATGCGATGGCACGCGATGCCATCCATGCCGCGCTCGACGTCGACGCGCTCGAAGCCACCTTGCGCTCGCAGCACTGGGAGGTGGCGCGCGCACGCAGCCGTGCAGCGGATCGCACCGAATACCTGCGCCGCCCCGACCTCGGCCGGCAACTCGACGAGGACGACGCCACGCGCCTGCTCGGCGACCAGCGTTACGGCTGCGACGCCTGCATCGTGATCGGCGACGGGCTCTCTTCGCTCGCCGTCGCCCGCCATGCGGCTCCGCTGCTGGCCGCATTGCGCTCGCAGCTGCCGGCTGACACCAGCTTCGCCCCCGTGGTCATTGCTACGCAAGCGCGCGTGGCGCTGGCCGACGAGGTGGGCGAGCTGTTCGGCGCGGCGCTCTCGGTCATGCTGATCGGCGAGCGCCCCGGCCTGAGCTCGCCCGACAGCCTCGGCATCTACCTCACGCATTCGCCCAAGCGCGGCCGGCACGACGCCGAGCGCAACTGCATCTCCAACGTGCGGCCCGAAGGCCTGTCCTATGAAACCGCCGCGTTCAAGCTGGCATGGCTGATGCGCGAATCCCTGCGCCGCGGGCTGACCGGCGTCGGGCTGAAGGACGAGAGCGATCTCGCAGTGCTGAAGCAACCCGGTGGGGTGAGGCCGGGGTTGCCTGGATAGACGGCCTTCCCATATCTAAAAATACGCAATAAAATGACTCTTAAGCCGTTTAATAGTCATTTTATTGATGTCAAAAAGCAGCCTCAGCCTCTCGGCCCTGCCCTCGCAAACCGTCGAGCCCCTTGAAAGGCTTGGCCTGCGCCTGCGGGCGCACAGGGTCCATCGCGAATGGACGGTCGCCGAAATGGCCGAGCGGCTGCTGTGTTCACCCAACACCCTGCGAGCGCTCGAATCCGGCAAGCCCGGCACCAGCATCGGCCTGATGGCCCATGCGCTCTGGCTGTTCGGCGAAATCGATTCGCTCGACGGCGTGGCCCCGGCCCCCGCCGGGCTGGCCGCGAAGCGCCGAGTGCGCAGGCCGGCCACGCAAGGCGCTGCGGGTGTGATTGCGGAAGGTGAACGTGACTTCTGACAACGCCGACGTCGAGCGGCGCATCTACGTCGGCCTCGCGCACCACACCGGCGAACGGGTGCAGCCGGCCGGCTTGATGAAGGTTGTTCGCCGCGGCGTGGTGGAGTCGGGGGAATTCGCCTACGGCCGGCGTTATCTCGAAGATGCGGCGGCCGCGCCGCTCAACCCCGCGCACCTGCCGCTGCGCGATGCTCCCTTCGTGTTGGCCGAGCGCCGCATCCGCGAGGGCGGGGCCATGCCGCTCACGCTGCGCGATGCGCTGCCCGACAGCTGGGGCCGCAAGGTGCTTGAAATACGCCAAGGCAAGCCCCTCTCCGACATCGATGCATTGCTGCTGACCAACGAGGACCGCATTGGCGCGATGGTCTTCGCCGAATCGCTGCCCATCGAAAGCGAAGAGCCGCCTTCGACACTCCTGTCCCTGGAGGAACTCGCCGAAGCGTCCCGGCGTGTCGAAGCCGGCATGGAGATCGGCCCCGACATGCACCGGCTGCTGCGCGGCGGGAGCCTGGGCGGTGCGCGCCCCAAGGCAGCCTTTGCGAACGAGGGCCGGCGCTGCATCGCCAAGTTCGCATCGCGCGGTGACGACCATGACGTGGAGGTGATCGAAGCGGCCACGCTCTGGCTCGCCGGTGCCTGCGGCATCGAAGTCCCGCCCTTCCGGCTGCAGCCCATCGCTTCGGGGCACGCCTTGCTGGTCGAGCGCTTCGACCGGGCGGGGCCGGTGACCGGCGAGCGGCGCTTTCACTACCTCTCGGCTTCGGCACTGCTCGACGTGCCCTATGAATCGAGCCGAGGCAGCTACGTCGAACTGGCGCAGATGCTGCGGCGCATCTCCCGCCGGCCGCAAGAAGACCTGGCCCAACTGTTCCGCCGCCTGGTGTTCAACCTGGCGGTGGGCAACAGCGACGATCACGTCAAGAACCATGGCGCGCTGCGAGACGAAGACGGACGGTGGCGCTTGGCGCCTGCCTTCGATCTGGTGATGCAACTGGGCGGCCACACGGGCTACCAGGAGCTCGCCATTCTTCCGGGGCAGCACGCCTCGAGCCTCGACCTGGCCCGCGCTGCGGCTTCGCATTTCGGCCTGTCGGCGGCGCAGGCGGACGAAACGATCCGTGCCATCGGGGAGATCGTCGCCGTGCAGGCCGCGGCGAGCGTCGAGGCGGCAGGAGGCAAGCGCGAGCTCGTGCGCCGGGTGGCGGAGTTCATCGAACAGCAGCACGCACGCATCCGCGCCTAGGCGAACCGCCGGGCTGGCACGGCTGATGCGTAGATCGACGCGGAAGTGTCACGGACGCCGCATACGCTCGGCGCCTCCCATCCACACCGCACAACAACAGGGAACGCATGCAACGCCGCCTCATTCTCCTTACCCCCCTCGCCACCGCGCTCGTCGCCACCGGCTGCGCCAGCCTCTCGCCCGCCAAGGGCTTGTCGCCCGGCCACTGGGACGCCTTCAACCGCGCGCAGATCGAAGGCCTGATTGCCGGCCTCGGCAAGGACAGCCCCGGCTACAACGCTGCCAGGCCGCCCTACGTCGTGTTCGACTGGGACAACACCAGCGTCTTCCTCGACATCGAGGAAGCCTCGCTGATCTACCAGCTCGAGAACCTGGTGTTCGGCGCCACGCCCGCGCAGCTCGAGGTGGCATTGCGCAAGAACATCCCGAAGAAAGACTTCCTCCCGCCGTTCAACAACGCGGCCGGCGGGTCGGTCAACATCGACCTGGTGGTGCCCGACATCGTGGCCAGCTACACCTGGCTCTATCAGAACTACGCCGGCCTCAAGGGCAGCCAGCCGCTGGCGGCCGTGAAGCTGAATCCGCACTACATCGCGTTCACCACCAAGGTGCGCTATCTCTACGAAGCCATCGGCGACACCTTCGACCACGACACGGCCTACCCGTGGGTGACCTATCTTTTCGCCGGCATGACCGAGGCGCAGGTGCGCAAGCTCACGGCCGACACGGTGGCATGGCAGCTGAAGGAGCCGGTCGCCAAGGTCAAGTGGACTTCACCGGCCGCGTTGCCGGGCCGCGCGGGCGTGGTGTCGGTGAGCTGGAAGAACGGCCTGCGCCTGCAGCCCGAGATGCAGGCGCTGTACGCCGCCTTCCGCAACGCGGGCTTCGACGTGTGGGTGTGCTCGGCGTCGTTCGTCGATGTCATCAAGGAAATCTCGTCGAACCCCGCCTTCGGCTACAACAACCCGCCCGAGCGCGTGCTCGCGATGGAGCTGGAGCGCGATGCCAATGGCGTGATCCAGCCCGAGTTCCGCCGCGGCTACGACCAGACGCAGGGCCCGGGCAAGACGAAGAACATCCAGCGCTTCCTCGTCGCCAAGTACGGCTACGGCCCGAGCTTCGTGGCCGGCGACAGCGAAGGCGACCAGAACATGATGGCCGACTTCGCCGACACGAAGAAGGTGCTGATCGTGAACCGCCTGCGCGACCCGAAGACCGACATCGGCAAGTTCTCGGCCATGGCGGTGCAGAACTACGGCAAGGCCGACACGCGCTACCTGCTGCAGGGGCGCAACGACAACACCGGCGAGTGGGAGCCGTCGCAATTGCACACGCCGCTGGGCGCGACGCAGGGCAAGGCACTCAAGTAGGAGAAGGAGCGGTTCCACGTCTGCGGTGCGGCTTGCCTATGATGGCTCCATCAAAGCAACCCGCACCGGAGACAACATGGCCGCAGAGCGCTACCCCCTCGCCGAACTGAAAGACTTGCCCGAAGACATCCGCACCGCGATCCTCGCCGTGCAGGAAAAGGCGGGCTTCGTGCCCAACGTGTTCCTCGCCCTCGCGCGCCGGCCGGCCGAGTGGCGCGCCTTCTTCGCGTACCACGATGCGCTGATGCTCAAGGAAGAAGGCTCGCTCACCAAGGGCGACCGCGAGATGATCGTCACCACCACCAGCGCGGCCAACAAGTGCCTGTACTGCGTGGTGGCGCATGGGGCGCTGCTGCGCATCTACGAGAAAAAGCCGCTGGTGGCCGACCAGGTGGCCGTGAACTACCGCAAGGCCGACATCACGCCGCGCCAGCGCGCGATGCTCGACTTTGCGATGAAGGTCTGCGACCGCTCGCACGAGATCGACGACAGCGACTTCCCGCCGCTGCACGCGCACGGCTTCGACGACGAGGACATCTGGGACATCGCGGCCATCACCGCCTTCTTCGGCCTGAGCAACCGGCTGGCGAGCTTCAGCGGCATGCAGCCGAACAACGAGTTCTTCCTGATGGGGCGGTTGCCTCGGGAGAAGAAGGGAGCCTGATTTGATGCGGGGTCTGTTCGGGACGCGTGCACAGGCCACCGGGTACTCCCCTCCGCGAATGTCCCCCGCCTTCGGCTCCTCCTTTATTTCGCTGCGGGGAGCACCCGATGCCCTGTGCACGAGGGCACGCTGCCGGTGAACCGCTGATCAACGACCGCTCTGTCCAACGATCACGCCGATGGGGTGCCTTGCGCAGCGAAATAAAGGAGGAGGCCGAAGGCCGGGGGACATTCGCGGAGCAAGGTACCCCGTCGGCGTGATCGCGCCCCGAATGCCCCCGACATCAACCGCAGGCAAGCCCCGAGAAAGCTCAGCCCTTCCCGCGGCAAGAAGCCAGCGCGTCCAGTGCCGGCTTGTAGGTAGGCGTGGCAACGTCCATCACGCCGAGCACCGTGTGGTACAGGTTGTCGTGCGTGAGCGGCGTGTCGAGCCCCGCCTCCATGCACGAACGCGAGAGCTTGCGCCGTTGGCTCATGCCTTCGCTGAACCACGTGACCATCGGCACGTGCTTCTGCGCCTCGGGCGCGAAGCTGTACGGCACGCCGTGCAGGAACAGGCCATATTCGCCGAGCGACTCGCCGTGGTCGCTCACGTACAGCATCGCCGGGTCGTACTGCTTCGATTGGGCCTTGAGCCAGTCGATGGTCTGGCCGAGGAAGCGGTCGGTCTGCACGATCGAGTTGTCGTACACGTTCATGAGCTCGGCGTGGCCGCACTCGGCCAGCGCATTGGTCTTGCACTCGGGCAGGAAGCGCTTCACGTCAGGCGCCGAGCGCTTGTAGTAGGCCGGGCCGTGGCTGCCCATCTGGTGCATCACCAGCACGACGCCCTTGGCGCGGCGCTCGGCCGGCAGCGCGGCAATGCGCTCGTCGAGGCCCTTGAGCATCACGTCGTCGAGGCATTCGTCGCCGTCGCACAGCGCCTTCTTGGTGGCGGCATCGAGGCCTTCGAAGGCCGAGGCGTTCGGCACGCGGACGCACACACCCTTGCAGCCGGCCTGGTTGTCCAGCCAGAAAACCGCCAGGCCCGCAGCCTGCAGCACGTCGACCAGCGTCTCGTAGTCGTCCTTGCGCGATTCGTAGCCTTCCTTGCCCAGCGGCGAGAACATGCACGGCACGGAGGCCAGCGTGTTGGTGCCGCAGGAACGCACCTCGCGGTAACTCAGCACACCGCGCCTGGCGAGCTCGGGCGTGGTGTCACGCGCATAGCCATTCAAGGCGAAGTGGTCGGCGCGCGCGGTTTCGCCCACCACCACCACGAACAGCGGTGGCTTGGTCTGGGCCGCGTAGCTGGCGCCCAGCGCCGTGCCGGCGGTGATCGGAATCAGCTTGCCGCTGCGCTTGAACAGCGGCTTGATGAACAGCGAGCCCGTGGAATAGAGCATCGCGATGGGGTTCATCATGTAGCGCAGATGAACGTTGTTGCGCATCAGCGGCGCCAGTTCGCGGTTCATGGACACCGCCGCGCCCAGCGCGACGAGCACCGACAGCAGCAGCAGCGCGGCGTTGCGCCAGAGCTTCGACAGAAAGCGCATCGGCGTGACGCGCACCCGCCACAGCAGCCAGGCCGCGGGCAGGACCACCACGCCGACGTTGAAGGCCATGCGCCAGCTCAGCAGGTCGCGCGCTTCGTTCGGATCGGTCTGCAGCGCGTTGGCGATCATGGTCGGGTCCATCACCACGCGGTACTGGAGCATGTAGTGCTGGACCACCGCGGCCAGCACGACCACGGCGAGCCACAGCGGCTTCATCCAGCGCGACCAGGCGGTCAGCGACAGCATGGCCGCCGAGCCGCACAGCGTGAGCAGGCTCATGACCACGATGGTGGACATGTAGGTGCTCGGCGCACCGCCGATACGGGCCAGCTCGTTCCACAGCGGCCAGTTAGTGGTCAGTACGAGGTAGAGGCTGAGCCAAAGAACGAGCACGGCGGCCGAACGCGGCTGCTTCAACCACTGGTTGAAGCGCTCCCACGACGAGACGGAGGCGGGTGAGTGCGGCGTTTTGGGGTCAGAAGTGCTCGCCCGCTGCAGGGGTGCGGGCTCGATTCGCGAAACAGACATGCGGCGAATGTAGCGAGTCCGCCTGAAGCGAGCCTGAATTGCCCCTTCAGTCGGTGTTCAGGCTGGCCCGGCGCAGTCGCATCTTCGCGCGCCTGCGAGCCACGAGCGCGCCGGAAGCGGCCTGGCCCAGCGGCCGGCTGACGCCGCGCTCCACGATGATCGACACCACCGCGCCCAGCACTGCCGCCACGACGACATCGGAGGGGAAATGCAGGCCCAGGAACACCCGGCTCCACGCCACCACCACAGCCACCAGCAGCGCCGCCAGCATGGCTGCGCGGGAAGGCAGGCACCAGAGCGAAAAGGCGGCGGCAAAGGTTCCGGCCGCATGCAGGCTCGGAAAGCCAGGCCGCACGCCCTGGGGCACCCACTGGATGCCAAGGCCATAGAACGCAGGCCGGGGAACCGGCATCAGCGTGCGGATCATGTTCACGATCAGCCACACGGCCAGCACGCTCACCAGCACCGTGAACAGCGCATGGCGCCAGCGCCGGCTGAAAAGCGCGCAGACCCCGATGGCGAGCGTCAGCAGGGCCGGCAGCAGGTTGGAGGAGAACTCGGCGACACGCAGGCTCCAGGCCGGCACCGAAGGGTCCGCGTTGATCAGCCTGAACAGTGCGAAATCAAGATCCTGCATGTGCGGGCATCGCCGGCTTCAGCGTGCGCGATTTGAAGCGAGTCACTGCCGCCTCGATGGCGAAGCCCACCACCCAGCAGACCCATGCGGTCCAGAGGGTGTGGCTCATGTAGTGGGCGCCGCGCAGTTGCTGCGACGCGCCCAGCACGAACCCCGCAACCAAGGACACCCCCAGCCAGATCGCCGCCGCACGGGGCGACACCCGGCGCAGCACGAAGTACCCGCCCACGTAGGCAAAGGCCGCAGACGCATGGCCGGCAGGGAAACACCCGCCCGGCCCGCCATCGTTGACGCCCCACGACCAGTGCGACACATACCGTGCAACGCCGCCGAACTCCTGCAGGTCCCACGGGCAACTGGTCTGGCTGGCATGCTTGAGCACGCTGACGGCGATTACAGAGGCCAGCACCGTGAGCGCCAGCTGGGCGCGCCCCCCGGTGCTCAGGCGGCGCAGGAAGCCGAACGGCCACCGGATCGCGGCGAACAGCGCGACCACGAGCGCCCAGCTCAGATTGCGGGCGCCCTCATGCATCACGTGAACCATGAAAGGGTTGTCGCGCAAGGGAAAACCCGCGTGCGAACCTGCCATGCGCGCCAGCGCCAGATCTGCCCCCGTCGCGTCCCATGCCATCAATGCAACCAGTGCAAAAAGGGTCAGCACCCCCAGGCGAAATAGCGGGAAACGTGTCATGAACGAAGGCAGGACTGAAAAACAGACCCGAGCCTACGTTCGCGGAATGAACCCAGCCTGAAGCAAGATGAACCGAACCTGACTGGCAGGCCCCGTGCAACCGGGCAGCGCTAGACTCCATTTTTTGTTGGAAGGACATGGCGTGCGCATATTGCTGGTCGAAGATGACACTGCGTTGGCAGATGCCGTCTGCAGCTACCTGCTGGCCAAGGCCTTCGTGGTCGACGTGGCTTCGAGCCTGGCCGACGCCCGCGGCGCCCTGCTTTCGGTGCAATACGCGGCTGTGCTGCTCGACCTGCACCTGGGCGACGGCGACGGCCTCTCGCTGCTGCCGCAGGTGCGCGCCCTGCCCGAGCGCCCCATCGTCATCGTGCTGACGGCACGCGACCAGGTGACCGACCGCATCCGCGGCCTGGATGCCGGCGCCGACGACTACCTCATCAAGCCCTACGACCCGGCCGAGCTGCTGGCGCGCCTGCGCGCGGTCGAGCGCCGCCGCAGCGCGAGCAGCGCGCCGGTGCTGCAGCTCGGCACGCTGGAGATCGACCTGGCGCACGACATGGTGCGCAAGGACGGCTCGCCGATCACGCTGACGCAGAAGGAATGGGCGCTGCTGCGCGTCATGGCCACGCGCCCCGAGCGCATCCACACGCGCGAGAACCTTGCCGATGCGCTCTACGGCTTCGGCGACGAGGCCGACAGCAACACGCTCGAGGTCTTCATCAGCCGCCTGCGCCGCAAGCTCGGGCGCAACCACATCCAGACGCTGCGCGGCCTCGGCTATCGCCTGTCGTTCTCGGCGGACGACGACGAATGAGCCTGAACAAGCTCGTGGCCGGCCGCGACACGCTCGCAGGCCGGCTGACCCGCACGTTGATCCTCTGGGTCGGCGGCGTGTGGCTGCTGTGCGTGTTCGCCGTGGTCTGGTATGTGGACCGCGAGATCAACCACAACTTCGACAACGAAATGGTCGAGGTTTCGCACCGCATGTTCGCGATGGCCGTGCAGGAACTGGAAAAGCTGCAGCAACCCAGCCAGGAGCCGCCGCGCGAACCGCTGATCGCGCCCAAGCAGCTGTTCTCCGAGGACGCGGTGATCTACCAGATCGTCGACCTGCACGAACACGTGCTGCTGCGCTCCGCCGAGGCGCCCGCCGACACCTTCGACGTACCGCTGGCCGCCGGCTTCGCGAACAACCCGAGCTGGCGCATCTACACCGTGCGCCATCCGACGCTGGGCCTGTTCTTCCAGGTGGCGGACCCGCTCGACGAACGCCGCCATGCCCTCAACCGCACGCTCTTCGGCCTGATCATTCCGCTCGGCGCGGTGCTGCCGCTGCTCGCGCTGGTGCTGCGCAACGTGGCGCGCGCCGAGCTGCGGGCGCTGCAGGAGCTGGCCGGCGAGATCGAGAAGCGCAGCGGCGCCGACCTGAGCCCGATCGCCCTGCCCGGCCTGCCGAGGGAGCTGCGCACCGTCGGCGACCACGTCAACCGGCTGCTGGAACGGCTGGCGCACTCGCTCGATGTGGAGCGCGCCCTGGCGGCCAACGCCGCGCACGAACTGCGAACACCGCTTGCCGCCGCCCGCCTGCGGCTGCAGACCGCGCTCGAGCACGACCTGCAGCGCAACGATGTACAGGCCGCGCTCGATGCGCTGCGCACCCTCAGCCACCGCACCGAGAAGCTGCTGCAGCTGTCGCGCGCGGAATCGGGCGCCTCGCTCACACGCACGCGGGTCGACCTGGTGCAGCTCGCCGGCGCCGTGGCGCAGGACTTCTGGCAAGACCCGCGCAACACCGAGCGCCTCGTGCTCAAGGTGCCCGACAGCGCCACGCCGCTGGCCCTCGGCGACGTCGACGCGCTCGCGATCGCGCTGCGCAACCTGGTGGAGAACGCGCTGCGCTACGGGGGTGGCCGCGTCGTCGTCGAGGTGACGGCGCCCTGCACCCTTGCCGTGCGGGACTTCGGCCCCGGCGTGAACCCCGCGCAGCTCGAAACCCTGCGCGAGCGCCATGTGCGCCACAGCTCCGACCGCGCCGGCTACGGCCTGGGCATCTCGATCGTGGGCACCATCGTCGAGAAGCACGGCGCGAGGCTCGAACTCTCGTCGCCGCCGGCGGCCGCGGCGCATGGCTTCGAGGCTCGCATCGTGCTGCAGCCGGCCTGAGCTGCGTCAGCGGCTCCTGCTCAGTCGCTCACCAGCGTGCGCAGCCAGTCCGGCAGCGCCAGCGCCTTCTGCTTCGGGAAATCGACCCAGATGGTGGTTGCGCCGCCGGCCGCGCGGACCACGTCGGGCGCGTCTTCGCGGACCATGGTGGCCCAGCTTTCGAAGGTGGTGCGCCCCGGGTCGCTCACGTACATCTTGATCCGCACGTTGCCCGGGTATTCGATCTGCCGGTAGAAGTTGCAGAAGGCGTTGACGATCACCATGCCCTCGCCGCCCGGCGTGGGCTCGACACCGATCGAGCGGATCCAGTCGATGCGCGCGGTTTCGAGATAGCGAAAGTAGGTGCCGTTGTTCAGGTTTATATGCATGACTGACAACGGTTCTGCGAGCATCGCGAATCGGGAAGAAGAATGAGTTTCAGACGATTGATGCAGAAAGAAGGCTCTATACGCCAGCATACGCATACTACTCATCGAGACACCCTGACATGCTAGGTATCGACATCCGAAGCACCGTAAGCGGCTAGAGCCCCTCCTTGAGGACTCAATAGTTCCGCCTAGACGTACATAGAGGCGATTGATCGCCCTATTTAATCTCTCAGCTTCGTTGCCACTCGGCTAAGAGCAATTGTCTGTAAATTCACTCGTTAAGCAGCCTCGCAATCGACGCTTGAAGCAAGTATGTTGCGCCATCGTGACTTTCCATCATAATTCCGTTGCGTCGTGCCATCCATCTATTGCCAACCTTCACCCTGAAGTCGTCCACTCTTGTTAGAACAATGTAATAAACGCCATCGCCATATACCGCAGGCACATGACATAAATTCGTAATGCTGCAATTTGCCCTTATATAACGCGAACCAACACCCATAACCGAATTAAACGTATCGCTATTTTCCTTTTCCAAATCCAACGAGCCAATAGCGTGTTTTCCGGGGGCTATAAGGAGGTCGAGCCAATCTCTTTTGCTTCGTCCCCCTCCGCCATTTCTACTGTAGGTAAAGTACTGTTTCGGCTCACCTTGATATGCATGCAACAGATACCGGGCAGATTCGGACCGTTCATTTGCAATTGAATCCGGAGGCAAAGTACAAAGCCTGACCAAGTCTTTCAAAAGTAGAAGAGTGGATTTCAGGGCAGGGATCGTGATTTTTCCATTGTCATTTAACCTGCAAAATTTTGCCTCCAACCAGTTCGCCTTGTAATAGCCGTACGAAGCTAGTTCGGGCGTGAATATTTTGAGAGCTTCCAAATCAAGATGGAGGTCTGCCCTCCAATTTGGAGCAGCTGGATAATTCACCTCTTCGCGAAGAGCTGCGACTGGGTTCAGTACATTTCTAGAATTTAGCTCTTGCAAAATCGCCATCGAAAACGCGGTGACGATCGTCCCTTCGTATTTATATTTTTTGAACGGCTGCCCAGTGAGAAACTCGGGCAGCGCCATGAATGCTTGTTCAATTAGCATCTTAATTTCGAGATGTAGTTGCGATAGAGATGGCGCGGAAGTTAGGTGCATGCACTGCTATCAATGTACAAGCTCGCGCCAAGTCCGCGATGCTGCTATTCAGCATCATCCAGCATTGCACTAGGCCGGTAAATTCCATCGACCCAGTCATATAGCTGCACCGAACCGATCGCGTTCAAGCGATGTCCGAGTGCCATCGCGAAGAACGATGGTGCTTTCAAGAAGAGATGCAACCGAGCCAGCTTCTGCTCCGACCGGAAGCGCATCAAGGAACATTCGCTGGCTCAAGCAGAAGGGCCGTGGGTGTGGAAAGCCACTCGGTCGAACCGGCACCTAGCGTCTTCGTCAGCGCGTTCTCGATGTCGGACCGGTAGACCGGGACATCCATCTGCTCGCTGACCTCGGCGCCGATCTCCACCAGCGCGTGCCCGTCATGCGCGCACACACGCTCGGCCTCGGGCAGTTCGTGGCGCACGATCTCGCGCGGCAGCGCGGAGTCCAGCGGCTTGCGTCCGCGTTTCTTAAGTTGATGGCCCGCGACCGGCGTCGACTCCTCTTCGTCGATGTCTTCAACCTCGGCCTGCGCGACCGTCACTCTTGCGTCCCACAACCAACCGGCTTCTCAACTCTGCGTACTGCTCTGTCATCTCTACATGTCCATGTTGCTCTACATGGGCACGTAGCCTCACAGCTCATCGTTCACTGAACAAGAGCGTGATTAATTGACCGCGTACAGCGCATCAGCCCCAGCAAGCTGGACGCGTTTGCCGAGAAGCTCGGTGGGTGGCTCAAGAGTGAGACCGCCAAGTCCCGCAAGCAGCGGCGCACGCTCAAGCAGATGCACGCAGATCTGGCGGCGCTAGGCTACCAGGGGTCATACAACCGGGTGGCCGCCTTTGCGCGCGCATGGCATGCGCGCCGCCACGAGGTCCAGCAGACCACCGGGCTCGGCACCTTCGTGCCGCTGGCCTTCGGCCCCGGCGAAGCGTTCCAGTTCGACTGGAGCGAGGACTGGGCGGTCATCCGCCATCGCCCCTGGCTTCCGTGAGCCGGTTTCCGGCTCCAACTCCTGGTCCCGGGTAATCAACCCGCAAAAGGCGATCTCAGCGCTCTTTTTCTTGAAAAATATCATTTTCGATACTAGTATCTTAAACAAAAACAAGGACATGGCTTTAGAAGCCGTTTCCACAATTCATCAATCTGCCGGCGCCGAGCCGTTTCACGTCGTACCAGGAGTCCTGAAGTGGCATCAACTTTCGAATCGACAACGTCCCTGCGGCCCAACGAAGAGGTGTCCAGCTACGCCTGGAAGGCACTGGCCGGATCCGCCATCGGCTATGCGATGGACGGCTTCGACCTGCTGATCCTCGGCTTCATGCTCACGGCCATCTCGGCGGACCTGCATCTCACGCCGGGCCAGGCCGGCTCGCTGGTGAGTTGGACGCTTGTGGGTGCCGTGATTGGAGGCATCGTCTTCGGCTCGCTCAGCGATCACTTCGGGCGCATCCGCGTGATGACCTGGACGATCGTCCTGTTCGCCGTGTTCACCGGGCTTTGCGCCTTTGCGCAGGGCTACTGGGATCTGCTCATCTATCGGACCATCGCTGGCATCGGTTTGGGCGGCGAGTTCGGCATCGGCATGGCGCTGGCTGCCGAAGCTTGGCCCGCCAAGCACCGTGCGCGAGTGTCTTCCTATGTGGCGTTGGGTTGGCAGCTTGGGGTGCTCGGGGCTGCTTTGCTCACGCCGCTGCTGATGCCTCATATCGGTTGGCGTGGAATGTTCCTCGTGGGAGTGTTCCCCGCGATCGTCGCGTGGGTGATTCGAAACAGGCTCCACGAACCTGAGGTCTTCGTCCGCAAACCTAAGACCAAGGGTTCGAAGTTGAAGTCGTTCAAGCTGCTCGTGAAGGATGCGCGCACGACCCGCATTAGTCTGGGCATCGTCGTGCTGTGCGCTGTCCAGAATTTCGGCTACTACGGGATCATGATCTGGATGCCAAGCTTCCTTGCCAACAAGCTTGGGTTCAACCTGACAAAGTCCGCCATGTGGGCGTCGGTGACCATCCTCGGAATGATGGCGGGCATCTTTCTGTTCGGTCAGCTGGCCGATCGCCTTGGACGCAAGCCCAGCTTTCTGCTCTTCCAGGCGGGCGCAGTGGTGATGGTCCTAACGTACTCCCAATTGTCCGACCCCGTGTCACTGCTTTGGGTCGGCGCCATTCTCGGCATGTTCGTCAACGGGATGCTGGGCGGCTATGGCGCCCTGATCTCAGAGGCCTACCCCACGGAAGCACGTGCCACGGCGCAAAACGTCCTGTTCAACATCGGTCGCGGAATAGGAGGCTTCGGGCCTGTGGTGGTCGGCGCTCTCGTCGCAGCCTATTCGTTCCAGATCGCCATTGCCCTGCTCGCTGCGATCTATCTGCTCGACATGGTCGCCACCCTCTTTCTCATCCCCGAACTGAAAGGGAAGGCGCTCGAATGATGCTCGCCTACACCGACAACCAGCCGCCCGCGTTCAAGCTCATGCATCCACCCGTGCCTGGGGCAGAAAGCGCGTGCTTTCAGCGCAACGCCCAGAGCGTCGCCTCATATCGTTGCGAAGTCGCTGAGCACCGCTGGGTGAACGACCGGTATAAGTACCTAAAGCTCTCGGCGACGGCCGACCTGGCGAGCCTCACGAAGCCGGGCCAGTTCTACCAGCTGAAGTGCCCGACTACGAGCGACCTCAAGCCCTTCCTTCTCCGCCCGATGAGCGTCTATGGCATTGGCCCCGAAGAGGGGACGATCGAGTTCCTCTACAACGTGGCCGGCGTCGGGACCCATGCGCTCGCGCATCTGCCCGTCGGTGATCACATGGACATCGTCGGCCCATTGGGAAACACCTTCGCGTTGGAGCCAAGCTTCCGGCGCATCATGGTCGTCGCGCGCGGCGTCGGGCTAGCAACGATGGCGCCCTTGCTGCAGCACGCGGCGAAGGCGGGCATCAAGATCACCGCGGTGATGTCTGCGCGAGCGCCTAGGGATCTGATGCGAGACGAGTTCCTGCGCGGTATCGAGGCCGAAGTGCATTGCATCTATGACTCCGACGGCAGCTCCTCGGTCGAGGCCGCAGACGTCCTTATCCGACGCCTGCTCGACGAAGAGCACCACGACATCATCTACACCTGCGGCTCGCACCGCGTGCTGATGCTGCTACAGCACATCCTTGTCGACTATCCGCACACCCGCGGCGAAGTGGCCATGGAACAGCGCATGGCCTGCGGCATGGGCGTATGCCTGTCCTGCGTGCGGCTTTTCGATCGGGACGGCGACAAGCAATTCCTTCGCGTCTGCCGCGAAGGCCCCGTGTTTCCCATCTGCGACGTCGTCGGGGAGGTGGAGTTTGGCTGATCTGAATGTCAGGGTCGGCGAGGTTTCACTGCGCAACCCAGTGATGCCGGCATCCGGCTGCTTTGCCATCGAATACGCAGAAGCGCTTGATTTCAACAAGCTCGGGGCGCTAGTGATCAAGAGCGTCTCGCCCAAGAGCCGCGCGGGCAATCCGACGCCGCGCGTGTCGGAGGCCTACAGCGGCATGCTGAACGCCATTGGCATTCCCAGCAAGGGACTGGACTACTACCGCGAATCGGTGCTGCCACCGTACACGCGCTTCGATACGCCGGTCGTGGTCTCGATTTCGGCGGACACCGTCGACGAGTTCGCAGACGCCGTGACCAAGATGTCCCTGCCTGAGGTGGCCGTGATAGAGGCCAACATCTCGTGCCCCAACCTCGAGGCCGACGGCATGGCCTTTGCGATGACGCCGGAGACGACATACAAGGTCGTGAGCGCCATCCGCCGCCGCACCCATCATCCCGTCTGGGCGAAGCTCACGCCGAACGCCTCGCACGTTGCGGTCGTCGCCAGGGCTGCGGAAGAGGCCGGTGCGGATGCGCTGGTGATGGGCAACACCGTTCTTGCCATGTCGATCGACGTGCGTACGCGCAAACCCAAGCTCGGCAACGTGATGGGCGGCCTGTCGGGTCCCGCCATCAAGCCGATCGCGCTGCGCATGGTGCATCAGTGCTATCGAAGCGTGCGCATCCCAATCATCGGCTGCGGCGGTATCTCGAACGCGCACGATGCGGTCGAGTACATGCTGGCCGGCGCGAGCGCCGTGCAGGTCGGTACGGCCTCCTTCATCGATCCTGGCGTCATGCAGAAGATCATCGATGGCCTGGTCGCCTACTGCGAAGAGACGGGAGTGAAGAACATCCGCGACCTGACCGGTCAGGTCAAGCTCGACCGACAACTCTCGGACCGCTGGCTGCGCTTCGCACAGCAATCGGGCTAGAAGAAAGGTGAAGTGACCATGAGCCTGCTGGAGCTTCAACCCATGGCCGAGAAGCTCTTCTCGGATGTCCGCGAGCTGACCTTCGACGGGGTGGGCGTAACGCGGCAAAGTTACGGACGCGGCGAATCGGATACCGCTGACTACCTGCGTGCGTTCGCTGCAAGTGAGGGGCTCGAAGTCAAGCCCGACAGGGCTGCGAACCTCGTGTTCGGCCTGCCGGGGACCGCCTCGGTAAGCGCGGTGACTTGGACCGGCTCGCACATCGACTCGGTGCCGCAAGGCGGCAACTTCGACGGCTATGCCGGCGTGGTTGCGGGCCTGCTGTGCCTGGTCGCGCAGAAGGCCAGCGGCAGGTCCTACGATCGGCCGCTCGAGGTCGTCGCCTTTCGCGGCGAAGAAAGCGCTTGGTTCGGAAAGGCGTACATGGGATCGGGCGCGCTTCTCGGCAAGATCAGCGAAAGCGACCTGTCACTGAAGCAGCGCACGACGGGCGAATCCATGGAGACCTGCATGCGCCGATGCGGTGCCGACGTGGATGCGATCCGAACCCAACAACTGCTGCTAGACAAGGTGCGCATCAAGGCCTACATCGAACTGCACATCGAGCAGGGGCCAGTCATGGTCGCCCGGAAACTCCCCCTCGCCGTGGTCTCGGGCATCCGAGGCAACGTGCGCCACAACCGCGTGGTCTGCCACGGTGACGCGCAGCATTCGGGGGTCGTCCCGCGCTGGCTGCGCCACGATGCCATGTTCGCGGTCGCGGACCTGATCATGCGTATCGACGAGCACTGGCGCGTGCTGCTAGAGCGCGGCACCGACCTGGTCGTGACCACGGGCATCGTCAGTACCGACCCCGTCGAGCATTCGATCTCACGAATCCCGGGACAGGTAAGTTTCAGCCTCGAGGCGCGTAGCAAGAGCACCGACACGCTCGAGGCGTTCTACCAGCTCATGCGGGCCGAATGCGCCGCCATCGAGCGCGAGCGCGGTGTTCGCTTCGAGTTCGATGGCCGCATGCTCAGCGAGCCCGCCACGATGGACGGCGAGATCTGCGGCGTACTCGCGAATGCCTGCACCGCGCAAGATGCGGCGTTCGAGGTCATTCCGAGCGGCGCCGGTCACGACGCCTCGCTGTTTGCCAACGCCGGCATCCCGAGCGGCATGCTGTTCGTGCGCAACCAGAACGGCTCGCACAACCCCCACGAGGCGATGGAAATCGACGACTTCATGCTCGGTGTCCGTGCGATGGACGTGGCATTCATGCAATTGAAGTGAGCCTCACCATGACGACCAGGATCACCATCCGCCGCCCAGACGACTGGCACCTGCATCTGCGCGATGGCGCCATGCTGGACACGGTGCTGCCGTATACCGCATCGCGATTCGGCCGGGCGATCGTCATGCCGAACTTGAAGACGCCGGTGACGACCACCGCGCTTGCGCGGGCCTACCGGGGCCGGATCCTGGCTGCACTCCAGCCAGGTGTCGCCTTCGTGCCGCTGATGACGGCCTACCTCTGCGACGAGACGCCGGCCGACGAACTGCGCAGGGGGTTCGAAGAAGGTGTGCTGACCGCAGCAAAGCTGTACCCCGCCGGGGCAACGACCCATTCTGAGTACGGCGTCACGTCGATCGCCAAGATTGCCAAGGTGCTGGAAACGATGCAGACCATCGGAATGCCGTTATTGCTCCACGGAGAGAGCACGGCCCCAGGCGTGGACATCTTTGATCGCGAGGCCGCCTTCATTGAAACGACACTCCGCCCGTTGCTTTGCGACTTTCCCGCACTTAAGGTGGTGATGGAGCACATCACCACCGAGGAGGCCGCAGACTTCGTGGCGGCCGATTCGAGCGGGCGTCTCGGCGCGACGGTTACGCCACAGCATCTGATGTTCAACAGGAACGCGATCTTCGCGGGCGGCATTCGCCCGCACTTCTACTGCCTGCCGGTGCTCAAGCGAGAGCGCCATCGCATCGCCCTGCGCAAGGCTGCAACGTCTGGCGACTCGCGCTTCTTCCTAGGCACGGACTCGGCGCCGCACCTTCGCACTCTGAAGGAAGCGGGCTGTGGCTGCGCCGGCATCTTCAATGCACCCGCCGCGCTGCAGAGCTATTGCACCGTCTTCGACGAGGAGAACGCGCTCGGCCGTCTGGAGGCGTTCGCGAGCCTGAACGGCCCCAGGTTCTATGGCCTGGCACCCAACGCCGCGACGGTGACGCTCGAGCGCGTGCCTTGTAATGTTCCTCAGGACGTGACACTGCCAGACGGCGGAGTGCTGCATCCGTTCTTGGGCGGAAGTAGCCTGCCATGGACCTTGCGCACGGCGCTCGACGGGGCTGCTACAGCGTGACCCCGTTCAGCACTTGGCCCCCCTGCGGTGTCCTTCCTACAGCGATCGGAGTAGCACCCTGCATCGACGAGGGTTCTGTGTGTCGAATTTCGCCTATAGTTTCTTTTTCGATCCATAGGGTGAGAAACGAGATGGAAGCAGCGAATTTGACCTTCAAGTCGTCGATCGACTACGTAGCGCTAGGCAATCGCCTGCGCGCCTACCGGGTCGGCGCCTCACTATTGGCGGAAGACGTGGCGGAGCAACTCGGGATTTCAAGGGCGGTCGTCTACCGGCTCGAGAAGGGAGAGATAGTCAAGATCGAAACCTTGGAGCGACTGGCCAATCTGCTCGACACCTCGCTGGCGTCCTTACTCGGCGTAGAAGTGGAGTACTACTCGACGGCGCTTGGCCTGTTCGAGCGCATGCGCCAGCTTGAGGAATCGTCGGACCGCATCCTCGCACACTTCGAGCCCATCTCCCTGCTGCTGACCTCGGATGACTACCTGCCGGTTTTGCAACAGATGCTCGTCGAGGCTTCGCCAAAGGGCTCGGGGAAGGGCCCCACTTCTGCGGACATCGACAAGATGCTACAGATCATGCTGGAGCGCCGCGCCTACTTCCAGCGGCGGCAGCCTCACATCGTGAGCCTGATAGGGCTGCGTGAGCTCGAGCGCTTCGTCGAGACGGGGCTGGTCGGCCGGATCGATCTGCCCGAGACCGTGCGCGCCGAACGCCGCCTGGCGGCGCGCCGCGAGGTCGAACGGATCGCCGACCTGATGGAAAGCGAACCCATCGACGTACAGATCGGCCTCATCGACGACGCCATGCCGGCAGCGACCTTCCAAGTGTTCTCCGGCCGAGAAGGCAGTGTGCTGGCTGTAAGCCCGTTCCGCCTGGGCGAGCTCCCCAACGTGCGAAACGGCATCGCCACTGTCACCGCTTCGCCGGAAGCTGTGCGGATGTACGAAGCCATGATCGGCAGGCTCTGGAAGGCCGCCTACAAGGGCAAGGCGGGGGCAGTGCACCTGCGCAAACTGCTGGATCGAATTCACTAGCCGAGGCCCACCTCCATGACAACACCTCCCCTCCCGACCGAGACTCGCCTCGCCGTGGCGGCCCACCTCATCGATTCCGGCTGCGTGACACTGCGCACGGACGAGCCTTTTCGGCTGCCTTCCGGATGGGCGACGCCGGTCTACATGGATTGCCGGCGGCTGCTCTCCTTTCCCGAAGCCCGCCGCACTCTCGTCGGCCATGCCGTCGATGCGCTGAAGGCCCAAGGATGTCTTTCAGGTGCCGCATCCGTCGCGGGCGGCGAGTCCAGCGGCATCGCGCTGGCGGCCTGGATCGCGAATGCGCTGGACCTGCCGATGCAGTACGTCAGGAAACGCGCAGCAGGTTCGCGTCAGGTCGAAGGTGTCTTGCGCTCCGGTGAGCGGGTGGTGCTTGTGGACGACATGATGGCCGCCGGCGCATCGAAGATCAGTTTCGTGCAGGCGCTGCGTGCGGCGGGCGCGGAAGTCCATGACGTGCTCGTGCTGTTCGACTACAAAATGTTCGGCGCGGACAGCCTCCTCGCTGCGCTGGGACTGAAGGTGCATGCCTTGGCAACCTGGCACGACATCCGGGCCGTTGCGGTACGTCGAGGCGACTTCACCACCGAAGCGATGGCCGAACTCAATGACTTCCTTCGAGATCCCGTCGCCTGGTCCCAGGCGCACGGCGGCAAGAGTTCCATCACCAGCCACATTGAGAGCAACGCATCATGAACTTCAAAGAAATCAGCGACCGATTTTCAAACGACCTTTCAGGCTCCGACGCCTTCAAGGCGCTGTACCGCGGGGCCTTCGACCTCATGAAAGTCGACGTCGGAAATGCAGGCCTGTACTTCGTCATCGGGGTCGCCGCGCAAGCCTTCGTCCAGAAGTATGAGGACCAGGGGATCACGGCCGAGTTTGCCGACAATGCGAAAGCCACGATGGTCGCCTTGACCACGAAGATCGTCGCCGCACTCGACGCCGAGCCGGCGAAGCGCTTGCGTATGCTCGGTGAAGTGGCGACGGACTACGAGTGGAACGTGACGGTCTTCTGAACACGCCGACTCCTCCTTTACCAACGGAGGGAAGGACGCGGCTCACGCGCGGTCAAGCGCTTGCATCTCGAGATCATGCGCAGAGGCTTAGAGGCGTGCCTTCGCGCGCCATGGCCGGACCTCAGAGATTGAGGATGAGGGGCCGGGAACAGCTGCGCGAAACGCACGGAAGAATTCGATTCCCGGCAGCCTTCTCATCCGCGGTGGGGAACGAGTCGCGATGGTCGGGTCGTCCCTCCAGCACTTCGGTCATGCAGGCTCCGCAATGCCTTCCTCGCAAGACGTCTCGGTGTGGACGCCGTTATTCGCCTATTCGTCGGCACTGCAAGCCAAGAATCAGTCGAAGCTGCTCGTTTCCGCGAACCATCGCGGCGAACTGCTCGGCCGCATCCTGTGCATGAGAAATTCTGAGGCTGCGAGCGCGATCACGGGGCTCGCTAGCACCCTGTGATGCCCCCTGCTGCCGTTAGGCCTGCAGTCGAAGTGGCACGACGGACTGTCGCAGCAAGGCTGTGGCGATGGCCGCACCGAAACACAGCACCGCGCTGAGAGCAAAAGCGCGCCCTCCGAATGCCGCATATAGATGGCTACCGCCGTAGACGGTTACCGCCGTCAGGATACCCACCGTCGCCGCATAGACACCAGTGCCGCTGGAGATGGCCTGAGGCGGCACAGTTGTCTTGATGAACTGGGCTGCACCCAACTGAGTGCAACTGAGCGTAGCCGCCTGCAACAACTGGACGATGATCAGCGTGCTGGGGTGTTGGGCTTCGGCGAGCAGGGCCCAGCGCAGCACACCTCCCAAGCAGGCGCAAAGTATGAGCGTCGGGGCGGACACGCGAGCCAAGATACGGCTGCCGAGCACGAAAGTCAGGATCTCAACCAGCACGCCCAGACTCCACAGGGCGCCGATTGACGACGACGACAGGCCGAGGCTCTTCCAGAGTATCGCGTTGTAAGCGTAGAAGAGACCGTGACAGGCTTGGGAAACGGCAGCACCACATAGGAAAAATACGAATCCTGGCAGACGCAACACCTGCACCAAAGAGGCCTTTGTCGCACGACTCGCTACCACGCGCGCGTTTGGTAGCCAAGTAGCCATTGCAGTCTGGATCAGATAGAAAAAAGCCAGTGCCAACACCACGTTATCCAGTCCAATTCGGTCAAGGACCGCGCCCAAGGCTACCGTGACAAACACCACCGACAAGGAGCCGATGCCGCGAAGGCGACCGAAGTCTAGGCCGAAGCGTGTGGTGCTGCTCAGGACTATCGATTCGCTCAAGGGGATGAGAGCGGTAGAGCAGGCCTGCATGGCCATATACGCCGCGAACACCCAAACGGGGCTGCGAGCGTTCAAGAGCAACAAGGCCGCAGCCGACGATCCACCCAGCAGGATCAGTAGCACGCTTCTGCGGCTTCCCCACATGTCGGCGATCAGCCCGACAATGGGATTGATCGCTAGTCCTAGTAATGATCCAAAGGCAAACAATTGACCAACTTGCTGCTCATTCAGGCCGTGCGATTTAATCCACAGCGGAAGAAAGCTGATCGTGATAGCCACAGGCCCATACAGCGTGACGTAGTAAGCGTAGAAAGCAACTCGAGACTGCAACTGGTACCCTTCAGATCGAAACCCGCGTGATCGGTTGTGCAGACGTGCTCTGCTACCAGACGAGGCCACCCTGCACCTTGTTCGAGAGCAGCGGTGGTGCGTGACCTTTGCCGCTGTCAGCATCGCGGCGTTCCTGCCGCGGCTCGTAGAAGACGCGCATCGCGTCCCAGCCTTGTTGCGCGGCGCCGCGAATGTCTGTTTCCAAGCCGTCACCAATTGCCAACACGCGCTTCGGTGGAGACCAAAGTGAACTAGCCACAGCCAACGCTTTCACATAAATGGGTGTGTAGGGCTTGCCGGTGTAGCGCACGCTGCCTCCAAATTCGCGATAGCGAGAGGCCAAAGTTCCCGCGCAGAATACAAACTTGGCCCCATCTGGCGCAATGAGATCGGGGTTCGCACACAACATAGGCACGTTCCGTGCGGCGAGGCGTTTCAGAAGTTCATCAAAGTCTGCCGGCTCACGCCCGCTAGTGCCAGTGCAAACCACCATCTCTGCGCTCTCGGCATTGCACAGGGTTGGCCGAACACCAGTACGACGTTCTACCTCGTCGTAAAGGACGAGGTCACGGTCTGGCCCGAGGTGGAAGAGAGGAATGTGCAACCGCGCGCTTAAAAAGTCGACGCAGACATCTCCCGACGTCACGATGGCGTCCCAGCTATCTCGCGACAAACCCATAGCCTCGAGGTGAGATTGGATGTGGGCGCAGGGCCTGGCGGAGTTAGACAGTAGTACGACTGTTCCCCTTCTCACGGCGCGGTAGCGCTGCAAGGCCGCGACCGCGTCGGGGAACAGCACCACACCATCGTGCAGCGTACCCCAGAGGTCACACATCACGGTGTCGTAATCGCCGGCAAGCTGCGACAGCCCACTGATGTCGCCAGCCACGTATACCTGCGAGGTTATTGAGTGACCAAAGTCCATCGATTGATCCAAAGCCTGAGCAGGGCACCTTGCTGCTACTCGGGGGCTCCAACGTTGAATTGCTTGCGGCTGCGCAGCATCGGCAGGACTTCCGCCGCGAAGAGGTGCATTGAGCGCAGGATGGCATCGCGATCGATGTCTGGAATGTGCATCATCACGTCCACGCGGTCGACACGTGCGGCCTCCATGTAGCTCACCAGCGCGTCGGCCACAGTCCGCGGCGAGCCAGCGATCAGCTCAATCTGACGCATCATTTCAGAGGGGTCATCGGTCGCTGATGTGGCGAGTCGCCCCTCGGCGGCAGCGAGTCGGCCGTAGGCGGAGGTCGTTCGTGCTTGATACATCCGGCGCGCCGCCGTTTCAGCGAAGTGCCAGGCTTCATCGTCACTCTCTGCGACGTGAACCATGCGAACCCCTCGAACCTCTCCCTTGCCTCCGGCAAGGTGGTAGGCGTCTACGAATTCTCGCTGCTTGGATGCTTGCTCCAACTGACCCACCACAAAGTTCAGGCCCAATCCTGCTGCGCAAGCGACTGTCTCTGGCTCGCGTGCAGCAACCCAGATCACGCCACGGTAATTTCGCAGCGGCTCTGGCGTGATCGGCTCCAGCCCCATGCCGACATCCTTGTCAAGCAAGCGCAGTAGCTGCGACAACTGGGCACGGAACTCTGCGCCCCGGTCGTGCGTAGGCGACAACTTGTCACTGCGCATGCTCATGCCGATTCCGAACGAGGCTCGCCCCTTGGTCAGCATATCGAGTACCACGATAGCCTCAGCAAAGCGGCAAGGCGTGTCGAAAGGGAGCACCTTGACACCCGTGCCCAAGCGAATCTTTCGCGTTTCTGCCGCGAGGTGTGCGATGAGCAACTCCGGTTGGGGCATCCGGCCGAAGAGAGGCTTGTCGCGATTGTGATGATGCTCGCCAATCCAGCATGAGTCATATCCGAGCTCGTCGGCGAGGATGATGTCCTTGATTGCGTCTTCTATGCAACGCCGGTCGGTTGTGTCGGCGAACGCCCACATTTGGTGAAACAAACCTACATGCATTGGAATCCCCCTTGCTCATTGTCGTGACGTCTTCTATCCGAAGACGACGTGTTGTCGGTTACCCGTCAGGCGCAGGAATTCAGTTCTGTCGCAGCAAGCTGGACTGAACCGGGGAATGACGACGGGCTCTGACCGCAGCGTCGTGATCATGGTTTGTTGACGAAGAGATTCGACTCGGAAAGGAAGGGGTAATCGATGTAGCCTTCATCGCCGCCCTCGCGATAGAACTCCGGCCTGAGGCGATTCAGCGGTGCCCCCGCGCGAAACCGTTCGACAAGGTCCGGATTGCCAACGTAAAGTGTTCCAAAGGCGATGCAGTCGGCCAGCCCTGCCTCGATGGCGTCCAAGGCGTTTGCGCGTGTGAACCCGCCGCATAGGATCAACGGCCCACCAAACGCTCGTTTCAGTGCGAGCGAAAGGCGGTCGCTGGCGTTCAGCGAAACGTCCTCCACCAGGTGAAGATACGCAATCTGCCTCACGCCCAGCGCATGAGCGACGTAGGAGAAGAGCGCTGTCGGGTCTGAATCGTGCGTGCCGTCGTCCATGGGTGCAGGTGACAGCCGCACCCCGACGCGGCCCTTGCCGACGACACTGGCAACGGCATCGACCACTTCCAACAAAAAGCGGGCGCGACGCTCGATCACACCTCCGTATTGATCGATACGGTGATTGGTCGCGCTGCGCAGGAATTGGTCGATCAGGTAGCCGTTGGCGGCATGAATCTCCACGCCATCGAAGCCGGCGCGGACTGCGAAGCGCGCAGCCTTCTGAAACTCGGCCACGATACCTGGGATCTCGTGAGTCTCAATCTCCCTGGGGACGGAGAACTTGCGCTTCCCGACGGGGGTCATGACTTCCCCACCTGCACAGATGGCCGACGGGGCAAGCGGCGAAGCTCCCCGAGGTAGTTGCTCCGTCGCAGCCTTGCGTCCCACATGGTATATCTGCTGGACGATCAGGCCACCGCGTTCATGCACTGCCCTGGTGACCTGGCGCCACGAATCCATCTGCGCTTCGCTGTGAATCGCTGCCCCGCCAGGCCGGCTGACGCTGTACGGCGACACGTGCGTGGCTTCGCTGACGATCAGACCTGCCGATGCGCGCTGACCGTAATAGATGGCCATCCGGTCCAGCGCCTCACGCGAAGTGGCGTCGGCACGGGCCCGACTGAGGGGCGCCATGACCATTCGATTCGCAAGGTGCAGGTCACCCAAAGCGACTGGAGCAAAGAGACTCATGCCGCAAGCCTCCTGTCCAACGAACTCCAATGCGCTATAGCACTCTTTAATGCTTGGTCTGCGTCAAACAGGATCGTATCCGCGACATAGGGTCGGCTCAAGGCCAATCGGTAGTAAAACGGCCCATCAACTAGGCTGCCCAATGCCACCATGTTCGGAAGAGTTTCCCCCTTCCGCGTAATGACCAAGCGACTATTTCTCTCGACATCCAAAGAGCCGGGGGAATACGACTCAACCCCGTCGGAGATACTCCACTCTCGCACAATACCTTGCAATCGCAAATTTCGATATAGCTCACTATCGCTGAGCGATAAGTTGAATCTGTGAACAATTGCATTCAATCCGACATTCACACAGCCGACCCGGTCACCCAATTTCAAATACAGAGCATCGCTGCGAATTTCCTTGGCTGGATTTCTGCAGAACGACAAATCCACTATGCCTGCATCTGTCAAAGCCAAAATCTTTTTCATGAGTTCCAGCGACGTTCCAACTGCAAGCCGGTTGGTTGCCCGGTACCATTTAGAGAAAAGCTCTTGAGTTCCCAATGGCCCACCAGCGCCCCATTCAACTTGATCCCTGAAGCAAGGCCGGAGATCCCGAATGGCGCCATCAATCGCAGCCTTTATGGGATTGGACAAATTTCCTTGGCTTGCGTTGAGTATGTCGCTCTCCAACCATGAGGCCGCTGTCGCATGCAAGTCGCCAGTTTCGGAACAAAAACGGGCGAGAGGATCCAGAACGTCATTCCAGTCAAACAGGTGTCGCAAGATCGAGTTGTCATGCCCCCACGGCGATTGGCTTTTATTGAGGTGCCTCGCTACTTCCAGAAATTCAAAATTGCTCTTTCCTGCCAACAAATCATCGATTTCCGGACCCAACCGAACCTTGATAAATTGAGAAATCGCCTTACGCTCCGCAAGGCCAGGATGCGGGCTCTTTTCTTCCGGTGTTGTCAGCAGTTTGTGCACGTGCTTCAAGCAATCCTGATACTGCACCTGGGCTGATTGATAAATCTTCCAGATGGCGGGTGCCTCGAAACGCAGGCGACAGCTGCAGATATAACTCTCCAACTGCTTCTTGATGGTTTCCTCAATTGCCTGAACAGCCGCCATCGACAGCAATGTTCGGTAGTACAGCATCATCATTTCCAGCGCGAGTAACGGTATCACTTCGCCGTCGATGACGTGCCTGCCACCCCCACGATTCATTGTAATTTTTCGGAGAGAATCGAACGTGGATTCATTGAATACAATCCCGACGTGACGTCTTTCCTCCACGTTCCCTTTTTCGTTATAAGCACGCGCCCTGACAAACAAGCCGGATTCACTTATCGGAAAGATTTTGCGAGGTTCGAATCCGCTGGGGATGTACTTCAGTTTGTGGGGATTTCGATCCGCCACAAAGTAGCCGCCGCGGCCAGAAGTCAACCAATTGATACAATCGATGGCGGCCAGTCCCATGCCAAAACACGCCAGCATGCTGGAAGGCGGGGCAATTTCATTTGTTATTTTTTCTGTTGGATAAACGCTGTGAACATACTTGAATGAGGACGTCTTTGAATCAGACAGATCCATCATCCTCTCGGCCACAGTTCCGGGTTCAGGCCTATTGGAAGTATGGCCAGTGCATAGAAACACAAAATCTGCCGTGGACGTGTTTTCCGGCACCGGCTCTGCACAAATGATCTTGTACTTGCTTTCGCTTGTTGGAACAAGATTAATGACGTCGGCCGCCACGAGCGTCACGGTTACCTTCAGATCCCTGAGCTCGGCAACCAAGTTATCAAACGTGTCGCTCAGGGCCTCTCCAACCAGCGCGCGATCCACCCATTGTTGGGGTGCTATGTGATAACGAGGATTGTTTGTGGATTTGAATTTCTCTACGGCCCATTGATGCAGCGTTTCAACCCTTCTCTCATAAACCTCTATGTTCAGCTTTTTATGAGTGACGTCCGCACACAATGAAACCTGTTCCGCAGTTCTGTTCAGGTGATTGGTTGTCGGTTGGTCTTTGGAATGAATTCCAGGTCCAAAGCTGCCAGATTTATCGTAAACCGATACCGACAAGCTCGAAGCCGGGATACGCAAGCTGCCGGAACGCAGGCGAGTGACCAACCTCTCCAGACAATAGAGCGTGTTGGGTCCCGCGCCAATGAAACAGATGACGTAGGAACCTGCCGCTGTCGCTTCGCTGCTTGCCCCACCGATGGAAGAGGAAGCTACCAATTGGCTGTAGTTCGGCGTGCATCTCATCATTGCGTAGTCTCTTTGGTACTGTTCCTGCTCAAGCTGGATTCAGACGGACTTCGCCCCAAGGGGTCGGACGGCGGCGATGCGCCGACCGAGCGCGGGAGCGGCATCACATCGTTTGGCCCGTGCGACAGGCACGTACCAACTTCTTGCTGCAGATGAAATCAAGGCAGGATTGGCTTCGCGCAAGCCTGGCTCGTCCAGGCGGGGGCGAAACAATGGGGTGGTGGCGCGCTGCGCAGGCTTGAGGTTCATCGAAATCCCTGGGGAAATTTGCAGGAAAAGGGCTCCTGCGAAACCGCACCTCGCGGATCACACTGCGCGCGCCACTGAAGAACGCAAGACGCATCAAGGACATGCGAGATGTTCAGGGCGGGCTCAATGAAGTGCTGCTGCAGCTTGATTCGATGAAGATCGCCAGCGCCCCGTGATGCACCTCGCCTGTTGTTGGCAGGCTGCTGTCGAGGTGGCGCGAAGGACTGCCGCAACAAGGCGGCGGTGGCGAAAATCAGCACAGCGCTGAGCGCAAAAGCGCCCCCCTCCAATGCCGCATATGGGGGGCTATCGCCATTGAGGGTTGCCGTCGTCAGGATAGCTACCGTCGCTGCATGGACGCCAATGCCGCTGGAGATGGTCTTGGGCAGCACGGCAGGGTCCCCTTCAAAAATTAACGGGCTGCGACGAATTTTTCGTCAGCTGCAGATCACTATGATCCAAGAAGAGCGACAGCCTCTCCCCCTCGGTCTCTGGCAAAAATTCGACCAGCGGCGGAAGGCCCGACCGAAACAACCTGCATCTGATTGCGAACTCTTTAGTCAAATCACGGTGCCATGATTTATAGCCGTCAATCTCCTGTCGAGTAATACGCTCGGAATCCTCTATGCTCATAAAACAGGAGGTGGAGTTCAACAGGCTGCGGCTGGTGGCGTAAAATTCGTCGGACAGATTTATACAATCCAGAATCACCTGTCTCATCTCATGCGCTCCGCCGAGCCCTCTGGAGATCAGCTCGCGATATTTCATGACCATGGGTTGGATTGGGTCCGGCAAACGTTCCAGCGCTCTCAGGATCCATTTCATCTCTGAATTCGTGTTGCCGAACATATTGGTCAATCCTTGCGCTATCCTCGACAAGAAGAATCGCGCACGCTCGCATCCCATCAGCAAATCACCATCGCGCCAGGCACCGACGACATCATTGAAAAGCGGATAATCCAGCGCAACGTTTCTAAATAACAAGTAACAAAATTGATCGCGCGAGAGTCCTGATTTCATCAAATTTTCGAACTCGGCCTTGCCTTTCAACGCATGCGCAGAATAGAGCCTATAAATGGTCCTCTGATCTGACACCGACATTGTGTTGATCAGCATCTTTGTTCGTTGGGAGGCCTGAGAAAATGCGCCCTGAACCGAAGTTTGCAAGGCTCTTAACTGCTCCTTGGTTCTATACTGTGTGTCCAGGATCCTTCCTGTCGAGGGCATATAGTCCGTGACTGAATTCAATATTCCTTGTTGGCATACGTACCTGTGATGTCGATGCACAGGAAATTCTTCAAACCTTGGTGGTTTTTCAGAAATCACGTAGACGTCAAAATCGGAGGTGTTGGAGCCATATCCATCCATCAAACTACCGCCAATCAATACGATATCGTCTTCGCCGAAATGAAGATTTCGCAGCACATCTTCAAATTCGATGGAAATCCTGCCCCCCAGTGCGCTTGCGTGCGTCGAAGAAATGACTACATTTTTCATTCGAAAAAACCCGTTAATTGATACGCGATACACGAGATAGACGTGGCCAAGAAGATGCCGCAAGAAATCGAGCGGCTTGGCTGATTTTCAGCTGCGGCATAAATTCATTGAAAGATTTGCGGCCTTCTCTCATTTTGTTTTTCATGACTCTTGCACGCGCTCGTTTCGCGCATGCTGGCCAACACCTCTTTGATAATCGCAATAATCCTTCCAACGGTGACGGAATCCTTGACAGCAATTCTTACCATGTATTTATTGACGTTGCGGCCCATGCTCGATATGTCTCGAAGATATAAGCCAAACCTTCTACATCTTTGAACGAAGTCACTCGCGACTCCGGATTCTTCAGGAATTTCAATCAACAGAAAATTCGCAACGGAGTTATGAACTTTGAATCCCATCTGCCTTAACCCCGCTGCAAGAATCTCCCGATAACTGTGGGTCTCCTTGTATCTTTCCGAATAGTAATTTAAATCCTGAACTGCAGCGATTGTCGCGATTTGGGCTGGAAGGCTTACCGCCCAAGGTGGTGAAAATGGAGCAAGCCTATCAATAACTTCCCGGCTGGAACACAGATAAGCTGATCGAGCTCCGCTTAAACCGTATATCTTGGAAAGTGACTTGCACACGATAATGTTTTTGTTTTCTGCTGCGTACGCCACCAACGATTGAGATCCATCGGCGTAGTCAATGTAGGTTTCGTCCACCCAAAGCAGCGTTTCTTCCGGAATGGCCTTGTGTAAGTTCTCCAGGTCCATTTTTTTGATGAATGTCCCGGTTGGGCTATTCGGATTCACCAGGACAACCACGTCTGGGCGTTCTTTTTTAATCGTGTCAATCAAGCCCTGAATGTTCAACGAATATGCTCCGTGAGGCTCATACTGAAGCGGCGCTCTTATGTATTCACAACCAATCACTTGTTCGAATACATGAAGATACTCTCCATAGGTTGGATCCAGAGTCAAAGCCTTGCTATGCGCCCCCAGCAATCGCTGCATAGCCAGGAAAATCAGATTCGACGACCCTGCGCCCACGAGCAAATTGGAAGTGGAAACATCAAGTCCTTCGGCCAGAACTTCAAGCAATCCTTCACAGTGAGTGGGCGGAGATGTCCGGAGAATCCATGGCAAGTGCTCCCGAATCGTCGCCACTACCATCGGCGAAGGATCAAACCAGGCGTCCAACACGTCTGCGTTGATACATTTGTTGATCCTCGAAAGATCGTCGAATCGAGACCCGATAAATTCGAAGGACGCCCCACCGTGGAAAGCTTTCGCTCTTGCTATATTGGACATGGACATAGTCTCCCTCCGCCGTTGAATGGATAGTTGAGATTCGCTGGATTTGCCTGAGACTCTGTTGACGAGTCGATTGAATAACCAGGAGATCCGAGCAACGTAGCGCTGAATCAAGGTCCTTACTGACTGGCTCCGAATCCCCGCGGCAAATCCGGCGAGTTATTGCGCCAGGTTCAAAGGACAGGCGTCAAGACCTTCTGCAAGGCACCACATCTGCGCCAAAGGTCGTCACTCACCTCTTGCACTGGCAGAGAACCGTCCACCCGCTCCAGATGAGCGCCCATCTCGCGATAGGTAGAGGTGATGGACTCAATTCTTTCATCAGAACGTTCTTCGAACTTCAGGTTGAGGCCGTCGCGTTCTCGGAGTCGCCTGCTGAGGATCGCCGTCGGCACGTCGAGGTAGAAGGCGTGATCGGGCCGCGGAATTCCGCGGTTGATGGTGGCCAGGAACTCGGCATCCACTCCGCGGTGGATGAAGACTCCGAAGGTTGCATAGACATACCGGTCGCATAGAACCACCTGGCCTTTGCTGAGCGCGGGCAGGATCACTTCTTGAACATGTCGATGCCTGTCGGCGGCGGCGAACAATGAAAGAATCCGAGCACGCTCGCGTGAGCCGCCTGCATCGTGAAATTGCTGTACTGACCCTTCATTACGGTACCAGTCGGTCGGTTGGCGAGTCACAAGTACCTCGTGACCGGCCGTCCTGAATCTTTCGGCCAATGCCTCTATTTGTGTCGTCTTGCCCGATCCATCAAACCCGACGATGGAAATCAAGGCACCTGACCGCTTGGGCCCATCGTTGAAAACACTCTCAAGTTGGTCCGGTGTGATTCGTGGTGCACTCATGGCTATGTTTCTCTCCCCTTGAAGTAAGGATTTGTTCAGGCGTCCAGTTTTGGATTCAAACGTGAGGTGCCTCCCCAGAACAAGCAAATTGCGTATCCGGATGGGTCCCTGTATCGAGCTTCTCTCCATCCCCAGGGTTGATCTTTCGCAGGCTCAACGGGGCCTATGCCGAGACCTTTCAGCCTCTGAACCTCTGAATCGACGTCTGCTACCTCGAAATAGATCGTCGCGCCTGAGGGAGCCACTTCGGTAGCGTCGATCAGCGACAGCGTAGTTTCCAACTCGACACTCCTGAGGCGGGCGTACCCGGGTCCTTCAACCAGCGGGACGAGCCCCAATGATTTGTAGAAGTCAGCGGACAGCTGGACATCTCTTGTAAGCAGTGCCAAGTGGGTGATTTTCATGATTCCTCCTCAATCAGGGATCGGCGGCTCGCTTGCCAGCCTGGGTTCTGCTTCAGGAATGCGGAGAAGTCAAAGTCATCGGCGTGCCCGGAATAATCAGAAGTGTCGGGCGCGGCAAGCGTGTCAAAATGTCGGAGCTTCTCAGCGAAGTACTCGAACAGCGGCTCGCCGTGATGCGAGAGAACAGCCTTGGCGTGCTCTTGCATCAAGCGCATATCCGTACGGAATCGCCGGAGCACAAAGCCGGTTCGAGCCGCCAGTTCCTGTCGCTCAGAAACGTCGAGATCAGCCCGCCCCAAGCCGCTGAACGCCTCGAGAAGCGCGCACTCCGTGTACAGGCCATGTAGGGCTTCGTAAGCTGTACGTCCATCGCGTCTTCCCGTGATGGTCTGAAGGCTCTCGTCCGGCGAAACCTTAAAATACATCTGCCTTTCGAGAGTGGCCTCAGAAAACACCACATGCCCTCCCTGATGCACGAGACCATCCACAAAGAACAGAACAGTAGCCCCGCGCCTGACGTTCAGAAAGATCATTCCATGCATCTGGAGTGCGGCAAAGGAGTTGAGCGTTGGATGCTCAAACAGAAGGATCGCTTGAACACTGCGGCGCAATAGTTCTGCGATCCGCGGTAGATGCTTTTCGACAAGGATCAGGGCACGTGACAGGTTTGCCATGAGTTCTCGCCTGGCGCGCACGATCGTGATTTGCTCGTGACCGCCAATGTTCTGGCTGAGGAACCCCTTCACGACCGCATCCATCTCCTCGATCAGTTCGATGGCAGTCCCGGGAACGTTGCGCCGCTCGGAGAAGGTGCACTGAACGGGCCCGCCCGGTCCGCGGACATCGAATGCGTTCTCTCCCGACCTCCGAGAGAGCCGGAGTCGAGCATTTGGGAGCGCAGTCTCAACACTCCCTATACCTGGCAGTGTGATGGCGCCGGATTCGCCCGATCCGACCTCTATCTCGCGGTTGATGTCATGCGGAAGAATTCGAAACAGCAATTGCTCAATGGGCACGGCTCTGCTTGCGGGTCCGAAGTGCCACCCGATAAGGCGTGGCTCAAGAAGCACGGATTCCGTGAGCGCCTCGGCATCGATGCTGCCGCACGCTGATGCGGTCATGCCCCGAATAGCTTCCGAAAGGGTTCGGCGTCCGCGGGCTCCGTCCTCCAGGAACTGCTGAAAATCAAACGTGATCGGCACGGGGATTCCTTAGGGCCTCACGCCAAGACAGCCGAGTGAGCCTGCTTCTTTGCTGTCATGAACGCCCGAATCCGAGCCAGATCGATCGGGTTTGTCGGGATGCCGTCAACTTTGAAGTAGCTGCCGACAATGAATCCATCGGCGAAGTTGAAGACCTTGCCCAGATTCTCTGGAGTTACCCCGCTGCCGATGAGTACGGGTTTGGAGGTTGAGGCTTTGGCGACACGAAGATCACCAGCATCTGTCTCCACGCCGGTTACTGCACCTGAAACGATGATCGCGTCGGAATGTGGAGTTAGGTCTCGGACTTCGTCGGACAGCTTGGGGTATACCCAAGGATTTGAGTGCTTCACGCCCGCATCCGCAAAGATGGAGACGGATGCTTTCAGGTTCGCCCTGAGCCTCAGAGTGGCGTGGCTGCGCCCTTCTACAACGCCCTGCGCCGCGAGCACTGCTCCAACATGGACATTGACCCGGATAAACGAAGCGTTCGTAGCGGCGGCGATCGCCATCGCCGCTTCGGCGTCGTTGCGGAGAACGGCAACACCCACTGGGACATCGGCGATCCTTATGATCTCCCGCGTGACGCCAGCGAGGGTAGCAACCGTTTCTGCCGGAACCCCCGCAGGGTAAAAGGGCCCATCTCGAAAGTTCTCAACGATGATGGCGTCGACTCCGTGGCTCATGAAGGCACGCGCTTCCGCTACTGCTGAGTCATATATCTGCTCGACATCGCCGTCGTATCTGTGCGACCCGAGTGTTGGGAGGAGGTGAACGCAAGCGATCACGGGCTTTTTTGTGAGGTCAAGCATTGGCGGCCTCTAGTGCGCTGTAGATCTCTGCTATTGCAAGATCGGGGTTCTTTGCGTTCAACACCGAGCGGCCCACGACGAGAAGCCCGGACCCTCCCTTTACTGCGTCTGCATACGTGTAAACACGCTGATGGTCGTCTTTGCCTGACCCCTCGGGTCGGACCCCAGGCGTCACAAGCAGGAAGCCCTGTGGGAGATGCGGCCTGATGAATTCGAGTTCACCAGCCGAGCAAACGATACCGTCCAGCCCGGCGCTTGCCGCTATGCGGGCTTTTCTCAGAACCTCGTCTTCGACGGTCCCTTCAATGCCAACTTCGGCGTTCATCACGCTTCTCCCAATGCTGGTTAGAACCGTGATTCCTATGAGCTTTGGCCTCGGCTTCTTCAGTTGCCCCGCGGCTTGCTTCGCAGAGCGGACAAACTCTTCCAGCATTTCGGAGCCGCCAGAGATGTGTACCGTCACTATGTGCACACCAAGCCGCACCATCGCTTCTCCATAGCCGCTTAAGGTGTTCGGAATGTCGTGCAGTTTGAGGTCGAGAAAAATTTTTCCTCCACGCGCAAGAATCTTCTGGACCAAATCCGGCCCGAACAAGGTGAATGCTGAATTCAACTTGAAGTAGCCCACATGCTCTTTGAACGCGTCTACGGCTGCCAGAATTTGCGCTTCGTCGTTCAGATCGAGCGCGAGGCATATGCGATCTTTGTGCGAGGCGTTTGGCTTTACTTTTGTTGCTGACATAAGTTCTCCATAATGAAAGCGCGTGTAGCGCTTCGGTCACATCTGCTATTCCGAACTGACAAGGATTCTTGAGTAAACGTCGGCAGCTGTGACAACTTCGTCTACGAGAACTCGCTCTCCAGGGCCGTGTGAGTACTTCGCGTCACCAGGCCCAAGTACGAGCGACGAACCTGCCATTTCCGCAAGGAAGCCAGCTTCGCTTCCATACGAAAAAACGTCGGGCTCGCACTTACCGACCGCTGATGCGACTTTTGAGAAGAGCTCCTGGACGAGTGGATCGATGATGGAGCACTGGTTGGACGGGGACGAGAAGTAGGGCTCTTCAAGACGAAAGATATCTCCAACGCGCCCCTCCAGGTACGTTGTCATCTCCGACAAGAAGGACGCTGTGGTGGTACCCGGCACGAGCCTGGCATCGAACCAGACTCGAACGCCTTCGGGCGTCTTGTTCATGTCTCCACCGCTTTCGACCTTCGTCGGCGTCACTGTGGTTGAGCCAAGATCATGATCGGATCTGGTCTCACGCAACGCCCTGTTCCAGTCCTCCATGGCGGAAAGAACTCGGCCCACATTGAACACCGCGTTTTCGGGTCCAGGGTAAGCCGCGTGGTCTACCTGTCCAGAAATGTAAACACTGGCGCGCACGATTCCCTTCTGTGCGTAGATCGGGACAAGGGATGTCGGCTCTCCCGTAATTGCCAGGTGCGGCCTCATGCCATGCGTGCATAGAGTCCGGCAACCACACAGACCGTACTCTTCGTCGATGGATGCGACTACATATGATTCGCGGCGGCTCGGCGACTTCAGCGTGGACACGAATGCAGTAAGCATCGCTGCGAGCGAGCCTTTTGCGTCTGCACTCCCCCTTCCAATGAGGTATCCACCTTCGAGACGCGGACTGAACTCAAGCGCCTCCTCATCAGAGGCTGGGTACGTGTCCATGTGTGCACTAAGCAGGATGATTTTCTCGTCGGATTTCGCTCCGCGCTCTACGTGCCCAATTACGTTATGCCTGCCAGGCGCCACTTGCTGCAGCTCAACGCTGACTCCTCGCTGCGCAAGGAAATCGGCGACATAGTGGGCAACAGCCTGCTCACCGTCAGTGGCGGATGCCCCTGTAAGTTGGGGATTGACGCTCCGAATAGAGACCAAATCTGATAGCAGCTGAGTGATTGTTCCGGCCATTGCGCCTCCATGCCTCAATAGGTTCGAACACACAAACCCATGCAAAGAAAAGGCGACGACTTAAGGCCATCGCATCCTAGGGAGCGCAACAGGCGGATCCATAGGAATTCACATGCAAAAAGCATCCCGCATACCAACACATCGGAACGGGCCTCGGATGGTCTTCGGTCGCCACAGGGTGACGCTTGCTAATTGCAAATCCGAACTACTCGGCGCTTTTAACGCGCCTTCAAACGCTTACTCCGACTTAGGGTCGGTGCAATCGTCGCCACCTTGGCAACCTTGCATAACTGAGCCGCGCTTGAGTTGAGCGATAAGGTCGTTCATAAAAAGCTCCTTCAATTTGCCTTGATGAAAAGGTCCGAAGACCTCACGTTTCCTACCCGAGTGGGAAGGAAAAGTTAGTGTATGGGTGATTAAAAAGAGGCGCAAGGGGATTTGGATAAAAATTTAGACTGGTATTGTTCCGTAAGACAAAAGCTCTCCAGCCGTCCGAGGGGCCCTTCGCATGCCACGTTGCCAGGTGAGCAACCGTTGACCTCGCAGTTGCCTGATCACTGCCCATGACCCGCCTCTTCCTGCCGTAGGCGAATCTGGTTGCCGCCTGCTCTCGGCCCGGCGTGTCGATCGCCTCGGTGGCATTGGCCAATGGCCTCAATGCGAACCTGTTGCGCCGCTGGATCGAGCAAGGCGATCAACGGTTGCCCTCATCGCTGGCGCCGAGCGAGTTGATCGATCCACGCTTCCTGCAACCTAGTTCCTACCTCCAAGGAAACACGGAGGATTTGCCGGAATCTCGCTCCGCGACTGCACATACGTCATGCGCATGGGAAGTCGACGTGCGTAAGCATGCGAGTGCGCTCGGGCGCCAAGTCGTCGGTAGACAGAACTGGCTGTTCGCCGGCAGCTTGCGCGCCGGCCAGCGAGCTGCGGCCGTCATGAGCCTGGTGCACTCGGCGCGTCTGAACGGCCACGAGCCGCACGCGTACCTGAAGGATGTTCTCGAGCGGCTTCCTACGCACCCGGCTAGCCGCATTGCAGAGCTGCTGCCGCATCAGTGGCAGCCAACGAGAGCGCCTACCTAAGGTCATCAGCGCCTTAGGAGGCGCTGGCATACTGCAGGACGGAGAAGCGCTCAGTGAACAAAAAGCCATACCCACCAGTTGAAAGCTGGCAGCGCCGTCTCGGTCGCGTAGAAGCTGAAGCTGAGTTGCGCAAAGAGTCCGATGAACTCGGAATCCCGATCAGTCCTCATTGGCAGGAGCGATGGGACAACTTCCTGCTCAACCTGCAGTCGGAAGACGAACTCTGGTTTTGGGAATACTTCCCGCAGCCCATGACAGGTGGAGCGGGGTACTGCATCGTGCGTAACGGCTCAAGCATCGCGTGGATAGCGACCATGCGCAGCTAGTGCGCCGGAAGTACCCTGACTTCGCCGGACGCATACGTAGAAGCCGGGACTACGGTCGCATGTGCCGCATGCGTGCTTCGCCATTCGTTTCATTTTTTTGGTGGGCCGCACGCACATTCTTGCGACGCACTCCGTCTTCCTTGACGTGAGAGGCTACGGACTAGGCCCACTAACACAATCGACGTCCATCGGCGATCAGCGCGAAGCTGATGGAATCAAGGAACATCACGTCGAGACTCTCAAGTCGCGAGAAGATTTGGCGGTAGCCGTTCAGGCACCGGAACGTACTTCAGAAGCGATCAACTTCTTGCTGTACGTGAAATCGAGGCAGCATCACCCTCAACAGCGCCGATCATGAATTTCGATGGAACTCACAAGACAAGCTTAGTGCACGGGATCATTGCAATGCGGCTGGCCCCTGTTCTCCGAAACTGGGAGTTGTCGGCAACACGCCGCGAAGGATCAATGATTCGCTTCTGAGGAAAAGGCTGGCCCCTGCCGTGAAGGATGCCAGCGCAGCAGATACGATTCGCACCACACAACCGCCGCGTATAAGGCGGAGCCAAGAAGGCATAGGAGCCCGATCACGGCGAGGACGATGGCTGCGTCGCTGTTTTCCAGGCCCATCGCCAGCAGCACGCCAAGACCTGCACTGGCACCGAGTAGTTCACCGATCACGATCGCGGTTATGGCCTGTGTGGCTCCGATCCGCATGCCCGCCAGGGTTCCCGCCAGCGCATAGGGCAGTTCAACATGGAAGAAGCGACTGGCCGCAGACAGGTCCAGCACCTGCGTCAAGTCCGACACTGTGCTCGGTATGGACCGGATCGCTGCCAGCGTCGACGCAATCACCGGCAGAAACACGACAACGCCGACGAGCATGACCTTGGAACTGATTCCAAAACCGAGCCAGAGCACCAGCAAGGGCGCGAGCGCAATTTTCGGCGCGGTTTGGACCAATACGATCAACGGCGACAGCAGCCTCTCGGCGAGTGGCATGTGAGCAAACCAGGAACTCGTCAACGCACCTAGGATGGCCCCCGCGCAGAAACCGGCAAGCAGTTCGATCGCGCTCACTGCCATGTGCGTTCCGAGATCAGCATTGTTCGCAAGGAAGACCACCCGCTCTAACACCGTAGGCGGCGTCGGCAGCAGGTAGGACGGAAGCTGTAGCAATACCGCCGCCGCCCACCAAATACCAACGAAAACAGCTAGAGAGAGAATAGTCCCCGTTACCGGGTGCCGCAACAAACGCGTCATCGGGGCAGTGCGATCACAGGAGCGCGGACGGCTGTACAACGAGATCGGCAGCGGCAAACCGCTTCGGGATCACCTTGTGCTGTGCCAGCACGTCAATGCTCCTTTGCCATGCGACCAAATCCCCCGCCCCCAGACCGTGCGCCTTAGTGTAGGCACTTTGCCAGACCGAGGGAATGAAGGTCTCGCGCAGGGCACGCAGCAGAAGAGCTTCCTGCCCCTTCCAAGTCGGAGTGTACTTGTCGATAGCCAATGCGATTGCCTCCTCGGCGTGGCCGTCGATCGTCCATTGGAACGACTCGGACAACGCTTGAGTGAAAGCCTTGGCGAGCGCCCCCTTCTGCTGAACCAGCCGATCGCTTGCCGCCACCACGTTCCCGTAGGATGGCAAGAAATCGTTTGACAGGATCACCCCGACCTTCACACCGTCGGCCTCCAAGTTGTAGCGACGCAATTCAGAGAACACCACGGCATCAACCTTGTCGGCCTGCAGGGCCTGAACGATAGCGCCGGTGCTGATGACCTCCAACTGGATGTCGTTCATGCTGAGGCCAGCCTCCTTGAGCCCTACCTGCAATTGCAGGTAGTTGGGGCTGCCGATGGTGGTGACGGCGACACGCTTTCCCTTGAGGTCGGCGAATGTCCTAATGCCTGAGGAATGCTTGAAGAGCGTGGCCCCGATGCTGCGCTGATAGCTGCTATGGATCACCTTTATCGGCACATTGCTGGCCCGCGCGGCGAGCACCGCGTCGGCGTTCGGGAAGCCAAAATCGACGTTGCCTGCGGCAACGTTCTTGGCGATTTCCGCAGCACTCGCATACAGCAGCTTTACATTGATGCCACGCTTGGCAAAGTAGCCCTTCTCAATTGCCACGTAGATGGGTGCGTAGAAGGGAACCGCCGCACCGTCGATCTGCAGCGTCACGGCAGTCGGCGCCGACTGGGCACGCACAACCGGAGGGAGCGCGGCAAGTGCAGCACCGGCCTGGAGAAGTTGGCGACGTTTCATTGTAGGCCTCTATAGTGATCGGTTGAGGGAAGGGGTCTCGTGGCGGGCTATCGACGCGAAGCATCGCGCTGCCTCAGCACGTGAACGCCTGCGGCCGCACCTGCGCGCAGGACATTAAGCTGCGTCTGAGAGTAGCTCTCCAGCCAGTCGTCGGTGGGTCGGCTGTTGTGCGCCCCGAGTACTGCACCGGCGGCCACGCCGAGTCGGCGTGCCACCGCCAACACCGTTTCGGTCTCCATTTCCAGGCCATCGGCACCGCGGGCAACCCAGTCAGCAGTGGTGTCTATCCAACTGCCGCCGGCACGGTAGGGGCGGCCCTGGCCGGCATAGTACGAGTCGACCGTGGCGACAACGCCGCAGCGCGCCAGCATCTGCATCTCGCCGGCCTTCAGCAAAAGCGCCTCCACGACGCTTGGATCCGCCAGCACCCGCTCGCGCGGCGAGGCATAGTAAGCCGCTGCGCCAGAGCCGCGAAGCGACTCACGCACGACGAGCAGTTCGCCCAGGCTGATGGTCGGATTGATCGCTCCCATGCCCCCCACGCGGATCGCGATCTCCATCCCGATGTTGGCGAGCTCGACGACGGCGATCTCCGTAGACGGCCCGCCAATACCAGTTGAACACACACCGACCGCCTCACCATCCCAGAAGCCAACGCCGAACCGGAACTCGCGCGTCTGCCCGACGATTTTGAAGTCCTCGAGCGCATTTGCCGCCAGATCTACCCTGGCTGGATCGCCCGGCAGTAGGACAATGCGGGGGACCTCCCCAGGCCCCATTGGCAAATGGGGCGGGCGGCCTTCGCGCCAGGGAAAACGCGCCGAACGGGAAGGTTCTGAACTCTTGTCAGTCACGCTAGATCCTGTGTCGCAACACCCGGACCTCGAGGCTTTCGACCATGAAATAGAGAAGGACTCCAACCAGGACCGTTAACACAACCGCGGCAAAGAGCAGCGGCGTATTGAAGACCGAATTGGCACGGATCATGAGATGGCCGAGGCCAGATTTGCTTGAGATCCACTCGGCCAGTACCGCACCGACGACCGCCTGAAGGCATCCCACGCGAACCCCGGCTAGGATGTCGGCTGCGGCCGCAGGCAGGAAAATCGTCAGCAGCGCCCGCATCCATGAAAGCCTTAGGATGCGCGCGAGATCGATCAGACTCGCATCGCACGACCTGATGCCCAGCATCGTGCCGATCAGGACGGGAAAGAAGACCAAGGACGTGACCAACGCGACTTTGGACGCAATCCCGAGCCCAAACCAGATAAGGAAGAGCGGAGCCAGCGCAATCTTGGGCGCGATCTGTAGAAAGAGCAGCGTGCCATTGAGCCATACACGCAATATGTCGAAGCTGGCCAGGATAGCGCCACCGAGAATGCCAGCCAGAGAGCCTGCGATCAAGCCTAGGAAGATCACAGACAGCGTTGCGCCCAGATGGCTCCAGATATCTCCGTTTGCAAACATCATTTCCAGCGCTTGCCACACCGACACCGGCGTGGGCAGGAGATAGGCTGGCACGCGCTCATCCAGCGTGGCGAACCACCAGGCGAGCACGATGGAGACGGTCGCCAGACCGATGTCGCGGCCACGTCGCAGAAGGTTTTGCGCAGGACTCACCGCAGGTCGCTCCTGAGGTCTGCCATCAGCCGATGAAACCCGGGCAACAGCTTGGTGGTAGCCGACCGCGGATGCGCAAAAGGAACGTCATGGATCTTCTTGATCCGACCAGGCCGAGCCGACATGACGACGACGCGATCAGACAGATAGGCGGCTTCTTCCACGCTATGGGTGACCAGCACGATGGTCTTGCCTGTTTTAGCCCAGATCTCAAGAAGCTTGTCGTTCAGGTCATCGCGAGTGAGCAGATCGAGCGCGCCGAAAGGTTCGTCCATTAGCAGGATCTCGGGATCGTAGGACAGCGCGCGCGCGATCGCAACACGCTGGCGCATTCCACCGGACAGCTGGCTGGGCAACGCATCGGCAAACGACTCCAGGCCCACCAGCGCCAGGAGCCGGCGCGCCTCAGAGCGCGCGGACTCACCCCTTATACCGAACGCCTGCAGCGCGAACACGATATTGCCGAGGGCCGACTTCCAAGGCAGCAACACCGGTTCCTGAAACACGAAGCCCACTGCGCGGCGCCCTGGCCGGCCACCCCACTCAATGTCGCCAGCGCTACTGCGTTCGAGGTCGGCAAGGATCCGCAGCAAGGTGGACTTGCCGCAGCCGGACGGACCGATGATCGACACGAACTCACCCTCGGCGATGCTGAGGTCCACTGGGGACAACGCCTCCACGCCCCCTCTCTCGGAGGCAAAACTCTTTGCTACGCCACGAAGTGACACCATCGGCATTGCCTACGCCCCTTTTCTTTGAAGCCGTGAGACCAGTTGCTTGATCAGCCGGGAGCCGTCGGAACCCTTGGATGCGCGCAACCACCAAGCCTTGAACATGTCCTGATAGAGCGTCACCGCCTCGGGCGAAGCAGTCATCGACGCCACGGCCGAATTGACCTCTGGAATCTCGTGCAGGCGCAGAGGACTCACGCCCACGTAGGACCGGTTCTTCTGGCGAAAGATTTGGAAGTTGACGCCGGGCATCCCGCCCTCGACCACGCCCACCTGAACGCCGATCGATTCGGACTCCAGCAAGCTGATGATGTGTGCAACTTCCGTTTGCACGGCCGCAACACGGCGTTTGCGGACCGCAGGCGAGAACTCTGCGCGGCCCAGGAGCCCAAAACGCAAGAACCCTTCAACCTCGCGCAGGCCAATCAAATTCGTGATGCTGGGGCGGTGCTCGATATAGTGGCGCTTGCGCTCTTGGAACACGCTGATGATGTCGTCGACCTGCTTTTCCCAGCGCTCGCGCGCCGCCCTTCCCTTGGGCACCGCATCCATCAGCCGTTCTCGTAGGTGCACCAAGTAGCCATCGGTGGTCAGGAGAAAGGACACCGGCTCGAAGTGCATCATCAGATGCTTGGAGTCGACCTCCAACTGCCGCATGCGTTCAAAGTAGGCGACAGCGTTGGAGTAGTACTCCATCTCCACGCCCAGCAAGGATGCGGTTGACACTCCCAACAGCGCTGCCAGCCGCACCAGCGTTTCGACCTTCACGATCTCGCCTTTCTCAAGCAGGTAGACAGCCGCGCGTGACAGTCCCAGGGATGCGGCCACGTCTTCGGCCTTCAGCCCGGCGCCTGTGCGATAGGCCCTCAGGCGCTGACCTAGCTCGACAAAATCGATATCAATCGTCCCGTTTCGGAATGCGTTATTCGTATCCACTTGCATAGTTTCATCCAATATTTTAGACTGGTCAATGTTTTCATGACAAAGCCATGAGGCTTGGACATTTTCGACCCTCGCCGCGTACTTGTCAGGCATCTACAGGATGCCAAGTCCAAATGAACCTCAATGAAAGCTTGTTCAAGACGTACGATATTCGAGGCAGCACGCTGGAGGGGCTGTCCGCGGAGCTGGCGCGGGGCATCGGGCGAGCATTCGGCAGCATGGCGTGGACGCGTGGCGAGCGCGTCATCGCAGTGGGACGCGACGGGCGGCTGAGCAGCCCCGAATTGGCACAGGCGCTTCGCGCCGGACTGGGAGAAGCCGGTATGGAGGTCATTGATCTCGGCATGGTGACGACCCCAATGCTCTATTTCGCGACCCATACGATATGCCGCAGCGGCATTGAGGTCACCGGCAGCCATAACCCGGGTCAAGACAATGGCTTCAAAATGGTGCTGGCTGAGGCACCGTTCTTCGGAGACGACGTCCAGACCCTCAAGCGCATTATCCAGAGCGAAGCGTGGGTGCTCCGTTCGCACCGATCGTCTCGCCGTGTAGACATTTTGCCGGCATATCGGCAGCGCATCATCTGCGACATCTGCCTTGCGCGCCCCTTGCGCGTGGTGGTCGACGCCGGCAACGGGATCGCCGGCGCATCGACCCCCTCCATCCTCCGGGCGATCGGCTGTGAGGTGGAGGAGCTTCACACCGAAGTCGACGGGCGGTTTCCGAATCACCACCCCGATCCAAGCAGACCGGAGAATTTACGCGATCTGATCGCTGCGGTACAAAGCGGCGAGGCGGACTTGGGCCTCGCGTTCGACGGCGATGGCGATCGGCTGGGCGTGGTTACGCGCAGCGGGGCAAACATCGTGCCCGATCGGCAGATCATGCTGTTCGCGCGCGATGTTTTGGCGCGGCATGGCGGCGCGACCATCGTGTTCGACGTAAAGTGCTCCCAGCAGCTAGCCCCCTGGATCCACCGCTTCGGTGGCCGCGCCGATATGTACAAATCGGGACATTCTCTCGTGCGCAGCCGGATGATGGAATTGGGCGCACTCCTCGGTGGAGAGATGTCGGGCCATATCTTCTTCAAGGAGCGTTGGTTCGGCTTTGACGACGGCACGTACACCGCCTGCCGCCTTCTTGAAATAGTGAGTGCATACGCAAATGCTGGCGCCGTGCTGGAGACATTGCCCGATGCGCTCTCAACACCGGAGATTCATGTCCCCTGCACGCCAGTCGAAGCCACCGACATCATGCATCGGCTGGTTCAGGGGAGCGACTGCTACGCGCCTGCAGTCGTCACAAATATCGACGGATTGCGCATCGATTGGAGCGACGGGTTTGGCCTCGTGCGCCCATCGAACACCAACCCAGTGCTGGTCCTTCGGTTCGAAGGCGTCACTCAATCGGCGCTAGAGCGGATCGCATCAACCCTGTGGCAGCAGGTTAAGGCGATCAAGCCAAACGCAAAACCGTCGGGTTGGCCAAGCAACCTGCCCCTCGTGGACTGATAGCCAGCACGATCTCTCGCGTCTTCTCATCGAGATCAGCAATGATCTCGCAGACCAGGGTGTGGAGCAATTTCTGGCGCATGCGCTTCGTGACATCGAGGCTGATGTTGCTCCTCGTATTCCAGGCCCGACCTATTCGCAATAAGGCGCCTGGTCAGTCACTGCGGCCTGCTGGCGCCTGAACTCCCGAGGTGAGCGCATTTTCAACGACGAGTGCGGATGCACCCCGTTGAAGTGCTCGCGGGGCGCCGGCAACTGCGCGAGCACGGTCCGTGCGTCGCGCAGGTCCAAGCGCGCCACGTAATCGCGTTTGAAGGTGTTCACGAAGCCCCGGGCCATCCCGTTGTTTTGCGGGCTGCACACGGGCGTTTGACGGGCTTGAGGCCCAGCGAGCGTGCCAGTACCCGCGTGTCAGCAGCGATGTAGGCGCCACCGTTGTCGCCAAGGAACTCCAACTCGTGTCCCGCCGGCACAGCCTCCACGGCGCCAAAGCGTCGCTCCACGACTTCGGTGAGCATCTCGCGCACCGGCTCGCCTGACAAGCCTTTTCCTTCCCATGCTCGCCAAGCGATCACTCCCGGGTCGCAGCAGTCTTTGGTGAACGTGGCCGTTACCGTCTGACCCGAGTCGCACTTGACTTCCGGGCCATCGGAGCACCAGCGCAGGTCGCTGCGCGCAACGCGCGACGCGGCCCTCGTGCGCGCGTGTGGACTGGCGCCTGCGCAGTGCCTTGGGCAACAGCAGGCCCACTGCGGCCATGACGCGGTAGACGCGTTTGGCATTGACCCGTGCGGCGCCCTTGGCGGTGCGCAGACGGTCACCAGAGCACAGGCCCGCCGGTAACGCCGCATGCGAAGGCTACTTCGGCCGGCTGAAATCGGAGTTTTTCTACCCTCGGGACTGGACGACCACAACCATTGAGGAGCTCATTGGGGTAGTTGCTTCCGACATCCACCGGTACAACAGCGCTTGGTCGGCGAAGGGACGGTTCCTGACCGTCAGAACGAGTGTTTGACGCCCAATTCGACGGCGCGCCCATCACGCCCAGCCACCCCCCCCAAGCCTCCGGGATTGATGCCGAACGCGGATGCGGCATTGCGGTTGTCCAAGTACGCAAAGCTCGTGTACAGCGAAGTACGCTTGGATAGCGTGTAAACATAGCCGATGCCCAGCATGATCGCCTTGCGCCCCGCAGCATCGTTGACCCTCAACGAATTCATGGACACCGGGATATAGCCGTTGCCCGCCTTAATCTTGGCACCGACGAGCAGGTTCCCATGCCGGGTTCCTGGCAAGCCGCTGTTGGCTACGTCGTATTGGGCAACCAGCTCGGCGAAGCCAATGTCGTAGGACGCACCAATGTTGGTCATCCGCATGTCTCCGAATGCCAGCACCTTTGACTTCTGCGTGGCGAACGACACATTCAGGGGGCCTTGGCGATAACCGACACGAAAGCCGAAGCCACTCCCGTCATCGCGGTTGGCGGCCGTGCTCGAATTCTCACCGACCCAGGCCATGACCTTGCCATAGAGGCCGTCGTTGTATTGACTGAAACCATCGTCGTTATATAGGTAGGCAATACTGTTCGAGGCACGCACACCGGTAAAACCTGCACCCTGCAGATTCAGGTTGGATGACTGTGCCACGCCATTGGCAAAAAACGGGTCAAACTTGACTAGGCCATAGTTGGCCGGCGTATAGTCGCGCCCCAGCCGCACCTCGCCCCAGCTTCCAAGCAGGCTAACGACCGCGCGTCGATTAAAGGTCATGGCATCGCTGGTGCTCGCTCCGGTGCTCTGGTTATTAGAGTTCGAGGCAATGCCCAATCCACTGTCCGTGTTTATGCCGGTCTCGAGAATGAATTTTGCGGATAGACCTCCACCCAGATCCCCCGTCCCGCGAAACCCCAACTGACTGGGGATCAGCCCCCCCTGGACCATCTTGACCGTCGACGCCACGCCGTTGGAATAGCTTCCGATCGAGGTGTCGACGACCCCGTATACGGTAACGGACGACTGTGCAAAGGCTCCCGTAGTCGCCAGCATTGCTGCACAGGGAAGCGAACTTTTCTTCATGCTCTTCTCCAAAGTTGCGGTCTTTGATACGGAGCATCCGGCTTGCGTCGGCTCGGAAGCCCCCTTGTCACCGAATGATGAAGAGCACCCCCTCCTCGCATTCAGCAATTTGATCGTAGTACATTTTTTTATACTTGGATAATTTTTTGGATAGTTGCGGCTTGGCATTACCAGTGTGACTCCAGGTTCATATCAAAGGGTATGCCTGGGAAAACGTCTATGGATCAGCCTCGCAGGGATTCGGTCAACGCCTTGAAGCGGGCGGCGGCCACAGCCAACGGCGAGAGCCGCAGTCAGGAGATCCGCACAAAGATGAAGAACGCTATGGCCTTGATCGATCAGGAACTTATCGAGCATCGCGATGTGTACCCGTACAACGAAGGGCGCCTAACCTTGGAAGAGATTTGCAAACGCGGGGGAATTGGAAAAGTCACCTTGTACGGCAAGAAGCATCGCGAGCTGAAGACTCAGATTGACGACTGGCTAAGTGCAATCAAGGAAAGAATCCTTAAATCGCGAACTGAAGACAGTGACACAAGGGTCGCAGAACCAGCACCTCGAACCTGGGAAGAAATGTACAAGGAGATTGGCAATGCTTACGCTATCGACGCCCTACGTTGGCGCGAAGACCGCGCCTTGCGCGAAGTCGCCGACCAAAGGATTCTTGAGCTTGAAGCGCTGACGGCCGACCTGAATCTCGCGCTCGAAGGTCTCCGGGTTCAGTTGTCCGCATTTACGGATGGTCGAGTAGTCCCATTGGGGTCTAAGAAGGTGGGAGCCTGACGCCGCGTCCGATGCGCCGTTTTTTTGCCCGCATGCTCGGCTTGATCTGACGCAATCGAGTAGCTTGGTAGGGGTGGAGGCTGGATGCCTGAATGCCATCCGGAACTGAAGTGCCGTACTGACTATCGGCCTGCAACGCCAGGGTGACCGCACGCTGGCCGCTCCAAATTATGCGAGCATCGACTAGGATGTGCGATCTGTGTGCTCAAATAAGAAGCAAGAACTTATCTGAGCATCATCTGGTCGCAGAGCCGCCCCAGTGTTGGGGTTGTGTGCTCGACGAATGCCGCTAACTACATATATGTCGGTGGCCCATGGCGTCCATGTCGCCCCAGCGGATGGGGATCGACATTTCGTACACGAGCTTCTTCTTTTCGGGGATTTCGATTCTCATCGGTGGGCCTTGATGGATGCGAGGATGCCCAGGACGAACAGCAAGGCCGCCAGCCATTCGGTGGCCAGCGGCCAACGGCCGTCCCAGAGGAAGGAATAGAGCAGCGCGAACAGCGTCTCGCTCACGATCAGCTGGCCGCACAGGCTCGCAGACAGCCGCTGGCTCGCGACGTTCCACAGGATGGTCGCGAGCCACGACGAACCGAAGCCGCTCGCCAGCGCGATCCAGATGAACAGCATGCCGTCGGGCTGCGACTGCAGCGTGGCGACATCGCTGCCCGCCGCCGCCCACAGCAGCAAGGCCCCGAGGCCGGTGGCAATGCCGAGCCAGTTGGCCCAGTCGGCCGCGTGCACCTCGCGGTGCCGCTGCAGCCAGGCAGCGTTGAGCAGGCCGTAGACTGTCCAGCTCACCATCGAGCACAGCGCCAGCGCAATGCCCCCGCCGAAGCGCGCGCCACCGACCCCGCCCGCGCCGCCGTGCGCCGACCAGACGCCCCAGATCATGAGTGCCATGCCCGCGCCCGTGAGCAGCAGGCCGGGCAGCAAGGCCCGCATGTGCAGGCCCGCGGGCCGGCCCAGCAGCATCATCCAGACGGGGATCGTGCCGATGACGAGGCTCGGCACCTCGGTGCCGGCAGCCGCGATGCCGAAGGCCAGCAGCAGGTAGTAGCCGCTGAAGCCCAGCACGCTGAGCCCCAGCGCCGCGAGCGCCTGCCGACCGTTCGGCCAGCGCACGGCGGCCGGCCGCGCGAACACCGCAAGCCCCGAGACCGCGCCGAACACGAGAAAGCGCGCAGCGGTGATGTCGACCATGCCGAAGTGGCCCACCATGCGCGGCGCCACGAACACCAGCCCCCAGAGCGCACCCGCGCCCAGGCCGGCGGCAATGCCGGTCCAGGCCCGCGGACTCAGAGCGCGAACCCGTCGTCGGCCGCAATGACGGCACCGTTCACGAAATGGCTCTCGCCGCTGGCCAGCAGCACGATCAGGCCGTCCAGGTCCTCGGGCTTGCCCACGCGCTTGCGCGGCAGCATGCTGACCAGCCTGGCGCCTGCCTCGGTGGTCCAGTGCTCCTCGTTGAGTTCGGTCGCGATGTAGCCCGGGCACAGCGCGTTCACGTTGATGCCGAAGCGGCCCCATTCGAGCGCCATGGCCTTGGTCATCTGCACCACCGCGGCCTTGCTCATGCAATACGTGCCGATCTGCGGCATGACCTTGAGCGCCGCCGACGAGGCGATGTTGATGATCCGCCCACCGATGTAGGTGCCCGGTGCCGTGCCCGTGGCGCGCGCCAGCATGCGCTTGCCGACTTCCTGCGCGACGAAGAAGGAGCCCTTCACGTTGGTGTCGAAGATGTAGTCGTAGTCGTCGGTCGTCACGTCCTGCAGGCGCTGCGTGGTGCTCACGCCCGAGTTGTTGACCAGGATGTCAATGGGGCCGACCTCGGTCTCGGCGCGCGCGACCGCGGCCTTGATGCTGCCGATGTCGGTCACGTCGAGCTCGACCACGTGGGCGTCGCCGCCCTCGCCTTCGATGCGTGCGCGCAGCTCCTTGAGCTTCTCGACGCGGCGGCTGGCCAGCACCACGGCGGCACCGGCACGGGCGAGGGTTTTCGCGAACTGGGCGCCGAGCCCGCTGGAGGCGCCGGTGACGAAGGCCACGCGGCCGGAAAGATCGATGCTGTAAGCCATGAACTGGATCCTGTGGAGTCGCGCAGGTGACGAAACAGACCCGTCCGCGAGTGACACGGACCGCCCGTGGACGCCGCATAAAATGCCCCGCGCCTCGAAAAATCATTATCGACCCAACCCACATGACCCACGACGAAATCCTCGCCCAGTTCGGCCCTCGCGAAGCCATGGAATACGACGTAGTCGTGGTCGGCGGCGGCCCGGCCGGCCTCTCGACCGCGATCCGGCTCAAGCAGTTGGCCGCGCAGCACGAGAAGGAGATCTCGGTCGTGGTGCTCGAAAAGGGCTCGGAGCCCGGCGCGCACATCCTCTCGGGCGCCATCATGGACCCGCGCGCGCTCAACGAGCTGCTGCCCGACTGGGAAGAACTCGGCGCGCCGCTCAACCAGCCCGTGACCGACGACGCGATGGTGTTCCTCGGCGAGAAGTCGGGCCTGCGCACCCCCAACCTGTTCCTGCCGGCCTGCTTCCAGAACCACGGCAACTACATCATCAGCCTCGGCGCCTTCACCAAGTGGCTGGCGCAGCAGGCCGAGAACATGGGCGTCGAAATCTTCCCGGGCTTCCCCGCGGCGGAAGTGCTCTACAACGAAGACGGTTCGGTGCGCGGCGTGGCCACCGGCAACATGGGCGTGGGCAAGGACGGCGAACCGACCGAGAACTTCCAGCTCGGCATGGAGCTGCTGGGCAAGTACACCGTGTTCGCCGAAGGCGCACGCGGCCACCTCGGCCGCCAGCTCATCGCGAAGTACAAGCTCGACGCCGGCAAGGACCCGCAGACCTACGGCCTCGGCGTGAAGGAAGTGTGGGAGATCGACCCCAAGCGCCACCAGCCCGGCTTCGTGCTTCACACCGCCGGCTGGCCGATGAAGAGCGACACCTACGGCGGCGCCTTCCTCTATCACATGGAGGACAACAAGGTCACCATGGGCTTCATCACGGGCCTGGACTACAGCAACCCCTACCTGAGCCCCTTCGAGGAAATGCAGCGCTGGAAGCTGCACCCCAACATCCGCTGGTACCTCGAAGGCGACGAGGCCAAGGGCATCAAGCCGGCCAAGCGCATCGGCTACGGCGCGCGCGCCATCACGGCCGGCGGCCTGATGTCGCTGCCCAAGACGGTGTTCCCGGGCGGCGCGCTGGTCGGCTGCGAAGCCGGCTACCTGAACGTGAGCCGCATCAAGGGCAGCCATGCCGCCATCAAGACCGGCATGCTGTGCGCCGAAGCCGCCTTCGAGGCGGTGCAGGCCGGCCGCCAGCACGACGAGCTCACGGCCTACCCGGCCGCGTTCGAGAAGAGCTGGCTCTACACCGAGCTGAACAAGGCGCGCAACTTCAAGGCCTGGTTCAAGAAGGGCCTGGGCATCGCGACCTTCATGAACGGCGTCGAGCAGTGGCTGCTCAAGGGCCACATTCCATGGACGCTGCGCCGCAACAAGCCCGACCACTTGTACCTGAAGCCCGCGGCGGAGTGCAAGCCCATCGTCTATCCGAAGCCGGATGGCAAGCTCACCTTCGACCGCCTCTCCAGCGTGTTCATCAGCAACACCAACCACGAAGAGCAGCAGCCGGCCCACCTGACGCTGAAGGACGCGACGGTGCCGGTCAACATCAACCTCGCCAAGTTCGCCGGCCCCGAGAGCCGCTACTGCCCGGCCGGCGTGTACGAGTTCGTGGGCACCGAGGACGGCAAGCAGCGCCTGCAGATCAATGCGCAGAACTGCGTGCACTGCAAGACCTGCGACATCAAGGACCCGACGCAGAACATCGTGTGGGTCACGCCTGAGGGCGGCGGCGGGCCGAACTACGTGGGGATGTAAGGCCTCCTTGCCTTGTCGGCGAGCCCTCTTCGGAGGGCTTTTTCATTTCCGCTCCCCGCTGCGCTTCGTGTTGCCGGAGCGTCGCGTATTCTGGCGGCTCACAGGAGACAAAACCCATGCACATCGTCATCACCGGCGGCGCCGGTTTTCTGGGCGCTCGCCTCGCCCGCACGCTGTTGAAGCAAGGCACCCTCTCGCTGGCCGGCGCACCGGCCCGGCCGATCGAGCGCATCACGCTGGTCGACCGCGTGGGCGCGCCCGCCGACCTCGCGTCCGATGCGCGCATCGCCACCGTGACGGGCGATCTCAACGCGCAACTCTCGCCCAGTGCAGACACGACCGTCTGGCGCGAAGCCGATGCCATCTTCCACCTGGCCGCAGCCGTGAGCGGCGAATGCGAGGCCGACTTCGACCTCGGCATGCGCAGCAACTTCGCAGCCACGCATGCGCTGCTCGAACGGGTGCGTGCGCTCGGCACGAAGCCAGTGCTGGTGTTCGCCAGCTCGCTCGCGGTGTTCGGCGATTCGCCCGAGCAGCCGCTGCCGAAGGTCATCGAAGACCACACACTGCCCACGCCGCAGACCAGCTACGGCATCCAGAAATTCATCGGCGAGCAGTTGGTGGCCGACTTCACGCGCAAGGGCTTCGTGCGCGGGCGCAGCGTGCGGCTCATGACGGTGAGCGTGCGCCCCGGCAAGCCCAACGGCGCGGCCTCGGGCTTCTTCAGCGGCATGATCCGCGAGCCGCTGGCCGGCCTGCGCGCGGCCTGCCCCGTGCCCGATTCGACGCCTGTCGCCATCGCGTCACCGGCGCGCACCATCGAGGGCATCATCCGCGCCGCCGAGGCGAGCGACGCGCAGTGGGGTCCGCGCACCGCGCTCAACCTGCCGTCGCTGGCCACCACCGTCGGCGAGATGGCCGCGGCGCTGGAGCGCGTGGCCGGCAAGGCCGCCACCGCCCTGCTCGATCGCACGCCCGACCCGGCGATCATGCGCATCGTGAAGACCTGGCCCGGGCGCATCGAAACGGCGCGCGCGAAGGCGCTGGGCCTGTCGGCGGACCAGAGCTTCGAGACCGTCATCCGCGAGTACGTCCGTGAAAATCCCGACGCGGTGAAGCTCCCCGGTGTTGCATAGTCGAGGTCAAGCGCGCCTGACGCGCTCCTGACCCCAACTCCCCGGAGACACCATGAAATTCGGCCCCATCGCCGCCGCCTGCCTTTCGCTCGCCCTGAGTTCGGTCGCCTTCGCGCAGACGACCATGAAGATCAGCATCTCGACGGCACAGAACTCCCACCAGGGCGTGGCCATCGACACCTTCGCCAAGGAAGTCGAGAAGCGCACGGGGGGCCGCTACAAGGTGCAGACCTTCTACAACGGTTCGCTGGGCGGCGAGCGCGAGTCGATCGAGGCGGTGCAGCTGGGCACGCAGGAACTGGCCTTCTCCTCGACCGGCCCGGTGCCCAACTTCGTGCCCGAGACCAAGATCCTCGACGTGCCCTTCCTGTTCCGCGACAAGGCCCATGCGCGCGCCGTGCTCGACGGCCCCATCGGACAGGACCTGCTGACCAAGTTCGACGCCAAGGGCTTCAAGGCGCTGGCCTGGGCCGAGAACGGCTTTCGCCACATGACCAACAGCAAGCGCGACGTGAAGGCCCCCGAAGACCTCAAGGGCCTGAAGATGCGCACGATGGAGAACCCGGTGCACATCGCGGCCTACAAGGGCTTCGGCATCATCACCACGCCGATGGCCTTCCCCGAGGTGTTCACCGCGCTGCAGCAGGGCACGGTCGACGGCCAGGAAAACCCGCTGCCGGTCATCATCTCGGCCAAGTTCGACCAGGTGCAGAAGCACCTGTCGCTCACGGGCCACGTCTACTCGCCCTGCATCTTCCTGATGAACAAGGCGAGCTTCGACAAGCTCAGCGCCGCCGACAAGCAGGCCTTCCTCGACGCCGCCAAGGAAGGCACCAAGGCCAACCGCGCGCGTGTCGACGAGGACGACGCCAAAGGCGTGGCCGACCTGCGCGCCAAGGGCATGACCGTGATCGACAACGTCGACAAGGCCAAGTTCGTTGCCGCGCTGGCACCGGTGAACGCCCAGTTCGAGAAGGAATTCGGCAAGGCGAATCTCGACAAGATCCGCGACTACAAGTGAAAGAAAAATTCCTCGGCATCGAGCGCTGGACCACCGGCGTCTCGATGGTCCTGGCCTGCGTGATGCTGGTCATTGCATCGGCCCTGGGCGTGTTCCAGATCATCACCCGCTTCGTGCTTGAGCAGCCGGCCGAATGGAGCGAGATCTTGATCCGCGTGAGCCTCATCTGGATGGTGTTCCTCGGCATTCCGATGGCGTTCCGCCAGGGCGCGATGGTGAGCGTGGACGTGCTCTACCGCTGGAGCCCGCCGCGTGTGCGCCGCGTGCTCGACGCGGTGGTGAGCATTGCGGCGCTGGCCCTCATGCTCGTCATCCTCTGGTGGGGCTGGGACTATGCGATGCGCGGGCGCGTGCAATCGATGGCCGGGCTCGAGAGCCTCTCCATGATGTGGTCCTACCTGGCGCTGCCGGTCGGCTCGCTGTTCTGCCTGTTCGGCATCGTCGGCAATTTTCTCGATCCCAAGCGGCTCGAACTGGAGACCGCGCAATGAGTGTCGTGATGGTTGCAACGATGGTGGTGTGCTTCGCACTGTCGATCTCGGTGGCGGTGTCCATCGGGCTGGCGTCGATCCTGGGCATCCAGGTGGCCAACGCCAACATGCTGATCTCCGTGAAGGAGATGTTCAACGCGATCAACAAGTTTCCGCTGGCGGCCATCCCGTTCTTCATCCTGGCCGGCAACCTGATGGAAACCGGCGGCATCTCCCGCCGGCTGGTCGAGTTCGCCAAGAGCATCGTGGGCGGCGTGCAGGGCGGCCTGCCCATGACCTGCGTGCTCACCTGCATGATCTTCGCGGCGGTGTCGGGCTCGTCGGTGGCCACCACCTTCGCGATCGGCGCCATCCTGATCCCGGCGCTCATCAAGCACGGCTACCCCACGGCGTACGCGGCGGCGCTGCAGGCCACCAGCGCCGAGCTGGGCGTGATCATCCCGCCCTCGATCCCGATGATCCTCTACGGCGTGAGCGCCGAGGTGTCCATCGGCGAGCTGTTCATCGCGGGTTTCGGCCCCGGCATTCTCATCAGCGTGGCGCTGATGCTGTTCGTCTGGGCATTCTGCAAGTGGAAGGGCTGGGGCAAGAACGACGGCGACGGCCGCATGCCCTTCGGCCGCGCGCTGTGGCAGGCCGGCTGGGCGCTGCTGATGCCCGTCATCATCCTGGGCGGCATCTACGGCGGCATCTTCACGCCGACCGAGGCCTCGGCGGTGGCGGTGTTCTACGCGCTGGTGGTGGGCATACTGATCTACCGCGAGATCAAGCTGCAGGACCTGTACGCGGTCCTGCGCAAGTCGGTGCTGTCGTCGGCGGTGATCATGTTCATCATCGCCAACGCGGGGTTGTTCGCGTTCCTGATCACGCGCGCGGGCGTACCCGACGCCATCGGCCACTGGCTGCAGGAAGTCCTGAAGTCGCCGGCGATGTTCCTGCTGGGCGTGAATGCGGCGCTGTTCGTCATCGGCATGTTCATCGAGACCAGTGCGGCCATCATCGTGCTCGCGCCGATCCTGGCGCCGGTGGCGGTGCACTTCGGCATCGACCCGGTGCACTTCGGGCTGATCATGGTGGTCAACCTCGCGCTGGGCATGATCACGCCGCCCTTCGGCGTGAACCTGTTCGCGGCCTGTACGGTGGCCCGCATCTCGCTCGATCGGATCGTGAAATACCTGGTGCCCTTCGTGCTGGTGATCCTGGCCTGCCTGATGGTGATCACCTACGTGCCGTGGATCTCGCTCGCGCTGCGGGACCTGGTCTATACCAAGTAGCCGAGGCACGGTCCACGCCGGGCAGCGCGCCAGGCGTGCGGCGGACACGCGGGCCGGCCGGGGCGGCCATTGGCCCTGCGAGGAAAACGGGTAATAAAGATGTCACCGCTTGCAACGATGCTGTGCCCATCGATTCCCCAAAGCTGTGGCTGCCATGTTTCCCACCAAGACCGACAAGGCGCGCGACGAACTCCAGGGCGGACAGCGCACGCTCAGCCAGCGCGAGCGCGCCCTGCTGCTGATGGCCGACGGCCGGCGCTCGCTGACCGACTTCAGCGCGCTGTTCCCCGACCGGCATGAAGCCGAGTTGGCGATCCGGGCGCTGATCCAGAGGGGCTATCTGCAGGGCCTGCAAGCCGCGGGCGCACCGGCACCCGCCCAGCCCGCGCCGATCCCTGCCGACGAACCGATCCGTCTCCCCACCTCGGCCGATACCTTCGACGGCAAGCGCTCGCTGGCCACCACGCGCATGTTCCTGTTCGACATCTGCGAGCGCATGTTCGTGCGGCGCGACCCGAAGTTCGCGCTGCAGATGCGCGACGCGCTGCGCGAGGCGCGCGACCGCGAGGCGATGCTGACCATCGCCGCGCTGATGCTGACCGAGATCGAGAAAACCGCCGGTGTGGAGCGGGCCGAATCGCTGCGCGAGCGCATCGACCGGCTGCTGCCGCCGGCCGAAATCGTTCATTGAAGAGCGCACCACGGGCGCGAACGCAGCCTGTGACACCATCGCGAGGTGAACTCCGCCCCTGAAAAACCGCCCCTGTCCGAACGGCTTCGCGCCTGGGCCCGGCGCGTCAAGCGCGACGGCGTCACGCTGTGGTTCGCGGGCAGGCATGCATCCACCCCGTGGTATGCCAAGGCACTGGGCATGTTCGTGGTCGCCTACGCGCTCAGCCCGATCGATCTCATTCCCGACTTCATCCCGGTCCTGGGCTACCTGGACGACGTTCTCCTGCTGCCGGGGCTGATCTGGCTTGCGATCCGGATGATTCCGCCGCCGGTGCTCGCGGAGTGCCGCCGGCAAGCCGACGACTGGATGCAGAAGTCGGGCGCCAGGCCGACCAGCCGGTATGGCGCCGCGCTTGTCGTGGCTGTGTGGATCGCGGTCGGCGTCGCGGCGTGGCGCCTGTGGTCGCGATAGGGACGAGGGGCAAGTCCGGGGCTGCGGGCTGCGCGATCCACTACACTCGCCGGGTCAGGAGAGAGCCCCGCATGCCGGGGCCGCCGAAGGCGCAGGGGATTCCCGAACGCTCAGGCAAAAGGACTGACAAGGCACTGGTGAACACCGGTGTTTCCTTGCTGGAGAGAGGCCGTTGCCAAGCAACGGCCCACCGAAGGAGCAAACCCCGATCGTGGGGCGAATCTCTCAGGTAAAGCGGACAGCAGGGGTGGCCCATGGCGTTGCAGCCATGGATTTCGACTGCCCCTTTGGAGTGCCCCGTGGCTGCTTCTTCCGCTCCCTCCGACGCCCCTCTTCTCAAGACGCCGCTGTACGACCTCCATCTGGAGCTCGGCGCCCGCATGGTGCCTTTCGCCGGCTATTCGATGCCCGTGCAATACCCCGCCGGCCTGATGGCCGAGCACAAGCACACGCGCGATGCGGCCGGCCTGTTCGACATTTCCCACATGGGACAGCTGCGCCTCGTCGGGCCCGACGCTGCAGCCGCCTTCGAAACCCTGATGCCCGTCGACGTGATCGACCTGCCCGCCGGCAAGCAGCGCTACGGCCTGCTGCTGAACGACGAGGGCGGCATCCTCGACGACCTGATGTTCTTCAACGAAGGCCACGGCTCGATCTTCGTGATCGTGAACGGGGCCTGCAAGGTGGCCGACATCGCGCACATCCAGCAGAAGATCGGCGCCCGCTGCGACGTGCAGCCCCTGCCCGACCACGCCCTGCTCGCACTGCAAGGCCCGCAGGCCGCCGCCACGCTGGCGCGGCTGTCGCCCGGCGTCGAGCGCTTCGTGTTCATGACGGGCGGAGCGGTGCAGATCGGCGGCATTCCCGCCTTCGTCACCCGCAGCGGCTACACCGGCGAGGACGGCTTCGAGATCTCGGTGGCCGCCAAGGACACCGACGCCCTCGCCCGCCTGCTGCTGGCCCAGCCCGAGGTCAAGCCCATCGGCCTGGGCGCACGCAATTCGCTGCGGCTCGAGGCCGGCCTGTGCCTGTACGGCAACGACATCGACACCACCACCACGCCGGTCGAGGCCTCGCTCAACTGGGCGATGCAGAAGGTGCGCCGCACCGGCGGCGCGCGCGAAGGCGGCTTTCCGGGCGCCGCGAAGATCCTGGCGCAGCTCACCGCATCCACCGTGGGCGCGGCAGGCCACACCGACCACGACACGCTGAAGCGCAAGCGCGTGGGCCTCGTCGCCCTCGAGCGCATTCCGGTGCGCGACGGCACGGTGCTGCAATCGTTCGAGGGCCAGGACATCGGCCTCGTCACCAGCGGCCTGCTCGGCCCTACCGCCGACCGCTGCATCGCCATGGGCTACGTGGCCACTGCCTTCGCCGAGCCGGGCACGCGCATCCAGGCCATCGTGCGCGGCAAGCCGGTGCCGATGGAAGTCTCGACCATGCCTTTCGTGCCCACCCGCTACTACCGCGGCTAGGCTACGCACCCCGATCATCATTTTTTCCACGAGGAGTTTTTCACATGAGCATCAAGTACACCAAGGACCATGAATGGGTCTCGGCCGAAGGCGGCGCGGCCACCGTCGGCATCACCGTGCACGCGCAGGACGCGCTGGGCGATGTAGTGTTCGTCGACCTGCCCGAAGTCGGCAAGACCTTTGCCCAGGGCGAAGTCGCCGGCGTCGTCGAATCGGTCAAGGCCGCGGCCGACGTGTTCATGCCCGTGTCGGGCGAGATCACCGAAGTGAACGAAGCGCTGCGCGCCGACCCCTCGCTCGCCAACAGCGACCCGCTGGCTGGCGGCTGGTTCTTCAAGGTCAAGCTGAGCGAGCCGGCGCAGCTCGACGCGCTGCTCGATGCGGCCTCGTACGACAAGTTCGCCGCCGAGTCTTGATGCGCTGCTGAATACGGACCACCGCTCCCGCCCCCTTCCGCCCTACCTCCCCGCCATGTCAAGCCACGCCCTCCCCTCCCTGCAACAACTAGAGAACGCCGAAGAATTCCTCGCCCGCCACATCGGCATCGATGCGGCGGACGAGGCGCGCATGCTGCCCGTGATCGGCTCGGAGACGCGGGCTGAGCTCATCGACGGCATCGTGCCCGCGGCCATTCGCCGCGCGAAGCCGATGCGGCTGCCCGCACCGGCGACCGAAGCCGATGCGCTGGCCGAGCTGAAGGTGATGGCGTCGAAGAACAAGGTGTTCCGCAACTTCATCGGCCAGGGCTACTACGGCACGCACACGCCGGGCGTCATCTTGCGCAACGTGCTCGAGAACCCCGCCTGGTACACCGCCTACACGCCCTACCAGGCCGAGATTTCGCAGGGCCGCATGGAAGCCCTGCTCAACTTCCAGACGATGGTGTGCGACCTCACGGGCATGGCCATCGCCAACGCATCGATGCTCGACGAAGCCACGGCCGCGGCCGAAGCCATGACGCTCGCCAAGCGCAGCGTCAAGAGCAAGAGCAACGTGTTCCTGGTGTCGGGCGACTGCCATCCGCAGACCATCGAAGTCATCAGGACGCGCGCCGCGCCGCTGGGCATCGAGGTGAAGGTGAGCACCGTGTCGGAAACGCTGCCGCACCTGATGGTGAGCGGCGAATTCTTCGGCGTGCTTGCGCAATACCCCGCCACCACCGGCCACGTGCACGACCTGCGCCCGCTCGCGGGCCACGCGCACCAGTGCGACGCCGCCCTCATCGTCGCGGCCGACCTGCTGGCGCTGACGCTGCTGGTCGCGCCCGGCGAGTTCGACGCCGACATCGTCTGCGGCACCACCCAGCGCTTCGGCATGCCGCTGTGCAACGGCGGCCCGCACGCCGCCTACCTGGCCTGCCGCGATTCGTTCAAGCGTTCGCTGCCGGGCCGCCTGGTCGGCGTCAGCGTCGACACGCACGGCCAGCCCGCCTACCGACTCGCGCTGCAGACGCGCGAGCAGCACATCCGCCGCGAGAAGGCCACCTCCAACATCTGCACCGCACAAGTGCTGCCGGCCGTGGTGGCCAGCATGTACGCCGTGTACCACGGGCCCGACGGGCTCACGCGCATCGCGCAGCGCGTGGCGGCGCTCACGGCCATCCTCGCCCGGGGCCTGTCGCAGATGGGCCGCGAGCCGGTCAACACCACGGCCTTCGACTCGCTGACCATCCGCACCGGCGACGACACGGCGGCGATCATCGAGCGCGCGCAGGCGGGCGGCGTCAACCTGCGCCAGCGCCTGCAGCAGCACCTTGGCATCTCGCTCGACGAGACCACCACGCGCGCCGACATCGAGACGCTGTGGGCGCTGTTCGTGCCCGCCGGCACGCCGATGCCGCGCTTCGACGACCTGGCCGCCAACACCGTGCCGCTCATTCCCGAAGACCTGCGCCGCACCAGCGCCTTTCTCACGCACCCGGTGTTCAACACCCACAAGAGCGAGACCGCGATGCTGCGCTACATCCGCAGCCTGTCGGACAAGGACCTCGCGCTCGACCGCAGCATGATCCCGCTGGGTAGCTGCACCATGAAGCTCAACGCGACCAGCGAGATGATCCCCATCACCTGGCCCGAGTTCGCCAACATCCACCCCTTCGCACCGGCCGAGCAGCAGCAGGGCTATGCGCAGCTCGACGCGCAGCTGCGCGCATGGCTGTGCGAAGCCACCGGCTACGCCGGCATCAGCCTGCAGCCCAACGCCGGCTCGCAGGGCGAGTACGCGGGCCTGCTGGCCATCAAGTCCTTCCATGAGGCCAAGGGCCAAGGCCACCGCAACATCTGCCTGATTCCGTCGTCGGCGCACGGCACCAACCCGGCCAGCGCGCAGATGGTGGGCCTGCAGGTGGTGGTGACGGCCTGCGACGCGCAGGGCAACGTCGACATGGACGACCTGAAGCGCGCCTGCGAGAAGCACAGCGCCAACCTGGCCGCCGTGATGATCACCTACCCCAGCACGCACGGCGTGTTCGAAACGCGCGTGAAGGAACTGTGCGAGCTCGTGCACGAGCACGGCGGGCGCGTGTACGTCGACGGCGCCAACATGAACGCACTGGTCGGCGTGGCCGCGCCGGGCGAGTTCGGCGGCGATGTGAGCCACCTGAACCTGCACAAGACCTTCTGCATTCCACACGGTGGCGGCGGCCCGGGCGTGGGCCCGGTCTGCGTGGTCGAAGACCTCGTGCCGTACCTGCCGGGCCATGCGACGGCCGGCGTCGCATCGAACGGCGTCGGTGCGGTTTCCGCAGCGCCGCTCGGCAATGCGGCGGTGCTACCGATCAGCTGGATGTACTGCCGCATGATGGGCGCGAAGGGCCTGCAGGCCGCGACCGAAACGGCCATCCTCAGCGCCAACTACATCAGCGCGCGCCTGAAGGACCACTACCCGACGCTGTACGCGAGCCCCAACGGCCACGTCGCGCACGAGTGCATCCTCGACCTGCGCCCGCTCAAGGACACCAGCGGCGTCACCGCCGAGGACGTGGCCAAGCGCCTGATCGACTACGGCTTCCACGCGCCCACGCTGAGCTTCCCGGTGCCGGGCACGCTGATGGTCGAGCCGACCGAGAGCGAGCCGCTGGCCGAGCTCGACCGCTTCGTCGATGCGATGATCGCCATCCGCGGCGAGATCCGCCGCATCGAGGAAGGCGTCTGGCCGAAGGACGACAACCCGCTCAAGCACGCGCCGCACACGGCTGCGAGCCTGCTCGGCACCGAGTGGCCGCATCCCTACTCGCGCGAACTGGGCGCGTTCCCGCTGGCCGAGCTCAAGCAGGCCAAGTACTGGCCGCCGATCGGTCGCGTCGACAACGTGTACGGCGACCGCAACCTGTTCTGCAGCTGCGTGCCGGTGGGCGAATACCAGGAAACCGAAGAGGCCTGAGAAGGCCCGCAGGCGGGGTCAGCCGCGCCGCGCCGCGGCGCCCTTCTTCGGTGGGGATTCGCGGCGATAGATGGCCCACTTCACGGTCAGGATGTCCGCGGCGATCTTGGCCGCATTGACGCCCGCATAGGCCTCGGACGGGTTGAACTGGAATGCCTCCTGGTATCGCTTGACCTGCGCGTAGTCCTGGTCGAAGGTCATCGGGCCCATGAGTTCGGCAGGATCGGTGCCCGCGGGAAGCGCGAGGAATTTCTCCGGATCGGTGGCACTCTGGTAGAGGTCGACGCTCATCGGGTTCATACGTTTGTCCTCGAGATCTTGGTCTTGGGAACAAATCATCTGCGGCATCCGCGCGGCATGCAATCGGTCCGCGCCTACACGGCGCACCGTGCGGGTCAGGGTTGTTTCTTCTTCGCCAGGCCCGCCGTGGCAATCTGCTCGCGAAAACCGCGCAGGCTGGCCTTCAGCCTGCGTTCGTTTTCGAGCCCCACGCGCACCATGATCTTCTGGCCGGAAGAGAGCGACTCCAACTGCGAATCGGCGTATTCGTAGCGCACCCAGGGCCGCTGCGAAGGAACATTGCCCTTCACCTCGACCAACCGCACCTGCACCGGGCCGGCGGGCTCCGGCGCCTGCAGCAGGTGGTCGATCACGGCAATGAGCCGGTCGTTGAAGTAGCGCCCCGGATAGCCCAGTTCTTCATAGGCTTGCTGGAACAGCGGGTAGAGCCGGGCATACGTCTTGGCCGCCTTCGCCGGATCGACCGATTCGGCAAACAGCACGATGGCGTTGTAGCGCGCGGCGTTGTTGGGCGCGATGACCTGTTTCTCGCCCTGCCCTGCGGTGATGAAGCGCTGCCTGGCCGGCTGCACCGGCCACGCACTCGCGGGCGCCTGCTCGCGCGCGAGGTTGTCGACCGTTGCCACGAAGCGGCGCACGACACCGTCGAACCTCAGGAAGTCGGCCACGTTCTTGCTGCCGAGCAGGTCGACGAGCGCCTTCATCACGCGCGTATCGGAATCGGTGACGGTCGGCAGCCCCGTGTCGGGCACGGCAATGGCGTCGATGGGGTTGCGCGGCTCCAGGGACTCGGGCGCGGGCACGGGTGCCGGTGCGGGCGCGAGCCCATCGTTCGGCGCCGCGGCCACCGGCGGGGCCTCGGGTAGTTGTTGCTGCTGCTGATACCAGCGCCAGCCGACGAAGGCCGTCCCGAGCAACACCAGCATGAAGGCGACGATGGCGCCTATGGGCATTTCGCGGCGTGGCCGGAATTCAGGGGAGTCGTCCCCGGAGCCGGGGGTATCTCGGTCGGACATGGCGGCACTTTCCTTCTGCTAAGGCTGTGTGTGATGCGGAGAGACCGGTCATGTTGCACCAATCGGGCGCTCCATGGCACCACGGCCGCGTAACGCCCTGTGTCGCCCCCGTGCCGTGCAGGCCGCGCGGTCAGGCCGCGTCGGCGGAACCGCTCAGCGATTGCAGCCAGGCAATCGAACCCTGCAGCTCGGCCGGGCGGATCTCGTGCGCGCCCGGAAAGTCCGAGCCCGACAGCGCCAGCGGAAGGCCGCGCGCCAGTTCGCGCGTGGCCTGCGCGGCGCTCGGCGGAATCACGTTGTCGGCGCTGCCATGGCTCACCCACAGCGCCTTGCCCTCGAAGGCCTCCGGCGGCGCGATGTGCGGCACCACCTGCGAGAGCAGCCGGCTGTGCCACACCATCGCGGCACGCACGCTCTGCGGCTTGGTGAGCAGCTGCGACAGCGACATGATGCCGCCCTGGCTGAAGCCGCCGACCACCACGCGTTCGGCCGGCACGCCGAGCTGCTGCGAGGCCGAGGCGATCATCTCGCCGACGAGGAAGCGGCTTTCGCGCTCCTGCTCTTCGTTGATCTGCCGCTCGCCGTTCGGCAGTACCTGGAACTCGAACCACGCGTAGGCGCCGGGCGACAGCACATACGGTGCGCGCAGGCTCAGCACGTGGAACTGCGGCGGCATCAGCCGCGCGAGGCCGAACAGGTCCTGCTCGTTGCTGCCGACGCCATGCATGAGCACCAGCAGCCAGGGTTCGCGGGCCTCCGGCCGGGCCGCGTGTTCGAGGAATTTGAGGGGCAAGTGAAGTTGAGGCATCAATGGTTCTTCAGACGTTTGCGTGAAAGCCTTGCGCGAGCGCGCGGGTAACTTCGGCCGCCGGCACCTCGCGGCAGCCGGTTGCGTTCTGCCCCGACCACAGCGGAGAGAAATCGCCGCTGCCCTGCGCTTCGGCCTTGGCTCGCAGCGGCGCAATGCCCGAGGTGGCCAGCGGAAACTCCGGCACGACCTCGCCGATGGGCCCCAGGTCGCGCATCACGCGGTTCACGATGCCGCGGGCCGGTCGGCCGGTAAAGAGATTGGTCAGCGCCGTGTGTCGCGCTGCCCTGCCCTTGAGCGCCTCGCGGTGCAGCGTGCTGGTCGTCGCCTCGGGCGTCAGCATGTAGGCCGTGCCGACCTGCACGCCCGCCGCGCCCAGCGCCATGGCCGCGGCCACGCCGCCCGCATCCGCGATGCCGCCGGCCGCGATCACCGGCACCTTCACCGCATGCACCACCTGCGGCAGCAGAGCGAAGGTGCCGAGCTGCCTCGTCAGGTCGTGCGACAGGAAATGACCGCGATGCCCACCGGCCTCCAGCCCTTGCGCGATGACCGCATCCACGCCGCGCGCTTCGAGCCACTGCGCCTCTTCGACCGTGGTGGCCGATGCCAGCACCTTCGCACCCCAGCCGTGCACCTGCGCCATCAACGCTTCGGACGGCAACCCGAAATGAAAGCTCACCACCGGCGGACGGAATTCGGCCAGCAAATCGGCCACTTCGGCGCTGAAAGGGTTGCGCCCCGGGCCGGTGGGAATGTTCGCCGCGTCGATGCCGAACTCGGCGTAGTACGGCATCAGCGCGGTACGCCAGGCCGCTTCGCGATCGGCGCTCGGCACCGGCGGCGTGTGGCAGAAGAAATTGACGTTGTAGGGCTTGCTGGTGCCCGCGCGAATGGCGGCGAGTTCGCTGCGCATGACGTCGGGGCTTAGCATGGCTCCAGGCAGCGAGCCCAGGCCACCGGCATTGCTGACAGCGATGGCCAGCGCGCTGCCCTGCACGCCGGCCATGGGAGCCTGAATGAGCGGAAGGTCCGTTCCGATGAGTTGTTGCAGCGTGGTCATTTGGAGCGCTCCTTGTTCGTGTGTCGCCGGTTGCCGGCCATTCTCCTGCCAAGCCGGAGGTTGCGGCGGCGGCGGGGTCATCATCGCCAAATGGCTTCGGCACAATCGCGCGCATGCCCATCCTGAACCCGACGCGGCCCGCTCACTCGCGGCCGCTGCAGCGCACCATTGCTGCTGCCATTGCCACCGCCAGCCTCGTCATGCTCGGCGGCTGCCCGCAGAAAGAAGAAGCCCCCGCTACCACCGCCGACGCGCAGCCGGACGAAGCCGCAGTGGCCGTGGCAACCGCCGAGGCCGTTGCCCCCGCGGCACCGCCAGCATCACCTGCACCACCAGTGCCTCGCCCCACCGCATCTGCCACGCTCAAGCGAGCCGAACTCATGGCGCTGGTGTTCCCCGACTCCCAGGGCCCGGGCGCCTCGCCCCGACAGCCCGACACCGTCTCGCTGCCCGAGAGGGCCAACGAGGGCAAGACAGTGCCCGGCAGCGAGGCCGATCAACAGGCTCAGGTGTCGCCGCGCGAAGTGGTGCGGCTGGACGATACGCACGCCGTCATGCTGACCGAGACCGTGCCGCTCGACGACCGGGGCAAGCCGATGAACGGCCACGTGAACGGCGCATGGCTCGGCGCCTACTTCTTCGAGCAGAGCGCCGAGGGCTGGAAGCTCGCGAGCCGCAGCGACGCTGTCGACTACCTCGGCTTCATGGGCAACCTCGGCACCACCAAGGTCGAGCGCATCGCGCCCCAGCGCTTTGCGCTGACCATTGCCCACGGCAGTTGCTGGCAGGGCTACTGCGGGCAGTGGCTGTCGGTGTATGGGCTCGAAGCGGGCAAGGTGCGCGTGCTGGCAAGGGGCATTGCGCTGTCGGCCACCAATGAAGGCGCCGACGAGTCCTGCGAGAAAGTGCCCAGGCCCGGCAAGCCGGAAGAGCCGCCACGCGGCGCGTGCTTCGACGTCAGCGGCACGCCGAGCTTTACGCTGGGCACTGACGAAGAGCCGGGTGAGATGCGCATCGCGTTCAAGGGCGAAAAAACGAGCGGCACCAAAAACCGCCGCGTGCTCACCATCGACAGCACGCTGGTCTATGCCTGGCGCAATGGCGCCTATGTGCTGACCGAAGGGCACAACCCCGTTCCGTCGTTCTGACGGGCGGGCACTGCGGCACCAACCCCGCCAGTTATTCCTCGCTCGTCCACTCCACCTGCACGCCAAGGCTGCGCAGGTTTTCCACGAAGCGCGGATGGGCTCGGCGAATGGGCGTGGCGTTGCGGATCTCGGAACGCCCTTCGATGCTCGCCGCCACCATGAACAGCGCGATCGCCACCCGGATGATGTACGGGCTCTCGACCACGGCCGGCGTCAGCGGATTGCCACCGAAGGTAATGAGCCGGTGCGGGTCAGACGAGAACACGTGCGCGCCGAACTTCGAAAGCTCGCCCGTCCAGCCCAGCGCCCCGTCGTACACCTTGTTCCAGAACATCGCATTGCCCTGGGCACGCACGCCCAGCGCGATGAAGATCGGCAGCAGGTCCACCGGAAAGTAAGGCCACGGCGCCGCCTCCACCTTGGTCAGCACGTTGCTCGTGAATGGCGTCTGCACCTTCAGCGGGCCGCTGCGGATGGCGCGCGACCAGCCGTCTTCATGCACGATCTGCACGCCGAACTTCGCGAACGTGCGGTCGAGTAGCGGAAAGTTTTCGGGTGCGCTGTTGCGCACGACCACGTCGCCGCCGGTGATAGCGCCCAGCGCCAGGAAGGTCGTGATCTCGTGGAAGTCTTCGTCGAAGCGGAACTCCCCGCCCTTGAGCGTGCCGCCGCCGTGCACCGTCAGCCGCGAGGTACCCATGCCTTCGATGCGCACGCCGATCATCGCCATGAAGCGGCAGAACTCCTGCACATGCGGCTCCGACGCAGCGTTGGTCAGCGTCGACGTACCGCCCGCGGCCGCCGCGCACAGCACGAAGTTCTCGGTGGTCGTGACGGAGGCGTAGTCCAGCCAGTGGTCCGTGGGCGTGAGGCGGCCCGCGCTGCGCACCAGCAGCGAGCCTTCGGTGCGCTCCACCTCGCCGCCGAAGCGCTGGAACACCTCCACGTGCGGATCGATTTCGCGCACGCCCAGGGTGCAGCCCTTGACGTTGTCCTCGAGCCGCGCCACGCCGAAGCGCGCCAGCAGCGGCGGCACCAGCATGATCGACGAGCGCATCTCCTCGGGCAGCCGGTGGCGCGATGCGTCGAAGGCGGTCTCGCGGTGGTGCAGCTCGAGCGTGCCGGTGTCGTGGTCCATGCGCACGTCGCTGCCCAGTGTGCGGAAGATGTCGAGGATCTTGCGCACGTCGGTGATGTCGGGCACGCCGTGCAGGCGCAGCGGCTCCCAGGTGAGCAAGGTGGCACAGAGCACCGGCAGCACGGCGTTCTTGTTGGCGGAGGGGGTGACGCGGCCACGCAGCGGCGTTCCGCCGTGCACGATGAGGTTGGACATGGGGGCGAGCGGGAAAACGGGAGGCGGTGGAAAAAAGGGCCGCGGACGATCCGAAACCGGAGGCGGGAACTTTACCGTCTGGCAGCGCCCTGAGCGGCGCCGAAGTTGTAAGCACTTCAAATGGCGGCCCCGGCATCCAGCCGGCTCGGCGCAGCGACTCACGACGAACTTGTTACTCCCCGCGACACGCGTGCCCCCGCTAGATTGGCTGCACCCGGCCAGATCCGCCGGAAAACACACCTCGAAGGAACAAGGAAATGACCCACCCCTACACCGGCGGCTGCGCATGCGGCGCAGTCCGCTACGAGATTTCAGCCGAGCCCATCTTCCAGAACGACTGCCAGTGCCGCGACTGCCAACGCAAGAGCGGCACCGGCCATGGCTCGTACCTCACCTTCCCGCGCGGCGGCGTGAAGCACAGCGGCCAGGCCACGCTGTGGGACATGGTCGGCGACAGCGGCAACGTCAAGACCCGGGCCTTCTGCCCCGCCTGCGGGTCGCCCGTGTACATGACCTTTGCGGCGATGCCCGACATCTTCACCGTGCACGCCGCGAGCCTCGACGACCCTGGCCGGTACAAGCCGCAGGCGGTCACATATGCCGTGCGCGGGCATCGATGGGACTTTCTGGACCCGGCATTGCCCAAGTTCGACAGGATGCCGCCGATGTGAAGGGCGATCAGCTCGCACATCTGGACCAGCTCGGCGCAGACGGGCGTGGTGCCTCCTGCCGGAACAGACTGCTTCCAGCTGGCCCGGGCGGATCTGGCGGGCTCGCCTCAGACTCCCGAGCGCTTCGATGCGCCACGGATGGCGCGCGAGCGATGCCTGAACCCTCCATGCCGATGGAGTTGCGCGAAGGCCGATGACGGTTCAGCATCCTCATCCCCTCCAAGCCCAACAATCAAACACGGAGACCCGAATGAGAAAGCTCAAGATCATGGAGCACGTGTCGCTCGACGGCGTGATCCAGTCCTCCGGCGAAGACGGCTTTCCGTATGCCGACTGGACGGTGCCCTACCGGACTCCCGCCGGGCGGGACGAGGTGCTCGCCGCGCACGGCGGGCGCTTCGACCTGCTGCTGGGCCGGCGCACCTACGACATGTGGTCGGACTACTGGCCGAAGGCGCCGGCCAGTCCGATGGCTGATGGCTTGAATGCGGCTACCAAGTTCGTCGTCACCCATCGCCCGGAAAGCCTCGCGTGGGGGCCGTTCGAGGGCGTCGGGCCGGACCCGGTCGAGGGCGTGCGGCGCATCAAGTCGCAGGCTGGCCCGGACCTGGTCCTCTGGGGCAGCTCAACGCTGACATCGACGCTGTTCGAACACGGGCTTGCGGACGAAGTCATGCTGATCGTCTATCCGGTGCTGGTAGGTACGGGGAAGCGCCTCTTTGCGGAAGGAACCCCGGGGTGCTCCTTCGAACTCGCCTGCACCAAGACGACGCCGTCCGGCCTCCTCCTCAATACCTACAAGCTCGCCGGGCCGCTGCAGGCCGCGTAGCGAGTTGGACGGCGCGAGCCAACCCGCCCAGGCTGCGCAGCGACACCACAGGCTGGCGCGCGAGCGGCGAATCCTCGTGCAGCACAGCCATCAGCGGCCCGGAGCCGATTGTGCGGCTGCTCACCAGCAGTGCCACGATCGGCGGGAAGCCGAGCGCCACCGACACGCCGGCGTCCAGCACGGCCTTCAGCGCGCTGAAGGCGATGAGCTCGGTGTACTGCAGCTCGATGTCCGGCAGCCCCTTGGCCAGCTGACGCTGCGTTCCTCGGCGACGGCGACGAACTGGCGAAGACTCCTCGGATCGATCTGGCTCATGTGCAGTCCTGAACGCGGTGCGGCGCCGCTTCGACAGCCTCGGGCGCCCCATACGATTCTCGTATGCCTGCCCGGTCAAACGGTATTGGACGAAGTCCTCACCCCAGTTCGATGATTGTTCCGTGACAAGCCATTCGGGCAATTGAGCGCAGACGCACGCGGTGCGTGCACGTGATTCGGGCGCAATCTCTTTGAGCAACGATGGAGACAACGGATGAAAGTTCGATTCCTGTTCTTGTGGATTGCTGCGTCGATGGGCCTGCTCTCTATCTGCATGTCCGGCCATGCAGAGGCGCAGACGCAGGCGAGCGACGCTTCTCAGCGCTCGGCGCGAATCGTCATCGGTTATCCACCGGGTCAATCCGTCGATACGGTGGGGCGATACCTGGCATCCGCCTTGAGCAAAAAACTGGACCGTAATTTCTTTGTCGAGAATGTTTCAGGTCAGAGCGGAAGCATCGCGCTGGGCAACGTTGCCAGATCGACCGGCGACCTGAACACCCTGACCTTCTCCGCATCTTCAGCGCTGGTGATCAATCCGATCCTCTTCAAGGCCGTGAGATACAACACACTGAAGAACTTCGAGCCGGTCGCGACGCTCTACGACACCCCGCTGCTGCTGCTCGTCAATTCCAGGCTGCCGATCGATTCGGTCGAGTCCCTGGTCAGCTATGCAAACAGCCATCCAGGGGAGATCAGTTTTTCGTCACCGGGCGTAGGAAGCGTTTCGCATCTCGCCATGACGGAGTTCCTCCGGCGTACCAAGCTGAAGTTTGTGCACGTCCCCTATCAGGGAGCCGCGCCATCCCTGACGGCCCTTGCCGCAGGCCAGGTTCAGGTGACCTTCGAAGGGGTGGCTGCTGCGACGCCGCTCTTGCAAGGCGGTCGCATCAAGGCCTTGGCAATCAGCAGCGCGAAGCGGCTGCCCAAGCACGAATCGATTCCCACGGTTGCCGAATCGGGGCTTCCGGGATTCGATGTCGTGCCATGGGTCGGCCTGCTGACGCCAAGCGGTGTCGCGCCGGACAAGATCGCGGAGATCTGGAACGCAGTGCAGGCCATCCTGCAAACCGACGAGTACACGGCCTTGATCGAGCAGGTTGGGGGGAGACAAGCGGTTCGATCACCCTCGGAGTTCCGCAAGTTCCTCGAAGCGGAGGTTCCGCGCTGGCAGGAATTCATCAAGGTTTCGGGAGTAACTGCGGAATAAGAGAAGACTGCGCGAATCGAGCCCGGGATTCCGCTCGTTGAATTGCATCAATAGATTGAATGGAGACAAAAATGTCATTAAGCATTGCAGATGAGATGGCTTCGCAGTGGACACCTGTCGAATCGAGCCCGGCCATGAAGCACGCTCTCGAAGGATTGCCCTCGGGCTGGAAGACCCGTCGATTGGCCCCGTCGCTCGGTCTGGAGTTGCAGGACCTGTTTCTGCCGGATCTCGATGACGACGGCATTGCCAGGATTCGCGCGCTGCTGTTGGCTTTCCGAGTGCTGGTCATTCGGCGTCAGCCTGTCTCCGCCGCACAGCATGTGGCGTTCGCTCGAAAGTTCGGCCATCTCGAGACGCAAAATCCGCTGCTGGCCGCCAACGCGGAATTCCCCGAACTTGTTCAACTCAAGTCTTCCCGGGAAAGAAAGGGCGCCGAGAACCTCTTTCACTCCGACACCGCGTTCTACGAGAAGCCTTCGATGGGTTCGATTCTTCGTTGCATCAAGTGCCCGGAAGTTGGAGGAGACACCATCTTCTGCAACATGGTTCAGGCTTACGCCGGGTTGCCGGAGGAGGTCAAGCGGAAGATCGACAGCATGGTGGCCGTCAATGACATCAATGTCGCGTTGTTCAAAAAGATGGATCCGAACGAACGTGCCGCATATCGGGATCGACATCGTTCTGTGGAACATCCGGTGGTCATCACGCATCCTGAAACCGGGGAGCTGATCCTGTACGTGAACGAAATCCACACCACGCACATCGCCAACTACCGGGAAGTTCTGGGCTCGGATTGGGGCATGGATACACCGACCCAGATTCGCGAGTTGTTCGACTTGCTCGTGCGTCAGGCCAAGATTCCGGAATACCAGGTGCGTGTGCACTGGGAGCCGGACACGATCGTCTTCTGGGACAACCGGGCAGTTCAGCACTACGCGGTGTCCGACTACTACCCCTCGGAACGTCACATGATGCGCGCGACCGTCATCGGCGATGTTCCGAAGCGGGTTCGATAGCGGCCATCAATCGCAGGTTCTGCACAGCCGCCCCCGCGGCCCCCTTCCCCAGGTTATCGAGAACCGCGCCCAAGACGATCTGACCTGTGCGCTCATTGCATGCAACGGCCAGACTCAGGTCGTTTGAGCCGTTGTGGACTTGCGGGTCCAGTTCGGTCATCGGCACGGCAGACGACATCGGCTGTACGTGAACGTGCGCCGCATCGCGGTATCGCTGCGCAAGGCATTCGTGGATGCGCATGCCCGAGGCATCAGAGGGAAGCATTCGCTCGTGCAATCCGATGGTGAGCACGATGCCCTGCCGGTAGCTGCCATAGGCCGGCACGAAGATGGGCCGCTCCGCCAAGCCGGCGTAGGCCTCGATTTCCGCCACGTGCTTGTGCTCGAGTGCAAGGCCGTAAACCTTCAACGAATGCGCTCCCGTCCCGGCCTCGTGCGCTTCCGCCCCCGCCCTGCCCTGACCCGAATAGCCTGAGACGGCATGGATGACAAGCGGATAGTCGGCGGGCAAGAGGCCCGCATCCGTCAACGGTCGCAGCAGGGCGACCGCAGCGGTGGGATAGCAGCCTGGATTCGTGACCCGCGCCGCCGAGGCAATGCGTTCGCCTTGCCGTGCATCGAGCTCGGGCAGGCCGTAGACCCAGCCCGGGCTGGTGCGGTGAGCCGAGCTGGCGTCGATAACGCGCACCGAAGGGTTCTCGATCATCGCCACCGCGTCGCGCGCCGCTGCATCGGGCAGGCAAAGGATGGCGATGTCGCACTCGTTGAGAGCGACCCGTCGGGCAGCCGCGTCCTTGCGCAGGTTCGTCGGCAATGTGCGGATGCGGAATTCCCCACCCCGGAGCCGGTTCTGCAAGTCAAGGCCGGTGGTGCCCTGATCGCCGTCGATGAAGATATTGAGGTCCATGGAGCGCGATCGTAGGCATCCGACCTCGATGGCTCCAGCTAAATATATGGAACCCAGGATTAAGAAAAGTTAAATTGGCGCCATGCGAGAACTGAGCCTCGACCATCTACGCACCCTTGTCGCCATCGCCGACCTCGGCTCCCTGGCCAATGCCGCGCGCGCCCTTCACCTGGCGGCGCCCACGGTCACCGTCCAGATCGCGGAACTGGAGTCGCGCCTGGGTGGCCAGTTGCTCGTTCGCGGGCGGGGGCCCGCGCAAGCGACCGCCTTGGGAGAGCGGTTCATCGCGCGTGCCCGCAGGCTGCTGGCCGACGCGGACGACGCAGTGGAGGACGTCCGACGCCAGCTCGCCGGCCAAACGGGCCGCGTCCGGGTTGGTGCCTCGACGGGTGCCATTGCGCATCTGCTGCCGCCCGCGCTCGGGCGCCTTGCCCGCAACCATCCCGGCATCGACGTGAACGTACAGGTGCTGACCTCCAACGAAAGCATGACCCGGCTCGCCGCAGGCAGCCTGGACCTGGCGGTCGTGGCGCTGCCGCAGACACCCGTGCGGGGCGTCCATGTCACGCCCCTGCGGCGCGAGGCTGTCGTCGCCTTCCTGCCGGCGGACTGGAAGGCACCGAGGCGGCTGACTCCGCAGTGGCTGGCCCAGCAGCCGTTGATCATGAACGACTCCTCCACGCGTCTCTACAGGCTGACCGCGGAATGGTTCTCCGCGGCTGGCGTCCATTGCCGGCCGCGCATCGAGCTCAACTACAACGACGCGATCAGGACACTGGTCGCCGCGGGCTACGGAGCGGCTCTGCTCCCGGAGGAGTCGCACGAGCAGGCGCGCGACCCTCGCATCGCCATGCGTCCGCTCAGCCCGGCTCTATGGCGGCAGCTCGGTCTCGCGGTCAGCGACCGGGGCGCCAGCGGACCGACGCGTTTCGTCATGGACGCCTTGTTGCCTGAAAAGGGTTCAGCTGGCGGCTGAGCTGACCGCCCGATGTGCCTACGTTCAAGGAGGCCGTCGCACGCATCGCCTCAACCCCTGCCGCGGCACAACCCGCCCCGGCCTGCCCTGCAGCTCGCAGTTCATGATTCCCGGCAACGGCTGCTCGGGTTTCTCGGGACAACCTGGAGCGCTCTCTGAAGCCTGAATACCCAGTCAGGCGGGGATAATTCTGAATATCTTTGTACTCACCGTCCGCAACCGCTATCGCCATGCCTTCGGGAATCAAGTTTTCGAACATGCCGGCCACGCTTGACCAGCACCCGAAACGGCAAGGGGGCCGGGGCGCGTAGTTCGGTTCAACCTTGGGCTGCAAATTCAAGCATGAACCTGCGACAGATCGAGGTATTCCGCGCGGTGATGATCACCGGCTCGGTGAGCGGTGCGGCGCGACTGCTCCACGTCTCCATTCCCGCCGTCAGCCGGCTGCTCTCGCATACCGAGAGCCGGCTGGGCTTCCTGCTCTTCGAACGGGTGAAGGGACGCCTGCATGCGACGGCGGAGGCGAAACATCCACACGGGGTCTTCACTCATGACGGCTCACGTGAAAATCGACCCGAGTAGACTCTGCGGCTTTCCGTTCTGCAGAGGAGCGACCCGCGATGGCTGTCTTGGACACCGGCCCTTACTTCCACGGCACGCGAGCGGACCTCCAGGTGGGCGGCTTGCTCACCGCAGGCTTCCGCTCAAACTACGACGGCCGCGTCGTCATGAACCACATCTACTTCACCGCCACGCCAAAAGGTGCCGGGCTGGCCGCCGAAATGGCGAGGGGCGACGGCCGTCGCCGCGTCTACATCGTCGAACCCACGGGCTCCTTCGAGGACGACCCCAACGTCACCGACAAGAAGTTTCCGGGCAATCCCACACGCTCGTACCGCAGCCGGGATCCGCTTCGGATCGTGGGCGAACTGGAGACCTGGGAGCTCTTTGACGCGGAGTACATCCAGCAGCTCAGGGAGCGCATACGCGTAGGCATGGGAGAGATCATTAACTGAATCCCGCCTGCCATGCCGCGCTGGGTAGCGATCGGAAATGGACTGGGTTGTTGAGCGCCTTGGACGCGTCGGCGCGACCGCTGTGCGGCAGAATCCGGCCAAGTGCGGGCATCCAAGTGTGTGAATCCGTTTGGGTCGCAAAGCCACCCAAACGGGTCGGATGCGCCGCAAGACTTCATTCGGACTTCATCAAGCGCGAATCCGCCCGCGATAGCCTGCGGCAGCAATTTCGCACTTTGCACGTAGGCACAACCCAAATGGCAAAAGCTCGACAAGTTGAGGGCAACCGAACGCCGATCTTGGCACGCCTGCTGGAGCCCCTTTGCGTGGCGATCTCTTGGTCCGCTCTGATCCTCGCGGCACCGATTTTTGTCATCGCGTTTTTTGATGCCACGCACCTGACGCATCGAATCAGCCCTTCTGAGCAAGATCACATCGAAATCGTGTCCCGTTACGCACGGACTTTCATCGATCAGAACAAGAGGCTCCCGGACCTCGACGAGTACCAAAATTGGGTGGTCGCCACTGACAAACAGCAAGGGACACGTCTCGATGGGCTCGGGTACTCCTTGCACACGGAATGCGCGAAAGAGGTCAGGGACTTCTGTGTGGGTTTCTTGGCTGACGATGTCTGGGTGACCTACAGGTCAGGACAGGCAAGCCCTGCGGAGGCGGCGATCGATGGCCGTCTGGGCGAGGCATGGCTCGAAGGAGGTGCCTTTGCGGGACTGCTGGCCATCGCCGTTTTCTTCAGGCGGGCAGCCAGTGTCAGGCGGAGGCCTCCGCAAATTGAATGACTTCTTCAGAGATGCTGCTATGTCTCTTGTGGGCCCACAAGAGACATTGAGCTTTCTCCAAAGCCGACGTTCACGGTTGCTTCAACTCTGAACCCACGGTTCTTGACGCAGGCCTGAAATGTTCTTGTCCCGTGCCAGTTTCCAGAGTCGCAGCGCATCGTCAAAGGTCACGCGATGCAGGTGCAAAGCGGGGACAAGCTCGTCCTCGTAGTCCGCATCAGTCCACTGTTCGAGCACGACATCTCCGTGGCGGTAGACGTAGACAACGAACATCGGCCCCTCGTCGCTTCCGAAGCGAAGGAAGGCGCCACGATGCTCCTCGTAGTCGGCTTCTGTCAGCTGAGGATGGTCTTCGATGAAGACCTGTTTGAGGGCGTCTTCCAAGTCGCCGTCAGATGGGTCGCGAATGTCGCCGCCAAATCGGCGACTGAGGATAAGAAACGATTCACTCAAGCAATGTCTCCTGATGGCCGGATGCGGCCCTGCACCGACACTACACCGACTCCAGATAGCAGCTCAGAATTTGGGCCTTCCGATAAAGGTCAGGCCCCGATACATCTTCCTGAGGTTCATCGAACTCGACCCAGTAGTAGTTCTCTGGCCCCATCACCGTCTGAACCGGTTCCGCTTCACTACAGATGGTCCCCAGGAAGGTGGCCTTCCAGCCGCCGCTGGCAGCCACATAGACGCGAGCATAAAGGTCGAAAACTTTCATCAAAATCCTACTAGGCAGCCGGAGCAACCGTCGTCAACGTCTGTAAGTGACCGACTGTAGGCTGTCCCTCTGCGGTCGTGAGTGAGCCCAATACGATCTTCTTGTCTATAAGACTTCAATCAAGCACCCTCGCGTTCGGCGCGACCGACGTTGGACGGCCTTAATATCAATCTGCTCTGACAGATTTACGACGACGGATTTGAAGAGCCAACACCGCACGGTCGATGCTCAACAATCCAAGAAACATCGCGATCGCGCTCACCACGGTCATGCTCAGCATTGACGGGATGGCATCACCATAGCAATCTCGTTCCAACAGAAACGACATCAGGTGTTCGTATCTCAAAACGATATGTAATGCCCCAATCAAGACGCCGATTGCTAGCAATATCGAAGTGATCGCATACAGGACGACATAGGCAAGGCGACTTGGCCAGCGCCCGCAAAAGGGAAGGCACCAAGAGGACACCCCCAGCCACCCGATTGATCCCAGGATCAATAAAGGAGTGGCTAGGGGGTAAACGAAGTCTTGAGTAGCGGCGCACGGGTCCCGGGATTGTGTGACGCTACCCAGCAGGAACAGATGACAGGCGAATAGCACGGCGGCGCATAAGGGCTTAGTGAGCATGGTCAAAAGATAGTGGCCGGGCTGGATCCTTCGCCGGAAAAGACAAAGCCTCATGATGCGAAAGTGAGGTCAGTAGTTCTGGGTCAACTAGGCGGCCGTTGTCCGACTACCGATGTCTCTAGCAATGACCTTCGCACCGAACATATGTGGCTTGCCCATATGGCTGTTGATGGGCGAAGGGTGGCGAAGTTGTGAGTGTCAGGTTCTGGCCGGTAGCCGCCTCGTGGCTATTTTGACTTTGACGTCTCGGCCCGCGTCTTCACGAACTCGACAATTGCCTTCGAATCGTTGAGGACGCTATCGGGCTTCGACGTAGGCGGCGGCGTGAGCTGTTCAATAACTCGAATGCGGCGCACCACAAGCTCGTCAATCTCCAGCCGGCGGATTCGAGCACGGCCCACAAAGAGTCGACCGATGGACAGGGCTCCGACGGCCAGGGCACCGAGGGCCACAGCACCAATCAGGATGGAGCCCAATGCGGCCGTACCGATGGCGTGTGCGCCCGTTGCGGTCGCCGGCAAGGCTCGTGCAGACTTTGATGGCATCGAGTTCATCGAAACTCCTTGTGGAACGGCGGAGGTTTCAACCCAATTCAACGGTCCGACGCAGCAACACCGATTGCTCCGCACTCGGCCCGACAAGGATCTCCACCTCGCCCGCCTCGAACAAGGGCTGCAGGTCCGGTCCGAGGTAGCGCAGCTCGGCCGCCGGCAACTCCAGTTCGACCGCGCCGGCTTCGCCGGGCATCAATCGCAGCTTCGCGTAGCCCTTGAGTTCCAGCAGCGGCCGGGTGACACGGCTCACCTTGCCGCGCACGAACAGGAAGACGGTCTCTTCAGCCTCGCGCACGCCGACGTTGCTCAGCCTGACGCTGATCTTCAGCGCGTCCTGCTCGCGCACGCGCCGCGGCTCGACCTGGAGCTCGTCGTAGCTGAACCGGCCGTAGGTCAGGCCGTGGCCGAAGGCATACAGCGGCGTGTTGTCGACGTCTTGGTACTTGCTCGTGAAGTAGTCGGCGGGATTCATCGGTCGACCGGTGGGTCGCTGGCCGAAGTGGATCGGCACCTGCCCGACGGCGCGCGGCCAGCTCATCGGCGTGCGGCCGCCGGGCGATGCCCGGCCTGTGACCACATCGGCGATCGCATGGCCGGCTTCGACGCCGAGGAACCACGCAGCCAGCAGCGCATCGACGTGTTCGGACAGCCACGGGACGACGAGCGGACGCCCCGAAAACAGGATCGCGACGACGGGGATGCCGAGCGCGCGTGCACGGGCCGTCACCGCTTCGGCCAGAGCCTGCTGCCGACCGGGAAGCGCGGGCGTGGCGCGGCTCGCCGCCTCGCCGCTCATCGTGGCGCACTCGCCGAGGCACAGCAAAACGGCGTCGGCGCCCTCGCACAGCGCGACAGCAGCTTCGATGCCGCTGTCGTCGTCGCTCTCGATGGCGACGCCCGGTGCGTGGCGTATGTCGGTCTGCGGCAGTGCGGCGCGCAAGCCGGCAAGCACGCTGACGGCCGGCTCGTGTTCGCCGGCACCCCACCACGGGCCTTTCATCTCGGTGTTCGCGTCAGCCAGCGGGCCGAGGACGCACAGCGCCTTGGCCGCCGCAGGCAAGGGCAAGGTGTCACGCTCGTTCTTCAGCATGACGATGGCCTTGCGCGCGGCGTCGCGGGCCACGGCGCGTCGCTCGGCGACAACCACCGCGGGCTCCGGTGTCGCGCCGCGGCGATAGGGGTCGTCGAACAGGCCGAGCTGCTCCTTGAGCCGCAGCACGCGGCGCACGCTGGCGTCGATCTCTTCGATCGTCACCCGCCCCTGCTCGAGCGCGAGCGGCAGGCCCTTGCGGTATGCGTCGGCCATCATGTCGATGTCGACGCCGGCCTTCAGCGCCAGCACCGCGGCATCGACGAGATCGGCGGCAACGCCGTGCTTGATCAATTCCGCGATCGCGTTGTAGTCGCTGACGATGACGCCGTCGAAGCCCATCTCGCCGCGCAGCCAGTCGCGCAGCAAGGGAATGTGCGCCGTCATCGGCACGCCGTTGAGATCGGTGAAGGCGGGCATCAGCGTCGCGACGCCGGCGCGTACGGCCGCCGCGAAACCCGGCAGATGCACTTCGCGCAAGGTGCGCTCGGAGATGTCCACGGCGGCGTACTCCCGCCCCGCGGCGACGCCGCCGTACGCGACGAAATGCTTCGCACAGGCGGCCAGCGATTCGGCCGACGACAGGTCCGTGCCCTGGAAGCCGCGCACCTTGGCCTGCGCGATGCGCGCGTTGAGCCAGGGGTCTTCGCCGGGTCCTTCCGCGGTGCGGCCCCAGCGGGGATCGCGCGATACGTCGAGCATCGGCGCGAAGGTCATCGCCAGGCCTTCGGCAGCGCCTTCGCGCGCGGCCTCGCGCGCCGTGCGCTCCCATAGCTCGTCGTCGAAGGTGCCGGCCTCCGCGAGCGGGATCGGAAAGAGCGTGCGATGGCCATGGATGATGTCCAGGCCGATCAGCAGCGGAATGCCGAGCCGGGACTTCTCGACGGCCAGCCGCTGCATCTCGTGCGTGGGGCCGGCACCGACCATGTTCAGCAGGTTGCCGACGGTGCCGTCGATGATCGACTGCGTGGAGTCTCCCGCAAGCACCGGTCCGGTGACCGTGTAGCTGGAGGCGGTCATCGTCAGTTGACCCAGTTTTTCGGCCAGCGTCATCCGGGCCATGAGGGAATCGATGCGACTCATCATCAGGGATTTCGAATAGAACCCAGGGGCCCTAATGATGGCATGCTGCGGGGGAGCCGTCGGCCGCGTGGCGCCGATGATTCAGTAAAAACCAAACGCGACACCCGGGGCGACAACGAAAGGAGCCGTTCGTGCAGAAGGATGACAGGAACCCGAGGGCACTGGCTGCCCTGCCCGATGAAGCCTTGATCGACGCCGTGCAGCGGCAGACCTTCCGCTATTTCTGGGACGGTGCGGATGCCGCCAGCGGCCTGGCTCTCGACCGCCGCACGCTCGTCGGCGCCACGGGCGAAGACCTGGCCGACGAGAGGGTCGCGATCGGCGGCACGGGCTTCGGCATCATGGCCCTGATCGTCGCGGTGGAGCGCGGCTGGGTCACGCGAGACGCAGCGCTGGAGCGCCTGGGGCGCATGCGCGACGCCCTCTTCCGCGCCAGGCGTTACCACGGCGCCTTCCCGCACTTCATGGACGGGGCGAGCGGCGCGACGATCCCGATGAGCCCGAAGGATGACGCGGGCGATCTGGTCGAGACCTCGTTCCTCTGCATGGGTCTGCTCTGTGCGCGCCAGTACTTCAACGATGACACGGCCATGGCGCGCCGGCTGCGCGCCGACTTCGACACGCTGTGGCACGAGGTCGAGTGGGACTGGTTCACCCATGGCGGGCAGGATGTTCTGTACTGGCACTGGAGCCCGAACCACGGCTGGGCGATGAACCATGAGGTGCATGGCTGGAACGAGTGCCTCATCACCTACTTCCTGGCCGCGGCCTCGCCGAGCCATGCGATCGATCCGCGGGTCTACCACCGCGGCTACGCTTCCGGGCCCGACTTCCTCAACGGCAAGCAGTACTACGGCATCGAGATGCCGCTGGGCTCGGCGTACGGCGGCCCGCTGTTCTTCACGCATTACTCGTTCTGCGGCCTCGATCCGCACGGCCTGAAAGATCGCTACGCCGACTACTGGGACCTGAACACCCGCCACGTACGGATCAACCGCGCGCACTGCATCGCCAATCCCAAGGGCTACCCGGGCTACGGCGAATCGTGCTGGGGCCTGACCGCCAGCGACGACCCCGACGGCTATCTCGCGCACGATCCGAACAACGACAACGGCACCATCTCGCCGACGGCCGCACTGGCCAGCCTGCCGTATGCGCCGGCCGAGGCGATGCAGGTGCTGCGGCATTTCCTCACCGTGCATGGCACGCGCGTGTGGCGGGACTACGGCTTCGTCGATGCGTTCTGCGAGGCGCGTGGCTGGTTCGCAAACACCTTTCTTGCCATCGACCAGGGCCCGATCGTCGTGATGATGGAGAACCATCGCACGGGTCTTCTGTGGAAGCTGTTCATGAGCGTGCCCGAAGTGCAAGCCGGGCTGCGCCGCCTGGACTTCAGCAGCCCGCATCTCGGGTCGTCCGCACTGTGACTGTCGGCATGGCGAGTCGGCAAGACCCGGCGTTCGAGTCCTGGCTCGACGGGCAGCTCTCCCATTCGGCGAGCGCGATGCTGTCCAGCATCTCGCCGGTGTCGATCGTCAAGCATCGCCCAGGCTTCGGCCAGACCATACGACCGGTCGCCGGCGCCATCGTCGCCTCGCCCGTGCTCGGCAATTACGACCCTGACCCGGACTACTTCTTCCATTGGTTCCGGGACTCCGCTGTCGTCATCGATGCGCTGCGCCTGCTCTACGTCGAGCGACGCATCGGCGCCGAAGCCCTGCAGCATCTGCGCGACTTCATCCGCTTCAGCCTTGCCTTGAACGAACTCGACGGCCGCGCGATTGCCGCGGTGCAGGACCGCAGGGCGCGCGTGCCCCCCGAACTCCTGCAGTACCTGCGAGAGGACCATGAGCTCGCGAGCGTCCACGGCGATGCAGTCGCCGCCGAGACGCGGGTGAACCCCGACGGCACACTCGATGTCCTGCGCTGGGCGCGCCCCCAGCACGACGGGCCACCGCTGCGTGCGCTGGCGCTGCTGCGCTGGGTGGCCGGCGGGCACCTCGACGCGGCCCTGCTGGCCGAGGTCGCGCCGCTGATCCGCTTCGACCTCGGCTTCACGCTGCGCCACTGGCGCGAGCCGTCGTTCGACATCTGGGAGGAGGAAAGCGGCCATCACTACTACACGTTGCGCGTCTCGGCAGCCGCGCTGGCCGAAGGCGCGGCATGGCTGGAGGGCCTGGGCGACGCGGCGCAGGCGCGGCGCTGCCGGGAAGAATCGAAGGCCGTGCTGCGCCTGCTCGATGGCTACTGGGTCGATGAGGGAGGCGCGACGCGCGGCTACTACCGTTCGCGCGAGCTGACCGATGGCCGGCCCAGTCCGAAGGCGCTGGACATCGCGGTGATTCTGTCGGTGATCCACAGCCTCGGCACCGAGGCCGCGCACAGCCCGGCCGATGTGCGCATGCAGGCCACGCTGGCGCGGCTCGACGCACTGTTCGATGCGGCCTATCCGATCAACCACGGCGGTGCCGCAGGCCGTGGCACGGCGATGGGCCGGTACGCCGGCGACGTGTACTGCTCGGGCGGCGCGTATTACTTCTCGACGCTCGGCGCCGCCGAGTTCTGTTTTCGCGCCGCGGCGCTGGGCGGCGATGCACGCCATGGGAACCAGTGGATGGAGCGCGGCGACGCCTACCTCGCCACCGTGCGCGCGTACACGCCGGCCGGCGGTGATCTGTCGGAACAGTTCGATCAGAACAGCGGCGCGCAGACCTCGGCTAAGCAACTGGCCTGGAGCCACGCTGCGTTCATTTCGTGTGTCTCGGCGCGCCGCATCGCGCTCGCCGTCTCTCAGGCGCCGCGGTAACGATGAACGCAAGGCCAGGCGACCCTGTCGAACCGGCTGCAAGGGCCGGCGTCTTCCGCCAGGTCGGCGAGCTGCTTGGCGCCTTGCGCGTATCCCCCGTCGCGAAAACGCTTGTGGCGCTGATGGGCGCCATCGTCGTGGTCGTCGCGCTCACGGCGTATGGGCAGATCGAGCTCAACAGCTGGAACAAGCCGTTCTACGACGCGATCTCGCGCCGCGACCTGAGCGAATTCATCGTGCAGGTCGGCGTCTTCGCGGTGATTGCGGGCGTGCTGCTGGTCCTGAACGTCGCGCAGCGGTGGCTCGGCGAAACCCTGCAGCTGAAGCTGCGCGAGGCGGTAGTCAGTGACCTCGTGGGCCTGTGGCTGCAGCCGCGCCGGGCGTTCTGGCTCCAGGCCAGCGGCCCGATGGGTGCCCATCCGGATCAGCGCATGCACGACGACACGCTGAAGCTGTGCGATCTGTCGGTCACCCTCGGCGTGGGCCTGCTGCAGGCCACGATGCTGTTCGGCAGCTTCGCGAGCGTGCTGTGGGTGCTCTCCAAGGACTTCAGCATCTTCTTCGACGGCCAGGACCATGTGTTGCCGGGCTTCATGTTGTGGGCGGCGATTGTCTATGCGGTGGCCGGCTCGCTGGTCACCTACTGGGTCGGCAACGGCCTGATCTCGCGCAACGCCGAGCGCTACGCGCGTGAAGGCGAACTGCGCTTCTCGCTGACGCGCATCAACGAGCATCTGGACGGCATCTCCCTGGCCGGCGGCGAGGCCGATGAGAAGCGTCGCGTCGCCATGCATTTCGGCGACGTGCTGCGCGCCACGTCGCGCGTGGTGCTCGGGCTGACCAACCTGACCTGGGTCACCGCGGGCTTCGGCTGGATCACCATCATCGCGCCGACGCTGGTGGCCGCACCGCTGTATTTCTCGGGCAAGGTTTCGTTCGGTGGCCTGATGATGGCTGCCGCGGCCTTCACGCAGGCGCAATCGTCGCTGCGCTGGTTCGTCGACAACTTCAGCATCATTGCCGACTGGCGCGCCACGCTGCTGCGCGTCACCGACCTGCGCCGGATGCTGGCGTCCGATCTGGAGGCACGGGCGAGCGGCAGTCGCATCGCCTATGAGGAGGGCGAAGGCGGGACGCTCGCGGTCGAAGCGCTGGAGGTTCGCTCCTGGAGCGGCCACGATCGGCTGAACGTCTCGGGCCTGGTCGTGCAGCGCGGCCAGCGCGTGCTGATCCTCGGCACGCCGGGCACCGAGAAGACCTTGCTGTTCCGCTCGCTCGCGGGCCTGTGGCCCTGGGGCTCGGGCACCGTGCGCCGGCCCGGCGGCGAGACGATCCACTACATGCCGCGCGGCACGCCCTACATTCCCCGCGGCACGCTGGCCGAGGTGCTGTCGTATGCGATGGAGCCGACGACCTATCCCAGAGATGCCATGGTGGCCGCGCTGGCGAGCGTGGGCCTCCAGCGCCTGGAAGCCTTGCTCGACAGGACGGGCCGCTGGGAGAGCGAGCTCAGCATGGACGAGCAGCTGCGGCTGGGCTTCGCCCGCGTGGTGCTGCAGGCGCCGCCCTGGCTGGTGATGGACGAGGCCTTCGGCGCATTCGACGACGACACGCTCGAACTCATCATCGGCGTGCTGGGCAAGCTCACCCACACGGGCATCATTCACATAGGCTCGGCCGGCGAGGCGCACGACCGGCTGTTCACGCAGGTGGTTCATCTGGTCAAAGCGCCGCACGCCGTGCCCGAGGAGCAGCGACCATGAGACGCCCCGTGTCAACCGTCAGCCGTGCGCGCCGCGCCCTCATGCGGCTGGCTCTTGCGCTGCCCGCCTGGCCCACCGGGTCGCGGGCGGCTGATTTCGGCTTCCGGCCGCCGCGCGACCCGGACGATGCCGCCGCGGCGGACCTGATGCGGGACTTGGCCGAGCGCATCCTGCCGGTGTACCAGGACGCGGACACCGACTCCTTCCTGGCCAACGTCACCGCCCTGCAGATCGTCAGCGGCGCCTACCGTGCGGCCTACGACAGCAGCCGCGCCCTGCGCGACCGGCGCCAGGGCAAGCCCTTCGACGGCCTGGTCGAGCGTGCGATCCTCGATGGCATCTATGCGAATGCGCGCATGCTCGAGGCGGACGGGCGCCTCGGCTTCGCCGAAGCCTACGCGCGCTCGTTCCATGAGCTGGTGTCGCCGCTCGACAACGCGCAGGCCCAGGCCATCATGGCGAGGCTCGAGATTCCGCCGGCCACGTACAGGGAGCCGCTGCGCCAGGCCTTCGATCTCTGGCGCGCGAAGGGCAGCCTCCCGGAGGCCGAGGCCCTGGCGCTCGTGCGAACCTGGCTTTCGTACCAGTCGCGCCGCAGCTTCAGTGCGCTGCTGCCCGAACTGTTCGCCGCGCAAAACGGCAGCCGCTACGTGGCGGAGGCCGACGTCAGGATTCCCGTGCGGGGCGGCGTCATCCATGCCAGCGTGGTCCGACCCGGCCGCATGGATGGCGCGCTGTCTACGCTGCTGCGCTTCACGCTCGACCCGGCCGAGGACGACGCCAGGCGCAGCGCCGCCAGGGGCTACGTCGGCGTCACGGCCTACGTGCGCGGACGCACGCCCGACGGCAAGGGCGCCGTGTGGCCCTTCATTCGCGACGGCGAAGATGCCGCCGCCGTCATCGACTGGATCGCCCGGCAGGCGTGGAGCGACGGCCGCGTTGCCATGCTCGGCGATGGCTACTCCGGCTACGCCGCGTGGGCCGCCGCGCGCAGGAGGCCGGCGGCACTCAAGGCCATCGCCACCATCGCGCCGATGGCACCGGGCATCGACTTCCCGATGGCCGGACAGATCTTCCGCAACGCCATGGTCCGCTGGGCGCAGGAGCACGCGGATGCCGAGCCCCTGCAGGCCGGCATCGATGCCGACGCCGGCCCGGACGCGGTATGGCAGGCACTCGACGCGCGCTGGTATCGCGGCAATCGCCCCTACTGGGACATCGACCGCGTCCTGCTGGGCAAGCGCAGCAGGCTGATCCGAGCCTGGCTGACGCACCCGAGCCACGACCGCTACTGGCAGAAGTTCCTGCCGTCGGCGGAGCAGTTCGCGCGCATCGACATCCCGGTGCTCAGCTTCGCCGGCTACTACGGCGCCGACGCCGGCGCGCTCTACTTCCACCACGAGCATCTTCGCAACCGGCCGCAGGCCGACACCACGCTGCTGCTCGGCCCCTACGACGCGACCTCGATCCGCCGCGGCACGGCGCCAACGCTGCGCGGCTACACGCTGGACCCCGTCGCGCGCGTCGACCTGCCCGAGCTGCGCTACCAATGGCTCGACCACATTCTGAAGGGCGCGAACAAGCCTGCTCTGCTGCTGGATCGCGTCAACTACCAGCTGATGGACGCGGACCAGTGGCGCCATGTGCCGACGCTGGACGCGCCGGAGCGCACCCGGCTGCGCCTCTATCTCGACACCGATGGGCGCGACGCCCCGCACCGCCTGTTGCCGTCGCCCTCCGAAGGCGGTGGCAGCGCGCGGCTCTCGGTCGACCTCGCCGATCGGCGCGATGTGAGCATGCCGTGGCCCGACGCTCTGCGCGTGAAGGAAGTGCCGACGCGCAACGGCATCAGCTTTGTCAGTGACCCGCTGCCTGCGGACACCGAGATCGCCGGCAGCCTGCGCGGCGTGTTCGACATCACGCCCTCGCGGCAGGACATGGACTTCAACATCTCGCTGTACGAGCAGACGGCAAGCGGCGAATTCCAGCTGCTGTTCGACCCCTACGACTTCCGCGCCAGCTACGCCGGCCATCGCGTGCGCCGCCGGCTTCTTCGGGCCGGCGAGCGTCAGCTGCTGGCCTTCACCACCGAGCGTGTCACCGCTTGCAGGCTTGCGGCGGGCAGCCGCATCGTGCTGGTGATCGGCATCAACAGGCGCCCCGACCGGCAGGTCAACTACGGCAGCGGCAAGGACGTGAACTCGGAAACCATTGCCGACGCGAAGTGGCCCGTGCGCGTGCGCTGGCATGCGCGCAGCTACGTCGAGATCCCGACCGGCAAGCCTTGATTTTTCATCGTGTCGTCGGGCCCTTGTCGTTCGCCGAGCCGATGACGACGCCTTCGCAAGGCGCCAGCACCAGCGGCCCTTCGATCGATTCGGCGCGCACAGGATCGGTCGATGCCAGCACGATCGGCTGGCGCGGCACCAGCGCCGGCGGCACGGGCGCCGGAGTGGCGCCGAAGTTCAGTATCACCACCAGCCGCTGTCCCTCGCTCTCGCGCGCATAAGCGAGCATCTCGTCCCCGGCTTCGAGCGCTTCGTAGCTGCCTCGGTGCAGCGCAGGCTGCGCGCGGCGCAACGCGATGAGGCGCCTGTAGAGCGCCAGCATGGAGTCCGGATCGTGCGACTGCGCTTCGACGTTGTGCATGCGCCAATCGGATGCGAGGCGCAGCCACGGGATTCCCGTCGTGAAGCCGGCGTGCGCCGCGGCGCTCCACTGCATGGGCGTTCTCTCCGGGTCGCGGCCCAGGCCCATGCCAGGCTTGTTCTTCTCGAACGGGTCCTGCACTTCGTCGGCGGGAATGGGGACGTCCATCATGCCGATCTCGTCGCCGTAGTAGAGCGTCGGCGTGCCACGCAGCGTGAGCAGCAGCATGGCCGCGAGCCGCGCCATCCGTGGCCCGACGCGGCTTGCAATGCGGGACCTGTCGTGATTGCCCAGCACCCAGTTCGGCTGCGCGCCGGAGGGCAAGGCGGCTTCGTAGTCGCGCACCACGCGGTCGATGCGCGCGGCCTGCCACTCGGTCCCGATCAGCTGGAAGTTGAAGGGCAGCTGCACGCCCTCGAGCACGCCCATGGCGTTGAGGCCGTAGTAGGCGACCAGGCGCGCGAGCGGCAGGTAGAGCTCGCCGATGAGCACGCGCGACAAGCGCGCATCGCTGAACTCGTCGACCACGCGGCGCATCTCGGCAACGATCGGCTGCACCTCCGGCAGGTCCGTGTTGTGAAGCATCGTCAAGCGCAGGAACGGGTCCTGCCCTTCGACGAAATCCGGATTCGGCGGGTTGTCGCGGAACTGCGCATCCTTGACGATCTGCGAGAGCACGTCGACGCGGAATCCGTCGACGCCGCGCCGAAGCCAGAAGCGCAGCACCTCGTACATCGCGGCGCGCACTTCGGGGTTGCGCCAGTTGAGGTCAGGCTGCTCCTTCAGGAACGAATGAGCGTAGTACTGGCCGGTGACCGCATCGAGGGTCCAGGCGGGGCCGCCGAAATTGCCGAGCCAGTTGTTGGGTGGCCCGCCGTCGGGCGCCGGGTCGCGCCAGATGTACCAGTCGCGCCGCGGATCGCTGCGTGCGCTGCGGCTTTGCACGAACCACGGATGGCGGTCCGACGTGTGGTTGGGCACGAAGTCCAGGATGAGCTTGAGCCCCTTCGCGTGGGCCTCCTGCACCAGTGCATCGAAGCCATCGAGCGTGCCGAAGCACGGATCGATGTCGCAGAAATCTGAGATGTCGTAGCCGAAGTCGGCCATCGGCGAGGGATAGATCGGCGAGATCCAGACGGCATCGACGCCGAGCGAGACCAGATGATCCAGCCGGGCGCGGATTCCGTCGAGGTCTCCGATGCCATCGCCGTTGCTGTCCTGGAACGAACGCGGGTAGACCTGATAGACGATTCCGCACTTCCACCAGTCGTCAGCTGACATCTTGATTCCCTCATGCTTGGCTTCGAGCGGGGCCATTGTCTCCAGAAACCGTGCGGCCCATGGCGAGCGCCAGGCTCAGCCCTCACCGTTTTCCGGCAGCCTCGCAATCACCTTGATCTCGAACTTGAATCCGTAGAGCCACGTCACCCCGATCCCCGTCAGCGTCGGGTGCGGCGCACTGCCCCAGTATTCCGGCACCACCTTCCAGACCGTCTCGAAGTTCGACTCCGGATCGACGATGAACACCGTGACGTCGACCACGTCGTCGAACGTGCAGTTCGCCGCCGCAAGGATCGCATTCAGGTTCTCGAACGCCAGCCGGACCTGCGCCTCCAGATCGGGCTCCGGCGAGCCATCGGGGCGGCTGCCGACCTGCCCCGACACGAACAGGAAACCGTTGGACCGGATCGCCGGCGAGTAGCGATTCTTTTCGTAGAGCGCCTGGCGCCCGGGCGGAAAAACGACGTCGCGCTGAGTCATGGATGGATGGCCTTCTCGAAGAAATAACGATGAAGGGACTTTAGGGAGCCGCGCCTTCCGGATAAACGGGCAAGGCCAACAATCACTGTTTGCAGAACCCAAACAATCCGCGAATCCGCAGGAGCAGCACCCATGGACCGTTTCGATGCAATGCAGGCTTTCGCCCGCGTGGTGGAAGCAGGCAGCTTCACCAAGGCGGCCGAGACGCTTCACATGAGCAAGACCAGCGTGACGCAGCTGGTGCAGCAGCTCGAAGCGAGGTTGCGCGTGAAGCTGCTCAACCGCACGACGCGCAAGGTCAACGTCACGGCCGACGGCGCGGCCTACTACGAGCGCGTGGTGCGCCTGCTGGCCGACATGGACGATGCCGAGACCAGCCTCTCGGGCGCCTCGGCATCGCCCAGGGGCCGGCTGCGCGTGGACGTGCCCAGCCCGCTGGCGCGCACGATCCTGGTGCCGGCGCTGCCCGCCTTCCACGCGCGCTACCCCGACATCCAGCTCGACATGGGCGTGAGCGATCGCATGGTGGACCTGATCGGCGAGAACGTGGACTGCGTGGTGCGCGGCGGCGAACTCACCGACCAGTCGCTCATGGCGCGCCGCGTGGGCGATCTGCAGCTTGGCGTGTATGCGGCGCCGAGCTACCTGGAACTCGCCGGCACGCCCTCGCACCCGAGGGAGCTGGAAGACACGCATCACCGCATCGTGGGCTTCCTGTGGTCGCGCAACGGCAAGACCTTTCCGTACGCCATGCGCCGCGATGGCGAGCACATTGGGGTGCAGGGCCGCTACGTGCTGTCGGTCGACGACGGCAATGCCTACCTCGCGGCCGGCCTGGCCGGACTCGGCATCCTTTGGCTGCCGGACTACTTGGCCAAGGCGCACTTGGCGAACGGCGAGCTGGTACCTCTGTTCGAGGGCTGGCAGCTGGACCCGATGCCGCTGTACATCGCGTTTCCGCCGAACCGGCACGTCAGCGCCAAGCTGCGCGTGTTCATCGATTGGGTGGCCGGGCTGATGGCGCTGCATGCGCCCATCAGCGGCCGGAGCGATTCATGAAAGCGGCATAGCGGACAGCTCGCGCAGCCGCTGATGCGCAGCCCCATCCCATGCAATGGGCTGCTGGTTCTTCGCATTCAGGTAGTGGTGCGTGAAGACCGCGAGGTAGGCCTCCAGCGTTTGCTCGGCGGCGTGTTCACCCGCCAGGTTCATGCACAGCGCGGCCACCTCGCTCGTGCAGAAATGATCGTCGCGGCCGGAGCGGCGCAGCTTGTATTGCGTGATCTGCTCCGGCTGCAGGCTCAGCACGGGCAGCAGGTCGAGGTAAGGGCTCCTGCTGAACATCTTGCGCGCCTCGGCCCAGGTCCCGTCGAACAGGATGAAGAGCGGGCGTTTTGCGGTGCCGCCACGGGCCGGGTCGGGCGACGAGACACTGGCGACCACCCGCTCGGGCGCCGCGTACTGCCCCGGGAACACCACGTACGGTTGCCATTGCGGATCGCTCAGCAAGGCCAGCAGCGCGGGGTCGGTGTCGGTGCGCATCCAGCCGAAGGCGAAGGTATCGGCCACCACATCGGCAATCAGCCAACCCGTGTTGGTCGGCTTGAGCGGCTCGATGTCGGCCATGAGCAGGCACACTCCCGCGCGTGTTGCTACCGACGGGCGCACTGCGCACATGCAGTGGCTGGGCACCAGCCGGCAGCCGGCGCAGCGCTCGCGCTTGAAGCCCCCGCGGGCCAGAAAGGGTTTGGCGCTTCGCGCCAGGCGCGCGGTGCGAAGGAGGGAAACGGCGTTGGGCATGCGGGGATTCTCTGCGGTGACAATGCGGAAATGGCCAAAGGCAAACGAATTTCCGCAGAGATCGGGGGCGACGCTATTCAAGCGATCAAGGAGCTGGGCGCTGCCGCCAAGCTGGCGCGCACGAGTGCCGGCGAGGGCCAGGCCGCCGCTGCCGCACGCCTGGGCGTTCACGTCCAGACCATCGCACGGATCGAGTCGGGCGAGCCAGGCGTCGCCATCGGGCATGTGCTCGGCATGCTGGCTCTTTACGGCATCTCGGCGAAGCTGCAGCACCCGGACGCGGGCGGGTCGGCCTAGCGCCGGTCTTCGGCCTTTCGAAACAGCACCTGCACTTCGGCTGCGCGCGCCCTCAACTGGCCGCATCCGCCGTCGACATCCTGGCCGGCTGAATTGCGCAGCTTCGTCAGGATGCCCCGCTCGTGCAGCGTGCGGGCCATCTGTTCGCAGCGCTCCCACGACGGGCGGCTGAACGCCACGCCATCGACCGCGTTGAAGGGAATCATGTTCAGCACGCCGTACTTGCCGGAGAGCAGTTTGACGATGCCTTCGATCTCGTCCTGCCCGTCGTTGACGCCTTCCAGCAGCGTCCACTGGTACTGGATCGGGTAGCCGGTGGCCCGCGCATAGCGCTCGCCTGCGGCGACCAGCTCTTCGGGCGTCATGTTCGGCGCGCGTGGCAGGAGCTTTCTGCGCAGTTCTGCCTTGGTCGTGTGCAACGAGAGCGCCAGCGCGGGCTTCACGCGTTCTTGGTGCAGCCTCTCGAACGCGCGTGGATCGCCCACGGTGGAGAACACCAGGTTCTTGTGGCCGACGTTGCCCACCGTGCCGAGCAGGTCGATCGCCTCCGTCACGTTGTCGAGGTTGTGGGCCGGTTCGCCCATGCCCATGAACACCACCTTGCGCACCGGCCGGCGCGTGCGCGCGAGGGCGACCTGGGCAATGATCTCGGCGCTTCCCACCTGGCGCAGCAAACCTTCACGGCCCGTCATGCAGAACTGGCACCCGACGGCGCACCCGACCTGCGAGGAGACGCACAGGCCATCGCGGGGCAGCAACACGCTCTCCACGGTCTGGCCGTCCGCGAGGGCGACGAGCAGCCGCTCCGAACCATCGGCACCGGGATGCACCGCGTGGATGCGCGCCAGCCCCGCAAGCTCGGCTTCGATGGACGGCAAGGCAGCCAGCAACGACGACGGGAAGAAGGTCCCCGGCAGGCGTCTGCCGCTGTCCCGGGGCAGCGCGTGGGACCACAGCCGCAGGATGCGTTGTTCGTGGCTGGGGCCGGCTCCGGCTTCGCGCAGTCGGCGTTTCAGTTCGTGGATTCGCATGCTGGGGCAGATTGTGCACGGCAGCCGGTCCGCCGCCGGTCATCGCGCAAGGAACTCAAGCGCCTTGCTCAGGAAGTCGGCGTGGAACTGGAACACCGCGCCGTGGCCCGAATCCGGATAGATGACGAGCTCGCTGTTCGGAAGCCGCTGCGCCAGATCGTACGTGTTCTTGCTCGGAACCATGCGATCGCTGTCGCCGTTGGCGACGAGAACGGGATGGTGGATCTTCGACAGGTCCACGGGCTTCTTCGCGCCCCACCGGCGCAGCGCCTTCAACTGCGCCTGCAGCGCGGCCACGGTGATTTCCTTGTCACGGTTCGCGGAGCGTTCCTTCAAGCGCTGCAGGAACTCCTTGCCGGCACGGATGCCGGCGGGGGTCCTGGTGAAGAACAGGAACTGCTTCGGATCCTGGCGCGTGAGCAAGCCTCGGAGCATGTCGAGGTAAGTCACGCGGGCCACCTTGCCGATGCCTTCGCCGCCGGCGGGGCCTGTGCCCGTGATGATCATCCTGCGCACGAGCCCCGGCTCCATCAGCACGATTTCCTGCGCGATCATTCCGCCCATCGAGAACCCGAAGAGGTCGACCTGTTCGAGCCCCATGGCCTTGATGAAGGTAATGGCGTCCCTGGCCATCTCTTCCATCGAAGACGCCGGCTTGCCGCTGGACGCGCCGACGCCCCGGTTGTCGAACGTGATCACGCGATGCCTTGCCGCGAGCCCGTCGACGACCCGAGGGTCCCAGTTGTCCAGGACAGCCGCCAGGTGGATCAGGCACACGAGCGGCGTACCACCGTTGTCGGCACCGAGCTCCCGGTAGGCGAACTCCACGCCACCTGCAGTGACCGTCCGCGTTGGAACGTCTTTCCAGGTGACTTTCGATGTCTGCGGCGTAGTCATGGTGTCGCCATCAGGCTGCAAGAGCCGGATAGTCGGTATAGCCCTTCGGGCCGGGCGTATAGAACGTCGCCATGTCCACGGCATTCAACGCCGCATCGGCCCGCAGCCGCTCCACCAGATCGGGGTTGGCGAGGAACGGGCGGGCGAAGGCGACGAGATCGGCCTGGCCGGCCTCGAGCGCACTGGCGGCGCTTGCGCGGTCGAAACCGCCCGCAAGAATGAACAGCCCCCGGAACGCAGCGCGAAGCTGCGACTTCAACTCGGCGGGCACCGGCGGCGCACCCATGGCCGAATGGTCGAGCAGGTGCAGGTATTGCAGGCCCAGCTCCGACAGCGCCTGGGTGAGCGCCAGGTATTGGGCTTGCACATCGGCAAAGGCGCCCGTGCTGTTGAACACGCCATGGGGCGACAGCCGGATCCCGACGCGATGAGCACCGATGGCCGCCACCGTCGCTCGGGCAACTTCGAGCGCAAAGCGATTGCGGCCTTCGATGCTGCCGCCATAGGCGTCGGTGCGCTGGTTCACATTGGCGTTGAGGAACTGCTCGATCAGGTAGCCGTTCGCGGCATGCAGTTCGACGCCATCGAATCCCGCCTCGATGGCCAGTTGTGCCGACTTCGCGTATTCGCCTACAGCGTGGTCGATGTCGGCCGCAGACATCGCTCGCGGCGCGCTGTGCGGCTGCATGCCCTGTGCATCGGTGTGCATCTCGCCGGGGCAGGCGTCTGCCGTCGGCCCGAGCACTTCCGCCCCTGCCGGCAGGTTGGCCGCGTGGGTCACGCGGCCGGTGTGCATGAGCTGCACGAAGATCTTGCCGCCCCGGGCGTGGACCGCGTCCGTGACCGCTTTCCAGCCGCGCACCTGCGTATCGTTGAAGAGTCCGGGGATGCGTGCGTAGCCCAGGCCGTTGGGTGACGGCGAGACGCCCTCGGTGACGATCAGGCCCGCCGAAGCGCGCTGGGCGTAGTACTCGGCCATCAACGCGTTGGGGGTGTTGGCTTCGACGGCGCGGCTGCGCGTCATTGGTGCCATGACGATGCGATTGGCGAGTTGGAGCGAAGCGGTAGCCAGGGGTTCGAAAAGCATGGGAATCCTTTGGATGGGTGGGTTGCTCGAGGAATGCCTGCCTCAGGACGCCTGCGGCAGGTAGCTCGGCCGGGCCGCCGTCATCCCTTGTTTGACCTGCTGAGTGAGCTCATCGGCCAGCACTTCGTCGAGGCCCGACTCGAGCCCGTCGAGCGCGCGCTTGACGATTTCCTCCGGGCTGGACTTCGGCACCTCGAACCCGCGTGTCAGATCGGTATCGACGTAGGCCATGTGCAGCCCCAGAACTTGCGTCTTCTGCAGCGCCAGTTCGTTGCGCAGTGCGTTGGTAAGCGACCAGGCCGCGGACTTGCTGGCCGAATAAGCGGCCAGTTCGCCGCCGTTCACCCACGAGGCGACCGACAACACGTTGAGCAACGCGCCGCCGCCGTTGGCCTTGAGGATCGGCGCAAAAGCCTTGCTCATGCGCAGCACGGCGAAGAAGTTGGTCTCGAAGATGCGCCGTGCCACGTCTTCGCTATCGGCTGCGAGAAAGCCGCCGGGCTGTGCAATGCCGGCGTTGTTGATCACGAGCGTCACATCCGACGCCAGCTCCGCGGCGGCCGCCACGTCCTCCGGCTTGTTGACGTCGAGCCGCAAGGGCTGCACACCGGCTTGCATGACGGTGACGGGGTCGCGCGCACCGGCGTAGACCTTGCGGGCGCCACGGGCGAGCAACTCGCGCGCAAAGGCCAGGCCAATGCCGCGATTGGCCCCGGTAACGAGGACGACAGCGTTTTCGATCTTCATGGGAGACTCCAAAAAATGAGTTGGTTGGGAATCGGGTTCACTTGACTTTGATGACGACCTTGCCCTTCGCGCGGCCAGACTCGACATAGGCCAGGGCCTCGTTGGTCGCCTCGAAAGGAAAGACCCGGTCCATCACGGGGCGGATGGCCCCGGCCTCGATGAGCCGGGTGATCTCGCGCAGTTGGCCTCCGTTCGCCCTCATGAAGAGGAACGAGTAGCCAATGCCTCGGCTTTTCGCCCTTCGCCTGATGCCCGAGCTCAGCAGCCGCATGACCAGTTTCACGAACCCGGGTGCCGAGACTTCCTTGCTGAATTCGGGGTCCGGCGGCCCGGAGATGGAAATGAGCTTTCCGCCGGGCTTGAGCACGCGAAGAGACTTCTCGAGCGTCTTGCCATCCTGGCTGTTCAGGACCACGTCGTAGTCGCGCAGCACATCCTCGAAGTCCTGCGTCTTGTAGTCGATGACCACGTCTGCGCCCAGGCTCTTCACAAGCGCGACGTTGCCTGCGCTCGTCGTCGTGGCGACGGTTGCGCCCAGATGCTTGGCCAACTGGATGGCGAAAGTGCCCACGCCGCCGGAGCCCGCCTGAATGAAGACCTTCTGCCCCTTCTTCAGCTTGGCCTTCTCGACCAGCGCCTGCCATGCCGTCAGGCCCACCAGGGGGATGGAGGCGGCTTCGACCATCGTGAGGCCCTTGGGCCGGAGCGCGAGCGATGCCTCCTTGACCGCAACGAATTCGGCGAAGGTGCCGATCCGGAAATCATCCGGCCGCGCATACACCTCGTCGCCGGGCCTGAACTGCTGCACGCGCCGGCCCACCTCGACCACCACGCCAGCCACGTCGTGGCCCAGGACGAACGGCAGGCGATAGGGCAGGATGAGCTTGAACTCTCCGTCCCTGATCTTGGCGTCCAGCAGGTTCACGCCGGCGGCATGAACCTCGACCAGGACTTCGTCGTCGCGCAGTTCAGGGATCGGGAATTCTGTCGATTGCAAGGCGCGCTTTTTCCCGTAGCGCTCCAGCACAAATGCTTTCATGGTCTTCCTTGTTTCTCCGTCACTAAACACTGCATTTGGCATTACGGTCATCATATTAAAAGGCGAACAAAAGGGCGACATCCATCCATCAACGGATTCAGCTGCCGACGGAGGTCAGGTGCTTGTGCGCGGCCTTGCGCAGGCTGTCAGACAGCGCAGGCTCGTCGACTGCACGCGCCAGCAGCAAGGCGCCCACCATGGTGGAGAGGGTCACGAGTGCCCGTTCGTGGGCTCCGGGCTGTCCCCAGTCCGGCAACTGGCGGGCGACGAGGTCGATCATTTCCTTGATGTGCCGGGTCGCTACGCGGCGCACTTCGGGCGCCTGCCGCGAGGTCTCGGAACCCAGCGCCGCCAGGGGGCAACCGATGTCGACATTCTCGAGGTGCTCCCTGGAGAGATAGGCGCTCAGCATGGATGCGAGCGCCGTGCCAGGGGGCACGCTGGCCACGACGTCGGCCGCGGCGGCAGCGGACTCCGCACACGCCCTCCCCGCCGCTTCGGCCAGCATGGTCTCGCGCGACGCGAAGTGGGCATAGAAGGCGCCGTGCGTCAGGCCGGCCTCCTTCATGATGTCCGAGACCCCGGTCCCGTCGTAGCCGCTGCGACGGATCGCGCGGGCGGCCACGGACACGATGCGCTCGTGCGTTGCATCCTTGGCGGCAGCTCTGGTGTTGGGCCTGATATTTCGCATGATACGCATCATACAACATTCGTATGCCATGCGCACGCGGCACGGTTTGGAGCCGGCAGATGACCGCCCGGCTGCGGCCGCCTCCTCCCGGTCAGGCCGCGACGGTCACCCCATTCCGCTCGAGCACCTCCAGCAGCTGAGGAATATCAGGCGGCCCCGCCGGAATCTCGCGATCGATCGCGGTGAACAGCTGGGCGGCCAAGGCGCCCTCCCCGGTGATCTCGAGCATCTGCCCGCCGCCCTTGCCGTAGTGAAAGGCATGCACCGTTCCACGCGGTACATGGACGAGCGTGCCGGGCTGGCACATGTGCACGTGGCCGTCGCAGAGAAACTCGACCTCGCCTCCGAGGATGTAGAAGGCTTCGTCCCAGTCGTGGCTGTGCGGCGGTGGCCCCGTGCCTTCGTCACCCCGTTGGAAGGTGATGCCATAGCTCTGCGTCGTCGCATTCGACGCCAGCACCGTCACCTGCGTGCCAAGCACGTTCAAAGGAACTTCACGCCGGTCAGGCGTCAGGACAAAGTACGGAATCGTCATGGTCAATTCCTCCAACGCGGGGCCGTGATTCTGCGCGCCGCATGGAGGGGGCACAAGCTGTCAGGCGGCGCGGAGGGTACCCTCCTGCGTCAGCGCCTCGCACTGGCTTTCGATGCGGGCATGAAGCAGGCCCAGCGACACCGAAAGAAACCGCTGCAGCGCGCTGCGCTGGCATGCGTCGAAAAGCGGCGCGGGGTCTGCGTCGGACAAGGCGGCATCGCGGCGGTCTTCGTCCCAGGCAAGCAGTTGGACCAGCGTGTGTGCGCCTTGCACGGCGTCGCGTGCGTCATTGAGGAATGCGGCTTGGCTTTGTTGCGAGGGGCCGAGCCGCTCGGCTTGTACCCATTCGAAGAATTTGAATTGGGCGGCAGGACGATAGGGCGTGCAGGAGCAGCCGGCGTTTGAAGCATGGGCCATGGGCCTCCAAGGATGTCGATTTGCAATAACCGACGCACCCGCTGTCAAACGAGGGCGGCAGCTCGAACGGGTTGACAGACCGGGACATCCTTGCGGAAACCGGCAGGGCGCGAGCCCTCCCGTTCGAGCCGCCTAAAAAGGAAGCGCGAACGAAAAAGCCGCAGACCAGTGCGGTGGCTGCGGCTTTCGTCGCAGGATGTCAGCGGGCTGTCAAACCCGGCCTCGCTCATCGCGAGGCAGGGGCAATGTACGTGTTCTTTGGAGAGTCCGTCAAGTTGAGAGACCTAGGATGCGGTTGCCGTGACGGCTGTGTGAGAGGCGGTTTTGCGGCGGACGCAGTCGTTCAACAACTAACCAGCGACCGACTAGCCGGGCGCGGGCCAATCCGGCCAATCCGGCCAAGACGGCGGCTCGCTGCCCCATCGGATTGAAACGAGTCTCGAACCCCTCGATACTGCGATTTCCTGTGTTCAGCAGCCATCATTCGATAGCAGCGGAGCCGCCCCTCAGCACGGGATTGGCGAGAATTCGCAAATGACCACAGTACGCACCGACTTCTGCTCGCAAATTCCCATCTTCACCAAGACTGCGTTTGGGGCCACTGGCTTGTCAACGGCAACCGCATTTTTCTATCGGCGGAACGAGAGCATGTACCTGGTTTCGAATTGGCACGTCCTATCCGGCCGGAATGCTCAGACACTCGAACCACTGGACAAGAACTGCGGCATCCCTGACCGAGTTGAATGCTACGCCCTGAAGGCGTCCGATTTCATTGAGCGAGTGTGGCACTCGTTTCCGTTGCTAGACGACGGTGGCAACCCGCGTTGGCTCCATCACCCAAGCTTGCAGAATCAGGTAGACGTAGCGGTGCTGCCGGTTGAGATTCCCGCGTCGCTCAGAACGTGCGCCATGAACGACCTTGCCGAGGCGGAAATGACTCTGCGTGTTTCTCACGACGTGTTCGTTCTTGGGTACCCCCTTGGCATTCAGGACGTTGTAGGTTTGCCTATATGGAAGCGGGCAAGTGTTGCTAGCGAACCGGGGACATCTGCGCCAAGCTTTCTTGTGGACACAGCTACTCGCCAAGGAATGTCGGGTTCGCCGGTGATCTTGCGCTACCGTGGCTTTCACAAGAGTGATCCGACGACACCCGCCGTAAGTGCCGAAGACTGGTTCGGCGAAGGCGATATGTTTGTTGGCGTCTACTCGGGCAGGCTGCTCGGAGCGTCGGAGCTTGAGGCTCAGCTTGGCATCGTCTGGAAGAGCAGAGTCATCGATGAGATCATTGATGGCGGCTCCCGAGCCGAGATCTGAGCCTGATTCCCTTCAACCAGTCTCTACTGGGCGTCTAGGCGTACTGCCCTCAACGACCGCAATCAGTCGAGGCTGTGTGAAAACTCACCACTCTGCTGGTCATGTCGGAAGTCGACCTCTCAGATCGAGTCAGGATCGACGATCGAAGACAAGGGAAGGGTCTGATGGCCCTCAAAAACATGCGCACCGAATGTTTTCACACGGCCTCGGCCAAGAGCATCGGCGCGTCCAAGAGCGTGGCTCTCCGCTCCGTCTGACCAATGCGTGCAGCGCAGGCCTCTGGGTCGGGACCGACTGCGTAGAGAAGCGTGAACTGCACCGAGACGTTCTGTTTGACGAAGCCAAATACCGAGATACTCTGCGCTCGACAAACTGGCCCGATCAGAGAAACGGACGTTCAAGGCGTGCGTCAGAATTACTGGTTGCTACTGATTCTGAATCGTCAAGGTGATCCGTGCACTCAGGTTTCAAAAATGAGGAAGAGATCGTATTCCCTTCGCTATCCTGCGAGCAAAAAACCAACATGAGGAGAATTTTTATGCTGCACCGCCGTGTACTCGCCTGCGCTATTGCCGCCGTGTTCGCACTGTCTGCGAACGCACAATCTTCCAGTGGCCCGGTCGCCCTTTCGGAGCAGCGCGCGGCGCTTGCGATGCGGTACCTTGAGTTAGTCGGCTACAAGGAGACTTGGGCAGAGTCCTCCCAACGATGCCTCAATGATCTGCCATCGAAAGCACGCAAAGCGTTCATAGCGAGCCCAGGCAGTTTTGGAGGTCTGTCTCCACAGTCGGCATACTGGCCCGAGGTCGAACTCATATACGCCAAGAACGAGAGAACGAAATGCGATGCAATAGGCCGCGAAGATTTCTATCGCGACTTTGCCGAAGGCTTCGCTCGAAATCTCAGCGATTCGGACCTGCACGCAGCGATTGCCTTCTACTCCTCCGAAACGGGAAAACGAATTCAACGCGCGACCATTGAAGCGTCCGGCACGGTCTTGACGGAGATGAACAAGAAGTTGACCCTCATTGGTGACCAAGCCGACGTCGAATTTCGCAAGGAATTCAGAGCTCTCACCGCCAAGTATCGCGAGGACCCGAAGTAAGGGACCGACCGGCAAGACACGGCCAAGACCTGCCGTTCGCCTATGCTCCGAAGCGGGCGTTGAATTTGGAGCGAGTCAAGCGGTGTTTGGCCGCATCGGTGGTCTGACGACTGACGCCCTCGTAAACTTTTGCGTACATTCTATTTAACCAATAGAAAGCCATCTTTGAAATTCTCGAATCGTTTCATTAGTATTCGTCGCGTTTGCTTCAAGCCTCTTTTTTCATTGGTTATTGCGGCTTCATTTACCTCAAGCAAAGCCGAATTCATACAAATTATTGCGCCCGTCAATGCTGGCGGAATGACAACAGACATGTACATCGACGCGACGAAGGTTGTCTATGACACGAAAAATCAATTGGTGAAAGTATTGGCCCTATCAAACGTTGGAGATCCTCCCACGATTTCACAGAGATACACGCTAAGTCTAAGTTGCGATGATGGTGGTCAGCAAATAACAAATCGCGTAGTTTTTACCGGACCTATGGCCACTGGAGTAGGACAGGAAATCCCTGATACGGCTGATTCGCTTCTTAAGAGTTACCCGGCGGCGGGCTCAATTAAAGGACATTTGCAAGCAGGCCTCTGTAAAAAGCTTGCCGACAGATCATGAAAAAATGATCTGCTCCCAAGGTCGCCTTTCTTCAACGAAGGTTGGTAAGTCGCTCGGACGTGCTCCCTAGAGGCCACGGTGAATGCGACCATTTGCCCATTTCCGGAGTGATGCGGCTGTCCTTCGTGAGCCTTGCAGCTGGCCGCATCCAAGCCTATGCCGGTCGCCCGACCCCTTCCACTCATCACGACTGCTGCGGAACGCGACTGCACCTTAGCGCGTGGAACCCGCGGCCATTGGTGTTGCTCCGCGGGCGCCATCTGACGTTCCAGCAGTTCGCCGTTGAACCGTCGCACATTGCCACGTCGCGCCATTGGACATTCGCGCGTGCCTCATTCCGACACCGTTAAATCGTCCCGTGAACGCGTGCTTTGGGCCCGATTGCGACATTCAGGCGTCGCGACCTTAGGACGGCACCCAGTCTGAAACTACCCGACGCCCACGTCGTGCGAGTAGCACCCGCAAGCAAACAGGCCCCCTCCAGCCTCACCCCTTCAACACCCGCCGCCGCGCCTTCACAGCCGAAGCCAGCCCCTCAAGCACCGGCACCGTCTGCGCAAACCCAATGCAGGCATCGGTAATCGAAACCCCATGCTTCAGCGCAACCCCAGGCTTCAGATCCTGCCGTCCTTCCTCCAGATGGCTCTCGATCATGAGGCCCGTGATGCGCCGCTCGCCGGCCGCGATCTGCGCTGCCACGTCTTCGGCGACCACGATCTGCCGCTGGTGCTGCTTGCTGCTGTTGCCGTGCGAGACATCGATCATCACCTGCGGCCGCAGGCCATTCGCCAGCAGCGCCTCACAGCTGGCCGCGACATCCGCCACCGAATAGTTGGGGGCCTTGCCGCCGCGCAGAATCACGTGGCAGTCGTCGTTGCCGCGGGTCTCGAAGATCGCCGCCATGCCCATCTTGGTCATGCCCATGAAGGCATGCGGCGCGCGGGCCGCGAGGATGGCGTCGGCCGCGACCTTGACGCTGCCGTCGGTGCCGTTCTTGAAGCCGACCGGGCAGCTCAGGCCCGACGCCAGTTGCCGGTGGCTCTGGCTCTCGGTGGTGCGCGCGCCGATGGCCCCCCAGGCGATCAGGTCGGCAATGAACTGCGGGCTCAGCAGGTCGAGAAACTCGGTGCCGGTCGGCAGGCCCAGGGTGGTCAGTTCGAGCAGCAGGCGCCGCGCGCGCTCCAGCCCTTCGTTGATCGCGAAGCTGCCGTCCAGGTGGGGGTCGTTGATGTAGCCCTTCCAGCCCACGGTGGTGCGCGGCTTCTCGAAGTAGGCGCGCATCACGATGAGCAGGTCGTCCTGCAGCGAATCGGCAACGGTCTTCAGGCGCTGTGCGTATTCGATGGCCTGGTCGTGGTCATGGATGGAGCACGGGCCGACCACGACCACCAGCCGGTCGTCGCGGCCGTGCAGCACGTCGGCAATTTCCGCACGGCTGCGTTCGACCAGCGCCAGCGTGTTGTCGCGCACGGGCACGCGTTCCTGCAGCAGCGCGGGGGTAATGAGCGGACGGACGGCACCGATGCGCACGTCGTCGATGCGCGTAGTGTCGAGCGTGCTGTCGCGGGAGCCGACTTCGGCGTCGTGGAGGGGGTCGTCGAGGCGGGGCATGGTGGTCGTGGCTGTGGTTTCGAATGGAGCTTCCTCGATTGTCCACTCGAAGGCCCCATGGCCGATCCGCCCGTCAGACCAGCTGCAGATCCTTCGGCGCCACCCCGTCGAACACCTTCGCAAGCTGCGCCGGCGACAAGCCATACATCCGCCTGAACAATCCGCCGAACACCGCCCGGTATTCATTGAGCACCGGATAGTCCCGGTTCTCGAACAGCGTCGCCTGCGTCAGCGCCTGCTGCTCGCCCACGACGCGCCCGCCCGCCTGCGCCGACAGCCCGCCACCGAGCACCCAGTACACAGTGCCGTGCCCATGGTCGGTGCCGCGGTTGCCGTTCTCGCGGAAGGTGCGGCCGAACTCGCTGATGACGACGACCACCGTCTGGCGCCACGCGTCCTCGCCCATCTCCTGCGCGAAGCCGGCCACGCCGCGGCCCAGTTCCTCAAAACGGTTGGCAAGGTAGCCGGTGGCGCCGCCCTGCCCCACGTGCGTGTCCCAGCCGCCGACGTCGACGAAGCCCAGGTCGAATCGGTCGCGCATCAGCAGCGCCATGCGGCGCGCCACGAGCTCGAAGCCCTTGGCGCTCATGGCGTTGCGGCTGGCCGCGTCCATCTCGGCCTGCACGGCGCGCATGACTTCGTCGCGCACCTGGAAGCCTTCGGCCACGGGCTGCGCGAGTGCGGTGTTGCGGTACATGGCCGCGATGACCTGGCTCTGCCGCGCGTCGAGGGCCGAGCGCGCGTTGCCCGCGAGCGCCATGTTGGCGGCCTTGGCGTTGCCGCGCAGCGAGATCGGCAGCTGGTCGGTGAAGGCGATGGGCGACACGTCGGTGACGGGCCCCGCGCCGAGCACGCCGGCCAGCCGGTTGAGAAAGCCCGAGCGGTAGTCGCGACGCTTGTCGAGCGCCTGGCCGAGTTCGATGGAGTCCTGCGTCTCGAAGTGGCTGCGCGTGAGGTCGTCGGTGCCCGCGAAGGCGATGAAGGACGCCTGCTTCTGCTGGAACAGCGGCATCACGGTTTGCGCGAGCGCCGGGTGCAGGCCCCAGTTGCCGTCGATCGGCAGCGCGCCGTTGGGTGTGCCGGGGCGCGCGATGGCGATGTTGGGTCGCGAGGCGTAGTAGAAGTCGCTGCTGGTCGGCACGAGCAGGTTGCTGCAGTCGTACGCGCCGCGCAGGAACACGACGAGCAGCTTGGTGCCTTCGGCGGCGGGCGCGGCCATCAACTGGCCGGCGGCGCCTGCGAACGGGGCGGCGGCCATGAGCTTCAAGAGTTCTCGACGTTGCATGACGGTGTGTCCTTTCTTTGCCTTGCTCCTTCCCCCTCTGGGGGAAGGTTGGGATGGGGGCAAGCGGCGCTCGATCAGGCCCCGAAGCGGAACCAACGCCGCTTGCCCCCACCCCTGCCCTCCCCCAGCGGGGGAGGGAGAAAAACATCAGCGGCGCATCAGCTCGGGCGAAGCCAGCAGGAAGGTATTCCACTCCTGCGGATTCTTCGCCTGTGCCAGCGCCTCGCGCGTATCCGCACTCAGGCCGCCCTGCATCGCGCGAACCGCTGGCGATTCGGCCAGTGGCGGAAAGGCTGGCTTCTCCAGCGGCGCCTTGTCGTCCACACGAAACAGCACGGCGCCGTTCGCACCGATGGCACGCGCAATTTCGAAGCGCGTGTTCATCTGCCCCGCGCTGGCCCATGCGGCTTCATTGAGCGGATAGCCATCGGGCGTCTCGTGACCGTACAGCTGCTCGCCCATGCGGTTGATCCAGTTGAGCACAGGGTTCACGTTCGACGCCACGCGATCGTCGTACGCGAGCCGCACGCCGGCCATCACGTAGTGCACCGGATCGCGGAACTTGCGGCCCAGCGATGCAGCGAACTCGGGCGATTCGAACAGCGACTTCAGTGTGATGGCGATGTCGCCGTCGCTGCGCGTGAAGGCCGCGGCCATGCGGTCGACCAGCGCGGGCGGTGGATCGTCCGACACGAAGTACACGGCGAGCTTGCGCGAGATGAAGCGCGCGGTGGCTGGCGCGCGCGCGAGGCGGTCGAGCGCCTCGTCGGCCTCGGCCAATCCATGGCTCTGGATGGGTTGGCCCAGCAGCGTCTTCGGCCCGTAGTCGTGCCGGTTCGGGTTGAACTCGAACAGGCCCTTGCGCACGTAGTCGGCACGCACAGCTGGCCGCACGTTGGGCGGTGGCGCATCGAGCGGCTGATAGCTCACGCCCACGCCGGTGAGCACGCGCGCCAGCTCTTGCACGTCGGCCTGCGAATAGCCGCCCCCCACGCCCAGCGTGTGCAGCTCCATCAGCTCGCGCGCGTAGTTCTCGTTGATGCGGTTGGCGCCGTTCTGCGCGTTGTCGAGGTAGCGCAGCATCGCGGGGTGGTGCAGCGTGGCGCCGAGCAGGTCGCGGAGCTTGCCGAGCGCGTGCGGGCGGATGGCGTTCTCTTCGTAGTCGCCCACCATCGCGCGGATGTTGTCCTTGCGCAGGTTGACGTTGAAGTGATTCATCCAGAACCACGTCATCTGCTCCTGCAGCTGGTTGGGCGAGTACAGCGCGCGCAGCACGAAGCGCTGCTGTGCCTCGCGAGCGAGCTGGTTGAGTTGCTGCTGGTAAGCCTGCCGCGCGGCCTTTTTCTGCTCTTCGTCGGGCAGCGCGTCGGCGGCCTTGCGCTGCGCGTCGAGTTCGGAGACGAGCTGGTCGAGCGGCGTGCGCGAGATGGCCATGGCATCGATCTGCGCCTGCGCCGCCGGCGGCAACGGCGCGGGCCGCGGGTTGAGCTGGTCGCGCATCCACAGCGAGAGGCCGCGCTTCGCCAGCTGCGCATCGCTGCTCGCATTGGCACCCCAACTCACGCGGTCGAGCCAGCGCAGGCGCGTGGCTTCGTTCACCGGGGCGGAGGGCAGCGATACCGATACCAGTGGCCGATGGTCTCCCGGCGCGCTCGCGCAGGCCGCGAGCAGCGCCACCACACAGGCGCCGAGTAGGCTTTTCTTATTCATCGGAACTCCTGGGCGTGAGCGTGAAGAGAATGCTCCTCTCAACCACTGCTCCGCGCTGCGCGTTGACACTCTTTACCTTCGCAGCGCTGCGCCAGGAGGCGCCTAAGCGTCAGCTAATTCAGGCTACCGACACGCTCGGCGGCGCGGCGCCGGCAATCTGCCGCAGCGCGCGCTCGAACACCTCGACGGGCTGGCCGCCGGAAATGAGGTGCTGGTCGTTGATGATGATCGCGGGCACCGAGTGGATGCCGGCGTCGGTGTACATGCGCTCGCGTTCGCGCGTTTCTTGCGCGAACTCGTCGCTGTCCAGGATCTGGCGCGCACGCACCGGGTCGAGCCCCGCTTCGGTCGCCGCGCGCACCAGCACTTCGGGGTCGGACGGGTTCTGGCTGTCGGTGAAGTAGGCCTTCAGCAGCAGCTTCTTGAGTGCCGCCTGCCGGGCCGGGCTCTCGAGCTCGGCCCAGTGCAGCAGCCGGTGTGCGTTGAAGGTGTTGTAGACGCGCGGGCGGCCTTCGGGGCTGAACTCGAACCCGACGGCAGCGCCGCGCTGGCGGATCATCTCGCGCGACTGGGCTTGTTGCTCGCGCGTGGAGCCGTACTTCTGATTGAGGTGCTCGAAGGTGTCCTGGCCTTCGGGCGGCATCTGCGGGTTCAGCTCGAAGGGCTGGAAGTGCAGTTCCGCGGTGACCCCGGGCGCCACGTTCCTGAGCGCCGCCTCGAGCGAACTCAGGCCGACGGCGCACCAGGGACAGGACACATCGGAGACGAAGTCGATCTTGAGGTGGGAAGAAGAGGTAGTCATGGCGCCATTCTTCACGGCGCCACAACCCTTGGCACGCGAAAGGTCTTCAGGCCGCGGCCTTGGCCATGCGCGCTTCCGCCAGCGTCTTCTCGCGCAGGATGTCGTACTCGGCCTTGTCGACCGGGACCGCGTCGGGCTTGCCCAGGTCGTTCATGTGCACGCGGTAGGTTTCACGGGCACTCCAGGCCGAGATCGCGGCGATGGCGCAGATTGCCAGCGTGATGGCTCCGACGGTCAGCGGGATGTTGGTGGCGCCGGGGGGCGCGACCGCCACGAACAGCGCCGGCAGCAGCGCGGTGATCGCGGTGCCGATGTTCTGCGAGATCGCCATGCCCGAGACGCGGGTGCGCGTGGGGAACATCTCCGGATAGAAGCTCGGGAACACGGCGTTGTAGCCCTGGTAGACCACGCCCCACATCAGGAGCGACATCACGATGGCCAGCGGCACGTTGTGGATGCTGATGGCGTACAGGTAGCCGAACGACAGCAGGCCCGAACCGATGGCACCGATGGCGATCGGCAGGCGGCGGCCGATCTTGTCCGACAGGGTACCGACGAACGGGATCACGATCACGGCCACGATGTTGCCCATCACCGGAATCCAGAGATAGATGTCTTTCTCGAAGTTGATGCCGTAGCCGGGCTGTACCGCGTAGGCGGCGCCGAAGATGGTCGCGACCACCGGGATCACGTTCATCAGCGAGCACAGCAGCACGCGCACCATGTCGGGCCAGCTCTCGGTCACGGCCTGGATCACCGGCGCCTTCGGCACAGCCGCGCTCTTGTCGACTTCGGCGAAGGCGGGCGTCTCGTCCACTTCCTTGCGGATGATGTAGCCGGCCACGATGACGATGAAGCTCAGCAGGAACGGAATGCGCCAGCCCCAGGAGTTGAAGGACTCCTTGTCCATGTAGTGCGCGAGCGGCAGGAACACGGCGGCCGCCATGATCTGGCCGGCCTGCACGCCCTGCAGCGTGAAGCTCGCGAAGAAGCCGCGGCGCCCGAATGGCGCGTGCTCCAGGATCATCGAACTCGCGCCGGAAATCTCGCCGGCCACCGCGAAGCCCTGAATCAGGCGCAGCAGCACCAGCAGCGCGGGCGCCCACAGGCCGACCTGGTCATATGTCGGCAGCAGGCCGACGGCAACGGTGGAAAGGCCCATCAGGAACATGCACAGGATCAGCACGTTCTTGCGGCCGTGCGTGTCGCCCCAGTGGCCCAGCAGCACTGCGCCGATCGGTCGTGCGACGTAGCCCACGCCGTACGTCGCGAGCGACGCGATGATCGCGATCTGCGGATCGCCCTTCGGAAAGAAGATCTGCGGAAAGATCAGCGCCGCCGCGGTGGCGTAGATGAAGAAGTCGTAGTACTCCAGCGCCGAGCCGATCCAGCCGCTCGCGGTGGCCTTCTTCGACTGGTGCTTGCCTTTCGGCTCGTGGGCCGTGGTGGTTGCCATGGTTTGTCTCCGGGTTGACGAAAAAAATCTATTCCTGCGCCTGCGATGCCATGCGCGCGGGTGCGTTGAGCGCGCCGTAGGCGTCGTAGCCCGCGGTGCGCTGTGCCAGTTCGAAGAACAGTCCGCCTTCGATGTTCTCGGTGTAGATGTGCAGGTAGTCGCCGGCCGGCGAACGGTCGAACAGCACGCCCGCTTCGCGCATGCGCGCCAGCAGTTCGGGCGCGATGTCGATGCGCGTGGCCAGGTCGTCGTAGTAGTTGTCGGAGATGGGCACGAAGCGGGTGCCGTTGGCGCGCAGTTTCGCGGCCGAGTCGAAGATGTCCGCGCAGCCCAGCGCGATGTGGTGCACCGCGCCGCCGCCGGTCACGCTCAGCGTACGCGCCGTACGGGTGCGCTGGCTCAGCGACACGTTGAGCACCAGCCGCACGCTGCGGTCCGCGTTGGCGACGCCGCGGCTGCGGATCAGGCCGAAGGGGTCGGCCAGCTCCAGGCTCTCGCCGGGTTCCAGGCCGAGCACGGCGCGCGTGAACAGCACCCAGGTGTCGAGCTGGTCGACCGCCAGGCCCAGGGCCACGTGGTCGATGCGCTGCAGGCCGGCGTCGTTGTCGTCCCCGGCTTGGGCGCCCTCGTCCTGCAGGACGAAGTCGGCCTCGTACAGGCCATTGGCGCCCAGCGCCTCGGGCACGAAGTGAATGAGGTTGCCGCCCGGCGCGACGATGGCGGGCACGTGCAGTTCGTGAGGGCCGACCGGGCTGTCGTGCCGCTGCGAACGCATGGCGGTGGCGCGGTCCACGGCCGCGAGCGGGTCGCCGCAGCGCACGCCCAGCGCGCACACGGAGGTGCCGTGCGCCTCGAAGCGGCTGCGCGCGAACGAATCGGGCTGTGCGTTGACGATCAGGTTGATCTCGCCCTGGCGGTACAGCGTCACGGCCTTGGAGCGATGCTTGCCGATGCGGCGGAAGCCGAGCTGCTTCACCAGCGTGTCCAGCGTTGCGGCCGAAGCCTCGTCGGCCGCGAACTCGATGAACGAAAGGCCCGACAGCGCGGACACCGGCGGCGGGTTGAACAGCTCCACCTGCAGCGGCTGCATTGGGGCTTCGGCAACCAACCGCCCGCGCGCTTCGCTTTCGAGGTACAGCAGCGAGCGCATGGCGTCCACCGCGGTGCGGCGGTTCGGCGTCTCGCGGAAGATGTCGTTGAAGATCTCGAGCGACAGCGGGCCGGTGTAGCCCGCGCGCAGCACCTGCTCGAAGAAGCCGACCACGTCGAAGTCGCCCTGCCCCGGGAACGAGCGGTGGTGGCGCGCCCACTGCAGCACGTCCATCGACAGCAGCGGCGCATCGGCCATCTGCAGGAAGAAGATCTTGTCGCCCGGAATCCTGGCGATGCCGGTTGGGTCGTCCTTCAGCGAGAGCGTGTGGAAGCTGTCGAGGATCAGGCCCAGGTGCGGATGATCGGCGCGCTGCACGATGTCCCACGCCTGGCCGTACAGCGAGGTGTGGCGGCCCCAGGCCAGTGCCTCGAAGCCCACGCGCAGGTTGCGGCGCGCGGCGCGCTCGGCCAGTTCATGCAGCTGCGCGGCGGCAAGCGCCGGGTCGTTCACCGACAGCGGCGAGGTGTTCGAGCAGCACAGCACCGTCGGCGCGCCCATGGCTTCCATCAGGTCGAACTTGCGCTCGGCGCGCTCCAGGCTGCGGCGGAACTGCGGCTCGGGCATGCCCTCGAAATCGCGGAACGGCTGGTACAGGTCGATGCTCAGGCCAAGATCGCCTGCAATGCGGCCCAGCTCTGCCGCAGTGCCCTTGAAGTTGATGAAGTCGGCCTCGAACAGCTCGATGCCGTCGAAGCCGGCGGCGGCGACGGCTTCGAGCTTCTGGCGGAGCGTGCCGCTGAGCGAGACGGTGGCGATGGAGCGGTGCATGGGGTGGACTTTAGGAATACCCAGCCCTCGCCACAATCAATTCCGAGGTTGGCTGATCGATGATCGATCACATGCGTTCATCATTCGCACGAAATACGGGATACACCTAGGCTCCCGGCCCCGCTGGCGGCCTTCAAAGGCTGCGCCAGAAATCGATCAGCAGCTGTGTGAACTCCACCGGTCGTTCGACCGCGCTCAGGTGCGCGGCGTCGATGGTGACGAGGCGCGCGCCCGGAATGGCCCCGGCCATGGCCTGCGACATCGCCATCGGCGTGGCCTCGTCCTGCAGTCCGCCGATCACCAGCGTGGGCACCGCCATGCGGTGGTTGCTCTCGCGGAAATCGATGGCCGCGACGGCGTTGCAGCTCTCGATGTAGCCCTGCGCGTCGGTGTGCACCAGCACGTCGTGCAGCGCCTTCGCGGCGGCCGCGCCCTCGGGCGTGCCCACGTAGGCGGGCGTGAGCCAGCGCGCCACGGCGCCCGGGGCGATGGCGGCCACGCCCTTGGCGGCCACCGTCTCGACGCGCGCGCGCCAGGGGGACTGATCGGGGTAGTGCGCGGACGAATTGGCGATCACCACCGTCTTCAGCAATTCGGGGTGCCGCACCGCCAGCGCCTGCGCCGTCATGCCGCCCATCGAGAGGCCGACGAAGTGCACCGGCTCGCCGCCCGCCTCGCGCTCGATGAGCTCAGCCACGTCCTGCGCCAGCGTCTCGACGCGCAGCGCGCCGCGCACCACTTCCGACGCGCCGTGGTTGCGGTGGTCGTAGCGCAGCACCGTGTGGGCGCGCGCGAGCTGTGCGGCCACGCCGTTCCACATGCTCAGGTCGCAGCCGAGCGCATGGCTGAGCACGACGATGGGGCCATCGCCTTCGCGGACGACATTCAGACGGGTCATGGTGTGGTTTCCTTTTTCGGGTGTTGAAGACGCGGCAGCCAGAAGAACGCGATGGCCATCAGCACGCTGCCTGCCAGCAGCATGGGCACGACCATCGGCCAGGCGCCATGGGAAAAATCGGCGTCGACGAAATGCGAGGCCGCCTGGCCCACGCAGAACGCGACCATCATCATGCCGAAGCCGGACCACGACACGGCCCGGCCCGCCAGATGCGGCAAATCACCCACCGCGCCCGCTTGTCCGCAGGGCTGGTGGATGCCATGGCCGAGGCAATACACGGCATGGCCGAACAGCAGCGGCACGGCGCTCAGCGGCATCAGCCAGCAGCCGAGCGCCTGGACGAGCGCCCCTGCCAGGCTCAGCGAAGCGCCCAGCCGCACGGTGCGCACCGGTCCGTAGCGCCGAAGCAGCGTGCGGCACATGGTGGTGCTGAAGATGTAGACCAGCGAGCCGCCGGCCGGGATCCATCCGTACCAAGCGGGCGACCAGCCCAGGTAGCCGATGTAGACCATGGGCGACAGCAGCAGGAAGCAGAACAGCCCGCCCCACGTCGCTGCCGCCAGCGAGGCCCAGGCGCGGAAGGACCGGCTCGCGAACACGGCACGCGTGCTGCCGCGCGGCGCGGACGACTCGCCCTCGCCCGGCGGCTTGCGCGTTTCGCCGAACGAGCGCCAGCACAGCGCGAACAGCACCGAGGCATACACCGCCATCGCGACCATCACCCAGCGCCAGCCCGCACCCTGCACCAGCCATGCGCCGAGCAGCGGCGCTGTCAGGCCGACCACGCCCAGCCCGGTCAGGCCGCGCGCCATCACATGCGGACCTTCGTGCGCGGGGTACAGGTCGCGCACCGCCGCGCGCGAGCACACGAGGATCGCCGCCATCGAGAAGCCCTGCAGCGCGCGCCAGCCCGCAAGCAGCGTCACGCTGCCCGCGAGCGCGCCGCCCAATGCCGCGAGCACGTAGCAGCCGAGCCCCGCCAGCAGCACCGGTCGGCGCCCGAAGCGGTCGGCCAGCGGGCCGCACAGCAGCTGCGCGAAGCCGAAGGCCAGCACGAACAGCGTGAGGCTGGTGCTGGCGGAGCCGAGTTCCTTCGCAATGGCCGGCAGCGCCGGCAGGTAGCTGTCGGTGGCCATCGGCTGTGCCGCCAGCAGCAACGGCAGCAGCAAGGTGAAGCTGGCGTCGAACCGACCCTTTCTGCGGGCAGCCGGCGTGCTCACTGGGGCAGCGCAGGCAGCAAGCCCTTCTCGCGCAGGATGCCGGCCGCGATGCCGAAGGCATGGTTGGCCACCGGTACGCCGCAGTAGATGGCGGCCATCATGATCACTTCCTTGATGTCCTCGGGCGTGAGGCGCGACTCGGGCGGGCCGTCGAGCGCGGCGCGAACGTGCATGGCGAATTCTTCGTACGCATGGATGCCCAGCATCATCGACAGCACCATGTAGCGGCGCGTCTTGTCGCCCAGCGCGGGGCGGCCCCAGATGTCGTTCCAGGCGTGGCGCGTGATCAGTTCCTGGAACTCGGCGTTGAAGCCGTTGCGGTTGGCGAGCGACTTGTCGACCCAGGCATCGCCGAGCACGCGGCGGCGGTTGACGAGGCCGGCTTCGTAGCCTTCGGCGGGAGTTTCGGGGGCGGTCATTGCGGGAGTTCCTTGTCGTTGAGCCGGGCCTGCAGCGCCTTCACTTCGGCGAGGGCGGTCTGTCCGGCGTTGTGGGCGAGCGCGGGGTCGAACCATTCGTCGGCCGCGTCGCGCGGGAGTTCGGCGCGCAGCCGGTCGATGTTGGCGCGCATGCGCGCGGCGTCGACCTGCAGGCCGGGCAAGGCGCCCGCCATTGCGCGCACGCTGCCGTGCGCCGACATCAGCAGCTGCGGCCATTCGGCCAGCTCGGCCTGCCAGGCGCCGAGGGCGCGTTCGTGCTGCTGCGGCATCGCGCCGAGCAAGGCGGCCACGCGCTGCGGCGCGCGGTGCGCGGCGGCAATGGCGACCATCGAGGCCACCGGGTTGCGCTTGTGCGGCATGGCCGACGAGCCGCCGCGGCCGGGCTCGCTGGGCTCGGTGACTTCGCTGACTTCGTACTGCCCGAGCAGCGCGATGTCGACCGCGATCTTGCCGAGGCTGCCGGTAACGAGGCCCAGCTCGCAGCCGAGCGCCACCCATTCGTCGCGCTGCGTGTGCCATGTCGCGCCGGGATCGCCCAGCCCCAGTTCCTTGGCCATGCGCCTGCGCACGGCCGCGCCCTGCCCCTTCATCTGCGCCAGCGTGCCGACGGCGCCGCCGAGCTGCAGCTGCAGCGCGTGCTTCGCGGCGTCGCGCAGGCGGATGCGGCTGCGCACCAGCGGCGCGGCCCAGCCCGCGCACTTGAAGCCGAAGCTGGTGACCGAGGCCGGCTGCATCAGCGTGCGCGCGAGCATCGGTGTTTCAGCGTGCGTGACGGCCAGGCGCAACAACGCATCGGCGGCCTTGGCGAGGTCGGCTTCGACGAGCGCGACCGCCTCGCGCGTGACCAGCGCCATCGCGCTGTCGATCACGTCCTGGCTGGTGCTGCCGAAGTGCACGAAAGGCGCGGCCTCGGCATTGAAGAGGCCCACGGCTTCACGCAGCGCCTTCACCAGCGGAATCGCGACGCTGCCCGCGCGGCCGCTCTCGCGCACGATCTTGGCCACGTCGAACAGCTCGACCTTGCAGCTGCTCACGATCGAATGCGCGGCGCTCTCGGGGATCAGCCCTTCGGCCGCCTGCGCACGCGCGAGCGCGGCCTCGAAGCGCAGCATGGCGTCGACGAAGGCGCGGTCGCTGAAGGCTCCGAGCGTTTCGGAGGTGGAGAGGAAGCCTTCGAAAATGCTCATGGGGTGACCCGGCCTTTCAGTACTTCAGTTGGGCCACGGCGCGCAGCTCTTCCGGCGAGGCTGTGCCGAAGCCGAAGAACTCGAGGTACGCGGGAATCATCTCGAACAGCATGTCGGTGCCGACCTGCACCTGGCAACCCTTGGCCTTGGCCGCCTGCAGCAGCGGCGTGAACTCGGTCTTCATGACGACCTCGCCGACGAAGGTGGTCGGGTCGATGCGGTCCACGTCGAAGGGCAGCGGATCGCCCTCCTTCATGCCGAGCGGCGTGGCGTTGACGACCACGTCGTAGCCGGCCGGGTCCTTCGAACCGGTGGTCACCTTCATCTGCGGGTAGTGCTCGCGCAGCCGCGCGGCCAGTGCGCCGGCCGAAGCCTCGCTCATGTCGAACAGCATCAGTTCGGCAGCGCCTGCCGCGGCAATCGACGCCGCAATGGCCGAGCCCACGCCGCCCGTGCCCGACACCAGCACGCGCGTGCCCTTGAAGAGGCGCCCCTTGCGCTCCACGCCGCGCACGAAGCCCGCGCCGTCGAACTGGTCGCCCAGCAGCGTGCCGTCGGGCCGCTTGAGGATTGCGTTGCAGGCGCCCGCGACGCGCGCCGTGGGCGTCACCTCGTCGACCAGCGCCATCGTCGTGACCTTGTGCGGCATGGTCACCAGCGCGCCGCGGATGTTGCTGAACCTGAATATCTGAGGCAGCGAGGCCGCGTAGTCCTCGGGCTTCACGCCCATGGGCACGACCACGGCGTCGATGCCGTGCTTGTCGAACCAGGGGTTGTAGATCATCGGAGCCTTGAAGGCTTCAGTGGGATAGCCGATGTGGGCGATGAGAGTGGTCTTGCCGGAAATCATGTCGTTCGTGTTTCTGTGGGAAGGCGCGGTCAGGCCACGCTGGGGGAGTGGTAGCGCAGCGGCTGCGCGATTTCGGCGTGCATCGCCGGCGGATAGATGATTTCGCGCAGGAAGTTCGAGTCGGCCTGCATCGCGGCGGCCGCGTCCAGGTGGCCGAAGTAGCGGAAGTAGTGAGGCATCTGCTGGATCAGCATCTCGAAGCCCGCCTGCGCGTTGAGCCCGCGGTCGCGGGCCGCGCGCACCAGCGGCGTGGGCTGGTTGCGCAGAAGAATGTCGAACAACGCCGCATGGCTTTCCATACGCGCCACATCGACCGGCAATGCATCGCCATCGACCAGCCCGAGCTGCGTGGCATTGATCACGAGGTCGAAGCCTTCGGGGGCGTTGCTGTCCACCGCGGCGACAGTCGCGTCGAAGAATGCATCGAGCTTGGCCGCCACGCCGGCCGCCTTGCCTGCGGCGCTGTCGTAGAACGCGATGTACTCCGCGCCGTTCACCGTGCCGCCCTCGGCCAGCGCCACGCCGATGGCCGCGGCGCTCACGCCCGCACCGAGGATCAGCACGCGCTTGCCGCGGAACGGGATGTTGCAGTGGTCGAGCGCGCCGATCAGGCCTTCGCCGTCGAACAGGTCGCCTTCGAGCTGATCGCCCTCGGTGCGGCGCACCACGTTGACCGAGCCGGCCACGCGGCCGAAGAGGCCGCAGCCGTCGAGCAGGTCGACCACCAGCGGCTTGTGCGGCGGCGCGATCACCATGCCGCGCAAGTTGCGCGCGAGAAAGGCCGACTTGAAGAACACCGCGAAGTCGCGCACCGGCACCTGCATGGGCAGCAGCACTGCATCGATGCCGAAACGCTCGAAGGCGGCATTGAACATGCGCGGCAGCCGCACGTTGCGAACCGGGTCGCCGGGAATCAGGTAAACCTGGGTGCTGCCGCGGATGGAATGGCTCATGTGCATGCTTCCGTTCGTCAATCGCTCTTTTCGAGGCCGGATGCCGAGCTTTATAGTCGCTTCACCGAAGTCTCGCATCTCTTTCACCCACCAAACGAACGATCATCGAACTTGAAAAATCGTTTATCGTTCAATTCAAGGGTTTTCACCTGCATTTGATGCAGTCCCCGAACCCTCCCACGAAGGCACACTTCCCGCCATGAGCAAGGACAGCAAGGACGACTCCGCGCCCCCACCCGGCCTGGACAAGCGCGACTGGATCGCCGGCCTGGAGCGCGGCGTGAGCATCATCGAGGCCTTCGACGACGCCAACCCGCGCCTCACCGCCAGCCAGGCCGGCCAGCGCACGAACATGACCCGCACCGCCGCGCGGCGCTACCTGCTGACCCTGCAGCACATGGGCTACGTGGCGAGCGACGGCAAGCTGTTCTGGCTCACGCCGCGCGTGCTGCGGCTGGGCCAGTCGTACCTGGAGTCGGCCCGGCTGCCGCGCGTGGTGCAGCCCTTTCTGCAGCGGGTGGCCGCCGGCACCAACGAGATCGCCTATCTCAGCGTGATGGACGGCGACGAGGTGGTCTACATCGCGCGCAACGGCCCCAACCGCAGCATGAGCACGGGCTACGTGCTCGGCGCGCGCGTGCCGGCGCAGGTCACGGCCTCGGGCATGCTGATGCTGTCTCTGCGCAGCGATGCCGAGCTGAACGAATGGCTGACGACACGGCAGCTCACGGTGTTCACCTCGCACACGATTGCGAGCATGGAGCGCATGAAGCTCGAGCTGGCGCGCATCCGGGCGCAGGGCTGGGCCCTTTCCGAGCAGCAGCTCGACCTGAACTCGCGCGGCATCGCGGTGCCGCTGCGCGACCGGCACGGCACGCTGGTCGGGGCGCTGAACATCACGATGCCGATGGGGCATGAAAGCTCGGAAGACGCGGTGGCGCGCGTGCTGCCGGTGCTGCGGGAGACGGCGCAGGCGATGCGCAACCTGATCTGACTGACAGCATTCCGACAGCAACCGTCGGGCACGATGTGCGCTTTCAATCCAAAAGCGCTGGAGACAAACCATGTCCGACCTCTTCGTTCCTGACGACGCCCGCCTGAACCGCCGCGGCCTGCTGCAAGCCGGCGGCGCCGCAGCCCTCGGCGGCCTGCTCCCCTCCCTGGCCTCGGCGCAGGACACCTGGCCCAGCAAGTCGATCCGCTTCGTCGTGCCCTTCGCGCCGGGCGGCAGCTCGGAGATCGTCGCGCGCTCGACCGCCGCCGAACTCTCGCGCACGCTGGGCCAGAGCGTGTTCGTCGACAACAAGCCGGGCGCCGCAGGCAACATCGCGATGAGCGAGGTCGCGCGCAGCACCGACCAGCACACGATCATCCTGGGCCACATCGGCACGCTGGCGGTCAACCCGTACATCTTCGCCAAGCTGCCCTACGACGCGAACAAGGACTTCAAGCCCCTGAGCCTGCTGGCCAAGGTGCCCAGCCTCTACGTGGTGCACCCCGACGTGCCGGCGAAGAACCTCAAGGAGTTCATCGCCTACGCCAAGTCGAAGCCCGGCAAGCTCAGCTACGGCTCGGCGGGCAACGGCAGCGCGGGCCACCTCGCTTTCGAGTACCTGAAGATGACGGCCGAGGTGTTCATGCTGCACGTGCCCTACCGCGGCACTGGCCCGATGGTGACCGACCTGCTCTCGGGCCGGCTCGACGCCTCGGCCATCGGTGCTGCGGCGATCATTCCGTTCATCAAGGCGGGCAAGGTGCGCTGCATCGCGACCGGCTCGGCCAAGCGCCTCGCGCAGCTGCCCGACGTGCCGACTGTGGCCGAGCAGGGCTTTCCGGGTTTTGAGATGACGCAGTGGTACGGCATGCTGGCGCCGGCCAACATCGCGCCTGCCAACCTGGCCAAGCTTTCCGCCGAGACGATGAAGGCCGTGAAGTCGCCCGATTCGATGCAGCGCCTGACGGCCGATGCCGCTGAGGCCATCGGCGGCACGCCCGAGCAGTTCGCGCAGTTCATCGCCTCCGAGCAGGCTCGTTGGCAGAAGGTGATTGCAAGGGCAAACATCAAGCCAGATTGAGCCCTGCCGGCCCTAGCATCGGCCCATGCGCATCCTCCTGGCCGAAGACGAACACACCCTGGGCACCTGGCTGTGCAAGGCGCTGGAGCACGCGGGCATCCAGGTCGAATGGGTGGACGACGGGCGCCTGGCCGACCGGGCGCTGCAGCAGCGCGACCACGACGCGCTGGTGCTCGACCTGGGCCTGCCCGGGCTCGACGGGCACACGGTGCTGCAGCGGCTGCGCGAACGCGACCAGCGGCTGCCGGCGCTGATCCTCACGGCGCGCGACTCGCTGAATGAACGCGTCGCCTCGCTCAACGCGGGCGCCGACGATTTCCTCGCCAAGCCCTTCGCGCTGGCCGAACTCGAGGCGCGGCTGCACGCACTGGTGCGGCGTGCGCGCGGCATCGAGCATCCGCGGCTGGCCTGCGGCCCGCTGGTGTACGACGGCGCGCGCCGGCACTTCACGCTGAACGGCGAGGCACTGGCGCTCTCGCCGCGCGAACTGGCCGTGCTGCGCGTGCTGGTGCAGCGCAGCGGCGAGCCGCTGTCGAAGCAGCAGATCCTCGAGCGCGTGTTCTCCGATGACGAAGACGTGCACCCCGAGGCGGTAGAGGTTTTCATCTACCGGCTGCGCAAGCGGCTCGACGGCACCGGGGTTCGCATCGTCACGCTGCGCGGGCTGGGCTATGTACTGGAAGCGGACTGAGTGAGCGTGGTGTCCGGCCTGGCAAACCGCCTGCGACGCGCGAGCCTGTGGCAGCGGCTCGCGTTGCTGCTGTTCCCCGCCCTCCTCATCGTTACGGGCATCGAGCTGTGGATGACCCGGCACGACGCGCTCGCCGCCGCCAACGCGGCCTACGACCGCTCGCTGCTGGGCGCGCTCAAGTCCATCGATGCCAACATCTCGACCGCCTCGGGCGGCCTGTCGGTCGAGCTGCCGTACACGATGTTCGAGTTCTTCGAGCTCACGGCGAGCGGGCAGGTGTTCTTTCGCGTGTCCACGTCCGACGGGCTGGTCGAACTCGGCAGCGCGGACCTGCCCGCGCCGCCGGCCGAACTGGCGATGGGCGTGCCGGCCTTCTACGACGCGGCCTACTTCGGAGAATCGGTACGGCTCGCGGCCTACCGGCGCGACCTCGATCGCGCGCCGGCCGGCAGCACCGGGCGCAGCGTGCTGATCCAGGTGGGCGAGAGCACTCGCTCGCGGCAGGAGTTCAGCGCGCGCTTCGTGCGCAGCGCGGCGCTGCGCGATGCACTGGTGCTGGCGATATTGCTGTGCGGCACCGCCATTGCGCTGGCGGCGGCGCTGCGGCCGCTGTTGCGGCTGGCGCGCGAAGTCCAGGCGCGCACACCGGACGACCTCACGCGCATCGCAGAAACGGATTTGCCCGCCGAGGTGCGACCGCTGGTGGCGGCGGTCAACCAGCAGATGTCGCGCACGCAGGAACTCGTCACGCAGCAGCGCCAGTTCCTGGACGACGCCTCGCACCAGCTGCGCACGCACCTGACCACGCTGCAGATGCAGGCCGACTACGCGCGGCGCGAGCAGGACCCGGCGCAGGTGCAAGTGGCGCTCGACGCGCTCGGCACCGAGATCGGCCGCGCGACGCGCAGCGCGCAGCAGCTGCTGGCGCTGGGCCGCAGCGACACGGTGTCGGTGGAGCCCGCCGAGTTCGACGTGGCGGCATTGCTGCGCGAAGTGGCGGTCGACCTGCTGCCGCTGGCGCGCGCCAAGCGCATCGACCTAGGCATTCATTCGCCGACGCCGGAGTTCGTTGCGGTGGCAGACCGATCGCTGATGCGCGAGGCGCTGGGCAACCTGGTGGCCAACGCAATCACCTACACGCCCGCCGAAGGCACGATCACGCTCTTTGCCGCAGGCGACGCGGCGGGCTGGAGCCTGAACGTGGAGGACAACGGGCCCGGCCTCGGCGAAGAGGAGCGCGCCGCGCTGGGCCAGCGCTTCCGGCGCGGCGCGCGCGCCGGCAAGGGCGGCTTCGGGCTCGGGCTGGCCATTGCGCGCTCCATCGCGCAGCGGCACCGGGGCGAGCTGCGGCTCGAAGCGCGCGAGGCGGGCACGGGGCTGCATGCGATCATCTGGTGGCCCCGCACCCAAGCTGCGGCGGCCACCTGACAAGCCCGCCGCCACGCCCATGCGACCTACCCGCCGCCACGCACTTCGCGCACTGTCCGCGCTGCTGATGCCATTCGGCGCGGGCGCGAAGGCTGCTGCCAACGATCCCTCCGAAGACGCTGCCGACTGCGTGATCCCCGCCAAGGCCGGCGGCGGCTTCGCACTGACCTGTGCGCTCGCGCGCGATGCGCTGCAGGCCGTGCGCCCCGCACGCCCGCCGCTCGCCCAGCGCTACCTGCCGGGCGGCATCGGCGCCGTGGCCTTCGACCGCATCGCCACCGGCAAGCTCGGCGGGCCGGGCACGCTGGTGGCGTTTTCGAGCGGCTCGCTGCTCAACCTTGCGCAGGGCCGCTTTGGACCGCATTCGCCCTCGGCTGTGCGCTGGATCGCGACGCTCGGAACCGACTACGGCGTGATCGCCGTGCATCGCGATTCGCCCTACAAGCGCCTGCAGGACCTCGTCGCGGCGCTGCGGCAGGACCCGTCGCGCATCGCCTTCGGCGCCGGTGGCACGGTCGGCAGCCAGGACTGGGTGAAGGCCGCGCTGCTGGTGCGCGCCGCGGGGCGCGACCACAAGGCCATGCGCTTCGTGTCGTTCGAGGGCGGCGGCGATGCGCTCGGCGCGCTGCAGGGCAAGCATGTCGACGCCTTTCCGGGCGATGCGGCCGAGGCGCTGCAGGCCATTGCCGGCGGCGCGGCCGTGCGCCTGCTCGCCGTGCTGTCGGAAAACCGGCTCGGCGGCGCACTCACCGGCGTGCCGACCGCGCGCGAGCAAGGCGTCGATGTGGTGTGGCCCACCGTGCGCGGCCTTTACCTGAGCGCGGCCGTGCCGGAATCGGCCGTGCGCGCGTGGACCGCGGCCTTTCGCGAGGCGAGCGCGGCGCCCGGCTTTGCTGCCTTGCGCGAACAGCACGGCCTGTACCCCTTTGCGCTCACCGGCGCCGCGCTCGACGACTACGTGCAGGCGCAGATCAAGAGTTATCGGCGGCTGGCGGACGAACTGGGCCTGCGGCGCTGGCCCTCCTGAACGCCGGGCAGTCCGATCAGGCCGCCTTCAGGAACACGTCGTGGTCGGGCGCGAAGTTGGCGTGCAGCGGCAGCATCGCGCCGCCCAGCGCACACGCTTGCGCACCTGCCTTGCCGCCATGCAGCCGAGGCTGCCAGAGGCCTTCCCAGTTGCAGCCGTCCAGCGCGGCGCGGGTCTGGTCGAGCAGCGCCTGCAGCAGCGGGCGCGACATTGAGCCGTCCACCACCACGTCGGGCAGGTCGAGCATGGCGGTACCGCTCACGATGGCATGCGCCAGCGCCTGCGATGCGCTTTCCAGCCAGGCTTGCGTGGTGGCGGCATAGGGCGGCTGCAGGGCGCGGTCGTCATACGCGGCCATGGCGTCGAGGCCCTTGCCGGCCAGCCGCTGCTCCAGCTCCCAGAGCGACGCCTGCGCAACCAGCTGCGGCGGCAGTGCGCCGCGGCTGCCCGGAGGCTGCATCGGCAATGAGGCGAGCGCGCCTGCGTTGCCGTGCGCACCGGTGTGCAGGTGCGAGTTGATGACCAGTCCGCCGCCCACGAAGGTGTCGACGAAGATGTAGAGAAAGCTCTTCAGGTCGTGCCCTCGCCCGCCTACTAGCTCGGCCACGCAGGCGGCCACCGTATCGCGCGCGAAGCTCACCGGCACGTCGGTGCGCGCGCGCACCTCGGCGGCCAGGTCCATCTGGTTCCACAGATCGGACTGCGCTTTCGACAACCCCAGCGTGCGGTGCCAGCCGCCGAGCTGGAACGGCGCGGCCAGCCCCGCGCCCACGTTGCGCACGGCCAGCGGCCCCAGCCCGTCGCGCAGCCGGTGGATGTGCTGCGCGATGGCGGGCAGCAGCTCGTCCGCATCGGGAAAGTCGTAGCTGATCGCGTGGCGCTCGCGCACCTGCGCGGCGAAGTCGATCAGCAGCCATTCGGCGCCGCGCCGCCCCACCTTGATGCCGATGGCGAAGGCGCCGTCGGGGTTCAGCGCCAGCGGCACCGAAGGCTGCCCGATGCGCCCGCGCACGCGGCTCTGCTTGACGATGAGCCCGTCTTCCTCGAGCCGCGCGGTGATGAGCCCGATGGTCTGCGCGCTGAGCCCCGTCAGCCGCGCGAGGTCGGCCTTCGGCAGGCTGCCGTGGACGCGCAGCGCCTGAAGCACCGTGCGCTCGTTGAACTGGCGCATGCCGACCTGGTTGGAGCCGCGGGGCCGCAACAGGTCGGACGTGCGTGCAGGCATGTCCGCATCAGGCATGCGCCTCCGCGGGCAACTGGTCGGCCGTCATGGCGCCGGTCATCACGGCGACCGTGTCGCTCATGCTGATCTTCTTCGGGTTGAGCACGGCCGCGCGACGGCCAAGGCGCGCCACGTGGATGCGGTCGGCCACCTCGAACACGTGCGGCATGTTGTGGCTGATGAGCACCACGGGCAGGCCGCGATCGCGCACGCGGCGGATCAGCTCCAGCACCATGTTGCCCTCCTTCACGCCGAGGGCGGCGGTCGGCTCGTCCATGATGACCACGTGCCGCGCGAAGGCCGCGCTGCGCGCCACGGCCACGCACTGGCGCTGGCCGCCCGAGAGCGTCTCGACCGCCTGCGTCATCGACTGGATGCCGACCTTCAGGTCGGCCATGCGGGCGGTGCTTTCCTTCAGCATCTGCTTCTTGTCGAGCATGCGCAGCACGTTGCCCAGGAAGCCGGGGCGGCGCAGTTCGCGGCCGAGGAACAGGTTCTCGTAGATGGTCATGGCCGGGGCCACGGCGAGATCTTGATAGACCGTCTCGATGCCGGCGCGGCGCGCATCCAGCGGATTGCGGAAATGCACTGCCTTGCCGTCGAGCAGGATCTGCCCTTCGTCGGGCACCACCGCGCCCGACAGCGCCTTGATGAGCGAGGACTTGCCCGCGCCGTTGTCGCCGATCACCGCAAGGATCTCTCCTTCGCGCAGCTCGAAGTCGACACCGTCGAGCGCCGTGACCTGGCCGTAGCGCTTCACCAGGCCCTTGGCCTGCATCACGATCTTGGGGTTGGCGATGATGTTCATCAGCGGGCTCCCCTGCGCGAGAGTTGATCGGCCGCTACCGCAAGAATCACGAGCACGCCCGTCACCAGCACCTGGTAGATCGACGACACGCCCATCAGCGTGAGCCCGTTGCGGAACACGCCCACGATCAGCACGCCGATCAGCGAGCCCAGCACGATGCCGCGGCCACCGAACAGGCTGGTGCCACCGAGCACGACGGCCGTGATGGCGTCGAGGTTCTCGGTCTGCCCCGCGTTCGGGTCGCCCACGCCGGTGCGCGCCACCGACAGCAGCGAGGCAACGCCGTACAGCACGCCCGCCGCCACGTACACGCCCAGCAGCACGCGCTGCGTCGGAATGCCGACCAGCCGCGTGGCCTCGGCGTTGTTGCCCACCGCATAGATGTGCCGGCCGGCCCCCGTCTCGCGCAGCACGAACCAGGCGAGCAGGTACAGCACGAGCATCAGCACCGAACCCCACGCCACTTCGGCATTGCCGATGGCGAAGGTGGTGCCCAGGCCCGTGAGGCCGCCGGGCAAATCAGTGATGGTCTGCGACGACGAATACAGCTGCGTGATCGCGAAGGCGATGTTCAGCGTGCCCAGCGTCACGATGAAGGGCGGCAGCTTGATGCGCGTGACCAGCAGCCCGTTGAGCAGGCCGAACAGCGTCGTCACGCCGACGCCGCAAAGGATGGCCACCGGCGCGGGCATGCCCAGTTCGGTGGCGAACTTGCTCATGATGATCCCGCCCAGCGCCATCACCATGCCGCACGACAGGTCGATGCCCGCCGTGAGGATGATCAGCGTCTGGCCGATGGCGATCACGCCGACCACCATCACCTGCTGCAGGATCAGCGAGAGGTTGCCGCCGGTGAGAAAGCGATCCGACTGGGTCGCAAAGAAGATGCACGCGCCGAGAAGAGCCAGCCACGGCCCGAGGGCGCCCCACGGAATGTGGTGCGTTGGAGACTTCGCCATGGCTTCGTCCTGATGCTTCCGATTACTTCTTGCCCCAGCACAGCTCGGTGCCGGTCTTGGTGTCCTTGCTGTCGACGCCGGCCACGCTCTTGCCGGCAATCAGCGTCACGCCCGTGTCGACGTAGCCCGAGGCCTTCTTGCCGGTCTTGGCGAATTCCACGCCCGCGGCCACGCCCATGGCGGCCATCTTCAGCGGGTACTGCTGCGAGGTCGCGGCGATGATGCCGGCGGCCGTGTCCTTGATGCCCTGGCAGCCGCCGTCGACCGAGACGATCATCACGCCCTTCTCCTTGCCCGCGCGCTTCAGTGCGTTGTAGGCACCGGCCGCGGCGGGCTCGTTGATGGTGTAGACCAGGTTCACGTCAGGTGCCTTCTGCAGGCAGTTTTCCATCACCGTCTGCGCCTTGGCCTGGTCGCCATAGCTGTCGGCCATGCAGACGATCTCTGGCGTCTTCGACAGTTCGTTCGACTTGGCGTCGTTGGCGGCAAGCCCGAAGCCCTTCATGAAGCCGTTGTGGCGCTGCGCGCCCACCGGGTGGCCCGGCAGCAGGTCGAGCGCGATGATCTTCGCCGGCTTGCCGGCCATCGCGGCCTTGGCGTATTCGCCGATCAGCACGCCGGCCGTGTAGTTGTTGGTGGCGAAGAGCGCGTCGGTCGCGTCCGGCGGATCGGCCGGGCTGTCGAGCGCGATCACCATCACGCCCTTGTCGCGCGCCTTCTTGATGGCCGGCACGATGGCCTTGGCGTCGCTCGGCGTGATCAGGATGGTCTTGGCGCCGGCAGCGATCATGTTTTCCATTGCCGTGATCTGGCCCGCGTTGTCGCCGTCGGCCTTGCCAGCGCCCGAGAGCAGCTTGGCGCCGAGCTTCTTGGCCTCTTCCTGCGCGCCTTCCTTCATTTTGACGAAGAAGGGGTTGGTTTCGGTCTTGGTGACGAGGCCGATAACGGGCTGGTCGGCGGCGAAGGCGGTGGATGCGGCCACTGCGGTGAGGGACATGGCCGCCATGGCCAGGATAGAGCGGGAGCTGAACATGGTTTGTCTCCGTGGGCAGGCGGCGAAGCGCCTGCGGTCTTGTGGAACCGGATCGCTCGGGCCTTGAGGGCTCGGTGTCCGGGCGCAGGGAGACTATCGGCCAGCGGAGGGACTAAATCAAGTGGATTTAGTTATCGAAAACCCGGGGTTGCGGCGAAGGGGCGGGACGGTTCGGATCAGTGCGACGATCCGTTCTCGAAGTGCATGTGCTCCTGGGCGGCACTCGAAAATCTGGCGACGAATTCCGGCGTCACATCCTTTGCCGATTGCGGCTTGTGATGACCGCGCTCGACAGCCCATTCATAGACTGAAATACCGACCGGATATTTCGTCAGAACCCCCGTCAGGCCACCTTCTTCGATCCACCTCACGGCCTCGGCTTTGTCCCGAAAAACACCCGAAGCGAACTTCGCATTCGCACCGTGAAAAATCCAGACTTCCTGAATCTCAGCCATTTGGGGTCCTTCGGTTTTTACGGCAAAGCCGTGGCTTGCTAGATCGATGCTTCCGTGCCGTGCAACTTCGGATTGAGTCATCAAACTAACTCGCGCCTCCTGGTTTCCAGAATTCAAGCCCCTCCAAAGCACGTTCGATGTCTGTCAGGTCATCGACACCCCGCGTTTCGTCGAAAGCTCCGGACAAGATGGCTCGAATCCTGGCGAGCCGTGCGGTTACTTCTCCGTCATCAATGAATTTGGTCGTTTCTGCGTGGTATTCCGATTTTTCCCCGGGAAGATCGGGCGCGTAATAGGAGCCGATCTTGTGCAGGGAAATGAGCATGTACTCGATGTCTCGCAGGACGTGCAATAGCCTCTCCCCATCGATCCGCAATTCCTTGTTCTTGTCGATCATCTACGCTCCCCTAAAACTTGAGATTGCGTGTCAGAGCGTCACCCTTAACCGCTAGCTCCTGGCCGTGATACCGAGGATTCTTGACCCCAAATTCTCTAGATGACATTTTAATTAAGCTTGTCGCATCTTCTCGGCCGCAAGGGGAAATGAATCCAAAACAAACCGCAAAGCCATTTCGATATTCGAAAACTCATTTCGCACACAAGCATCATACAAATCAACGGCATCCTCGTACTTCTCTAGATACTCGTCAAATCCGACCACAATCGTTTTTTTCCATAGCTTGACAAAGCACTCCCAGCGAACCCTTTCGCCGCCTCGCAAATACTCACCTTCAACCCAAAAAACCTTTTTGGATCGCAAAATCGAACCAATTTTTGAAATTATTTCTACGTCATTCATTTCTTTTGGACCAAAGGACGCCCAGGAGAGAGATCAACCCAAATATCAATCGTCTTCCGATGTGACACCCCACCAATCCGATTGGATTTATTTATACCAGTCAATTCAGCCGTCGCGAAAATTCAAATTCGAATTAATTTCATCTAGATTCATTTTCGATATGCATTCGAGGTCCTCTGAATCCAGTACATCAGAAAATCTAGGCACCCCATTCAACGCCCACACGCCGTTTGTTTGGTAGTGCTCTCCTACGAAATAACGAATATTCTGCCGCAGAACTTCGGTACTCAACCCATCATAAACGGTCCGAAGAATCTTCAAAATTCTGGATGCATTGCCAGATGAAATCAAATCCAGGTCGCCGTAAAATCCATGTGCAGGAAGTGAACTCCCCCATTTCACCATGATATAAACACAAGCGCCAACGACGTCATCGACAGTGATTTCCGAATGCTCCGGCCTGTGTCTTACACAAGACTCGAGGTAACTGCAAACAGATGCCTCGGGTGAAATATCCTCATCATCAAAATAAGAATTCAAACTCTTTCTTGATTTCAAATTTCCAGCAAGAATCTTCGAAGCGTCTATGCCTATCACATCTTGAGGCCGCACCCATACAAATGGCCCAGCGCCCTCGTCTCGCGCCACCAATTCTTCGATAGAAATTCGAGTCGATGGAGTCGCAAAAAGAAATCCGTATTCATTTTTCACTTCACATCACCTTCATCGGGAGCGTAGAGCATCTTTAACAAGGAACGCAAGGTTGCTCAATTTTTTCTTGTCGCAATTCAACATACACAAGATTTATCAGTATCCCTGCGGCGCCCCAAGTGAGCGCACGGGCAAACGCCATCTCCTTTGCGGTGAACGCGCGTGACGTCGCGCGCGCCGCCGTTCCCCCACCAGACCTGCTCGAAATGTCGTAGACAGCGCCTTTGGCCTCCATGAGTCGCCTTCACATCCCGTCGCCTCTTTCAGGCCACGCGGGTGTCTAGCGTATTTGCATCAGCGGCAGGAACGAACCGGCTTCATGGATGTAGTGCACGCTCCAGCCGTGCTCGCCGCCCTCTTCCACCACTGACTTGCTCTGCGTGCTCTCGAACGCGAGCACGTCCCCATCCCAGCCGAAGAGCGTCGTGCTCTCGCCCGAACGCTTGGACAGCCGACGCCCCAGCGCGTCGTAGCTGGAGGCGGTGGTGATGCCGCTCTGATCAGTCGCCGCCTTCATCCGGTTAAAGCCGTCCCAGGCGAAGACGGTGCACCAGCCGTTGCGCACGCGTTCGGTCATGTTGCCGCGTTCGTCGTAGCGGTAGCTGGTGCCCGCGGTTGCTCAGCAGCTTGCAGGCGGGTGCCTAAGAGCGTCGTTGGTTGCCAGAGGGTCAATGATGCTGGTCGCCAGATGAAAGGCGGAGATCTCGCGGCCGACGCGACTGTTCGTCTTCACCAAGCGTCCCACCGGGTCATACCTGATTCAATCTAAATCGTGCGACTCGGGCAACATCATCGTCACCATCCTCAGCTAGATTTTTCACAATATCGGCAGGCGCCTTCTTGTTTGCTGCTATTTTTTTTCGAACCAATGAACTGGAATCTTTCGACAAGAAATCAAAAAGATCAACCGGCAGCCTTCTCTTTTCGGCCAAGATTGACCGAACAAGCTCATCCCCTTGAGTAGCCAAAACCTTCATCACTTCATAAGGAATAGTTCTATTTTGCGCCACATCAATTTGATGAGATCTAAAATTAAGGATCAAATCCTCCCAAACATTCAGAGGCGCCTCATCAGCAAACGATCTGGCAATATCCGATTCGTCCTTCGAATTGCACAGCGATATAAATTCATCAGCAGATTTGATCATGGGCTGGCAGGCCGAGCAGAATCAATTCCACCGCCTTAAAACTAAGAATCAAAAGAGGAAAAATTCAAAAAGAAAACCTGAGTATCGTATCGCCTGCCTTTTCTTGAAACCTCCCAAAACTCCGAGGGACTAAAATCTCCCTCTTTAAGAAATTTTTCCAGCATAAATTCCGCATACTCCAAAGCATCATCGGACATACAAAGAAGGAGTTCATTCCCTTTTATCTCAAGGCTATCTTGGCCATCTCTTTTCATTTTTATTCTTGCCGCATCGACGGAATTACTTGAACGCTTAAAACAATCCAGCACCTCCTCACCATTTTTGCCATCAAAAAGATGAAGGATTGCCGATATGAATTCACGAGCCCCTTTTGCGTCAAATCTAATCGCAAGCTCATCCTTGGACAGTGGGCCAAACTTAAAAACAATCATCAGCGCCCTAAGGAAACGCGCACGTTTTTTGCGACCAAAAAATTTCCCAACGGCTGACTTTTATTTATTTTTTGAGAAAACTTCAGAATGAACATGTGGCACATCCGGGAAATTTTGGACTCCATAAAATGCCTGCTAGATTAATTGCCAAGACTCATTCCGAATTGACGAAATCCATCAATCCCGCTAGAGCATTATTTTCAAGAAAACTCAAAATCCAAACTTGGGAAGCGACACTCCGTGAGTTCGTAAAATCCCAACAGCATCATTCAAAAATTTCAGCGGCAACATCGAATCCTCCCCGTAAGAATCAACGATGCCAATTTCCACCACAAAATCGATCAGCTTAAAAAAATCCTGCCGAATATTCATAGGCACCTTTTCATTTAGTTCCAAAGGCCCAGCATCCCCTCGCCCATTCAAAGGCAAAAGAGCCCCTTCCCTCTCCCATTTTCCAAAATCCGATTGACCCATTTTTCTCAAATGAGCCAACAACATCTCAATTGAAATATCTTCAATTCCAAAATGCCGAATAAAAGCCTCCAAGCAATCCGCTCCATAGATCTGCTTTTCAGATGTCGACAAATCAGAAAAATCATCTCCACTCATAAATCACCTCTCAACCTTTAGTCCAAATTTTTTCACCAATGGATTGCATACACAGCAGGGCGGCTTGTTACTTCCATGAACCCCACACACACTATTTCGCCCACGAACATTGGCAACCGAAATTGTTGCGCCCGTTAGATCAATCCCCTTATTAAGAGCGCGAGATATTGCATTAACCTCGGCACACTCTCCGTTGAATTGATTTGGAGGGATTTCCGCCAGAGCGTCTTGAACCTCCTTATTTTGAACGCCCCCTTGATTCCTACCTACAATGACCCGCCCATCCGAGGCCCTTATTACCGCCACAGTATTTGGCCGTTTGTCTGCCGTCAACGATTGAGCTTTATCCGCCAACCGCTGTGCAGGGTTTTTACCGCTAGATGAAAGTCCTAGGGGATCGATCCATTCAACGGCATTCGGCGCATAGGCATGCAAATTCATGCCTCCCTCCAATGCGATCGGGTCGCTGGATGCGAATCTTCCGCTGGCTGGGTCGTAATATCGATAGCGGTTGTAATGCAGCCCCGTTTCCTCATCGAAATACTGCCCCTGGAACCGAATCGGATTCCTGAACCCCGCCCTTCTCCCAGCCTCGCTGATCGCCTCCCGCGCCTCCCCCCAGGCTTTGTACTGCGCCGACCAGGCCACGCTGCCTTCATGGTCCGTCAGCTCCTGCGGCGTTCCCAGGTGATCGCATTGGTAGAACGCCATTTCCCTCCTGTCGAACGCGCGCGGCGCGCTGCGTCCCTCACCGTTCCACAGCGGATCCTGCTCGATGTCGTAGACGCCGCCATTGGCTTCCATCAACGCCTTCGCATCCGTCGTCTCGCTCAACCCCACCGCCTGCGCCTGACGCACCTGCACCAGCGGCACGAACGAACCGGCCTCATGGATGTAATGCACGCTCCAGCCGCGCTCGCCGCCCTCTTCCACCGCTGACTTGCTCTGCGTGCTCTCGAACGCAAGCACGTCCCCATCCCAGCCGAACAGCGTCGTGCTTTCGCCCGAACGCTTGGACAGCCGACGCCCCAGCGCGTCGTAGCTGAAGGTGGTGGTGATGCCGCTCTGGTCGGTCGCCGCCTTCTTGCGGTTGAAGCCATCCCAGGCGAAGACGGTGCGCCAGCCCTTGCGCACGCGTTCGGTCATGTTGCCGTGCTCGTCGTAGCGGTAGCTCGTGCCCGCCTAGCTGCTCAGCAGGTGCTATGCCTGATCAGGGATAAGCAGGTAGCTACGCGCGTACGCCAAAAATTCCGCTCCCATATCAGAATCGAGTCGCTTGAGGAGAAAAAGGTAGAGAGGAATAGGTGTTCGATCTTCTTCTTTATCGGGCTCCCAACCCTCCTCCTCATAGAAGCAACATACAGCACATCGAACCAGCGCAAACAGAAATGGCTGCTCATATTCGAAACGACTGCAAAGTTTCAGCAACTCTATTCTGCTTGATTTTCTTATCTCATTGCTGTCACTGGTACCAAAATTGGTGATTGCTGTCCGTAGATGCCGAACCAGAAGAGTCACCCCATCAGTCGAATCTACTTTTCGTTCAAACCGCCCGTTCTCGATAAACGCGAGCAAGAACTCCGCATACATTTTCATCATTCGACCATAAGAAACCTCAGCGTCCGTCAACTCCTGCTCAAGTTCTTCGAGATCGTTCTCTTCAGCTTCACTGAATGGCGCATTCATTTTTTTACTCCATCACAAATGCCGAGTCTGTCCATTACATGCCCGCAAGAACTACAAAATGGCAGAGCCATTCCATCGTTTCGCACCGTGGTTGACGTAGCGCCGCGAACTACTTTACTGAGTTCCTCAACATTTGACACATTGTGCTGATTGGCAATTCCGCTAAGTGCATCAGGCTCACCACACCACGAATGTGTTTTTGATTGCTGATCTTCCGGCACAGCGTCGTAGAGTTCTTTGACCACCGGATTGTGTACCCCCTTACCGCCGGCCCGTCCGCTGTACCCGACTGCGGGCTCCGCAAGCTCTCCTCCCTCAATCGTGGTCCGAGTACCCTTATTGTTTGGCGTGATACCTTTTTGTCGCGCTAAGCCAAGTGGATCGATCCATTCCACCGGATTGGGAACGAATCCGTGGAGATTGACCCCCCCGACTAATCCGATCGGATCCTTCGAGACGAACCGTCCCGCCTGCGGGTCGTAATACCGATAGCGGTTGTAATGCAGCCCCGTTTCCTCATCGAAATACTGCCCCTGGAACCGAATCGGATTCCTGAACCCCGCCCTTCTCCCAGCCTCGCTGATCGCCTCCCGCGCCTCCCCCCAGGCTTTGTACTGCGCCGACCAGGCCACGCTGCCTTCATGGTCCGTCAGCTCCTGCGGCGTGCCCAGGTGATCGCATTGATAGAACGCCATTTCCTTCCTGTCGAACGCGCGCGGCGCGCTGCGTCCCTCGCCGTTCCACAGCGGATCCTGCTCGATGTCGTAGACGCCGCCATTGGCTTCCATCAGCGCCTTCGCATCCGTCGTCTCGCTCAGCCCTACCGCCTGCGCCTGGCGCACCTGCACCAGCGGCACGAACGAACCGGCCTCATGGATGTAATGCACGCTCCAGCCGCGCTCGCCGCCCTCGTCGATCGCTGACTTGCTCTGCGTGCTCTCGAACGCGAGCACGTCGCCATCCCAGCCGAACAGCGTCGTGCTCTCGCCCGAACGCTTGGACAGCCGACGCCCTAGCGCGTCGTAGCTGAAGGTGGTCGTGATGCCGCTCTGGTCGGTCGCCGCCGTCATGCGGTTGAAGCCGTCCCATACGAAGACGGTGCGCCAGCCGTTGCGCACGCGTTCGGTCATGTTGCCGCGCTCGTCGTAGCGGTAGCTGGTGCCCGCGTAGTTCCTCAGCAGGTTGTCCAGCAGCTTGTTCGCCGGGTGCCTGAGTGGGTCCTCGGCCTTCGATGGGTCGACGATGTTGCCAGCCGGATCGAAGGCGAACACTTCGCGCCCCACCCGGCTGTTGGCTTCCAGCAGACGCCCCACCGGGTCGTAGCGGTAGCTCAGGTTGCCGCGCCGGCTGTCGCCGATGGCCACGAGTTGGCCGGCCTTGTCGTAGCTGTAGCTGCGCTGGATGCCCACTGCCTCGATGGCGCCGGGCCTGGTGCGCGAGATCTGCTGTTCGAGCAGGCGTCCCGCGGGGTCGTACTTCTGGCGCTGGCTCAGCCCATTGCCCTGCTCGCGCGCGACCTCGCGGTGCAGGTCGTCGCGTTCGAAGCCGAGGATGTCCTGGCCGTCGAGCATCAACCCGTGCACATGGCCTGAGCCGTACGTGAGCCACTGGGTCACATGGCCATCAGGCCGCACCGTGGCAATGCGCTGGTTGAGTTCGTCGTAGCGGTGCTGCCAGACTGCCGTGCGCTTGCGCTCCAGGTAGTGGTGGTGCTCGCGCGTCAGGTTGCCGGCCGGGTCGTAGAACCACTGCAGGCGTGCGTCGCTGTTGGTCGCCTCGAACAGGCGGCCGTTGCGGTCGTAGGCGAAGCGTTCGGACTGCCCACCGGCGCGGCGTTCGCTCAAACGGCCCAGCGGGTCGAATTCGAGTTCGGTGCGGTGGCCCGCTTCGACCACTTCAGCCAGCACGCCGGTGGTCTCTTCGTGGATGTACTGCGTGGTCTTGCGGTCGAAGCCGGTCTCCTCCAGCAAGCGACCCACGGGGTCATAGCGGAAGTCGTAGCGGCTGCCGTTCTCGTTGTGCAACTCGGTGAGGCGGCCCAGCAAGTCCCAGTAGTACTTGAGTGAGCGGCCTGCGGCGTCGGTACGGCCAGAGATCAGGCCCGCGCGCGTGTAGCTGTAGCGTGTGGCGCGACCCAGTGCGTCGGTGTGCGTCAGCAGGCGGCCTTCGGCGTCATGCACGAAGTGCTCGCTGGTCCTGTCGGGCTGTTCGATCTCTTCCAGCTGGCCAGCTGCATAGCGATAGCTGGTGGCATTGCCGGCGGCATCGGTGGCCTTGGCCAGGCGGCCGCGTTCATCGTATTCCCAGCGGCTGGTCTTGGCGGAACAGTCGGTGTAGCTGAGCAGTTGGCCCGACGGGGAATAGGCGAGCACCTTGACGCCACCCTTCGCATCGGTGATGCGCACGGACCTGCCGGCCTTGTCGTAGGCGTATTCGGTCTTGTGGCCCAACGGGTCGATCTCTTCCGTCAGGTGGCCCTGCGCGTCGTAGTCGCGCTTCCACACGCCGCCCTCTGCGTCGAGGATGCCCGTCAGCCGATGCTGCCTGTCGTATTCGAAATGCACGCGGCTGCCGTCTGCGCGCGTGTGCGTCTGAAGGTTGCCGTCTTCGTCGTAGGTGTAGTCGTCGGTCGTGCCGTCGGTGTGCACGTGGCGCGTGATGTTCTTCGCCTCGTCGCGGAAGAACCATTCCTGCAGCTTGTCCGGATGGATGATGCGGTAGGTGTAGCCCTGGATGTCGTAGTAGTGCCAGGTCTCGCCGCCCAGCGCATCGGTCACGTAGGTCAGGCGGATGTTCCGGTCCCACTCCAGCTTCAGCGCGAAGCTGCCGTCGTCGGACCACTCGCGCACGGCCTTGGCATCAGGGCCGGTGCCGTCGTACTCGAGGTTCATGCCCCGGCCGGTGCGGTCGGTGTAGCGGGTCACGAGATGATGCGTGTAGCTGTAGCTCCAGCTCGCACCGTCTTCGTCTTGCGCGGCGACGAGATCGCGCTCGGCATCGTGCGTATAAGCCGCCAGCTGGCGCACGACCTGGCCGTCCTTCAGCTCCCACAGCGACTGGACGAGGCCGGTCTGCGCATCGGGTTTCGTGCCCACGTGTGCCATGACGGCTTCGCCGTGCTTGCTGATGATGTCGCTGAGCACGCGCTCGCCCGTTGCCGCAATCACATGGTCGTAGCGCAGGCCGATGGACATGCCGTCTTTTGCCTGCTGCGCCACGAGCCGGAAGTGGGGCTGCTTGCTGTCGACGTGCTCGTAGATTTCGCGCCACTCGCTCTGCTCGCCCTCGGGGAGGGGCTTGCCGAAGTCCAATGCCAGCAGGCTCTCGCTCAGGCGCGAGACGCGGACTTCCTCGATCGGGTCGAAATACGTCTGGCCCACGGCCAAGACCGGATAGGCGTGGCTGCGGCCATCGGCCGCGTGGTACACCAGACTGGGCTGGCCCTGGCGTGCGCCACGCGTCGGCGTGGTGACGTCCACGCGCATGCTGTAGGGAGTGATCCAGCGTGCGCCCAGGCTGCTCCGATCGAAGGCATCGAGGTCGCTGGCGTAGGTGCGCGCCCATTCGATCGGCAGCGGGGCTGCGAGAACGAAGTCGGTGTGAGTGAAGCTCTCGTTGCCGGTGCTGAGGCTGATGGAAGCGCCCTTGCGTGCTGGTGCGGGGCAGTTCTTGCAGCCCCCGGTTCCCTGGGCGTCGGCCTGCTTGTTGATGTGTCCGAGCGGCGTACCGGGATTCTCTTTCTCCGCCTTGGCCCCCGCCTGCGGCGGCACGATCGCCGCGCGCTTGCCCTTCTTGTGCAGCAACGCATCCCGCAGCTTGTGCAGCAGCCACATGATGCTGGCCTGCGCCTCCTTGTCCGCCAGCCTCGACAGCTGCCCCCTCAGCAGCCGCTTGAAGTCCAGCATCTGCGTGATCACGCCGTTGACCCGGCCTGCGATCCCATCCGGCAGCTGGCTCGCCGCCGTCTTGGCCACGTAGTTCGCCGACTGCTTCGAGTAACGCACCGCCGCACCCCACATCCGGTTCCAGGTGCTTTGCGTCTTCGGGTCGTGCACCTTGGTCTCCGCCGCCGCGGGCGTGCCCACCGTGAACAGGTCCTTCTGTCCCAGCACCCGCCGCAGAATGTCCACCAGGTTGTCGATGATCTTGTCGGCAAGATCTGCGCAGTCTTTCAGGATGCCGTCGAGCTTGGCAATGGCTCCCTCGATGAACTTGTCGAGTTCGCCCATGATGGTGGCGTTCAGGTGCCCCACCAGCGTCGTGACGATCGCCTCGCCCAGGTTCGACGCCGCCGTCTTCAGCTCCTGCTTCACCAGGTGCAGCGTGGGCCGCAGGCTCATGCGTGCCGCCGCCATGCTCGGCGGTATCGGGATCAGCCCGATCAGGTTGATGCCCAGGCTCACCCAGTTCAGGAACGCATCGACCCCGTCCTTGGCCTTCTTCTCCACGATGTTGATGATGTCCAGGAACACATCCACCAGCGCCATGATGTTCCCGACGATCGGGATGCTGCCCAGCACCATCGTCAGGCGCTCCAGCGTCACGTAGCCGCCGCTGAAGGAGCGCAGCCAGTCGTCCACCGCCTTGCTTGCCGCGGCGATGTCTTCCTTCACGATCGTGTTCAGTGGCGCTACTGCCGTCTGCGGTTCGCGCTCCGTTGGCGCCTTGCTTCCTTCCGTCCCTGACATTTTCTGGTTTCCCTCAGTTGATGTTCGCGCCTTGGAATTCGAGTTGCTCGAACGTGCTGCCGGTGAAGTCGACGCTGCGCCCTTGCAGCCCTTGTGCATGCACCACGGTGCCGCTGCAGTTCAGCACGCCGACGTCGTTCCAGCTTCCGCCGGCGAAACTGATGTCGTCCCACTGGCACTGCGAGAAGGTGCTGTTGCCGATGCCGCCGCCATCGAAGTTCGCACGCGTGAAGCTGCAGTTGACGAAAGTGCAGCCGGTGATCGAGATGCCGCTGAAGTCGCACTGCGTGAAGCTGCAGCCGGTGAACTGGCAGCCGCTCCAGCCCGCCTGCTTGAAGCTGGTGGCGGTGAAGCTGGTGCCCGTGAAAGTGGTTGCGGCGAACTGGGCGAGTCCCAGGTCGAGTCCCGCATAGGCGAAGCTGTCGGCTTGGCCCACGAGCCCGGCGGGTGCGCCGCCTGCGCCTTTGCGCCACATGTCGTGGGCGACGATGATGATTTGGGAAGACATTCGGAATCCTTGGAGACGTCGCTGGTTCAGCGGGACCAATGCTTCTGGAAGGTTCCGCCACCGCTCTTGCCGATCCGCAGGCAGAGCTCCGCAAGGCCGGGCAAGGCACCGCGATGGCCTTGCGGCTTGCTCTTCGCCTCCCACGAGACGCTGTACTCGTCGGGCCCTTCGACCATGACGAGTTTGTAGTTTTCGAGATGCAGGCCTGAAGACTTTGCATCGTCACAGGCGATAGCAATCGCTTGGACCGCCAAGCCATCCACTTCGATGGTTTTGTTCATCTTTTCCTCCCTTTGCAAAATTGAAAGCACCGGGTCCGGGCACCGTTACCGGCTCCCTTGTTCCCGGAGTATTTCGCCCGTCGCCCTCGAGGCGATGTACATGACTGACCGCCCCAGTTTGCTGGCGTTGCCAAGCCCCTTCTGTCCCGGAGCGAGCTTGGCTGAGAAAACGATTCCGATGGTGTCGGCTCCACCCTCGTCTTCGACGTTTTCCTTCTTCCTGTCGATGACGTGAAGATCGAAGTTGTTCAGGTCTTGCCCGGTCTTCTCGAACAACCTGTACGCGCTGCTCAGGGCAATAACCGCCGACGCATCGAGCCGCAGCTGACCCTGCGGTTCGACTTCGAAGATCGCAGCGCCAGAGAAACCGGAAGGCATGCAGATCTTTGATACGCAGACGCAATTGCAGGCACAACGCCTCAACCGATGTCTTGATAGATACCCCAGCCCGAAACATCGACACCGAAGTCATCCTCGAAGCTCTCTGAAATTACTTCTATCAAGTTGCCAGACGGATCCAGAACCCTCGCGAAATAAGAAGCCGGGGTGCGCGCGAGCATGGTGAACTCGACGCCCTTCTCCTTCAGCCCCTGGCAGAAGCTCGGAAAATTTCTCTCGATAAAGAACTCATAGAGCGCCCTTCCATCTCTTTCATTCTTCTTTCCGGTCGAGTTGAAGTACTTGAAGCAGACCGCCAAGTCCCGGTGCCCCGGTACCCGCAGGACATCCAGCTCCGCATCTCGCTCGTACCCCAGAATGCCTTCATAGAAAGCATTCATTTCCTCGAGCATCCCCTTCTTTCGAAGCATCGGTATATGAATGGTGAATGGCTTCGTCATTTCCCGTATCGTCCTTTTGCCTTGGGTCGAGAGCTTTCCTTTGAGCCGTCCCTCGCAGCCACGGTTGCGCACTGGTTGGCCTTGTATGTCTTTGCACCTGTCCGGCCCAATGCCTTCTTCTCGGCCGCGTAGAACGGGCTACGGTTGGTTGCTCCGTCAATCCCGATATCGATGAATTCGTAACCCTCTGCAGCACGCTGCCTGATCCAGACAGCATTGCCAGCGACCGCCTTCTGCTCCCACTCCTTGCTTCCGAATTCTTCGCGCGATGCACCGGAAGCCTTGGTCACGGAACTCCAATCCTTCTTGATGGTCCTGAATTCGTCGCACGGGAACTTGAGTCGCATTGCCGCAGCATAGGCTTCCACCGCAGCCTGGCCTTCGCCGACGATCACGTATTTCCTCAGTCCCAGCGGGTCGATGAATCCAGCTGGATTAGGCGCGTAGGCCATCGTGTGAATTCCCCCCGCCAGCCCGATGGGATCTTGCGACACAAACCTGCCGCTGCGCGGATCGAAATATCGATAGCGGTTGTAGTGCAGCCCCGTCTCCTCATCCCAGTACTGCCCCTGGAACCGGATCGGATTCCTGAACCCCGCCCTTCTCCCAGTCTCGCTGATCGCCTCCCGCGCCTCTCCCCACGCCTTGTACTGCGCCGACCAGGCCACACTGCCTTCGTGGTCCGTCAGTTCCTGCGGCGTGCCCAGGTGATCGCACTGGTAGAACGCCATCTCCTTCCTTTCGAACGCCCGAGGCACATGCCTCTGCTCGCCGTTCCACAACGGATCCTGCTCGATGTCGTAGACGCCGCCGTTGGCTTCCATCAGCGCCTTCGCATCCGTCGTCTCGCTCAGAGCCATAGCGCTTGATTGCCGGACCTGCACCAGCGGCACGAACGAGTTCGCCTCGTGGATGTAGTGCACGCTCCAGCCGTGCTCGCCGCCATCCTCTATCGCTGACCTGCTCTGCGTACTCTCGAATGCGAGCACGTCTGCATCCCAGCCGAACAATGTCGTGGTCTCGCCCGAACTCTTCGACAGCCGGCGCCCCAGCGCGTCATAGCTGAAGATGGTTGTCTTGCCGTCGGTGGTCGCGCTGCGCATCCGGTTGTAGCCGTCCCACGCGAACACGGTCTTCTCGCCGTTGCAGGCGCGCTCGATCAGATTGCCGCGCTCATCCCATCTGTAGTGAGTTCCCGCATAGTCCTTCAGAAGGTTGTCCATCAACCGCCCGGCCATGCTGCGGCCATCCCCGTCTAGGCGAACGGCAACGCGATTGGTAATGCGACCCGCCGCATGCGGGTCCGGATGCTCGTCGACAGGAGCACCGATATTTCCGGCCGGATCGAATGCGAACGTCTCGCGCCCCAAGCGACTGTTGGCTTCGAGCAGTCGGCCCACCGGATCGTAGCGGTAGCTCAGGTTGCCGCGCCGGCTGTCGCCGATACCCACCAGCTGGCCCGCCTTGTCGTAGCTGTAACGGCGCTGGATGCCGGTGGTCGATTCGATGGCTCTGGGCCTGGTCCGCGAGACCTGCTGTTCGAGCAACCGCCCGGCCGGGTCGTACTTCTGCCGCTGGCTCAGGCCATTGCCCTGCTCCCGCGCAATCTCCCGGTGCAGGTCGTCCCGCTCGAAGCCCAGGATGTCCTGCCCGTCAACCATCAAGCCGTGCACATGGCCGGAGCCGTAGGTCAGCCACTGGGTGACGTGCCCGTCGGGCCGCACGGTGGCGATACGCTGGTTGAGTTCGTCGTAGCGGTGCTGCCAGACTGCCGTGCGCTTGCGCTCCAGGTAGTGGTGGTGTTCGCGGGTCAGGTTGCCGGCCGGGTCGTAGTACCACTGAAGGCGCGCGTCGCTGTTGGTCGCTTCGAGCAGGCGGCCGTTGCGGTCGTAGGCGAAGCGCTCGGACTGCTCGCCGGCTCGGCGTTCGCTCAGGCGGCCCAGCGGATCGAATTCGAGTTCGGTGCGATGGCCTGCTTCGACCACTTCAGCGAGGATGCCAGTCGTCTCTTCATGGACGTACTGCGTGGCCTTGCGGTCGAAGCCGGTCTCCTCCAGCAGGCGGCCCACGGGGTCGTAGCGGAAGTCGTAGCGGCTACCGTTCTCGTTGTGCAGTTCGGTCAGCCGGCCCAGCAGGTCCCAGTAGTACTTGAGTGAGCGGCCTGCGGCGTCGGTTCGGCCGGCGATCAGGCCGGCACGCGTGTAGCTGTAGCGCGTGGCACGGCCAAGCGCATCCGTGTGCTTCAGCAATCTGCCTTCGGCGTCGTGCTCGAACTGCTCGATCGTCTGGTCCGGTTGCACGATTTCCTCGAGCTGGCCGGCGGTGTAGCGATACCTCGTCACCCGCCCCATCGCGTCGATGGTGCCAATCAAGTGCCCACGGCTGTCGTGCTCCCAGCGGCTGGTCTTTCCGGAACAGTCGGTGTAGCTGGCGAGTTGGCCGTTCGAGGCGTATGTGAGCAGCTTCGCCCCACCCTTGGCATCCGTCACGCACACGGGTCGGCCTGCCTTGTCGTAGGCGTACTCTGTCTTATGGCCCAGCGGGTCGACCTCCTCGACGAGATGCCCCTGTGCGTCGTAGTCGCGCTTCCAGACACCGCCTTCGGCGTCGCGCAAACCCGTCTGGCGATTCAGCCGGTCGTACTCGAAATGAATGCGGCTGCCATCGGCCCTGGTGTGCGCCTGCAGGTTTCCGTCGGCATCGTAGGTGTAGTCGTCGGTACTGCCATCCGTGTGCACGTGGCGAGTGACGTTCTTCGCATCGTCGCGGAAGAACCACTCCTGCAGCTTGTCCGGGTGGATGATGCGATAGGTGTAGCCCTCGATGTCATAGTAGAACCATGTCTCGCCGCCCAGCGCGTCGGTCACGTAGGTCAGGCGGATGTTCCGATCCCACTCGAACTTCAACGCGAAACTGCCATCGTCGGACCACTCTCGCACGGCCTTGGCATCGGGGCCGGTGCTGTCGTATTCGAGGTTCGTACCCCGGTCCGTGCGGTCGGTGTAGCGGGTCACGAGGTGATGGCTGTAGGTGTAGCTCCAGCCGGCACCGTTCTCGTCCTGCGCAGCCACTAGGTCGCGTTCATCGTCGTGCGTGTAGGCGGCCAGCTGTCGAACGACCTGGCCGTCCTTCAGCACCCATAGCGACTTGATCAGACCTGTACGCGCATCGGGCTGCGTGCCGACATGCGCCATGACGGCTTCGCCCTGCTTGCTGATGATGTCGCTCAGCACCTGTTCGCCGGTGCCTGCGATCACGTGGTCGTAGCGCAAGCCGATGGAGGCACCATCTCTCGCCTGCAGGGTCACGAGCCGGTAATGGTGGCCGCCTTCGACCAGCTCGTAGATCTCGCGCCAGTTGCTTTGCTCGCCTACGGGCAGCGGCTTGCCGAAGTCCAGGACCAGCAAGGTCTCGCTCAGGCGCGAGACAGTCACTTCCTCTATGCGGTCGAACCAGGTCTGCCCCACCTCCAGCACCGGATAGGCATGGCTGCGGCCATCTGCTGCGTGATAGACCAGACTTGGCTGCCCCTGGCGCTCGCCCTTGACAGGCGTCACCAGTTCCACGCATGTGCTGTAGGCGGTGATCCACCGCGCGCCCAGCATGCCGTGGTCATAGGCATCGAGCTGGCTGCGATAGGTGCGCGCCCATTCGATCGGCAGCGGCGCAACGAGCACGAAGTCGGTGTGCGTGAAGCTCTCGCAGCCGGTGACGAGGCTGATGGATCCTCCCAGTGAGACAGGTGCCGGGCAATTCTTGCATCCGCCGTCTTTCCGACCGGGCGCCTGCTTGTTGATGTGCCCGAGCGGCGTACCGGGATTCTCTTTCTCCGCCTTGGCCCCCGCCTGCGGCGGCACGATCGCCGCGCGTTTGCCCTTCTTGTGCAGCAACGCATCCCGCAGCTTGTACAGCAGCCACATGATGCTGGCCTGCGCCTCCTTGTCCGCCAGCCTCGACAGCTGCCCCCTCAGCAGCCGCTTGAAGTCCAGCATCTGCGTGATCACACCGTTGACCCGGCCTGCGATCCCATCTGGCAGCTGGCTCGCCGCCGTCTTGGCCACGTAGTTTGCCGATTGCTTCGAGTAGCGCACCGCCGCGCCCCACATCCGGTTCCACGTGCTTTGCGTCTTGGGGTCGTGCACCTTCGTTTCCGCCGCCGCTGGCGTGCCCACCGTGAACAGGTCCTTCTGCCCGAGCACCCGCCGCAGGATGTCCACCAGGTTGTCGATGATCTTGTCGGCAAGATCTGCGCAGTCCTTCAGGATGCCGTCGAGCTTGGCAATGGCTCCCTCGATGAACTTGTCGAGTTCGCCCATGATGGTGGCGTTCAGGTGCCCCACCAGCGTCGTGACGATCGCCTCGCCCAGGTTCGACGCCGCCGTCTTCAGCTCCTGCTTCACCAGGTGCAGCGTGGGCCGCAGGCTCATGCGTGCCGCCGCCATGCTCGGCGGTATCGGGATCAGCCCGATCAGGTTGATGCCCAGGCTCACCCAGTTCAGGAACGCATCGACCCCGTCCTTGGCCTTCTTCTCCACGATGTTGATGATGTCCAGGAACACATCCACCAGCGCCATGATGTTCCCGACGATCGGGATGCTGCCCAGCACCATCGTCAGGCGCTCCAGCGTCACGTAGCCGCCGCTGAAGGAGCGCAGCCAGTCGTCCACCGCCTTGCTTGCCGCGGCGATGTCTTCCTTCACGATCGTGTTCAGTGGCGCTACTGCCGTTTGCGGTTCTCTTTCCGCCGCCTGCGGCTTCGCGCCTGCTTCCTGTTCTGCCATCTTTTTCTTGTTCTCTTAGCGCTTGTGCTTCGGATTGATGAAGTGAGTGCGGCGCGCCGCGCGCGGGTCAGCCCATGAAGCCAGGCGTTCGGCCTGTGGCCACGGGACTGGCGGCAGCAGTTGCAATGCCCTGCTTGATGCCACCGGAAGCCACGCCGCTCATCACGCCGGTGATCGGCACGCCCATCGGCCCGAGCTTGGCCCCCGCTGCCTGGATCGCCATGCCTGTCGCGGCCTGGCTCGCCTGGCCCAGCAGCGCCTTGGCGCCGCCCTGCTGGATGGCCTGCGCCGCACCCACGGCCTGTTGCGCGATGCCGGCCGCCTGTGTGACCTGGCCCAATGCGCTCGCAGCCTTGCTGCCCATGCCTGCGACGCCGGCGAGCGCTCCTGCAGCACCGCCGGCCGCGCCGGTCATGCCTGCGAAGCCGCCGGCCAGACCCGAGAATCCGGATACGCCGCCTCCGGCGCCTTCGGAGCCGCCGCCAGTCGCGCCCTTCGCCTTCCAGTCCTCGGGCGTGCCGTAGTAGCTGCCCTCGTCCCATGGGTCGCGTGGGTCCTTGCCGAACGTGACCTTGGCAGAGCCGATGGGAAGGCCCGATACCGTCGCGAAGCCGTTGCGGTCGAAGGTGCCGGCATGCGTGCCGCCTTCCGAATCGACCACGGTGAAGTCGCCTTGCGCCACGCCCTGCCGCTTTTCTCCGCTCGGCTTGATGTACTGGTGATACAGATCGAGCTGGCCCTTGGGCACCTGCGGCGGATTGGGCAGCGCAGGCTTGCCCTCGCTGGCCGGCCCGACCAGACTGTGCACCGCGGCGTGCTCGCGCCAGGTACCGGAGGTGCCGTGCTCGATACCGCCCGAGCTCCAGCGGCTGTAGCTGGAGCCGCCGTTGATCACCACCTCTTCCTTCGCCTGGATGGTGATCTTGTTGGCGGTCTGCGTGATGTTGAGCTTGGCCAGCACGTTGACGCTGTCCTTCAGCGCCTTGATGTCGATGTCGGCGCTGGCCGCCACCAGCCGCATGCCGGCCTTGGCGGCGAACAGGCGGATCGCGCTCTGCACGCTCACCAACAGGCTCTTGCCCGCACTCACGCTGGTGTGGCCGCCGCTGGTGAGCGCGGTGTGCTCGCTGCTCACGATGTGAGTGGAACCTTGCGCCACGGTCTGCAGGCCGCGGGCGCTGGCCAGCGTCAGGTGCGGCTCCTGGAACTCGGGGAAGTCGCCCTGCTCACGGTTGCCGCCCTGACCCCTGATGGCGTCGTTCTGCGCCTTGAGGATCTCCGTGACCTCGTCCTGGTCGCCGGCGTCGTGCGCCTGCGCACCCCGTGCCACTTCGCTCAGGCCTTCGTGCATGTCCCGCGCCTGCGTGAGGCGGCCCACGGTCTCGCCCATGTCCGTCATGTGCGCCTGCGCGTTGGCCCGCGCCTCGGTGGTCACCAGCAATCCTTTGGCCGATCTCACCGCCCCATGCCCATCGGTACGCAGCTCGAAGCCCTGCCCTCGTGGCTCCTTGCGCCCGGCCGTGTCCTCGATGCGCCCGATGTGCCCAACGCTCAACTGGCTGGCCTGGTGATCGCTGCGCAGCTGCGCCTGGATCTTCCCTGCCGTATCGTCGAGCACGATGTGGTTGCCTCGGCCCCCGCCCAACTCGCGGCTGCGGATGCCCGACAGGTGCTTCTGCCCGGGCAGCTCCCACGCGGGCATGGTGTCGGCGTTGTGCACGCAGCCGGTGACGATCGGGTAGTCGGGGTCGCCGTTGAGGAAGTCGACGATGACCTCCATGCCGATGCGCGGCACGCTGGTCATGCCGAAGGTGGCGCCGGCCCACGCGGTGGACACGCGCACCCAGCAGCTGGAGTTCTCGTTGTCCTGGCCGATGCGGTCCCAGTGGAACTGCACCTTGATGCGCCCGTACTGGTCGGTCCAGATCTCCTCGCCCGCTGGACCCACCACCTTGGCCGTCTGCGGGCCGCGTGTGCGCGGCCTGGGGGTGGTGCGCTGCGGGCGCCACGCGTAGCTGGTGGGCTGCGCGTCGAAGGCGAAGCGCTGCACAGAGCCTTCGGTGCCGCCGGCGCCTTCGCTGGCCTGCAGGTTCTCCTGCAGGTGGTAGCTCACGCCCACGAGCAGGTACTGCTGGTTCTGGTCGGCCTTGGGGTGGCCAGTCAGCCGCAGGGTATGGCCGGTGGCCAGCTCGCGCAGGTTGGATCTGCCGGTGACGCGGTTGCGCTGGCTGAGCTGTTCTTCGTTGCGGATGCGCGCATAGGTCTCGCCGTCGCCGTGCTGCACGAAGCCGCCCGGCCATTCGTACTGTTCGTAGGCGTCGTGGTCGTGCCCGGGCGGCATCTGCCGCAGGTGCGACAGCTCGGCCTTGGGCTTCTCGAAGTCGTAGTCGTCGTTGTAGTGATGGCCGGGTCGCACCTCTTCGGCGATCTCCCATGCGTAGATGCGCTCGCGCTGGCCCATGCCGGACTTCTCCAGCGGGTGGTAGCGCACCTCTTCCCCGCCGGGCAGCGGGTTGTGCGAGTTCGCGATGTCGTCTGCGAACACGAGCACGTGCTGCGACGCTTCGTGCCTGAAGTGGAAGTAGATGCCTTCGAGCTCGCACAGGCGCGAGACGAAGTTGAAGTCGCTCTCGTGGTACTGCACGCAGTAGTCCCAGCGCCGGTAGTCGCCGCGCGTGAGCTTCTTCTCGATGGGGTAGCCGTAGCTGCCGAGCACTTCCATCAGGATGTCGGGCACGCTCTTGCCCTGGAAGATGCGGAAGTCGCTGCGCCGCGTGGCCAGCCACAACCAGGGACGCAATTGCAGGCGGTAGAAGGAATGGCGCGCGTCTTCTTGCTGCAGGCCGAACCGGGTGGCGATGCCGCCGAGGTAGCGCACGCCGCCCTCGGTTTCCACCGCCACGGTGGCCGCCTTGCCCAGCAGTGTCTTGGGGTCGATGCCGTTACTGCTGCCCAGCAACTCGATGTCGAACGCGTAGAGCTGGCTCAGTGCCTCGCGGCCCACCAATTGGCGAAATTGCAACGCCTCGCCCAGCGGCGTCTGGATGCTGACGCGGCGGCTCATTGCGCCGCTGCATCTGGCCAATAAGCCAAATTACTCAATTGCAATAAAACGAATAAGAATATTGTTTTAAAAATGAGCGCCATGCTCACCTCCCCGTGAATTACCTTTCCAATTATTCTAAATGGTCAATTTGCGTAAGACCCAATGCAAAAAATGGAGATGCGGCCGACCGACAGCGCAGCCCAATCAAAGGCCTTACTGGCGATCGGCAACTCGAACGGGTTATTGCAGACCCGTGCGGAATAGCAAAAATCCCATGCTCCCGGGATCAGCCCCGCAATTCATCCCCGCAAGAAATCCAACGGCTCATGCCGCCTTGCGCGCCGTCAGCCACTGCGCGGGCGTCAACGCTGACGCCACCACTCGCACCTCGCCGATGTTGCCGAAGAAGCCGTCGGCGCGAGCACCGTCCCATGAGCCGCCGCCCACCACCCACGGCGAGGTGGCCGAGAGCGTGGCCAGGCCCGGGATGGCCGACGCATTGCGCAGCACTGGCGCGCCTTCGACGTACATCGTGGTGTCGTGCGACACCGGGTCGTTCACGATCGCGACGTGCACCCAGCGGTCGGCAATCACTTCGCCCGACCAATTGGCCTTGGGCGCGCGCGTGCCGGCCGGGCTCGGCACCACTTCCCACTGCACCTCGCGCAAGCTCGAAATGGCGAACAGCATCGGCGGGGACTCCGGGTCGCCACCCGAGTAGCCGGCCAGATCGCCGCGGCGACCGTCGCGCGTCATGATGTTCATCCACGCCTGGTTGCCGCTGGTCCAGCTCTTGTCGATCTTGATGAAGGCCTCGACCGTGTAGCCGTTCTCCAGCGTCTGCGCGTTGATCGGCGCCGCCGCGTCGGTGAGGAAGTAGCTCAGCCGCGGCGTGTTCTTGTTGGTGTTGAGGAAGCGCACCGAGCCCGGCGCCGCCGACAGGTAGTGGCGGTCGTCGGTCCACACGATGTCGCCATCGGCGGCGCCGACGATGCCGCCCTGGTTCAGCGCATCGCGGTGCAGCGGGTTGTTGCCCGTGACGTCCGCAACGACGGTGCCCGGCAGCACCGGCTGGTTGACCGCGCCGCCAAAGAAGCGCCAGTGCGCCAGCGTGTTCGGGACCTTCGGGTAGTCGTCCGAATTCGCGGCGGGCCGCTGCTCGACCGTCGCCGGGTCCTTGTAGTTGGCAAGGATCATCGCCCGGGCCTGGTCTACCAGGGAACTGTCGATGGTGGCGCTGCCGGTGCCGAAGCTCTTGTTGAACCCGGCGAAGCGCTGCGCGAAGTCCACATCGATGACGAAGGCCTCGTTGGGGGTGGTGAGCACGGCCTGGTCGAAGGTATTCAGGGTGTCGGCCGGTTTCTGCGGCACCCAAGGCGAGAACGACAGCACCTTGATCTGCTTGTTCGTCAGGTCGAACTCGTAGAGGCGCATCAGGCCGTTGCCGCCTTGGTAGGCCATCTGGTAGTCGACCACCATCTCCTCGACCTTGTGGCCGAAGTCGTTGGTCTTCGTGAGGTGCGCGGCGCCATGATGGTGGCCGTTGAGCGTCATGAAGATCTGGTCGTTGTCGCGGATCAGCTTCTCCCAGAGCATCTTGCCGTAGTCGGTTTCGAGCGGGCTCTTGCCGTCGGCGTCGATATTGAGCAACTGGTGGTTCACCAGAATGACGGGCAACGTCGGGTTCTTCGCAATCACTTGGCGAGCCCAGGCAATGCCCGCGGCGGAGATGCGCCACGACAGCGACAGCACCATGAACTTCTGGCCCTGCGCCTCGAACACGTGGTATTCGTGAAAGCCACTCGGGTCGCGCGCGCCGAAGGTGGCCTGCTTCTTCGCACGCTCGGGGCCGAACCACTGGATGTAAGGCTCCTTGGTGGGATCGCGGTCGGCATCGGTGCCGCCGACGGGGTCGACGCTGTAGTCGAAATCCTTCAGCACGTCGTGGTTGCCGGCGAGCACGCTGTAGGGCAGCTTCGCGTCTTCGAGCACCTTCATGGCGGCATCGGCCACCTTCCACTGGTCGGGCTTGCCGACCTGGTCGACCACGTCGCCGAGATGGATGGTGAACGGGATGTTCAACGCCTTGGCGTTGGCCGCGATCCATTTCGTCTGCGCGGCGAAAGGTGCGCTGCCGAAGCGCTTGTCGTACTGGTCGCTCTCGGCGGCGGTGGCGTAGCGCGCATAGAACTGCGTGTCGGGCATCACGGCGAGCGCGAAGCTGGAGATCTTGGCAGCGGCGGCCGGCGGTGCCGGCGTGGGTGCCGGTGTCGGCGTAGGTGCTGGTGCCGGCGTGGTTGCTGGCGCAGGCAGTGGACCGAAGGCGGGTGAACCGCCGCCGCCACCACCGCAGGCGGCAAGCAAGGCACTGCTGCCGCCGACCGTCAGCAGCGATGCACCCAGCTTGAGCACCTGGCGGCGCGGTGGGGTGCTGTGGTTGTCACCGCCATTCGATGGGGAATTGCTCGGTTCGGCAGGCGCGGCAATGCGCGGCGCGCGGGCGCCGCGCGAATCGTCGGAAACGGACATGGGAAATGAGGAGAAATTGCGAAGCGCGCAGCGTAGGAGGCTGCGATGACACGGGCATGCAAGGCTCGTGTCACTTCGGTGCACCGGTTCGCCTTCAGGCGTTGCGCGCTCGCTCCATCCGATCCAGCTTCATCACCCGCCACGCGCACAGGCTGCCGAGCACCGCCAGCAGCGCCGCCGCGGTGAACATCGTGCGGTAGCCGAAAGCCTGCGCGGCCGCGCCGCCAAGCAGCACACCCAGCACGCCGCCAAAGCCATAGCCGATCACCGTGAACAGCGCCTGGCCACGTCCGCGCAGATGGCCGGGAAAACGGCGCGACACCACCGCGATGCAGGTCGTGTGGTGCGCCGCGAAGCTCAGCGCATGCAGCCACTGCGCCACGACGAGCGCCGCGATCCAGCCGCCGAGCCCTGCTGTCAAACCCAGCCGCGCCACGGCCGCGATGCCGCACACCAGCATCCAGCGCGGCATCGGCATCAGGCCGATGAGCCGGCCCTGCAGGAAGAACCAGACGATCTCCGCCACCACCGACAGCGCCCACAGCAGGCCGATGGTGCTCTTGCCGTAGCCGATCGAATCGAGATACAGCGAGAAGAACGCGTACACCGAGAAGTGCGACATCACCTGAAAGAACAGCGCCGCGAAGAACCATCGCACCGCCGGGTTGCGCAGCACAGGCCCGATGGGCGCTCTCACCGCATCGTGGGCGGCGGGCGGCTCGCGCACGTCCGGCAGCTTCATCGTCGCGAGCAGCACGATGGCCAGCGTGCCGGCCGCCCAGGCCGGAAAGTGCTTCATGCCGAAGCGCTCGAACCACTCGCCCGCCACGAACACCGTGAGCAGGAAGCCGGCCGAGCCGCACAGCCGGATGCGGCCGTAGCGCCCCCAGTCGCCGGCCACCAGCTGCGCCATTGCGGCCTCGGTGAGCGACATCATCGAACTGGTGTGGGTAAACATCACGAGCAGCACCAGCGCGAGCCACCAGGCGCCGCCGTGCCACCACAGCCCGAAGGAACTGAGCAGCGCCACCGCCGCGCTGAAGCGCAGCAGCTTGACGCGCTGCCCCGTGTGGTCGCTGAGCGCGCCCCATGCGTACGGCGCAAACACCCGCGTGATCGACTGCACCGACGCCAGCAGGCTGATGGTGAAGATCGGAAGCCCCAGGTCCTTGAGCCAGAGTGGCAGGTAGGGATTGAAGAAGCCGATGTGCGCGAAATAGCTGGCCGACAGACCAGCGAACGCCAGCAGGTGGCCGCGCCCGGCGGCCACTGGTGGCGGGGCGGACACTACAGGAAGGACGCCTGGGGCGACGTGGCTTCTGGAGCCTGCTGTACATCGCCGCACTGCGCGCGGTTGCGCAGCACGTGATCCATGACCACTAGCGCCAGCAGCGACTCGGCGATAGGCGTCGCGCGGATGCCGACGCACGGGTCATGGCGGCCCTTGGTGACGACCTCGACGGGGTTGTTGTGGATGTCGATGGACTGGCGCGGGCTGATGATCGAGCTGGTCGGCTTGATCGCGATGCTCACCTCGAGGTCCTGTCCCGAGCTGATGCCGCCCAGGATGCCGCCCGCGTTGTTGCTCAGGAAGCCGGTGGGCGTGATCGAGTCGCCGTGCGTGGTGCCGCGCTGCGTGATGCTGTCCCAGCCCGCACCGATCTCCACCGCCTTCACCGCGTTGAGGCCCATCATGGCGTAGGCGATTTCGGCGTCGAGCTTGTCGTACAGCGGTTCGCCCAGCCCGACGGGCACCTTGGTGGCGGTGACGCGGATGCGCGCGCCGCACGAATCGCCGGCCTTGCGCAGGCGGTCCATGTAATCCTCAAGCGCGCTCACATCGGCAACGGGGGCGAAGAAGGGGTTGTTGGGCACGTGGTCCCAGCTCTCGAATGGAATGGCGATTTCGCCGATCTGCGTCATGCAGCCCCGGAACACCATGCCGTACTTCTCGGCCAGCCACTTCTTGGCAACCGCACCGGCCGCCACCGTGGGGGCCGTGAGCCGCGCCGAGGAACGCCCGCCACCGCGCGGGTCGCGGATGCCGTACTTCTTCCAGTAAGTGAAGTCGGCATGGCCGGGGCGGAATTGCTGGGCGATCTGCCCGTAGTCCTTGCTGCGCTGGTCGGTGTTCTGGATCAGCAGCGCGATGGGGGTGCCGGTCGTCTTGCCCTCGTAGACACCGGACAGGATCTGCACCGCGTCGGGTTCTGCGCGCTGCGTGACGTGGCGGCTGGTGCCAGGGCGGCGACGGTCCAGGTCGGCCTGGATGTCGGCCTCGCTGAGTGCCATGCCGGGGGGGCAGCCGTCGATGACGCAGCCGATGGCCGGGCCATGCGACTCGCCGAAATTGGTGACCGCGAAGAGTGTTCCGAAGGTGTTGCCGCTCATGGTCGGGATTATCCCCACAAAGCGGCCGCCCCTCAGTCGGTCGTGTTTTCCAGGCGCTTGGTCAGCGCGCCCACCTGCAGCTCGATGGAGAACAGCCGTTCGTTCAGCACGGCCGTCTGAAGCCGGATCGCCTCGATGATGGCCTTGGTCTGCGGGTCGGAGGTGTTGTCGCAGAGTTCGGCCAGGTCGTGCAGCTTCTTGCGCAGTTCGTTGCTCATGGGAGGCTCCGGTGATTCATCGCGTCGTGGAAGCCCCAGTATGGGGTTTCGTCAGCGCTGCGGCAATGCGGCGCCACCCGGGGCTTCGGGTGCACACGCTTCACGATGGCGGCAGCAGCCAGCCTTCGAGCTTGGCGAGAGCGCCGGTCCAACCGTGGGTGTGGCTGTCGCGCGCGGCCTCGTCGAAGAACTGTTCGTGCAGCAACACCAGTTCGCAGCCCTCGGCATCGGGTTCGATGCGCACGGTGACGCGCGACTCGCGCTCGGGCGTGCTGCGCCATGCCCAGCTGAAGACCAGCTTGCGATGGGGCACCACCTCGAGGTAGGTGCCGCTCACGTCGTGCGTTTCACCGTCGGCCGCCAGCATGGCCACGCGGAAGCGGCCGCCCACGCGCAGGTCGACCTCGGCGATGGGGACCGAGACGATCTCCGCGGGCCCGAACCAGCGCTTCAGCGCTTGCGGGTCGGTCCACGCGCGCCAGACTTTGTCGGGCGCGACGCGGTAGTGCCGGCGGAGCGTGAGCGAGGGGCGTTCGGCGGCGTCTCGGGCGGAAGGGTTCTCCATTCGGTCTCCTCCTGGTGATAGAGAAAGCGCGCCAGTGCATCGAGGCGCCCGGTCCAGAATTTCTCGTAGCGCGACAACCACACAGCAGCCTCCTGCATGGGCAGGGGCGACAGCGCGCAGCGCACGATGCGGCCCTCCTTCGTGCGCGAGATGAGGCCGGCCTCTTCGAGCACGCGCAGGTGCTTCATGAAGCCGGTGAGCGACATGCCGTGCGGCTCGGCCAGTTCGGTCACGCTGAGGCTGCGTTCGCCCAGGGTTTCGAGCACCGCGCGGCGCGTGGAATCGGAGAGCGCGGCGAAGACCGCGTCGAGGGTGCCGGCGTCCGGGAGGGCGATTGAGTGAACCATACGGTTGAGTATCTGGAGGGCCCATGGCCTCGTCAAGCCGTGTTTCAACGACGTGCGTGGCAAGCTCCGACACGTTGCCGCCGCTCACCTTCCCCGGGGCCATATGCTCGACCTCACAACGCCAACACCCGCCAAAGGAGAACCATCGATGCCCGACCTGCACCAGCTGTACCCCCCGATCGAACCCTACGAAACCGGCATGCTCGACGTGGGCGACGGCCACCGCATCCGCTACGAACGCGTGGGCACGCCCGGCGCCAAGCCGGCGGTCTTCCTGCATGGCGGGCCCGGCGGCGGCATCTCGCCCGAGCACCGGCGGCTGTTCGATCCGGCGCGCTACGACCTGATGCTGTTCGACCAGCGCGGCTGCGGCCAGTCGCAGCCGCACGCCGGCCTGGAGGCCAACACCACCTGGCATCTGGTGGCCGACATCGAGCGCCTGCGCGAGCGCGTGGGCGTCGATCGCTGGCTGGTGTTCGGCGGCTCGTGGGGCTCCACGCTCGCCCTCGCCTATGCGCAGAAGCACCCCGAGCGCGTGAGCGAACTGGTGCTGCGCGGCATCTACACCGTGACCCGCGCCGAGCTGCAGTGGTACTACCAGTTCGGCGTGTCGGAGATGTTCCCCGACAAGTGGGAGAAGTTCCAGGCGCCCATTCCCGAGGCCGAACGCGGCGACATGATCGCGGCCTACCGCAAGCGCCTGACCGGCGACGATCCGGTGGCGCGCATCGAGGCGGCTCGCGCCTGGAGCGTGTGGGAGGGCGAGACCATCACCCTGCTGCCGAACCCCGCGCTCGCCGAGACGCATGCCGACGATCATTTCGCGCTGGCCTTCGCGCGGCTGGAGAACCACTACTTCGTGCACGACGCCTGGCTCGAAGACGGCCAGCTGCTGCGCGACGCGCACAAGCTGCACGGCATCCCCGGCGTGATCGTGCACGGCCGCTACGACATGCCCTGCCCCGCGCGCTACGCCTGGGCGCTCCACAAGGCCTGGCCCGAGGCCGAGTTCCACCTGATCGAGGGCGCGGGGCATGCCTACTCGGAGCCCGGCATCCTCGACCGGCTGCTGCGCGCGACCGACAGTTTCGCAGGCCGCTGAATCGCGCCTGGCCGGCCCGACCTGGGAACGCTTTATGCGTGTTGCACCGCAACACCCATCACCTGCGAAGGAGCGCCCCATGCCGGACCGTACCGCCACCCAGTTCTCCCATGTGAAGCCCGGTGACACCGAGTTCGTATCGGGTGGTTTGCGTGACTTTTTTCTCTATCGCGACCTGGGTATTGCCGAAGCCACCAACGGCAAGGTAATCGCGCATCTGGTCAAGGCCAACATGGCACCGGAAACGGGCACGGGCTGGCACCGCCATGAGGCGGACTTCCAGATCGTGATCATGGTCAAGGGCTGGGCCCGCTTCATGTACGAGGACAAGGAAACGCTGGTCGAAGCCGGCGACGTGGTGCACCAGCGGCCAGGCATCCGGCACTTCCTGTTCGACTACTCGCCCGACATGGAGTACCTGGAAATCGTCTCGCCGGCGGACTTCAAGAGCGTCGACGTGGAGCCGGTGTGCGAGATTCCGCCGCCGACGCCCTGGAAGTAGAGCCGCACGGCTACCGGCAGGCGGCTTATACGCCGAACAACCTGTCTACAACCTGACCTCGCACGTAAAGACGGCGGGCTGTCTCCTCGGCCAAACATCGGGCGAGGAAAGCGTCAAACAAGAGTGATTCGCAGTCAGAATCCCGGCCGACGCTTTTGTTTGCGTCCTCCCGAAGGTTCCACGATGACTCCCCCCACCCGCCCGATGCGTCGCCGCACGCCCATCGCACTGGCCCTGCTCGGCCTGTGCGCTTCCTCCCTTCCCTCGGCGTTCGCTCAACAGGTCGCGCAGCCCGCCGCGTCCTCGCCCGCCCCCCAGCCCTCGCCCGCTGCCGGCACCTCCGTGCCCACCACGCTGCGCGAAGTGCAGGTCCAGGATGCGCAGGACAAGACCGGCTTCGGTGCCAACCCCGCCTCGCTCAACCGCCTGCCGGCCGACCTGCGCGATGCGCCGCAGTCCGTCACCGTCATCAACCAGGCCGTGATGCAGTCGCAAGGCGCCACCTCGCTCGCGAGCGCGCTGCGCAACGTGCCGGGCCTGACCATCGGCGGCGCCGAGGGCGGGCAGATCGGCACCAACATCAACCTCAACGGCTTCTCGGCGCGCACCGACGTCTACCTCGACGGCGCCCGCGACCGCGCCCAGTACTACCGCGACACCTTCGCGCTCGAATCGGTCGAGGTGCTGATGGGCCCCTCGTCGATGCTGTTCGGCCGCGGCTCCACCGGCGGCGTGATCAACCAGGTCACGAAGAAGCCTTCGCTCACGCCCGCGGGCGAGGTCTCGGTGTCGGCCAGCACGACGGGCCTCGTGCGTTCGACGATCGACGTCAACCGCCCGCTGTCCGACACCTCGGCCTTCCGCATCGCGGCCATGGGCCAGCAGGGCGACGCCAGCACGCGCGAACAGACGAAGCTGAAGGACTTCGGCCTCGACGCCTCGCTGAAATTCGGCATCAACACGCCGACGCAGGTCACGCTCTCGGCGCTGGTGCAGCACAACCGCGACCAGCCCGACTACGGCGTGCCGCCGCTCAACGGCCGCCCGGCCAAGGTCGACCGCGACACGGCCTACGGCTTCAGCGACGACCGCACGATCTCCGACATCCAGGCCTTCAGCGCCGTGGTCCAGCACAAGCTCACGCCCGACACGTCGATCCGCAACCAGACGCAGTACAACGACGTGACCACCGACGCGCGCGAGACCGCGCCGCAGGGCATCGGCACGCTGTCGACCAAGGGCGTGTTCACGCCGCTGTCCACCGGCACCACGGCCGCGCCCGCGGCCGCGTTCTCGTCGCTGCCGCTGAGCAGCCTGTGGGTGCGCCAGCAAAGCCATGACCGCACGATCCACGACAAGTCGCTGTTCAACCTGACCGAGCTCAACACGAAGTTCACCACCGGCTCGGTCAAGCACACCCTGCTCGCGGGCCTGGAACTGGGCCACGACACCTACGACAACCAGACCTACTACCGCAACGGCACCTGCAACGGCGTGGCGCTGAATCCGGCGGGCGGCACCAGCGGCTACGCGACATGCTCGCCGCTGCTCGCGCCGTACCAGGGCAACACGCCGAGCACCGCGCCCACCCTGGCCGGCAACCTCGCCACAGCCAGCGCCACCACAGTGGCCGGCTACGTCAACGACACCATCGAGCTGAGCCCCCAATGGAAACTGGTGGCCGGCGTGCGGCAGGACCACTACCGCGCAAGCGTCTACAACAGCATCCCGACCGCGACCACGCTCGCCAGCGAAAGCCAGACCGTCGACTTCACCAGCGTGCGCGCCGGCGCGATCTGGCAGCCCACGCCCTCGCAGTCGTACTACGTGTCGTACAGCACCTCGTTCAACCCCTCGCTCGAACAGCTCGTCGCCACCACGGGTGCCACGCAGCCGCTGCCGCCGCAGAAGAACAAGGCCTACGAACTCGGCGGCAAGTGGGACCTGAACGACGGCAACCTCTCGCTGACCGCGGCCGCCTTCCAGATCACCCAGACCAACGCGCGTTCGCAGAACAGCGACGGCACCTACAGCGCGACCGGCACGGTGCGCGTGAACGGCGCGCGCGCCGGTGTCGCGGGCCGGGTGACCGACAAGCTGCAGCTGTTCGGCGCCTACACGCACCTGGACGCCACCATCGTCAACGGCATCGCGCCCGGCACGCTCGGCAAGACGCCCGCCAACACGCCGAAGGACGCGGCCAGCCTGTGGGCCACCTACGCCATCACGCCTGAATGGGAGATCGGCGGCGGCACCACCTACAGCGCGAAGCGCTTCGCGAACAACACCAACCTCGTGCAGGTCGGCGGCTACGCGCGCCTCGACGCGATGGTGGCTTACCATCAGCCCAAGTACGACATCCGGCTGAACCTGTTCAACCTGGCCAACCGCCACTACTACGACGCGCTGATCCCCTCCGACGGCGGCCGTGCGGTGCCGGGCTCGGGCCGCGCCGCCACGCTGTCGCTCACCTACCGCCTTTGAGGCCCTGAAGAAGAAAACGATTCGCCATGCTGGTCTGCATTCCCGGCGTCCTGGACCGCGAAGCGCTCGCGGCAGTTCGAGCGCGCCTCGACGCGGCCGGCGATGCGTGGGTCGACGGCCGCGTCACCGCGGGCCACCAGGGCGCGCCGGTCAAGTTCAACCAGCAGATCGACGAAGGCTCGGCGGTGGCGCACGAATGCCAGTCCATCGTGGCGAGCGCGCTCGAACGCCACCCGACCTTCATCAGCGCGGCACTGCCGAACCTGCTGTACCCGCCGATGTTCAACCGCTACAGCGAAGGCATGCGCTTCGGCCTGCATGTGGACGGCGGCGTGCGCATCGACCCGCGCACCGGCCGCAAGCTGCGCACCGACCTGTCGGCCACGCTGTTCTTGTCGGACGCCGACAGCTACGACGGCGGCGAGCTGCAGATGGAAGACACGCACGGCATGCAGACCGTGAAGCTCGCGGCCGGCGACATGGTGCTCTACCCCGCCACCAGCCTGCATCAGGTAACGCCCATCACGCGCGGCGTGCGCGTCGCGTGTTTCTTCTGGGTGCAGAGCCTCGTGCGCGACGCGGGCGACCGCGCGCTGCTGTTCGACATGGACAACGCGATCCAGCGGCTCAACCAGAGCGGCGCCGACGAATCGGCGCGCCGCACGCTCGTAGGCACGTACCACAACCTGCTTAGAAAGTGGAGCGACACCTAGTTCTTTAAACTCTCCCGGCTCACCAGACATACAACAACCGAGGAGAGAGAACTTGCGTATTCAAACCACCCGCCTGACGGCCGGCGTACTGCTCGCGTGCGCCGCTTTCGTGGCCCACACCGGCCACGCCGCATCGCCGACCAGCACCACCCCGGCCACCCCCGCTTCGACCGCCAGTTCACTGGAAGCCGAGCAGGACGCCGCCTTCAAGGCGGCCAAGGCCGTGCAGAAGGTCGGCCCCGCCGACATCGTGCTGCGCGACCAGGCCCACCTTCAGCTGCCCGCGGGCTATGTGTGGGTGCCTACGCCCGCCGCCGCGCAGTTGATGCGCAGCATGGGCAACCGCACCGACGACACCTTCGTCGGCGCGATCTTCCCCGCCGACGACGCCGACTGGATGGCCGTCGTGAAGTTCGTGAAAGAGGGCTACATCAAGGACGACGACGCGAAGGACTGGAACGCCGACGACCTGCTCAAGAGCCTGAAGGAAGGCACCGAAGCCGCGAACGAGGAGCGCGCCAAGCGCGGCATCCCCGCCATCGAGGTGACGGGCTGGGCGCAGAAGCCGCAGTACGAAGCCGCATCGCACCGCCTCGTGTGGTCGGCCCTGTCCCAGCGCAAGGGCAGCACCGACGGCAGCCAGGGCGTCAACTACAACACCTACGCGCTGGGCCGCGACGGCTACCTGAGCCTGAACCTCATCACCAACGCCAAGGACCTCGACAAGTACAAGCCCGACGCCAGCAAGCTGCTGGCTGCGATCCAGTACGACGACGGCAAGAAGTACGCGGACTTCAATTCATCGACCGACAAGGTCGCCGCCTACGGCCTGGCCGCGCTGGTGGCTGGCGTGGCGGTGAAGAAGCTGGGTCTGTTTGCGATTGCGCTGGCCTTCCTGGCCAAGTTCGCGAAGCTGGCGGTGGTGGCGGGCGGTGCGGCGCTCTGGGGCATTGCGAAGCTGTTCAAGAAGAAGGCCTGAGCGAACGAGCCGCGCCGAAGGACCGCGGAGGCGCCGCCGGATTGAGTTTTCAGAACATCCCGGAATTCCAGCAATCCGGCGCGACAATTCGCGCATGGCCACCTCCTCCGACCTCCCTCCCCTCAACCGCCAGTTCGTCGCGCACTTCGGCGAAATGGGCAGCAAATGGGGCATCAACCGCACCGTCGGGCAGATCTATGCGCTGATCTTCCTGTCGGAGCGCGCGCTCAACGCAGACGAGATCGCCGAGCTGCTCGAGTTCTCACGCTCGAACGTCAGCATGGGCCTGAAGGAATTGCAGGCCTGGCGGCTGGTGCACCTGCGGCATCACGCGGGTGACCGGCGCGAATACTTCGAAGCGCCTTCGGACGTGTGGGAAATCTTTCGCGTGCTGGCCGAGGAGCGCCGCCGCCGCGAGATCGAACCCACGCTCTCGATGCTGCGCAACGCGCTGCTCGAATCACCCACCAGCGACGCCGAACGCCACGCGCAGGAGCGCATGCGCGAGATGCACGACCTGATCGACCGGCTGATGAAATGGTTCGACGACGTGCAGCGGCTCGCGCCCGAGACCGCCATGAAGCTCATGGGCATGGGGGCGACGGTGACGAAGGTGCTGACGCTCAAGGACCGCATCACGGGGAGCTCGGCGAAGAATAAAAAGCCGGCGGGTTGAAGGGAGCTCTGTTCGGGGCGCGCTCACGCCGACGGGGTACCTTGCTCCGCGAATGTCCCCCGGCCTGCGGCCTCCTCCTTTATTTCGCTGCGCAAGGCACCCCATCGGCGTGATCGTTCAGAGCATCGGTTGATCGGCCTGCACAACCGCCGCGCCCATCGTGCACAGGGCACCGGGTGCTCCCCGCAGCGAAATAAAGGAGGAGGCCGAAGGCCGGGGGACATTCGCGGAGGGGAGTACCCGGTGGCCTGTGCACGTACCCCGGACTCTCAAAGCTCAAAGCCGCTCCTGCCCCTGCGGCGCTTCAGGCATCTCGAGCTTCTCCCTGCGGATGGCGTCGTCGTCCATGAGTTCGTACCACATCGCATTGAGTACGGCGAAAGCGGCTGCCAGCGGCAGGCCGAGGATCCAGGCGAAGTACCACATCTTTTTTTCCTCCGTTCAGTAGGCGTGACCGCTCTCGTCGCGGATCGCCTGTTCGTCTACCTTGCCCCACAGCACGTGGTAGACCCAGCTGGTGTAGGCCACGATCAGGGGAATGAAGAAGGCCGTGACCACCAGCATGATGAACAGCGTGAGGTGGCTCGACGACGAGTCCCACACCGTGAGGCTCGCGCGCGGATCGATCGACGACGGCAGGATGAACGGGAACATCGACGCCCCCACGCTGAGGATGATGCCGGCGATGCCGAGCGCCGCAGCCAGCAGCGCGAGCACCGGGCGGCGCAGCGCGAGGCCGAGCAGTGCACCCAGCGCGCCGACGAAGCCCGCAACCGGGGCGGCCCATGTCCACGGATGCGCCGCATAGTTGGCGGTCCATGCACCGGCATGCAGCTCGACAGTCTTCAACATCGGGTTCGACGGTCCTACCGCATCGACCACGCTGCTGATACGGTAGCCGCCGATGTTCGTCGCCAGCAGCACGCCGGCCAGCGCATACAGTGCGATGGTGAGCACCGCGGCGACCATGCCGTAGCTGCGCGCACGCTCGGCCACCGGACCCGCCGTCTTCAGCAGCAGCCACGAAGCGCCGTGCATCACGAGCATCGCCACCGACACCAGGCCGCACAGGACGGCGAACGGATTCAGCAGGCCGAAGAAGCCGCCGTCGTAGAAGATGTGCATATCGCTCCCGAAGCGGAACGGCACGCCCTGCAGCACGTTGCCCACGGCCACGCCGCAGATCAATGCGGGCACGAAGCCGCTGAAGAACAGCACGCCGTCCCAGCGCGCGCGCCATTGCGGCGACTCGCGCTTGCTGCGGAACTTGAAGGCCACGGGCCGCAGGATCAGCGCCGTGAGAATCACGAACATCGCCAGGTAGAAGCCCGAGAACGACACGGCGTACAGCTGCGGCCACGCCGCGAAGATCGCGCCGCCGCCGAGGATCAGCCACACCTGGTTGCCCTCCCACACCGGTCCCACGCTATTGATGACGACGCGGCGCTCGATGTCGTTGCGCGCCGCGAAAGGCAGCAGCATGCCGCTGCCCAGGTCGAAACCGTCGGTCACTGCAAAGCCCACCAGCAGCACGCCGATCAGCAGCCACCAGATGATGCGAAGGGTGTCGTAGTCGAGGAGTGTGTGGAGGATCATGCGGCGCTCCTGGTGGTGGCAACAGCGGCGCTCGCGTGCGCCGGCGGAACATGCGAGCGGGTGTCGCCCTCGTCGGGCGCGTGCTCGGCTTCGGGCCCCTTGCGGATGGCCTTGAGCATCAGCTTCATCTCGATGACGAGCAGCGTGCTGTAGATCGCGATGAAGCCCGCGAGCGTGAGCAGCAGCGTCTTCACCCCGAGGTTCGACACGGCCACCGCGGTCGGCAGCACGCCCTCGATCACCCACGGCTGGCGGCCGAACTCCGCCACCAGCCAGCCCGATTCGATGGCGATCCACGGCAGCGGAATCGCGAACACGGCGAGCTTCAGCAGCCAGCGGTAGCGGTCGAGCCTGCGGCGTGCCGACAGAACGAAGAAGGTGGCGGTCAGCACGATCAGCAGCACGCCGATGCCCACCATCACGCGGAACAGCCAGAACAGCGGCGCCACCTGCGGCACGGTGTCCCACGCGGCCTTGGCGATCTGCTCGTCGGTGGCGGTGCGCGGGTCGTCCACGTAGCGCTTGAGCAGCAGCGCGTAGCCCATGTTGATGCCGTTGTCCTCGAAGTCGCCGCGCACGCCCTGCGTCACCTTGCCTGTGCCGCCGGCTTCGCGGATCTTCTGCAGCGCGTCGTAGGCCTTGAGGCCTTCGCGGATGCGGGCTTCGGCGCGCTTCACCAATTCGTCGATGCCGGGCATCACGGTGTCGAGCGAGCGCGTGCCGATCAGGCCCATCACCGCCGGGACGTGGATGGCGTAGTGCGTCTCGCGCGCCTCCTGGTCGGGAAACCCGATGACTGTGAAGGCGGCGGGCGCGGGCTGCGTTTCCCACATGGCCTCGATGGCGGCCAGCTTCATCTTCTGGTGTTCGCCCGAGAGGTAGCCGCTCTCGTCGCCGAGCACCGCCACCGACAGCGCCGCGGCCAGGCCGAAGGAGGCCGCGACGGTCATCGAGCGCTTCGCGAGTTCGAGATGACGGCCCTTGAGCACATACCAGGCCGACACGCCGAGCACGAACACGGCCGCGCACACGTACCCCGCCGACACGGTGTGCACGAACTTGGCCTGCGCCACCGGGTTGGTCAGCACCGCGGCGAAGTCGGTCACTTCCATGCGCATGGTCTGCGGGTTGAAGGCCGCGCCCACGGGGTTCTGCATCCAGCCGTTGGCGATCAGGATCCACAGCGCCGAGAAGTTCGAGCCGATGGCCACGGCCCAGGTCGCAATGAGGTGGCCCACCTTCGAGAGCTTGTCCCAGCCGAAGAAGAACAGCCCGACGAAGGTGGCCTCCATGAAGAAGGCCATGAGCCCCTCGATGGCCAGCGGCGCGCCGAAGATGTCGCCGACGTAGTGGCTGTAGTAGCTCCAGTTCATGCCGAACTGGAACTCCATCACGATGCCGGTGGCCACGCCCATTGCGAAGTTGATGCCGAACAGCACGCCCCAGAACTTCGTCATGTCGCGCCAGATCGTGCGGCCGGTCATCACGTAGACCGTCTCCATGATGGCAAGGATGATCGAAAGCCCGAGCGTCAGCGGCACGAACAGGAAGTGATACAGCGCCGTGACGGCGAACTGCAGGCGCGATAGCGCGACGATGTCGAGGTCCATGAGTCTTCCTTTGTGTTCCCTGTTTTCCCGTTCTGAAATCAATCCGGCCGCAGGCTGCGCAGCGCAGCGTCGAAGGCACCGCTGCCGCGCCGCAGGTCGGCGGTGATGCAGCCCTGGTTCATGCACACGATGCGGTCGGCCAGCGCGGCTTCGCGGCGCAGGTGCGTGGCGATCAGCAAGGTGCTCCGGCCGGCGTGTTGCGCAAGGCGATGCAGAACGTCGTGCGCGGTCGCGGCATCGAGCGCTTCGGTCGGTTCGTCGAGCAGCCAGAGCGGCACGGGGCGCAGCAGCAGGCGGGCCAGTGCGAGCCGGCGCGACTGCCCGCCCGAGAGGCCGAGGCCACCTTCGCCGAGGCGGGTGCCGAGGCCCGCGGCCATCGCGCGCACGTCGCTCTCGAGACCTGCGGCGCGCAGGGCGGCGTGCAACTGGTCGTCGGTGGCGTCGGGGGCTGCAAGGCGGAGGTTGTCGCGCAGGCTGTCCTGGAACAGTTCGGTGCGCTGCGTGAGCAGGCATGCGGGCTGCGCGCTCGTGCTGCCGGACTGCGGCGTGATCTCGTTGGCGATCGCTGCGAGCAGCGTGGACTTTCCGGCGCCGCTTGCGCCGATCAGTGCGACGCGCTCGCCCGCGTTCAGGGTCAGCGACACGTCGCGCAACACTTGCGTGCGGCTGCCGGGGTGAACCACCGTGACGCCCTTCAGCTGCACTGCGAAGGCCGCGTCGCGCTCGTACGTCGCGGCAACCTCATTACCTTCAGCAGTCATGCGCGGCGCAAGGCGCCGCACCGCCAGCCACGTGCGGCCCGCATCGAGCGCACCACGGCGCAAGGCCGCGAAAGGTTCGGCCGCAGTGAGCGCCACCAGCAACGCCAGCGCCGCGGCGGGCGCGCCGATGACGCCCTCGCCTGCCAGCACGCCGACAGCCAGCAGCACGCCGACGAGGGTCAGGGTGCTTGCGCTGCCATAGGCCAAACCAGCAGCCGCTTCGAGCTTGTTCAGCGCGAGGTCGGCCTTGGCGAGATGCATGTCGGCATTCATCAATGCCTCGCGCTGTGCGCCGACGCGGCCTGCCATCACCAGGTCGGCCTGCCCCGCCACGAGGTCGACCGCGCGTGCGCGCAGCGCTTCCATGGCATGCGCCCGTCGCACGGCCGGCCGGCGCGCGCGCCTTGCGACGAGGAACGCGATGCCCCAGCCGACGACCACGAGCCAGAGCATCAGCGCGATGCCCATGCCGGCGTGCATGAAGCCGAGCACGAGGCCGGCCAGCGATGCGGCGCCCAATGCGGCGGCGGCCGGCACGAACAGGCGAAGGTAGAGCGACTCCAGCGCATCGATGTCGGCCGTCAGGCGAAACAGCAGGCGGGCCGGGCGCATCAGCAGTTCGCGCGCCGCCTCGGCCTTGGCCCAGCCGCGGAACAGGCGAACGCGCAGCGCGGCGAGCACGGCGAAGGTCGCGTCGTGTGTCACCAGCCGCTCGCCGTAGCGCGATGCCGTGCGGCCGAGCGCCAGCAAGCGGATGCCGGCCGACGGCATGAACACGTCGAAGGTGAAGGCGGTGGCTGCATGAAGGCCGGCCAATGCGGTCGCGGTGATGAACCAGCCCGAAAGCCCCAGCAGTGCCATGCCTGCAAGCACGGTGACTGCCGCGAGCAGGCAGCCCAGCAGCAGGGGACGCGGCTGCGCGGCAAAGAATGGGCGCAGCACCAGGCGCAGATCGCTCCAGTTCGAAGCAAAGAGAGGCGACGCCTTCATGCGGCCTTCTCCATCGTTTCGGTGCCAAGGTTCACCGCACGGTCCATGCGCGCAGCCAGCACCGGGTCGTGCGTGGCGACGACGAGGGTCTTGCCGTGCGCCAGCGCCACCAGCGCATCGGCCACGCGCTCGGCCGTTTCGGTGTCGAGGTGGGCCGTCGGTTCGTCCACCAGAAGCAGGTCGGCATGCGGATGCACCGCGATGCGTGCGAGCGCGAGCCGCACGGCTTCTCCGCCGGACAGGCCATGGCCGCCCTCTCCGAGCGTCACGCCGGGATGCGCCTGCGCCACAGCGTCGAGCGATGCGAAGCGCATCGCCTCGACGACCTCCGAGGTGCCCGCCTCCGCGCGCCCCAATGCCACATTGGTCCTGACCGAGCCGGCGAAGACGTGCGGCGCCTGGCCCATCCATGCCATGCGCTGGCGCAGCGCCGCCACCGTGCGATCCGTGAGCACCACGCCGCCGACCGAGATCTCGCCACGCGCCGCGGGCACGAGGCCTGCGAGCAAGGACAGCAAGGCGGTCTTGCCCGAGCCGCTGGGCCCCATCAACGCGACGTGTTCGCCGGCCGCGATGCGAAGCTCGAAGCCTTCGAAGACTTCTTGCGGCTCACCGGGCCAGGAGAAATGCAGGTTGCGGACGGCGACAGCCGGTGCCCCGCCGGTCGGAGACATCGCTGCGCGCGTCAGCGAAGCGTTCGCACCGGGCAGCGGCAGTTCGTTGCGCTGCAACCGGTCGAGCGCCTCCAGCGCCGCTTCGCCTGCAGCCCGGTCATGCCAGACCGCCGACAACTCGCGCAATGGCTCGAAGAATGCCGGCGCCAGCAGCAGCACGAACAGCCCCTCGCCCAGGCTCAGCTGCCGGCCCCAGGTGCCGAAGCCGAGCGTGCCCAACAAGTGAAAACCGACGTACGCGGCCACCATCGCCACACCCAGCGCCGAGAAAAGCTCCAGCACGGCCGACGAGAGAAACGCAATGCGCAGCACCGCCATCGTCCGCCGGCGCAGGGATTGCGCGGCGTCGTCCAGCCGCTGCGCCGTGGCCTCCACCGCATCGAGCGCACGCAGCGTCGCCAGCCCGCGAAGCCGGTCGAGCAGGAACGCATTCATGCCGCCCATCTCCACCATCTGCGCCTCGCTCGCCGCCTTGGCGCGCCAGCCGACGATAGCCATGAAGACCGGAATGAGCGGCGCAGCGACCAGCAGCACCAGCGCGGCCACCCACGAAAAGGCGGCCACCGCGCACAGGATGAAGATCGGCACCACCGTCGCGCGCCAGCGCGCGGGCTGGTAGCGCACGAGGTACGGCACCAGCGCCTCGGCCTGCTCGGCGAGCACGCTGGCGGCCAGCCCGGAAGGCGCGCGGCCGCGATCCAGCGGCGAGCCGCCGGCCAGCGCCGCTGCCGTTTGCGCACGCAGCGCCGTGAGCTGCGCGCGCGCCCGGGCGAAGGTCCGGCGCGCGCCCCAGGCCTCGCAGCCTGCACGCAGCAGCCCGAGCAACAGGATCGCACCGGCGGGCCAGGCCACGGCCGCCAAGCCGCGACCCGACGCCAGCCCCTGCACCGCCATCGCCAGCAGCGCCGCCTGCGGCAGCCAGAACAGCGCCGCGGCGCCCTGCACCATCCCGCCGACGTCGGGCGACGCGAAAGCCCGCAGCGGCGATCGGGGTGGCGAGTGCTTGGTCATTCCTTGTTTTCGTGTATTTTCAGTATTTACTGAAATTTCCACAATCATACCGGAGACGGGAGCGACTGACGAGCCCGCAGACTGCACGCTCCCGCGCCCGAGCGCAACCGATTCAGGAAGATTCGGCCAGTGCGCCTGCGCTGGCGCGCCTGACCTTTAATGAGAAACGACTATTCCGCTGACCAGCAGTGCGGCAAACAGCGCGAAGACCGCGCGCCACGAGGCCGGGCGCGCTTCCACCCAGCGATACAGCAGCGCCGCCGCGGCCACCGACAGGCCGAAGGTCGCCACGAGGCCGGCCGCATCGAACCACGCGCCGTGCGGCCCGGAATTCGCGACCGCCGCATTCATGGCGAGCAGCACCGGGAAGTGGATCAGGAACAGCGAGTAAGACATGCGCCCCAGCCGCAGCAACGGCATGGCCACGGCAGGCCAATGGGGCGGCGACAGCCAGTTCCGGCGCTGCGCGACGGCCAGCAGCAGCGCCGTGACCAGCGCGGTCGCGATGCGGCTGCGCCAGTCGAGGGCGAGCGCGCCCGCTCCCATCAGCGCCATCAGCGCGACGGCGCTCTGCCAGGTGCTGGCGCGCGTGGCGCGGCCGATCCAGAACACCAGCATGCCAAGGCCGTAGGTTCCGAAGAAATAGAAGGCGGTGTCGTCCAGCCCCGCATTGCGGTTGAAGAGCACGAGCGAAGCCACGGCCAGGCCAATCACCAGCGCCACGGGCATCCAGCGCACCTGCGCGCCCGGCGGCGGCAAGCCGCTAGAGCGCTGCAGCATCGAGGGCAAGCCCACCAGCAGCAACGCCAGCGCGAACAGCTGGAAGTCGATGGCGACGTACCAGACACCCGTCGACAGCGACTCGAAGCCCAGCAGGTCCTGCAGCAGCAATCCATGCGCGACCAACTGCCCGAAGGTCGGCGCCGCAGGCACCACCTCCTCGTCGAGCCATGGCCGCACCACCGCCGCGACCAGCACGCAGACCGTGAGCGCAGCAAGGTATGGCATGACCAGCCGCCCATAGCGCTGCAGGATGCGCGTCACCGGCCGCTCCACGCGCAGCAGGCCGTCCGGCGCAAGGCTGGCGGCCGCCAGGAAGCCGGCGATCACGAGGAACACCTGCACCGCCAGCCGACCCTCGTCGGCCAGCCAGGCGAAGAAATCGGGCGCGAGCGCATACGCGCCGGCCGGCATCGGGCCGTAGCGCGAAAGATGGTGTCCAACGATCACCGCACAGGCGATGCCCTTTGCCGCATCGAGCAGCGGCATGCGCCCCACGGATGACGACGGCGCGCCGGCAGCAGGCGCCGCGCCGTTCGCGGCGGAAGTCAAAGCGCGAGCCGTTGCCTTGCTTCCTGGTATTCGCGCTTGAGCTTCTCGATGAAGGCCGCGGCGCTCGCCACTTCGGTCACGGCGCCGATGCCCTGGCCCGAGCCCCAGATGTCCTTCCAGGCCTTGGCCTTGCTGCCATCGCCGCCGCCGAAGTTCATGGTCTTCACGTCGCCCTCGGGCAGGTTGGCCGGGTCCATGCCGGCCTTGACGATGCTGGGCGCGAGGTAGTTGCCGTGCACGCCGGTGAAGAGACTCGAATAGACGATGTCGTCCGAGGTGCCGTCGACGATGGCCTGCTTGTAGTCTTCGCTGGCACGCGCTTCCTCGGTCGCGATGAAGGCGGTGCCGATGTAGGCGAAGTCGGCGCCCATGGCCTGCGCGGCGAGCACCGCACCGCCGTTGGCGATGGAGCCCGACAGCGCGATCGGGCCGTCGAACCACTGGCGGATTTCCTGCACCAGCGCGAACGGGCTCTTCACGCCCGCGTGGCCGCCGGCACCCGCCGCCACGGCGATGATGCCGTCGGCGCCCTTTTCGATCGCCTTCTGCGCGAACTTGTTGTTGATGATGTCGTGCAGCGTCACGCCGCCGTAGCTGTGCACCGCGTCGTTCACGTCGGTGCGTGCGCCCAGCGAGGTGATGACGATCGGCACCTTGTACTTCACGACCATTTCCATGTCGTGCTCGAGGCGGTCATTGCTCTTGTGCACGATCTGGTTGATGGCGAACGGCGCGGCGGGCTTGTCCGGATTGGCCTTGTTGTAGGCCGCGAGCTCCTCGGTGATCTCCGCGAGCCAGTCTTCCAGCTGCGCCGCGGGACGCGCGTTGAGCGCGGGCATCGAGCCGACCACGCCGGCCTTGCATTGCGCAATCACGAGCTTGGGGTTGCTGATGATGAACAGCGGCGAGCCGATGATCGGCAGCGGCAGGTTCGCGAGGACGGGGGGTAGCTTGGACATGTTGTCTCCGGAAATGGATGTCGGTTTTATAAGAGAGAGGAGCCCCTGTCGCCCGTCAGCTGGGCGACACGGGGCGGGGCTCAAAAAGCGTCGAGCGCGAGCGCCGTGACGCTCTCGGCGCCGTCCACGATGCTGTCGCGCATGCCCGGCACCTTGTTGAGGATGTGCTCGGCATAGAAGCGCGCGGTGGCGATCTTCGCCAGCATGAAGTCGGTATCGAAGCTGCGCGAGGCAAGGTCCTGCGCAATGATCAGCGAGCGCGCAAGCTGCCAGCCGGCCACCACGTTGCCAGCGAGCATCAGGTAGGGCACGCTGCCCGCGAATACAGCGTTGGGCGAAGCCTTGGTCTGGCCCGCGACGAAGTCGACCACGTCGATGAACGCCAGTCGCGCGGCCTTCAGGCGCTTGAGCACTGCCGCTGCGGCGGGGCTGTCGCTCTTGGCGAGTTCGGCTTCGGTCTTCTCGATCTGCGCGGCAATCGCCTTCGCGGTCTGGCCGCCGTCGCGCGCCGTCTTGCGGCCCACGAGGTCGTTGGCCTGGATCGCGGTGGTGCCTTCGTAGATCGTGAGGATCTTCGCGTCGCGGTAGTACTGCGCCGCGCCCGTCTCCTCGATGAAGCCCATGCCGCCATGCACCTGCACGCCCAGCGATGCCACTTCGAGGCTCATCTCGGTGCTGTAACCCTTCACGAGCGGCACCATGAATTCGTAGAAGGCCTGGTTCTGCTTGCGCGCATCGGCATCGGGATGGTGGTGCGCGGCATCGTAGGCAGCGGCGGCCACCGAGGCCATCGCGCGGCAGCCTTCGGTGTAGGCGCGCATCGTCATCAGCATGCGCTTCACATCCGGGTGGTGAATGATCGGCGCACTGGCGTTGATGGAGCCGTCGACCGGGCGGCTCTGCACGCGGTCCTTGGCGTAGGCCACGGCGTGCTGGTAGGCGCGCTCGGCAATCGCGATGCCCTGCATGCCCACGGCGTAGCGGGCCGAGTTCATCATGATGAACATGTACTCGAGGCCGCGGTTCTCCTGGCCCACGAGGTAGCCGACGGCACCGCCGTGGTCGCCGTACTGGAGCACGGCGGTGGGCGAGGCCTTGATGCCCATCTTGTGCTCGATGCTCACGCAGTGCACGTCGTTGCGCTCACCGAGCGAGCCGTCCTTGTTCACGAGGAACTTGGGCACGACGAACAGGCTGATGCCCTTCACGCCCTCGGGCGCGCCGCTGACGCGCGCCAGCACGAGGTGCACGATGTTCTCGGCCATGTCGTGCTCACCGTAGGTGATGAAGATCTTGGTGCCGAACACCTTGTAGGTGCCGTCGGGTTGCGGCTCGGCGCGGCTGCGCACCATGGCGAGGTCGCTGCCGGCCTGCGGCTCGGTAAGGTTCATCGTGCCGGTCCACTGGCCGCTCACGAGCTTCTCGAGGTACACCGCCTTCAGTTCGTCGGAGCCGGCCGTGAGCAGCGCCTCGATGGCGCCGTCGCTCAGCAGCGGGCACAGCGCGAAGCTCATGTTGGCCGAGTTGAGCATCTCGCCGCAAGCCGCGCCGATGGTCTTGGGCAGGCCCTGGCCACCGAAGTCCGCCGGATGCTGCAGGCCCTGCCAACCGCCCGACACGTACTGCGCGAAGGCCTCCTTGAAGCCCGGCGTGGTCGTGACCTCGCCGTCCTTGAACGACGAGGGATTGCGGTCGCCCGCCACGTTCAGCGGCGCAACCACATCCTGGTTGAAGCGCGCGCATTCCTCGAGCACGGCCTGCGCGGTTTCGAGGCCGGCGTCTTCGAAGCCCGGCAGCTTGGCGATCTCGCCGATGTTGGCCAGGTGTTCGATGTCGAACAGCATGTCCTTGAGGGGGGCGGTGTAGCTCATGTCTTGTCTCCAGATACAGCGGATACGAAAAGGGCATCGCGAACGATGCCCTCTGGCTCATTGCGCCGGTGCGGTCAGAGCGCCTTCACCAGTTCCGGCACAGCCGTGAACAGGTCGGCCACGAGCCCGTAGTCGGCCACCGAGAAGATCGGCGCTTCTTCGTCCTTGTTGATCGCCACGATCACCTTGGAGTCCTTCATGCCGGCCAGATGCTGGATCGCACCCGAGATGCCGGCTGCGATGTACAGCTGCGGCGCGACGATCTTGCCCGTCTGGCCCACCTGCCAGTCGTTCGGGGCGTAGCCCGCATCGACCGCTGCGCGGCTGGCGCCCAGGCCCGCATTGAGCTTGTCGGCGAGAGGCGCCATCACCTCGGTGAACTTCTCCGCGCTGCCCAGCGCCCGGCCACCCGAGACGATGATCTTGGCGGCCGTCAGCTCGGGGCGTTCGCTCTTCGTGACTTCCCGGCCCACGAAGCTGCTCTTGCCGCTGTCGGCCACGCCTTCGGCCGTTTCGACCGCTGCGCTGCCACCGGTCGCCGCTGCGGCGTCGAAGCCGGTCGTGCGAACGGTGATGACCTTGATCGGGTCTGCGCTCTGCACGGTGGCGATGGCATTGCCCGCGTAGATCGGACGCTCGAAGGTGTCGGGGCTGTCGACCTTGGTGATGTCGCTGATCTGCGCCACGTCGAGCTTGGCGGCCACGCGAGGCGCCACGTTCTTGCCGTTGGCGGTCGAGGGGAACAGGATGTGGCTGTAGCTGGATGCAATCGCCAGCACCTGGGCGGCGACGTTCTCGGCCAGGTTCTCGGCCAGGCTGGGGCTGTCGGCCACGATGACCTTGGCCACGCCCGCGATCTGCGCGGCGGCCTTGCCGGCTTCGGCGGCGTTGGCACCGGCCACGAGCACATGGACGTCGCCGCCGCAGGCCAGCGCCGCGGTCACGGTGTTCAGGGTCGCGGGCTTGACGGTCGCGTGGTCGTGTTCGGCAATAACAAGTGCGGTCATGTCGTTCTCTTCCTCAGATCACTTTGGCTTCGTTCTTCAGCTTGTCCACCAGGGTGGCGACATCGGGCACCTTGATGCCGGCGCCGCGCTTGGGCGGCTCGCTGACCTTGAGGGTCTTCAGGCGGGGCTTGACGTCCACACCCAGGTCCTCGGGCTTGAAGGTGTCGAGCTGCTTCTTCTTGGCCTTCATGATGTTGGGCAGCGTCACGTAGCGCGGCTCGTTCAGGCGCAGGTCGGTGGTGATGACCGCGGGCAGCGTGAGGGAGACCGTTTCCAGGCCGCCGTCGACTTCGCGCGTGACGGTGGCCTTGTCGCCGGCGACTTCGACCTTGGAGGCGAAGGTGGCCTGGGGCAGGTCGGCCAGCGCAGCCAGCATCTGGCCGGTCTGGTTGGCGTCGTCGTCGATGGCCTGCTTGCCCAGGATGATCAGCTGGGGCTGTTCCTTGTCGACCAGGGCCTTGAGCAGCTTGGCGACGGCCAGCGGCTGCAGTTCTTCGGTGGTTTCCACCAGGATGCCGCGGTCGGCGCCGATGGCCATGGCGGTGCGCAGGGTTTCCTGGCACTTGGCGTCACCGCAGGAGACGGCGATGACTTCGGTGACCACGCCCTTTTCCTTCAGGCGCACGGCTTCTTCCACCGCGATCTCGTCGAAGGGGTTCATGCTCATCTTGACGTTGGCAATGTCCACCCCGGTGCCGTCGCTCTTCACGCGCACCTTGACGTTGTAATCGACGACCCGTTTGACAGGTACGAGAACCTTCATTGACTTGACTCCATTGGATTGCAAAAAGGGGGCTTCGAGGGCAACTGGTCATTCTAGGACGCGACCTTTGTCGCCTCTCCATTCTTCTCGTCGGCACGGAGACCAAGAAAAAAGAACGATCGTGCTTTTCCGTGATTATAAAACAGCGTCGGGCGCCTGGACGACTCCCGGCGGTAAAGACTCCACACGCAGCACGCGCTGCGGATAGGGAATGTCAATGCCCGCGCCGCGCAGCCCGTCGAGGATTGCGATGTTGATGGCCGAGCGCAGGTTGTCCTTGCCCTTGTCGGGGTCGGCGACCCAGAAGTTCAGCGTGAACTCCAGGCCGTCGGGCGCGAAGTTCATGAGGAAAGCCACCGGCTCCGGGTCGGACATCACGCGCGGCTGGGCCTTGGCCGCATTGCACAAGATGGACTGCACCTGCGCCACGTCGCTCTCGTAGCCGACCACGATGGTGGTCGTGATGTTGAACTTGCGGTCGGCCAGCGACAGGTTTTCGACCCGGCTGGTGATCAGCGATTCGTTCGGCACGATGGCCTCGCGCCCGTTGCCCGCGCGGATCAGGGTGTAGCGCGTCTTGATGTCGGTGATGCGGCCCTCGAAGGTGTCGACCTTCACGTTGTCGCCGATGCGGATCGAGCGTTCGAGCAGGATCACGAACCCGCTCACGTAGTTGGCCGCCAGCTTCTGCAGGCCGAAACCCAGGCCCACGCCGAGCGCGCCGCCGAGCACCGACAGCGCCGTCAGGTCCACCCCCACCGCCGACAGCGCGAACAGCAGGCCGATCAGCAGCAGGAAGGCACGCACCGCATTCGACGCCACCTTGCGCATCGACAGGTCGGTCACGGCCTCGCGCAGGATGCGCTTCTCGATGGTGCTCGCGATCCACAGCGCGACCACCAGCACCAGCCCCGCCGACAGCACGCCCTGGAAGATGGTCTGCAGGCTCACGCGCGTCTTGCCGAAGGCCAGCGTGATGTCGTCGAGCTCGGCCAGCACCGGCGGCAGCAGCCCGACGATCCAGAGCACCGCCGCAATCCACGCCAGCCAGGAGATCGTGCGCTCGATCAGCCGCACGAGGTTGGACGCGGGAAACACCGCCCGCAGCACCCGCGCGAACAGCCTGATCACCACCAGCGACAGGAACACCGGCACCGCGATGCGCAGCACCAGCACGGTCTGGAAATCGAGCACCACGCGCCGGGCGAGATCGGTGAACACCAGAGCCAGCAGCGGGAACAGCAGCCCGTCGAAGGTGCTCTCGCCGAACCAGATCGAATCCTTGGGCTGGTCGCGGCCGAACCACTTGCAAACGGCCCAGGCCAGCGCCACGCAGACCACCAGCGCGACAAGCTCGATGCCGAGGCCGCGCGCATCGACCTGGCTCAGACGTTGAGTGAAATCGTTGAAATTCATCTACTGAAAGGTAGCGGAGCGCCTTCCGCGCCGGCTGCGTTAGAGGTCCGCGAGAACGCGGATGTGGGCTTCCACGCTGCGCGCGAGCGCATCGAGGTTGTAGCCGCCTTCGAGCATCGAGACGATACGGCCCTTCGCATGGCGCCTCGCAACATCGTGTATGCGGCCCGTGATCCAGGCGAAGTCGTTTTCGTTGAGGCCCAGCTGGCCCAGGTCGTCTTCGCGATGGGCGTCGAAGCCGGCGCTGATGAAGACCATCTGCGGCTTGAACTCCTCCAGCCGCGGCATCCAGGCCGCTTCGATCATCTCCCGCACGTCCATGCCCCTTGTGTAGGCCGGAATCGGCAGGTTCAGCATGTTCGGCGCCGGATGCTCGGTGCCGCTGTACGGGTAGAACGGATGCTGGAAGAACCCGACCATCAGCACGCGCGGATCGTTCGAGAGGATGTTCTCGGTGCCGTTGCCGTGGTGCACGTCGAAATCGACGATGGCCACGCGCTCGATGCCGTGCACCTCGATGGCGTGGCGCGCCGCAATGGCGACGTTGTTGAAGAAGCAGAAGCCCATCGCCTGCTCCCGGCAGGCATGGTGGCCGGGCGGGCGCACCGAGCAGAAGGCGTTTTCCAGGTTGCCGGCAATCACCGCGTCGGTCGCGGCGATCGCGGCGCCGGCGGCGCGGCGCGCGGCCAGCAGGGTGAAGCGGTTGAGCACCGTGTCGGGGTCGACCTGCGCATGGTCGGGGCCGCCGGCGGGTTCGTCGGCCACCAGGCGCTGGTTCAGCGCCTCGAGGTACTCGACGTGCGCCGTGCTGTGCGCCCGGGTGATCTGTTCCAGGGTGGCCAGCGGCACCTCGCAGTGCTCCAGCGCATCGCCCACGCCGGTGAGCAGCAGGCGGTCTTCGATGGCATCCAGCCGACCCGGGCACTCGGGGTGCCCCTCGCCCATGTCGTGCTTCCAGAAGTCGCGGTGTGTGAAGTAGCCTGTCTTGCCCATGTGTCTCTATCGCCACGCCTAGACCTCATTCGGCATGGGGCCGGCGGGTCTTACGGTATCGTTTGCATATGGATACAAATATGGACGTTGCTGCGAAGCTAGCCACTTTGCTGAGTCAGCTTAACACGGTGATCGTGGGCAAAGAGGCCCAGGTGCGCGACTGCGTGGCCTGCCTGCTGGCGGGTGGGCACCTGCTGATCGAGGATGTGCCGGGGGTGGGCAAGACCACCCTCGCCCACGCGCTGTCGCATACCTTCGGGATGCAGTTCTCGCGGGTGCAGTTCACGGCCGACCTGATGCCTGGCGACCTGTCGGGCGTGGCGATCTACGACCGGGGCCAGCAGGCCTTCGTGTTCCACCCCGGGCCGATCTTCGCGCAGGTGCTGCTGGCCGACGAGATCAACCGCGCCAGCCCCAAGACCCAGAGCGCGCTGCTCGAGGCGATGGAAGAAAAGCAGGTCACGGTCGAGGGCGAGACCCGCCCCCTGCCCTCGCCCTTCTTCGTGATCGCCACGCAGAACCCGCAGGACCAGCTCGGCACCTTCGCGCTGCCCGAATCGCAGCTCGACCGCTTCCTGATGCGCATCTCGCTGGGCTACCCCGACCGCGCGGCCGAGCGCCAGCTGCTGGCCGGCGCCGACCGCCGCGAGATGCTCGCCGGCCTGCCCGCGATGCTGACCGCCGGCGAACTCACCGCCCTGCAGCAGCGCGTGCAGCAGGTGCATGCGGCCGAACCGCTGCTGAACTACCTGCAGGACCTGATCGCCGCGACCCGCTCGGGCCGCTGGTTTTTGCAGGGCCTGTCGCCGCGCGCGGGCATCGCCGTGCTGCGCGCCGCCAAGGCCCAGGCGCTGCTGGCCAACCGGAACTACGTGGCGCCCGACGACGTGCAGGCCGTGCTGCCGCAGACCATCGCGCACCGCCTCACGCCCGTGGGCGACGCGGGCCGCGGCGCGGTCGAGCAAGTGCGCGCCATGATCGCCGCGGTGCCGCTGCCGTGAACCCTGTCGGCGTCCTGCGCTCGCGCATCGACGGCTGGTTCCTCTCGCGCCGGGCCCCGTCGGACACGCTCGAACTCACCCAGCGCAACGTCTACATCGTGCCCACGCGCGCCGGCTGGACGCTGGCGGCCACGCTGCTGGTGCTGCTGATAGCGTCGATCAACTACCAGCTCAACCTGGGCTACCTGCTGACCTTCCTGCTGGCCGGCAGCGTCGCGGTGGGCATGCACGTGTGCCACGCCACGCTGCGCG
>Ga0209257_1000137_pt1 | contig 204210 bp, 181 predicted proteins | sample AraplaCvi_mCL_r2_FD_184277 | JGI IMG/M metagenome (GOLD analysis project Ga0209257, IMG submission 184277) | Arabidopsis root microbial communities from North Carolina, USA - plate scrape MF_Cvi_mCL_r2 (SPAdes) (version 2) | ecosystem: Host-associated > Plants > Roots > Endosphere | place... | reverse complement strand
AAGAAATCGCCAAGGCGCCCGAGGAGCTCAAGGGCAAGACCGAGCAGGACGCCCTGGTCGCCTACCTGCAATCGCTGGGCCGCGCCCTGAAGTGAGGACCCCCATGGACATCGACATCAACGTCCTGCGCGAAATCGCCACCGTCGTCTCGTTCGTCACCTTCCTCGGGATCTGGGCCTGGGCCTGGTCCCGCAAGAACCGCGACCGGTTCGAGGAAGACGGCCAGATCCCGTTCCAACAAGACTGACAAGGCGCCCCATGAGCGATTTCACCCACGGCTTCTGGCCGATCTACATCGCCGTGCTCACGGCCGGCGGCATCTTCGGCTGCCTGCTCCTGCTGTACGTCACCGCCAGCAAGAAGGTCGCGCCGCGCGCCGACAACACCACGGGCCACGTCTGGGACGAGGACCTGACCGAGATGAACAACCCCCTGCCGCTGTGGTGGGTGGGCCTGTTCATCCTCACCATCGTGTTCTCGGTGGCGTACCTGTACTTCTACCCGGGCTTCGGCGCCTACCAGGGCCAGCTGCACTGGACCACCCGCGGCGAGTACGAGGGCGAGGTCGCGCGCGCCACGAAGGAGCTCGAACCTCTCTATGCCGGCTTCACCGCCAAGACGCCCGAGCAGCTGGCCGGTGACCCGAACGCCATGGCCGTGGGCGAGCGGCTGTTCATGAACAACTGCGCGCAGTGCCACGGCTCGGACGCGCGCGGCAGCAAGGGCTTCCCCAACCTGACCGACGACGACTGGCTGCACGGCGGCACGCCCGACAAGATCAAGGAGACCATCACCAAGGGCCGCATCGGCCAGATGCCCCCGATGGCCGCCGCGGTCGGCTCGGCGGACGACGTGAAGAACGTCGCCAACTACGTGCTGTCGCTGTCCAACAGCCCGCACGACTCGGTGCGCGCGCAACTGGGCAAGAGCAAGTTCGCGGCCTGCGCCGCCTGCCACGGCAACGACGGCAAGGGCAACCAGGCCGTCGGCGCGCCCAACCTGACCGACGACATCTGGCTGCACGGCTGGGGCGAGCAGGCGATCGTCGCCATGATCAACAACGGCAAGATCAACCAGATGCCGGCGCAGGAGGACAAGCTCACCGACGCGCAGATCCACGTGCTCACCGGCTACGTGTGGGGGCTGTCGCACAACAAGCCGCAGGCGACGGCGAAGCAGTAGACCCTCTCTTCGTCATCCCCGCGCAGGCGGGGATCCAGGGCTTTCCAGAAGCGCCGCAAGCGGCGCTTCCTGCTTTGGGAATCCAACCCCGCTTCGTCCCTCCGCCTCCCCCACGACGAGCGGCGGCAGCGGGCAGTCGAGGGTGTCGCAGATGGCGCGGAGCAGCTCCGCTTCGCGGACGGCGACCTGCCCGTTCGCCAGGATGCAGGCCGTGCAGGCGACGACGATCCGGCGCTTGAGGGCCGGGACGGCCTGGCCGAGTGCCTGCAGCGCCGCGTCGAATGCGGCGAGGGAGCATGCCTCGCGCGGCGGCAGGCGGTGGGTGGGTCCCCCGCCGGTGTAGCCGCGCATGCCCGCATCGAAGGCCCGGGCCGCCGCGTCGGGTTCCGGCTGGCCTTCCCACGCCAGCAACGCCAGCACAGTCGCCACCGGCTGCGCCAGTTGCTCCGGCGCGTCGTGCACGGGACGCGCCGCGCGCTGCGGCAGGAACTGGGCGTCGAGATGGCGGTGCAGCACGCAGCGCAGCGTGTACTCGAAGAGGCTCAGGCGCTGGTCGGCGAGCATCAGCGCCTCGACCTGGTCGCGGAACGGGCGGTGCTGGCGGGGCGACATCTGCCGCAGGGCGGGCATGGCCAGGTCCAGGAGGGGCAGGCGGTGCGTGTCGGGCAAGGCCCGCACCGGATCGGCCAGGCGCAAGCTTTCGGCAAAGTCCCTGGTCTCGGCGCCGGCCTTCAACTGCACCAGCTGCAGGTCCTGCAGGTCCGCCCGCGGATCCAGGAGCAGCGCGTAGACCAGCGCGCGTGCGCTGAAAGGCTCCTGGGCAGCGGCGCGCAGCACGTCGGGCATGCCGTCGTGCAGCGCCCGGGCGTAGTCCATTTCCCGTGGATCGAGCTGGCCGACGCGCGATGCCGCTTCGTCGGCCAGCCCCAGGACCGGCAGCGGCAGCTGCGGCAGGCCCGGCACCCGCGGCATTCCCGCGGGCGGCGCAACGCTGCCGGGCCGAGGGCCCGCGCGTTCTTCCCGCTCGACATCCGCGGGCCGCACCTCCGGGAACCGGCCGTCGAAGCCGGGATCGAGCTGGCGGATGCGTTCGATCAGGGGCGGGTGCGTGGCCAGCAGCCCGGCGAGACCCGGGCCGGCGAACGCGTTGGCGAAGAACATGTGGCCGGCCTCGGCGGCCTGCGGATTGTGGACGCGCGACCCTTCGGTGAGTCCGCCGATCTTCTTGAGCGCGCCGGCGAGTCCGTCGGGATTGCGCGTGAACTGCACGGCGCTGGCGTCGGCGAGGACCTCGCGCTGCCGCGACACCGCCGCCATGATCAGCCGGCCGAAGAACGCGCCCACCAGCCCCAGCACGAACACGGCCAGGCCCAGGGTCACCATGGCGGCACGGGCCCGGGGATCCTGCCGGCCCGAAGCGACACCGCCGGAGTGCAGGAGGATGCGCCCGATGATGGACAGCACCATGATCCCGAAGATCAGCCCGACCAGCCGGATGTTGATCCGCATGTCGCCGCTCAGGACGTGGCTGAACTCGTGGGCCACCACGCCCTGCAGCTCGTCGCGGGTGAGGTAGGCGAGGGCGCCCCGGGAGACGCCGATCACGGCATCGCCGGAGGCGTAGCCGGCCGCGAAGGCGTTGATGCCGGGCTCGTCGAGGACATAGACGGGAGGGACCGGCAGCCCCGCGGCGAGTGCCATCTCCTCGACGACGTTGAGCAGCCGCTTTTCCCGCGCGTCGGTGGTCGTGCCGGGCACTTCCGCGCCGCCCAGCATCAGGGCGACGGCCTGGCCGCCGGACGCAAGCTGGGACACCTTGAAGGCGCTGGCGCCCCCGACCACCAGCCCCACGCCGGCCGCGACGACCAGGAGCAACTGCGGCTGCCACCAGGACACCGGCCCCTCGCCGCCATGCACGCCGAGGCCGAGCAACACTGCGTACACCAGGGCGACCAGGATCACGATCGCGAGGACGAAATAGACTACCAGCTGGGCGGTCTTGCGCCGGGCCAACTCCTGCTGCTGGAAGAAGTCGGTGGCCATCGTCAACCTGGCACGGGGGTCGTGGAACCGGGAGCTCGACGCGCGGGCCGGTGGCAGCTCCAATTACTGGAACGATACCCTGGGCGCCGCGCGCTCGGCGGGGGCGGTTTCGAGCAGCGATGCCTCCGTGAAGCCGAACATCCCGGCGACCGTGACGGCCGGGAAGACTTCGCGCTGGTTGTTGTAGTGCATGGCGGCATCGTTGAACGCCTGCCGCGCAAAGCCGATCTTGTTCTCGGTGGAGGCCAGCTCCTCCTGCAGCGCGAGCATGTTCTGGTTCGCCTTGAGGTCCGGGTACGCCTCGGACAAGGCGAAGAGCCGGCCCAGGACGCCTCCCAGCTGCGCCTCGGCCTGGTTCAGCTCGCGCATCGCGGCCGGGTCGCTGGGCCTGGCGGCGGCCTTCTGCTCGGCCGCCATCGCGGTGTTGCGGGCCTGGATGACGGCCTCGAGCGTCGCCCGCTCGTAGCCCATGTAGCCCTTGACGGTCTCGAGGAGGTTCGGGATCAGGTCGTAACGGCGTTTGAGCTGCACGTCGATCTGCGCGAACGCATTCTCGAAGCGGTTGCGCGCGACGACCAGCTTGTTGTAGACGCCCATGAGCCAGAGCGCGAGCAGCAGCACGACGCCGAGGAGCACAAGCACGGTGATGACGACAGGACTCATGGCTCGTGACCTCCGGCGAGTGGAGTGTCCTATCGGCAGCCCCTGCCCGGAGGCGAAACCTCGCCTGATTCAGGGTCTCTTCGCGCCGGGGCCCGAACGGGGGGATGAGGGCAAGGGGCTGATCTTCCTTGCGTCTGATCAAGGTCAACTGGCCGGCGGATGGCCCGGCGCACCATCCCAGCACGATGAAAGTGATCCCCATCACCCCGGTGCCTCCGGACGAGGAAGAGGGCCAGGGGCTGTACGCCTCCGAGAAGAAGATCTACCCGCGCTCCGTCAACGGCATGTTCGCCCGCTGGCGCTGGGCCTTCGTGGCCCTGACGCAGATCGTGTTCTACGGCCTGCCGTGGATCCAGTGGGGCGAGCGCCAGGCGGTGCTGTTCGACCTGGCGGCGCGCCGGTTCTACATCTTCGGGTACGTGCTGTACCCGCAGGACTTCATCTACCTCACGGGCCTGCTGGTGATCAGCGCGTTGTCGCTGTTCCTGTTCACCGCGGTCGCCGGGCGGCTGTGGTGCGGCTTCGCCTGCCCGCAGACCGTCTACACCGAGATGTTCCTGTGGATCGAGCGCAAGGTGGAGGGCGACCGCCCGCACCGCATCAAGCTCGACGCCGCCCCGTTCTCGCTGGAGAAGCTGGTCAAGAAGTGGTTCAAGCACGTGCTGTGGGGCATGCTGGCCATGTGGACCGGCTTCACCTTCGTCGGCTACTTCACGCCGATCACCGAGCTGGGCATGGAATTCCTGCAGACCCGCATGGGCTCGTGGGAGGTGTTCTGGGTGTTCTTCTATGCCTTCGCGACCTATGGCAACGCCGGCTTCATGCGCGAGCAGGTCTGCAAGTACATGTGCCCCTACGCGCGCTTCCAGAGCGCCATGTACGACCGCGACACGCTGATCGTCAGCTACGACGCCGACCGCGGCGAGCCGCGCGGCACCCGCGGCCGCAAGGACGACTACCGGGCCAAGGGCCTGGGAACCTGCATCGACTGCGAGCTGTGCGTGCAGGTCTGCCCCACCGGCATCGACATCCGCCAGGGCCTGCAGTACGAGTGCATCGGCTGCGCGGCCTGCGTCGACGTGTGCGACGGCGTGATGGACAAGATGAACTATCCACGCGGCCTGATCCGCTTCACGACGCAGAACGCGCTGAAGCGAAAGGGCGGCGGCGGCCGTGACTTCATCCTGCGCCGCGTGCTGCGTCCGCGGGTCCTGGTCTACGGCGCGGTGCTGGTCGCGCTCACGGCCGGCATGATGTTCAGCCTCGCCCAGCGCATGCCGCTGAAGGTGGACATCGTGCGCGACCGCGCCGCGCTCTCGCGGATCGTGGCCGGAGGCAAGCTGGAAAACGTGTACCGCCTGCAGATCATGAACGCCACCGAGCAGCCGCAGCGTTACGGCATCCGGGCCGAGGGCCTGCCGGACCTGGCCGTCGCCTCCGAAACGGAGGTGGAGGTCGGCCCCGCCGAATCGCGCTGGGTCGCGGTGCGCCTGCAGATCCCGTATGGCAGCGCGGCGCCCGGCTCGCATCCCATCCACTTCGTCGTGGAGCAGGTCGAAGGCGATGCGCAGGTGCGCGAGAAGTCGGTGTTCCTGGTCCCGCGTTGAGGAGGCAAGCATGAGAGACGAAGACGACAAGTCCAGGCCCTGGTGGCAGCACGGCCTCGTCTGGCTGGTGATCGCCGGGCCCGCCATCGTGGTGGTCGCCGGCATCGCGACGGCGGTGATCGCCGTGCGCCAGGGGGACCCGGTCGTGGACACCGACTACTATCGGCACGGCATGGAGATCAACAAGACGCTGTCCGCGCAGAACAGGAGCCGGTTGCCGGCGCTGCAGGGCCGCAACCATGCCGCCACGCCGGCGCCCGACGCCGAGCCGGCCGAACCCTGAAGCGGCAAGGGCCGTGAACACCAAGAGGAGACAACAATGACCCACCGACTGCTCTGGATCGTCTGGCCCGCCTTCCTCGGGGCCTGCGTCCTCGAACTGGTCGTGTTCGCCGTCGTCGACCCGACGGAACTGCGCTGGGGCGCGTACACCGTGGACTGGTCGCGGCAGGCCGTCTACACGGTCGCCTTCTTCGTCTTCTGGGCGGTGACCATGGGCGCGTGCGCGCTCACGACCTTGCTGCGCCTCGCGCCCTCCGAGATCAACGAGTGCCCCTTCGACTCCAGCCAGCGGCCCGCGGGCTGCCCGGGGCAGGGCAGCATCGCGCCCTAGGCGCTTTTCGTACCCTCTCCTAAGGCCACTGCGGTTTTGCCGCAGTGGCCTTTCGTTTTTTTCCCTTGTAAAGACATCGCTCTGCGGTAGGTACCGTCCTACCCACGAATGCGCTTGGCCCTTGCGAAGCCGCTGAACTTACAAAACCAACATCCAGTCCACGTTTGAAACACACGACTTGATACACGCAATGCGCGCCGCGCCCCCGTCAAACGGGAACCGGCCGCTTTCCACCCCGCGGCGCCTGCGCCGCAGAGGCTGGAGCCGTGTGTAAACAGACGTCAAAGGCGGCCGTAACACGCGTTACGACCGCCCCCAAGGCAGTAACAGCCGGGGGTCGACCGGCCAGGACAGGGAGACATCACTTGGACAAGCGCATCGTCGGGATCGTCAGCGGGACCCGGCCCGAGATCATCAAGCTCGCGCCCGTGTACCACGCACTGCGGCAGCACGAGGAGCTCTGCGTCATGTGGGTGCACACCGGGCAGCACGGCGACATGGCGGCCGACATGCTGCGCTGCTTCGGCATCACGCCCGACGAGCAGCTGGGACGCAAGGGCGCGTCGCTCGAGGAATTCAGCGTCGCCTGCCGCACTCAGCTCGACGCGCTGATGGCCAGGCAGAAGTGGGACCTGTGCATCGTGCAGGGCGACACCGAGAGCGCCTTCCTCGGCGCGCTTGCCGCCTTCTACCGCCGCATTCCGGTGGGGCACGTGGAAGCGGGGCTGCGCACCTACAACCTGGGACGGCCGTTCCCGGAAGAGGGCCTGCGCCAGATGATCAGCCGCGTCGCCGCGCTGCACTGGGCGCCGACCGAGCGCGCGCGGGCCGCGCTGCTGGCCGAAGGCATCCCCGCCGCGGCGATCGCGCTCACGGGCAACACGGTGGTGGACGCGCAGCAATGGGTCTGCGAGCGGTTCGGCATCCGGCGCGAGGGCGATGCGGCCTCCGGCCACGTCCTCGTCACCGCGCACCGCCGCGAGCACTGGGGCGAGGAGATGGAGCAGACCTTCCACGCGGTCGCCGACCTCGCCCGGGCGCATCCCCAGCGCCGCGTGCTGTTCCCGGTGCACCTGAACCCCGTCGTCCAGCGGCCCGCCCACGCCATCCTGCAGGGCCTGGACAACGTGCGGCTGGTCGCGCCGCTGGACTACCTCGGCATGCAGCAGGCGCTGGCGAATGCCTGCCTGCTGCTCACCGACTCCGGCGGCCTGCAGGAAGAAGCGCCCACCTTCGGCGTGCCCACGCTGGTGCTGCGGCACGAAACCGAGCGGCCGGAGGCCATCGAGGCGGGCTGCGCGCGGCTGATCGGCCCGCGCCGCGAAGCGATCGTGCGGGAGGCCGGGCGCCTGCTGGCCGATCCCGCGGCGTACGGCGCGATGCGCAAGGTGGCCAATCCCTTCGGCGACGGGCAGGCGGCGCGCCGCATCGCGCAGGCCGTGCACGCGCGCCTCGTTCCCGAAACCGCCATGGCCGCCGAGGCGGCCTGACGCAGGAGGCACCAGCGATGTCCACGCCCACCTTCCGCCACGTCCTGCTGGCTGCCGCGTGCCTCGCGGGCGCGGCCCAGGCGCAGATGGTCAAGCCGCCGCCGCCCCTGCCGCCCGGCGCGACGCTCGCGCGCCCCGAGCCGGGCATGAGCGAGCCGGAGCGCAAGCGCGCGGTCCGCGCGCACCACCACAAGTTCGAGAACGGCAAGGACTACACGCGCGACGACAGCGTCGCCGGCCCCGGGGGCGTGGCGCCCGCCGCCGTGCAGCCCACGGGCACCCGTGCACCCGGCGGCGGCGCCCTGCCGGGCGGCGCGGGCACCGGCCCGGCCCGCGAGAAGACCGACAAGGGCGCCAGCTCCTATTTCTTCGGCACCGACAAGAAGTGAGAACCACCATGCTGTTCCTCCGCCGCTTCCTCCTCGCCCTCGCCGCCTGCGCCGCGCTGGCCGGCGGGCCCGCCCTGGCTGCCACGCGTGCGCCCTCGATCACCCTCGACAAGGCGAAGCTGCAGCAGATGGTCAACGAGGTGAAGGACGCCGCGCTGCGCGCGCAGCTGCAGGCGCTCCTGAACCAGGCGCCCGACCGGGCGGACAAGGCCACGCTGCTGGCGCTCGGCAACCAGGTCGCGCAGATCCTGCGCACCGCCGCGACGACGACAACGACAACGACGCCGCCGCCCCCCGCCGGCACGCCGCCCAAGGTGCTGGTGCTCTACGACGCGCCGAACGGCACGGCCTACGACAAGCTGACGTTCGCGTACGCCATCATGCTGCGCAACCTGCTCGGGCACTTCGATGCCGCGGTGGACCTGCTGCCGGTGCAGCAGTACGCGGCCGGCGCGGTCAACAACTACAGCGCGACGTTCTACCTGGGCGGCTCCTACGATTTCCAGCTCCCGGCGGCCTTCCTCACCGACGCGGTCGCCACGAGCAAGCCCCTGGTCTGGTTCAAGTACAACCTGTGGCAGCTGGCCTGGAACGCCAGCTACAACTTCACCGCCGTGCGCGGCATCCAGTTCAACGACCTGGTGGGCCTCAACGCGGCGCCGTCGTCCGGCAACCCGAACCCGGGCTTCTACGACACGGTCAGGTACAAGGGCCTGGACTTCGTCAAGTACTACCAGTACGACGCCGCCCGCAACGTCGTCAACGCCGATCCGGACCTCGGCTCGGTGACGGTCACCGACGCCACCAAGGCCAGCGTCGTCGTTCCCATCGCCAATTCCGCCAGCGGCACCCAGCTCCCCTACGTCGTGCGCTCGGGCAACTTCTGGTACGTGGCGGACATGCCCTTCAGCTTCATCGGGCCGCGCGACCGTTACCTGGTCTTCACCGACCTGCTGCACGACATGCTGGGCATCCAGCATGCGGAGAGCCACAAGGCGCTCGTGCGGCTGGAGGACGTGGGCGCGATGGTCTCCGTGCAGGCCATGAAGACGCTGTCGGACTACCTGGCCGGAAAGAAGATCCCGTTCTCCGTGGCCGTGATCCCGCGCTACGAGGATCCGCTGGGCGTCTACAACGGCGGCGTCGCGCAGGAAGTGCTCCTGTCGCAGGCGAAGAACCTGCAGACGGCGGTCAACTACGCGCGCGGCAAGGGCGGCGAGCTGGTGATGCACGGGTTCACCCACCAGTACGGGCGGATGCGCAATCCCAATACGGGCGTGAGCGGCGACGACTTCGAGTTCTGGAACATCGTCGACAACACGCCGGTGCAGGAGGATTCCGTGTCGTGGGCCTATGGCCGCATGAACAACGGCCTCACCGACATGCGCGCGCAGGGCTGGAGCCCGATCGCCTGGGAGCCGCCGCACTACCAGGCCTCCGCCATCGCCGCGCGCACCTCGACACAGCTGTTCTCCACCACGTACATGCGCTCGGTCTACTACACGGCCGACCAGCCGAACTTCTTCGCCGCGACCGCCAAGGACTTCAGCGTCGGCCAGTTCTACCCGTTCCCGGTGGGGCGCGACTGGTACGGCCAGCGGGTGGTCCCCGAAAACCTCGGGAACATCGAGTACGACATCTCCACGATCGATCCGACCTCGAACTACAACTACACGCCCGACGACATCGTCACCAACGCGAAGTACGCGAAGGCGGTGCGCGACGGCTACGCCTCCTGGTTCTTCCACCCCTTCTGGCTCGAACCCGACCTGGGAACGCCCGGCTTCCAGGACTTCCAGAAGACCATCGACGGGATCACCGCGCTGGGCTACTCCTGGGTTGCGCCCAGCACGGTTCGCTGACCGCGGCCAATGACCAAGACGATGAGGTCCGCCATGAAACTCCGAAGTGTCCTGCCCGCCACCGCGCTTGCGGCCCTGTGCCTGCTTCCCGCCTGGGGCATCGCGCAACAGAACGTCCAGCCCACGCAGGCGCAGGCGAACACGCCCGTGCAGCAGACGCCGGCGAACCTCCCGCCCCAGACGGCGGTGTTCAAGCCGGCGGACAACGCCGGGGTGTGGGTGCCGCGCACGATCACCTTCAAGGACCTGGGGTTCACCGAGCCGGTGGTGCTGGGTTATCCCGACACCATCAAGGAGATCTACCTGCCCGTGCCGCCGGGCGTGAACCTGTCCGGGGCGACGCTGCAGCTTGCCGCGAGCTACGTGCGCGCCGACGGCGGCCGCACCTCGCTGGTCTACGCGATCGACGGCGCTCCCGTGCAGGCCTTCGGCTACACCGCCGACCGCGGCGACGCCAGCGTGAGCCTGCCCATCGACGGCCGGCCGCGCCCGAGCGGCTACATCAAGCTGAACATCGACTGGCGCACGGCCGTGGCGCGCGAGAACACCTGCGCCGACGCGCGCACGCCGGGCAACATCCTGCGCATCGAGCCGGACTCGAAGTTCGTGTTCCGCTACGACGGCTCCGCCATCCGCGACCTCACCACCGCGTGGGGCGCGCTGCCGCCGACGCCCGTCATCCAGCTGCCGTCGAACAACGTGTCGCCCGAGGTGTACGACACGGCCTGGCGCGTCGGCGTGGCGCTCGAACGCGCGGGCAAGCGGCCGCAGATGGTCGCCGCCGGCGCCGGCGCCGCCGGGGAAGCCGACATCGTGATCGCGGGGCCGGGGAGCACGCAGCAGATCGGGTCGAAGCAGATCGGGCTGGGCAACGCGGGCAACCGTCCGGTGATCGTCGTCGCGCCGGATGCCGGTGCGCAAGCCGCGGGCCTGTTCTCGCAGATCTGGACGCAGGCGGCAGCGGGCACCACCCTCACGGTCAATGCCGCCGACACGCCGCGCAACACCGACAGCAACGCGGTGTCGCTGCAGTACCTGGGCGCCAAGCCCACGAGCTTCGACGTGCTGGCGAAGGCCGACTGGAACGCCGCCTTCGACATCGGCTCCGTGGCCGCCGACGGCAAGGCGCCAGGCACGCTGGTGATCGACGTCGCCGCCTCGCCGTCCGCTGCGCACACGCCACCGGTCGTGTCCGTCTTCATGAACGACGTCCTGCTGGGCGCCAAGGAGATGGAGGCCAACGGCAGGCGCGAACGCATCGTCGCGCCGGTCCCGCGCTATGCGCTGCAGACGCGCAACGTGATCCGCGTGTCCTTCGTGCGCCAGCTCGCGTCCGACCGCTGCCGCGAGACGCCGGAGCCGTACCCGGTGTCCGTGCTGCCGTCCAGCCACATGCTCCTGGACAAGATCGATCCCTCCTCCGACTTCACGGGCCTGATGTCCAAGTTTGCCGACGGCGGCGCGCTGCTGGTCCCGCAATCGCACCTCAATGACGCCACCGGCACGCTGCCGCGCGTGGTGCGCCTGGCGGCGAGCACGGGCCTGTCGCCGGTCAAGGCGAAGTTCCAGCCGGTCGCCGACGGATCGCATCCCAAGGTGAGCGGCCCGTACCTCGCCGTGGACGTGATCCCCGAGGGCTATGCCGAGGGCGTCAAGCCGGAGCAGGACCGCCTGTTCCTGGCCGGCACCAAGGACCGCCCGCTGCTCGACGTGCGCGGCCTCAACCGGGTCGGCGTCATGGAGGTGACCGGCAAGGGTGACGACATCGGCGCCGTCTACCGCACGCTGGGCCCGCAGCCGCCTTCGATGGAAAAACCGATCCAGCTCTCGGGCGGCAACCTGGCCATCATGGGCAACAACGGCCTGCGCACCGAGGTCAACACGCGCGACCCGTCGGGGCAGGGCGTCATGAAGGAAGCGCAGCCCGGGCTGTTCGAACGCGGCTACTGGTGGCTGATGCCGATCATCCTGGTGGCCCTGTTCGTCGGCCTGCTCGTGTTCGCGAGCCGCATGCGCCGCCGCAACGCCATGCGCGGGGACCGGTGAGTCCCATCCCCATGCAAGCAGTCACGGCAAGGAGGCGGCGATGCCCTGGGACCTGATTCTGGCCGAGTACAACTCGGGCCTGGAGGTGATCGCGGTCCTCCTGACCCTGGTCATCTTCCTCTCGTCGCTGGACGACCTGTTCATCGACCTCTGGTACTGGGCGCGGCGGCTCGTGCGCCGCGCGAAGGTCGAACGGTCGCCGAAGTACCGGCGCCTCACCGTGGAGCAGCTGCGCGACCGGGAGGAACAGCCCCTGGCGATCATGGTGCCGGCCTGGCAGGAAAGCGACGTGATCGCCGCCATGATCCAGAACATGGTGGAGGTGCTGGAGTACCACAACTACCGCGTGTTCGTGGGCACCTATCCCAACGACCAGCCCACGATAGCCGAAGTCGAGCGCATGGCGCGGCGCTATCCGCAGCTGCAGCGCGTCGAGGTGCCGCACCCCGGGCCGACCAGCAAGGCGGACTGCCTCAATGCGGTGGTCGCGTCGATCTTCGAGCACGAGCGCGAGCACGACGTCGAGTTCGCGGGCGTGGTGCTGCACGACAGCGAGGACGTGCTGCATCCGCTGGAGCTGAAGTTCTTCAACTACCTGCTGCCGCGCAAGGACATGATCCAGCTGCCGGTCGCGTCGCTCGAACGCGAGTGGTACGAGCTGGTGGCCGGCACCTACATGGACGAATTCGCCGAGAGCCACGCCAAGGAGATGGTGGTGCGCGAAAGCGTCTCGGGCATGGTGCCGTCCGCGGGGGTCGGCACCTGCTTCTCGCGCAAGGCGCTGCAGGGCCTCGTGGGCGCCACGCGCAACAAGCCGTTCAACATCGACAGCCTCACGGAGGACTACGACGTCGGCATGCGCCTGTCGCAGCTTGGCATGAGCTCGATCTTCGGCGTGTTCCCGGTGACCTTCCACATCTCGCGCACCGCGTGGGGCAGCAAGAAGCGGCGCGAGCTGCTGATGCAGATGCCGCTGTGCGTGCGCGAGTACTTCCCCGACAGCTTCCGCGCCGCGTACCGGCAGAAGGCACGCTGGGTGCTGGGCATCGGCTTGCAGAGCTGGGAGCAGATCAAGTGGCGCGGCCGCGGCCTCGCCGCGCGCTACCTGCTGCTGCATGACCGCAAGGGCGTGCTGACGTCCTTCGTGAGCATCCTCGCGTACATCCTGGTCGCGCACTTCGTCGTTTTCCACCTCGGACTCGCCACGGGGTGGTGGCACGCATACTATCCTTCGCTGTTCCAGGAAGGCAGCATCTGGCGCACGATGATCTACATCAATGCGTTCTTCCTCGCGCTGCGCGCGGCGCACCGGGTGTACTTCACCTCGGTGCTGTACGGATGGGAACACGGCGTGATGGCGCTGCCGCGCATGGTGGTGGGCAACTTCGTCAACTGCATGGCGGTCGCCCGCGCCTGGAAGATGTACCTGTCCTACCTGTTCCGCGGCACGCGCCTCGCGTGGGACAAGACGGCGCACGAGTTCCCGTCCAGCGCGCAGCTCGCGCGCCGGCGCCAGCGCCTGGGTGAACTGCTCACGTCCTGGAACGCGGTGGAAGAGGGCGCCATCCAGCGTGCGCTGGAGAAGCAGGCCGACTACGACGTGCCGCTCGGGCGCGTGCTGGTCTCCAACGGCTGGCTCGACGAGGAGACGCTGGCCGAGGCCATCGCGTACCAGGCGGACCTGCCGCGCGCGCACCTGTCGGAGGACCTCGTGCGCAAGCACGCGAAGGACTTCCCGCTGGAGCTCGCGGTCCGCCATCGTGCCGTGCACATGGGGCTGAACAAGAACGGCCGCCCCATCCTCGCCGTCGTGAGCCCGCTGTCGGAAGCAGCACTGCAGGACATCACCGCTGTGACCGGCCAGGAGCCCGTGCAGCGCATCGCCCGCGAAGGCGAGCTGGCCGTGGCCCTGCGCCTGCTGCGCGACACGCAGGCGGATGGCAAGCCGGGCACGGTGCCCACCGGCCCGCTGCTGGGTGACATGCTGATCGAACGCGGCCTGCTGCGGCGTGCCCAGTTCGAGGAGGCCATGCAGGACTACAAGCCCAACGTCCACGGGCGCATCGGCGACTACCTGGTCGAGCGCGGCGTGATCGCGCGGGAGATGCTGGACCAGGTCGTCCAGGAGCAGCGCAGCCACTTCGCGCGCGCCGCCGCATCGGAACAACAACAGAGGGGATTCTTCGGCAAGCCGTCCGCACAACCCACTTAGGGACCCCTCCATGAGACAAGAACAACGAAAGGCGCTCGCCCTCGCCGCGGTGCTGGCGCTGTCCTCCCTTTCCGCGGCAGGCCAGGTGACGACCGGCCACGCACCGCACCGCGTGGAGGCCGCCAGCCGCGCGGCCGACGCGGGCTACAAGGCCTATGCGCGCCGCGACTACGCCGCGGCGGTGCAGGACGCGCAGCGTGCCGTGGAGGGTGCGCCGCGCAAGCGAGCCTACTGGCTGCTGCTGGCGCAGGCGCTCGCGGCCGACGGGCAGCTCGCGCGGGCCGACGAGGCCCTGCGCGGCGCCGCCGCCCTGAAAGGCGACGATGCGGCCCTGGCACGCGCCCGGGCCGACGTGGCCCGCATGCATGCGCAGGCCGCGGGCGACGCCATGTACAAGGCGCTCGCGGCGGGCGACGTGAAGGCGGCGGTTGCGCAGGGCACGGAAGCCGTGCGCTGGGCGCCGGAGAACGCGGGCTACCGGCTGGTGCTGGTCCAGGCGCTGCTGCGCGACGGCCGCTACGCCGACGCGGACCGCATCGCCACCGAGACCGTCGCCCTGCTGCCCGAGAGCGCGGCGCCGCTGGCCCTGCGCGGCTACGCGCACCAGGCGCTGGACCGGCCCGCGGATGCGCGCGCCGACCTCGATCGCGCGCTGCAGCAGAAGGGCCTGCCGGCTCCGGCGCAGCGCCAGCTGCGCCTGCTCGCGGCGGACCTGGCGCTGGCGCAGGGCGATGGCCAGCGCGCGCTGGACCTGCTGCAGGCGCTGCCCCGCGACGACGCGGACGCGGCGACCCGGCGCGAGCTCGCCCGCCAGCGCCTCGCGGGCGCGGGAACGCCGTTCGCGTTGCGCGCGCCGGGCATCGACTGCAGCAACGTCGACGCCGCGCAGACCTGCACGCTGCAGGCCGCCGCAGTTCCCGCTGCGCCGGGCTATGCCAATGCCACTGCGGCCTACCGCGCGCTCGAGGAGAAGGACGTGCAGCGCGCGCTCACGCAGGCGCGGCTGGCGACGGCGGCCTCCCCCTCCAATCGCGACTGGCAGTTGATGCACCTGAACGCGGCCCTGGCCGCGCACGAGGACGCCGAAGCCGAGCGCGCGGCCACCGCTGCCCTCGACCTGCGCAGCGACGCGCAGACGCTCGCGCAGCGTTCGGCGATCCGCCGGCGGCTCGGGGATGTCGCGGGCGCGAACATGGATGCCGAAGCGGCGCTGCAGATGGGGGGCCTGCCCACGGCCACCGCGGCCGGCCTGCTCGCGGACCTGGGGCGCAAGCGCGAAGCGCGCGAGCTGCTCGCCAGCGCCCCCGCCGCCACGGCCACGCCGCAGGGCAAGCTGGAGGAGGCCTACATCGCCAACCGGATCGGCGACGCGGAAGCGGCGCGCCAGGCCTTCGCTGCCGCCGACGCGGCCGGCGGCCTGCCACCGACCTCCCTGCTCGATGCCGGCTATGCCGCGATGCACAGCAAGCACGACCAGGAGGCGCTCGGCTACTTCCATCGCGCGATCGATGCGGTGAACGGGTTGCAACTGAAGCTCGACCCGCAGATGGTGTACGACGTCCGCCGCACCAACGCGGACCTGGAGCGCCGCTGGGGCGTGCTGGCCTCGCTGACCATGCGCAATGCCGGCGGGGTGGTCCCGGGCATCGGCGTGGTGGGCGGTCCCACGGGCAGCCGCACGACGCAGGCCGGTGCCGAGGTCTACTACCGGCCCTGGGGCTGGCGCAACGGCGAGTTCGTCGAGTTCTTCGCGCGCGGGTTCGTGACGCTGGACAACGAGGCCGGCGGCTTCACTGGCGGCGACAGCTTCTCGGGCGCGCTCGGCGCGCGCTGGAAGCCGTTCTCCTCGCAGAACTTCATCCTGTCGCTGAGCCGCGTCTTCGGGCCCAACGTCAACGACGACTGGCTCGCGCAGGTCGGCTACTCCTGGGACTACGGCAACGACCTGCGCGTGGACACGCCGAGCTGGTGGACGCACCGCTTCTACGGCGAGGTGGGACGCTACCTCGACGCCGGCAACGACTACGGGCTCGCGTACCTCTGGCTCGGACGGCAGTACCTGGTGGGCAACGACGGGCGCACGACACTCTATCCGCACCTGTTCGCAGGCGTCGAATACAACTCCACCACGTCGCCGAAGACGGCGTCGGGCACCGGCCCGGGCATCAGCCTGCGCCACTGGTTCCGCGAGGATGTGTACACGGCCCCGCGCTCGTACTGGGACGTCACCGCGCAGTACCGCTTCCGCCTCTCGGGCGACGACCGGCTGCAAGGCCTCTATCTCAACGCCTTCCTGAACTACTGACACCATGCGCTCGATGCTCTGGACGGCGGCGGCCGCCGCGACGCTGCTCGTGGGCTGCGCCAGCCAGGTCGTCCCGCCCATCGAGGGCGTCGTCTGGCAGATCGACAACCAGCACACGCAGCCGCGCGGCGACTGGGAGAAGCTGGGGGTGAGGCGCCTGCTGGTGCAGTGGACGGTGGTGGACAACCTCGCGTTCATGCCCGGCACCGACATCCCGCCCGGCGCGAGCATGCCGGACTGGCAGCAGATCGGCCGGCAGCCCTGGGCCAGTGAAGTGATCCTGGGGCTGGCCGGCCGCTTCGACGAACGCGGCGCCCGCGGCGACCTGGAGGCGCTGGTGCGGCAGTCGGCGCGGCTGGCGCGCACGCCGCTGCCCGTGAATGTCACTGGTTACTACTTCCCGATCGAGATCGACCCGACCTGGATGGAGGCCTTTCGTTTGCGCACGCTGCTGGACCAGCTGCCGCGGCCGCTGTGGATCAGCGTGTACGACAGTGCCAACGTGGGGCCCGAGGAACTGGCGCAGAGCCTGGTGGAATGGTTGCCCCGGGACGTGGGCGTGTTCTTCCAGGACGGCGTAGGCGTGTATGCGCGTGAACCCTATGTCGCGCGCCACTACGCCGACGTGCTGGTGCGCCGCCTCGGCAAGGAGCGCGTGCGCCTGATCGCGGAGGCCTTCCGGCCCGACGTCGGCGGCGGATTCCGCCCGGCCACGCTGGACGAACTGCGGCCGCAGCTCGCGCACTACCAGGGGCTGCCGATCTACCTGTTCGAAGGTCCGCGCTACGTCCCGCCCCCCCTCGTCCAGGGCCTGGCCGACTCCCAACGGCGGTAGGGGCCGTCCTACAAGCGGAGCGCGGCGATTCCTACCTGCTGCGCTCTGACGAGCTTCTTACAGTGCGTGAGCCCATGACAAACTTGCTTACGCCCCGTCGCATTTCGGCGCTGTTGTTGCTGGCCGGGTGCTGGGCGGGCGCGCAGGCGCAATGGCTGGGGACGCCAGCCGCGGACGTGCTGCTGGGCCGACCCCTGGACATGTCCCTGCCGGTGCGCTTCGCCAACGATGGCAGCGGTGACAACGACTGCGTGCGCGCGGACGTGTTCTACGGCGAGTCGCGGGTGAAGGACGGCTCCGTGCGCGCCACGGTCACCGGCCCGGCGGAGCCGCGCCGCATCCGCATCGAGGCGGACACGCCCATCGACGAACCGATCGTCACGGTGTCCGTGCGCGCCGGCTGCCGCAACACCGTGACGCGCAACTACACGCTGCTGCCCGAATATCCGTCGGAGCGCCTGCTGGCCGCGGCCGACGCGCGCAAGGCCATGGCCGTCGCCGCGCCCGCGGCACCGCTGCAGCTGGCGCGTGCCGCGCCGCCCGCGGCCGCTCCGCGCAAGCCCGCCCCGCGGCCGGTGGTGCTGGCCCGCGCCGCCGCGTCCGAGCCGGCGCCGGCGCCGGTGCGCGCGCGCAGCAGCAGCCACCGGGCCCCGCGTGCCGAAACGGTCGCCCGCGGCCCGCGCCTGCAGCTGGAACCGATCGAGCTGCCGGAGCGCGACGCGCTGCTGCGCGTGAGCACCAGCCTGGCCGAACCGAACGGCGATGCCTCGCGCCGCGCGACGGCGGCCCTGCTGTGGCAGGCGATCAACGCCGACCCGGAGGAAGTGCTGCGCACCAGCGTCATGGCCCACAAGCTGGAACAGGACCTTTCGCAGCTGCGCCAGGCGTCGGGGCAGACGCGCGCCGAAATGGCGGCGCTGCGCCAGCGCATGGACCAGGCCCATCCCTGGTACCTGGCCCCGCTGTTCGTGCAGCTGCTGTCCCTGCTGTTAGTGGCCGCCACGGGCGTGGCCGCGTACCTGTGGTGGCGCATGCGTGGACCGCGCGCCGCGCCGGGGACCTGGTACCTGCCGCAGGAGCCCCAGCAGGCCGGCGCCGCTGGCGAAGCGGACGCGCCGGTCGTTCCGGTCGCACCGGCCGTCGCGAAGCCCGTCCGGGGCGAACCGCCCGCTGCACCGTCCACGCGCGTGCCGCGCGTTGTTGCAGCGAAGGTGCCCGTCGACGCCGGCGCACTCGACTTCGACCTGCCCGCGCAAGCTGCGCCGCGCGCGCCGGCCGACGAAGTGCTGCGCGTGGAGACCCTGGCCGCGACCGTCGAGGAAGTCGACTTCCTTTCGTCGCTGGGCCTGCTCCCGGACGCGATGGACCGCCTCAAGACCTACCTGCAGGACAGCGCCGGCCCGGCCCCCATTGCCTATCTCGAACTGATGCGCCTGTGCGAGCAGGCGGGCGACGCGGCCGCCGTGGCGACGGTCCGCCGCCGCTATGTGCAGGCCTTCGGCGTCGAGGCGCCGCGCCTGCCGCAGGTCACCGCCGACACGGGCCTCGACGGCCTGCCGGCGCTGGCGGCGCGCGTCACGCAGGCCTGGAAGGACGGCGAGGCGCCGCAGGTGATCGCGCAGATCCTCTTCAGCGTGCCCACGCCCGCGGCGCCGATCACGCTGCAGGCCGGGCGCGACCTGCTGGCCCTGCACGGCCTTGCGCTGGCGCGTGCGGCGGAAGGCACGGCCGGCGCCCACGAGGCCCCGCTGGCGCCGTGGGCCGAGCACCACGACACCCCCGACGCGCACGAGGCCGCGCGGCACGCCGCGGAAGCGGAAGGCGGCCGCCAGTTCGGGCTGGACGTGGACCTGTCCGCGACCGGAGCCCCCGTGGCGAACGTGAGCGCCCCGCCGCCGCCGACCCTGGAGCTCGTGCCGGCCGCGGCCGACCCCCAGGAGGAGGCGCGACGCGAGGAGGCCGAGCGCCGCGCGCGCGAGGCCGACGAAGCCTTCAGTGCCGCGATGGCATCGGAGCGCGTCCCGGTGAGCCGCTTCTGAACCCCCGGCAAGGAGTCGCGCCATGGCGCTGGTGCAGCACAGACCCGCAATGGCCGACCGCACGGCGGCCCTCCTCGACGAACCGGTCCTTCGTCCCGAACGCAGCACGCGGCCGGCATGGCTGTACACGGCGGCCCTGCATCCCTCGGACGAACCGCAGCGCCTGGCGGAGCTGCGCGCCTTCGGCATCCTGGACACCGAACCCGACGACGACTACGACCGCCTCGTGCAGCTCGCCACGGTGCTGTGCGGCACGCCCCTGGGCGCGCTGACGCTCGTGGACGGCGAGCGCCAGTGGTACAAGTCCCGCGTCGGCCTGCCGGTGGCGCAGGTCGCGCGCGACAAGTCCTTCTGCGCGCACGCGATCCTCGACCCGGACCGCGTGCTGGAAATCCCCGACGTCGCGAAGCTGGGCTGGGCGGACCGCCAGCCCTGGGGCGCGCAGGGGCCGACGCTCGGCTTCTATGCCGGCGTGCCGCTGCGCACGCGCGACGGCAGCGCCATCGGCACGCTGTGCGTGATGGACCCGCTGCCGCGGCGCCTGACGGACACCCAGCGCGACGGCCTGGTGAAGCTGGCCAAGTCGGTCGCCAGCCTGTTGAACCTGCGGCGCCAGCTGCGCATCGCGACCGAGACCGACCGGCTCACCGGCCTGCCGAACTGGTTCCACTTCGAGCATGCGTTCGACCACAGCAAGCCCGCCTGCGGCATGGTGTGCTTCGTGCGGCTGAAGACCATCAACCAGATCAACTCGGCGCACGGCTTCCGCGTCGCGGACGGCCTGATCCGCCAGACCGCCGACCGCCTGCGGGTGTTCGCCGAGCGCGGCGCCTTCATCGGGCGCATCAAGCGCGGGCTGTTCATCCTGTTCTTCCCCGACGCGACGCCCGCGCACTTCGCCCAGGAAGTGGCGCCCGGACTGGCGGCCAGCCTGGGCCGGCCCTATGTGGTGAACGAGCTGTCGCTGGTGTGCCCGGTCAACCTGGGCTTCGCGGCCTATCCGCAGGACGGCCCTACGCTGGACGAGGTGGTCAACGCGGCCGACGCGGCGCTGCAGGTGGCGATCGAGCGCGAGCAGTCCATGGCCTTCTTCGACCGCTCGGTGGACAACGTGCAGAGCCTGCACTTCCGCCTGGAGCCGCAGCTGCGCCGCGCGCTCGACCGGCACGAGTTCGTCAACTACTACCAGCCCAAGGTGGACCTCGCCAGCGGCCGCATCGTCGGCGTCGAGGCGCTGATGCGCTGGATGGACCCGGCGCGCGGGCTGGTGCCGCCCGGCGAGTTCGTCCCGGCCCTGGAGACGACCGGCCTGATCGGCGCGGTCGCGCAGAAGATCATGGACCGCGCCATCGCCGACTGGCGCGGCTGGCACGCCGCGGGCCTGCCGGCGCCGCGCATCGCCGTCAACGTCGCCGCCGCGCAGCTGCGCAACGACGACTTCGTGCCGGCACTGCAGCGCGCGCTGGAGGCCGTGCAGGGCGACCCCTCCGCGATCGGCATCGAGCTCACCGAGAGCATCCTGATCTCGAACATGGAACGCGCCATCGAGGTGCTGATGCAGGTGCGGGCGCTGGGCGTGCCGGTGGCGATCGACGACTTCGGCACGGGCTATTCCTCGCTCGCCTACATCGTCACCCTGCCGATCGACGAACTGAAGATCGACCGCGCCTTCGTCAAGAAGATCACCGCCGACCCGGCCTACGAGGGCATCGTGCGCACCTGCGTCTCGCTGGCGCGCGGGTTGAACCTCAAGGTGGTGGCGGAGGGCGTGGAAACCGAGGCCCAGGCGAGGAAGCTGCGCGAGCTGCAATGCGACCAGGCGCAGGGCTTCTTCTACAGCCCGCCGGTGCCGGCGGAGGAACTGGTGCGGATGCTGAAGAAGGAGCCGTTCGGGGGAGCCTGAAGGCGCCGTCATCCGTGGAGGCGGGGCCCATCCCCCGTCATTCCCGCGAAGGCGGGAATCCAGGGCTTCTGGAATCGTGCCGGTTTGGCAGTTGCAGGGTCACGGCGCATTCGCACGCGGCTTCGCCGCCGGTGGGGTTCGGGCTGCGCCGCTCACCCCACCCTACAGGCGACGGGCAGGACTTGTAGGGTGGCGGTGAGGCGAAGCCGAACCCCACCGTGCGTCGTGTTCGCGCAGCCGCCGGACGCCGCCCCAGCGGGCCGGCACCGCGCACCGCCTGGGGCGACGCGGCACGATGCTCGCAAGCGAAAGCCTTGGATCCCCGCCTTCGCGGGGATGACGAGATGGTCGCGCCTGCGCGGGGATGACGGACGTCAGGCCACCTTCACCAGCTCGAACAACACCGTCGGTGGCAGTTCCCCCGTCAGCTGTTCCCGCCCCACCTTCGGCGTTTCGAAGCGGTCGAACCCGCTCAGGTGGAAGGAGGGCAAGTCGCGCGTGATCTCCACGAGCGGGCAGCGTTCCTCGCCGCCCAGCACGTCCTGGCGGAAGTGCGCGACATCGTCGCGCGGGACGTCGTAGGCGGTGACCAGCACGTTGGGCCGCGTGTCGGCCACGAGGGCCTTGGCCTGTGCGGTGCCGGCGGCCGCGGATGCGGTGATGCCCATCTTGCGCAGGGCGTCCAGCGCCTCGCCGCGGATGCGTTCGTCCTGCGCGATCACCAGGACCCAGGCTTCCCGCAGCGGTGCCGCGCTGCCCTCGCTGCCACCCGTGAGCTCCAGGCAGGCCATGCCTTCGGTGCTGAAGAAGCTCTGGGGGAACTCGATCGTGAGCAGGGCCGCGCCGTCGGCGCGCGTGCGGGTCACGTCGAGCCCGGAGGAGGCGGCGATCTGGCGCAGCAGCATCCAGTGCAGGCCATCGTTCAGGCGGCGCCCGCGCGGTCGCACCGCCGGCCCCGCATGCGCGGCCTGTGCCGGCGGCGGTGTCGTGACGCGTACCTTCAGCTTTGCCGGTCCCGGCATCTCCGCCGGCGACAGCATCACGTGGATCTGCTTGCTGAAGCTCATGGCCCAGTCGAGGATGGCATTCACCAGGCTGATCGCAACGGGCGGATCCAGCAGCACGTCCACCTGCTGCAGCGCGGAGCTCACGGTGACGCCCGCCGCCTCCACTTCGCTTTCGCGGTCCTGCAGCACGTGCCGCACCAGCTCGGACAGGTCCACGCGCTCGCGGGCCTGGCGGATGCGTCCGCCGGCAAGGCGCGTGATCTGCTGCGCGCGCAGGCTCGTGGAGCGCAGGTGGTGCATGGCGTCGCTCAGCGCCTTGGCCTCGCTGCGGCGCAGCCGGCCGGCGCCCACCAGGTAGTTCAGTGCACGCAGCAGCAGGTTGCTGCCTTCCACCGCCTGCTCGGACAGGGCGGCGACCAGATGCGGCCACTGCTGCGCCATGGACCACGGCGCGTTGGGGTCGGTCGTCACGAAGCCCCCCGCGCCGTCGGACCAGCGGCGGCCGACGAGGGGTGCGGACAACGCCGGTGCTGCGGGCACGGGCTGGTTGTGCACGGGCGCGGGCTCCGGTTCGGCCAGCGTCAGGCTGGGGAATTCGAGGATGTTGTTCATGGGGAACCTCCGGAGGGGGACAGGGACGCCGGGGCGGACTGCGCGCCCATCAGCGTGCACTGGTGGGCGCAGTAGTCCACCAGCGCGTCGATTTCGGTCGACTTGTCGAACACGGCATCCACGCCCAGCTGCGCGCAGCGCTTGCGCACGGCGGCGTTGACGTAGTTGCTGAACACGATGATCTTCTGCCCGGGCCGCGCGCGCTGCACGTGCTGCACGACGCGCATGCCGCTGCCGCCCTTGAGGAACAGGTCGACGATCAGCATGTCCCAGTGGTTGGCGCCGGCTGTCCATTCCAGCGCGCCTTCCTCGGTGGCGGAGCCGCCCACCACCTTCACGCAGGTCAGCGCCTCCAGGGCTTCCGCGAGGTTCTCGTGGATTTCCGCGTTGTCCTCGACGACAAAAACTGCAAGTTGCACGGGACGCTCATTCGGTAAGTGCCGGTTTCAAGGCGTAAGGCACTCTAGCCCCTGAGGCAGGCGGGTTCTTCGGATGGGTACGCGTTTGAATGTAGGAGCGAGCCTACGGGCGACGCGGGCCCCGGCTCGCGCGATGCGCAACGTAAGATCACAGCAGCATGGACATGGACCCGCTGACCGCCCACGACGCAGGCAGCCTGCTGCAGCTCGCCGAGCGCAGCGCCTTCGTCGGTTTCTGGCGGATCGATACGCGCCATCACACGCTTTACTGGTCGCAGCAGATGGCCCGGCTGCATGGCGCGCAGGCCGGGTACACGCCGAGCTTCGACAACGCGCTCACGCATTACGTCGACGAGCATCGCGCGGAGCTGGCGGCGCGCGTGCGCGCCTGCGAGGAACGCGGCGAACCGTTCGACGTCGAGGTGCAGCTGCAATCCCTGCAGGGCCGGCGCACCTGGGTGCGCTGCGTGGGCCAGCCGCTGCGCGACGCCCAGGGCGCGATCGCCGGCTGCGAAGGCCTGGTGCAGGAGATCGCTCCCGCGGGCTACGCACCGGGCACGTTGCTGCGCCACACGGTCAGCATGGGCGGGGCGCTGGGCAGCGGCGAGGCCTTCGTCACCGTGGACCGGCAGGGGCGCATCAGCTATGCGAACGAGCAGGCGGAACACCTGCTGGCGGGCGGCAGCGGCTCGCTGCTGGGGCGCAAGATCTGGACCTTCTTCCAGAAACGGGCGCGGCTGGCGCTGGAAGAGCGCTTCATGCACGCACTGGAGAAGCGCGAGGCGATCGAGCTGGAGGAACTGGATGGCCAGGTCGTGCACTGGGTGGAACTGCGCGGTTTTCCTTTCGGCGCCGGCCTCGCGCTCCACCTGCGCGACGTGTCGGCGCGGCGCCAGGCCCAGCAGCACCTGGTGCTGCTGGAAGGCAGCATCGCGCGCCTGAACGACATCGTGATCATCACGGAGGCGGCGCCGTTCCGCGCGCCCGGTCCGCGCATCGTGTTCGTGAACGATGCGTTCGAGCGGCGCACCGGCTACACCCGCGACGAGGTGATCGGCCATTCGCCCCGCTTCCTGCAGGGGCCCGACACCCAGCGCGCGCAGCTGGATCGCATCCGCGCCGCGCTGGAGCAGTGGGAGCGGGTGCGGGTCGACCTGATCAACTACACCAAGGCCGGCGAGCCGTACTGGGTGGACCTCGACGTCTCGCCGGTGTGGGACGAGGGCCGCCGGCTCACGCACTGGGTGGCCGTGGGCCGCGACATCACCGAGCGCAAGCGCGACGAGGAGAAGATCCAGTACCTCGCCTTCTACGACCCGCTCACCCAGCTGCCGAACCGGCAGATGCTGCTGGACCGCCTGCAGGTCGCCGCCGGCGAGACGGGACATCCGCGCGAAGGCGCGCTGATGTTCATCGACCTGGACAATTTCAAGGTCCTCAACGACACCCTGGGCCACCAGAAGGGCGACCTGCTGCTGCAGCAGGTGGGACGGCGCCTGCGCCACTGCGTGGCCAAGGGCGACCTCGTGGCCCGCCTGGGGGGCGACGAGTTCGTCGTCCTGATCGAGAACACGCCGGAGAAGCCGCTGGACCCGCTCACCGCCGCCCAGGTCGTGAGCCAGCGCGTGCTCGATGCGCTGGGCGAGCCCTACGTGCTGCCGGGTTACCTGCACCACACCACCTGCAGCGTCGGCGTCACGCTGTTCGGCAAGACGCCTTCCAGCGTGGGCGAACTGCTGAAGCAGGCCGACCTGGCCATGTACCAGGCCAAGGCCGCGGGCCGCAACGCCGTGCGCTTCTTCGACCCGGAAATGCAGGCGGTGGCGACGGCGAACGCGGCGCTCGCCGCCGACCTGCGCCAGGCCTGGCGCGACAACCGCCTGCGCATCGAATACCAGCCGCAGGTCGGCATGGACGGCTGCATGACGGGCGTCGAGGCGTTGCTGCGCTGGGAACATCCCACGCGCGGCCTCGTGGGGCCGGACCAGTTCATTCCCACCGCGGAAGAGACGTCCCTCATCATCCCGATCGGCCATTGGGTGCTGGAGGCCGCCTGCGCGCAGCTTGCGCTGTGGGCGCAACGGCCGGAGCGGGCGCACTTGCGCATCGCCGTGAACGTCAGCGTGCGGCAATTCCGGCACCCCGAGTTCATCGACGAGGTGGTGAGCTGCGTGCGGCGCGCCGGCATCCCGCCCGACCGGCTGAAGCTGGAGCTCACGGAAAGCCTGCTGGTGGAGAACCTGGACGCCGCCATCGCCAAGATGCGCAACCTGAAGGACATGGGGGTGCGGCTGTCGGTGGACGACTTCGGCATCGGTTATTCGTCGCTGTCGTACCTCAAGCGCCTGCCGATCGACGAACTCAAGATCGACCGCGCCTTCGTGAAGGACATCCTCACCGACGACAACGACGCCGCCATAGCGACCACGATCATCGGCCTGTGCCGCAGCCTGGGCCTGGAGGTGATTGCCGAAGGCGTGGAAACGGAGGCGCAGCGGGCCTTCCTGGCCGCGCAGGGCTGCCAGCGTTACCAGGGCTACCTGTTCTGCCGGCCGCTCGCGATCGAGCAGCTCGAAGCTTTCATGGAGGCCACGGGCGCCGTCACACCGGAACCATCTTCAGTGGCGTCGTGACCACAGCGCGCGGCAGGCGCAGGATGATCGCCTGGCCGTTGCGCAGCAGCTCCACGTCGTGCAGCGCCGCCAGCGCCTGCACTTCCACCCAGGACAGCGGCACTTCGCCGCCGCCTTCGTGCGGCTGGGTGAAGGCGCCCTCCGCCTGCGGGCGGTATTCGATGGCGATGACGCCGTGCGCGGGCGACTGCTCCGTGCGCACCACCACCTCGCCGGGGCCGGGGGCCGCGTCGGTGAGCGTGAGGATGGCGGCCGCCAGCAGGAAGCGCAGGGCACTGCGCACCACCGGGAATGCGCCGTCGCCCAGGTCCGGGCGCAGGTCGAAGCCGCGGAAGTTGAGGCTCGTGGACAGCAGGCGCACCACCTCGCCCACGCCCTGGCGCAGGCCGATGGTGTCGTCCTCGCCCGGCTCCATCCACGTGCACACTTCCAGGCAGCGCGCCACGGCCTGCCGCGAGAGGCGGTTCAGCTTGGAGACCGAGCCCGCCAGGTCGTCGGGCGAGGCGCCGCGCTCCATGCGCGCCGACAGCGCCTCGGCCATCATGCCCAGCGATTGCAGGTGCACCACCATGTCGTGGCGCAGTGGCGGCGTGAGCCGGCGCAGGATGTCGTGCTGCGCGGCGCGCGCGAGGCTGCGCTGGCGCTGCGGCGAGGCTTCGGGGGCGGCCTGGGCAACCGGCGGAGGGGGCGCGGCGGGACGGGCGATGGGGTCTTCGATGGCCAACACTGCTCTTGGTGCGGATGCGTTCGGGTTGGAAGGCAGTCTCGGCGGCGGGCTCCGTGCGCAATGTCAGGGGCGCCCGGCGGGGGGTGTAGGACCCGGGCGTCAGCAGGGCGTGGAAGCGCGGCGCGGCGTGAGAGGTTTCACGCCCGGCGTGCCGTCACCCGGCTCCTACTTCACGGAGGCCCGGTTGGGCCAGCGCGCGGGTGTGCTGTAATTTGCAGACATGCTTTCCGACCAAAACGCCGCCGCGCGCCTCGCCGGGCTGCTCGATTCCGCGATGGACGGCATCGTCAGTGTCGACGACACGCAGCGCATCGTCATGTACAACCGCGCCGCCGAAAAGCTTTTCGGCTGGTCCGCGGAGGAAATCCGCGGCAAGCCGCTGGACCTGCTGCTGCCCGAGCGCTACCGCGGCGCGCACGGCCAGCAGATGCGCCGCTTCGGCGCCACCGGGACGACGTCGCGCCGCATGGGCGACAACACCGTGCTGTACGCCTTGCGCAAGGACGGCACCGAATTCCCGATCGAGGCATCGATCTCGCAGCTGCAGACGCCCGAGGGCAAGCTCTACACCGTGATCCTGCGCGACGTGACCGAACGGGTCCGCGCCCGCGAAGAGCTTGCCGCCTTCGCGGCGGAATCCGCGGGCGTGCGCGAACAGGAAAAGTCCCGCATCGCCCGCGAATTGCACGACGAGCTGGCGCAGTCGCTCACGGCGCTGAAGATGGACACCATCTGGCTGCGCGAACACGTCCCGGCGGCCGATCCGGCAGGGCAGGAGAAGGTGGCGCAGATGCTGGCGATGCTGGACACCAGCGTGGCGGCGGTGCGGCGGATCGCGGCGGACCTGCGCCCGCTGGTGCTCGACGACCTGGGCCTGGTGCCGGCGATCGAATGGCTGGCCCAGAACTTCACGCAGCGCACGGGCGTGGCGTGCACGCTGCAGGTCGACGAATCGCTGGAACTGCAGGAGCCCTATGCGACCGGCGTGTTCCGCATCGTGCAGGAATCGCTGACGAACGTGGCGAAGCACGCACGGGCGAGCCGGGTGGAACTGGAACTGCGACCGCACGGCGACCACCTGCTGCTGCGGGTGCAGGACGACGGCATCGGCTTCCGTCCTTCGGCACCGCGGCGGCCGCAATCGCTGGGCCTCGTCGGGCTGCGCGAGCGCGCGACGCTGCTGCGCGGCGACGTGCGGGTCGACAGCTCGCCGGGCGGCGGCACACGGGTCGAGGCGCGCATCCCGATGCCCGCGGGGAGCACGGCGTGACCGTCCGCATCGTGCTGGCCGACGACCACGCGATTGTCCGCGAGGGGCTGAAGCGCATCGTCTCCGACGTGGCGGACTTCACCGTGGCCGGCGAGGCGGCGGACGGCACCGAGGTCATGCAGATCGTGCGCAGCCTGGAGTTCGACGTGCTCGTGCTGGACCTGTCCATGCCCGGGCGCAGCGGCATGGAGCTGATCAAGCTGGTGAAGGCCGAGAAGCCGCGCCTGCGGATCCTGGTCCTGAGCATGCACCAGGAGATGCAGTACGCCGTGCGCGCGATCAAGTCCGGCGCCAGCGGCTACCTCACCAAGGAAAGCGCGCCGGGCCAGCTGGAACAGGCGATCCGCAAGATCGCCGGCGGCGGCGCGTACATCAGCGCCGAGGTCGCCGAGCAGCTGGCCCTGGGCGCGATGCCGGGAAGCGACGCACCACCGCACCAGGCGCTCTCGGACCGCGAGTTCGAGGTGTTCCGGCTGCTGGTGGCGGGCGAAGCGGTGTCCGACATCGCGGCGAAGCTGAACTTGTCCGTGAAGACGGTCAGCACGCACAAGTCCAACCTGATGCAGAAGCTGGGGTTGAGCAACCAGACCGAGCTGGTGCGGTACGCGCTGAAGCACGGGCTGGCGGACCCGCTGGGTTGAACCTCGTCGTCCCCGCGGAGGCGGGGACCCAGGGCTTCCCCGAAACGATGCGTTGCGCCGCCTTTTCGCCATGAGTCTCCATCCGGCTGCCAAGCCGCGCGCGGCTTGGCAGCGGAAGGCCCTGGTGCGCGGGCACGCGGCTTCGCCGCCGGTGGGGTTCGGGCTGCGCCGCTCACCCCACCTTACAAGCGACGGGGCGGGACTTGTAGGGTGGCGGTGAGGCGAAGCCGAACCCCACCGCGCACCGCCTGGGACGACGCGGCACAGCGCCGCGCTGCAAAAGGCCTGGATCTCCGCCTGCGCGGGGATGACGAAGAGGGGCGCGGGGATGACGGGGAGGAGCTACTCGCTCACCTCGAACTCCACCAGGCAATCGCCCCGCACGGCATGCACCGTCATGCGGTTGCGCGTATCCGCCACGTAGCGTTCGTTCGCGCGCACGATGACGTCGCGCGGGTCGCCGTCGTGCGTGATCCAGGCTTCGCCCCTGCGGCAGTGCACGGTCACCGCGCCCGGTGGCGGGGCAATGGCCTGGGTGGCGCCTTCCTTCACGTGCGCCGCGAACCAGCGGGTCACGCGCGGGCGGGCCGGTGACGCGCCGAACAGGCGGGCCATGAAGGGCGGGGCGGCGAAGGTGAGCTGCATGGGCTGCCATGTTGGGGCGCGCGGCTTTCCGTCGGCAGGGGAAAGGATCAGCGACGGCGTGTCGGACAGCAGCGCCATCGCTTGTCGTCCCGGCGGGACGCGCTCCTGACGCGTAGTCGCCGCGCCCCGGCCGCATGCGGCGAAGCCGCGCTTGCGTCGCGGGGCCGTCCTACAGTTGCGCCAGGGGCGCCCCTCCTAGATTCCTTCACCACTCCGAAGGACGCGCATGAACGAAGACATCGAGGGAGCGGAAGCCCGGCCCGGCATCCTGCGGCGCATTGGCGGATGGCTCCGCCGGCACCCCGTGAAGGCGGCCGCCATCGTGCCGCTGGCCCTGGCCGCCTACGTCGCGGCCCTGTACCCGTTCACGCCCGGCATCGCCGACCTGCGCAAGGCGAAGAAGGAATCCCCTTCCATCGTGCTGTCGGCCGACGGCAAGGAGCTGGCGGTGTTCCGGCGCGCGAACCGCGACTGGGTAAAGCTCTCCGACATCTCGCCCAAGGTGACCGAGGCGCTGCTCGCCACGGAGGACAAGCGCTTCTACGACCACCACGGCATCGACGTCGCGCGCACGCTCAAGGCGGTGTTCAACACGCTGGCCGGTGACGTCGAGGGTGGCTCCACCCTCACGCAGCAGCTCGCGCGCAACCTGTACCCGGAGGAGATCGGCCGCGAGCAGACCGTCACCCGCAAGGTCAAGGAGGCCATCACCGCGCTGAAGATCGAGGCCGTCTACAGCAAGGACGAGATCCTGGAGACCTATCTCAACTCGGTCTCCTTCCTCTACAACGCGTGGGGCATCGAAATGGCCGCGCGCACCTATTTCGGCAAGCCGGCGAAGAACCTCAACGAGCTGGAGGCCGCGACGCTGGTGGGCATGCTCAAGGGCACCGCCTACTACAACCCGGTGATCAATCCCGACCGCGCCCTGCAGCGCCGCAACACCGTGCTCGCGCAGATGGTGAAGGACGGCAAGCTGGAAGAGGGCCGCTACGCGCAGTTGAAGGCGCAGCCCTTGAAGCTCGATTTCTCGCGGCTGGACGAGGACACCGGGCCCGCCCCGCACCTGGCCGAATCGCTGAAGCGCTGGCTGCTGCAGTGGGCCGACGAGCACGACTACAACATCTACGCCGACGGCCTGGTGGTGCGGACCACGATCGACTCGCGCCTGCAGGCGATGGCCAACCAGGCGGTGGAGCGGCAGGCGAAGGCGCTGCAGGCGGTGGCGGACGTGGAGTGGAGCCGCAGCGGCCTCACCTCCCTCGGCAGCGATACCGCGGCCTACGTCGCGGCGCGCGGCAAGGCGTCGCCCTTCGAGTTCTTCTGGAACAAGAACCCCGACCTGGTGAAGGCGTGGATCCGTGACTCGCAGGAGTACCGGCAGGCACGCGAGCAGGGGCAGGACGACGGGGAGGCGCTCAAGCAGCTGCAGGCCAATGGGGCGTTCATGCGCGACCTGCGCCGGCGCAAGACGATGCTGGAGGCGGGCTTCGTCGCCATCGAGCCCAGCACCGGCGCGGTCAAGGCCTGGGTGGGCAGCCGCGACTGGGGCGACGACAAGTTCGACCACGTGCAGCAGGCCCGGCGCCAGCCCGGCTCCACCTTCAAGCCCTTCGTGTACGGGGCGGCCTTCGAGGCGGGCCACCAGCCGAACGAGACGCTCATGGACCAGCCGGTGGCGATCCAGATCGACCGCAACCAGGTCTGGCGGCCGGGCGACATCGAGGGCGCGCCGACCAACCTGCCCATGACGCTGCGCGACGGCCTGGCGAAGTCCAGGAACACGATCACGGCGCAGCTGATGATGCAGATCGGGCCCTCGCGCGTCGCGAGCCTCGCGCGCGCCATGGGCGTGCGCCAGAGCAAGCTGGACGAAGTGCCTTCGCTGGCCCTCGGCACGAGCCCGGTGACGCTCAAGGAAATGGTGACCGCGTTCTCCACCATCGCCAACGGCGGCAGCTACATCGAGCCGCACATCGTGGTGTCCATCGAGGACCGCAACCACCAGGTGCTGGACCGCTTCGGCGGACCGGCGTCGGAGCAGGCCATGTCCAGCCAGGCCGCGCAGACGCTGCTGGACGTGATGCGGGGGACGATCGACTACGGCACGGCCGCCGGCCTGCGCCCGCGCTTCGGCCTCGCCGGCGACCTGGCGGGCAAGACCGGCACGACCCAGGACAACACCGACGGCTGGTTCATCCTGATGCACCCGCAGCTGGTGGCCGGGGCCTGGGTCGGCTTCAACGACAACCGCGTCACGATGCGCAGCTCCTACTGGGGGCAGGGCGCGCACAACGCGCTGTTCGTGGTGGGCGACATGATGCAGCAGGCCCAGCGGGCCGGGCTCGTCGACGGCAAGGCCACGTTCGCCGCGCCGCACCTGCGGGACGAGGAGAAGCCGCTGATCGATCGCATGGGCGACTGGTGGAACAGCGTCTTCAACACGGGCCCCTCCGATTCCTCCGTTGCCGCGCTGCCGCCGGTGCAGGTGCCGGAAGTGAAACTCGAACCGCCGGTGCTGGAGCCGCCGCCACGGCAACCCGACGTGGTGGTGCTGCCGCCGGTGGTCCCGCCGCCCGACGCGCCGGTGATCGCCTCCGAGCCGCAGCGCGTGCCGAGTTACCCGCGCCCGCTGGAACCCACGCGCCCCGTGGAAACCGTTCCCGGCACGCAGGTGTACCGCAGCCCCGAGGCGACGGCACGCATGCCCGACCCGACGCTGCCGCCCGACGTGGTACGGCCGCCGGGGCAGGTCGTGCGCGTGCTGCCGCCACCGCCGGCCGCGACGCGGGAGTCGTCTTCCGGCGCGACGGCCGCGATGGGGGCGGCACCAACGATCCCGCGCGAGACGCGCGAGGCTCCGCGCGACATCGTCGTGCCGGCGCCGGCACCGGCACCGGAATCCGCACCCGCACCTGCCAGCGGCTCGGTCGGCGACGCATCCGGCAGCCCTTCGTCGCCCGGCGGCGGCGAGTGACAAAAAAAGAGCCGGGTCGCCCCGGCTCTTTCCTCCTGCGAGCGGACCTCAGCGATCCTTGCGCAGTTCCTCGTCCCGCTCGATCTCACGATCCAGTTCACTGTCGGTGGACTTCAGGTCCTCCTTGGCGTCGCCCAGCCCCTTCTGCAGCTTGCCCTTCATCTCGCGGGCATGGCCCTTCGCCTGCAGCGTGCGGTCACCGGTCATCTTGCCGACCTGTTCCTTGACCTCGCCGGTGGCTTCGTTGACGGCGCCCTTGATCTGCTGCTTGTTCATGTGTCAACTCCTTCAAGCTGAATGGTGATGCTTCCCATGTTGCGACGCAGCGCGCAGCCAGGAAGAGGCGCTCCGCCCCGCGTCGCCGTGGGTCCGCTCCTACAGCCGAGAAACCTACTGCAGCGGCTGGCTGCGCTGGCTGCGCCACCAGGCCATCAGCGCGGGAAAGCTGCCGCCGAAGGACTGGCTCAGCAGGGCCTCGTAGCCCAGCGAGCAGGCGGCGGCGCTGCCGAAGTCCAGCAGCGTGCGGCTGGAGGCCTGGCTGCAGGCGGAGAAGAGGGCGCGCAGGCAGGAAGGCGGCAGGCGTTCGTATTGCGCGAGCAGGCCGGCGCGGTCGGCCAGGGGGTCACCGCCGGCGGAGGGAAGCTGGCAGGACGACGGCGACGGCTCGGCGCCGGCGGGTCCGCCGGCCAGGATGGCTGCGGCCACGAGCAGGCCGCGCAGGGCTTGGGCATCCATCCGCGTTCTCCTTCACCGCGGTGCGGCGAGACGACAGGATGGGACGCGGGCGCGGGGCGGGGGATCAGCCTTTTCCCACCGGCCCGTCAGCGAAGTGCGCTAGAGGCTGCTGCCGGGTTGGGCGAGGACGGCACGCAGCCGGCCCACATCGACGATGCGTACCAGGCGCTGATGCACTTCCAGCATTCCTTCCTCCGCGAAGCGCGAGAAGGTGCGGCTGACCGTCTCCAGCTTCAGCCCGAGGTAGCTGCCGATCTCCTGGCGCGTCATCCGCAGCACCAGTTCCGAGCGGGAGAAGCCGCGCGCCTGCAGGCGCTGCACCAGGTTCAGGAGGAAGGCGGCGACGCGCTCCTCGGCCCGCATGGTCCCCAGCAACAGCATGACGCCGTGCTCGCGGACGATCTCGCGGCTCATGATGCGGTGCAGGTGGTGCTGCAGGGCGCCCACCTCGCGCGAGAGCTCGCCGATGCGGTCGAAGGGCAGGACGCAGACCTCGGAGTCCTCCAGGGCCACGGCGTCGCAGGTGTGGAGGTCGTTCACGATGCCGTCCAGGCCCACGATCTCGCCCGCCATCTGGAAGCCGGTGACCTGGTCGCGCCCGTCGGCGGAGGTGACGCAGGTCTTGAACACCCCGGTGCGGATGGCGTACAGGGCATGGAACTTCTCCCCGGTGCGGAACAGGGGCGTCTTGCGCTTGACCTTGCGGCGGGTGGTGATCAGCTGGTCCACGCGGGCCATGTCGTCGTCGGACAGGCCGACCGGCATGCACAGTTCGCGCAGGTTGCAGTTGGAGCAGGCCACCTTCATGCTGGCGAGGCTCATGGGCGGCAGGGGCTGGGCAGGGGTCGATGTGGACACGGGTCGGTGGCGATGGTGATCTGAATCAAATTGTCCCGGCCGTCGGACCGCCGCGGTTGACTCAGATCAAGCGGAACGGACCGTCCCCACCGCACCATGGAGGCCACCAGGAACCCCGCCCCATGACCGCCCCGATCTCCCCAGAGCTCCTGCGCCAGTACGACGTGCCCGGCCCGCGCTACACCTCGTACCCGACGGCCGACCGCTTCGTCGAAGCGTTCGGGCCCGTCGACTACACCCAGGCGCTCGCCCAGCGCCGCGAGGGCCCGGCGGCGATGAACCTGCCGCTGTCGCTGTACGTCCACATCCCCTTCTGCGAGTCGCTGTGCTACTACTGCGGCTGCAACAAGATCATCACCAGGCACCACTCCCGGTCCGCGAGCTACCTGCGCTACCTGGCCCGCGAGGTGGAACTGCACACGGCGGTGCTGGGCACCGCGCAACCCGTGAGCCAGCTGCACCTGGGCGGCGGCACGCCCACCTTCCTCTCGGACGACGAGCTGCGCGAGCTGATGGGCATGCTGCGCCGCAGCTTCCACCTGCTGTCCGGGGCGGAATGCTCCATCGAGATCGACCCCCGCACCGTGACGGCCGAACGCCTGCAGGTGCTGCACGACCTGGGCTTCAACCGCATCAGCTTCGGCGTGCAGGACTTCGATCCCGAAGTGCAGAAGGCCGTGCACCGCGTGCAGCCTCATGAGCAAGTCGCCGCGCTGATGGCGGACGCGCGCCGCATCGGCTTCGACTCGATCAACGTGGACCTGATCTACGGCCTGCCGCGGCAGACGCCGGAATCCTTCGCCCGCACGCTGTCGCAGGTGGCCACGCTCAAGCCGGACCGCATCGCGCTGTACGGCTACGCGCACCTGCCGGAGCGCTTCAAGCCGCAGCGGCGCATCCACGCGGCGGAGCTGCCCGCCGCCAGCGGCAAGGTCGCCATGCTGTCGCAGGCGCTCGCCGCCTTCCTCAGCTCCGGCTACGTGTACATCGGCATGGACCACTTCGCGCTGCCCGGCGACGCCCTGGCCGTGGCCAAGCGCCAGGGCCGGCTGCACCGCAACTTCCAGGGCTACAGCACGCATGCGGACTGCGACCTGGTCGGCCTGGGCGTGTCGGCCATCGGCAAGGTGGGAGCGACCTACAGCCAGAACGCCAAGACCATGGAGGAGTACTGCGACCTCCTGGACCAGGGCAAGCTGCCCGTGGTCCGCGGCCTGGCCCTGTCGCGCGACGACCTGGCGCGGCGCGCCGTGATCATGGCGCTCATGTGCCAGGGCCAGGTGGTGTTCGAATCGATCGAGCTTGCCTGGCTGCTGGACTTCCGCAGCTACTTCGCGGCCGAGATGGAGCAGATGAAGGACCTGCAGAAGAAGGGCATGGTGATCGTCGACGACGCCGGCCTCCAGGTCACGGCCCAGGGCTGGTTCTTCGTGCGCGCCGTGGCGATGCAGTTCGACAAGTACCTGCAGGCGGACCGCAACCGGGCGCGCTTCTCCCGCATCATCTAGGAAGCTGTGAACGATTTGCTCACACCCGCGCGAGCCCTCTTGGAGGCCGCTGTTGAACCAGGCTCGCCCTGCGGACCGGGGCGCCTCAGGGCGCATGCGGGTGTTGCGGCCCTTGCCCAGGCGGCCAGCCTGGGCTGCGGGCCGCGCCTACGCCTGCGCCCTGATGCACCCCGTCGCGGGCGCGAGCAATTCATTCACAGCTTCCAATGACCCTCACCCTCGCCGGCACCGCCTTCCTGATGGGCCTCGCCGGAGGCCCGCACTGCCTCGCCATGTGCGGCGCGGCGTGCGGCGGCGTGGTGCGGGCGGCGGGGGCGCAGCCCGTGCGCGGCATGTGGACCTTCCAGGGCGGGCGGCTCCTGGGCTATTCGCTGGCGGGCGCCGCGGCGGGCCTGGCGGTGCAAAGCTTCGCCTGGCTGTCGTCGAACACGGCGGCACTGCAGCCGGTGTGGACGCTGTTCCACGTCCTCGTGCTCCTGTGGGGGTTGGTGCTGCTCGCGCAGGCACGCCAGCCGGCGTGGGTGGAGACCGCGGGGCGCAGCGTCTGGTCGCGCGTGCGGCCGATGGCGCAGCGGCGCGGCGGCCTGCTCGCCACCGGCGCCCTCTGGGCCTTCATGCCCTGCGGGCTCCTCTATTCCGCGCTGCTGGTGGCGGCGCTCTCGGGCGGCCCGCTGCAGGGCGCGCTGTGCATGGCCCTGTTCGCGACGGGCAGCGGCATTTCGCTGGGCCTTGGCCCGGCCGCGCTGCGCAAGCTGCAGGCGTGGGCCAACGGCCTGCGCAAGGACTGGGGCACGCGCATCGCGGGCGGCCTGCTGGCCTTGGCGGCCGCCTGGGCGCTCTGGATGGACGTGGCGCACCGGGTCGCGGAGTGGTGCGGGATCGGTTGACAATGGCAGGCCTGCGGCGATGTCCGCCGCGCGAGGAGCCCGCCATGTCCGATGCCACCCCCGTCCGTGACCCCGATGCGCTGCTCACACCCGGCAACGCGGTGCTCGCCCTGATCGACTACCAGCCCGAGCAGTACAAGGGCGTGGGCTCGGTCGGCCATGCGGAACTGCTCCACCACGTGACCATGCTGGGGCGCGTCGCGACGACGTTCGCAGTGCCGGTGGTGCTCAGCACCGTGTATGTGAAGCACGGCATGAGCGGCACCAACCCGGAACTGCGCGAGGTGCTGCCAGGCATTCCGGAGATCGACCGGACCAGCATGAATTCCTGGGAGGACCCCGATTTCCGCGGCGCCGTGGAAGCGACGGGCCGCAGGAAGCTGATCCTCGCCGGCCTCTGGACCGAGGTGTGCGTCGCCTTCCCGGCGCTCGATGCACTGCGCGCGGGCTACGAGGTCTACGTCGTGGCGGATGCGATCGGCGGCGTCAGCAAGGTGGCGCACGATTCGGCGATGCAGCGCATGGTGCAGGCGGGGGCGGTGCCCATCACGGTGCTGGGACTCGCGTGCGAGCTGCAGCGCGATTGGGGCAGGGCGGGCGCGGACCGCCTGCGCGGCGTCATGCGGGCCTACTTCGCGGGCCTGCGGCACTGAGGACTGGTGCACACACGGCGCCTCCGGCACGACGGGCGGCTGTTGTGCGGAAGCCGCGCACGGGGGTGATGCGGCCGGTTCGCCCGAATAATGGGACGGATGCGAAACCGTGCAGTCTGCCTCGCCCTGTCCCTCTGGGTCGCGGCCATGCCGCCCTCCCTGGCGCAGGAGCAGCAGCGTGACCACGACGAAATCGTCCGCGTCCCGCAGGAGGACCCGGACATGCAGCAGGCCATCGCGCTGGCGCAGGCGAGCCTGGACGACTTCCTGAAGGTCTGGAAGCAGCGGCCGGCCAACACGTCCAACTTCAAGCTCAAGGTGAAGATCACCGAGGGCGACGCCACCGAGCACTTCTGGGTGCAGCCGTTCCGCGAGGACGGCAAGGGGTTCGCGGGCCGCCTCGCGAACGAGCCGAAGCTGGTGCACAACGTGAAGAACGGCCAGCTGGTGCGCTTCTCGCGCGAGGAGATCTCCGACTGGGGCTACGTGAAGGAAGGCCACCAGATCGGCAGCTTCACCGTCTGTGCGCTGTTCAAGATCGCACCGAAGGAGCAGGTGGAGTACTACCGCAGGAACTTCGGGTTCGACTGCTAGCGGGAGACGCACGATGAGCGAAGCCGCACAAGACGGCGATTTCGTCCGCGTCGCCACCTGCGCGGATCCGACCGAGGCGCACCTGCTCAAGGGCGTGCTGGAAGCCGCGGGCACGCAGGCCATGGTGATGGACGCGAACGTCGTGCAGGCGAATACCTGGATGACGCAGGCCCTCGGCGGCGTGCGCGTGATGGTGCCGGCGGCGCAGGCGCGGCAAGCCACGGAGACCCTGGCGCAGTACCGTGCCGGTGCGTTCGCCCTCGAGGACGGTGATTCCGCGCCGGCGAAAGCGGCTGCGGAGACGCTGGCTCGCCCGATCTACAGCCCGGACCGCGTCGTGCTTCTCAGCTTCTTCCTCACGCCCGTCTTCGGCGCGGCGACGCACCTGGCCAACGCCCGCCGGATCGACGGGCGCAACAGCGTCCGCGACTGGGCCTGGCTGGGATTGCTCGGCCTCGCCACGGTGGGCGCGATCGCCTTCGCGCATGCGCTGGCGCGTGGACCTTTCGTGGTCTTCCGCGCCAGCTGTCTCCTGGCGCCGGTCACCGTCGCCTGGTACTTCCTGGCCGGCCAGGAGCAGACCCGCACGGTGCTGGCGCGCTTCGGCCCGAAGTTCGCGCGGCGCCACCTGCTGGACGTCGCGCTGCTGGCCGGCGCGGTCGCGTTTTGCATCGGCTGGGGATTGAGCCTGGCGCGCTGACGGCGTCCAATGGCTCCATGGCCTTCGACCCCGACCTGGCGCAGCGTGTCCGTGACGTCCTGGCCGGCCGGCCCGGCGTCACCGAGCGCAGGATGTTTGGCGGCCTGGCCTTCCTGGTCGACGGCAGGATGTTCATCGGCATCCGCAATGCCAGCCTCATGGCGCGGGTCGGCCCGGAACGCCACGACGACGCGCTGGCCATGCCCCACGTGCGGGTCATGGACTTCACCGGCCGACCCATGAAGGGCTATGTCTACATCGATCCGCCCGCCCTCTCGGCGGAGCGGGACCTGAAGGCTTGGGTGGGCTGGTGCGTGGGTTACGTGGCCGGGCTGCCGGCGAAGCGGTCCCGCTGACGCTGTCGAGCCATGGCCGCTGTACATTGCGGCCATGGCTGGCGACGCGTTCGCCATCCCTCATCCCGCCAGGAGCACGCCATGCCAGACCATCCGTCCTTGCGCTCGCGATCCCGACCCCACCTGCATGCCAGGCGCTTCGACGTGGCACGCGGGCCCTTGCTGCCCCGGCTGGCGAGGAAGTCCGCCGCGCAGGGGGCGCTGCCTGCGTTCGTCCTCGGCGCGCTTGCGTGCGGCGCGCTGGCCGTGGGGGCCCTGGCGATCGGACGGCTTGCCATCGGATCCCTGGGCGTGGGCCGGGGGCGCATGCACAGGCTGGACATCGACGAACTGCGGGTGAAGCACCTGCGCGTCGGCGAACGCGAAGGCGCCAGCGGGACGATCGCCGCGCAACGTCACCGGTGACCTGAGGCACCATGGCCACGCAGTACTACACCGCCAGCAGCCTCGACGGCTTCCTGGCCACGCCCGACGATTCGCTGGAGTGGCTGTTCCCGCTCGGCGACATCAACGACACCAGCTATCCGGCCTTCATCCGCGAGGTGGGCGCGCTGGCCACGGGATCGTCCACCTACGAATGGATGCTGCGGCACGTCGTGAAGGACAAGCCGCAAGCCTGGCCCTACACGCAGCCGACCTGGGTCTTCACCCATCGCGCGCTCCCCGGCATCCCCGGTGCGGACATCCGCTTCACGCGTGGCGACGTGCGTCCCGTGCACGCACAGATGCTGGCGGCGGCTGCGGGCCGCAACGTGTGGCTCGTGGGCGGCGGCGACCTGGTCGGCCAGTTCCACGACGCGGCGCTGCTCGACGAGATCACGGTGCAGGTCGGCTCCGTCACCCTGGGCGCCGGCAAGCCCCTGCTGCCGCGACGCATCACCTCGCCGTCGCTGCAACTCGTGGAGGCGCGCCGCATCGGCGACGGTTTCGCGGAGCTGCGCTACCGGGTTCCACGTCCCTGAAGAATGAAGCGTTTTTTCGCATCCTCCCTGCTGTGGCTGGCCGCGTGCGCCGCACTCGCGGCGCCGTCGCCGGCCCGCCCCGAGATCGACGCGCTGCTGGCGCGCCTGCAGTCGTCCGGCTGCGCCTTCCAGCGCAATGGCTCCTGGCATGACGCCGCGGAAGCCCGCACGCACCTGCTGCGCAAGCTGGAGTACCTGGAAGACCGCGACCTGGCGCAGACCACCGAGCAGTTCATCGACCTTGCCGCGTCCGAAAGCAGCATGTCGCACAAGCCTTACCTGGTCCGCTGCGGCAATGCCGCGCCGGTGGAGAGCAAGGCCTGGCTGACGCAGCAGCTCAAGGCCCTGCGCACCGCCGGGCGGGCGAAATAGCGGCCGGCCCCTGTCGATTTCTGGCAGAGTCCTTCGTCGTGCCAGCAGAGGGTCGTCCTCTGTCCACTTTAGGGAGCCACCATGCCCGGTACCGTCCGCCTGCACCGCGTCCTGCGCACCACCCCCGAGCGCCTCTACCGCGCATTCCTCGACCCGGAGGCGATGGCCAAATGGCTGCCGCCCTACGGCTTCACCGGCAAGGTCCACCACATGGAGGCGAAGGTGGGCGGCGAGTGGCGCATGTCCTTCAGCAACTTCAGCGGCGGCGGCAGCCACTCCTTCGGCGGCAAGTACCTCGAGCTGGCCCCCGGAGAGAAGCTGCGCTACACGAGCAAGTTCGACGACGCGAACCTGCCCGGCGAGATGACGACCACGGTGGTCCTGAAGAAGGTGATGGTCGGCACGGAGATGAACGTGACGCAGGAAGGCATCCCCGACGTGATCCCGCCCGAGGCCTGCTACCTGGGCTGGCAGGAGTCGCTGGAGCAGCTCGCCCGGCTGGTGGAGCCCGAGATCCCGGCGGGGACGTGACCGGGCCGGGGCGCGGCTAAGCTCGCGGGGTGGAGTACCTCTTCGTCCTCGTCGCCGGCCTCGTGGCGGGCACGCTCGGTGGCATCGTGGGCACCGGTTCCTCGCTGGTGCTGATGCCCATCCTCGTCGTGATGTCCGGGCCGCGCCAGGCGGTGCCGATCATGGCCGTCGCCGCCATCCTGGGCAACCTGGGCCGCGTGCTGGCGTGGCGGCGCGACATCGACTGGCGTGCCTGCGGTGCCTACTGCACGACGGCGGTGCCGGGCGCGATGATCGGTGCGAAGCTGCTGCTCGCCATTCCGGCCGGCGTCGCCGAGACCGCGCTGGGCGTGTTCTTCCTGTCGCTGATCCCGCTGCGGCGCTGGCTGTCCCGGCATGGCTTCCGCCTCACCCGCACGCACCTGATGCTGCTCGGCGCGCCGCTGGGCGTGCTGACGGGGCTCGTCGTGTCGACGGGGCCGCTGACGGTGCCGCTCTTCACCTTCCACGGCCTCGAGCGAGGCGCGTTCCTCGGCACGGAGGCCGCCGGCTCCATCGGCATGTATGCGGCCAAGGTCGCGACCTTCCAGGCGCTGGGCGCCTTGCCGATGGAAGTGCTGGTGCAGGGGCTGATCGTGGGCAGCACGCTCATGGCGGGGTCCTTCGTCGGCCGCTTCGTGGTGCTGGCGCTGTCGCCGGGGTTCTATCGCCACCTCATCGACGGCCTGATGCTGTGCTCGGGCGTGTCGCTGCTGTGGGCGGCTGTCCGCTAGGCGACCGCGCGTCGCCACGATGACATCGCGCCGGGCGGCGCGGTCCTAGATTGGGGTGGTTCCTGCCAGGAGGTGCCCCATGTCCGCCACCGTCGCTCCCGACCTGCTCGCGCAGGGACGCGCACTCAATGCGAGCGCCGCCTTCAACCGCTGGTGCGGCATGGAGGTGCTCTCGGCCGGCGAGGGCCGCGCCGAAATCGCCGTCGCCTGGCGCGAGGACCTGGGCCAGTATTCGGGGTACCTGCACGCGGGCATGATCGGCGCGCTGATCGACACCGCCTGCGGCTTCGCGGCCGTGACGCTGGTGGGGCGCGTCCTGGCCTCGCACTACAGCGTGAACTGCCTGCGGCCCGCCGTCGGCGAGCGCTTCGTGGCGCGTGCCCGCGTCGTGAAGCCGGGGAAGACGCAGGTGTTCACGGCCTGCGAGCTGTTCGCGGTGCAGGACGGCGCCGAGAAGCTGGTCGCCACCGGCGAGACCCTGCTCACGCCGGTCACAATGGAGCGTTCCTGAAAGGAAGCGGCCATGCTGCAACTGCGCCCCAACTGTGAATGCTGCGATCGCGACCTGCCGCCGCAGGCGGCGGACGCGATGATCTGCACCTTTGAATGCACCTTTTGCCGTGACTGCACGGTGAACGTGCTGAAGGGCCGATGCCCCAACTGCGGCGGGGAGCTCGTGCAACGGCCGCGGCGGCCGGCGGAGAAGCTGGCGAAGTATCCGGCGTCGACGGAGCGGGTGTTGAAGCCGGAAGGGTGCCGCAAGGCGGCGTGACGGTCGGTGGGGTTCGCCTGCGGGCTCACCCCAACCCTACGAAATGCCGGGCGCCTGTAGGGTGGGGTGAGCCGCAGGCGAACCCCACCGTCGCCGCCTCAATCCAACGTCACTGCCTGCAGGTAATCCGGCACCGTCACCTCCCATCGCAGGTTCCGCTCGATCCGCTGCCGCAACGCATCCGCCGCGGCGGGCTCCCCGTGCGTGATGAAGGTGCGCCGCGGCGCCGCCGGCGCCGTGCGCAGCCAGGCCTCGATCTCGCCCGCGTCCGCATGCGCCGACAGCGCGTCGATGCGCGCCACCTCCGCGCGCACCGGCACGTCCTCGCCGTGGATGCGCACCGTGGACGCGCCCGCGGCCAGCGACGCGCCGCGCGTGCCGCCGGCCTGGAAACCGGCCAGCAGGATGGTGTTGCGCCGGTCGGGCGCGAACGACTGCAGGTGATGGATCACGCGCCCTCCCGTGGCCATGCCGCTGCCGGCGATGATCACCATCGGCCCCTTGCGCGCGTTGAGCGCCCGCGACTCGTCCGGCGTGCGCACGATCTGCGCCGCATGCGCCAGCGCTTCGCAGTCGGCATGCGACAGCTTCAGCTCGCCGCAGTGGTGCCGATAGACCTCCAGGGCATCGCTGGCCATCGGGCTGTTGAGGTAGACCGGCAGGTGGTGGATGCGCTTCTGGTCCTTCAGCAGCCGGATGCCATGCAGCAGCGTCTGCGCGCGGCCGACCGCGAAGGCGGGGATGATCACGGTGCCACCGCGCGCCGAGGTGCGGTTGATCACCTCCGCGAGCTGGTCGAAGGGATCGCTCGTCGCATGCAGCCGGTCGCCATAGGTGGACTCCACCACGGCGTAGTCGGCCTGAGGCATGGGTTCGGGCGCGCGCAGCACCGGGTCGTTGCCGCGTCCCAGGTCGCCCGAGAACAGGATGGAACGCTCGCCGTCGGTGAGGCGCACGAGCGAGCCGCCGGGCATGTGCCCCGCGTGGAACAGGCGCCCCGTGAGCCAGGGAATGGGCTGGAAGTCCTGGTGCCAGGGCACGGCCTCGAAGCGCTCCAGGCAACGCACGGCGTCGTTGCGCGTGTACAGCGGCAGTGCCGGCGTGTGCTTGCTGGTGTGGTGCCGGTTGGCGAAGTCGGCTTCCTCCTCCTGCAGCCCGCCGCTGTCGGGCAGCAGGATGCGGCAGAGGTCGCGCGTGGCCGCGCTGCTGTAGATCCGTCCCGCGAAGCCCTGTTTCACCAGCAGCGGCAGGTAGCCGCTGTGGTCGATGTGCGCGTGGGTCAGCACGACGGCTTCGATGTCCACGGCCGGGACCGGCAGCGGCTCCCAGTTGCGCAGGCGCAGCTGCTTGAAGCCCTGGAACAGCCCGCAATCGACGAGCACGGCGCCGCCGCGAGGGCCGCGCAACAGGTACTTGGAGCCGGTGACGGTGCCCGTCGCACCGAGGAACTGGAGTTGCATGGGGCTAACGTAGCCGAGCGGAGCTGGGCGTGATTGCGCTGGATCAAGCCGAAAGGACAGCCTGGAGCCCCTGCGCGGCCCGCATTTGCGGCCCGGATACCACAAAACATCTCACGCGTCTCCTACAGGCAAGGCCTTGCGATGGCACGAGGATGGGGATCACCCCTACCATCGGACCATTGGCATGCCTGAAGTGAAAACCGAGGCTTCCACCCAAGCCATGAATGCGACGCGCAAGCCGTCCCCTGCCGCCGCGAGGCCGCCGCTCGATGCGCGCCTGACGGAGCAGCGCAATCCGCGCACGATGCGGATCGACCAGCTGTCGTCGCTCGAGATCGTCGACCTGGTCAACGCGGAAGACCGTCTGGTGGCTCCCGCCGTCAGCGAGGAACGCCTGAACATCGCGCGCGCCATCGACATGATCGTGGACTGCCTGCAGCGTGGCGGCCGCCTTTTCTACGTGGGCGCGGGAACTTCGGGCCGCCTGGGCGTGCTCGACGCGTCCGAGATGCCGCCCACCTTCCGGACCGACCCGGACATGGTGCAGGGCGTCATGGCCGGCGGCTACGAGGCGCTCACGACGGCGCAGGAAGGCGCGGAGGACCATCCCGAGGACGGCGCCGCCGCGATGGACGAGCGCAACGTGGGCAGCGACGACTTCGTGCTGGGCATCGCCGCCTCGGGCACCACGCCTTACGTGCACGGCGCGCTGAAGCGCGCGCGCGAGCGCGGGGCACGCACCGGCTTCCTGCTGTGCACCTACCCGTCGGAGGAACTCCTGCTGGCGCACGACGTCGTGATCGCCCCGCTGGTGGGTCCCGAGGTCGTCACCGGCTCCACGCGCATGAAGGCCGGCACCGCAACCAAGATGGTGCTCAACGTGCTGAGCACCGCCGCGATGGTGAAGACGGGCAAGGTGTACGGCAACCTGATGGTGGACCTGCAGGTCACCTGCCAGAAGCTGCAGGACCGCGGCGAACGCATCCTGATGGAGACCGTGGGGGTGGACCGGGCGGAGGCCGAGCGGCTGCTGGATGCGGCGGAAGGACACGTGAAGACGGCGATCGTGATGAAACGGTTCAACCTCGATGCGCAGGCGGCGAGGGAAAAGATCGAGAAGGCAGGTGGGTCGATCGCGGCGTTGAAATAAGGCCGTCGTCCCCGCGGAGGCGGGGACCCAGGGCTTTGGGAGAGCGGCGCATTGCGCCGCTTTCACTTTTTGCATCCGTCCGGCCGCCAAGCCGCGCGCGGGCACGCGGCTTCGCCGCCGGTGGGGTTCGGGCTGCGCCGCTCACTCCACCCTACAGGCGACGGGCAGGACTTGTAGGGTGGTGGTGAGGCGAAGCCGAACCCCACCGTGCGGCGCCGGGAGCAGTCTCCGAGGGAAGCCTGCTCATAGCGAAGGAGCGGCGCAACGGCGCCGCTTTCCGGAGCCCTGGATCCCCGCCTCCGCGGGAATGACGGGTTGGCTTGCTCAGCGCAGGATGCGCGCGCGCCGCTGTTCGCAGGCCGGCAAGACCTCCGGATTCACCAACCGCGGCGGCCGCGCACCCGCCAGCATGCCGATGATCTGTTCCGCGGCCATGGCCGCGACATCCCGCCGGCACTCGTGCGTGACGCCGGCCGTGTGGAAGGTGGCGTACACGTTGTCCATCGCCAGCAGAGGGTGGTCCAGCGGCGGGGGCTCGCGGTCCCACACGTCGATGCCGGCGCCGGCCAGGTGGCCGGAGCGCAGTGCGTCCGCCAGTGCCTGCTCGTCGTGGATGCCACCGCGCGCCGTGGTGATGAAGAGCGCGCCCTTCTTCATGCGGGCGAAGGCCTTCGCGTCGATCATCTTCAGCGTGGTGGCGTCGCGCGGGCAGTGCAGCGACACGATGTCCGCCTCGGCCAGCAGCTGGTCCAGGCTGACCGGGCGGGCGCCGCGCAGCATGGTTTCCTCCGGCGTGACGTACGGGTCGGCCGCGATCACCTCCATGCCGAAGGCGCGAGCCAGGGCGGCAACGCGCGTGCCCACGTGGCCGATGCCCACCAGGCCGAGGGTCTTGCCGCGGATCTCGTGGCCCATGATGGCTTCGCGGGTGAAGCCGGTCTCGCGGCGCATGCGCTTGTCGCACTCCACCATGCGGCGGGACAGCGACAGCGCCATGGCCAGCGTGTGCTCCGCGACGGAGGCGGCGTTGCCCCCGGCCTGGTTCACCACCGCCACGCCGGCGGCGGTGCAGGCCGCGACGTCCACCGTGTCGTAGCCGGCGCCGCTGGAAGACACGCACAGCAGCTCCGGGCAGCGCGCCAGCAGGTCGGCGGTCACGAACCACTCGCGCGGGAGTTCGTCCTTGGCGGCGGACACGTGGTAGACGTGCGCGGACGAGAGCAGGTCCCAGGCCGCGGCGGCGTTGCCGCGGGTCGCGAAGACGGCGAGCGACAGGTCCTTCTCTCCCGCCAGGCGGCGGTCGAAGGCGGGATCGATCCAGAGGTCCGTGCGGACGACGCGCTTGGAGTGTGGGGTCATGGGTGGACTTTAGCGGCCCGTGGCACAGTGCGGGCTCACCAGGCAAAAGGCGAGCGCGACATGGCACAGGTTTTCGGCAAGGGCGATCCCATCGGCTTCATCGGCCTGGGCGTGATGGGCAGCGGGATGACGCAGTGCCTGCTGCGCGCGGGCTTCCCGGTGCACGTCTACGCCCGGCGCGACGACGCGGCACGGCCGCTGGTGGCCGCCGGGGCGCAGCGTGCTGCCTCGCCCGCGGACGTCGGCAAGGCGTGCAGGCTGGTGTTCCTGTGCGTGTCCGACGATGCGGCCGTGGAGCAGGTGCTGTTCGGCGACGGCGGGCTGGCGCAGTCGCTGGCCGCCGGCAGCATCGTCGTCGACACCAGCACCATCGCGGCGACGTCGGCCCGGGCTTTCGCGCAGCGACTGGGCGAACGCGGGATCGCGTTCCTCGACGCGCCCATCAGCGGCGGCCAGCAGGGCGCCGAGGGCGGCACGCTCGCCAGCATGGTGGGAGGACCCACCGAGGCGGTGGAGGCGTGCCGGCCCGTGATGGCCGCCTTCTGCAAGGTGGTCACGCACGTGGGCGCCGTGGGCGCGGGGCAGACGGTGAAGGCCTGCAACCAGGTGGCCGTGGCCGGCGCGATGCTGGGCGTGGCCGATGCGATCGCGCTCGCGCAGTCGCAGGGGGTGGATCCCAGGGTCATGCGCGAAGTGCTCCTGGGCAGCACGGGACGCAGCTTCGCGCTGGAGAAGCATGGCCAGCGCGTCATCGACGGAGATTTCGTTCCGGGGTTCCGGGCGCGGCTGATGCGCAAGGACTTGCGGATCGCGCTGGAGACGGGGCGGTCCGGCGGCGTGGCGCTGCAGGGGGCCGCGCTTGCCGAGCAACTGGTCGGCGAATTGTGTGACCGCGGGGAGGGGGAGATGGACTGGAATTCGGTGGGGAAGCTGGTGCGGGGGAAGAGGGCGGTGTGAGGGCGTTGCGGTGGGGTTCGCTTCGCTCACCGCCACCCTGCGATCAGCTGATTCCGGAGTGTCTTGTAGGGTGGCGGTGAGCGAAGCGAACCCCACCATGCGCCATCGCGCTCACCACACCGCCCCGAAGGTAGCGCGCAATTCCGCGATCGCCTCGGCCGACAGCGGCGCAGGCGGCGTCGGCGCCAGGCTCCACAGCTTCGCCGTCTCCTCCAGTTCCTCGAGCACCGCCATCGCCTGCGCGGGCGAGTCGTGCCACACGTTGGGCCCCAGGCGGCTCAGCATCACGGCGCGGATCGGGGTGCCTTGCTGCCCATAACGCCCGATGAGCGCGGCGACCTGTTCGGCCACCCGCGGATCGCCCGGCCGGCGGTAGGGCACGACCGGCACGTGCCCCACCTTCATCACGAAGTAGGGCGTGATGGGCGGCAGCAGCTCGGGCCCGCTCTCGCGCAGCGTCAGCGCGACGCAGTGCGTGCTGTGGGTGTGGATCACGCAGCGCACCGGCGCGCCCAGCGCCGCCTGCGCCTCGTAGATGCGGCGATGCAATGCCAGCGTCTTGCTCGCGCGGTCGCCCGCGAGCTGCCGTCCCTGCAGGTCCACGCGCGCGAGCTGCTCCGGCACCAGGAAACCGAGGCAGGCGTCCGTGGGCGTGATGAGGTAGCCGTCGTCCAGCCGCACGCTGATGTTGCCCGCCGTGGCGTGCAAGTAGCCGCGCTCGAACAGCGAGCGGCCCACGCGGCAGATCTCCTGGCGGGCGACGTCTTCCGTCATGCGAGGTGCGTGAAGGCCTTGGTGAAGAAGTCGGTGCTGCCGAAGTTGCCGGACTTGAGCGCCAGGTGCACCGTGCGCTCGCAGGCCGTCGCCTCCGCGTGGCACCAGGGCACGCCGGGATCGATCTGCGGGCCGATGCGCATCTGCCGCACGCCCAGCGCCTGCACGGCGGCGCCCGAGGTTTCTCCGCCGGCGACGATCAATTGGCCGACGCCACGCTGGACCAGCCCGCGCGCGATGGCGGCGAGCGCACGTTCGACCATCTCGCCCGCGTCGCCGGCGCCCAGCTGCTGCTGCACGGCCCGCACCGAGTCCGGCGGCGCGCTGGAGTACACCAGCACCGGGCGCTCGCCCAGCCAGGGCGCGGCCCAGTCCAGGGCTTCGCGCACGACGTCGCGCCCGGCCGCGATCTGCAGCGGATCGACCGCCAGCGCGGGCAGGCCGCGGCGCAGGAAGTCCGCCACCTGCTGGTTGGTCGCGACCGAGCAGCTGCCCGACACGATGGCGCACGCACCTTCCGCGCGCGGCAGGGCGGCTGTGTCCGGCGAGGGCGACAGGCCGCAGTTCTGCGGCAGGCCGATTGCCACGCCGGAGCCCGCGACCACCAGCGGGTGGTCGGCAATGGCCCGCCCGAGGTGCATCAGGTCCTCGTTGTCCAGCGCATCCACGATGGCGAAGCGCACGCCCTCGTCCTGCAGCTGCCGCAGGCGCGCATGGATGGGAGCGGCGCCCCCGCGCACCACGCGGTGGTCGACGAGCGCCACCTGGCCCTGGCTCTGGGCCTGCAGCACGCGCACGAGGTTCGCGTCCGTCATCGGCGTGAGCGGGTGGTTGCGCATGCCCGAATCGCTGAGGAGCACGTCGCCCACGAACAGGTGGCCCTTGTAGACCGTGCGCGCGTTCTCGGGGAAGGCCGGCGTCACGCAGCAGAAGGACGACCCCAGCTCCTGCAGCAGCGCCTCGGCCACCTGGCCGATGTTGCCGTGCGGCGTGGAATCGAAGGTGGAGCAGACCTTGAAGTAGATCTGGCGCGCGCCCTGGGCACGCAGCCAGCGCAAGGCGGCCAGCGATTGCGCCACGGCGTCGCCGGCGGGGATGGTGCGCGACTTGAGCGCCACGACCACCGCGTCGGCCTCGGGCGCCGGGCCATCGGGCACGCCGATGGCCTGCACGGCGCGCATGCCGGCGCGCACCAGGTTGTTGGCGAGGTCGGTGGCGCCGGTGAAGTCGTCGGCGATGCAGCCCAGCTTGAGTGTCGTGGTCATCCTGTGCGGGTCATGCGGCCCCGGCGGCGGCGGCCACCGCCTCGCCGAAGGCCTTGCAGCCAATGGTACCGCCGATGTCGCGGGTCGCGACGTCATCCCCGCCTCCGCGGGGACGACGGGGTCAGTACGGTGGCGCGAACCCGTTGCGCCCCGCGCTGATGCGCATCGCCGTCGGCTGTCCGTTCACCTCTTGCGCGGTGACGGACACGGCGGCGCCGGGCACCAGCAGGCCGCGGTCGCCCGGGCGCAGGCTCACGATCGGCGTTCCCGGCGGCACCACGATGGTCTTCTCGCCTTCCTTGTAGCGCAGCTGCAGCTTCTGGCCATCGGGCGAAGCCGCGACCTCCGCCACCGTGGCGTTGGTCATCGTGCTGTTCGGAAGGAAGTCGAAGGGGTAGTGGCCTTCGCCCGTGCCGCGCATGGCCTCCGGGAACAGCACGACGGCGATCGCGCGCTGCGAGCCGTCGGCCTGCGGCATGCCGCCGACGCCGACGAAGGTGCCGGCCTTCACGTCCGCCAGCGTCACCGGATAGACCTCGGTGACGACCAGCGAAGGCGCGACCGCCAGCTCCACGCGGTCGCCGGTGCGCGTGCGCACGACGGCCTTGGTGTCGGAGACCGACTCCAGGGTGCCGCGCACGCGGATGCGCTGCGGCTGCTGCGCGGGAGAGAGGACGGGCCATGCTGCCGCGGCGGCGGCGACAAGGGCCAGCAGTTCACGTCGATTGGGCATGTGTTGCATCTCCTGTGTTGCCCCTCAGAACCGGGGCCGCCTACTTCTGCCGGATCACATAGCGCACGAAGTCGTCGGCGGACGTGAAGCGATCGTACAGGCGGCGCGCCTGCGCGTTGTCCGATTTGGTGACCCAGTACAGGCGGGCCCAGCCTTCGGCGCGCATGGCGTTGCGCAGCCATTCCAGCAGCGCACCGCCGATGCCCTTGCCACGGGCCTCGGGGCGGACGTACAGGTCCTCGAGGTAGCACACGGCCTGCGTTTCCCAGGTGTTCTCGTGCACCACGCAGTTGGCGAAGCCGTAGACCTGCCCGCCGACTTCCGCCACGATGCACATCACCTGCGAATCCGGATCGAGGATGCGCTTCCACGTGCGGTTGGTCACCTCGTCGGAAACCTTCGCCTGGTAGAACTCGCAATAGGCCTTCCACAGCTCGCGCCAGGTCGGTTCGTCGGAAGGCAGGGCGGCGCGGATGATGCAGGTCGTCGTCGTCACCCCGGCATTGTGCCCCCGTCGCCCCACCTACAACTGACGCGCAAGCAGCACCGCGGCGTGCACCGCCTCGCGCTGCGCACCATCGTGGATCTGGTGCCGGCAGCTCGTCCCGTCGGCGACCACGATCGCGTCGGGCGCGGACCGCACCGCGGGCAGCAGGCTCGCCTCGGCCATCTGCATGGAGACGTCGTGGTGCTTCGCCTCGTAGCCGAAGCTTCCGGCCATGCCGCAACAGCTGGATTCGACCAGCTGCGGCTGCGCGCCCGGAATGAGCTTCAGCACGTCCAGCACCGGCGAGACGGCCCCGAAGGCCTTCTGGTGGCAGTGGCCGTGCACCAGGATGGGCTTGGCGACGGCCTTCAGTTTCGTCTTCAGCGCGTCGAGCCGGCCGGCCGCCGCCTCGCGTGCCAGGAACTCCTCCAGCAGCAGGGACTGCTTCGCCAGCACCTGCGCGCGCTCACCGAAGCCCATCGCGCCCACTTCGTCGCGCAGCGACAGCAGGCAGGACGGCTCCAGGCCCACGATGGCGATGCCGCGCGCGGCCAGCGGATGCAGTGCGTCGACCAGCTCGCCGGCCTTCGCCTTCGCCTCCTCCACCATGCCGCTGGCCAGGTACGTGCGGCCGCAGCACAGGTGCTTGCCGTCGTCGCGCTCCTTGCGCGCGACGTGCACGGTGTAGCCGGCCGCCTGCAGAACGGCGAAGGCGGCCCGTGCGTTCTCCGATTCGAAGAAGGCGTTGAAGGTGTCGACGAACAGCACGACCGGCCTGGCCGCGGCGAGCAGTTCCTCGCGCGTGGCGCCCGGCAGCTTGCCGCTGAAGAAATGGCGGCTCTGCCACTCGGGCAAGCTGCGCTTCGCCGAGAAGCCGAGGACCTTCTCGCCCAGCACGGCGAGCAGCGGGATGCGGTTGCGCAGGTTCAGCACGCCGGCGAAGCGGCTGGCCGTGGCGGCGTATTCGGGCAGGCGCGCGATCAGGCGGTCCTTCAGCGACCACCCGTTCTTCCTGCCGTCGGCATGGCGAAACTCGATCATCATGCGCGCCATGTCCACGCCGGTGGGGCAGTCGCGCTTGCAGCCCTTGCAGCTGACGCACAGTTCCATCGCATCGCGCACGGCTTCGCTGGCGAGGCCGTCGGGCCCGAGCTGGCCGCTCACGGCCAGGCGCAGCGTGTTGGCGCGGCCGCGCGTGAGGTGCTGCTCGTCGCGCGTGACGCGATAGCTGGGGCACATGGTGCCGGCGTCGAACTTGCGGCAGTGGCCGTTGTTGTTGCACATCTCCACCGCCTTGGCGAAGCCCTTGGCCGGGTCGCCGCCGGTGCCGGGCGCCGTCGTCTTCTCGGTGACCGGGTTGTTCTGCACGTCCCAGGCGCTCCAGTCCAGCGCCGGGTGCAGCGGGATCACGTGGTAGGTCGGCGGGAAGCGCATCAGGCGCGTGTCGTCCATCCGTGGCGGGTCGACGATGCGCTTGGGCGAGAGCAGGGCGATCGGGTCGAACAGGCGCTTGATCTCGCCGAAGGCGGCATCGATCGCGGGCCCGAACTGCCACTGGATCCACTCGCCGCGGCACAGGCCGTCCCCGTGCTCGCCGCTGTAGGCGCCCTTGTACTTGCGCACCAGCGCCGAGGCCTCTTCCGCGATCGCGCGCATTTCCGGCGCGCCGTTGCGCCGCATGTCCAGGATGGGCCGCACGTGCAGCGTGCCGACCGAGGCATGCGCGTACCAGGTGCCCCTGGTGCCGTGCTTGCGGAACACCTGCGTGAGCGCGTCGGTGTATTCGGCCAGGTGTTCCAGCGGCACCGCGCAGTCCTCGATGAAGGACACCGGCTTGCCGTCGCCCTTGAGGCTCATCATGATGTTGAGGCCGGCCTTGCGCACTTCCCACAGCGCCTTCTGCGGGGCCTCGTCGGGCATCGGCACCACCGAGCCGGGCATGCCCAGGTCGCCCATCAGCTCCTGCAGCCGGGCGAGCTTCTTCGTCAATGCGGCCTTGTCCGCGCCGGCGAATTCCACCAGCAGCAGTGCGTCGGGCGAGCCGATCAGCGCACTGCGCACCGTGGGCGCGAAGGCCGGGTTCTGCAGCGACAGCTCGATCATGGTGCGGTCCACCAGTTCGACCGCGGTCAGCGTGCCGTCCGCGCCCAGCTTCACGATGTGCTGGGCCGAGTCCATGGCCTTGTAGAAACTGGGGAAGTTGACGACGCCCAGCACCTTGGCGCGCGGCAGCTCCGACAGTTGCAGCTGCAAGCTGCGAGTCAAGGCAAGCGTGCCTTCGCTGCCCACCAGCAGGTGCGCGAGGTTGACGCTGCCGTCGCGCGTGTACGGCTTCTCGTTCCGGTTGTGGAAGACGTCCAGGTTGTAGCCGCCGACGCGGCGCAGCACCTTGGGCCAGCGGGCCTCGATCTCGGGCCGGAGCGCGAGCGCGAGGTCGCGCACGCGTTCGCCCAGCAGGCGCACGGCGCCGGTGGCGTCGTCGAAGCGGCCGAAGGTGTGCAGGTGGCCGTCGGACGTCCAGGCCTGCGCGCCCAGCACGTTGTGCACCATGTTGCCGTAGGCGATGGAGCGGCTGCCGCAGGAGTTGTTGCCCGCCATGCCGCCCAGCGTGGCCTGGGCGGAGGTGGACACGTCCACCGGATACCAGAGGCCGGTCTTCCTGAGCGCCGCGTTCAGGTGGTCCAGCACGATGCCGGGTTCCACGGTGACGGTGCGGTGGGTCTCGTCGACCTCCAGCACCTTGCGCACGTGCTTGGAGAAGTCCATGACCAGGCCCGCTCCCACGGTCTGGCCGCACTGGCTGGTGCCGCCGCCGCGCGGCACGATGGGGACCATCAGGTCGCGGCAGATGTCCAGCGCGATGCGCGCGTCCTCGGCCGACTTCGGCACGAACACGCCCAGCGGCATCACCTGGTAGATGGAGGCGTCGGTGGCGTAGCGGCCCCGGTCGGCGGGGGAGAACAGCACCTCGCCCGTGGTCTCGGCGGCAAGGCGCTCGGCCAGCTTGCCGGCGACCTCGTTGCTCGCGCGCGCGACGGTGTCGTAGGCGCCGTCTGCGTTGGCGCGGCTCACCTGGAGCGGGACACGCGCGTTCATGCAACGCCCTTCGTCTTGCCGGCTTCCCGCAGCTGTTCCAGCACCACGTCGCGCTTGTTGCGCAGGTGCTGCTGCAGGATCTCGCGCATGGCGTTGCCGTCGTGCGCCACCAGGGCTTCGATCATCTTCTCGTGTTCCTTCACGGCGCGCTTCCATTTCTCGCCGTCCTGGTTGGAGCGGAAGCGCAGGGCTTGCAGGCGTGCGTTCACCTGCTGGTAGACGGCGACGAGCACCGGGTTCTTGGCGGCCGCGGCGATGGCCGCGTGGATGCGCGCATTGATCGCGTAGTAGGCCGAAAGATCGCGCCGCGTGTACGCCGCCATCATCTCGAACTGCATGGCCTGGATCTCGGCCAGCTCCTCGGGGGTGACGCGCTGCGCGGCGAGCTCGCCGGCCTGGCCTTCCAGCCCCGCCATCACTTCGAAAGTATTCAGGATGTCGTCCTCGGTGAGGGACACCGCGATCGCGCCGCGATTGGGCAGCAGCTCCACCAGGCCTTCGGCGGCCAGCATCTTGATGGCCTCGCGCAACGGCGTGCGCGACACGTTCAGGCCTTCCGCGAGCTCGCGTTCATTGAGCTTGGCGCCCGGCGCGATACGGCCTTCCACCAGCATCTGGCGCAGGCGCTGCGCCACCTGCTCGTGCAGCGCCGCACGGGGGATGGAGATCACTTCCGCGGTCATGGATTGCCATTTTGTATGCAAATTTCTTTGTGTGCAAACGTAAACAATAGGGGAGAGAAGCATTGACGCGGCAATTTTGTATGCAAAAAATGGACGCCATTCGCAACAGCCCTGAAACGCCGAACCGCATGGTCACGCTCGATTTCCACCCCACCGGCCGCCACTTCCTGCAGATTCCCGGACCGTCGCCGGTGCCGGACCGCATCCTGCGGGCCATGAGCCTGCCCACCATCGACCACCGCGGCCCCGAGTTCGGCGTGCTGGGCCAGCGCGTGCTGAAGGGCATCCAGAAGATCTTCCAGACGAAGCACCCGGTCGTGATCTACCCGGCCTCCGGCACGGGCGCCTGGGAAGCCGCGCTGTCCAACACGCTGTCGCCCGGCGACCACGTGCTGATGTACGAGACCGGCCACTTCGCCTCCCTGTGGCAGAAGATGGCCACGCGCCTCGGCATCAAGACCGAGTTCCTGGGCCTGCCGGGCCTCGAGGGCTGGCGCAGGGGCGTGCAGGCGCACCTGATCGAGGAGCGCCTGAAGGCCGACAAGGAACACGCCATCAAGGCCGTGTGCGTGGTCCACAACGAGACCTCCACCGGCGCCACCAGCAACATCCTGGCCGTGCGCCGCGCCATCGACGCCGCCAGGCACCCGGCGCTGCTGCTGGTCGACTCGATCTCCGGCCTCGCCTCCGCCGAATACAAGCACGACGAGTGGGGCGTGGACGTCACCGTGTCCGGCTCGCAGAAGGGCCTGATGCTGCCTCCGGGCATCAGCTTCAACGCGCTGTCGCCCAAGGCCATCGAGGCGAGCAAGTCCGCGAAGCTGCCGAAGTCCTTCTGGGCCTGGGACGAGATCGTGGAGATGAACAGGACGGGCTACTGGCCCTACACGCCCAACACCAACCTGCTGTACGGCCTGGCCGAAGCCTGCGACATGCTGCTGGAGCCGGCCTTCGGCGGCCTGGAAGGCGTGTTCGCGCGCCACAAGCGCTGGGCCGAGGGCGTGCGCGGCGCTGTCAAGGCGTGGGGCCTGGAGATCCAGTGCAACGAGCCGGCGAGCTACTCGCCCGTGCTGACCGGCGTGATCATGCCCGAAGGCGTGGATGCCGACGCCGTACGCAAGCTGATCTACGAACGCTTCGACCTGTCGCTCGGCACCGGCCTCGGCAAGGTGAAGGGCCGCATGTTCCGCATCGGCCACCTCGGCGACTGCAACGACCTCACGCTGATGGCCGCGCTCTCCGGCTGCGAGATGGGCCTGAAGCTCTCCGGCGTGAAGCTGGCCGGCTCCGGCGTCGCCGCGGCCATGGAGTACTTCGCCTCGCATCCGGCGCCCGTGGCGCTGCAGAAGGCGGCCTGACCCCCGACGACGAATTCCTGCGGACCTTCAACCATCCCTCGCAGAACCCCCAAGGAGGATCTCCATGCAACGCAGAACTTTCATGACCGGCGTCGCCGCTTCCGTCGCGCTGCCGATGGCGCGGGCCCAGGGCCTGCCCACGCAACCGGTGCGCATCATCGTCGGCTTTGCCCCCGGTGGCGGCACCGACCTCCTGGCGCGCGTGATCGGGCAGAAGCTGAGCGACATGTGGAAGGTGTCGGTCATCGTGGAGAACCGCGCGGGAGCGTCGGGCGCGATCGCCGCCGACTACGTCGCCAAGCAGCCTGGTGACGGCACCGTGCTGCACATGGCGCACATCAACAGCCATGCGATCGTGCCCAACCTGCAGAAGGTGGCGTACGACCCGATCCACGACTTTCAGCCGATCGCGCTGGTGGGCGTGACGCCCAACCTGCTGATCTGCGGCCAGATGCAGCCGGCCAAGACCGTGAAGGACCTGGTGGAGCTGTGCAAGAAGAACCCGGGCCAGGTGAGCTTCGGTTCCGCCGGCACCGGCAGCGCGCAGCACCTGGCGCTGGAGATGTTCATGCTGCAGGCCGGCGTGAAGGCGATCCACGTGCCGTACAAGGGCTCGGGTCCCATGCTGACCGACCTGATCGGCGGCCAGGTGCAGTACAGCTTCGACACGATGACGGCCGCGACGCCGCACGTGAAGAGCGGCAAGGCGCACGCCATCGCGCAGACGCGCCTGAAGCGCGCCGCCGGCCACCCCAACGTGCCGACGATGGCCGAATCGGGCTTCCCCAACTTCGAGGCGACCACCTGGTACGGCCTCGTGGGCCCGGCCAAGCTGCCGCCGGCGCTGGCCAAGCGCATGAACGAGGACGTCAACAAGGCGCTCGTGATGCCCGACGTCGTCGAGAAGCTCGATGCGTCCGGCGCCGAGGACGGCGGCGGCTCGACCGAGAAGTTCGCGCAGTTCATGCTCTCCGAGCAGTCGAAGTGGGCGAAGGTGATCAAGGACGCGAACGTCAAGGCGGACGCCTGACGGGCTTCCTCCCTCTCCCTCTCGGGGAGGGGGGTGGGCGCACGCGCCCTCGCTGAGCCTCGTGCTCGATCGACTCTTTTTTGAACGCAGAAGTCGCGAAAGTACGCAGAAGCCGCAGAAAACAACCTGGAAGATGTTTTCTGCGACTTTCGCGCTTCTTTTGCGACTTCTGCGTTCCTCTTGCTTGAACATCCCGTAGATCAATGATGACCACCACCCCCCGCCCGCTCCCCCTCGCGGGCGTCCGCGTCCTCGACATCTCGCAAGTCATGGCCGGTCCCTACGCCTGCATGCTGCTGGGCGACCTGGGCGCCGACGTGATCAAGGTGGAGCCGCCCGGGACCGGCGACCAGACCCGCGGCTCCATGGGCTTCAAGATGAAGGGCGCCGACAGCCTCGGCTTCCTCAACATGAACCGCAACAAGCGCAGCATCACGCTGGACCTCAAGACCGAGGCCGGCAAGGAAGCGCTGAAGACGCTGGCCAAGGACGCCGACATCCTGGTCGAGAACTACCGTCCCGGGGCGCTGCGCCGCCTGGGCCTGGGCTACGACGTGCTGAAGGAGATCAATCCGCGGCTCGTCTACACCAGCATCTCCGGCTTCGGCCAGACCGGGCCCTGGGCCGACCGTCCCGGCTTCGACCTGATGGCACAGGCGATGTCCGGCGTGATGAGCGTCACCGGCTATCCCGACTCGCCGCCGGTGAAGGCGGGCGTGCCCGTGGCCGACATCGGCTGCGCGCTGTTCGCGATCTACGCGACGCTCGCCGCGTACATCGGTGCGAAGAACACGGGGCAGGGCCAGTACATCGACGCGGCGCTGTTCGACACCGCGATGGCTTTCTCGGTGTGGGACACCTGCGACTGGTGGGGCACGGGCAAGCCGCCGCAGCCCCTGGGCACGTCCAACAAGATGACCGCGCCCTACCAGGCGATGGCCTGCGCCGACGGCCACTTCGTGATGGGCGCCAACAACCAGAAGCTGTGGATGCAGCTGTGCAAGCTGATGGGCCGCGAGGAACTGCTGGACGATCCGCGCTTCACGACCATTGCCCAGCGGCTGGCGCACCGTGCGGAGCTGCAGGAGGAACTCGAGCAGTCGTTCAGGCAGCACGGCAAGGACTACTGGGTCGAGACGCTGCTGGCCAACGGCATCCCCGCGGGGCCGATCCTGTCGTACCCTGAGGCTTTCGGCAGCGAGCACGCGAAGGTCCGCGGCATGCGCATGGAGATCGACCATCCCGTCGAAGGCAAGGTGCCCAACATCGGCTTCGCGGTGAAGCTCTCGGGCACGCCGCAGCAGGTGCGCCGCCATCCGCCTCTGCTGGGCGAGCACACGGAGGAAGTGCTGGCCGAAGCCGGGCTCGGTGCCGAGCAGATCGCGCGGCTGCGCGCGCAAGGAGCGTTCGGATCATGAGCAACGACGGCGCCGTCCACCTGCAGATCGAAGGCCCCATCGCGTCGGTCACCTTCGACCGCCCCGAGGCGCGCAACGCGATGACCTGGGCGATGTACCAGCAGTTGCGTGCGCACTGCGAGAAGCTGCGCGAGCTGGAAGAGACCGTCCGGGTGGTGCGCTTCCAGGGCGCGGGCGGCGAGGCCTTCGTCGCCGGCACCGACATCGCGCAGTTCCAGGACTTCCAGTCCGGCAAGGACGGCGTCGAGTACGAGCACCGCATCGACGGCAGCATGCAGCTGCTTGCGGCCTTGCCCATGCCCACCGTGGCCGTGGTGCAGGGCTGGTGCGTGGGCGGCGGCCTCGCCATCGCCACGACCTGCGACTTCCGCATCGCCACGCCGGCGACCAAGTTCGGCGTGCCGATCGCGCGCACGCTGGGCAACTGCCTGTCGATGGCCAACGTGGCGGCGCTCGTCGCGGCCTTCGGCCGGCCGCGCGTGCAGCGCCTGCTGCTGCTCGCGGACCTGATCGGGGCGGAAGAGGCGCAGGCCTGCGGCTACGTGCTCGAGGTGGCGGCGCCGGAACAGATCGAGGCCGCGGCGCAGAAGCTCTGCACGAAACTCGCGGGCCTGGCGCCCATCACGCAGGCGGTCAGCAAGGAGGCGCTGTCGCGCCTGCTGCGGCACAGCCTGCCCGAGGCCGAGGACCTGATCCGGCGCACCTACGGCAGCGAGGACTTCCGGGAGGGCGTGCAGGCCTTCGTGGGCAAGCGCCCGCCCGTGTGGAAGGGCCTGTAGCGCGGCATAGCCTGCGTCCTACGCCTATCTTCCGCCTGCCTGCCTAGGATGGGTCCATGGCAGGCAGAGACGATTCCAGCCGCACGGCCCAGCCCGGCGATCCGCTCGACCTCACGACGTCCGTCGCGGGCGAGGAAGACCCCGGCGCGTCCGTCGAGACGGAACTGCCCCGGGCGCAGCCCACCATCGGCGCACAGCCGCCCATGGCCCCGGGCGACGAAGCGCCCGCCGGTACGCCCAGTACCGGCGAAAACGTGTGTCCGCAATGCGGCGGCACCGGTCGCCTCGGCGCATCGGCGTGCCCCAACTGTGAAGGCACGGGCAAGGTGATCGTCGGCATCGGCGGGGCCTGACCCCGCATGGCGCGCCTGCCAGCGATCCGGGCACTGCAGACCCGCAGCGGCCGCCTGGGCTACGTCGTCTCCGGTTCCGGAGATCCCACCTTCGTTCTCTTCAACGGTGCGGGTGTGAGCCTGCAAGGCTGGGAACGGCTGTATCCGGAGATCGAGCAGCTGGGGACGGTGTTCGCGTGGAACCGCTTCGGACTGCAAGGCAGCGACCCGCCCCTCGCGCGGCAGACCGGCACCGCGGTGCTCGGCTCATTGCGCGAGCTCCTGGGCTACAGCGGCCTGGCGCCGCCGTACGTGCTCGTGGCGCATTCGCTGGGCGGCCTGTTCGCCAACCTGTACGCGCGCCTCTATCCGGAGCAGGTGGCGGGCGTGCTGTTCGTGGAGGCCACGCACCTCCAGGACCGGGAGGCATTGCAGAAGCATGAGGACCATCTCGTGCAGGCGCTCGGCAAGGTGCTCGCCTTGCCCGAGATCCTGTTCCGGCCGAACGTGCAGCGGGAGCTGGCATGCCTGGAGGAAACGGCGCAGGAGATCGAATCCGCGGGGCCGTTCCCCGCGGTGCCCGTGCGCGTGATCACCGGCGGGCTCACGCCCAGGTCGGGCCCGATGTCGCCCGGCGTCGTCGGCGCGAAGCGCGCGAACCAGCAGGCGCTGGCGCGCCTGTCGCCGCTCGGCGAACAGGTGATCGCGCAGAAGAGCGGGCACTTCCCGCAGCTGACGGAGCCGGAGTTGGTGTTGCGCGTCCTGCGCGAGCTTCTGTCCTTGGCAAGGCAACCCGTTCATTCGCCTGGATGACTTCGTAGATACTGTGTTCCTCGTCAAGCCGCGTGAATGGCGGGATTGAAGGGGGTGGCGGATTTGAGAATGCCATAGGCGATTGCCACCATCTTGCGCATCAGGGCGCCCAGGATCAATTTCTTGGGTTTTCCTGCGGCAAGAAGCCGGGCGGCAAAGGCCTTGCCCCAGGGCGTGCGAGACATTGCCGTGACTGCGGGCATGTAAAGGGCCCGGCGGATCTCGCTGTGGCCCATCTTGGAAATGCGCGGCTTTCCATGAACGCTCGAGCCGGAGTCGTGTCTGCGGGTGTCCAGGCCGGCATAGGCAACGGCCTGGCGTGTCTTGGCAAAGCGTAGTGCTCCTCCGTAATGCGCCAGGAACATCGCTGCGGTGCGATCGCCAAACCCGGGGATAGAGGCAAGCAGCTCGCGTTGTTCGCGCAGCGTGGGGTCATCGTCGACGTCCCTGCTGACCTGTCGCGCGATTTCCTCGATCTGCTTGTCCAGGTGAGAGATCACGGCTTCGATGCTGCGTCGCACCTCCTCGGTGGCCGCTACCTCCAGTCGGTTCGTCTCCTGGGTGCGCAAGTCGACCAGCGCTTCGCGGCGGCCCACCAGCGCGCGCAGGCGGCGCACGCTCCTGGACGCCGGCACCCATAGCCGCGGGGCCGTGGTGGCGCAAAACTCCGCGATCACCTTGGCATCCACCGCGTCGGTCTTGGTGCGTACACCCAGCGCGCCGGCGAATTTCTTGATCTGCAACGCATTGACGACGCTTACGGCAAAGCCGTGGTCGGCCAGGTCCTCTGCCAAGCGCTCCCAGTACACCCCGGTAGCCTCCATGCACACGTGGGCGCATTGCACACAGTGCTTGGCCAGCCAGCTGCGTAGCTCGATGAAACCCGCCGGGCTATTAGCCACGACCTTGGTTTTCCACTTGCCCGCCGGCAGCTTCAAGGCCACGTCTACTTTGGCCTTGGCCACGTCTATTCCCACGATGGCCTGGCGGGCCTGCTCACTGGCCATCGGCGCGCTCATCTCCTGTTCCATACCTGGTCAACCTTGTCTATGCGGGCTCCGGCTGCGCCGGGCTTGAAGATACTGTCCGGCCTTTGCGGTTGGACAGGAGAAAAAGAGCGGGCGCCGCTGGATCTACGGGACAGGCTGCAAGCCAAAGGGTGGCGACGGCGTGCGCCCGCTCCGTCCGGGTTGCCCCGAACGTTTACAACAACGTATGGAACATACAAGGGTGGCGGTGAGCGCAGCGAACCCCACCGGCGCGCTCAGGCGCGCACGATGCGCGGCAGCGCGCTTGACGCCCCCATCCGCGGGAAGAGCACCCACCCGACCCGCTCCCGGTCGAGGCCGAAGCAATCCGCCGCGGTTGCCGCGATGAGCGCGTCGAGGTCGGTCGTGGGCCGCACGTCGCGTCCTTCGAGCAGGGCACCCGGGGCCAGGCCCGGCCAATCCGCGATCACCTTGCCGCCCTGGACCGCGCCGCCGGCCAGCAACGCCGCGGAGGCAGTGCCGTGGTCGGTCCCGCCGGTGCCGTTGGCCGCCGCGGTGCGGCCGAACTCGGTGGCCACCAGCACCACTGTTTGCCTCCAGTGCTCACCGAGCCCTTCGCGCAAGGCCACGACCATCGCGTCGAGGCCGCGCAGCTGCGCCGCCAGGCGCGGGTTCTGCGCGCTGTGCGTGTCCCAGCCGCCGGTCTCGATCATCGCGATCCGCGGGCCGTTGGCCTGCGCGAGGAAGTTTGCCGCCATGTGGCCCAGCGCCGCGGGGTCCTGGCGCTTCCCGGCCTCGCCCGGGGCGCCGGCCATGTCGCGCGCATCCATCGCGGACGACCACAGCGCGTGCAGCTGCGCATCCGCTTCATACAGTTGCTGCACGCGCAGCAGCAGGTCGTCGCTGGGCCCGCGCAGCGACGATGGCGCGTACGAAGTGACTTCGGCGGTGCCGCGCAGCGCGAGGGGCACCGTCGGCGCCAGCGCGATCGCCTCCTTGCCGCCACGGGGCAGCAGGCCCACGAGGCGGTTCATCCAGCCGTCCTTCCGCTGGTAAGGCGCCGTGCCGCCGCTTTCGAGGACGTTCTGGCCGTCGAAGTGCGAGCGGTCGCGATAGGGCGAGGCCACGGCGTGCACGAACAGCGCCTGTCCCTGCGTGTACAGCTGGCCGAAACCCTGCAACGCGGGATGCAGCGCGAAGGTGCCATCCAGGCGGATCGCGCCCGCGGCGTCGATCGCCAGCGGGCCGCGCAGCGCTGCATAGGCGGGATCGGCGTAGGGCACGACGGTGTTGAGCCCGTCGGCCGCTCCCCGCTGGAGGATGAACACGAACCGGCGGTCGGTGGCCGCCTGCGCGAACAGCACGCGCGGTGCCAGCAGCAGGGAGCCGGCACCGGCGAGGAAACCGCGACGCTGCAGCTGCATGCTCATCTCCTGAGGAACTCGGGCGACACGAGCAGCAGTGCCAGTGCGCCGGCCGGGCTTTCGGAACGGGACACGGCCGACGCGGTCGCGTCGCCGAGGCTGCCGGGCAGCACGCGCGGCCCGAGCGCGCGCGCGTCGACCCGGTCGCCCGCCTGCGCGGCCATGCGCTGCGCGACCTCCACGCGCCGTACCAGCGCGTCCGGCGCGGCCCAGGCGGCCGCGACGTCGTCCCAGCCCGCCGGCGAGCCCGGGCGCCACACCGGCTGGCCCAGCTGGTTCATCAGGCCGGCCGCCTGCAGGGGCGGCAGCTCGCGCGTGCCGAGCGCCCGCAGGGCGGACACGCCCCAATCCCAGGGCGACTTGAACTTCGCCGGCCCGTCGTTCCACGCTTCCGGCGCCCGCACCAGTTCCCGGTAGACGGCGGGCAGGTCGCCGCCGCTGCGTTCGAACGCGGACGCGAGGCGTTGCACCAGCGCCGGCGGCGGATCGTCGGCGACGAAGTGGCGGGCGAGCTTGGTGGCGAGGTGCCGGCCCGTCGCCGGCGCAACGGCGAGATCCTGCAGGATGGCACGCGCCTGCAGCTCGCCCGACGCGCCATAGGTGCGCCCGAGCAGCGTGCGCGCCCCCGGCTCGTGCCGCGCCGGGCGATAGGCGAAAGTGCCCTCTTCGCTGGCGGGCTCCAGGCCCTGCAGCCCGGAAACCGTCCATCCCGTCAGCGCGCGCGCGAATTCCGTGACGTCGGCCTGCGTGTAGCCGCTGCGCACGCCCAGCGTGTGCAGTTCCAGGATCTCGCGCGCCAGGTTCTCGTTGAGCCCGCGCCGGCGGTCCGGCGCGCGGGTGGCGATGCCCCGCGCCGCGGGGCTGTCCGGGCCGATGGAACCTGCCTGGTCGAGGAACAGCAGCATGGCCGGATGCCGGGTCGCCGCCAGCAGCATGTCCTCGAAGCGGCCCAGCACGTGCGGCCGGATGGCGTCGGCCTCGAGGGCACCCGCCACCCCCAGGATGCCCGTCTTGTCGACGGACACGGCGAAGTGGTTGGCCCAGAAGTGCACCAGGCGCTCCACGAACGGGGCCGGCGCGGACAGCGCCGCATTCACGCGTGCCCCGACCGCGCCGAGGTAGTCCTCGCGCGCCGCGCGCCGGTACGCCTGGCGCGCGGCCTGCTTGCCGGCGTCGGTCGCCTGCCGGATGGACTGTTGCTGGTCGCGCAGCTTCTGCACCGTCGCCGCGGTGCGCGGCTGCGCCCGCCAGGACGGCGGGAGCGGGTCGTAGAGCGCGAACTGCGACAGCAGCCAGGCCCTTGCATCGGCAGGCGGCGGCTCGTCGGGGCGCGCGCCGAGGCCGAAGCGGTTGAGGGCGATGGACGCGGGCGTCATACCCGCGGATTGAAATGCGCGGCAGCAGCGCACGCAATGTCCAGTGCGTATCGCGCAGGTAAAGGCCAAAAAAAAGCCGCCCGAAGGCGGCTTTCCTTGCGCGAACGGCTTACTGCCCGTCGGTGGAGATTTCCTCCGGCTCGGGCTTGGCCCGGCCTTCCTTCTTCGGCAGCGGCTGGATGTCCAGCTTCACATCCGGCGTCTCCGTGCCCTTGTCGTCCGTCTTGACCTCGATGTCCACCGTGAGGCGGCCACCTTCGGTCAGGCGTCCGAACAGCAGTTCGTCCGCCAGCGCACGACGGATCGTGTCCTGGATCAGGCGCTGCATCGGGCGGGCACCCATCAGCGGGTCGAAGCCCTTCTTCGCCAGGTACTTGCGCAGGGCGTCGGTGAACGTGACCTCCACGCGCTTCTCGGACAGCTGCTGCTCCAGCTGGAGCAGGAACTTGTCGACCACGCGCAGGATGATCTGCTCGTCCAGCGCCTTGAAGCTGACGATGGCGTCCAGGCGGTTGCGGAACTCGGGCGTGAACAGGCGCTTGATGTCGCCCATCTCGTCCCCGGCCTGCCGCTCGTTCGTGAAGCCGATGGTGGACTTGTTCAGCGACTCGGCGCCCGCGTTCGTGGTCATGATGATGATCACGTTGCGGAAGTCGGCCTTGCGCCCGTTGTTGTCGGTCAGCGTGCCGTGGTCCATCACCTGCAGCAGCACGTTGAAGATGTCCGGGTGCGCCTTCTCGATCTCGTCGAGCAGCAGCACCGCGTGCGGCTTCTTCGTGATGGCCTCGGTGAGCAGGCCGCCCTGGTCGAACCCGACGTAGCCCGGAGGCGCGCCGATCAGGCGCGACACCGCGTGCCGCTCCATGTACTCCGACATGTCGAAGCGGATCAGGTCGATGCCCATGATGTAGGCCAGCTGCTTCGCCGCTTCCGTCTTGCCGACGCCCGTGGGGCCGGAGAACAGGAACGAGCCGATCGGCTTGTCGCCCTTGCCCAGGCCGGAGCGCGCCATCTTCACCGAGGAAGCGAGCACCTCGAGCGCCTTGTCCTGGCCGAACACCACGGACTTGAGGTCGCGCTCCAGGTTCTGCAGCTTGCCGCGGTCGTCCGACGACACGGAGGCCGGGGGAATGCGGGCGATCTTCGCCACGATCTCCTCGACTTCCGCCTTGGAGATGGTCTTCTTGCGCTTGTTCACCGGCAGGATGCGCTGGGCGGCGCCGGCCTCGTCGATCACGTCGATGGCCTTGTCCGGCAGGTGGCGGTCGTTGATGTACTTCGCCGAGAGCTCCGCCGCCGCCTGCAGCGCGCCGGCGGCGTACTTGACGCTGTGGTGTTCCTCGAAGCGGCTCTTCAGGCCCTTCAGGATCTCGATCGTCTGCTCCACGCTCGGTTCGACCACGTCGACCTTCTGGAAGCGCCGCGACAGCGCCGCGTCCTTCTCGAAGATGCCGCGGTACTCGGTGAACGTGGTCGCGCCGATGCACTTCAGCGCGCCGCTCGAGAGCGCCGGCTTCAGCAGGTTGGACGCGTCCAGCGTGCCGCCCGACGCCGCGCCGGCGCCGATCAGGGTGTGGATCTCGTCGATGAACAGGATCGCGTTGGGCTTGTCCTTCAGCGACCGCAGCACGCCCTTCAGGCGCTGCTCGAAGTCGCCGCGGTACTTGGTGCCCGCCAGCAGCGCGCCCATGTCGAGGGAGTACACGTTGGATTCCGCGAGGATCTCCGGCACTTCCTTCTGCACGATGCGCCAGGCGAGGCCTTCGGCGATCGCCGTCTTGCCCACGCCGGCCTCACCCACCAGCAGCGGGTTGTTCTTGCGGCGGCGGCACAGGATCTGGATCACGCGCTCGACCTCGTACTCTCGGCCGATCAACGGGTCGATCTTGCCGTCGCGCGCCGACTGGTTCAGGTTCAGCGTGAACTGCTCGAGAGGCGAAGCCTTCTCGTTCTTCTCGCCGCCCTCGCCTTCCTCGGAGGATGCGTTCTCGCCGCTCTTGGCGGGCTCCGGCGGGTCGCTCTTCTTGATGCCGTGCGCGATGTAGTTCACGACGTCCAGGCGCGTGACGCCCTGCTGGTGCAGGTAGTACACGGCATGCGAGTCCTTCTCGCCGAAGATGGCGACCAGCACGTTGGCGCCGGTCACTTCCTTCTTGCCGTTGCCGGTGGACTGCACGTGCATGATCGCGCGCTGGATGACGCGCTGGAAACCCAGCGTGGGCTGGGTGTCGACGTCGTCCGTGCCCGCGACCTGCGGGGTGTTGTCCTTGATGAAGTTCGCCAGCGACTTGCGCAGGTCGTCGATGTTTGCACTGCATGCGCGCAGCACTTCGGCCGCGCTGGGATTGTCCAGCAGGGCCAGCAACAGGTGCTCCACGGTGATGAACTCGTGGCGCTGTTGCCGCGCTTCCACGAAGGCCATGTGGAGGCTGACTTCCAATTCCTGGGCAATCATTTCGGTTCCTTCTGCCTGTCGTTCAAACTCTACTTCCTCTGAGCCCGGTTTACTCCGCCGGTTCGCTCAAACACTGCAAGGGGTGGCCCGCCTGGCGGGCGGCCTCCTGCACCTGCTGGACTTTCGTGGCTGCCACGTCGCGTGAATACACGCCGCAGATGCCTTTTCCGTCCAGATGGATCTTCAGCATGATCTGGGTAGCCGTCTCACGGTCCTTGTTGAAAAACTCCTGGATCACCACCACCACGAATTCCATGGGTGTGTAGTCGTCGTTCAGCATGACGACCTGGTACATCTGCGGGGGTTTGGTCTTCTGGGTTTTCCGCTCCGCCACCACAGAGCCGCCGTCGTCATCCGACGGCCGGATGACGGGACCGGCCGGAGGAGGAAGCGGTGGTTGACTGGCCATGAAAATCATTCTATCGACGGCAAACTGCACTCGCCGACCCAAGGTGAATTGGTGACGGTCCCGTCACATTCAAGCGACAAGGCCCGACGCCTCCTTTTTGCCGCCTTTCCGCCCCACTTGGCCGAGCAGAAATCGAGCAGTGGCGCGCACTTGCGCGTCACTAAGTGAAAATATTGACAGTTGAGCGGTTCTCAAGGACACTCGCGCGCTCCGAGGGAACAAAAAATGGGGGCGCGCATCATGGCGACCGGCACAGTCAAGTGGTTCAACGACGCCAAGGGATTCGGGTTCATCGAACCCGACGGCGGAGGCTCCGACGTCTTCGCCCATTTCTCCGCGATCGCCATGGAAGGCTTCAAGACGCTGAAGCAGGGTTCGCGCGTGACCTTCGACATCCAGCAAGGCCCCAAGGGCCAGCTCGCCCAGAACATCCAGGCCCAGCCGGGACCGATCCAGACCCAACCCGAGGGGACCGGCGATCGCCCGCCCCGCCAGCCCAAGGTGCGCGCGCCGCAGTTCCACGCGACCGGCGGGCACGGCGGCGACCACGCCAACAAGTGACCGTGGGGAGCGCGCCAGCGCGCTGAGGGTCATCCCCGCGCAGGCGGGGATCCATCCCGACCGAAAAAAAGCCGCCCGAGGGCGGCTTTTGCCGTTTCAGGCCGGCACCCATACGCCGTCACCCCGCCGGCAGGCCGTCCCGTTGGTGCGTTGCGTCCCGTAAGGACCGCGCGTCTCCAGGGTGTACGGGCGGCAGTAGGTGCCGCTGCGCATGACCGCCTTGGCCGGCACGACCACGTAGGTCGACGGGCCTTCCACCCATTGCACGCGCTGGTTGACGGGGGCCACCTCGAGCACCTGGCCCACGCAAGCCTGGTTGGCGCTGTCCATCCGCCGGCCGATGTCGCCGCCGACGATGACACCGGCGATCGCGCCGCCGATGGTGGCCGCCGTGCGGCCGCTGCCCTGGCCGATCTGGTTGCCCAGCGCGCCGCCCACCACGCCGCCGAGGACCTGGCCGACGGTTTCGCTGTTGCAGCGGACCACGCCCGTGGCGACCGGCTGCGGCCGGTACTGCGGGGCGTATGCGTACTCGTTCTGCTGCTTCACGATCCAGGGCGGGTACACGTACACGACCTGCGGCGGCGGCGCGGGCCGCGCGGGCACCACGACGACGCGCTCGGGCGCGCGGCAGGTGCGCTTCTCCTCGTACCGGTTGTGCTTCCATTCGCGCACGACCTTGCAGTTGCCGTCCCAGAACTCTTCCCTGTGCTTCGGGCCGTGCCCGTAGGCATGGCCGTGGCCGCGGCCGTTTCCGTGCCCATGGTCGTCATCGTCGTGGTCATGCGCGCGCACGGCGGGTGCGATCGCAAGCACGGCGGCGGCGCTGGCAAGGAGAACGAAACTACGCATGGCTCTTGTCTTTCTCGAGTGAACTTCCACCCCGCAACGGTAGCGCTGCGAGCGGCCTGGACGCGCACCTGTAAGCAATCGCAGGAGCTTCCGGCGTGGAGGAACGCACAGGCGTCCATGCGCGCGTTGCGCGTACGCCGCGGCGTTCAGCAGCCCAGGTCTTCGCAGAGGCCCTGCACGCGCGCCGCGACGCGCGCATCCATCACCGCGGGCCGGCCCCATTCGCGCTGCGTCTCGCCGGGCCACTTGTTGGTCGCGTCCATGCCCATCTTGCTGCCGAGGCCGGCGACGGGGGAAGCGAAGTCGAGATAGTCGATCGGGGTGTGCTCGATCACCAGCGTGTCGCGCGCCGGGTCCATCCGCGTGGACAGCGCCCAGACCACCTCGCGCCAGTCGCGCACGTCGATGTCGTCGTCCACCACCACTACGAACTTCGTGTACATGAATTGGCGCAGGTGGCCCCACACGCCCATCATCACGCGCCGCGCGTGACCGGGATAGGCCTTGCGGATGCTCACCACCGCCATGCGGTAGCTGCAGGCCTCCGCCGGCAGGTGGAAGTCGGCGATCTCGGGAAACTGGCGCTGCAACAGCGGGACGAACAGCTCGTTGAGCGCGAGGCCAAGCATGGCCGGTTCGTCCGGCGGCTTGCCGGTGTAGGTCGAGTGGTAGATCGGATCGCGACGCATCGTGATGCGCTCCACCGTCAGTACGGGGAAGGAGGCTTGCTCGTTGTAGTAGCCGGTGTGGTCGGCGTAGGGTCCTTCCAGCGCGTGTTCGAAGCCGCTCGCGTGCGCCGGGTCGGGACGGATGTGGCCCTCCAGCACGATTTCCGCCGTCGCGGGCACGCGCAGCGGCACGCCGAGCGCGGGCGCCACCTCGGTGCGGCTGCCGCGCAGCAGGCCGGCGAACTGGTATTCCGAGAGCGAGTCCGGCACCGGCGTCACCGCGCCGAGCAAGGTCGCGGGATCGGCGCCCAGCGCGACGGCCACCGGGTACGGCTTGCCGGGATGCGCCAGGCCATGGTCGCGGAAGTCGAGCGCGCCGCCGCGGTGCGGCAGCCAGCGGACGATCAGGCGGTTGCGCCCCAGCACCTGCTGGCGGTAGATGCCCAGGTTCTGGCGCGGCTTGTGCGGGCCGCGCGTGATGGTCAGGCCCCAGGTGACCAGGGGCGCCACGTCTTCCGGCCAGCAGTGCTGCACCGGCAACATGCCGAGGTCGACGTCGTCACCTTCGACCACCACCTCCTGGCAGGCCGCGTCGGAACGCTCGCGCGGCGCCATGTGCCACAGGCGTTTCACCAGGTCGCCCATGCCCAGCATGTCCTTCAAGCCACGCGGCGGCTGCGGCTCCTTCAGGCTCGCCAGCAGCTCGCCGAAGGGTCGCAGGCCCTGCAGGTCGTCCACGCCCATCGCGCGCGCCACGCGCTGCTGCGTGCCGAACAGGTTTGCCAGCACCGGCATCGTGTGTCCGGTGGGCTGTTCGAACAGCAGGGCCGGGCCCCCGGCCCGCAGCACGCGGTCCGCGATCGCCGTCATCTCCAGGTGCGGCGACACGGGCTGCGCGATGCGGCGCAGGTCGCCGCCCTGCTCCAGCGAGGCGATGAATTCGCGCAGGTCGCGGTACATGTCAGGGGGCCCCACCGGCCCAACGCGACGCCAGGGCGTGCGGCACCTCCAGCAGGTCCAGCACGCGTGCCACGGCCTGGTCGACGATGTCCTGGAGGCAGCGCGGATGCAGGTAGAAGGCCGGCACCGGCGGGCAGACGATCGCGCCCATCTCGGTCACCGTCGCCATGTTGCGCAGGTGCACGAGGTGCAGCGGCGCCTCTCGCGCCAGCAGCACCAGGCGCCGCCGCTCCTTCAGCATGACGTCGGCGGCGCGCGTGGCGAGGTTGTCCCCCAGGCCGTGCGCGATCGCCGCCAGCGTGCGCATCGAACAAGGCGCCACCGCCATGCCGGCGGCGCGGAAGCTGCCGCTGGCGATCGTCGCCCCGACGTCCGCCCCGTCGTGCACGTGGTCAGCCAGCGGCCGCAGGTCGCCCGGCGTCATGGCGAGCTCGTGGCGCAGCGTGCGCTGGCCGGATTCCGTGATGACCAGGTGCGATTCGATGCCGCCGGCCTCGCGCAATGCCTGCAACATGCGCACGCCGTAGGTGGCGCCGCTGGCGCCCGTGATCGCGACCACGATGCGCCGCGCCTGCGGCGCGTTCACGGCAGCGGGCCCCGGCGCACCGGCACGCGCTTGCGCACCAGCCGGCCCAGGTGCTCCAGCACGGGCAGCTCCAGGGCGTCGAGCGTGTTCTTCACGACGAGGCCCAGCTCCGTGTCGCCTTCCATGGCAAGGCGGCGGCCGAAGAACAGCGTGTCGGGATCGACTTCGCGCCGCGCCATGCGCAGGAAGTCGGGGCCGCTCGCGCTGATGGCGAGGTCCGGCCGCGCCTGCCGCGGCAGTGGCGCGAAACGTGCGCCGCGCCAGGTGAAGTCGAAGGACACCCGTGCGTCGCGCACGTGGATGCGGAAGCTGCGGCCTTGCAGCCGCTGCCGCACGTCGTCGGGCAGCTGCGGCGCCAGGCCGGCGTTGAGCGCCGTGACGAGCAGCAGCGAGCCCGGATACGCCGGCAGCTTCTCCAGCACCGCAGCCAGCAAGGAGGGGCACCCGGGCAGGCCCGGGTCCAGCGTTGTCTTCATGCCGTGACCTCCCGCACCTGCTCCAGCCCGGGACGGCCATGCCAGTAGCCGTTGCACTCCTCGCCCGGCAGCAATGCCCGCAGGCCTTTCTGCCCGTCCTGCGGCGACAGCACCCCGCTGCGCACTGCATGGAACAGGGCGACGATGTCGCCCATGCGGCTGGACTGGGGGCTGAGCCGCAGGATGTCGACGCCGGCTGCGCGCAGGCCCTCGAAATCCTGCAGCAGGCTGTAGGCCTTCGCCGACTGCGTCTGCGTGCCATTGAGCACCAGGAAGGGCGCGTCCTCCCGCGTCTGCAGCACCAGGCCGTCGGGATGGTCCATGCAGCGGAAGCCGCAATCGTCCTTGGGCACGTTCGCGTGGCGGGCGGTGAAGCAGCGCGCCGAGAAGGCGAGCGGCAGGCGGCCCAGGGCAAACACCTCGGTCTGCAGGCCTTCGGGCCGTTCCCGCTGCAGCACCATGAGGTCCTCGCGCTTCATCTCGCTCGGGATCACCCAGCGCGCCGCGCCCAGGCCGGCCATCCAGCGCACGGCATCGGCGTTGTACAGGTTGAGGTGCGGCCCCGCGACGAAGGGTGCCTTGCCCGCCAGGCAGCGGACCGCGCCCATGTCGTTGGCTTCCACCAGGAAGTCGCCGTTGGCCGCGACCTTGTGCATGGCCGCGACGTCGGAGCCCGACTCCAGCAGCACCTGCGTGGACAGGACCACCTGCTTTCCCGCCGCGCGCAGCATGCGCGCGACCTCCAGCCAGTCCGCGAGGCGCATCTCGTGGCGGCGCGAGCAGACCGCTTCGCCGAGGTGGACGATGTCGACCGGCGTATCGGCGATGGCGGCATAGAACGCCAGCACCGCTTCGCGCGGCCAGTAGTACAGCAGGGGACCCAGCGACAGCTTCATGGCTTCACTTCCAGGAACGGTGGTAGGCGCCCAGCGTGTGCTGCTGGCCCTCGGCGAGCTGGTCCAGCCCGGCCAGCCAGCCGGTCTTCACGGCATAGCGGTGGCCGGCTGCCAGGCACTGGTCGATCGCCTCGCGCCAGATCCGCGTGACCTCGGCGACGTAGGCAGGGCTGCGCTGGCGGCCCTCGATCTTCACGGCCCGCACGCCCATGCGCACCAGTTCCGGCAGCAGGTCGAGCGCATTGAGGCTGGTCGGCTCCTCGATCGCATAGAAGGCGCGGTCGCCGCCGACGTCGAAGCGGCCCTTGCACAGCGTGGGATAGCCCGCCTTCTCGCCGGGCGCGTAGCGGTCGATCAGCACGCCGCCGAGGCGCGCTTCGAGGCCGGCAGGGGTCTCCTGCCAGCGCACGGCCTTCGGCGGCGAGCACACACCGTGCGTGTTGGGAGACTCGCCCGCCACGTAGGAGGACAGCGTGCAGCGGCCCTCCACCATCACGCAGAGGCTGCCGAAACCGAACACCTCGATCTCCACGGAGGTGCGCTGCACCAGTTGCCGCACCTGCTCCAGGGCCAGCACGCGGGGCAGCACGGCCCGCTGGATGCCGAACTGCTCCTGGTACAGGTTGATCGCCTCGTGGTTGGTTGCCGAGCCCTGCACCGACAGGTGCAGGCGCAGCGAGGGATGCACGCGGGCCGCGTATTGCATCAGGCCGGGGTCGGCCAGGATGACGGCGTCGACGCCGAGTTCGGCCGCCTGGTCCACGGCCGTGCGCCAGGGCTGCGGGTTGCCGGCGCGGGGATAGGTGTTGATCGCGACCAGCACCTTGGCGCCGCGCTCGTGGGCGTAGCGGACGCCCGCGGCGATCGCATCGCGGTCGAAGTTGAGGCCGGCAAAGTTGCGCGCGTTGGTGGCGTCGCGCAGCCCGAGGTAGACGCAGTCCGCTCCGGCGTCCACCGCCGCCTTCAGCGCCGGCAGGCTGCCGGCGGGGCACACGAGTTCGAAGGTGTTCACGGCGCCGGACGATACGCGGCGCGCGCTCGCGGCGCTCTGCGCCGCGTCAAGGAACGAAGCCGCCCGGCAGGGCGGCTTCCACTTACATGTGCTCGATCATCACCTGGCCGAAGCCGGAGCACGACACCTGTGTCGCGCCTTCCATCAGCCGAGCGAAGTCGTACGTGACCCGCTTGGACTGGATCGCCTTCTCCATGGAGCTGATGATCAGGTCCGCGGCCTTCGTCCAGCCCATGTGGCGCAGCATCATCTCGGCCGACAGGATCTCGGAGCCGGGGTTGACGTAGTCCTTGCCCGCGTACTTGGGGGCGGTGCCATGCGTCGCCTCGAACATCGCGACGGAATCGCTCATGTTCGCGCCCGGGGCAATGCCGATGCCGCCGACCTGCGCGGCGAGCGCGTCGGAAATGTAGTCGCCGTTCAGGTTCAGCGTGGCGATCACGCTGTACTCCGCCGGCCGCAGCAGGATCTGCTGCAGGAAGGCGTCGGCGATCACGTCCTTGATGACGATGTCCCGGCCGGTCTTCGGGTTCTTGAACTTGCACCACGGGCCGCCGTCGATCTCCGCGGCGCCGAATTCCTTCTTGGCGAGCGCATAGCCCCAGTCGCGGAAGCCGCCTTCCGTGAACTTCATGATGTTGCCCTTGTGGACCAGGGTCACGCTGGGCTTGTCGTTGGCGATGGCGTACTGGATCGCCTTGCGCACCAGGCGGTCCGTGCCCTCGACCGACACCGGCTTGATGCCGATGGCGGAGGTCTTGGGGAAGCGGATCTTGCTGACGCCCATGTCCTTGACCAGGAACTCGATCACCTTCTTCGCCTTGTCGCCGCCGGCCTCGTACTCGATGCCCGCGTAGATATCCTCCGAGTTCTCGCGGAAGATGACCATGTTGGTCTTCTCCGGCTCCTTCAGCGGCGAGGGCACCCCCTTGAAGTACTGGATGGGGCGCAGGCAGACATAGAGGTCCAGTTCCTGGCGCAGGGCGACGTTCAGCGAGCGGATGCCGCCGCCGACCGGCGTCGTCAGCGGGCCCTTGATGGACACCACGTAGTCGCGCGCGACCTGCAGGGTCTCGTCGGGCAACCAGACGTCGGGGCCGTAGACCTTGGTGGCCTTCTCGCCCGCGTACATCTCCATCCAATGGATCTTCTTCTGGCCGCCGTAGGCCTTCGCGACCGCGGCGTCCACCACCTTCAGCATCACCGGCGTGATGTCCAGGCCGGTGCCGTCCCCCTCGATGTACGGGATGATGGGCTGGTCGGGCACGTTCAGCGACATGTCGCCATTGACGGTGATCTTCTGGCCCTGGGAAGGAACCTGGATGTGCTGGTAAGCCATGGGGGGATGCGTCTCCGGCGAGGCAATGGGACAGGTGCAGCCGGCTTCAGCCGTCCGCAAGCCGGGAAATTCTAGCCGCCAAACTCTAGCGCCCTTTTTGACCCGGATCGAACGTCGCGCCGCAACGGCTGTGTCAACCGCCACCGCTACTGCCGCGTTGCCGGAGAGTCTGACATTTCCGTTAGGCAACTTTCAAACGATCGAACTGAAGGAATTCAAATGTCCAAGATCCTCGCTGCCCTCGTCGCCGGTCTGTTCTCCGCCACCGTGTTCGCCCAGGCTGCCGCTCCGGCCGCCGCCGCTGCCCCCGCCGCTCCCGCGAAGGCCGAAGTCAAGGCCGAAGCCAAGAAGGACGTGAAGGCCGAGCCGGCCGCCAAGACCGAGAAGAAGGCCGAAGCGAAGAAGGCCGAGAAGAAGGTTGCCAAGAAGGACAAGAAGGCCGACGCCAAGAAGGAAGAGAAGAAGGAAGAGAAGAAGTCGTAATCCGACTGGCTTCCGCCGCTCTTCGAAAGCCGTCCTTCGGGCGGCTTTTCTGTTTCTGGACCGGCCATTTCGCACACGGGCGATGTCAACCCGGCAGCTGCGCCCGCCGTTACGGAAGAGCCGGCCCGGACCGCGGGCGGCGACAACGAATCACCTCGAAAGGACTCTCCATGCGCAAGCTGCTGGCCGCCCTGGTCGCCACCGTGTTCGCGTTCTCCACCGCCGCCTTTGCCGCCGACGCCCCGGCAGCCGCCGCGTCCGCCCCCGCCGCGAAGGCGGAAAAGAAGGCCGAAAAGAAGACGGCCAAGAAGGCCGCTCCCAAGAAGACCGCCGCGAAGAAGGACGAGAAGAAGTCCGACAAGAACTGAGCCGCGGTTCACCCTGACGCCGAATGCCCGCCCGCGCGGGCATTTTCGTTGCCGCTCCCCTTACAGTACAGCCCATGAAGAAGTCCCTCGTCCTGGCCGCCGCCTTCGCCGCGGCCGCCGCCTTCGCCCAGGAGCCGCAGATGACGCTGCCGCGGGTGAAGATCACCGCCGGCATGCACGTGATCGACGCCCAGGTGGCGTCGACGACGGACCAGCGCATGACGGGCCTCATGTTCCGCCAGGACATGCCGCAGCACGAAGGCATGCTGTTCGTGTTCGAGTACCCGTCGCAGCAATGCTTCTGGATGAAGAACACGCTGCTGCCCCTGTCGGTGGCCTTCATCGCCGACGACGGCACGATCGTCAACATCGACGAGATGAAGGCGCAGACGCTGGACTCCCACTGTTCCACGAAGCCGGTGCGCTTCGTGCTGGAGATGAACAAGGGGTGGTTCGCGAAGAAGGGGATCAAGGCGGGCGCGAAGCTGGAAGGCCTGCCGTCCCGCTGAAATCGTCATCCCCGCGCAGGCGGGGATCCAGGGCATTGAAAAAGGGCCGCGACGCGGCCCTTTCCCTTGAAAGCCCCGGGTTCCCGCCTGCGCGGGAACGGCGGAGCCTTACGCGAAGTTCTTCGCGACGAAGTCCCAGTTCACCAGCTTGTCGAGATAGGTCTCGACGAACTTCGGGCGCAGGTTGCGGTAGTCGATGTAGTACGCGTGTTCCCACACGTCCACCGTCAGCAGCGCCTTGTCGGCGGTGGTGAGCGGCGTGCCGGCGGCGCCGGTGTTGACGATGTCGACGGAGCCGTCCGGCTTCTTCACCAGCCAGGTCCAGCCCGAACCGAAGTTGCCGACGGCGGACTTCACGAACGCCTCGCGGAAGGCCTGGTAGGTGCCCCACTTGGTGGTGATGGCCTTCGCCAGCGCGCCGGTGGGCTCGCCGCCGCCATTGGGCTTCATGCAGTTCCAGAAGAAGGTGTGGTTCCACACCTGGGCGGAGTTGTTGTAGATGGCGCCCGAGGACTTCTTGATGATGTCCTCCAGCGGCATGTTCTCGAACTCCGTCCCCTTCTGGAGGTTGTTCAGGTTGGTGACGTAGGCCTGGTGGTGCTTGCCATAGTGGTACTCGAGCGTCTCCTTCGAGTAGTTCGGCGCCAGCGCATCCATCGGGTACGGCAGGGGGGGCAGGACGTGTTCCATCTCTTCTTCCTCGCGGGTGTGGTTTGGACGCCCGATTCTAGGGACGATTCAGGATGCCCGGCGCGAGCACCTGCAGATCAACCTCGCCATCCGCAAGGGCGGCGCGGACCTGCTGGCCTGCCTGCGCCTGGGTTGCGCTCGTGATGGCGTGGCCCGACGTCGCGTCGGTGAGCAGCGCATAGCCCCTCTGCAGCACGAGCCGCGGGTCGAGCAGCTGCAGGCGGAGCGCGAACCGATCGTGGTGGCCGAGCGCGCGCTCCAGGCGTGCGGCGACGCCCTTGCGCAGGCGGTCGCGCGCGGAGACCAGCTCGTCCTGCGCGCGTTGCAGCCGCGCCGTGCGCGCGAAGCGCAGCCGCTGGGCCTGCCGCTCGATGCGCAGGTGCTGCTGGGCGGTGCGGGCCGACGGGCGCCCCAGGTGCGCCGCCGCCTGGTCGAGGCGCTGGCTGGCGCGGTCCACGCGCCGCATCGCCGCCTCCTGCAGGCGGTCCTGCATCAAGTCCAGCGCCGCGAGCCAGGTGTCGCGCGGTTGCGCGGCGAGCTCCGCGGCGGCCGTCGGTGTGGGCGCGCGCACGTCGGCGCAGAAGTCGGCGATGGTGAAGTCGGTCTCGTGGCCGACGCCGCTCGCGAGCGGCACCGGGCTCGCCACGATCGCCCGCGCGAGCTGTTCGTCGTTGAAGGCCCAGAGGTCCTCGATGGAGCCGCCACCGCGTACCAGCAGGATCACGTCGATCGTGCCCTGCTCCGCGAGCCGGTACAGCGACTGCAGGCCGGCCACCAGCTCGCCCGGCGCCTGCGCACCCTGCACCGCGGCGGGTGCGAGTACCACCGGCACGTGCGGCGCGCGCCGGCGCAGGCAGGTGACGACGTCGTGAAGGGCCGCGGCCCCCAGCGAGGTGACGATGCCGATGCCTTTGGGCAGCAGCGGCAGCTCGCGCTTGCGCTGCGGATCGAAGAGGCCCTCCGCCTCCAGCTTCGCCTTCAGGCGCAGGAACTGCTCGAACAACGCACCCTGCCCCGCGCGGCGCATGCTCTCCACCACCAGCTGCAGGTCGCCACGCTGCTCGTACACGCCGAGGCGGCCGGTGACCTCCACGAGTTCGCCGTCACGCGGCGCGAAATCCAGCAGGCTGGCCGAACGCCGGAACATCGCGCAGCGGATCTGCCCCTGCGTGTCCTTCAGGGAAAAGTAGCAATGGCCGCTCGCGGCGCGCGAGAAGCCCGTGATCTCCCCGCGCACGGCAACCGGGTTGAAGCGGGCTTCGAGGGTGTCGGCGACGGCGCGGCACAGCGCGCCGACCGCCCAGACGCGGCGCAATCCCGCCGCGGGAGGTCCGTCCGTCAGCAAATCACGCGCCCCTCAGGGTAAACCCGATGGAAATCCATCCACAGCGCGCGGGAGGCGGGGGAAGCGACCGGCACAGCCGCGCGGACGCTGATTTCACGGAGCAAGTCCTTGATTCCAAACAAGATTTTCCTGCTCATTTCGTCATCGTTCTGTCACCCTGCAGCACTGGCGCGGGCTGCCGGGGTGGGTAGGGGGATTTCTCAACAAAGTTATCCACAACATTTGTGAGTGTCGTCCTACGGCCACGTCGGTGCGTCCTACGCGTACGACGCTGCTTCCTGCAGAGGCGCCGTCCCTCATAATCCGCCGCACGCAAGGCGCAAAAAGAGCGCCGATTCCCTGCAGTTGTGACCCCGGCGGAGAACCCCGTTTGCTTTCGATCATACAAGCCGCAGGCTGGCCCATCTGGCCCCTGCTCGCCTGCTCCATCCTTGCCCTCGCCCTCATCATCGAACGCTTCATCAGCCTGAAATCCGGCAAGGTCGCCCCGCCGCGCCTGCTGGACGAAGCGCTTGCGGTGTCGCGCGTGTCCGTGCCCGCGCCTGACGTCGTCCGCCAGCTCGAGCAGAACTCCGCCCTGGGCGAAGTGCTGGCCAGCGGCTTCCGCGCGCTGAACTCCGACCCGCGCTGCAGCGAGGCCGACATGCGGGCCAACATGGAGAACACCGGCCGCGCGGTCGCGCATCGCCTGGAACGCTACCTCAACGCGCTGGCCACGATCGCCTCCGCCGCCCCGCTGCTCGGCCTGCTGGGCACGGTGATCGGCATGATCGAGATCTTCGGGTCGCAAGGCGGCTCGGGCGCGGCCACCGGCGGCAACCCGGCGATGCTCGCCCACGGCATCTCGGTCGCCCTCTACAACACGGCCTTCGGCCTGATCATCGCCATCCCGACGCTGATCTTCTGGCGCTACTTCCGCGGCCGCGTCGACGAATACCTGCTCACGCTCGAACTCGCGGCCGAGCGCTTCGCCCGCCACCTGAACCACCTGCGTCGGGCATGAACTTCCGTCCCCGTGCCAAGGAAGAACCGGAGATCAACCTGATCCCGTTCATCGACGTGCTGCTGGTCGTGCTGATCTTCCTGATGCTGACCACCACGTACAGCAAGTTCACGGAAATGCAGCTGAAGCTGCCGGTGGCCGACACCGAGGCGCAGCGGGACTACCCGAAGGAAGTCGTCGTCGCGGTTTCCGCGGACGGCCGCTACATGGTCAACAAGCAGCCGGTGGAAGGCCGCAGCGCCGAAGCGCTCGGTCCCGCGCTGGCCGAAGCGGCCAAGGCCGGCAAGGACTCCGTCGTGATCATCACGGCCGATGCCACGGCGACCCACCAGTCCGTCATCACGGTGATGGAGGCCGCGCGGCGCGTGGGCCTCACGCAGATCACCTTCGCCACGCAGTCCACGGCGCAGGCCGCGGCCAAGTGAGCGCGCTGCAGCGCGCCTGGCGGAGCCGCGGCCCGCTGGCGCGACTGCTGTACCCCCTCTCCCTCCTCTACGGCGCCCTGGTTGCGCTCGACCGGCGGCTGCGCCGGCCGGAACGGCTGCCCGTGCCCGTCGTCGTCGTCGGCAACGTGGTTGCCGGCGGCGCCGGCAAGACACCCGTCGTCCTGGCCGTCCTGGAGCATCTCCAGCGGCGCGGGCTGCCCGCGGGCGTCGTCTCGCGCGGTTACGGCCGCCAGGGGGACGACTGCCTCGAAGTGCGGCCCGAAGACGATGCGGCACGCACCGGCGACGAGCCGCTGCTGCTGCGGCGGCGCTCCGGCCAGCCCGTGTTCGTCGCGCGGCACCGCGTCGACGCGGGGCACGGGCTGCTGCATTCGTATCCCGCGACGCGGGTCCTCGTGAGCGACGATGGCCTGCAGCACCATGCGCTCGCACGCGACATCGAGATCTGCGTCTTCGACGGCCGCGGCACCGGCAACGGCTGGCTCCTGCCGGCCGGGCCCTTGCGTGAACCCTGGCCGCGCAAGGTGGACCTGGTGCTCCTGCACGGCGACCCGCCCGGCCTCACCGGCCACCGCATGCAGCGCCGGCTGGCGTCGTATGCCGAGCGCGCCGACGGCACGCACCGCCCGCTGGCCGACCTGCGTGCCGCCCCCGTGCACGCGATCGCCGGCATCGCGAATCCCGACGTGTTCTTCGCCATGCTGCGCGAGGCCGGACTTTCGCTCGCGGCGACGCATCCCTTGCCGGACCACCACGACTTCGCCGGCACGCCGTTCCCGGCGGACGCGATCCTGGTGTGCACCGAGAAGGACGCCGTGAAGCTGTGGCGCACGCGCCCGGACGCATGGGCGATCCCGCTGCAGGTGGAGATCCCGGCCGCCTTCTGGCGCGAATTCGATTCGCTCCTCGCTGCGCGGCTATCATCGGCGCATGGATCCCCGCCTCCTTGAGCTGCTGGTGTGCCCCGTGACGAAGGGCCCGCTGGACTACGACCGCGAACGACAGGAGCTGGTCTCCCGCAGCGCACGCCTCGCGTACCCCATCCGCGACGGCATCCCGGTGCTGCTCGAGGAAGAGGCCCGCACGCTGGGCGACGACGAACTGGAGCGCCTCCCCGCGCGCACGCCGCTGGTATAGCGCCGTGGGGTTCACCGTCCTCATTCCGGCGCGACTGGCTTCCACCCGCCTGCCCGACAAGCCGCTCGCGGACATCGCGGGCCTGCCCATGGTGGTGCGCGTCGCCCGGCGCGCCGAAGAATCCGGCGCAACGCAGGTGGTCGTCGCGGCCGACAGCGAGCGCATCGCCGATGCCTGCAGCCGCCACGGCGTGCGTGCGGTGCTGACCCGCACCGACCATCCCTCCGGCAGCGACCGCCTCGCGGAAGCGTGCGAGCTGCTGGGACTGGAGCGCGACGACCTGGTGGTCAACGTCCAGGGCGACGAGCCGCTGATCGACCCCGCGCTGATCGACGCCGTCGCGGACCTGCTCGCGAAGCACCCGCAGGCGAGCATGAGCACCGCCGCCCACCCGATCGCGAGCGTCGAGGAGTTCCGCAATCCCAACGTCGTGAAGGTCGTGCTGCAGGCCGACGGCCTGGCGATGTACTTCAGCCGGGCGCCCATCCCCTGGTGGCGCGACGGCTTCGCCGCCGGCATCACCGCCCTGCCCGACCCCGCGCCCCTGCGCCACATCGGCATCTACGGCTACCGTGCCGGCTTCCTGCGCGCGTTCCCGCGCATGGCGCAGGCGCCGGTGGAAGCCTGCGAGGCGCTGGAGCAGATGCGCGCGCTGTGGCACGGCCACCGGATCGCGGTGCACGTGAGCGACGTGGCACCCGGCGCCGGGGTGGACACGCCAGAGGATCTCGAGCGCGTTCGCCGCGCGTTTTCCCCAGCAGGCTGAGCCGCGCCGCGTCAGTTCCACGCAGGGGGGTGCATGCTATCCTCTGCGGCAACAGGCAGCGAGGCGGCCCGGGAGAGGCCTGCCCGCGAAGCCGCGAAGATTCCAAGAAACCATCCAAGGACCCTTGATGAGACTGATCCTGTTGGGCGCTCCCGGCGCCGGCAAAGGAACACAGGCCACCTTTCTCTGCCAGAAGTACGGCATCCCGCAGATCTCCACCGGCGACATGCTGCGCGCGGCGGTGAAGGCCGGCACGCCGCTCGGTCTCGCGGCGAAGAAGGTGATGGATTCCGGCGCGCTGGTCAGCGACGACATCATCATCGGCCTGGTCAAGGAACGCATCGCGCAACCGGACTGCGCCAAGGGCTTCCTCTTCGACGGCTTCCCCCGCACGATCCCGCAGGCCGACGCGATGAAGAACGCCGGCGTGAAGATCGACTGCGTGCTCGAGATCGACGTGCCCTTCCAGGCCATCGTGGAGCGCATGAGCGGCCGCCGCTCGCACCCGGCCTCGGGCCGCACCTACCACGTCAAGTTCAATCCGCCCAAGGTGGACGGCCAGGACGACGTCACCGGCGAGCCGCTGATCCAGCGCGAGGACGATCGCGAGGAGACGGTACAGAAGCGCCTGGAGGTCTACGCCGCCCAGACGCGCCCGCTGGTGGACTACTACACCAACTGGGCCAAGGCCGACCCGCAGAACGCGCCCAAGGTCCGCAAGATCGACGGCCTGGGCACGGTCGAGGAAATCACCGCGCGCGCGCTCGCCGCCCTGGGCGGGTGATCGCCGCCTGAAGGGTCCCGCCCTTCAGGGCAGCAACTGCAGCAGCAGCGCGATCCGCGCTTTCACCGGCGACAGGCCCTCGGCCGCGGGCAGCTTGTCCGCGGCATGAGGCAGCACGCGCCCCTGCGCGCAGCGTGAGGTGCGCAGCACGCGGACGCCCTGCTGCTGCGCGCGCACCAGTGCTGCCTCCAACAGATGGTGCACGGTGCCGTTGCCGGTGCCGGCCACCACCAGCCCTGCCACTCCTTCGCGCACCAGTGCATCGACGACCGCGCCGCTCGCGCCCGCGTGGCTCAGGACGATCTCCACGCGCGGCCACTGCGCGGCGTCGGGCAGCGACTGCACGCTGCGCGCGGGCATACCCTCCGGCCACGGGCGCAACATGCGCAAGGCGCCTTCCTCCACGTATCCGACCGCACCGGCATCCCCGGACGCGAACGCATCGAGCCGGTAGCCGTGGATCTTCTGCACGTCCCGCGGTCCGTGCACGGTGCCGGCGAACACGACGCAGACGCCTCGTGCCTGTGCCGATGCGGCCACCGCAAGGGCGTCGGCGAGGTTCTGGGGCCCGTCGGGCGCCGCCGACGTCGCCGGCCGCATGGCGCCCGTGAGCACCACGGGCTTCGCCGGCGCCAGCACCGATTGCAGGAAGAAGGCGGTCTCCTCCATGGTGTCGGTGCCGTGCGTGACGACGAGGCCGGCCACGTCCGCCTGCGCCAGCCAGTGCGCGCAGCGCTGCGCGAGCGCGCGCCACACCGCGAAGTCCATGTCCTTGCTGTCGATCTGCGCCACCTGTTCGGCGTCCACGTCGACACCTTCCGGCACGGGCACGCCTGCCAGCAGTTCGGAAACGGCGACCTCACCCGCGCGGTAGCCGAGGTTGTCCTGCGCCGACGCGCCGCGGCCGGCGATGGTGCCGCCGGTGCCCAGGACCACGATTCTTTTGCGACTCACTTGCATTCCCGCCAAAACTGTTCAAAAATACAGATACTGGATATCAACACAGTAACCCGCAGCGCACCGCGCCCAGGAGCCCGCGATGATGGACACACCGAAGCTGACGCCCCGCCAGCAACAGATTCTGGACCTGATCCAGAGCGCCATTGCGCGCACGGGTGCGCCACCGACGCGGGCGGAAATCGCCGCCGAACTCGGCTTCAAGTCGGCCAACGCGGCGGAGGAACACCTGCAGGCCCTGGCGCGCAAGGGCGTGATCGAGCTGGTGAGCGGCACGTCGCGCGGCATCCGGCTGCGGGGCGAGACGCTGCGCTCCATCAACGAGTCGCGCTACAAGCAGTTCGACCTGGCCCTTCCGGGCATGGCGCAGCTCGCATTGCCCCTCGTCGGCCGCGTGGCGGCCGGCTCGCCGATCCTGGCGCAGGAACACGTCGACCAGACCTACTACGTCGAGAGCGGCCTGTTCCAGCGCCGGCCCGACTACCTGCTGAAGGTGCGCGGCATGTCGATGCGCGACGCCGGCATCATGGACGGCGACCTGCTCGCGGTGCAGGCGACCAAGGACGCGAAGAACGGCCAGATCATCGTCGCGCGCCTGGGTGACGACGTCACCGTCAAGCGCTTCCGCCGCAACAAGCACCTGATCGAACTGCATGCGGAGAACCCGGACTACCCCACGATCGTGGTGGAACCGGGCGAGCCCTTCGAGGTGGAAGGCGTGGCCGTCGGCCTGATCCGCAACACGATGCTGATGTAACCCCCCGCGGCTCCCGCAGGTGGCAGGCGTATGGCGAGGCATCGCCATCACCCTGCGGCTGCCGCATGTCCGGATGAATCCTGCCTGTGCCAACGTTCAAAGGAGCTGTCACATGGCAAACGCATTCCTCTTGTCCCTTTCGCACGTGTTCGCGCGGCTGCAGGATCTCGCTTCGCTGTTCCTGCTGCGCCCCACGCCGGTGGCCTATGTCCCCGTGCGCGAACCGGTGCGGCGCCCCGCATGGCATGGGCCGGTGCGCCAGCCGCCCGCGCGGCCGCAGCGCCCGCAGGCCCTGCGGGTCGTGCGCGTGATCGAGCCCAGCGCGCCCCGCGCGGTAGCGGGCCGCATGGTGATCTCGGGCCGCCTGGCCGACGTCTGCGCGGAGCTCGATCGGCTGGCGGCGCTGGAGGCGGGCAACGAGCCCGCGCCGCTGGCGCAAGCCGTAGGGTGGCGATGAGGTGTAGGGTGGCGGTGAGGCCGCAGGCCGAACCCCACCGCCGCCGGAGCCACGCTCAGCGCTGCGCGCCGGCCAGGTAGTCCGTCTTGCCCAGGTCCACCCCGTTGTGCCGCAGGATCGCGTAAGCCGTGGTCACGTGGAAGAAGAAATTGGGCAGCGCCCAGGTCGTCAGGTAGGCCTCGCCGGTCATGGTGCGGGTCTTTTCACGGCCGACGGGGAAGGTGATCTCCCGGCCTTCCTTGCCTTCCAGCACGGACGCCGGGACGCTCGCCAGGAAGTCCAGGGTCTTCTGGATGCGGGCCTTCAGCTCCGGGAAGGTCGTCTCGTTGTCCTCGAACTTGGGGGCGTCGACGCCCCCGATGCGCGCCACGGCCAGCTTGGCGGCGTCGCAGGCGATCTGGATCTGCTTGGTGAACGGCAGCATGTCCGGCGCCAGCCTGGCGGTCGCGAGCACGGACGGGTCGAACTTGCGGGTCTCGGCATTGGCCACGCCCTTGTCGAGGATGTGGATCAGGTTGCGCAGCGTGTTCTGGAACACGGGGATGCTCGCCGAGTACAGGGAAAAAGCCATCGTGGGGACTCCTTGTGTCGAAAAGGCGGCATGGTAGCGCCGCTCCTCCGTCTCTGCAGGCGGGCACCGCGAGAGCCAAGGCACAATCGGGGGGCGATGAACATTGTCATTCTCGATGACTACCAGGACGCAGTCCGCAAGCTGCAATGCGCGTCCAAGCTGGAAGCCTACCCGGCCAAGGTCTTCACCAACACGGTCAAGGGCATCGGCCAGCTGTCGGTGCGCCTGCGCGATGCCGACGTGATCGTCCTGATCCGGGAACGCACGGCCATCACGCGTCAGCTGGTGGAAAAGCTGCCGCGCCTGAAGCTGATTTCGCAGACCGGCCGCGTCGGCGCCCACATCGACATCGAAGCGTGCACCGAACGCGGGATCGCCGTCGCCGAGGGCGTGGGCTCGCCGATCGCACCGGCCGAACTCACCTGGGCCCTGATCATGACGGCCACGCGCCGCCTGCCGCAGTACATCAGCAGCCTGAAGCACGGGGCCTGGCAGCAGTCCGGCATGAAGTCGGCGTCCATGCCCCCCAACTTCGGCGTCGGCACGGTGCTGCGGGGCAAGACGCTGGGCATCTGGGGCTACGGCAAGATCGGCCAGCTGGTGGCGGGCTACGGCAAGGCCTTCGGCATGCGCGTGCAGGTGTGGGGCAGCCCGGACTCGCGCGCCAAGGCGGTCGCCGACGGCCTGCTGGCCGCGCCCAGCCGCGAAGCCCTGTTCGCCGACAGCGACGTGCTCAGCCTGCACCTGCGCCTGAACGAGGAAACCTTCGGCATCGTCAAGCTCGAGGACCTCAATCGCATGAAGCCCACCTCGCTGATCGTCAACACCTCGCGCGCCGAGCTGATCGAGCCCGAGGCGCTGATCGCCGCCCTGAACCGCGGGCGTCCGGGCATGGCGGCCATCGACGTCTTCGAGAGCGAACCCATCCTGCAGGGCCACGCCCTGCTGCGCCTGGAAAACTGCATCTGCACGCCGCACATCGGCTACGTGGAGCAGGAAAGCTACGAGCTGTACTTCGGCGCCGCGTTCGACAACGTCGTCAACTACATCAAGGGCACGCCCACCAACATCGTCAACCCCGGCGCCTTGCAGGTACGCCGCTAGGGTTATTGGAAATGCGGATGATGCGCTCCCGCCATCCGTGAGCCTTCCCAGGGAGCCCATGTCCACCACCACCACCGCGGGCACCGCGCCGGCGGGCAGCACGCTGCCCTCCGTGCTGTGGTCCATGCTGTTCGGCAATTTCGTGATCGGCACCGGCGTGATGGCCGTGCCGGGCACCCTCAACGAGATCAGCAGCGACCTCTCGGTGCCCGTGGGCACCGCCGGCCAGCTGATTTCGGCCGGCGCCGTCCTCATGTGCGTCGGGGCGCCGCTCGGCGCCGCGTTCGTGGCGGGCTGGGACCGCCGCCGGCTGCTGGCCCTGTCCATGGCCTGGTACGCGCTGCTGCACCTGGCCTGCGCGCTCGCATCGGGCTTCGCCGCCCTGCTCCCGCTGCGCGTGCTGGCGCTGGTGTCCCCCGCCATCTTCACGCCGCAGGCCGCCGCCTGCGTCGGGCTGCTGGTGCCGCCGGAACAAAGGGGCCGCGCGATCACCTTCATCTTCCTGGGCTGGTCCGTCGCCTCGGTGCTGGGCATGCCCATCGCCGCCTACGTGGGCGGCACGCTCGGCTGGCGGGCCGCCTTCGCCGCGGTCGCGGTCCTGAGCGTGGTGAGCGCCGTGTGGGTGTGGCGCGCCATGCCTGACGGCGTGAAGCCGCCCGCGCTGTCGCGCGCCGCGTGGTCCGAGACCTTCCATTCGAAGGCGCTCATGACGTGCGTCCTGGTGACCGTGCTCTATGCGGCAGGCCAGTTCGTCCTGTTCTCGTATTTCGCGCCCTACTTCAAGCTGAAGATGGCGCTCTCGCCCGGCGCGCTGAGCCTGTACTTCATGTGGTTCGGCGCCTTCGGCCTGGTGGGCAACATGCTCATGTCCCGCTACATCGACCGCATCGGCGCGCCGCGTGCCGTGATGATCGGCATCGCGCTCATGGCCGCCACGATGCTGCTGTTCCCGCTCGGCACCAGCCTGTGGCTGGCCGCCCTGGTGAGCATCCCCTGGGCGCTGGGCTGCTTCTCCTCGAACTCGGCGCAGCAGGCGCGGCTGGTCGGGATGGCGCCGGCCCTGGCCGCGGCCTCGGTCGCCCTCAATTCCTCTGCCATGTACGCCGGCCAGGCGCTGGGCGCGGCCACGGGCGGCTGGATGATCGCGCAGGACGGCATGGACTGGCTGCACTGGGCCGGCTTCGCCGGGCTGCTCGCCGCGATGGCCGCCAGCGCGCTCGCCACGCGGTTCGCGCGCCTGGGACGCTAGTCCGCGCGCCTACGGGCGCGTGTCCCCGCCGTCCGCGCTGGCGGGGTCGAAGCTGCTCATGTCGAAATCGAGCGGCTGCAGCCCGCTCGGCCCCGCCTGCGGGTCGCCGAGGTCGATGTCCACGCCGAGCCGCGCCGATGCCGGCGGGATCATCAGCCGCTCCCGCTCCGTGAGCGGCGCCTCCGTGGGCCGGCCAGTCGCATTCAGTGCTTCCACCGCCGTGTCCGCGAAGGTGCTGTTCGCCCCCCTTGTTTCGGCCTGCAGGTCCGGGTTCATGTCCCGGGCGATGTGCCGCAGCAGCACGAGCTCGCGGTAGGCCGCCAGGCTGAACGGCTCGCCGCCCGCCTTGCCTTCCTTGCGAAAGATCGATTCGTCGATGACCTCCAGCACCTTGGGCGAGGGCCAGAGGGCGACGATGCGGTCCAGGGCGCGGTCGTACGCGTCCAGCGTGCCCGTGGCCTGGCCGAATTGATCGAAGTCGGGCACCTGCGCCGCGAAGCGCTGGCGGAAGGTCGCGCGCAGGCGGTCGAACTGCGGGCGCCGGCCCAGCGCGTGGTACAGCTCCAGCAGGTCCAGCCACGCGAGCGCCCCGGTTTCGACCTGGTCGTGCACGTGCGTCTCCAGCACGCGCACCGCCTGCTCGGTTTCGCCGATGGACAGGAAGAAATCCGCCTTGTCGTGCACGTCGACCAGTTCCTGCACGCCCACCGTGCGCAACGCGCCGCTGCGGCTCGTGCGGAACAGGCCGCCCCAGCCCGAGGCGAAACCGCGGGATGGCGACGGTGCGGCAGCGGACTTGCGCGAGGCAACCGGCGAGACCACGTTCGTCACGGTCGGCGGGACGGCATCCGGTGGCACGGCACGCGCCGGTGCCTTGGCAGCCACAGGCTTCGGCGCCGCGGGCAGGGTGGGCACCCTGGGCTGCACCGTGTCGCCATGCAGTTCGAACCAGCGGCCGACCTTCTGCAGCTGGCGCTCCCGGTACCAGCGCCAGCCCAGGACCGCCAGCAGGACAAACAGCACCACGGCGAGGCCGGCCACCAGCGCCGAGGCCACGTTGCGCTCCTTCCGGTCACGCTCGGCCTGCGCGCGCAACTCGGCGATCGCGACCGCGTTGTCGCGGATGGCGCCGCGCACGGAGTCCAGGTCGCGTTGCATCGCCTGCAGGCGCGCTGCGTCTTCCACCGCCTGCTCCGGACTTCTCTGGAGCGCCTGCCACAAGGCGGCGAAGGCCTGCCGCTGCTGCGCGCCGGCGGCTGCCGGCGGCGCGAGCTGCGACGTGATGCGCAGGATCGGATCGCGATCCAGATCGAGGTCCAGTGGTTCGAGCTTCAGGCGCGCGCGGGGGGTGGCCGCGCGACGCCCGGTGTGCCGCGCGGGCGCGCGGGCCTGGGGGCGCGTCACGGCGGCGAGCGGCGAAGAAGCGGCTGCGGTCACCGGCGGGACCGCAGCGACGGCGCGCTCCACCGGTTCGTCCCGGGGCGGCAGCTCGGACAGCAGCACGTAGCGCCGGGCGCTCGCCTGGTTGCACCCGACTTTCAGGTACACCGTCACCATCGGCTCGTCGACGGGCTCGGACGACTGCACGCGCACCGTGCCCAGCCCGGGCCCGGCGGGCTCCAGCCGCACCGAAGGCGCCACCTGGCGCTCGCCGTAGAAGACGTCGGCACTCGCGCACGGCGGCTCGCCCGTGGGCGTGTCCACCGTCACCGGAACCGTGACCTCCAGCGGACGCCCGAGGAGCGCCGCGCCATGGGCGCGTCCCAGCGTCAGGGCGGCGGCGGGCGCCGCCGGCAGCCATCCGCACGCCGCGAGCAGCAGGAAACGGACGGTAACTGGGTGCAACATCGGCCGCCATTCTAGGCACGGCCGGGCTGGCGGCCCAAGGACTTCTTTCCGGGAGGCGACAGCCGTCAGCCCCCGATAATCGGCCGATGGAGACCCGTTACAAGACGATAGGCGTCGCCGGTGCCGGCGCCATGGGGCGCGGCATCGCGCAGATCGCCGCACAGGCCGGCAGCACGGTGCGGCTGTACGACACCCAGCCCGAGGCGGTGCAGCGCGCCATCCGCGAGCTGGGACAGCAGTGGGACCGGCTGCTGGAGAAGGGCCGCATGGACGCGGCCGCCGTAGCCGCCGCGAAGGAGCGAGTGCAGCCCGCGCCGCGGCTGGACGACCTGGCCGGCTGCGAGCTGGTGGTCGAGGCCATCATCGAACGCCTGGACGTCAAGAAGGCGCTGTTCGCGCAGCTGGAAGGGATCGTCGGTCCTGATGCCGTGCTGGCGACCAACACTTCGTCCCTCCCGGTGACCGCCATCGCCGCCGGCCTGCAGCGCCCGCAGCGCGTGGCGGGCTACCACTTCTTCAACCCGGTTCCGCTGATGAAGGTGGTGGAGGTCATCGCCGGCCTGAAGACCGACCCCGCGGTGTGCGAAGGCCTCACGGCCTACGCGAAGCAGATGGGCCACACCCCGGTGCAGGCGCAGGACACGCCCGGCTTCATCGTCAACCACGCCGGCCGCGGCTACAACACGGAGGCCCTGCGCATCGCGAGCGAAGGTGTCGCCGATTTCGCCACGATCGACCGCATCCTGCGCGACCAGGTCGGATTCAAGCTCGGTCCCTTCGAGCTGATGGACCTCACCGGCCTGGACGTGTCGCACCCGGTGATGGAATCGGTGTACCGGCAGTACTACGACGAGCCGCGCTACCGCCCCAACGTGATCACGGCGCAGCGCCTCGCCGGCAATGTCCTGGGTCGCAAGACCGGCGAAGGCTTCTATCGCTACGTGGACGGCAAGGCACAGGTGCCGGACGAGCCGCCCGCGCCCAAGGTCGACGAGATTCCGCCCGTGTGGGTGTCGACCCGTGCCGCCCGGCGCGCCGAGCTGTACCAGCTGCTGAAGGACCTCGGTGCGAAGGTGGAGACGGGCCAGTCGCCCTCCCCGCAGGCGCTGACGCTGGTGGCGCCGCTGGGCTTCGACGTGACGACGGTCGCCGTCGTGGAGCGCCTCGACCCGGCGCGCACCGTCGGCATCGACATGCTGATCGAAGACGCCGCGACGAAGCGGCGCGTGCTGGCCACCAATCCCGCCACGCGCGCCGACATGCGCGATGCGGCCCACGCCCTGTTCGCGCGCGACGGCAAGCCCGTGACCGTGATCCGCGACTCGGGCGGCTTCGTCACCCAGCGCGTGATCGCCACCATCGTCAACATCGCCTCCGACATCTGCCAGCAGCGCATCTGCACGCCGCGCGACCTGGAGACGGCCGTCACGCTGGGCCTGGGCTACCCGCTCGGGCCGCTGGCGATGGGCAACCGCTGGGGCCCCACCAACGTGCTGGAGGTGCTGTTCAACCTGCAGACGGTCTACGGCGATCCGCGCTATCGCCCCAGTCCCTGGCTGCGGCGCCGCGGCGCGATCGGCCTGTCGCTGCTGCAGGAGGAAAGCTGAGATGGCCGCCGAACTCAAGAGCGCGAGCGAGGGCCGCACCATGGTCCTCACCATCAGCAACCCCGAGCACCGCAACGCGCTGGGGCCGGAGATCTATGCGGCGGGCGTGGAAGCGCTCAATGCGGCCGACAGCAACCCGGAGGTGCGCAGCGTCGTCATCACCGGCGCCGGCGGCACCTTCTGCGCCGGCGGCAACCTGCAGCGGCTGCTCGACAACCGGGCGAAGCCGCCGGAGGTGCAGGCGCGCTCCATCGAAGGCCTGCATGGCTGGATCGAGGCGGTGCGCACCTTCCCCAAGCCGGTGATCGCCGCGGTGGAAGGCGCCGCGGCCGGCGCCGGTTTCTCGCTGGCGCTGGCCTGCGACTTCATCGTCGCGGCGGACAACGCCGTCTTCGTCATGGCCTACAGCAACATCGCCCTGTCGCCCGACGGCGGCGGCAGCTGGAGCCTGGCACGCGCCCTGCCCCGCCAGCTGGCGAGCGAGCTGCTGATGTGCGGCGAGCGCCTGGGCAGCGCCCGCCTGCAGCAACTGGGCGTGGTGAACCGCGTGACGCCCCCCGGCGGCGCGCTCGAGGACGCGCTGGCGCTGGCGTCGAAGCTGAACGAGCGTGCCCCCAACGCGCTCGCCAGCATCAAGGAACTGCTGAACGACGCGCCCGCCGTGCCGCTGACGCAGCAGCTCGCGAGCGAACGCGATCACTTCGTCCGCAACCTGCACCACGCCAATGCCGGCATCGGCATCCAGGCGTTCCTGGCCAAGCAGCCGCCGCGCTATTCCTGAGCCTTTGCGCCGGCATCGGTGGGGTTCGCTGCGCTCACCGCCACCCTGCACGGGGACGGTCTCCGTAGGGTGGTGGTGAGCGCAGCGAACCCCACCGCGGGACGCTCAGGTGACAACCCTGAGCATCCACCGGCGTCCCGGGCGTGACAATGGCCACCGGCGCAGTCGCTCACAAGACAGACCATGGACGACCCCATTCTTACGATTGAAGAACGCGCGGCAATCAACAGCGGCCGCTGGTTTGCTTCGCTCTCACCATCGCTCCGACACGACATCCTCCGATGCGCCTTCGTCAAACGCTTCAAGGACGGCGACCTGATCTGCGCCCGGGGGGACCCGGCGGAGTTCTGGAGCGCCGTGGCGCGCGGCTCGGTCCGGGTGAGCTCGACGTCGATCACGGGCAAGCAGGTGACGCTGCAGTACGTGGAGCCGGGCATCTGGTTCGGCGACGTGGCGATCTTCGACGGGGAGCGGCGGACGCACGACGCCTATGCGCATGGCGACACGACGATGCTGATGGTGTCGCGGGCGGACCTGCAGAAGATCCTGGCGCAGCACGTGGAACTGTACGAGGCGCTGCTGCGGCTGCAGGCGCGGCGCGTCCGCCAGCTGTTCGGGCTGGTGGAGGACCTGAACACCCTGCCCCTGCGCGCGCGCCTGGCCAAGCAGCTGTCGCACCTGGTGCGCAGCTACGGCGTGCCATCGCTCGCCAACGGCGGCGAGGTGCGCATCGGGCTGCAGCTGGCGCAGGAGGAACTGGCGCACCTGCTGGGCGCGTCGCGCCAGCGCGTGAACCAGGAACTGAAGCAGATGGAACGCGAGGAGGTCATCCGCATCGAGCCGGGCGGGCTGGTGGTGCGGGACCGCGAGGCCTTGCTGCGCATCGTCGAGGCCGACAACTGACGCGCAGCGTCATCCCCGCGCAGGCGGGGATCCAGGAACATGACCCCATGAGCGACAACTTCGAGCATTTCGTCGGCACGCGCCCGGTGACCGACAAGCACGCCTTCGACACCGGCGCGCTGACGGCCTGGCTGGAGAAGAACCTGGACGGCTTCCGCGGCCCCCTCTCCGTGGAGATGTTCAAGGGCGGCCAGTCCAACCCCACCTACAAGCTGCTCACGCCGCAGCGCACCTACGTGATGCGCGCCAAGCCCGGGCCGGTGGCGAAGCTGCTGCCGTCCGCGCACGCGATCGAGCGCGAGTACGCCGTCATGAGCGGCCTGCACGGCACGGACGTCCCGGTGCCGCGCATGTACGCGCTGTGCGAGGACGAAGCGATCATCGGCCGCGCCTTCTACGTCATGGAGTTCATGGCAGGCCGCGTGCTGTGGGACCAGGCGCTGCCCGGCATGACGCAGGCGCAGCGCGGCGAGATCTACGACGAGATGAACCGCGTGATCGCGGCCCTGCACACGGTGAAGTTCGCCGAGCGCGGCCTGGCGGGCTACGGCAAGCCCGGCAACTATTTCGAGCGCCAGATCGGGCGCTGGAGCAAGCAGTACAAGGCCTCGGCCGACGGCGCCGGCCCCATGAGCCAGCCCATCCCGGAGATGGAAAAGCTGGTCGACTGGCTGCCTGCGCACATCCCCGCCGCGGCGCGCGACGAGAGCAAGGTCTCCGTCGTGCACGGCGACTACCGCCTGGACAACCTGATGTTCCACCCGAGCGAGCCGCGCGTGATCGCGGTGCTGGACTGGGAACTGTCCACGCTGGGCCATCCGCTGGCGGACTTCAGCTACCACTGCATGGCCTTCCACATCCCCCACGGCTCCTTCCGCGGCATCGGCGGCCTGGACCTGGCGGGGCTGGGCATTCCCGACGAGGACGCGTACATGCGCCGCTACTGCGACCGCACCGGCCTCGCCACCGTCGCCGACCTGAAGGCCGACTGGAACTTCTACATGGCCTACAACATGTTCCGCATCGCCGCGATCCTGCAGGGCATCGCCAAGCGCGTGGAGGCCGGCACGGCCTCCAGCGCCCAGGCCGTCGCCTCGGGCAAGACCGCGCGGCCGATGGCGGAACTCGCCTGGTCCTTCGCGCAGAAGGCCTGACCCATTCATCCCGGGAGCACCGCATGGATTTCGACTATTCCACCAAGACCAAGGAACTCCAGGCGCGCCTGCAGAAGTTCATGGACGACCACGTCTATCCGAACGAGGGCACCTACAAGAAGCAGCTGCAGGCGAACACCGAGGCGGGCAAGCGCTGGTCGCCGCTGCCGGTGATCGAGGAGCTGAAGGGCACCGCCAGGAAGGCCGGGCTGTGGAACCTGTTCCTGCCGGTGGACACCGCGGAAGCCTCGGGCTACCAGGGTGCGGGCCTCACCAACCAGGAATATGCGCCGCTCGCCGAGATCATGGGCCGCGTGCCGTGGTCCAGCGAGGTCTTCAACTGCTCCGCGCCGGACACCGGCAACATGGAGACGATCGCCCGCTACGGCTCCGACGAGATCAAGGCGAAGTGGCTGAAGCCGCTGCTCCATGGCGAGATCCGCTCGGCGTTCGCGATGACGGAGCCGGAGGTCGCATCGTCCGACGCCACGAACATTGCCACGCGCATCGAGCGCCAGGGCGACCACTATGTCATCAACGGCCACAAGTGGTGGATCTCCGGCGCGGCGGACCCGCGCTGCAAGGTCTTCATCACCATGGGCAAGACCGATCCGGATGCGCCCAAGCATTCGCAGCAGAGCATGATCGTGGTGCCTGCGGACACGCCCGGCATCCGCATCGTGCGGCCGCTGAGCGTGTTCGGCTACGACGACGCGCCGCACGGCCACGTCGAGATGTACTTCGAGAACGTGAAGGTGCCGGCCGGCAACATGCTGCTCGGCGAAGGCCGCGGTTTCGAGATCGCGCAGGGCCGCCTCGGCCCCGGCCGCATCCATCACTGCATGCGCCTGATCGGCCTGGCCGAGCGCGCGCTGGAGCTGATGTGCCGCCGCTCGCTGGCGCGCACCGCGTTCGGCAAGACGATCGCGCAGCAGACGGTGACGCAGGAGCGCATCGCCGAAGCGCGCTGCAAGATCGACATGGCGCGCCTGCTGACGCTGAAGGCGGCCTGGATGATGGACGTGGCGGGCAACAAGGTCGCCAGGACCGAGATCGCGATGATCAAGGTGGTGGCGCCCACCATGGCCTGCCAGGTGATCGACTGGGCGATGCAGGCGCACGGCGGCGGCGGCGTGTCCGACGACTTCCCGCTCGCCAGCGCCTATGCCGGCGCGCGCACGCTGCGCTTCGCCGACGGTCCGGACGAGGTGCACCGCAATGCGATCGCGAAGTGGGAGCTGGGGAAGTACGGCGCGTATGGGAAGGATGCGAACGTGCCGGTGACGCGCGGGGGGTGATGTGCCGTCGTCCCGCGGAGGCGGGGACCCAGGGCTTTCGAGGAAAGCGGCCGCACGGCCGCTTTTTCTTTTGGGCGCCCTGGATTCCCGCCTCCGCGGGAATGACGGGGCGGGGGCTACTTCCTGAACGCCCCCAGCGCGCTCTCGCACGCGTTCACGAAGATGTCCGTCGCATGGTCCAGCGTGGCCATGTCCGGCGGCATGTACTGCATGCGCAGGTAGCACTTGCCGCGCAGCAGGACGATCATGAAGGGAACCTGCGCCGTCGGCGAAGGATCCGGCCAGGACACCAGCTGCTGGATGAGGTGGTCGTCCACCCAGGCCAGCGCGTGCTCGCGCTGGTCCGACAGCACGGCGTAGCGCGCCCAGAAGGTGTCCACGGGGCCTTCCCAGCCGATCTCGTCGTACATGGCAAGCCAGCGCATCTCCTCGGGCAGGCGCGGGTCCGCGGTGGTCTGCAGGGTGTCGGTGATCATGCTGTAGGCGCGGCGCTCGAGTGCCTCCTTCAGCGGGCGGTTGATGATCATCGCCCCGATGTCGTCGTCGACCCCCAGCTCGGCCCGGGCGCGCAGCTCCTCGCCGACGATGTAGTCCCGCGTGGGGCGTCCCAGTTCCATGCGCCAGGGACGGCCGCCGACCTTGCCCTGCATGGTCATCGAGTTGCCCAGGGTGCCACCTGAGAAACTCATGCCGCGCGACGCGGCCCACTCCGAAACCGGCCCGTGCGCCTGCGCCAAGGTGCTGTCTCCGCGCTCCTTGGGATCACGCTGGAAGGCCTTCTTGATCCGGTCGAACATCGGGCAGGGCTTTCGCCTAAAGTCGGAACATTATGGATTGAAACAGGAGGTTACGCGCGTGTCCACCATCGAGGTCCATTCCTGGCCCACCCCCAACGGCCACAAGGTGCACATCATGCTCGAAGAGTGCGGTCTGCCCTATCGCGCCATCCCGGTGAACATCGGGGCCGGCGAGCAGTTCCGCCCCGATTTCCTGGCGATCAGCCCGAACAACAAGATCCCCGCGATCGTGGACCCGGACGGGCCGGACGGGAAGCCCATCTCCCTCTTCGAGTCCGGCGCCATTCTCGTCTACCTCGCCTCCAAGACCGGCCGCTTCCTGCCGGCCGCGGACCGGGCGAAGTTCGAGGTGCTGCAGTGGCTGATGTTCCAGATGGGCGGGGTCGGTCCCATGCTCGGGCAGACGCACCACTTCCGCGTCTACGCGCCGGAGAAGATCACGTACGCCATCGACCGCTACACCAACGAGGCGCGGCGGCTCTATGGCGTGATCGACAAGCGCCTGTCGCAAAGTGCCTGGCTGGGCGGCGACGAATACTCGATCGCCGACATCGCCACCTTCCCCTGGCTGCGCAGCTGGCAGAACCAGGGCATCGTGCTGGAGGAGTACCCGCACCTGAAGCGCTGGTTCGACACCATCGCGGCGCGTCCCGCGGTGCAGCGCGGCGTGCAGGTGCTTGCCGACCTGCGCAAGCCGATCACCGACGACAAGGCGCGCGAAGTGCTGTTCGGCGCGACGCAATACCAGCGCCGGTGACGGCGCTCAGGCGACTCCGCGGATCCGCAGGCCGCTGAACAGGGCGGAGGCCGCGGCCATGGCTGCGGCCAGTCCCAGCGCCAGCCCGAGCCCGCCGGAGCGCACGCCGGCCACGCTGAAGATCACGCCCAGCATCACCGCGCCGAGCGACTGGCCGGTGAGGCGCGCGGTGCCGAGCATGCCGCTCGCCGCGCCCGCGCGCTTCAGCGGCGCGCTCGTGACGATCGTGTGGTTGTTCGGAGACTGGAACAGCCCGAAGCCGGCGCCGCACAGGGCGAGCGGCAGCGCGATGCGCCAGGTGGCCGGCACGTCGGGCAGCGCGGCCAGCAGGCCCAGGCCGAGGGCGAGCAGCGACAGGCCGATGGCGCCCAGCAGCCCGCCGCCGAAGCGGTGGATCAGGCGCCCCGCGACGGGTGCGACCAGCACGATCGCCGCCGGCCACGCCGTGATCAGGAGGCCCGCCTCGAAGTGGCTGCGGCCCTGGCCTTCCAGCAGCAGGAAGGGCAGCGCGACGAAGGCCAGCGTCTGCGCGGCGAACGCGCTGACGGAGGTGCACATGGACAGGGCGAAGACGCGGATGCGCAGCAGGTCCACGGGGAACAGCGGCGCCGGCTGCCGCCACATCCGCCGGATGTAGATCGCCCCCACGAGGCCCGCGGCGCCCAGCAGCCCGAACGCGAGCCCCAGCGTGCGCGGCGCGACGCTGCCGCCCTCGCGCACGCCGAAGGCGTCCGCGCCGAGGAAGACCAGCGAGAACATCGCCACGTTCAGGAGGACGTCCAGCAGCCGCACCGGCTCGCCCGAGGGCGGCGCGTCGTTGGCGGGCAGCGATCGGCGCGCGAGCACGAAGACGGCCAGCCCGATCGGCAGCTGGATCGTGAACAGCCAGGGCCAGGACGCGAAGGACAGGATCAGGGCGGAGATGCTGGGGCCGGCAACCGACGACGAAGCCACCACGACCGAATTGAGCGCGATCCCGCGCCCCAGCACGCTGGTGGGATAGGTCAGGCGCACCAGGGCGGCGTTGACGGCCATCATCCCGGCGGCGCCCAGGCCCTGCAGCGCGCGGGCGCCCGCCAGCAGCAGCAGCGAAGGCGCGATCGCGCAGGCCAGCGAAGCGACCGTGAACACCATCAGTCCCACGAGGTACACGCACCGGTAGCCCACGCGTTCGCCCAGCTGCGCGCAGGGCAGCAGCAGCACCAGCGTCGCCAGCTGGTAGGCGTTGACGACCCAGACGGCCGCCGAGGCAGACGCGCCGAAGTGATGCGTGATGTCGGGCAGCGCGAGATTGACGATGCTGCTGTCCAGGACCGACAGCGAAATCCCCAGCAGGATCGCCGCCATCGCCCAGTAACGCTGCGGCACCGGCAGTCCGTCGGCGACGCCTGCGTGCCCCTCTTCCACCTTCTTTTGCACGGGCGCGAGTCTACCCGCGCGCAGGTGGCCTTGCGGCGCCCACTAGAATCGCAGCCTTTCGTTCGCCGCCCGTGCGCGGCACAAGGCTGTACCGGTCCCATGTTCAAGAGCGCGTGTTTCTTTCGCATCGCAGACGATTTCCAACTCCCCGAGCTCGACGCGCTGGAGCGCGTGCTGCAGAAGGCGCGCTTCGTGCCCTGCGGCCCGACGCAGGCCGAGTCCACCGGCTGGGTCGCTCCGCGCGGCAACAAGAGCAAGGTGCTCGCCGAACTCGTGGGCGGCCACCTCGTGCTGAAGCTGCAGACCGAGAAGCGGGCGGTGCCCTCTTCCGCGGTCAAGGCCGCCGTGGAGGAACGCGTGGAGCGCTACAAGGCCGAGACCGGCAACGAGCGCGTGCCGGCGAAGGTGAAGAAGGAATTCAAGGAGGAGGTCCTGCTGGACCTGCTGCCGCGCGCGTTCAGCAAGCGGTCAGCGACGCTGTTGTGGCTGGACCCGAAGGCGAAGATGCTGGTGGTCGATGCCGGCAGCCTGGCCGCCGCGGACCGCATCGTGTCCTCGCTGCTTGCCGCGCTGCTGGAGGTGCCGGGCGCCGGCCCCGCGCTGGACCTGCAGCTGGTGCACACGCAGACCTCGCCTTCCGCGTCGATGGCGCACTGGCTGTCCACGCGCGAGGCGCCGTGGCACTTCACGGTCGACCGCGACTGCGAGCTGAAGGCCGCCGACGAACAGAAGTCCTCGGTGCGCTATTCGCGCCACACGCTGGAGATCGACGAGGTCGCCGAACACATCGCCGCCGGCAAGGTGCCCACGCAGCTCGCCATGACCTGGAACGAGCGCGTGTCCTTCGTGCTCACCGAGGCGGGCCAGCTGCGCAAGCTGAAGATGCTGGACGTGGTGCTGAAGGAAGCGGAAGACGCCAAGGGCAAGGACGACGACAACTTCGACGCCAATGCGGTGATCCTCACCGGGGAGCTGTCGCAGCTGATCCCGGACTTGCTGGAGGCGCTGGGGGGCGAGGCGGAAGCGCCGGCGGTGGAAGGGGAGCCGGAGCGGCTCGCGGCCTGAGGCTGGCCTGCCCGGAGGGAATCGAACCCCCGACAACCTGCTTAGAAGGCAGGTGCTCTATCCAACTGAGCTACGGGCAGCCGGGGAAAGATGGTCGGAGCGATAGGATTCGAACCTACGACCCTCTGGTCCCAAACCAGATGCGCTACCAGACTGCGCTACGCTCCGACTGGGCAGCATTCTAAGCGGCCGACCCGGGGGGCCACGGAGACGGCCCGCCCGTGAAGTACGTTGTGGTGCACCCGCATCAGGCAGGAGATCCCCGTTGTGGGCGGGCACGGGGGCATGCAAACTAAACGGCAACATTTAGATACATAGCGGTTCGCCCGTCCTGCCCACCCGATGAAGTTCCAGTTGACCATCGCCCGCAAGCTGTTCGGGCTCAGCCTCCTTGCCGTCGCCTTCATGGTCGGCATCGGCGTCGTCGGCCTCGCCGCCCGCCACTACCTGACCGCCGGCTCGGAGCGCGTGCTGGCCGCCCAGGAAGCCCTGCGCCAGCAAATGCAGGCCGACCAGGCCCATGACGCGTTGCGCGCCGACGTACTGGCCGCGCTGCTGGCGGCCCGCCTGGCCGACCAGGCCGAGGCCCAGGCGATCCGCAAGGACCTCGACGAGCACCGCGGCGAGCTGGCCCAGTCGCTGCAGAAACTCGACCAGCTGGACCTGGACGCCACCACGCGGGCTGCGCTGACGAAGGCCAGGCCCGGGCTGGAAGCCTACGCGACGCGCGCCAGCGACCTCGTGAAGCTTGCCTACGAGGACCGCATCTCCGCGCAGGGCCAGCTGGCGGCCTTCATGGCGGCCTTCAAGAAGGTCGAACAGGAGATGTCCGCGGTGAGCGACCTGATCCAGGACCGGGCCCACGTGGCGGAAGCCGAAAGCCGCGCGACGTCGACACGCGCCGCCTACGCCATGACGATCGGCACCGCGCTGGCCACCCTGGTGCTCCTGGTCATCTCCTATGCGATCAGCCGCAACGTCGTGCGCCGCCTCGACAGCGCCGTGCAGGTCGCGCGCACCGTCGCCCGGGGCGACCTGAGCTCGCACGTGCAGGTGCAGGGCAGCGACGAAGTGGCGCAGCTGCTGGAGGCGCTGGGAACGATGAACGACAACCTGGTGCAGCTGGTGGGCACCGTGCGCCAGAGCAGCGACGGCATCGCCGCCGGCAGCATGCAGATCGCCACCGGCAACCAGGACCTGAGCCAGCGCACGGAGGAACAGGCAAGCAACCTGCAGCAGACCGCCGCCTCGATGGAGCAGATCACCACCACCGTCCGCGCCAACACGGACACCACGCGCCAGGCGAGCACGATGGCGGCGACCGCCAGCGCGTCCGCCGTGGAAAGCGGTCGCGCCGTGCAGAAGCTGGTCACGGCCATGGAGGGCATCACCGACGCCAGCCGCCGCATGACGGAGATCATCGGCGTGATCGACGGCATCGCGTTCCAGACCAACATCCTCGCCCTCAATGCGGCGGTGGAAGCGGCCCGCGCCGGCGAGCAGGGACGCGGGTTCGCGGTGGTCGCCTCGGAAGTGCGCGCCCTGGCGCAGCGCAGCGCGTCGGCCGCCAAGGAGATCAAGACCCTCATCGGAGCGAGCGTGGAGCAGGTCCGTACGGGCGAGCAGGACGCCCGGAACGCCGGCACGGGCATGGAGCAGGTCGTGCAGCAGGTGCGGCAGGTCACCGAGCTGCTGGCGGCGATCAGCAGCTCCACGCAGGAACAGGACAAGGGCATCGCGGAGGTGAGCCGCGCGGTGACGCACATCGACCAGGTCACGCAGAGCAACGCCTCGCTGGTGGAGGAAGCCGCGGCTGCCGCCGAAAGCCTCAACCGGCAGGCCGAGCGGCTCGTGCAGGCCGTGTCCCTGTTCCGCACGGACCGGGGCAGCGCGCTGGTACCCGCCTGACGGGCGTCCTGGCCTGAGGTCAGGTCCGCTCCCTACACTCGCGGCATGGTCCGAAGGCTCCTCTTTGCCGCCGCGCTCCTGGTGCTGCCGCTCGCGGCGCTGCTGTGCGCGCAATGGCCGCTGCGCGAATGGGTTCAGGCCTGGTCGCGCCAGGCGAACGACGCGGCGCAGGTCCTGTTCGCGATCGTGATGGCCGCCGGCGTGGTCCATGCCACGCGCACGGGAAGCCACCTTGTCGCGGGTCCCGCCATCCGGTCGCCCCGGGTGCGCGCGGTGCTGGTGGCGGCGTGCGTGCTGCCCTGGTGCCTGTTCCTGCTCTGGCAGTTGACGGCGCCCGTCTGGGAATCCGTGCGCACGCTGGAGAAGTTTCCGGAGACGCTCGACCCGGGCTACTTCCTGATCCGGCTCGCGGCCTGGTGCATGGTGCTCGGCATCCTCGTGCAATCGGTGGCGGACGCCTGGCGGCCGAGGCAGCCGGATGCCTAGCGCCGGACTGGCCATGCTGGCGGTGCTTGCGGCCCTGGTCGCCGGCACCGGCCTGCCGGTCTGGGCGCTGCTCGTCGCGGTGGCCAGCCTGGCCGCCGCGCTCGGCGTCGTGGCTGGCGTGCTGGATGCCGGCGTGCTCGGAGTGGTCTATCCGCGCATCGTCAACCTGCTGGAACACGACCTGCTGCAGGCGATGCCCCTGTACATCTTCATCGGCTTCCTGCTGCAGCGCCTGCCCGTGGCCGACGCGCTCTATCGCTGCCTGGCACGGCTGCTGCGCGGCACGGGCGCCGGCGCGGCGCTCGCGGCCCTGGGCAGCGGCGCGCTGCTCGCGCCCATGAACGGATCGGTCGCCTCGAGCTCCGCCCTGCTCTCGCGCCTGATCGCGCCGCGGCTGGCGGGACTCGCGCCCGCCCGCGCGCTGGCCTTGACCGCCGCGGCCGCGACGATCGGCGTCGTGGTCCCGCCATCGCTGGTGCTGCTGCTCCTGGGCGACGCGATGATGCGCGCCCACACCGAGGCCTCCAACCTCGCGCCTGCCGTGTTCGCGGAGCAGCGCATCATCAACACGCAGGACGTGTTGCACGCGGCCCTGCTGCCGGCGCTGGCGGTCGTCGCGCTCTGGGCCCTCGTCGCCTGGCGCAAGGGACGCAAGGCGCTTACGACCGACGGCACGGCCATGCGGCCGCTGGTCGCGCGCGACATCGCCCTGGGCGGCGGCGCGATCGCGGGCGTGCTGGTCCTGCTGGGCGCGGTGTTCACCGGCCGCATGCTTGCCGTCGAGGCCGCGGCCACGGGCGGCTGCCTGCTTGCCGTGCTGGCTGCCGCAACGCGGGCGCTGCCGGCACGCGCGTGGAGCGAAGTGCTCCTGGACACCCTGGCCCTGAGCGGCGCGCTGTTCGCCCTGCTGGTGGGCGCGACGACGTTCAGCCTCGTGCTGGGCCTGTTCGGCACCGGCTCCTGGCTGGCGCAGGTCACGGCGGGCGCGCCCGGGTCGGCGCTGTGGCTGCTGGCCGCGGTGGCGGCCTGCGCCTGGGTTCTCGATGCGTTCGAACTGATCTTCGTGGTCGTGCCGGTGGTCGCGCCGCTGCTCGCCCTGCAGTTGCACGACGCCCAGCAGGCCGCGGTGCTGCTGCTGCTGGTGCTGCAAGCCGGCTTCCTGCTGCCGCCCCTGGGCTACGCCATCCTCATGACGCGGGTCCATGCACGCCTGCCGGCGGTGTCGACCCGCATGCTGCTGCGCGCCGTGGCGCCGTACGTGGGCGTGCAACTGCTCGTGGGCGCCGCGGTCTACCTGGCGCCCGCGGTGGTCCACCAGCTGGATGTACCCGGTGCACAGTCGCGCGCGCCGGCGGCGCCGGAACTGGACGAAGACCTGATGCGCCGCATGCGTGAAATGGCCCCGGCTCCCTCGCCGGAAGACGCGCCCGCATCGCAGGCAGCGCAGCCGCGCTGATCAGAGCTTCACGTATTCGTAGTCGACCGGCTGGGCGTTGATGCCGCGGTCCGGCGGCGCGATCCACGCGGCCATCTTGCCCGGCTCGATGACGCGCTGCTGCAGGCCCTTGACGAAGGCGACGTCCTCCGCCGTCGGCAGCCACTCGGTCCGGTGCGCCTCGAACTCGGCGGCCGTGATCGGGGTGCCCTGCAGGTCCGTGTGCAGGCCCGCCCAGGCGCCGACGTTGCGGCGGAAGCGCGTCGACGGCAGCTTGAACTCGAAGGGCACGCCCGACTTCTTCACCAGCATGTTCCAGCGCGTCACGCCGATGTTGCAATCCTTGGCATACTCCAGGCGCGTGATCTCGTTGATGCCGTTGCGCACCGCGATGGACTCGTCCTTCACGCCGCCCTGGCCATCCGGGACCTGGATCGTCATGGCGGTGTCCGACTCCACGTGGTCCGCGAACTTCGCTTCGTCGGGTCGTGCCTTGAGGCCGTTGCTGAAATAGTTGGCGGCGTTGGAGGAGGACTCGGAGCCGAACAGGTCCAGCGAGCTGGTGAACCAGAAGTTCATGAACTTCTGGATCGTGGGCAGGTCGATCGCGCCGGCGTTGCGCACCCTGCGCCAGTCGTCCGTGTCCAGCTCCTTCATCACCTCCAGCGTGCGCTTGATGACGCGGCCGACGCCGGTCTCGCCCACGAACATGTGGTGCGCTTCCTCGGTCAGCATGAACTGGCAGGTGCGCGCGAGCGGGTCGAAGGCGCTCTCGGCGAAGGACTTCAGCTGGAACTTGCCGTCCCGGTCCGTGAAGTACGTGAACATGAAGAAGGACAGCCAGTTGTCCATGGGCTCGTTGAAGGTGCCCAGGATGCGCGGCTTGTCCGGGTCGCCGGAATGGCGCTCCAGCAGCTCCTCGGCTTCCTCGCGGCCGTCGCGCCCGAAGTAGGCGTGCAGCAGGTAGACCATGGCCCACAGGTGGCGGCCCTCTTCCACGTTCACCTGGAACAGGTTGCGCAGGTCGTACAGCGACGGCGCGGTGTGGCCCAGCATGCGCTGCTGTTCCACCGACGCGGGCTCGGTGTCCCCCTGCGTCACGATCAGGCGGCGGAAGGTGGAGCGGAACTCGCCGGGGACTTCCTGCCAGGCGTCCTGGCCCATGAAATCGCCGAAGCCGATCTTGCGGTCCTTCTGCTGGTCGGCCAGGAAGATGCCCCAGCGGTAGTCGGGCATGGGCGTGTAGCCGTACTGGGCCCAGCCCGAAGCGTCGACGCCGACGGCGGTGCGCAGGTACACGTCCTTGGCCTTGAAGTCGCTCGGGCCCATCTCGTCCCACCAGCGCAGGAAGGCGGGCTGCCAGTGCTCGAGGGCGCGCTGCAGCTGGCGGTTGTCGGCCAGGTGGACGTTATTGGGGATCTTGGCTTGCAGGTCGATCGTGCTCATGATGTTCGTTAAGCGTTAAGCGTTGAGGGTTGAGCGAGAAGAAGGGACGCTGAACGCCGAACGCTCAACGCCCAACCTCTCAGACCCGCTTCCAGTCGAACTTCGCTTTCTTGCCGCTGCCGAACAGCTTCAGCGCGCCCTCGTCGCCGACGGCGTTCGGGCGGATGAAGATCCAGTTCTGCCAGGCGGAGAGGCGGCCGAAGACGCGCGTCTCCATCGTTTCCCTGCCGGGGAAGCGCAGCGACGCCTCCATGCCGGTCAGCGCGTCGGGCGACAGCGAAGCGCGCTCTTCCAGCATCAGGCGGATCTCGTCGTCCCAGTCGATGTCGTCGGGGGTCAGCGTGACGAGGCCCAGCCCCAGCGCCTGGTCGGCGCGCAGCGGGCTGTCCTGCAGGCCCTGCAGCTGCGCGATGGTCGCAGCGTCCTCGCAGAAGCGGGTCTGCAGGCGCGTGAGCCCGTTCACTTCCGGATAGCGGCCGAAGTTGGCGACGTTCAGGCGCAGGGCCGGCGCGGCGTCGGGGGCGTCGGGCAGGTCCAGCATGTAGATGCGGTCGCAGGCCAGCGCCAGTTCGTAGAAGGTGCCGGCGAAGCAGGAGCCTTCATCCACCAGCGCGATCAGCGAACGGCTCGTGACGTCCAGGCGCGCCAGCGCGCGGCGCAGCAGGCCGAGGGTCTCGCGCACGAGCCAGTGATCCTTGTGCTTCTCCAGGGTGGCATCGGCGAGCATCACCAGGTTCGCGTCGCCACGGGTCTTCAGCACCCAGGTGCCGATCTCCAGCTCGTTGGTGCGCAGGTTCAGGATGGCGTCGTCCAGCTCGCGGGCGAACTGCAGCGGCCACCAGTTCACGCCGGCGGCGACGATGGCGTCGGGCGTCGCTGCGATCGCGGCGGCCGGCGCCTTGACGGTGACGGTCGCGACGCGCGCAGCCCGGTCCACCTGCACGTCCACCAGGCCGTAGTGATAGCCCTGGTCGTCGATCTTCGCCTGCAGCGGCGTGAGTTCGACGCCCTGCGCCGGTCCCTTGCGCGTCGACTGCGCGCGCAGCGCCGCGACTTCCCTGTCCACCAGCGCGCCGAAGGCCTGCGGCTTGGCGTGGTCGTCGATCAGCTTCCAGTCCCTGGCGCGGTCGGCGCGCACGCCTTCGCTGGTGGTGCAGAAGATGTCCGCCAGGTCGCGGCGCACCTTGCGCTTGTCGGTCACGCGCGTCAGGCCGCCGGTGCCGGGCAGCACGCCCAGCAGCGGCACTTCCGGCAGGCTGACGGTGGAGGAGCGGTCGTCGACCATCACGATGCGGTCGCAGGCCAGGGCCAGCTCGTAGCCGCCGCCGGCGCAGGCGCCGGTCACCGCGGCAACCGACTTCAGGCCCTCGTTGCGCGAGGAATCCTCCAGGCCGTTGCGGGTCTCGTTGGTGAACTTGCAGAAGTTCACCTTCCAGGCATGCGTCGACAGGCCCAGCATGTAGATGTTGGCGCCCGAGCACCAGATGCGCTCCTTGGCGCTTTCGAACACGACGACCTTCACCGCCGGATGCTCGAAGCGGATGCGGTTCAGCGCATCGTGCAGCTCGATGTCGACGCCCAGGTCGTACGAATTGAGCTTCAGCTTGTAGCCGGGCTTCAGGCCGCCGTCCTCGTCGATGTCGAGCTTCAGGCGCGCGACGTCGCCCTCGACGTTCAGGGTCCAGTGGCGATAGCGCGAGGGATGCGTCGCGAAGCTCACCAGCTCGCGTTCCTCCCCGCCCAGCACCTGCTTGAACAGCAGGGGTTCGGTCATGGCGTTCATCGGGTCGTCTCCAGGGTCTTGGCTTGCGGCGCGGGCACCGCCCGCTCCAGGTCTTTGAGGGATTGCTTGACGGTGCGCGCCGCGGTGTCGACCACCGCGTCGGCGCGCGCATAGAGGGCTTCGCGGCTGGCGAGGATGCGGCGGATGTCCTCCAGCGCCTCGGACATGGCGCCGCGCGCGGTCTCGGCGCCGTCACCGGCATTGAAGGGGCGCATGTCGCCTTGGGCGACCACGCGGCTCACGTGTTCCTCGGGACTGGCCTTCACCCAGACGCAATAGAAGCGGCTCTGCAGCAGGTCGAAGGTCTCGCGCTCGCTGACGATGCTGCCGCCGGTGGTCATCACCACGCCGTCCGCCTGCTCCTCGGCGATGCGCAGCAGCGCGCGGCGCTCGTAGCGGCGGTAGCCGGCCTGGCCGTGCAGCAGCAGGATCTCGTTCATGCTGGTGCCGGCCTCGCGCTCGATCTCGCGATCCAGCTCGATGAAGGGCACGCCGCGCTGCGCGGCAAGCTGCGCGCCCAGGGTGGACTTGCCGGCGCCGCGCAGGCCCACCAGCGCGATGCGCTGCTCGCGGCCTTGCGCATCGGCCAGCCCGAAGGTGGCGCCCAGGAGGGAATAAACCTGGTCCAGCTGGCTATCCTCGAGCCGCGAGAGCAGCCCGTGCACGCGCGCCAGTGCCGGGCGCGGCGCGTCCTGCAGCAGGTCCAGGAGGGTGATGTTCAGCGCCCGGGCGGCGGCCTCGAGCGAATTGATGGAGACGTTGCCCTTGCCGCTTTCCACGTCCGCGAGGAAGCGCTCGGACAGGCCGGAATCGGTGGCCAGCTGCTTGCGCGTCATCCCCCGCCGCGCCCGCCAGGCGCGCACCCGCGCGCCCAGCTCCGCGAGCGTCGCCCGGTTCTCGGTGTCGGTCAGGAGCTGCATGGGAGGCGCCCTTCTTGCAGAAAGCTTGCGCTGGATCAAGATTGCAGTATACTTCCTTCGAATCACCTGTCAAGCAGTTTACTGCATGCGATTGGACCCAGCATGAAGCTCAAGATCCTCGTCGGCACGATGACCTCCACGGCCGACTACGTGGCGCAGGCGATCCAGATGGACTGCGACGATCTCGCGGACGAGATCGAGATCGTCATGATGGACGGCCGGGACATCTCCGTGTTCGACGAAGATGCGCTATATCTCATCTGCTCTTCGACCTACGGCTCCGGCGACGTGCCGGACAACGCCCGCGCCCTCTACGACTCGCTGGACCTCCAGCCGAAGTTCCTGGGCCACGTTCGCTACGGCGTGATCGCCCTCGGCGACCGCACCTACACCCAGACCTTCTGCTTCGGCGGCAAGAAGTTCGACGAGCGCCTCCAGGGCCTGGGCGCGCAGCGCATCGGCGAGGTCTGGTGCCACGACGCGAGCGCGGGCACGATGCCGGAAGAACTGGGCACGGCCTGGTGCCGCGAATGGCTGGAAAAGGAAGCCATCCCGGCGCTGCAGCAGAAGGCGACCGCTTAACGCATCTTCCCGCGCCGCGCGCGCACCATCCGGAATCAAGGGGCACGAGGAGACAACAGAGATGCACCTGAGCCACGCCGACCACAGCACCAGCCCGCCGCGGGTCGAGATCCCGCGCGACTACAACGCGGCGCACGACCTCCTGCGGCGCAACGCCGCCCGGCCCGACAAGGTGGCCTACGTCGACGCGGTGGGCGGCGGCACGCTCACCTATGCCCAACTCGAGGAGCAGGCGCACCGCTTCGCGGATGCCCTGCGCCAGCGCGGCTTCGCGCCGGAGACACGCGTCATGGTCGCCATGCTGGACACGCTGGAGTGGCCGGTCGTGTTCCTCGGCTGCATCCTGGCCGGCGTGGTGCCCATCGCCGCCAACACGCTGCTCACCACCAGGGACTTCGACTTCATGCTGCGCGACTCGCGCGCGCGGGCGTTGTTCGTGTCCAGGCCGCTGCTGCCGACCTTCGAGTCGCTGGTGGGGCAGATCTCGACGCTGGAGCACCTCTTCGTGGCCGGCGACGACGGCGAGCATTCGGTCGCGCGCCTGGTCGCCTCCGGCAAGCCCACCGAGGAGGTCGCCGGCACCTGCAGCGACGACACCTGCTTCTGGCTGTATTCGAGCGGCTCCACCGGCACGCCCAAGGGAACCGTGCACCTGCACAGCCACCTGGTCCAGACCGCCGAACTCTATGGCCGCGCGATCCTCGGGATCCGCGAGAACGACGTCGTCTTCTCCGCCGCCAAGCTGTTCTTCGCCTACGGCCTGGGCAACGCCCTCACCTTCCCGATGGCCGTCGGCGCCACCACCGTACTCCTGCCCGCGCGGCCCTCGCCGGCGGAGGTGTTCCGCATCCTGAAGGAGCGCCGCCCCACGATCTTCTACGGCGTGCCGACGCTCTACGCGGCGCTGCTCGCCGACGCGCAACGGCCGAAGAAGAACGAGATCGCGCTGCGGGTCTGCACCAGCGCCGGCGAGGCGTTGCCGGCCGACATCGGCGAGCGCTGGACCCGGGAGTACGGCTGCGAGATCCTGGACGGCATCGGCTCGACGGAGATGCTGCACATCTTCCTGTCCAACCGCCCCGGAAAGGTGCGCTACGGCACGACGGGCCAGCCGGTGCCCGGCTACCAGCTGCGCATCGTTGGCGACGACGGGCGCGAATGCGGGCCCGGCGAGATCGGCGAGCTGCAGATCGGCGGGCCCAGCGCCGCGATCATGTACTGGAACAACCGCGCCAAGACCAAGGCCACCTTCGCCGGCGAGTGGACGCGCAGCGGCGACAAGTACACGCGCGACGCCGACGGCTACTACACCTACGGCGGCCGCAGCGACGACATGCTGAAGGTGGGCGGCATCTACGTCTCGCCCTTCGAGGTGGAGGCCTGCCTCATGACGCACGCGGCGGTGCTGGAAGCCGCGGTGATCGGCGTCGCCGACCAGGACGGACTCGTCAAGCCGAAGGCCTACGTGGTCCTCAAGCCCGGGCAGCAGGCAAGCGCGGAGGACCTGCAAGGCCACGTGAAGACGAAGCTCGCGCCGTACAAGTACCCCCGCTGGATCGCCTTCGTGCCCGAACTGCCGAAGACGGCCACTGGCAAAATCCAGCGCTTCAAGCTGCGCGCCGCCGCGGGCTGAGGGAAAGCCATGTGGCGACGGCCCGCCACGAACAACGACAATGCGGCCGCTACGAATCACAACGAAGGAAGATCATGACCACTCGCCGTCTCGTCCTGTCCCGCGGTGCCGCCCTCGTGGGAGCGGCTTCCACCGGCCTGCTGCTGCCCGAGATCGTGCGTGCGCAGTCCAACAAGATCCGCGTGGGCTTCATGCTCCCCTACACCGGCACCTTCGCGCAGCTGGGCGTCGCCATCGAGAACGGCGTGCGCATGGCGATCAACGAGAAGGGCGGCAAGCTGGGCGGCCGCGAGATCGAGTGGTTCAAGGTGGACGACGAGTCCGAGCCGTCCAAGGGCGTGGAGAACGCCAACCGCCTGGTGCAGCGTGACAAGGTCGACGTCCTGATCGGCACCGTGCACTCGGGCGTGCAGATGGGCATCCAGCGTGTCGCCCGCGAGTCCGGCGTGCTGAGCCTGATCCCCAACGCCGGCGTGCATGCCGCCACCCGCGCGCTGTGCGCGCCCAACGTGTTCCGCACCTCCTTCACCAACAGCCAGCCCACGCTGGCGCTGGGCAAGCCCATGATGGACAAGGGCCTGAAGAAGACGGTGTGGATCACCTGGAAGTACGCCGCCGGCGACGAGGCCTTCGAGGGCTTCAGGGACAGCTACACCAAGGCGGGCGGCACCATCGTCAAGGAACTGGGCCTGCCCTTCCCCAACGTCGAATTCCAGGCGCTGCTCACCGAAATCGCCTCGCTGCGCCCCGACGCCGTGGCCTGCTTCTTCGCGGGCGGCGGCGCGGCCAAGTTCATCAAGGACTACGCCGCCGCCGGCCTCAAGGACAAGATCCCGCTGTGGGGTTCGGGCTTCCTGACCGAGGGCGTGCTCGATGCCGCCGGCCCGGCCGCCGAAGGCATCATGACCACGATGCACTACGCGGACTCGCTGGACACGCCGCGCAACCACCAGTTCCGCCTGGACTACGCCAAGACTTTCAAGATGCAGCCGGACGTGTACGGCGTGCAGGGCTACGACACCGGCCTGCTGCTGGCGCAAGGCGTGGCGGCGGTGAAGGGCGACATCGGCAACAAGCCGGCCCTGTACAAGGCGCTGGAGACGCAGACCATCGACAGCCCGCGCGGCAAGTGGACCATGAGCAAGGCCCACAACCCGATCCAGGACATCTACCTGCGCCGGGTGGAAAAGGGCGACAACAAGGTGATCGGCATCGCCGCCAAGGCGCTGGCCGATTCGGGCGCGGGCTGCAAGCTCGCCTGAAGCCTTCCTGCTTCCGGGGACAGGTCATGCCGCGGCAAGCCCGGCATGACCCCTGCTTGCGCGCCTGAACGGCCATGGACTTCGCCAACCTCCTGATCCAGCTCCTCAACAGCGTCCAGTACGGGCTGCTGCTGTTCATGCTGGCCGCGGGCCTCACGCTGATCTTCGGGATCATGGGCGTGGTCAACCTCGCCCACGGCAGCTTCTACATGCTGGGCGCCTACCTCGCCTGGTCGCTTGCCGCGAAGACCGGCAGCCTGGCGCTGGCCATCGTGCTGGGCACCGTGCTCTCGGTGGCGTTCGGGCTGGTGCTGGAACGCATCCTGTTCCGCCACTTCTACCACCGCGACCACCTGGACCAGGTGCTCCTCACCTTCGGCCTGATCTACATCTTCGAGGAGCTGCGCTCCATCCTCTGGGGCGACGACGTGCACGGCGTGCCGGTCCCGGAATTGCTGTCCGCCTCGATCCCGCTCACCGACACCCTGTCCTATCCCGTGTACCGCCTGTTCATGTCGGGGCTGTGCGTGCTGATCGCGCTGGGCCTGTACCTGCTGATCTCGAAGACGCGCCTGGGCATGAAGATCCGCGCCGGCGCCTTCAACCACCAGATGACCGAGGCGCTGGGCGTCAACGTGAAGCTGATCCACGCCTTCGTCTTCGCGCTGGGCGTGGGCCTGGCCAGCATCGCCGGCATGATCGCCGCGCCGGTCTCCAGCGTGTACCCCAACATGGGCTCGCAGGTGCTGATCATGTGCTTCGTGGTGGTCGTGATCGGCGGCATCGGCTCGGTGCGCGGCGCGCTGGTCGCGGCGCTGCTGGTCGGCCTGGTCGACACCTTCGGCAAGGTGCTGCTGCCGCAGGTGGCGGGCATGCTGGTCTACATGCTGATGGCGGCGGTGCTCCTGTGGCGGCCGGAAGGGCTGTTCAAGCAATGAGCACGGCCAAGGCCAACCTGGAAACGCTGCCCCTCGGGCTGCGCATCGCGCTGGCGATCGGGCTGCTGGCGCTGGCCGCCTTCCCCTTCGTCGGCACCGACTTCTACACGCAGATGGTGGCGCGGATGATGATCCTCGCCATCTTTGCCATGAGCCTGGACCTGATCCAGGGCGTCACGGGGCTGGTGTCGCTGGGCCACGCGGCCTTCTTCGGCCTGGCCGGGTATGCCCTCGCCTTCGCCAGCCCGCAGGACACGCCGGTCAGCCTGTGGTGGAGCCTTCCCCTCGCGGCCGCGGCTTCCGGCCTCGCGGCCCTGGTGATCGGCTTCTTCGTGGTCCGCACCCACGGCATCTACTTCATCATGGTCACCATGGCGTTCGCGCAGATGGTGTTCTTCCTGTTCTTCGACAACAAGGTCCTGGGCGGCTCCGACGGCATCTACATCAACTTCAAGCCGCAGGCGGGACTGTTCGACCTGGAGGACAAGCGCGTCTTCTACTGGTTCACGCTGGCCGTCCTGGTGCTCGTGTACCTGTTCCTGCGGCGGCTGCTGTTCTCGCCCTTCGGCCGCGCGCTGGCCGGCATCCGCGTCAACGAGCACCGCATGCGCGCGATGGGCTTCGGCACCTTCGGCTACAAGCTGGCGGCCTTCACGCTGGCCGGCGCGCTCGCGGGCCTCGCGGGTTACCTGTGGGGCGCGCAGACCGGCTTCGTGAACCCCGAGCTCATGGGCTTCCAGATGAGCGCGCACGCGATCATGATGGTCATCCTGGGCGGCATGGGCAACTTCGCGGGCGCCATCGTCGGGGCCTTCGCTTTCGAGTACCTGCTGCACGTGTTCAAGGACGTGCCCACCATCGGCACCTTCGACGGCGGCAAGCACTGGCAGCTCTGGATGGGCCTGTTCATCGTGCTGGTGGTCACGTTCGCCCCGCGGGGTCTGCTCGGAGTGCTGGAACGTCTCCTGCGCCGGAAGGACAAGGCATGAGCGAAGCGCTTCTTTCCGCGCGCGGCCTCACCAAGCGCTTCGGCGGGCTGGCCGCCGTCAACGACGTCACGCTGGACCTCTGGCGCGAGCGCATCCACGCCGTGATCGGCCCCAACGGCGCCGGCAAATCGACGCTCACCAACCTGCTTTCGGGCGATCTCCCGCCGACCTCGGGCACGGTGACGCTTTCCGGCCGCGACGTGACCAGCCGCAGCCCCGAGCGCATCTCCCGCGCCGGCCTGGGCCGCAGCTACCAGAAGACCAACATCTTCCTGCCCTTCACGGTGTGGGAGAACATCCGGCTGGCCGCGCAGTCCCGCACGCCGCATGCACTGCGTGTCCTCGTGGGAGCCGCGGGCCTGCGCGAGGCGAACGCCCGCGCCGAGCGCGCCCTGGAACTCGCGGGCCTGCAGGCGCGCCGCGACCACGTCGCCGGCGCCGCCAGCCACGGCGAGCAGCGCCAGCTCGAAGTGGCCATGGCCCTGGCGACCGACCCGCAGGTGCTGCTGCTCGACGAACCGCTCGCGGGGATGGGCACGGCGGAAGCCGAACGCATGGTGGACCTGCTGCTGCGCCTGAAGAAGGCGCACGCCATGATGCTGGTCGAACATGACATGGACGCCGTCTTCGCGCTGGCCGACCACCTCACCGTGATGGTGAACGGCCAGGTGATCGCGAGCGGCATGCCGGCGCAGGTGCGCGCCGATGCCGCCGTGCAGTCCGCGTACCTCGGGGAGGACGCCCATGGCTGAACGCCTGCTGGAAGCGCGCGGGCTCCACGCCTACTACGGCGCGAGCCATATCCTGCGCGGCATCGACTTCCACGTGGACCGCGGCGAGACCATCGGCCTCATGGGCCGCAACGGCATGGGCAAGAGCACGCTGCTGAAGACGCTCATGGGCATCGTGCAGCCGCGCGATGGCACCGTCGAGGTCAAGGGCCGCGGCATGACCGGACGGCCGTCCTACGAGGTGGCGCAGCTCGGCATCGCCTACGTGCCGGAGGGCCGCGGCATCTTCGGCAACCTCAGCGTCAAGGAAAACCTCGTGATGGCCGCGCGGCCCGGCACGCAGGGCCAGCGCGACTGGACCTACGACCGCGTGCTGGAAACCTTCCCGCGCCTGCGGGAGCGCCTCGGCCATGGCGGCCAGCAACTGTCCGGCGGCGAACAGCAGATGCTCACCATCGGCCGCGCCCTGATGACCAATCCCGACGTCCTCATCCTCGACGAAGCGACTGAAGGGCTGGCCCCGCTGATCGCGCGCGAGATCTGGCGCATCTGCGGCCTCATCCGCGCGAGCGGCATCTCCAGCATCATCGTCGACAAGGCCTGGCGCCACGTCACCCAGGTCACCGACCGCAACATCATCCTCGTCAAGGGCGAAGTGGTGTACGCCGGAAGTTCCGCCGACCTGCAGGCGAAGCCCGCGCTGCTCGAGCAGCACCTCGGCGTCTGACGACTTCCATCTCGGCGTAGTCGCCGCACGGACTCCGGACTGACCGTCCGAGTCCAGTGCGGATGTAGGTTCGCACCTACGCCGCTTGCTACGCGCTTCCTTCAAGACGCAGCCGCGTGCGCCAACAGAATGGCCCGTCACAACGACGAAGGCCATGAAGCCCCATTTGCCAGAAGAGGAGAAAAGCACTCCGGCCGCGCGCACGGACGCGCGCCCGGAGCGACGGGCGAGCCACCACCACCGCCAGTTCGAGGTGATGGGCGCGCATCCCACGGAGCGCGGCACCTGGTTCACCGTGTGGGCGCCCAATGCGCACGCGGTGGGCGTGATCGGCGCCTTCAACAACTGGCATTGCGAACCCCTCTTCCGGCTCGACGACGGCAGCGGCCGCTGGGCCGGCTTCGTCGAAGGCGCGCGTCCGGGCCAGTGCTACAAGTACCGCATCCAGAACCCCTGGGGCCACTGGATGGACAAGGCGGACCCGTATGCCTTCCGCATGGAACATCCGCCCGGCACGGCCTCGCAGATCTGGGACCTGGCGCACGAATGGGGCGACGGGGAATGGATGCGTTCGCGCTGGCAGCGCCAGTCGCACCGGTCGCCGATCTCCATCTACGAAGTGCACCTCGGCTCCTGGCAGCGCGAGGAGGACGGCCGCTTCCTCAACTACCGCGACCTCGCGCTGCGCCTGGCCACGCACTGCCACAACATGGGCTTCACGCACGTGGAGCTGATGCCGATCGCGGAGCACCCGTTCTACGGCTCGTGGGGCTACCAGACCACGGGCTACTACGCGCCCACCTCGCGCTACGGCACGCCGCAGGATCTGATGGTGTTCGTCGACACGCTGCACCAGCAGGGCATCGGCGTCTTCCTCGACTGGGTGCCTTCGCATTTCCCGGCCGACCCGCACGCCCTCGCCCGCTTCGACGGCACCGCGCTGTACGAGCACGACGACCCGCGCCGCGGCTTCCACCCGGAGTGGAACAGCCTGATCTTCAACTACGGCCGCTACGAGGTCCGCGACTTCCTGATCAGCAACGCGATCTTCTGGCTCGAGAAGTACCACTTCGACGGCCTGCGCGTCGACGCGGTCGCGTCCATGCTGTACCTCGACTACGCGCGCCGGCACGGCGAATGGATCCCCAACGCCCAGGGCGGCCGCGAGAACCATGAGGCCGTCGGCTTCCTGCGGGACCTCAACACGTCCGTGTACGCCGCCTTCCCCGACGTGCACATGATCGCGGAGGAATCGACCGCATGGCCGGCCGTGTCGCGCCCGGTGGAATCGGGCGGGCTCGGCTTCGGCATGAAGTGGAACATGGGCTGGATGAACGACACGCTGCGCTACTTCTCGCGGCCGCACTTCTACCGGCGCTGGCACGGCGACGACATCCGCTTCTCGATGGTGTATGCCTTCCACGAGAACTTCATCCTGCCGCTGTCGCACGACGAAGTCGTCTACGGCAAGGGCAGCCTGCTCGGTCGCCAGCCGGGCGACGACTGGCAGCGCTTCGCCGGGCTGCGCAACCTCTATGGCTACATGTGGACCCACCCGGGGAAGAAGCTGCTGTTCATGGGCGGCGAGTTCGGGCAGATCGAGGAATGGCACCACGAGCGCACGCTGGACTGGCACCTCTGGGCGCGTCCGTACCACGCGGGCCTGGCGCGCTGGCTGGCGGACCTGAACGCGCTGTACCGCCGCCTGCCGGCCCTGCACGCCACCGATTTCCAGAGCGAGGGGTTCGCCTGGCTGCCCTGCGAGCGCCACGATGCCACGCTCCTCGCCTGGCTGCGCCGCGGCGGACCGGGCGAAGCCGACGTCGCCGCGATCGTCAACATGACCCCCGAGCCCCGGGCCCGCCTGCGCGTGGCGCTGCCCGAGGCCGGGACCTGGCATGAGCTCCTGAATTCCGACGCCGCCTACTACGGAGGCAGCGGCGTCGGCAACCTCGGGCACGTGCAGGCGTCCTCCCACGGCGTGGGAGGCTGGCCCGCCAGTGCTCTGGTCACCGTGCCACCCCTGGGCACGGTCATCCTCGCCAACCGACCGATTCCAACGACTGCTCTGACTCAGGGAGAACCTCATGCCCGCCAATAGGAATGTGCTGGCCTTCGTCATGGCCGGCGGCGAAGGCTCGCGCCTGCATCCGCTGACGGCGAACCGCTGCAAGCCCGCCGTGCCGTTCAACGGCAAGCACCGCATCGTCGACTTCGTCCTGTCCAACCTCGTCAACTCGGAGATCTATTCGATCTACCTGCTGGTCCAGTACAAATCGCAATCGCTCATCGAGCACGTGCGCCAGTCCTGGACCATGGCGCGCTTCATCCCGCAGCACTTCATCACGGTGGTGCCGCCGCAGATGCGCCACGGGCCGGCGTGGTTCCAGGGCACGGCCGACGCCGTGTACCAGAACATCCACCTGATCGAGAGCATGCAGCCGGACATCGTGGCGGTGTTCGGCGCCGACCACGTCTACCGCATGGACGTGCGGCAGATGATCGATTTCCACGTCAAGAGCAACGCGCACGCGAGCGTGGCCACCATCCCGGTGGACCTGCGCGACTGCGACCAGTTCGGCATCGTGGAGGTCGACCCCGGCCACCGCATCGTGGACTTCAAGGAAAAGCCCCGGTCCGCGCGCCCCATGCCCGGCAGCCACACCCACGCGCTGGCCTCGATGGGCAACTACATCTTCAACGCCGACGTGCTGCTGCAGCAGCTGAAGCGCATGCACGAGAGCGGCGAGACGGACTTCGGCAAGCACATCCTGCCCTCCATGGTGAAGAGCCACAAGCTGGTGGCCTACGACTTCGCGACCAACACCATCCAGGGCACGGAGCCTTTCGAGGAACACGCGTACTGGCGCGACGTCGGCAGCATCGACGCCTACTTCCAGGCGCACTTCGACACGCTGGGCGCCCAGCCCAAGTTCCGCATGACCAACCGGCACTGGCCCATCTACGCCAGCCCGGACCAGGCGGAGTCGGCGCAGATCGAGAACGGCGTGATCAACCGCTCGGTGGTGGGCTCGGGCAGCATCGTCGACGGCGCGGAGCTGGACCACGCCATGCTGCGCCGCTCCGTCCTGGTGGAGCGCGGCGCCCGCCTGGAGCATTGCATCGTCATGGAGCGCTCGCGCATCGGCCGCGGCGCGCAGGTGCGGCGCGCCATCATCGACCAGGACAACGACATCCCGCCCGACGAGCGCATCGGCTTCGACCTGGAGCAGGACCGCAAGCGCTTCCACGTCACGCCTTCGGGCATCGTCGTGGTGCCGGCGGGCGCCTTCCGCGCGCGCAAGGCATCCACCTCGCCGTACCTGGCGTCCATCGCCGAAGACGACTTCCTGGGCGAGGTCGCGCCGAGGATGGAGGTGCTTGCATGACGGCGCAAGCCGTCGGCAACCCACCCGCGCAAAGCGTCAGCAGTCCCCCGGCGCCCGCCGGGGTCCCCGCCGCGGCCTGCCCTCCCGGCAGTCCGTGGCCCCTCGGCGCCACCCTGCAGCCCGGCGGCGTCAACTTCGCCGTCCACGCCAGCCAGGCCGACAAGGTGGAAGTCTGCATCTACGACGCCGGCGGCACGCAGGAAGAGCGGCGCATCGCCCTGCCCGCGCGCACCGACGACACCTGGCACGGCTTCGTCCCGGGACTCGCGGCCGGCACGCGCTACGGACTGCGGGTGCACGGGCCCTACGACCCGTTGCGCGGCTGGCGCTGCAACCCGAGCAAGCTGCTGCTGGATCCCTATGCGAAGGCGCTCGACCGGCCCCTGCGCGGCGCCGCCTGGCAGTACGCCTATCCTCTCGGCCACGAGCGGCGCGACCTCTACATGGACGTCACGGACAACGGCGCGCACGCGGCGAAGTGCCTCGTCGTGGACCCGCGGTTCGACTGGGGCGACGACGCGCATCCCGGCACGCCGCTGGAGGACAGCGTCATCTACGAGATCCACGTGCGCGGCTTCACGCGGCGCATGCCCGACGTGCCGGAGGAACTGCGGGGCACCTTCCTGGGCCTGGCCAGCGAACCGGCCATCGCGCACCTGAAGGCGCTGGGCGTGACGGCCGTGGAACTGCTGCCCGTGCACGCCTTCAACGACGAGCGCCGCCTCATCGACCTGGGCCTCGCCAACTACTGGGGCTACAACAGCATCGCGTTCTTCGCCCCCGATCCGCGCTACCTGGCCCACGGCGACATCAACGAGTTCCGGCAGATGGTGAAGGCGCTGCACGCGAACGGCATCGAGGTGCTGATCGACGTGGTCTACAACCACAGCTGCGAGGGCAACCATCTCGGCCCCACGCTGTGCTTCAAGGGCATCGACAACCGCAGCTACTACCGCCTCACCGAGGATTGCCGCCATTACCTGGACTTCACCGGCACCGGCAACACGCTCGACGCCAGCCGCCCCGCCATGCTGCGCCTGGTCATGGACAGCCTGCGCTACTGGGTGGAGGAGATGCACGTCGACGGCTTCCGGTTCGACCTGGCGCCGGCCCTTGCGCGCAACAGCCACGGAGGCTTCGATCATCGCGGGCCCTTCCTGTCCGCCATCGCACAGGACCCCGTGCTGAGGCGCGCGAAGCTGATCGCCGAACCCTGGGACCTCGGCGACCACGGCTACCAGGTGGGTGGCTTCCCCCAGGGCTGGAGCGAGTGGAACGGCCAGTACCGCGACCGCGTGCGCGATTACTGGCGCGGCGTCGAAGGCAGCCTCGGCGACTTCGCCGCCGCGCTGTGCGGCTCCGCGGACATCTACGGCCCCTCGCGCCGCGGCCCGCGCGCCAGCGTGAACCTGGTGACGGCGCACGACGGCTTCACGCTGCAGGACCTCGTCAGCTACAACGACAAGCACAACGAGGCGAACGCCGAGGACAACCGCGACGGCGAGAGCCACAACCGCAGCTGGAACTGCGGCGTCGAGGGTCCGACGGACGATCCCGAGATCCTCGCCTTCCGCGAACGGCAGAAGCGCAACTTCCTCACCACCCTCTTCTGCTCGCGCGGCGTGCCGCTGCTGCTGGGCGGCGACGAGATGGGCCGCACCCAGGGCGGCAACAACAACGCCTACTGCCAGGACAACGAGGTGAGCTGGTTCGACTGGTCGCCGCAGCGCCGCGACGGTCCGCTGCTCGCCTTCACGCGTGCGCTCACCCGCCTGCGGCGCGAGCTGCCCGTCCTGCGCCACAACGCCTGGCTCACCGGCAAGCCGGACGAGGACAGCCGGCGCGACGTCGTCTGGTACAGCGTCTGGGGCCTGGAAATGACCGCGGCGGAATGGACCAACCCCGCGGTGCGCTGCGTCGCGGCCGTGCTGGACGCGCGCTTCGCGCCGGTGCCATCCAGGGACGGCGCGAACCGCTCCGTGCTGCTGGTCTTCAACGCCACCAGCGAAGAGGCGACCTTCTCCCTGCCCGTCGTGGCCGGGCACACCGGCGAATGGGCGTTGCGCGTGTCCACCAGCGAAGGCTACTTCGAGGCAACGGACGCGCGGACCTACGCTCCACCGGCGCGGCTGCAGCTGCTTCCCCATTCGATGGCCCTCCTGACGCAGGAACCGGAGGAGTGACCCGTGCGCTGCCAGCATGACATGCCCTTTGGCGCCCGCCTCGGCGATGGGGGAGGCGCGACGTTCCGCCTGTGGGCGCCGGCGGCGCGGCAGGCCGAGGTCGCGATCGAGACCTCGGGCGTCGCCCCGGAACTGCATCCCGCGTCCGCCGATGCCGAAGGCTGGTGGGAGTGCGAAGTGCCCCTTGCCGCCGCGGGAACGCTCTACCGCTGGCGCATCGACGGCCAGCTGCTCGTCCCGGACCCGGCCTCGCGCCACAACCCCGGGGGCCCGCACGGACCGAGCGCCGTCACGGATCCGCGCCAGTTCGCCTGGGACCCGGACTGGTCCGGGCGCCCCTGGCACGAGACGGTGCTCTACGAGCTGCACGTGGGCACGTTCACGCGGGAAGGCACCTTCGCCGCGGCGGCCGACCGCCTGCAGGACCTCGCCGTTACCGGCATCACCGCCGTGGAGCTGATGCCCGTCGCCGATTTCGGCGGCCGCTTCGGCTGGGGCTACGACGGGGTGCTGCCCTATGCGCCCCACCATGGCTACGGCACGCCTGACGACCTCAAGCACTTCGTGCAGCAGGCCCACCGCCTGGGGCTGATGGTGTTCCTCGACGTGGTCTACAACCATTTCGGGCCGGACGGCAACTACCTCGGCGCCTACGCACCCGGCTTCTTCTCGCAGACCAAGAGCAGTCCCTGGGGCGCCGCGATCAACTTCGACGGGCCGGACAGCCGGCCCGTGCGCGAGTTCTTCATCCACAACGCCCTCTACTGGGTCGAGGAGTACCGCATCGACGGCCTGCGCCTCGACGCCGTGCATGCGATCCGCGACGACAGCGAGGTGCACATCCTGCGCGAGCTCTCCGAACGGGTGCGCGCCGCCACCGCCGGGCGCCATGTGCACCTGGTGCTGGAGAACGAGGACAACGGCTACGAGGTGCTCGCTCCCGCGCCCTCGAGCGGCTGCTACGACGGCCAGTGGAACGACGATTTCCACCACGCGGTGCACGTCGCGCTGACCGGCGAGACGCAGCGCTACTACCACGACTACGGCGCGTCGACCCTCGACCTGCTGGCGCGCAGCTTCACGCACGGCATGGTGTTCGAGGGTTCGAAGCGCAGGGAAGGCGGTGCCCGCCTGCACGTGAAGCCGGCGCCGCCCCAGCCGCTCGCCACCCTCGTCAACTTCGCGCACAACCACGACCAGGTCGGCAACCGCGCCCGCGGCGAGCGGCTGGGCGAACTCGTCGCGCCGGAAGCCGCGCTGCTGCCCACGCTGCTGGCGCTGCTCACCCCCGCCATCCCCATGCTGTTCTTCGGCGAGGAATGGGGCGCGACGGAGCCCTTCCTCTATTTCGCCGGCTGGGAGGGCGAGCTGCGCGACGCGGTGCGCGCCGGCCGCAAGAGGGAGTTCGGCCACGGCGATGCGCACGACCTGCCCGATCCCTGCAGCGAAGAGACCTTCGCGGCGAGCCGCCCCGATCCCGCCCGCGCGCAGTCTGGTCCCGGCTTGGCATGGCTGCAGGAGGTAAAGGCCGCCCTGGCGGCGCGGCGGCGGTGGATCACCCCGCGCCAGGGGCAACTGCTCACGGGCCGGCACACCGCGCAACGCGTCGGCGACCACGCCCTCGCGGTGCAGTGGCGCTACGAGGACGGCCACATGCTCAGCCTGGACCTGAACCTGGGGGACCGCCCGCTGCAGGTCGAGCCACAGCACCTGGGCCCCACGGAAGCGCAACTCGTGTTCAGCCACCGCCGCCCGGCGGACACGCCGGCCGGCATCTGGCCGGCCTACAGTGCGCGGTGGACTCTCGTCGAGGAGATCACGCAGTGAACGCGCCCGGCGACCACGCATCGGTCTCGCTCGCCGAACAGGCACGCCGCCTGGGCGTGGCCGACCGCTACCACGGCTTCTGGGGCAAGGAGGAGGTCGTGCCGGAGGCGGTGCTGGAACGCGCGGTGCAGGCCATGGCCGGCCAGGCGCCCGAACCGCAGCCGCAGTTCCTCGGCCTGCCGACGGTGCACGTCGCGCGCGAAGGCCGGCCCATCGCGCTGAGCTGGACCAGCCGCGACACGGTCGCGGCGAACTGGCGGCTGGCCGCGGAAGACGCGGACACCGAGATTGCCACCGGCCGGCTGGATCGCACCGATGAACAAGCCTCCATCGTGCTGCCGGCAGCACTGGCGCCCGGCTACTACCGCCTCGCACTGGAGGACGCTCCCCCCGGCGAATATTGCCGCCTCGTGGTCGCCCCGCACCACTGCCACGTGCCGCAGGCCCTGCAGCAGGGCGAGCGCTGGTGGGGATGCACGATCCAGCTCTATGCCCTGCGCTCCTCGCGCAACTGGGGCATCGGCGACTTCGGCGACCTGCGCCGGCTGTGCGACGCCGCCGCCCACCAGGGCGCCTCCTTTGTCGGCCTGAGTCCGCTGCACGCGCTGTTCCCGCACGACCCCGGGACCGCCAGCCCCTACAGCCCGTCCAGCCGCAAGGCGCTGAATCCGATCTACCTGGACGTGCAGTCGCTCGTGGACCTGAGCGGCTGCGAGGAGGCGCAGCAGACGGTGCAGTCCGAAGCGTTCCAGGACCGGCTGCATGCGCTGCGCGAGGCGGAGATGGTGGACTACCCCGGCGTGGCCGCGGCGAAGGAGGAGGCGCTGCGCGTGCTGTGGCGCCACTTCGAACGGCACGAGCTGGACAAGGACCGCTCGCGCGGCGCGCATTTCCTGGCCTACATGCGCGAGCGCGAGCACACGGTCGGCCGCCATGCGCTGTTCGAGGCGCTGCAGGAGTTCCTGCACGCTCGCGACCCCGAGGTGTGGGGCTGGCCCGCGTGGCCCGAGGCGTACCGCGACCCGGAAGGCCCCGCGGTGCAGGCGTTCCGCGAGGAACACGCATCCGACGTGCGTTACCGCTTCTGGCTGCAGTGGCTGGCCGAGGTGCAGCTGGAGTCCTGCCAGCGCTACGCGCGCACGCGCGGCATGGGCATGGGCCTCTATTGCGACCTCGCGGTGGGCGTCAACGGCGGTGGCGCCGAGACCTGGGTGGAACACGGGCTGTTCGCCCTGGGCATGCATGCGGGCGCGCCGCCCGACCCGCTCGCGCCCAAGGGGCAGGACTGGGGCCTGCCGCCCTGGAGTCCGCAGCGCCTGAAGCAGGCGCGCTACCAACCCTTCATCGACACGCTGCGCGCCAACATGCGGCACAGCGGCGCGCTGCGCCTGGACCACGTCATGGCGCTGATGCGCCTGTTCTGGACCGGTCCCGACGGCGGCACCTACGTCGAATACCCGCTGGAAGACCTGATGGCGGTGCTGGCCCTGGAAAGCCACCGCCACCAGTGCATGGTGATCGGCGAGGACCTGGGCAACGTCGCGCCGCGGATGCGCGAGGCCATGCGCGAAGGCGACCTGCTGTCGTACCGGCCGCTGCTGTTCGAACGCGAAGAGGACGGCGGCTTCAAGCGCCCCGCGCACTGGCAGCCCAAGGCGCTGGCGGTGGTCAGCACGCACGACCTGCCGACGCTGCGCGGCTTCTGGCTGGGCGAGGACATCGAGCTCTCGGCGCGCCTCGGGCTGTACCCGGACGCGTCCTCGCACGAGCACCAGGTGCTGGGCCGCGCGCAGGACCGCGCGCACCTGCTGCTGGCCTTGCAGCGCGAGGACCTTCTGCCCGAAGGCACCAACGTGCAGCCGACGTCCCTGCCCGATGCGACCCCGGCCTTCGTCGACGCGGTCTACGCCTTCCTCGCGCGCACGCCGTGCTGGCTCGTGGGCGTGCAGCTGGAGGACGTCACCGGCCAGCTGCTGCAGGTCAACGTGCCGGGCACCACCGAGGATCGCTTCCCCAACTGGCGGCGCAAGCTCTCGGTGACCGTCGAAGGACTGGGGAGCGATGCGCGCTGGGCCGCGCTGGCCGCCGTGCTGCGCCAGGAGCGCAGCGGCCCGCAGCCCCTCGAGGCGCTGCCGCCGGAACTGCCCGGACTCGACACGGCCAGCGTGCCGTGCGGCACCTACCGCGTGCAGTTCCACAAGGGCTGCACCTTCGAGGACATCACCCGGGCCATTCCTTACCTGCGGTCGCTGGGAGTGAGCCACCTGTACAGCTCGCCCTACCTGCGCGCCCGCCCGGGCAGCACGCACGGCTACGACATCGTCGACCACGGCGCGCTCAATCCCGAGGTGGGCGACGCGCAGGCGCATGCGCGCATGTGCCAGGCGCTGCGGCGCAACGGGATGGGCCAGATCCTGGACATCGTCCCCAACCACATGGGCGTGCTGGAGGCCGACAACGCCTGGTGGCTGGACGTGCTGGAGCATGGCCGCGCCTCCAGCCACGCGGAGACGTTCGACATCGAGTGGAATCCGGCGCAGCCCGAGATGGCGGGACGCGTGCTGCTGCCCGTGCTCGGTGACCACTTCGGCAAGATCCTGGAGGCGGGGCAGATCCGGCTGCACTTCGATCCCGGCGCCGGCGAGTTCGGCCTGCGCTACTGGGACCACCGCTTCCCCATCGACCCGGCCTGCTATCCGGAGATCCTGGCCGCCCTGCCCGCCCCGCCGGCGCGGGACGACAGCGAAGGCGACAGCCATGCCGTCGTCGGCTCGCTGCTGGACGCCTTCGGCCGCCTGCCCTCGCGCGACGATCCGGACGAGAACGCCCGCCGCTCGCGCGTGCGTGACGCCACCGTCTACAAGCGCCAGCTGGCCCGGCTCGCGGCCCGCCACGAATGGCTGGCGCGCTGGATCGAGGCCTGCGTGCAGCACCTGAACGGCCAGCCCGGCGCAGCGGACAGCTTCGACGCGCTGCAGCGGCTGATCGCCGCCCAGGCCTACCGCCTGGCCGACTGGCACGTGGCGAGCGACGACGTCAACTACCGCCGCTTCTTCGACGTGAACACGCTCGCCGGCCTGCGCATGGAGCGGCCGGAGGTGTTCGAGGCCACGCACCGCAAGGTGCTGCACTGGCTGCAGGACGGCCAGCTGTCCGGGCTGCGCATCGACCACCCCGACGGGCTGAGCGATCCGCGCGCCTACTTCGAGCAGCTGCAGTCCCGCTACGCCGCGCAGGCCGAGGTGGGCGGGCACGCACCGCGCGCGCTGTACCTCGTGGTGGAGAAGATCCTCGCCGAGCACGAATCGCTGCCCGAGGACTGGCCGGTGCACGGCGACACCGGGTATCGCTTCGGCACCTGGGTCAACGGCCTGTTCGTCGATCCGGCGCAGGAGAACGCGATGCTCGCGGCCTACCAGGCCTTCACGGGCGAGACGACGGACTTCGACGAGGTCCTGTACCAGTGCAAGAAGCTGATCATCGAGACCTCGCTGTACTCGGAGCTGAACTGGCTGGCGCATACGCTGCACCGCCTCACGCGCGGCAACCGCCGCCGCTGCGACTTCACGCGCAACCGCCTGCGCTGGGCCATGGCGGAAGTGGCGGCGGCCTTCCCCGTCTACCGCACCTACTTGCGCGTCGGCGAGCCCCCGAGCGCGATGGACCGGCGCCACGTCGAGTGGGCGATCGCCGCGGCCGAACGGCGCCTGGGCAAGGCCGAGGCCACAGTGCTGCAGCACCTGCAGGAAGTCCTGCTCGGCGAGGGCGAAGCCGCCAACCTGCCGCAGGACATGCGCGCGCGCTTCCTGGCGCGCTGGCAGCAGTTCACCGCGCCGGTCACGGCCAAGGCCATGGAGGACACCGCCTTCTACCGCTACGTGCCGCTGCTGTCGCTCAACGAGGTGGGCGGCGACCCGCGCAGCTTCGGCGTCTCGGTCGCGGCCTTCCACTTCGCCAACCAGACGCGGCAGCGGCACCGGCCGCACTGCATGCTCGGAACGTCCACGCACGACAGCAAGCGCGGCGAGGACTTGCGCGCGCGCATCGACGTGCTCTCCGAACTGCCCGCCCGGTGGGAGGACTGCCTGCTGCGGCTGTCCGGCTGGGCGCAGTTCTACCTGACGCGCACGCCGGACCATACCTGGCCCAGCAACAATGACATCTGGCTGCTGTTCCAGACGCTGGTGGGCCTGTGGCCGGCGCAGGCGCCCGACGAGGCCGCACGCGAGGACCTGCGCCAGCGCGTGCAGGCGTACATGCGCAAGGCCGTGCGCGAAGCCAAGCTCGAGACCACGTGGGTCTGCCCCGAGAACGACTACGAGGAAGCGCTCGAGCGCTACGTGGACGGGGTGCTGCGCGCCGGGCCCAACCCGTTCGCCGAGGAATTGCAGAAGTTCACCGCGCGCCTCGCGCCCTTCGGCTTCCGCAACAGTCTCGCGCAGCTGGCGCTGAAGTTCACCGCGCCCGGCGTCCCGGACCTGTACCAGGGCTGCGAGCAATGGAACTTCAGCCTGGTCGATCCGGACAACCGGCGGCCGGTGGACTACCCAGGACTCGCGCGCCGACTGGAAGCGCTGGAGGCGCTGTACCGCGATGGCTGGCCCGACGCGACGCATTGGGACGCCCTGCACCGCAACGCGGCCGACGGCCGCATCAAGCAGCTGGCGACCTGGCGCCTGCTGCGCCTGCGGCGCGAACGCAGCACGCTGTTCCGCAACGCCAGCTACGTGCCGCTGCCCGTGGACGGGCCGGCGGCGGAGCACCTCGTCGCCTTCGCACGCGTGCACGACGACGAAGCGGTGCTGGTGGTCGTGGCGCGCCTCGCCTGGACCCTGTGCGGCGGCGACGACGGCGCGTGGGCGCCCGCGCTCTGGCAGGGGACGACCGTGGGCTGCGGCGCCGAAGGCGGGGGCGTGCGCCGCTTCCGCCGCTGGCGCAACTGGCTCACGGGCGCCGTGACCGTCCTGCCCGACGAAGAAGAACCCTCCATCGATGCCGAAAGGCTTGTGGCCGGCGCGGGCGGCCTGCCCTTTGCCGTGCTCGTGGCGGAAGCGGAGACCGCAGCATGAAGATCCTGTTCGCCACGCCCGAGTGCGCGCCCTACGTGAAGACCGGCGGGCTCGGCGACGTCAGCGCCGCCCTGCCGGCGAGCCTCGCGGCGCTGGGCCACGACGTGCACATCCTGCTGCCAGCCTACAAGGGCATGAAGGTCAGCGGCGAGATCGGCGACGGCGTGGAGCTGCCCCCCTGGGGCCCCTGGCCGGCGGCGCAACTGGTGCCGGTGAAGATCGCGGGCGGCGTCACGCTGTTGCTGCTGGCCTGTCCCGGCCTGTACCAGCGGCCGGGCGGCCCGTACGTGGATGCGAGCGGCCGCGACTACCACGACAACGCGCTGCGCTTCGGCCTGCTCTCGCGCATCGCGGCGCAGCTGGGGACCGTGCACACGCCCATGCGCGGCTGGACCGCGGACGTGGTGCACGCGAACGACTGGCCCTGCGGCATGGCACCGCTGTACCTGGCGCAATCGCGCATGATCGCGCCGCAGGAGCCCACCGCTGCTTCGGTGCTCACCATCCACAACCTCGCCTTCCAGGGCGTGTTCCCCATGGGCAGCGCCGACCTGCTGGGGGTGCCGCATCCCTGGCGCGGCATCGACGGCGTGGAGTTCTGGGGCCAGCTGTCCATGCTGAAGGCGGGCATCCAGTTTGCCGACGCGATCACCACGGTGAGCCCGAGCTACGCGCGCGAGATCCAGACGCCCGCGCACGGCGTGGGCTTCGACGGCATCCTGCGTGCGCGCGCGTCGCGGCTGCGCGGGATCCTGAACGGGATCGACACCCGGATCTGGAACCCCGCGAGCGACCCGTTGCTGCCCTTCCCTTTCGGGCCCGAGCAACTGCAGGGCAAGGCGCAGTGCAAGGCGGCCCTGCAGGCACGCTCCGGCCTGCCGCAGGACGCCAAGGCCATGCTGTTCGCCGTGGTGAGCCGCCTCACGGCGCAGAAGGGCGTGGACCTGGTGCTCGGCGCGCTGCCGCGGCTGGTGGCGGGCGGCGCCCAGCTGGTCGTTCTGGGCCAGGGGGATCCCGCGCTGCAGAAGGCGCTGCAGGACGCCTGCCGCAAGCATCCCAGGCAGGTGGCGGTGCACCTGGCGTTCGACGAAGGACTGGCCCACCTGATCGAGGCGGGAGCGGACGTGTTCCTGATGCCTTCGCGCTTCGAACCCTGCGGACTGAACCAGATGTACAGCCAGGCCTACGGCACGCCGCCCGTGGTCGCGCCCGTCGGCGGGCTGCTGGATTCCGTCACCGACGCCAGCGCCGACCCGCAGCACGGCACCGGCTTCGTCATGACCGGCGCCGACCCGGCGGGCCTGGAGGACGCGATCGCGCGTGCCGCACGCCTGTGGCGGGAGCCCAAGCTGTGGCGCCGCGTCCAGGCCAACGGCATGGCGCGCCATTTCGGCTGGGAGGACAGCGCGCTGCAATACCTGGAGGTGTACGAGCGCGCGTTGCTGCAGGCGCGCGGCGCGGCCGCTCCCACGGCAGCGCCCGCGACCCGCAGCCCCTCACGCTGAAACCATTGCGGGGACGGGCATGATCCGTTCGCCGCACATGTTCTCGCCGAGGAAGTCCAGGAATCGCCGCACGGCGGGCACCATGCCGCGCCGCGACGGGAACACCGCCAGGACCTTCGCCACCGGCGGCTCCCATCCGGGCAGCACGGGCACCAGCTCGCCGCTGCGCAGTTCGTCGGTGCACATGTAGTCGGGCAGCACGCACATGCCCGTGCCTTGCAGCACGGCGAACTTCAGCGTCAGCAGGTCGTCGGCGGTGTAGACCGGCCGGTGCTCCAGCGCATAGCGCGCGTCCTTGGGACCTTCGAGGTGCCAGGTCGCGCGGCCGTCGGCGGCCGACATGGCGAGCGTGGGCAGGTCGTGCAGGCCCTCCGGCGTGCGCGGCTGGCCGAAGCGCTGCAGCAGCTGCGGGCTCGCGACCAGCACGCCGTGCGTCGGGCCCAGGTTCTTGATCACCAGGGTGCCGCTGTCGTCCAGGTTGGCGCGCACGCGCAGGGCCACGTCCACCCCCTCCTGCACCAGGTCCACCACCCGGTTGCTCACCTGCATGTCGATGCGGACCTGGGGATGCGCCGCCAGGAAGCGGGGCAGCAGGTGGCCGATGGTGGTCTGCGCCAGCGTCACCGGGCAGGTCACGCGCACGGTACCGCGTGGCTCGTCGTGCACCTGCGCCACGGCCTCGTCGGCGGCCTCGGCCTGCTCGCGCATGGCGACGCAGTGGCGGTGGTAGATCTCGCCCGCTTCGGTGAGCGACAGCCGGCGGGTGGTCCGCTGCAGCAGCCGCACGCCCAGGCGCGCCTCCAAGTCCGCGACCCGCCGCGAAAGCTTGGACTTGGGAACGTTCAGCGCCCGCCCGGCGGCGGCGAAACCGCCGCGGTCGACGACCTCGGCGAAGAACAGCATGTCGTTGAGGTCCTGCATGGATCGTCCTATGGGCAGGACAATCTATCCCGGAATTGGTGACTTATCAAGCGATCGATGCATTCCGACAATACAACCCTCGCCCCAAGAGGGCCTGAATCCTGGAGAAGAGAGTCATGAAACTGCTGCACATCGATTCCAGCCCGCTGGGCGGCCAATCCGTCTCCCGCGAACTCACCCGCCGCACCGTCGCCCAGTGGGTGGAGACCCATCCTGGCACGACCGTGGATTACCTGGACCTCGCGACCGAGGCGCCAACCCACCTGAACGTCGATTCCCTGGGCTTTCGCCTGGGTCTCGACGCCGACAGCCTGACCGACGCGCAGAAGCGCGAGAACGCCGTGTCCGAGAAGCTGGTGAGCCAGTTCCTCGCGGCCGATGTGGTGGTGGTGGGCGCGCCCATGTACAACTTCTCGGTCCCGAGCCAGCTGAAGGCCTGGATCGACCGCGTCGCGCAGGTCGGCCGCACCTTCAAGTACACCGACAAGGGTCCCGTGGGCCTCGCCGGCGGCAAGACCGTGATCGTCGCCTCCACCCGCGGCGGCGCCTACAGCACCAACCCCGCGCTCGCCTTCCTGGACCACCAGGAGAGCTACCTGAAGGCGGTGTTCGGCTTCTTCGGGGTGACCGACGTGCGCTTCGTGCGTGCGGAGGGCGTGGCCATGGGCGACGCAGCCAAGGCGAAGGCACTGGCCGAGGCCGACGCGCACATCCAGGCGCATGCGGGTGAAGCGGCGAACGAGGGCAAGGCGGCAATTCGCGCGTGACGACCCGTCATTCCCGTCACCCCTGTCATTCCCGCGAAGGCGGGAATCCAGAGCTTCCAGGAAAGCGGCCCACGGGCCGCTTTTTTTTGCCTGAAAGCCCTGGGTCCCCGCCTCCGCGGGGACGACGGTGGCTAGCGATTCGCCACCTTGTCCGCATGCTCCTTCACGAACGCCGCGAACGTCTCGACGAACTTCTGCAGGAACTGCCGCGTGTCCTCGTTCTCGAAGAAGCCCTTCTTGTACTGCAGGAACATCTCCGGCTGTCCCAGCGTCGGCATGTCGAGGTACGCGAGGATCGTGCGCAGGTGCTGCTGCGCCACGGCGGTGCCGATCGCGCCGACCGAGATGCCGATGACGCCGGCCGGCTTCCCCGCCCAGGCGCTCTGGCCGTAGGGGCGCGATGCGTTGTCGATGGCGTTCTTCAGCACGCCCGGCACGGAGCGGTTGTATTCAGGCGTGACGAACAGGACGCCTTGCGCAGCGGCGATCTCCGACTTCAGCCGCCGCACCGGTTCCGGCTGGCTGGCATCGCTGTCCTGGTTGTACAGCGGCAGGTCGTCGATGCGGACCGGCACGAACGTGAAGTTCCCGGGCGCGAACTTCGCCAGCAGGTCGGCGAGCTGGTGGTTATAGGACTCCTGGCGCAGGCTGCCGACGACGACGGCGACGCGGTAGGTCATCTTGAATCTCCTGTGGGATGCGGAAGATCCATCGTGCCCCGCCCGCGGCGCCCACGCTGTCCTTGCGGTCTTATTTGCGCGAATAGATCTGGTCGAAGCTGCCGCCGTCGGCGAAGTGCTCCTTGTCCGCCCGGGCCCAGCCGCCGAAGGCCTGGTCGACGGTGAACAGGTTCAGCTTCGGGAACTGGCCCGCGTACTTCGCCTGGGCCTTCTGCGAGGCGGCGGGGCGGTAGAAGTTCTTGCCGATGATGTCCTGGCCTTCCTCGCTGTACAGGTACTTGAGGTATTCCTCGGCGACGGCGCGCGTGCCCTTGCGGTCCACGTTCTTGTCGACGACGGTGACGGCCGGCTCGGCCAGGATGCTCAGCGAAGGCGCGACCACGTCGAACTTGGCGCCGAATTCCTTCTCCAGCAGGAACGCCTCGTTCTCCCACGCGATCAGCACGTCGCCCTGCGCGCGCTGGGCGAAAGTGATCGTCGAGCCGCGGGCGCCGGTGTCGAGCACGGGCACGTTGCCATACAGCTTCGCCACGAACTCCTTCGCCTTGGCGTCGCCGCCGTACTTGCGCTTGGCGAATTCCCAGGCGGCGAGGTAGTTCCAGCGTGCCCCGCCGGAGGTCTTCGGGTTGGGCGTGATCACGGACACGCCGGGCTTCACCAGGTCGTCCCAGTCCTTGATGCCCTTGGGATTGCCCTTGCGCACCACCAGCACGATGGTCGACGTGTACGGCGAGGCGTTGAGCGGCAGGCGCTTCTGCCAGTCCGGCTTCACCCAGCCGCCATGCTTCACCAGGGCGTCGGTGTCGCCGGCGAGGGCCAGCGTGGCCACGTCGGCGTCGAGGCCGTCGATGATCGAGCGGGCCTGCTTGCCCGAGCCGCCGTGCGACTGCTTGACCTGGATGTCCTGTCCCGTCTTCGCCTTCCAGTACTTCGCGAACGCCTGGTTGAACTCGACGTACAGCTCGCGCGTCGGGTCGTAGGAGACGTTCAGGAGCTGCACCGGCTGCGCGATCGACGACAGGCCGGTCAGGGACAAGGTCGCGGCGGCGGCGATGGCCAGGGGAATCTTGATAAAGTCGCGGCGTAGGCTCATGGGGCGTCCTGTTGTTGATGGGGCGGATTCTGGGAGCCGGCGGACCGAAAACGAACGACAGAGTTTTCAGTTCCATATCCGCATAAGCAAATCCCACAGGAGAGCGTGAATGCCACGCACCGTCCACTGCATCAAGCTCGGCCGCGAAGCCGAGGGTCTCGATTTCCCGCCCTATCCGGGCGAACTGGGCAAGCGCCTCTACGAAAGCGTCAGCAAGGAAGCCTGGCAGCAGTGGCTCAAGCAGCAGACCATGCTGGTCAACGAGAACCGCCTGAACCTGGCCGACCAGCGCGCCCGCGAGTACCTGAAGCGGCAGATGGAAAACCATTTCTTCGGCAGCGGCGCAGACACTGCCGCGGGCTACGTCCCGCCCACCGCCTGACACGATGGCCGAGGCCGTCGACTGGCGCGACGACGGCACGCCGCGCAGCCCGCGCTTCGACGACATCTACCGTTCCGCCGCCGGCGGGCTCGCGCAGGCACGGCACGTCTTCCTGCAAGGCTGCGGTCTGCCCGGCGCCTGGGCGGGCCGGGCGCAGTGGCGCGTGCTGGAGACGGGTTTCGGCCTCGGGCTGAATTTCCTCGCGACCTGGCACGCCTGGCGCAGCGACCCCGATCGCCCGCGGCTGCTGCACTACGCATCCATCGAGGCGTGGCCCGTGGACCGCGACGACCTGCTGCGCAGCGTCGCGGCGTGGCCCGCACTGCAGCCGCTGGCCGACGAACTCGCCGCGCAATGGCGGGGCCTGACGCCGGGCTTCCATCGCCTCGTCTTCGAGGGAGGACGGGTGCTGCTCACGCTGTGCGTGGGCGACGTCGCCGCCATGCTGCGCGAGCAGGACTTCCGCGCCGACGCCGTCTTCCTGGACGGATTCGATCCCGCCTGCAACGCGGAAATGTGGGCCCCGGGCACGCTCAAGGCCGTGACGCGCCTGTGCCGCCGCGGCGCGCGCCTGGCCACGTGGACGGTCGCCGGGCACGTCCGGCGCGACCTGCAGTCCTGCGGCTGGCGCGTGGACAAGGTGCCCGGCCTGCCGCCCAAGCGCGAGTGCCTCGCAGCGCAGTACGACCCTTCTTGGGAGGTGAGAGGGCTCGTCGCGGACGATGCGCGCCGGGCCGCCGACTGCATCGTGATCGGCGCCGGCCTTGCGGGAGCCGCGGTGGCGTCCAGCCTCGCGCGGCGCGGCTGGACGGTGCGCGTGCTCGATGCGGCCGCCACGCCCGCGAGCGGAGCTTCGGCGCTGCCGGCGGGACTGCTCGCGCCGCACCAGTCGCCGGATGACAACCCCTTGTCGCGCCTTTCGCGTGCTGGCGTGCGGATCACCTTGCAGCAGTCGAAGCGTCGGCTCGCTGCGGGCCTGGAATGGGAAGCCCTCGGGGTCCTGGAGTGGCGCGGCGACGACCACCGCGGGCTGCCGCCGCTCGGCGAGCCGCTTGCTCCCTGGACCCGCGAAGCCACGCCCGCACAGAAGCGCGCGGCCGGCCTGGCCGAGGACGCGGGCGCCTGGTGGCACGAGAACGCCGCGTGGATCGAACCCGCAGCGCTGGTGCGCAGCTGGCTGCGCACACCGGGCGTGCGCTTCGAAGGCAGCCGGCGCGTCGCCCGGATCGTCGCCGATGGCTCGCGCTGGAGGGTGGAAGACCCGCAAGGCACGCACATCGCCGATGCGGCGCTGGTCGTCGTGGCTGCGGCCCTGGACAGCGCTGGCCTGTTGCCGATGCCGGTCCCCCTCAACGGCGTGCGCGGCCAGGTCTCCTGGGCGCCTCACGAAGAAGATGCCGCTGCACTGCCGCCCTTCCCGGTCAACGGCCACGGCCACTTCCTGCCCCGCGTGCCGCTCGTGGAACGCGGGGCTTGGATCACCGGTTCGACCTATGGGCGAGGAGACGCCGACGCGTCCTTGCGCGCGGAAGACCAAGCCGCCAACCTGCAGCGCGTGCGCGAAGTGATGCCCGCAGCTGCAAGCGTGATGGAAGCCGCCGCCGCGCGTGGCCAGGTCCGCAACTGGGCCGGCGTGCGCTGTGCTTCCAGCGACCGCAGGCCACTGGTGGGCGAAGCCGCCCCCGGCCTCTGGGCCAGCACCGCGATGGGATCACGGGGCCTGACCTTCGCTGCACTGTGTGCTGAACTGGTGGCGGCGCGGCTGCATGGCGAACCGCTGCCGGTGGAGGCGAAGCTGGCGCAGGCGCTCGACGTCAGCCGGGTGCGCCCATCTCGATCTGGCTGAGCCAGGCATCGAGCCGTTCCGGATCGGGCGGATCCTCCAGCAGTGCGGTGCTGCCGCGCCAGGCCTTCAGGCGCTCCGACATGGAACGCGCGGCCTGCGTCAGGGCGAGATGGGGAATGGGACGGCGGCCGCTGCGCAGCTTGGACAGCAGCGCCCACGCGTCCATGTCGCCAAGTCCCGCGTTGACCAGTGCGACGTCGTACTGCTTGCCGCGCGCGAGCTGCATGGCTTCCTGTGCGCTCTCGGCTTCGTCGGCTTGCGTGAGCCGCGCGAGCGCCAGCCGCGCGCGCAGGTAGAGCCGCTCGCCGCGGTCGGCGCTGACGATGAGGGCACGCTTTTCCGACATCGCGGAGTCGAGCTCCTGATCGGCGCCCGGATGGGCCGGCGGTTCGCCCGCGAACACGGAATCCAGCCCCGCAACGACTTCCGGCCACCCGATCGGCCGCTGGAACGTCCGCCAGACGGTCGACGGAGCGTTGCTGCCGACCCACAACAGGCGCACGTCGCGGTTCAACGGCGACTCCGCCTCGACCCGCGCCTCCCAGCTCTGCCCGTCCAGCAGCATGGCGCGGGCAGGCTCGGCGGCCTGCAGCGTCCAGAGCTGGTACATGGTCCGGCATTGTTCGGAGAGCCGGAACACCGTGTTCAGCGCGTGGCGCTCCTCATCGGAGAAGCCGATCACCCTGACGTAGATGCGTTGCGCCATGTCTCGTGATTGTCCCAACGACGCGGGGGCGCTTTGTTGCTCTGGCAGTGCTTATCCGGCTGGTCGCCGAAAAGGCCCGCCAAGGCGCCTCCCTTCTTGCGCATAAGCTTATCCGCATAAGCGCCGAATTAAAAAATAGTTTGGATTCATAAGGGACGTCCCTACAGTCCTGGCTCCGCCTCCTTGCGAGGGGCCGATTAGAACGTTCCATGTACCAGTACACCGAATTCGACCGCCAGTTCGTCCGCGCCCGGGCAGCCCAGTTTCGCGACCAGCTCGAACGCTGGCAAGCCGGCACGCTCAGCGACGAGGAGCTGCGGCCCCTGCGGCTGCAAAACGGGTGGTACATCCAGCGCTATGCGCCCATGGCCCGCATCTCGGTGCCGTACGGCGAGCTCTCGAGCAAGCAGCTGCGCGCCCTGGCGAAGGTCGCGCGTGACTACGATCGCCCCGCCCCCGAGCTGCTGCAGGAAGCCCAGGACAAGCAGCTGGCGCTCGGCCCCGTGCCGATCCCCGGCACCGACCGCCAGGTGGTCACCAAGCTGAAGTACGGCTACGGCCACTTCACGACGCGCACCAACGTGCAGTTCAACTGGATCCCCATCACGAAGGCCGCCGAAGTGATGGAGCTGCTGGCCGACGTGAACATGCACGGCATCCAGACCAGCGGCAACGCCATCCGCAACATCACGACCGAAGCGCTCGCAGGCATCGCCGCCGACGAGATCGCGGACCCGCGCCCCTTCGCGGAAATCATCCGCCAGTGGGCGGCGCTCCATCCGGAATTCGTCTTCCTGCCGCGCAAGTTCAAGATCGCGCTCAACGGCGCGAAGGAAGACCGCGCGGCGCTCGGCTGGTACGACATCAGCGTGCAGGTAGTGCGCAACGACGCCGGCGAACTGGGCTTCAAGGTCCTGGTGGGCGGCGGCATGGGCCGCACGCCCATCATCGGTACCGTGGTGCGCGAGTTCCTGCCCTGGCAGCACCTCCTGAGCTACCTGGAGGCCTGCATCCGCGTCTACAACCAGTACGGCCGCCGCGACAACATCTGGAAGGCCCGCATCAAGATCCTCGTGAAGTCCGAGGGCCAGGCCTACATCGACAAGGTGGAAGAAGAATTCCGCCAGATCGTCGAGATCGACGGCGCGCCGCACACCATCACGCAGGCCGAATACGACCGCGTCGCCGCGCAGTTCGTCGACCCTGAGATCCGGCGCGCGCAGCGCGACTCGTCCGCCGAGCGCGTGCACGAGATCATCCGCGCCGACGCCGAGGCCGACCCGCTGTACGACCGCTGGCTGCAGCGCAACGTGCTGCCGCACCGCAACCCGGAGCTGCGCGCCGTGGTGCTGTCGTTCAAGCGCCTGGGCCAGAACCCCGGCGACTGCACCGCGGACCAGTTCGACGCCTGCGCCGAACTCGCCGAGCGCTTCTCGTCCGGCGAAGCGCGCGTGACGCACGAACAGAACCTGCTGCTGCCCTGGGTCCACCAGGACGACCTGCCGGAGCTGTGGGGCGCGGCCCGCAAGCTGGGCCTCGCCCGCGCCAACATCGGCCTGCTGACGGACATGATCGCCTGCCCCGGCGGCGACTTCTGCTCGCTCGCCAACGCGCGTTCGCTGCCCATCGCCGAAGCCATCACCGAGCGCTTCCAGGACCTCGACGAGGAATGGGACATCGGCGAGATCGACCTCAACTTCTCGGGTTGCATCAACTCCTGCGGCCACCACCACGCCGGCCACATCGGCATCCTCGGCGTCGACAAGGACGGCAAGGAGTGGTACCAGATCACGCTGGGCGGCTCCAACGGTTCCGACCTCTCCGGTCCGGCCACCCCGGGCAAGATCGTCGGCCCCTCCTTCGCCAAGGAGGAAGTGCCGGGCGTGATCGAAGCCCTGATCGACACCTACCGCAAGCTGCGCCAACCCGCCGCCAACGGCAAGTCTGAAACCTTCATCGCCACCCTGCGCCGCACCGGGCACGAGCCCTTCAAGGCTGCCGCCAACGCCGCCCGCTTCGTGGAAAAGGAAATCGCGTGACCGAACGCCTCATCAAGATCCTGCAAGCCGGCGACGCGCAGCCGGAGGCGAACGTCAACGTCCTGACCGTGGCCAACGATGCCGACGTGACGGAACTCTCCCTCGAGGGCGTGGACCGCATCGAGCTGAACTTCCCGAAGTTCACGGACGGCCGCGCCTACAGCCAGGCCTACCTGCTGCGGCGCCGCCGCAAGTTCGCGGGCGACATCCGCGCCACCGGCGACGTGCTGATCGACCAGCTGGTGCAGATGCAGCGCACGGGCTTCTCCAGCGCGGTGCTGAAGGAAGGCAAGGACGTCGCCGAGGCCCAGCGCCAGTTCGACCGCTTCGCCGCCTTCTACCAGGCCGACGTCGTGGTGGGCAAGCCGCTGTTCGCGCGGAGCTGACATGGGCGCCATCGACCTGCACGCGCGGCCTTCGAAGGACTACGAGGCCAAGCTCGCCGCCACGCAGAAGCTGCTGATCCAGGCCGCGTCCGAGTTCGCACCGCTGAAGCAGGCCTCGAGCCTGGGCGCCGAGGACGTGGTGATCACGCACCTGATCAACAGCCTGGAGCTGGACATCCCGGTGTTCGTGCTGGAAACGGGCGCGCTGCACCAGGAGACGCTGGACCTGCTGGAACGCACGAAGGCCTCTTCGCGCGCGACGGTGGAGGTCTATCGCCCGGTGCAGGAGTCGGTGGTGCACTTCGTCGGCCGCGAGGGCCGCGACGCCATGTACCGCAGCATCGCGCTGCGGAAGGAGTGCTGCGCGATCCGCAAGCTGGAGCCGCTCTCCCGCGCGCTGGAAGGCCAGAAGGCCTGGATCACCGGCCTGCGCAAGGAGCAGTCCGCCGCCCGCGCCGAAGTGCCGGCGATCGACACGGCGGAAGCTCGCGCCAAGGTGAATCCCCTCGCCGACTGGACCTGGGGCGACGTCTGGCACTACATCAACGTCAACAAGGTCGACTACAACCCGCTGCACGACCAGTTCTTCCCCAGCATCGGCTGCGCGCCCTGCACGCGCGCGATCAGCCTTGGCGAGGACTTCCGCGCCGGCCGCTGGTGGTGGGAAGATGAGGCAGCGAAGGAATGCGGCCTGCACGTGAAGAAGGAAGAGAAGGTCGCCGCATGAACGCCCGCACGGAACCGCAATTGCTGTCACGCATCTCCAACCGCCACCTCGACGCGCTGGAAGAGGAAGCCATCTTCGTCCTGCGCGAAGTGGCCGGCGCCTTCGAGCGGCCGACGCTGCTGTTCTCCGGCGGCAAGGACTCGCTGGTGCTGCTGAAATGCGCCGAGAAGGCCTTCGGCACGGGCCGCCTCCCCTACCCGCTGCTGATGATCGACACCGGCCACAACTTCCAGGAGGTCACGGACTTTCGCGACTTCCGGGCGAAGCAGCTGGGCGCCGAGCTGATCGTGCGCAGCGTCGAGGACTCGATGAAGCGCGGCACGGTGCGCCTGGCGCGCCCGGACGAGAGCCGCAACGCGCACCAGTCGGTGACGCTGCTGGAAGCCATCGAGGAATTCCGCTTCGACGCGCTGATCGGCGGCGCCCGGCGCGACGAGGAGAAGGCCCGCGCCAAGGAGCGCATCTTTTCCCACCGCGACAGCTTCGGCCAGTGGCAGCCCAAGGCGCAGCGCCCGGAACTGTGGACGCTGTTCAACACGCGCCTCGCCCCCGGCGAGCACTTCCGCGTCTTCCCCATCTCCAACTGGACCGAGCTGGACGTGTGGCAGTACATCGAGCGCGAGGAGATCGAGCTGCCCTCGCTCTACTACGCGCACCAGCGCCAGGTGGTGGAGCGCCGCGGCCTGCTCGTGCCGGTGACCGAGCTCACGCCGCCCAAGGCGGGGGAAGAGGTCGTGACCCGCACCGTGCGCTTCCGCACCGTGGGCGACATCACCTGCACCTGCCCGGTGGCCAGCCCCGCGGCAAACGCGGCTGAGGTGGTGGCCGAGACGCTGACCGCCGAGGTCAGCGAGCGCGGCGCCACCCGCATGGACGACAAGACCTCCGACGCTTCCATGGAGAAGCGCAAGAAGGACGGGTATTTCTGATGACGACGCACACCGAACACGACGCCGCGCTGCGGTTCATCACCTGCGGCTCCGTCGATGACGGCAAGAGCACCCTGATCGGCCGCCTCCTGGTGGACAGCCGCGCGGTGCTGCAGGACCAGCTGGCGTCCGTGTCCCGCTCGGGCGAGACCGACCTCGCGCTGCTCACCGACGGCCTGTCCGCCGAGCGCGAGCAGGGCATCACGATCGACGTCGCCTACCGCTACTTCGCCACGCCGGGGCGCAAGTTCATCATCGGCGACGCGCCCGGCCACGAGCAGTACACGCGCAACATGGTGACCGCTGCTTCCAGCGCCGACGCCGCCGTGGTGCTGGTGGACGCTACCAAGCTGAAGTGGCCCAACCCCGGCCTGGAGCTGCTGCCCCAGACCCGCCGCCACACCCTGCTCGCCAATCTGCTGCGCGTGCCCGCGATCGTGTTCGCGATCAACAAGCTGGATGCGGTGGAGGATGCGACCGTCGCCTTCCACAACATCCGCGGCGCCCTGGAGGACTTCACGGAGGCCGCCGGCATCCCGGCCCACGCGGTCGTGCCGATCTCCGCGCTCAAGGGATTCAACGTCGTCGAGCCCAAGCCGGGCTGGGCCGGCTACCACGGCCCCACGCTGCTGGCCCTGCTGGAGCAACTGGATGTCACGCCCGCGGATGCCGCCGAGGCCTTCGCCTTCCCCGTCCAATGGGTCGAAAAGTTCTCATCCTCCGCCGACACCTCGCAGGGGCGCCGCGTCTTCTGGGGCCGCGTGGCCACCGGGACGGTGCAGCCGGGCCGGGACGTCACGATCCTGCCGTCGGGGCAGGTCGCCAAGGTCGCCCAGGTCCTGGACCACGCCCGCCAGCCCGCCGAGGTCGGCGCCCGCCACAGCGCCGGCATCGTCCTGGACCGCGAGGTGGACGTGTCCCGGGGCGACTGGCTGCTGGCACCGGGGGCCTTCACGCCCTCGCGCGAGCTGTCCGCCACTGTCGCCTGGCTCGACGACGAGCCGCTGGTCGCCGGCCGGACGTACTGGGCCCTCCATGGGCACCGCTGGGTCAAGGCCAAGGTGAAGCGCATCGTCCACAAGCTGGACGTGAACACCCTGCAGGAGCAGGATGCTGACCACCTGGAAGCCAACGGCATCGGCCACGTCGAACTGGCGCTGCAGGAACCGCTGGCCACCCTGCCCTACGCGCGCTCCCGGGCGCTGGGCGCCCTGGTCCTGGTGGACACCGCGACGCACAAGACGTCCGGCGCGGTGCTCGTTCGTTGATCGGGAACAAACCCCGGCCGGGTGAAGGCCGCCCGGGATGGGCACAATCAAAACCAAATAAAATCGAGGGTTTCCCCCCTGCCCTCGTATCGCAATGACCCACGTCGTCACCGAACAATGTATCCGCTGCAAGTACACCGACTGCGTTGACGTCTGTCCGGTGGACTGCTTCCGCGAAGGTCCGAACATGCTCGTGATCGACCCGGACGAGTGCATCGACTGCGCAGTCTGCATCCCGGAATGCCCGGTGAATGCGATCTACGCCGAAGAGGACGTGCCGGCCAACCAGGTGGCCTTCACCAAGCTGAACGCGGAGCTCTCGCACGCCCCGGGCTGGAAGAGCATCACCAAGCGCAAGCCGGCGCTGCCGGATGCCGAGGAATGGAAGGACAAGCCGGACAAGCTGTCCGAGCTGGTCAAGTAGGACTATGAAATCTGAACTGAACGACGAAGTGATCAAGACCGCAGCCGCCCACGACGGCCCGATCGAGACCGATGCCGTGATCATCGGGGCGGGGCCCGTGGGCCTGTTCCAGGTGTTCGAGCTGGGCCTGCTGGAGATCAAGGCCCACGTCATCGACTCGCTTGCCTATCCCGGCGGCCAGCCGATCGAGCTGTACCCGGACAAGCCGATCTACGACATCCCGGCCATCCCCGTGTGCACTGGCAAGGAGCTGACGGACGCCCTGCTGAAGCAGATCGAGCCCTTCGGCGCCACCTTCCACCTGGGCCAGGCGGTCACCGTGGTGCAGAAGCAGGACGACGGCCGCTTCTTCGTCGAGACCTCCAAGGGCACGCGCTTCCTCACCAAGACCATCTTCATCGCCGGCGGCGTGGGCGCCTTCGAGCCGCGCACGCTGAAGGTCGAGGGCCTCGACCAGTTCGACGGCTCGCAGCTGTTCTACCGGGTCAGGAACCCGGCCGACTTCGCGGGCAAGAACCTCGTGATCGTCGGCGGCGGCGACTCCGCGCTGGACTGGGCGCTCAATTTCTGCGGCGGCAACCAGGACGGCAACGCCCACAAGGCCGAGAGCGTCATCCTGATCCACCGCCGCGACGGCTTCCGCGCCGCGCCCGCCTCCGTCGCCCGCATGCACGAGCTGTGCGAACAGATGGAGATGCAGTTCATCGTCGGCCAGATCACCGGCTACGAGGAAAAGGACGGCCAGCTGACCGGCGCCAAGGTGACCGGCTCCGACGGCGTCACCCGCGTGGTGCCGCTGGACGTGCTGCTGGTGTTCTTCGGCCTGTCGCCCAAGCTGGGCCCGATCGCCGACTGGGGCCTGGACATCGAGCGCAAGCAGCTGAAGGTGGACACCGAGAAGTTCTCGACCAACGTGCCGGGCATCTTCGCTGTGGGCGACATCAACACCTACCCGGGCAAGAAGAAGCTGATCCTCTCCGGCTTCCACGAATGCGCGCTGGCCGCCTTCGGCGCCGCGCCCATCATCTTTCCCGAGAAGGGCAAGATCCACCTGCAGTACACGACCACCAGCCCGAAGCTGCACAAGGTGCTGGGCGTCGAGACGCCGGTCTTCGACTGACGATTTGCTGAGCCGCGCGCGCGTCCGCCGGATGCGCTGCCGGTTCAGCATATAATCTAGGGCTTGTTCCCCGATAGCTCAGTCGGTAGAGCGCCGGACTGTTAATCCGTAGGTCCCTGGTTCGAGCCCAGGTCGGGGAGCCAAGAACAAGCCCGAGGCCCTGCTTGCGACTGCGGGGCAGGACACGAAGAAGGCCTCGCCAATGCGAGGCCTTCGCATCGATACCGATCATTCCCCGATAGCTCAGTCGGTAGAGCGCCGGACTGTTAATCCGTAGGTCCCTGGTTCGAGCCCAGGTCGGGGAGCCAAGACAAGGCCCGCATCCACGGGCCTTTTCCTTTTCCGGCAAGACAGTACGACGCACGTAGTCTTCGCCGGACGCGCGACGTGCCGTGCTACCGTCCGGCCACCATGGGGACCCGTCCGCGCGCGTGGATCCGGCGCTGCCTGCGCGCAGCCGGTGCCGCGCTGGTCGCACTGGGCACGTTCGCCACGGCTGCCGACCTGTCCCGTGAGCAGGTGATGGGCGCCCTGGTTTCCTCCCCCGGCGGCCGCGCCGTGTTCGACGGCAAGGACCTCTCCGACCTGGACCTGAGCGGCCTCGACCTGCGCGGCGCCAGCCTGCGAGGGACCAACCTGTTCGCCAGCAAGCTGGTGTCCGCCGACCTGCGCGGCGCCGACCTCTCCGGCGCCAACCTCAATGGCGCGTGGTTGATGGGCGCCGATTTCACCGGTGCCAGGCTGCGCGATGCCAGCCTGCTGTCCGTCGTGATCCTCGGCGGCACGGTCCGCAAGATGCCCACGTTCAAGGGCGCCGACCTGCGCGGCGCGCGCATCATCGCGGACCTGCCGGGCGCGGACCTGAGCGGAGCCGACCTCGGCCAGGCGCGCATCGGCGTCGACATCAAGAACCAGGGCATGGGCCAGATGCGCACCGACCTCACGGGCGCCAATCTCTCCGGCGTGAACCTCGAGGGCGCGGACCTGAACCGCACCCTGCTCTCCTTCGCCAACCTGCGGGGCAGCAACCTGCGCGGCGCCAACCTGTTCCGCGCCCGGCTGCCGGGCGCGGACCTCGCGGGCGCCGAGGTGACGGGCGCGGACTTCACCGAGGCCGACGTGTCGGGCGCCAACCTGCAGGAAGCGAAGGGCCTGGCGCAGGCGCGCGGCCTCGAGCGCGCGGAAGGCACCAGCCAACGGTGAACGGATTCCGCGCTCGGGCGACGGACGGTTGAGGCGTTGGCGCCTTGTCCGTCGCGGAAGTCACCGGTCTGCTGACAGGGCGCAACAGCGGGTCGCGATCCCCGTGGATAGAGTGAACGAATGACCGATCTCCATGCCGTCCTGCTCTCATGGGCCGTCACGCTGTCCGGATACCCGGCCCCCGCGGAGCCGCCCGTCGTCGTGCCCAAGCCGCACGCGTTCTTCGTGGAGAAGGCCTGCCACGGCCAGGAGTGCAAGGTCCTCGGCTGGTACGCGGGCGGCAAGGAGCTCTACGTCGACGAAACGCTGGATCCCGAGAACAACCTGTTCGCCAGTTCGATCGTCGTGCACGAGATGGTCCACTACCTGCAAGGTGTCGCGCGCGGCGACGATGCGCTGCGCAGCGGTGCCGCCTTCACCGTCGCGCCGTCCTGCAAGCAGGTGGTCCGCTGGGAGCGCGAGGCCTATTCGGTCCAGCGCGAATACATCATGCGCTACGGCGCCTACCTGCCCATCGGGGTCTCGATGTCGCACGTGCAGTGCGAAGACGGCGCGATGCCGAACTAGGCCTGGATCAGGCCCCAGCGCAGGGCGACCAGCGTGAGTTCCGACTGGTTCGTCGCGCCCAGCTTCTGCTTCACGTGATAGAGGTGCGTGCCGACGGTGCTCGGTGACACCTTGAGGTTCTCGGCCACCTGCGCCACCGTCGCCCCGCGCGCGAGCTGGACGAAGACCGAGAACTCGCGTTCGCTCAGCACGTCCGCCGGGCTGCCGCCGCCTTCGATGTCGGCCAGCGCCAGCGCCTGGGCCGTGTGCGGGTCGACATAGCGCTCGCCGCGCGCCACCGTGCGCACCGCCGCGGCCAGTGCGTCCGGTGCGCTGCGCTTGGCCAGGTAACCGAGGGCGCCGGCGCGCAGCACGCGCCGCGGATGCGCCGTGTCCTCGTGGGCCGACAGCGCGAGCACGCGCGCCTTGGGGTCCTGCGCGAGGATGCGCCGCACGGCTTCGAGTCCGCCCATGCCTGGCATGGACAGGTCCATCACCACCACGTCGGGCTGCACGCGCGCATAGTCCCGGCACGCCTGCTCGCCGTCGCCCGCTTCGGCGGCGACCTCCACCTGCGCATCGGCCAGCAGCATGCGGAATCCCATGCGCACGAGCGCATGGTCGTCCACCAGCATCACCCGGATCAAGCCAGCGCCTCCGCCGGTTCGGAGAGCGGCACGCGGACCTTCAGGCACACGCCGCCCTCACCGCCGGGCGCGACCTCGCACTGGCCGCCCACCGACTCCACGCGTTCCGCCAGCCAGCGCAGGCCGCGCCGCGCACCGTTCGCGGCCCAGTCGGGCGGCAGGCCGCTGCCGTCGTCCTGCATTTCCAGCGCGATGCCGTCGCCCTCGGCGCGCAGCTGCAGGCGCAGCGAGCGCGCATGTCCGTGGCGCAGCGCGTTGGTGATGCCTTCCTGCGCGGCGCGGTAGAGGGTGAGGGCCACTTCCGCCGAAGGTTGTGCCTCTCCCAGCTCCGCGTCGAGCGCGACGTGCACGCCGGGGTGGCTGCGCCGGGTGCGTTCGACGAGATCCGACAGCGCCTCGCGCAGCCCGAAGTTGTCCAGCACCAGCGGCGTGAGGCGCGGGATCAGCCCGTGCATCGCTTCGTACAGGCGGGAGGACTCGTCGGCGATGATGCGCGCCGCCCGCTCCGACTCCGCATCGATGCCGCGCGCGCGCTGCGCGATCGACAAGGCCATGCTGCGGATCGCCGTCACCGACTGGCCCAGCTCGTCGTGCAGCTCGCGCGCGATGCTGCGGCGCTCCTGCTCGATGCGGCCCGTCACCCAGTGCGCGAGCTCGCGGCTGTCCGACAGCCGCCGCTCCGCGACGGCGGCCCGCCGCTCGATCTCGATGTTCCGCCGCAGCATGCTGACCATGCGGTTGAAGGCCTCGCCGATCGCCGCTGCCTCGCGTCCGTGCAGGCGCGGGAGCTCGACGTCGAAGCGGCCCGTCTCCAGTGCGTTGAGCGCGCGCACGATGCTGCCGAAGGGGCGGACCGCCCGCCCCACCAGCCAGAACACGGCGGCGTTGGAAGCCACGAGCAGCAGCAGCGACAGTCCCATCAGCGGGACCAGCTCGTCCCAGGCATCCAGGGCGGCGCGCGAAGCATTGGCGCTCAGGGTCAGCTTGCCGTCCGGGAAATGGATGGCCTGCTCCGAAGGCGGCGGGGTGACGAGGTCCTCGAACCACGCCGGCGCGTTGCGTCCGGCCTTGTAGGGCGAGGGCGGCGAGCGGTACAGGACGGTCCCCTGGGTGTCGAGCAGCGTGATGTCGGTGGAGCGCACGCGCCCCAGTCCTTCCAGGTACGCCCGCAAGGCCTCCGGTCCCTGGGCGGCGTATCCCCACACGGCCCGCCGCATCATCTGCGTCGCCACCCGGTTGGCGGCCACGACCTCCTCGTTGACGGACTTGCGCATGCCGTCGAACTCCTGCGCGAGCAAGGCCAGCAGGAACAGCAGCGTCAGCACGCCGACGATGAGGTTGATCTTCAAGCGCAGGGTCATGGCCGCGTCGCCCCCTTGCGCGGATGGTAGCGGCCGGCGGCCCGCCCTGCCGCGCGCGATTCATGAAAATCATGAGGCGCGATTCCAAGGCGGGGGGCTACCCCGGCCCGGGCGGCGGCGCGAGCATCTTCCCCGGGACGCATTGGTCCCGTTCCCAGGAGATGCACATGACGTGGCAAACCCCTCAAGCGCAGGACTTCCGGTTCGGCTTCGAGATCACGATGTACGTCGCGGCCCGCTGACGCGGGTCCCGCGCCCGGGACTGCCCGGCGGCGCGAGCCGCCGGGCAGCCCGCCTGCTCCATGCGCATCACGATCCTCGGCAGCGCCGCGGGCGGCGGCTTCCCGCAGTGGAACTGCAATTGCCGCAACTGTGCCGGCGTGCGCGCCGGCAGCGTCCGCGCCAGGCCGCGCACGCAGTCTTCCCTCTTCGTGCGCACCGACCACGGCGTGGACGGCATCCTGCTCAATGCCTCGCCGGACGTGCTGGAGCAGATCCGCTCGCGGCGGGCCCTGCAGCCCGCGCGGCAGCCGCGTGACACGGCGATCGCCGGCGTGGTGCTGGTCGACGGCCAGCTCGATCACGCGACCGGCCTGCTGATGCTGCGCGAGCGCGGTTCGCCGCTGCCGGTGTGGTGCACGGAACCCGTCGCGGAAGACCTGCGCAGCGGCCACCCGGTGCTCGAGATCCTGCGGCATTACTGCGGCGTCCGGCAGGAAACCATCCCGCTGGATGGCGCCAGCTTTGCGGTGCCAGGCGCGGACGGCCTTTCGCTGCGTGCCCTGCCCCTGGCCGGCAAGGCCGCGCCCTATTCCCCGCATCGCCAGCAGGGCGTGCCCGGCGACAACATCGCCCTGGTCCTCGCGGACCGCGAGCGGCGCGTGTCGGTGTTCTACGCGCCGGGCCTGATGGACATCACCCCGCAGGTCTTCGACGCCATGGCCGGCGCCGACGCCGTGCTGGTGGACGGCACCTTCTGGACCGACGACGAGATGATCGCGCTGGGCTTGTCCACCCACCGGGCACGCGACATCGGCCACCTCGCGCTCTCCGGCCCCGGCGGCATGATCGAGTGGCTGTCGCGCCTGCCGACGGCCACGCGGCGCTATCTCCTCCACATCAACAACACCAATCCCATCCTCGATGAAGACTCGCCGCAACGCGCCGCGCTCACGCAGGCCGGCATCACGGTGTGCGAGGACGGCATGGAGATCCGGCTGTGAGCGGCATGCCTGCCCCCTGGCCGCGGGCCGACTTCGAACAGCGGCTGCGCGCGCTGGGCGCGGGCTACCACATCCACCATCCCTTCAACCACATGCTCAACACGGGGCGGGCGACGCCGGAGCAGATCCGGGGCTGGGTGGCCAACCGCTTCTGCTACCAGGTGGCCATCCCGGTCAAGGACGCGGCCATCCTGTCGAACTGCCCCGACCGCGAGGTGCGGCGCGCATGGATCCAGCGCATCCTGGACCACGACGGCTTCGAGATCGGCGGCGTGAAGGACGAAGGCGGCATCGAGGCCTGGCTGCGCCTCGCGCAGGCGACGGGGCTGCAGCGCGAGGAAGTCCTGGACCAGCGCCACGTGCTGCCCGCCGTGCGCTTTGCCGTCGAGGCCTATGTCAATTTCGCGCGCCGCGCGCCCTGGCAGGAGGCCGTGTGCTCGTCGCTGTCGGAGCTGTTCGCGCCCGAGATCCACAAGGAGCGGCTGGCGAACTGGCCCGAGCACTATCCCTGGATCGAGCCTGGCGGCCTCGCCTACTTCCGCCAGCGCGTGAGCCAGGCGCGGCGCGACGTCGAACAGGGCCTGGAGATCACGCTGGGCCACTTCAACACCCCCGCGCTGCAGGAACGCGCTCTTGCGGTGCTGCAGTTCAAGCTCGACGTGCTGTGGGCCATGAACGACGCCATGGCGCAAAGGTACGGCGTGTCATGAGCCTGGAAGCCGCCACCATCCCCCGCATCGGCAACGGCTTCCGGCTGCAATGGGAAGCGGCACAGGAGTGCCACGTGCTGCTCTATCCGGAGGGCATGGTGAAGCTGAACCAGAGCGCGGGCGAGATCCTCAAGCGCTGCGACGGCGAGCGCACCGCGGCGGAGATCGTCGCCGACCTGGAGACGGCCTTCTCCACCACCGGCCTGGCCGGCGACGTCTTTGCCTTCATGGAAATCGCTGCGCAACAGCGCTGGCTGACGTGGGAGGAGCGGTGATGGACGCGCCCCGTCCCGGCCCGCCGCTGTGGCTGCTCGCGGAGCTGACCTACCGCTGTCCGCTGCATTGCGTCTTCTGCTTCAACCCGCTGGACTTCGCGCGGCACGAGGACGAACTGGGCACGGACGACTGGCTGCGCGTGCTGCGCGAAGCGCGCGAACTCGGCGCGGTGCAGCTGGGCCTGTCCGGCGGAGAGCCGCTGCTGCGCGACGACCTGGAAGCGATCGTCGCGGAGGCCCATCGCCTGGGCTTCTACACCAACCTGCTCACGTCGGGCGTCGGCCTCACGGCGGCGCGCGCGCAGGCACTGAAGGAAGCGGGGCTGGACCACGTGCAGCTCTCGTTCCAGGACTCCACCCGCGAGATGAACGACTTCCTTTCGCACACGAAGACCTTCGCGCTGAAAAGCAACGTGGCGGCGCTGATCAAGCAGCAGGGCTGGCCCATGGTGATGAACGTGGTGATCCACCGCCTGAACATCGACCACGTCGACCGCATCATCGCGATGGCCCACGAACTGGGCGCCGAATACCTGGAACTCGCCAACACGCAGTACTACTCGTGGGCCTTCCTGAACCGCTCGCTGCTCCTGCCCTCGCACGAGCAGCTGCAGCGCGCGGAAGCCTGCGCGGATGCGTGGCGCGCCCGCCTCGGCAACGCCATGCGCATCCTGTTCGTCGCGCCCGACTACCACGACGGCACCGTCAAGCGCTGCGTCAACGGCTGGGGTAGCACGCTGCTCACCGTGGCGCCCGACGGCGTGGCCTTGCCCTGCCATACGGCGCGCATGCTGCCCGGCCTGCGGTTTCCCGACGTGCGCGAGCAGAGCCTGCGCGAGATCTGGTACGCCTCGGAGGGTTTCGCGCGCTATCGCGGCACGGGGTGGATGAAGGAGCCCTGCGCGAGCTGCGAGCACCGCGAGCGCGACCTGGGCGGCTGCCGGTGCCAGGCATGGCTGGTGGCGCAGGACGCGGAGGCGGCCGATCCGGTGTGCGTCAAGAGCCCGCACCATGAGCGGATCGTGCAGGCGATGGCGGAGGCGGGCAAGGCGGTGGAGCACCCGCTCGTGTTCCGCGACCGGCGCGCGTCATTGGCACGCAGCCCGTAGGGTGGCGGTGAGCGGAGCGAACCCCACCGCGGATCGCACGGTGGGGTTCGCTCCGCTCACCGCCACCCTACGAATCACGACACGACCAACCACTCTCCTTTGCCTTCGACGGCGAGATCGCCGGCCCAGCGCCGCACGGGCCGGCGATCCAGCGCGGCCAGGCGGCCCCCGAAGCGCGCGAGGTCGCGCGCAAGCAGCTGCCACGCCACGGCGAAGTCGGAGTCCACGGCCACGAACGTCGTCGGCGGCTGCGGCGCTTCGCCGGCGAAGACGATGCTGCCGCGGCGCATCCCCCAGGCGGCATGCGCGCCGCAGCGCCCGCCCAGGGCCACGGTGCCGGCCACCATGCGCGAGGCGAGGAAATCGCCCGCATCGCCATGGACCACCACCGTCCCGCGCCGCATGCGGTCCGCCAGGCGCGCCCCGGCGCGTCCGTGCACGACCAGCATGCCGCCGCTCATGCCGTCCATGGCCCCCGGGAGCGCGCCGGCCGCGAAGTCGCGGACATCGCCCTGCACTTCCAGGGTCCCGCCACCCATGGCGCAGCCGGCGAGGTCACGCGCACTGCCTTCGATGCGGAGGGCGCCGCCGGACAGGCCCACGCCGGCGCAGTCCCCCGCATCGCCCTGCACGACCAGCTCTCCGGCCGCCATGCCCGCGCCCAGGCAGTCGAAGCGCGACAGGTCGCCCGCAAGGCGCAGCGACGGGGAAGCGTCGTCGCGCGCTTCCGCCGTGACGTCGAACCATTCGCCCACCGGAACGCTGTCGCGTCCCTGGGGCAGCGGCAGGCGCAGGACGGCCTCGCGGTCCATCGTGCAGAGCAGCGCGGGCAGCAAGGCGCGGGCATCCACGCGCAGGGGCGGTGGAGAACGCAGCACCAGGGTGTGCCTCATGGCCCTTCGCCCCGCGGCGCCAGCGCATGAAGATGGAAGTGGAACGGCCCCAGCTTGCCGCCGTAGTTGCCCGCAGTGAGGCGGGTCACGCCCGCCTGCGCCCCTCGCGCCAGCACGGCCGCCATGCCCGCGCGCATCGCCGCGCCCACACCCTCCTCGGTGAGGCCGTCGATCACGATCTCCAGCACGCTGCGCTCGCCTTCGCGCAGCGCGCTGCGCGGGCTCAGGTGCAGGAGCGCGGGACAGAACGCATCGTTGGTGGAGGCGATGAGGGCGGGATACCTGCTGCCCACCTTGGACCCGGAGCGCACCACGCCGCCGGGGAACGGCAGGATCACGCCCGGCACCGCGCGCATGGCCTGCGCGGCGGCGGCCGCTCCTGCCAGCGCGGCCTCCGTGTCGCGCGCGAGCAGCAACAGGTTTCCCCCGCCCACGGCCTTGACCACGGGCGTGGTCTCCTGCGCCACGAACTCGCCGTCCATGACCGGCACGCGCCAGTAGCGCACGCCCGCGATCACCTTGGACCCCTGCCAGCCGTCGCCGAAGAAGCGCAGGTTGCGCCCAAGCGGCACGGGCTCGCCTTGGCTCAGGCCCGCGAACACGGCCGTCGTGGGACAGGTCATGACGCACTGGCCGACGCGCCGGTCGACCTGCTTCGCCAGCTCCTTGCCCGAGACCGCGAACAGCAGGATGGCCACGCCCGGCCGCCCATCCGGCGTTTCCTGCGGCGGCAGCACGCGCTCGATCCCGGCCTCGCAGCCGCAGCCGATGACGGAGGTCGCCAACCCGGTGGCGCTCACGGCGGCATGCATCGCCCACACGGCGTCGTGCGCCGTGATCACCAGCCGCGTCGCCTTCATGGGAAACGCTTCCGCGAAGGTGTCGTCGATGGCGATCCCGTTCGCTTGCATCACACGCTCCGAGCCTCGCAGGCCCAGGGGAACAGCCGCCCGCCGTTGCAGCAGGCGCAGAGTTCGTCGTCGCCGATCGCGGCATGGCGCCAGTGCACGCCGAGGGGCCGTTCGTTGCGCGCCGCCAGGACGCGCTCCACGCCCGTGTCGAACACCGGTTCGGCGAAATGCACCGCCCCTGCAGGCGTGGCGACGACGCGGCCTTCGCGCACCACCGGCGCCCCGTCCTTGAACACCCACGTGGCGCGGGAGAACATCGTCTCCGCATCGCCCTGCTCGCGGTACACCGCGACATCGGCCGCCGCGCCCTCTCCGAGGTGCCCGCGGTCCCGCAGGCCGAGCAGCCGCGCGGGCGCGGCGCGGGTCATGATCGCGATCTCGTGGAGCGTCAGTTCGCGCGTGATGTGCCGCAGCGCCGACTGCGCGGCCACGTCGGGATGCAAGCGCGCCAGCTGCTCGTCGCGGAAGGGCTTGTCCATCAGCAGGCGCATGAGGTGCGGATAGCTGGTGAACGGCGCGCCATTGGGATGGTCGGTGGTCAGCACCACGCGCCAGGGATCGCGCACCTGCAGGAACAGCTCCAGGCCGATGCTCCACTGCAACGCGTTGACGTAGCTCTGCTCGCGGTAGCGGAAAGGCAGCACGCCGCAGCCCGCATCGCATTCGATGTCGGCGAGCACCCTCTTGCGCGGGCTGGCGAAGTCCGTGTTGGCGTGCTGGCGCATGGTGTCCGCCGAGGCCGTGACGGTCTGCCCGAACAGCACCTGGCCGATGTCGATGGAGCAGTTCGGGTGCGTGTCCAGCGCCTCGGCCAAGGCGAGGGCTGCGGAGGAGAACTTCTTCGGTCCCTCCGTCCCGTACGCGTGGAACTGGACGTGCGTCAGGTGCCCGGGCAGGCCTTCCAGCGCGTCCATCGTCGCCAGCGTGGACGCGATGTTGCCGGCGACGCCGAGGTTGCTGGCGTGGATGTGCAGCGGATGCGCGAGCCCGAGTTCGTGCACCGCGCGCGCCAGCGCAGCGATCACGCGGCGTGGCGTCACCTGCCAGTGCACGTGCGGTTCGTCCACGTCCAGCTTGCGCTGGTTGAACTTGAAGGCGGAGATCCCCGCCGGATTGACCACCTTGACGCCCAGGGCCCGCGTCGCGCGCACCACCCAGCCCACGTAGTCGCGCAGGCGCTGCGGGTCTTCGCCCCGCGACAGCAGTTCGAGGAAAGTCTCGTCGTTGCCCAGCATGACGTAGGCCCCATGGTCCACGATGGGAACGTCGCCCATCTGCATGTGCGCCTGGCGCGCGTCGCTCGCGGCCATCGCGGGCTCGAACACCGAGGTGTAGCCCATCTCCACATAGCGATAGCCGGTGGCGAGCGTGCCCGGCGTGCAGTGGCCGCAGGACGCGAGTTCCAGCGGATTGGCGGACGCGGCCAGCGGCGCGATGCCGGCGGCATGGTCCTGCGGCATCAGCAGGCGGGCAAGGTTCACCTTGCCGCCGCCGATGTGGCTGTGCAGGTCGACGCCGCCTGCCAGCACGATGCCGCCGTGCGCCGAGACTTCTTCGTCCACGGCCTCGCGCGGATCGAGCGCGACGATGCGGCCGTCACGCATCACGACGTCACGCACTTCCCCAGCGACGCCGTTGGCCGGATCGAAGACCCGCCCTCCCCGCAAGCGCCGCGTGGTCATGCCAGCGCCTCCAGTCTCTCCAGCAGGTCGGTGACGACGCGGGCCATGGCCGCCGGTCCCTCGCTGCGCACTCCCGCCAGGGGCACCACGACGCCGTCCGCGCGGAACAGGTGTCCCGGGGCATCCAGTCCCGGCGTCGCGACGGGCAGGAACACGCAGTCCCGCTCCGACCCGGCGTGGCGCAGTCGCCGCCCCATGCCCGCCGGGCCCAGCACGATGCGCGGAATGCGTGTGGGCGGTGGCAGCCGCTCGGGCGAGAAGCTCCACGCCCACAGCATTCCGTCGACCGCGCCGTCCGCCAGCAGGCGGTCGGCCGCCAGCCGCAGCGGCTCGTGCACGAGTCCTTCCCGGCCGAAGCGCGTGCGCAGCGGCAGCCCGCACAGCCACGTGAACACCTGCTGCACGGTCGCCGCGCCGTCGCTGCCGCCCAGCGCGAACGTCGCCGCGCGCGTGGCGCGGTTCAGGATCATGACGATGCGATGCAGCATTTCGACGGCCAGGGCGCCGTGCATCGGCAGCAGTCCGGCTTCCCACACCACGACGGCGTAGCGCGCTTCACGCAGGGACGATGCGAGCGCCGCGAGCCCGGCGTCCGCCACGCGCGGTGGCGGCGTGCCCAGCAGCGCCGCCAGCTGCTGCAAGTCGGCAAACAAGTCGCCGGAGCCGGCGACGTGCTGCGCGGCCACCGGTCCCGGCAACGCCGGCGGTGGAGCGGCGCCCAGGAACACCAGTCCGCGGCACGGCGTGTCCGGACGGTCCAGGCCGCAGCGCCGGAAGAACTCGGGATAGCTCGCAACGGCGTCCGTTCCCACGCAGACCAGGAGGTCCGCGCGCGCACGGATCTCGGCCAGCGTGGTGTGGAACTGCCCGCGGTCCTGCAACGCCCGCAGGCCATGCATCATCGCTTCGCCGTCGGCGTGGTCGCAGATGGCGCCGGTGCGCGCCGCCAGCCGGAACAGCGCGCGGGCCCCCGCGAGGTCCGTGCCCATGCCGCCGAACAATGGCTGGCGCCATTGCGCGAGGCGGCGCGCTGCCTCGGCGAGGGCGTCCCCTTCCGACGCGGCGATGCCGTCGATGAAGGGCACCGGTGCTTCCCGCGGCCATTGCGCGGCAAGCCCGGCGCGCGCGCGGGGACAGTCGGTCCCGTCCAGCACGAACCCGTCGGGACCGCCCGCAAGCGCCAGCCCGTCGCACGACAGCGAGCAGAAGGGGCAGGTCCAGGAGGCGTCCACGGCGCACCCCGACCGCAAACGGTGTGCCAGCCCGCGCACCCGCGCGCCACGCGGGCAGGCACACAGTCTGGTTGGTCCTCGTGCAACACTGTGTCGCGCCCGCCGGGCAGTGGCGGCCGCATCCGGCATGGCACGGTTCCTGAATCGCCCGCCGCCATGGGCGGACTCACGATGTCAATGCGCGCTCAAGGTGCCGTCGTGCAGCGCGCTGGCCACCAGCCAGCCGCTGGCCCCGGCTTCGGCGGCGGCCTGCAGGTCGCCCGCGTGGCGCACGCCGCCGGCGCCGATCCAGGCGCGGCCGGGCGCCATGGCGCGCAGGCGGGCGAAGGTCGCGAGGTCCGGGCCGCTGCCCGCGCCGACGCGGTCCAGCGTCATCACGATCACCGTGCGCGGCCAGGCCTCGGGACGGCGCCAGCTGCCGGAAGGATCCAGCGGCCGCTCGAGCCGGGAATCGAGCGACAGGATCGCCTGCGGATCCGCGCCCAGCTCGTCCAGCGCCCCGGCGCTGCCCAGCGATTCGCTGCCGTACACGGGGCGGACGCGGGCGGCGGCCGCGCCGAGCAGGCCGCGCAACGTGCGCACCGCGCCGGGGCCCGCGAAGCCCGCGTCGAGCCAGAGGCACAGGTCCGGCTGGTCGCGCAGCAGTGCGAGCAGCACGGGCACCTGCATCGGGCCGCCTTGGATCGCGTCGAGGTCGGCCAGGTACAGCACGGGCTCGCGGCCCTCCGGCGGCGGCGCGGCGGCGCGCAGGGCACGCGCAATGTCGCATGGCACGCTGCCCGCGGCGAGGCGCGAGACGATGGGCCGGTAGAGGTGCCGCTCCCCGCGCACGCCGCGGACCACCTGGCCGCGCTGGAGATCGATCACCGGAAGGACCTGGACCGTGGACATGACGCGCATCCTTGTCTATGAGCCCCTGAGTGCCGGAGACCCCGGCACGATCGCCAGCCTGGGCCGCGACAGCCGCGCGCGCCAGGAGATGGTGGAGGCCGGCCAGTCCATGCGCGACGCCATCGCCGGCGACCTCGCGGCACTGGAGGGGGTGGAGCTGACTGTAGCCATCGCCCGGCAGGAGGCAAGCCCTGCCGGCCGCGCACCCCATGTCCGCGCGATCGCGCCACGGCCCGCTGAAGAGGCCATCGCATTCGTGGAACGGCAGGCGCCACTGCACGACCTGTGCTGGATCGTCGCGCCGGAAGCCGGCGGGCTGCTGCTGCGGCTGCACGACGCCGTGGGCGATGCGCGGTGGATCGGCTGCGACGCCACGGCGATCCGCCTTGCCTCCAGCAAGCGCGCGACCTGCGAGGCCCTGCATGCCGCCGGCATCGCGACACCGCTCGCGTTCGCGCAGGCCGGGGACGGCGCCTGGATCGTGAAGCCCGACGACGGTGCCGGCACCCAGGAAACGCGCCTGCACGCCACGCGCGCTGCCGCGGACGCCGACATGCTGCGCCGGCAGGGCGCAGGCGCTGCCGCCGTCGCGCAACCCTTCGTGACCGGCGAAGCGCTGTCCATTTCACTGGTCGTCGGTCCGGATCTTGCACGGCCCGTGGCGTTCAACCGGCAGCAGGTGCAGATCGACGCCGCCGGCTGGCTGCACGACCTGGGCGTGCAGGCCGGGGCGTTGCAGGTCCCCGACCCGCGCATCCCGGCGTTGCGCGCGCTGGCCCACGCGGTCGCAAGGGCGATCCCCGGGCTGCGGGGCTACGTCGGCATCGACGTCGTGTGGAACGAAAGGAAGGGAGCGGTGGTCATCGAAGTCAACCCGCGCGTGACCTGCGCCTACGTGGGGCTCTCCGCGGCCCTGCAGCGCAATCTCGCGGCCGACATCCTCGCCGCGCATCCGCGCGACCCGGTACGGGAGGCGGCGGGCCATGGCGGCGCGTGACGGCACGCACCGGCAGCTGGGCTGGGACGTCGGCGGCGCCCACGTGAAAGCCTGCCTGCTCGAGGACGGCGCGCTGCGCGACGTCGCGCAGTGGCCCTGTCCCCTCTGGCAGGGAATGGAGCACCTCGACGCGGCGCTGGGCCTTGCGCGGTCCCGCTGGTCCCGGGCCTGGGATGCGGGCGTGGAGCACGCCGCGACGATGACCGGCGAGCTCGTCGACCTGTTCCCCGATCGCGAACAGGGCGTGGCGCGGATCGCCGACCGGCTGGCGCAAAGCCTCGGGCCTTCGCTGCGCCTGTTCGAAGCCGGCGGCGACTGGCGCCTGCCGGGCGAAGCCGCGCTGCGCTGGCGCGGGATCGCCTCGGCGAACTGGTGCGCGACGGCGCGGGTGCTCGCGCCACGCATCCAGGACGCGGTGCTGGTGGACATCGGCAGCACCACCACCGACCTGGTGCCGCTGCGGTCCGGCCGCGTCGCCGCGCTCGGCACGTCGGACGCCGAGCGGCTCGCCACGGGCGAGCTGGTCTACCACGGCGTCGTTCGCACGCCCCTGTGCGCGCTCGGCCCGCGCGTGCGCTGGCGCGGGCGCCGGGTCAACGTCATGAACGAGTTCTTCGCCACCAGCGCGGACGTCTACCGCCTGACGGGCGAGCTGGATCCCGCCCACGACCAGGCAACCACCGCCGACGGCCGCGGCAGGGACGGCGAGGCCACGCGCCGGCGGCTGGCCCGCATGATCGGTTGCGACGAGAGCGATGCGGATGCCACCGAGTGGCTCGCGCTGGCGCGGGAGTGGCGGGACGCGCAGCTGCGCGCGATCCGCGCCCCGCTCGCGCGCGTGTGTGCCGGTGCCGGGTTGCCGGCGGACGCGCCCGTGATCGGCGCGGGCTGCGGCGCCTTCCTCGCGCGGGAACTGGCGCGCCGGGCAGGACGGCCGTTCCTGCGCTATGCCGCCGTCGCGCTGCCCGCGTCGGCCGCACCGGCTGCCCTGGCCTCCTGGGCGGACGTGTGCGCGCCGGCGGTGTCGGTGGCGCTGCTGGCCTGCAGCCGGGGATGAACGCATGTGGATCGTCAAGCTCGGTGGCAGCCTCGCACAGGACGAGCGCCTCGTGTCCTGGCTGGGCATGCTGGCGGAAATCGGCGGCGGCCGCGTGACGGTCGTGCCGGGCGGTGGCCTGTTCGCCGACGCGGTCCGCGCCTCGCAGGCGCACTGGCACTTCCCCGACCTGGCCGGGCACAACATGGCCGTGCTCGCGATGGCCCAGACCGCGCACCTGTTCCACGCACTGGAGCCGCGCCTCGCGCTGGCCACCAGCGAGGACGGCATCCGGCGCGTGCTGCATGCCGGCCAGCCGGCCCTGTGGCTGCCCACGATGCTGCTGCGCGACGCGCCCGACCAGATCACCAGCTGGGACGTCAGCAGCGACAGCCTGGCGCTGTGGCTCGCGCGGCTGCTCAACGCCGAACACCTGGTGGTGGTGAAGGCGCGCGCGATCCCGCCGGTCGTCACGCTCGCCCGGCTCGCGGCGGACGGCGTGCTCGACGCGCGCTTCGAACCGTGGTCGCGCGATGCGCCTTTCCCGATCGAGGTGATCGGCGCGGAGGGGCTGGAGCGGGTGCGCGATGCGCTGCTGGGCGGGACCCCGGTGGCCCTGCCGCCGCCGCTGCAGGCGGCGCTCGCCTCACGCGGTGGCCGGCAGCGGAGCCCCCGTCCCCGCCGCAAGCCCGCGCCTTAGCTCGCGCACCCGGCGGGGATCGAGCGTCGCCGTGCGCGCGCCGCGCGTGACGGCACCCCGGAAGCCCGCGAAGTCGGGCGCCAGAGCGCGCAGCAGCGGCGCGTCCTCCCGGCGCAGCGAGCCGGCCAGTCCGGCGAGGACTCCGTGCCCGTGGACGGTCTCCACGAACGCTGCAAGGTCCGCCGTCGCGACGCGCCGCACGAGGCTGCCCGCGCCCTTGCGCGCCGTGTCGAGCATCACCGCCGGAAAGGCCCGCAGCGCCAGGGCCTGCCGCACGAGCGCCATGTCGACGCCGGCGTCGGAGACCAGCACCGGCACGACGCTCGCGGCGCAGGCTGCCAGCGCCTCCAGCACGTCGCCTCCCTGCGGCCAGACGCCGACCTTCACGTAGTCGACGCCGCACGAGCCCACGCGGCCCACCCGCTGAAGGATCTCCTTGCAATCCCTGGCGGTGAGGTCGCCGATGGTCGCGCTGATGCGCAGGTGGGGATGCCGCCGCCGCAGCACCGCCACGATGTGCGCGATGTGCTCGGGCGCCAGCGCGCCCAGGGCCCCGTCGGACGGCTCCTTGCAGTCGATGAAATCGGCGCCCGCCCCGGCGGCGCACAAGGCCTCGTCCGCGTCGCGCACGCTCACCAGCAGCCGCACCATCACGCCTCCCCCAGCGCCGGCGCGTGGTGCCGCGCCACCGCTTCGCGCAACCAGGCCCAGGCTTCCAGCTCCTCGGGGCCAGCCGTCTTGTCGATCGCGATCTGCAGGTACGCCATCTCGGTGTCGATCTTCTCCCGCGGCAGCAGGTGCAGGCGGCTCGCCAGCACGGCGCCTTCGATCACGGCGGCCTGCGCCCGGTTGAAGCCCGGGAAGGCCGCGTGCTGCACCTCGTGCACGCGGGCGAGCCGCAGCACGGGACGCTGCGCATCGTCCTGCACGCCGGCCAGCCGCAGCAGGACGTGCGCGTGCGCGCAAGCGAGGCGCACGGCGCCTTCGCCGCCCTCGACCGCCAGCGTCGGCCAGGCCTTGCGACCGGTGACGCAGCCGGCGAACACACGCACGTCGGTGACCACATTGAGGACCGCGGTGCGTGTCGCGAGGACGTTGTCCAGCGTGCGCGAAGGACGGAAGGGCTTGAGCACCACCTCGTTGCCCACGTAGCGCACGCCCATCGGTGCGACGTGCACCGGCCCCGGAGGCGCGCAGGTCGTCACCACGACTTCGAAGATGCGATCGTTCATGTCTCCCTCCCTTCCCACGCGCAGCCCCAGTCCAGCGGCTGGTCCTGCACGTAGCGCTTGCCCAGCTGCCAGGCGATCTGCGCGCGGGCGGTTTCCACGCCCATGTAGAAGGCGTGGCTCGCGTCGTTCTCCAGCCGCAGCTGCGGCCACAGCGCGAACGGGTCGCGGGCCACGCGCAGCCCTTCGCGGTTGTAGACGTGCACGCCCTGCGGCGACACCTGCACCCGGAAGTTGGGATCGCGCACCTCGCGGGCCACGGCGGCGATTTCCTCCGGGCCATCCGGGAAGGGACTCTTCGCGTGCACCGTCATCAGCTGCTCGCTGAGGCCCTTGGGCAGCATGTGGTGGGACACCGCCGCGTGCATGATGCGCCGGGCCCAGTCCGCCTCGCGCACCGCGCGCCGCGTGTGCGGGCTGACCTGGGTCGTCAGCACGGCGCTGGCGTCCAGTTCCGCGGCGATGCCCAGGAGCATCGCGTTGATGCCCGTGGTGTCCGCTTCCACCAGTTCCGTGAGGTTGCCCACGCCCATCAGGATGGGCACCCGCGGGAAGCGTTCGCGCAGGCGGTGGTAGCGCACCAGCGATGCCAGCAGGCCGTAGGGGATCGGGTCGAGGATCGCGTCGGCAAAGAAGGGTCGGCCGCTCGCCTCCAACCGCTCCACCGCTTCCCACAAGGATTCTTCATCCTGTGGCGTGCGGCCGATCAGCACCGGCGTGGAGGCCACCTCCTCCAGCATCCACAAGGTGTCCAGCGTCAGGCTCAGCAGGAAGTCCGCCCCGGCCCGCCCGCCGCGCAGCAGTTCGCCGGTATCGAGGGAATCGACGCTGACGCGCAGGCCGCATTCCTTCAGCGCCCGCACGCTGTCCTCCAGGTGCGGGAACGGCGTGTCCGGCAGTCCGCCCAGGTCGATCACGTCGGCGCCGTCCGCCGCATAGCCCTGCGCGCGCGCCACGATCGCGTCCACGTCCAGGCGCGGCGCGTCCACGATCTCCGCGAAGATCGAGATCGCATAGGCGTCGAGCGCGATCGGCTGCGCCTGGCGGCGGAAGAACTGCGGCAGGTCCTTCAGTTCCTCGGGCCCGCGCCGCACCGGCAGGCCGAAGTGCGCGGACAGCGCATCGACGTCGCCGCGGCAGCGCCCCGGCAGCAGGATGCGGTCCGCCGCGACCGGCGCCGCCACGCGGCGCTGCACCATGTCCGCGGTCATGAGCCCGGCCACCTGCAGCCCGATCTCGCGGACTTCCCAGGTGAACGGCGCATCGGCTGCGGGCGGCGCGACCTGCGACAGCACGCGGCGCAGGGCCGGTTCCGCCAGCCGGCCGGTCAGGAAGAGGATGTGTTCCATGCGAGGGACAGCGCCCGCAGGCGGGCGTCGAGCGCGGCTTCCAGCTCCTGGGGCGAGCAGACCACGGCACAGTGCGCGAAGGCACGCAGCTGCGCGACGTTGTCGAACTCGATTGCGCGCGGCCGCAAGGTCACCTCCTCGCGCGGAGCCTGGGTGATGACCACCGGCTCGGTGTCGCAGGCGAACACGATGCTCTGAAGCCCCAGCTTGCCGGCTTGCGCGAACATGTTGGTCGGCAGGGTGTCGCTGATCCCCAGCGCGCACTTCGCCACCGTGTTGCTGGTGGCCGGCGCCACGACGAGCGTGTGGTAGCGCTCGTGGTACAGGAATCCCACGGGCACGGCGCTCGCGCTGCGGTCCGGGAACAGCCGGAAGTCTTCGCGCAGCGCCTCGAGCCGGATGCCGTACATGGGCAGGATCTCCTCCGCCGCGGCGGACAGGAACAGGTCGACCCGCGGCAGCCGCCGCGCGATGTCCAGCGATTCGGGCAGGAAATGCCCGGAGCCGGTCAGCGCCCAGGCGAACCGGCCTACCGCTTCGTTGCTCAGCCGCTGTGCGTCACCGGGATGCGCAGCTTGTGCATGCGGCGGTACAGAGTGTTGCGGCTCACCCCCAGCGCCTTGGCGACGTGGCTCACGTTCCAGCGCTGCGCCTCCAGGGCGTTGAGCAGGACCTGGCGATCCTGGGCGTCCTGCGGCGACTGCGGCGTCGCGTCCGGCGGAGCCGAGGCCGCGCTGGCGGCCACCGGCGCGGACGGCGCGGTCAGCGACGGGAAGTGCTCCACGTCCAGGGGGCCCGTCGCGGCCAGCGCCAGCGCGCTGCGCAGCACGTGGTGCAGTTGTCGCAGGTTGCCGGGCCATGGATGACGCAACAGCAAATCCCAGGCCGCCGGGGTGATCGCGGCATCGGCGCGCCCCTCGTCCGCCATGAGGTTGCGGATGATTTCCGCGCGGTCGGTGCGTTCGCGCAAGGGCGGGATCTGCAGCTCGATGCCCGCGAGCCGGTAATAGAGATCCTCGCGGAAGGTCCCTTCGCCCACCATCTCGGCCAGGTTGCAGTGGCTCGCGCTGATCAGCTGGAAGTCCACGGGCCGGGCGTCGTCGGTGCCCAGCGGCGTCACCATGCGCTCGTCGAGCACGCGCAACAGGCGGGCCTGCAGGGCCAGTGGCATGTCGCCGATTTCATCCAGGAACAGGGTGCCCCCGTCGGACTGCACGATCTTGCCGCGACGCCCGCCCTTCTCCGCGCCCGTGAAGGCGCCGGCCCGATAGCCGAACAGCTCCGCCTCGATCAGGGTCTCGGGCAGGCTGGCGCAGTTGATCGCCACGAACGGGCCGGTCGCGCGGCTGCCGGAGGCGTGCACGGCACGGGCGAACACCTCCTTGCCCGCGCCGGTTTCGGCGTGCAGCAACAGGGGCGTGCCGCCGGCGACGACGCGCCTGGCCGTGGCCAGGTGCGCCACCAGCCGCGGATCGCCGAAGGTCGCCGCCGGAATGGGCGGCGCGGGCCGCGCGCCGGACGGCGGGACGGGCGCCGTGACCGGACCGGCGATGCGCACGCGACCCGACGAGGCGTTGCGCGTGGGGTTCTCCTCCGTGGCGGGCTGCCGCGCGACGGCGAAGAAGCGGTTGGCGGCGTTGGTGCGGTAGGTGACGATGGGGTGGAAGGCCGCGCGGTGGCTGCGCTCCAGCATGTCGTCCAGCGTGGTCTGGAAGACCTGCTCCAGCCGCGTGCCGCGCAGCTCCGTGTGCGTCGTGCCCAGCTGCAGCAGCGCACTGTGGTTGGCCGCCAGGATGCGGCCGCTGTCGTCCACGACCAGCTTGCCTTCGTGCAGCGTGTAGACGAACTCCGGACGCGAATGGAAGTGGATCGGGTGCGCCTCGCGGAACAGCGCGTCGATCAGGCGGTTCTCGATCATGCGCGCCGTCATGTTGAGAAGCACCAGCAGGTGGTTCTGCGGCTGGACCGAGCGGCTGCTGACGTCGAGCACGGCCGTCATCTTGCCCGCCGGGTCGTGGATGGGCACGGCCGAACAGGTGAGGCCGGTGTACTGGCTCAGGAAGTGATCCGCCTGCTGCACGACCACCGGCCCGGCCTCGACCACACAGGTGCCCATGCCGTTCGTGCCGACCTCCGCTTCGCTCCACACCGCGCCAACCTCCAGGCCCAGCGGCTGGGCCAGCCGCTCGAACTCCTGCGACGTCACCATGTGCAGGATCACGCCGTCGGTATCGGTGAGGACCACCGCCAGCGCCGGGTCGCCCAGCTGCTGGTACAGGGTGGTCATCTCGTAGCGCGCGCAGTCGATGACCGAGGCCATGCGGCGCTGGCGGGTCGGCAGGTCGCCGCGACCGAGCACGGGCGGCCGCCGGGCCTGGCTCGGATCGAGCCCGTGCTCCTTGACGCAGCGGGCCCACGACAACGCGACCGCCTCGCTGCTGGTGGCATGGAGCACCTTTCCGCGCACGACATCAAGGACACGATGCGCGTGCTCAAGCGGGTCGGAGATCGGCATGGCGGGCCCCCCTGTCGTTCTGGCCGCGTCCGGATGCATCCGGGCAATGGGCCGCCATTCTGGAGCAGAGTGTCGCGGAGCGCATCAGGGATTTGCTCAATGGCGGGCCCGCAAGTTGCTAACCGTCCGGCAGCAAGACCTTGCCGGAGGAGACCATGTTCCAAGCCCTGGCCCAGCAACACAGCGACACGTTCCCCGCGGCTGAGCCAACGGATCCGCTGGACCTGGTCTTCATCGAAGGCTTCTGCGCGCCCACGGTCATCGGCATCCATGCCAGCGAGCTGGACACGCCGCAGACGGTCGTCATCGACGTCTGCGCCGGCATGCCCCGCGTGCGCGCGTGCGAGACCGACCGCATCGGCGACACCATCGACTACGGCGTGCTGCGCGAACGGCTGCTGCGCCTGCTGCAGGAGCACCGCGTGCAACTGCTGGAGGCCCTGGCGGAACAGGTGGCGCGCATCGCCATCGATGAATTCCATGCGCACTGGGTGCGCGTGCGCATCGCCAAGCCGCGCAAGTTCGAGGACACGCAGGCCGTGGGCGTGGTGATCGAGCGCAGGCGCGAACCGCCCTCGCCGGCGGCGGCGCGGGCGGCGACGCTGCGGCTGATCGGCCATGGCCTCGTGCCGGGCAGCCGCTGAGGCCGTCGATCCCATGGACTTCACGCTCGCCCCGGGCATCGCCGCGGCATCGCGCGCTTCCGCGTCCGGGCACGTGTGCGTGCATGCGCCGGCGCGCTTGCACCTGGGCTTCCTCGATCCGGCGGGAACGCTCGGCCGGCCCTTCGGCAGCGTCGGGGTCGCCATCACGGGACTGGAAACCGTCGTCGAACTTGGCAAGCATCCCGTCGACGCATTCGAAGCTTCCTGCGGCGACGTCAGCGCACTGGAACGCGCCCGTGCTCACCTCGAAGTCCTGCGCCGCGCCACCGGACGCCGCGAGCCCGTCGCCCTGCGCCTGCGCAGCGCGCTGCCGGCCCATGCGGGCCTGGGCTCGGGAACGCAACTCGCGCTGGCGGTCGGCCGGGCATTTTGTGCCACGCATGACCTGTCGCTGGACACTCTGGAACTGGCCGCGCTCCTCGGCCGCGGCAAGCGCTCGGGCGTCGGCGTGGCCGCGTTCGAGCGCGGCGGCCTGCTGCTCGACGGAGGACCGCGGGCCGACGGCTCGCCCGCGCCCGTGCTCGCGCACCTCTGCCTGCCGGCGGCGTGGCGCGTGCTCCTCGTGATCGATCCGCGCGTGCAAGGCCTCAGCGGTGCCGCGGAGAAGGCGGCGCTGGCGCAGCTTCCGCCGCTGTCGCGCGCGGCTGCCGCCGAGATCTGCCACCAGGTGCTGATGCGCGTCCTGCCGGGCGCCGCGGGTGCCGAGTTCACGCCCTTCGCGGCCGGGGTGAGCCGCATGCAGGAAGTGCTCGGAGAACATTTCGCGCCGGCACAGGGCGGACATGCCTTCGCGAGCGAGGCGGTGGGCCGGCTGCTGCGGTGGATCGCACGCCGTGGGGTGGCGGGCATCGGACAGAGCTCCTGGGGATCGGCCGGCTTCGCCTTCCTGCCGTCGGAGGCGCAGGCACGCGCCCTGCTGGCGGAAGCCGGGGTCGCCGGCATCTTGGATCCCGCGCTCGCAGTCCAGGTGGTCCGTCCGCGCAACCACGGCGCGCTGGTGTCCGGCACGCGCGCCCAGGAGTGACGCCATGGAACGTCCCTATATCCTGCACATGTTCACGCCCGGGGCACAGGTGAGTCCCTTCGACGTGAACATGGCCGCCGACGCCGGCTACCAGGTGCTGGTGCCCTATTGCAACGTGAGCCTCGAGGGCGTGGCCGGCCTCGTGCAGGACGCGATCTTCTCCCGCGGCCCCAAGGGCGCGGCGCGCACGGGCCTGTTCATCGGCGGCCGCGATGCGATGCTCGCGCAGGACATGCTGGACCGCACCGGCAAGGCCATGTTCCCGCCCTTCGTCGTGTCCGTCTGCGCCGACCCGAGCGGCGCCTATACGACGGCCGCGGCGCTCGTCGCCTGCACGGAGGCGGCGCTCGAACGCGCCGGCGCCGGCGGCCTGGCCGGCAAGCAGGTCCTGTTGCTCGGAGGCACCGGCCCCGTCGGACGCATCGCCGCCGTGCTGTGCGCGCGCCGCGAAGCGCGCGCGGTGCTGGGGAGCCATCGGGGCAGTTCCGCCGCCCAGGAAGCCGCCACGCAGACCGGCACGCGCTTCGCCGTGCCGCTGCAGGGCGCATCCACCGCAGGCACGGATGCACTGCGCGCCGCACTGGCGGATGCCGACGTCGTGCTGGGCGTGGCGGGCGCCGGCGTGCAGGTCGCGGGCGAAGCGGACCTGGCGGCCGCGAAGCGCTTGCGGGTGGCCGCCGACATCAATGCGGTCCCGCCGGCCGGCATCGCCGGCGTGGGCGCCATGGACGATGCCAAGCCCATCGCCGGCACGTCCGCGGTGGGCATCGGCGCGCTCGCAGTGGGCAACGTCAAGTACCAGGTGCAGCACCGGCTGCTCACCCGCATGCGCGAAGCGGAGCAGCCGGTGGCGTTCGGCTTCGCGGAGGCCTTGGACGTGGCGCGCGAGGTGGTGGCCGAGAAGGGCCGCTGACCGCGCCATGGCCGCCACGCTCGTCGTCGCCGGCTTGTGGGCCCGGCCGCTGGCCGAGTCGGCACACCAGGCCGGCTGGCGGGTGGTCGCGCTGGACCTGTTCGGGGACGCCGACACGCGGCAAGCCAGCGCATGGTGGACGCGCATCGGCGATCCGGCATCGTTCGCGATCGATCCGTCCCTCTTGCGCGACGCGCTGCAGCGCGCGTCGCGCGAGCGCGATGTCGTCGGCTGGGTCGCGGGCAGCGGCTTCGAAGCGCAGCCCGATGCGCTGGACCAGCAACTGCCGGGACTGCCGCTGCTGGGCATGGAAGCGGACGCCGTGCGGGCGGTGCGCGATCCAGCGAGGTTCTTCGCCACGCTGGATGCGGCGGGCCTGGCCCACCCCGAGGTGACGCTGCGGCCCCCCGCGGACCCACGCGGTTGGCTCATGAAAAACGCTGCCGGCTCCGGCGGATGGCACATTCGCCGCGCAGACCATGACAGCGAAGGCGCCGCCGGGACCGGCTACTGGCAACGCGTCCAGGACGGCACGCCCATGTCGGCGCTGTTCCTCGCCGACGGCGAGCGTGCGCGCCTCGTCGCGCTCAACCAGCTGCTCGTGCGGCCCCTGGGCCCCCTGCCCCATGTCTACCACGGGGCCGTCGGTCCGGTGCGCGACGATGCGCTCGCGCACGAGGTGCAGCGGATGCTGTCCCGGCTGGTACCTGCCTTCGGCCTGCGCGGACTGGCCAGCATCGACTTTCTCGCGCACGACGGCGAAGCCTGGGTGCTGGAAGTGAATCCGCGTCCCTCGGCTACCATGGTGCTGCACGCCGCCGCATGGCCTGGCGGGCTCGTGCGGGCGCACGTGGACGCCGTGCAAGGCCGCTTGCCTGCCGCTCCGCCCTCGCATCCACCGGGCGTGCGAGGTTGCCTCACGCTGTTCGCGACGGAGCCTTGCCGCGTGGGACTCGGCCTGGCCGCGGAACTGGCGCGGTCGGCGGATTGCCACGACCTGCCACGGCCCGGTGCGCGCTTCGCCAGCGGCGAGCCGGTGTGCAGCGTGAGCGCCGAGGCGTCGGGCGTGGACGCGGCGGTCGCCGCGCTGGATGCACGGGCGCACCAGCTGCGGGCGCAGCTGAGGCCTTGCGAGGAGCTCGCCGCATGATGGCGACCGAACCCAGCGTCAACGCGCTCGCGACGCCCTTGTTGCAGCAACTCCTGCAGGATGCCGACCGCCTGCGCATCACCGTCACGCGCGACCCGGCGGGCGTCACGCTCGTCGACGCCGGGATTGCGGCGCGCGGCAGCGTACGGGCGGGCGTGGCGATCGCGCAGGTCTGCATGGGCGGGCTGGGCGTCGTGCGCCTGGCGCCGGCCGCCGAGGGCTGGCCGGACTGGCTGCACGTGCGCAGCTCGCAGCCCGTCCTCGCCTGCCTCGGCAGCCAGTACGCGGGCTGGAGCCTCGCGGCCGGCAAGGAGGAGTCGGGGGGCCGCAAGTTCTTCGCGCTGGGGTCGGGACCGGCGCGCGCCCTCGCCTGCAAGGAGCCGCTGTTCTCGGAGCTCGGCTATCGCGATCGCAGCGACAGCGGCATCCTCGTGCTGGAGGTCGACCGCCCGCCCCCCGCCGTGGTCGTCGCCAAGGTGCTGCGCGACTGCGCGCTGGACGCCGCCGGCCTCTCGCTCGTGCTGACGCCGACCGCCAGCCTCGCCGGCACGACGCAGATCGTCGCGCGCGTGCTCGAGGTGGCGCTGCACCGCGCCCACGCGCTCGGCTTTCCGCTGCACGACGTGCTCGAGGGAACCGGCAGCGCTCCCCTGCCCGCGCCGGGCGCGGACATGCTCGAGGCCATGGCGCGCACCAACGACGCGATCCTGTACGGCGGCCGCGTCCACCTCACGGTCGCGGGGGATCCGGATGCGGCCCGCGCTCTCGCGCGCAAGCTGCCCTCGGGCAATTCCCCGGACCACGGGCGCTCCTTCGGCGAGCTGTTCGCCGCGGCGGGCCACGACTTCTACAAGCTCGATCCCGGCCTGTTCGCGCCGGCCGAGGTGTGGGTCAGCCATGCCGGCTCCGGCCAGACCTGGCATGCGGGGGCGCTGCGCATGGACCTGCTGCACGGCCTGTGGCTGCACGCATGAACACCGTCGTGCCGCTGCGCGCCGGCCTGCGCGTGGCCATCATGGCCGACGAGACCGGCTGGCACACCCGGCAGCTCCTGCGCGCGCTGCGCGAGCGCGGCTGCACCGGCCGCTGCATCGACCTCGCGCAGTGCCGCATAGCGACGACCCACGCCTGGCACGGCCTCGTGCTGCCCGGCTTCGGCACGACGCTGCCCGATGCCGTCCTCGTGCGCGGCATCGCGGCCGGCACCTTCGAGCAGGTGACGAAGCGGCTGGGGATCCTGCACGCCCTGCGCGAATGCGGCGTCCCCGTCTACAACGACGCGCGGGCGATCGAGCGCAGCGTCGACAAGTCGATGACCAGCGTCCTGCTGCACGCTGCCGGCGTGCCGACGCCGCCCACGTGGGCGATGGAGTCCGCCGCCGCGGCGCAGAGGCTCGTCACGCGCGAGAGCGCCGCCGGCCGCTGCCTCGTGCTGAAGCCGCTGTTCGGTTCGCAGGGCGAGGGACTGCAGCGCGTGGGCTGGGTGGACGAAGCGCACGTGCCGCTGCCGGACCTCGAGGGGACCTACGGCAGCTTCGCCTACCTGCAGCGCTACCTGCCCGCGCGCCACGACTGGCGGGTGCTGGTCGTGGGCGGCATCGCGCGGGCGGCGATGCGGCGCGTCGGCCAGTCGTGGGTGCACAACGTCGCGCAGGGCGCGCGCTGCGAGCCGCAATCGCTCACCACCGGCATGGGCCCCGAGCTCGCGCGGCTGGCGGAAGCGGCCTCCCGCGCCCTGGACATGGACTACGCGGGCGTCGACCTGCTTCCCTCGGGCGACGGCGCCCAGGTGATCGAGGTGAACGGCGTCGCCGCCTGGCAAGGCCTGCAGCGGGTCACGCCGTTCAACGTCGCGCGGGCGCTCGTGCACGACCTGCTCGATCGCAAGTGCGCCGGCGCCGTCCGCATGCAACACGCGTGACGCCATGGACAGCGTCCAGCGCGCGGAGGTCGGACGACGGGCCTTCCTGCACGCCTGCGCGCTCGACGTCGAGGTGCGCAAGCCCGGCAACGTGAGCCTGGCGTCGCCGGGGCACGGCATGCACGCCGGCCTGTTCCTCGCGAGCGCCGCGGCGGCGGCCGGCCCGATCAGCTCGGCCGGCCGGCCGGTCGGCGAGCGCATCGAGGCGGCCGTGCGCGCCGCCTGGCGGGCGAGTGGCTGCAATACGAACCTCGGCATCGTGCTGCTGTGCGCGCCGCTGCTCGCCGCCTTCGAGCGCGGCGGGCCGGACGTGCTGCGCAGCACGCTCGACACCGTGCTGCAGTCGCTGGACGTGGAGGACGCGCGCGCGACCTACCGCGCCATCGCGCTGGCCCATCCCGGCGGGCTGGGGCGGGCGCCGGAGCAGGACGTGCGGGGCGTGCCGACGCTCGGCCTGCGCGAGGCGATGGGACTGGCGGCCGAGCGCGACCGCATCGCGTGGCAATACGTCCACGGCCACGCCGACGTCTTCGAACTCGCGTTACCCGTGTACCTGGCGGCGCCGGATCCGGCGGCCGGCATGCAGGCCGCCTTCCTGGAACTGCTCGCGACGCTGCCGGACTCACACATTGTGAGAAAGCACGGGGACGCCATGGCGCAGTCTGTCATGGCGCAGGCGCGGCCCTGGCACGCGCGGGTGCGGCGCGGCGAGAAGGTCGCGGACGATCCCGCCTTCGCGCGCTGGGACCAGGACCTCAAGGAGGGAGGGCTCAATCCGGGGACCACGGCCGACCTCGGCGTGGCCACCGCGCTGGCCGCCGGCCTGCTCGCCGCGGCCTAGGAGGCTCCTAGCGTTTCCCCTGAGAAAACCCGGCATGGAATATGTGTGGCTCCCGCGATGCGCGCGGTCCGTGCGCGCGCGGATCCACCGCTACACCCGCACCGGAGGAGCACACATGGCAAAGATCGATCGCATGCTGGTTGGAGAGTCCCTCGTCGGCGAGGGCAACGAGGTCGCCCACATCGACCTCATCATCGGCCCGCGCGGTTCGCCCGCCGAGACCGCCTTCGCCAACGCGCTCACCAACAACAAGGACGGCTTCACGTCGCTCCTGGCCGTGGTGGCGCCCAACCTGCTCGCGAAGCCGGCCACCGTGATGTTCAACAAGGTGACGATCAAGGGCGCGAAGCAGGCCGTCCAGATGTTCGGCCCGGCCCAGCACGCCGTCGCGCTGGCCGTCGCGGATTGCGTCGAGGACGGCACGATCCCGAAGGACGAGGCGGACAACCTGTTCATCTGCGTGGGCGTGTTCATCCACTGGCAGGCCGAGGACGACAAGAAGATCCAGGACTTCAACTACCGCGCCGTCAAGGAATCCATCCAGCGCGCCGTCAAGGGCGAGCCGACCGCGGCCGACGTCGTGGCCCGGAAGAACTCCGTCGCCCACCCGTTCCAGGCCGCCTGAATCCCGCAGTTCCCCACTACACAAGGAGGCAACATGAAGGACCAGAGACGCAGTGTCCCGTGGCGGCAGTGCATTGCCGCTGCATTGTTCGCCCTGCCGGTCGTGGCCGGCGCGAACGCGGACGTGGAGAAGAACATCGCCGACCCGAAGAACTGGGCCATGCAGGCCGGCGACATGTACAACCAGCGCTACAGCAAGCTCAACCAGATCAACACCGGCAACGTCGGCAAGATGCAGGTCGCGTGGACGTTCTCCACCGGCGTGCTGCGCGGCCACGAAGGCTCGCCCCTGGTGATCGGCGACATGATGTACCTGCATTCGCCGTTCCCGAACAAGGTGTTCGCGATCAATCTCAACGACCAGAAGATCGTCTGGAAGTACGAGCCCAAGCAGGACCCGGCGGTGATCCCGCAGATGTGCTGCGACACGGTGAACCGCGGCGTGGCCTATGCCGAGGGCAAGGTGTTCCTGCAGCAGGCCGACAGCGTGCTGGTGGCGCTGGACGGCAAAACCGGCAAGGTCATCTGGTCGGTGAAGAACGGCGACCCGAAGCTCGGCGCGGTGAACACCAACGCCCCGCACGTCTTCAAGGACAAGGTGATCACCGGCATCAGCGGCGGCGAATGGGGCGTGCGCGGCTACATCACGGCCTACGACATCAACACCGGCAAGCAGGTCTGGCGGGCCTACAGCACCGGGCCGGACAACGAGATGCTGCTCGATCCCCAGAAGACCATGACCTGGACGGACGGCCGCATGCAGCCGGTCGGCGCGAACTCCTCGCTCAAGACCTGGCAGGGCGACCAGTGGAAGATCGGCGGCGGCACCACCTGGGGCTGGTACAGCTACGACAAGGCCAACAACCTCATGTACTACGGGTCCGGCAACCCGTCGACGTGGAACCCGGCGCAGCGCCCCGGCGACAACAAGTGGTCGATGACCATCTTCGCGCGCGACGTCGACACCGGCGTGGCCAGGTGGGTCTACCAGATGACGCCCTATGACGAATGGGACTTCGACGGGATCAACGAGATGATCCTGGCCGACATCAACGTCAAGGGGCAGCCGCGCAAGGCACTGGTGCACTTCGACCGCAACGGCTTCGGCTACACGCTGGACCGCGTCACGGGCGAACTGCTGGTCGCCGAGAAGTACGACCCGCAGGTGAACTGGGCCACCGGCGTCGACATGAAGACGGGCCGCCCGATCGGCGTGAAGAAGTATTCGACGGCCGCCAACGGTCCCGACGTCAACACCAAGGGCATCTGCCCGGCGGCGCTCGGAAGCAAGGACCAGCAGCCGGCCTCGTTCGACCCGAACACCAAGCTCTTCTACGTGCCCACCAACCACGTGTGCATGGACTATGAGCCGTTCAAGGTCGAATACACGGCTGGCCAGCCCTACGTCGGCGCCACCCTGTCGATGTTCCCGGCGCCCAACAGCCACGGCGGCATGGGCAACTTCATCGCCTGGGACGCGGGCACGGGCAAGATCGTGCAGAGCCATCCCGAGAAGTTCTCGGTCTGGAGCGGCTCGCTCAACACCGCGGGCGGACTCTCCTGCTACGGCACGCTGGAAGGCTACCTGAAGTGCGTCGACGCGAAGAACATCAACAAGGAACTCTTCAAGTTCAAGACGCCCTCGGGGATCATCGGCAACGTCTTCACGTACGAGCACAAGGGCAAGCAGTACATGGGCGTGTTCTCCGGCATCGGCGGCTGGGCCGGCATCGGCATGGCGGCAGGCCTGGAGAAGGACACCGACGGCCTCGGCGCCGTGGGCGGCTACCGCGAACTGAACCAGTACACCGAGCTGGGCGGATCGCTGACCGTGTTCACGCTGCCGTCGAACTGACGGGTCGGGCGGGGGGCGACGGCATGACCTGGGCGTGCCGTCGCCGCCTCCATGTTCTTTGAATCGCATTTCTTCGAAGGCAGACCCGACATGACATTGCACCTCGCGCGCGCGCTCGGGCTCGCGCTTCTCCTGGCAACCGGCGGCGTGACGGCCCAGGCCCCCTCTCCCGGCCAGGACACTCCCTACAAGGTGGTCGACGGCTACAAGGTCGACCAGTTCACGATGACCGGCTTCCGCACCTGGCGCGCCGCGGCCTGCGACCGCTGCCATGGCGCCAACCAGGAAGGCATGGTCGGCCCGTCCCTGATCAACAGCCTGAAGACGCTGACGAAGGAGGACTTCGTCAAGACCGTCCGCGACGGGCGCCTGGACAAGGGCATGGTCAGCTTCTCCACCAACCAGACGGTGATGAACAACATCGACGCGCTCTACGCCTACCTCAAGGGGCGTTCGGACGGCGCCATCACCCGCGCGAAGGTGGAACTGATGGAAGGGGCGGGCAGCGGATCATGACCACGCGCGCCTGGGCGGCCCTCGTGTGCGCGGCGCTCGCCTGGGCCGCCGGCGCGGCGCAGGCGCAGCCGGACGACAGCCCGCGGACGGCCTTCAAGGTCTGCCAGGACCCCAACAACCTGCCGTTCTCCAACCTGAAGGGCGAAGGCTTCGAGAACCGGATCGCCGAACTGTTCGCGCGCGACCTCGGCCTGCCGCTCGTGTACTACTCGTTCCCGAACCGGCTCGCGTTCATCCGCAACACGCTGCGCTACAAGCTGCCCGACGAGCCGTACCGCTGCGACATCGTGCTCGGCGTGCCGGCCAACTTCGACCAGGTCTCGGCCACGAAGCCGTACTACAGCTCCACGTACGTGCTGGTGTTCCCGCGCGGCAAGGGACTGGACGGCGTGAAGACCTCCGACGACCTGCTCGCGCTGCCCCCGGAAAAGTTGCGCGCGCTGCGCATCGGCGTGTACGACCGCTCGCCCGGTTCACAGTGGCTCGCGGCGCACAACCTGGTGGACCGCGGCGTCCCCTACCTGATCATGAGCCCGGACCCCGAGCAGTACCCGGGACAGATCGTCGAACGCGACCTCGCGCAGGGCCGCATCGACGCCGCCATCGTGTGGGGCCCGATCGGCGGCTACTACGCGAAGCGTGCGCGTTCGCCCGAGCTGCAGCTCGCACCCATGCAGTCCGAGCCCGGCATTCCCTTCCAGTACCCGATGGCCATGGGCGTGCGCTATGGCGAACCGGCCTGGAAGCAGCAGGTCGAGGGGCTGATCGCGAAGCACCGGGAGGAGATCCTCGCCATCCTGCGCGAGTACGGCGTGCCGCTGGTGCCGGAGGCAGCCGCCTCCGCCGGCAAGTGAGCTTGCGGCGATGCGGCGCTGGCGCCTGATCCTGCTGGCGACGGGCCTGATCGCGGCCCAGGCACTGGCCCAGGCTCCGTCCTCCGCGCAGCCATCGGAAGCGGAGCGCCTCGTCTTCCTGCACGACCACCTTGCCGCGAGCCGCCAGCCGCAGGTGCTGCGCTACCGGTACGTCGAGGAGCAGCAAGGCCAGGCGGGCGCGCGCGACCGGGCCCTCACGCTGGCGGCCGGTGCGGGCAACCGCTGCTGCGATGTGCACGGCGAATACCTTTCCGGCGCATCGGCGATCAACCTGCCCGACATCCCGGACGCGCATGCGAACCCGGTGCTGCTTTATTTCCTGGAGGGAGAAGTCCGGCGCCTGCAGCGGACGACCCAGGGCCAGGCCGCGCACTTCCGCCGCCAGATCCGCCAGGCGCTCGCCGACACCGCGACCGTCACCGAAGGCGGCATCCGGTGGGCCGGCGCCACGGTGGCGGCACGGACGGTGCGCGTGGCGCCCTTCCTGGACGACCCGTACCGCGCCCGCTTCAGCGCGCAGGCGACGACCGAGTACGCCTTCGTGCTGTCCGACGCGGTCCCGGGCGGCGTCTACCAGGTGAGCGCGACGCTGCCCGCCACGACGGCCGGCGGCGCGCCGCTGGCGCGGCGCACGCTCACGATCGAGGAGACGAAGCCATGAAGAGCCTGCGCTGGATCGCCGCGGCGGTGCTGGCCGTGCCCGCCGCCGTCCAGGCCCACGACTACCCCACGTCCGACCGCGTCACCTTCGTCGAGGCCTGCATGCGCGAACGTCCCGGCAGCCACTACGAGATGCTGAACAAGTGCTCCTGCGTGATCGACGCGATCGCGCGCGAGGTTCCGTACGACGACTACGTCACCATGAGCACGGCCACCAGCGCCAACAGCATCGGCGGCGAGCGCGGCAACACCATCCGCGACACGGAATCGCTGCAGGTGCAGATCCGCAAGTTCCGCCAGCTGCAGGCGAGGGCGCGCCAGAACTGCATGATCGATGTCCATGCGCCGCGCTGACGAACTGCTGCACGACTGGCGCGAGCGGGCGCTGCGCGTCGAGGAGTGCGTCGCCCGCGCCGTGGTCGGCCAGGCCGGCACGCTGCGCATGATCAACGTCGCGCTGTTCGCGCGCGGCCACGTGCTGCTCGAAGGCGACGTCGGCGTCGGCAAGACCACGGTGCTGCGCGCCTTCGCGCGCGCCATCGGCGGCGCCTTCGAGCGCGTCGAGGGCACGGTCGACCTCATGCCGGGCGACCTGGTCTATCACACCTACGTCGACGACCAGGGCCAGCCGCGCATCGAGCCCGGCCCGCTGCTGCGCCACGGCGACGCGCTCGCCACCTTCTTCTTCAACGAGATCAATCGCGCGCGGCCGCAGGTGCAGGCGCTGCTGCTGCGCGCGATGGCGGAGCGCAGCGTGTCGGCGTTCAACCGGGAATTCCACTTCCCGCACCTCACGGTCTTTGCCGACCGCAACCGGCTGGAACGCGAGGAGACCTTCGAGCTGCCGGCCGCCGCGCGCGACCGCTTCATGTTCGAGCTGCGCATGGCCGCACCCACCGACGAGGCCGCGCGCCAGGCCGTCGTGTTCGATCCCGCGTTCCACGACCCGGACGCCCTGATCGAGCGCGTGGAGCCGGCGGTGGTTGCCGCCAGCGAGCTGAACGACATCGCCGCGCTGATCCAGGCCAGCGTGACGGCCAGCGAGATGCTCCAGCGCTACGTGATGGACCTGTGGGACGCCACGCACGCGCCGCACCGCTTCGGCGTGACCATCGAAGGCGTCGAGATGGACCGGCTGATGCTGGCCGCCGCCAGCCCGCGCGGAACCATGGCGCTCGTGCGCGCGGCGCGCGTCGTCGCCTGGCTCGCGGGCCGGTCCCACGTGGTGCCGGACGACATCTCCGCCGTCTTCCCCGCCGTGATGGGACACCGCCTGTTCTTCTCGCCCTTGTACGAGATGCGCCGGGCGCAGATCTCCGAGGCGCTCACCGCGCAGCTGCTGCTGCACGTGCCGACGCCGCGCTGAGGGCGCCATGGAGGACGTGCAGGAGTTCCGCTACCGCGCCCCGCAGCGCGTCCCGGGCTGGCGCACCGGCTCCCATGCCGGCACGGCGCCGGGCTCCGGCCTGGCGTTCGCCACCCACCTGCGCCTGCAGGACCACCCGGACCCGCGCCGGCTGGACCTGCGCGCCAGCTTCGCCAGCCTGCGGTCCGAGTGGCTCGTGCGCGTGAACCGCCAGCAGGCGGCGATGACCGTGCGGCTGCTGGTCGACGTCTCCGCTTCGATGCGCTTCGGCACGCCGTCCAAGCTGGAGGTTGCGGCCGGCTTCGTGCGGGCCCTGGGCCAGAGCGCCTTCCGCGTCGGCGACGCGGTCGGGATGGCGGCGTTCGACCGGGCCGAGCGGCCGGACCTGCGCGTCTCGGCGTGGCGGCATCGCGGGATGGGCGAGATGCTGGCCTCGCTGCTGCTGCAAAGCGAAAGCGGAGCCGGCGGCAGCGAGGGCCTGCGCGAAGCCGCCGCGCTGCTCGCCGGCCGCAGCGGCATCGTGTTCCTGGTGTCCGATTTCCAGTGGCCGCTGGCCGGACTGGGCGACGTGCTGGACATGCTGGCGCCGGCGCACGTCGTGCCCCTCGTCGTGTGGAACGACGCCGAAGTGGAGCCGCCCGAAGGCGATGGCCTGGCGGTGCTGCGCGACGCGGAAAGCGGTCGCAGCCGCACGCTGTGGCTGCGACCGGCGCTGCGCGCGCGCTGGCGGGAAGCCGTGAGGGAGCAGCGCCGCGCGCTCGATCGCCTGTTCGGCGCGCGCGGACTGCGTCCGTTCTACCTGCAGAGCGCTTTCGATGCGCAGGCCTTGACCAACCATCTCTGCGAGGCGGAAGCATGAGGGTTGTCGCGGTTGCGCTGCTGCTGGCGGGACTGCTCGCGTGCGAAGGCGGGCACGCGCAGCAGCGCGACGCCGTGGTGGAGCAGCCGCGTCCCTTCGGCTACACGGTGGGCGACATCGCCACCCAGCGCGTGCTGCTGCCCGACGGCTTCGCCCCGGCGGCGCTGCCCGAAGCGATGCGCGCCACCGCCTGGCTGGAACGCCGCCCCGCGCGCTTCGAGCGGCGCCCGGACGGCAGGCGCTGGCTGGCCGTGGACTACCAGGTGGTGAACGCGCCGCGGGCGCTGGCCACCATCACGGTGCCGGCCTGGCAGCTCGCCGGATCGGCCGGCACGCCGCCACTGAACATCGCAGCCGCGACGCTCAGCGTCGCGCCGCTGACGGCGCCGGCCGGGGCCGGCCAGTCGCCGCCGCTGCGCCCCGACCGGCCGGCGCCCGCCATCGCCACCGGGGAGATCCAGCGCCTGCTGTGGCTGTGGGGAAGCACCCTCGCAGCCACCCTGGCCGCCTGGCTGGCCTATGCAGGCTGGAACGCCTGGCGCGCGAACACGACCCTGCCCTTCGCTCGCGCCTGGCGCGCGTTGCGCGGTGCGGCCGACACACCGCTTGCCGCGCACGTCGCGCTGCACCAGGCCTTCGACCGCACGGCCGGCCACGTCGTCCAGGCAAGTACGCTGCCCTCCCTGTTCGAGCGGGCACCTTACCTGCAGGCATCGCGGCCGCAGATCGAGCGCTTCTACGCTCAGTCGGCGGCCCTGTTCTTCGGCGAGGGCCTGCCGGCCGACGCCGTGTCGCCGCGGGCGCTGTGCCGGCAACTGCGCCGGCTGGAACGGCGGCACGCGCCATGACTGCACCGTTCGCGTTCGCGCAGCCCTGGGCCCTGTTGCTGCTGCCGCTGGCCCTGCTGCCGGTGCTCGCGGCGCGACGCGACGCGCTGGTCTTCTCGCACCTGCCGTGGCTGCCGGCCGACCGTGCCGGCGCTGCCCTCGGCTGGGCCACCAGGCTGCTGGCTGCCCTGGCCCTCCTCGCGACCGTCGTCGCGCTCGCAGGGCCGCAACGCCCCGAGACCTTCGTCCAGCGGACCGGGCGCGGCGCCGAGATCGTGCTGCTGATCGACCGCAGCCGCAGCATGGACGAACGCATGCTGCCGGCGGATTGGCGCACCATCGACCCGCTGAACCTGCGCTACCAGGCGGCGTCCCGCGGCGAGCCCAAGGGCAAGGCCGCACGCGAGCTGCTGGCGAAATTCGTCGCCGAGCGGCGCGACGACCGCTTCGCCCTGATGTTCTTCAGCAGCAACCCGATCCGCATCGTGCGCTTCACCCAGCATGACGCGGTGGTGCAGGCAGGCATCACCGCGGGCGGCGTCGGCCGCGGGCTGTCCGACACCGACGTCGGGCGGGCCCTGGCCGCCGCCATCGCCGAATTCGACCGGCGCGCCTACACCGGCAGCCGGATCGTGCTGCTGGTATCCGATGGAGGCGCCCGCCTCGACGACGCGACGAAGCAGCGCCTGCGCGCGGCCGCCCTGCGCAACCGCGTCGGGCTCTCGTGGATCTACCTGCGCTCCGTCAACGGCCCGAAGCTGGACACGCCCGGGGCCGCCGCGGAGTCGGTGCCCGAGGTCGCCCTGCATCGCTTCTTCCAGACCCTGCCCGGCGGCTACCGCTCCTACGAAGCGGAGAACCCCGAAGACCTGGCGCGCGCGGTGGCGGACGTCGGCCGGCAGCAGAACTTTCCCCTCGACTACAGCGAACGCGTGCCGCGCCGCGACTTCAGCCGCATCGCGCTGGCCGGGGCGCTCGCGTGCTGTGCGCTGCTGCTCGCGTTGCGCTCGGTCACGCTCGGGGCCTGGCGATGAAGCGGCGCGTCGTGCACCTGGTGTTCGCGGTGGCCAGCGTCACCCTGGCGGTGCCCGTCGTGCTGCAGGCGCTGCGGCTGCAGGAGGCGCGGCACATCAACAGCGCGATCGCGCAGGCGGCCGACCCGGCCGGCCGGCCCGGCGACTTCGCCGAAGCCCGCTTCGCGCACGCATTGGCACTGGCGCGCACCGGCGGCTACGAAGCGGCGTTGCCCGCCTACAAGTCGCTGGCGCAGGAGGAGCGCGGGCCGTTGCGCACGGCCGCCCTCTACAACCTGGGCAACCTGCACCTGCGGCAGGCGCTGCGCAACGGGCCCGCGGGGGCCGCCGACGCGCTGCCGCTGGTGGAACTGGCCAAGCAGGGCTATCGCGATGCGCTGCGGGCCGACCCCGGCGACTGGGACGCGCGTTACAACCTCGAACGTGCCCTGGTGCTCGCGCCCGAGATCGACGCCCAGGCCGGCGAGGAGAAGGAGCCGCCGGTGGGCAAGGAGCTCACCATCAGCACGGCACCGCCCATGCACAGCGACCTGCCATGAAAAGGCCGACCCTTCCCGGGCCGCTGCAAGGTTCCGGCCTCCTCGTGGCCGCGGCGCTGCTGCTCCTGCTGGCGCTGGTGCTGCCGTCCGTGACGCTGCCCCTGGAACGCAGCGACACCATCGTTGCCTTCGACATCACCCAGAGCATGGACGTGGAGGACATGCAGCTGGCAGGCGAGCCGGCCAGCCGCCTGGCCTTCGCGCGCGAGGCGGCGCGGCGGGCGCTGCGCGAATTGCCCTGCGGCTCGCGCGTGGGCTGGGCGGCGTTCACCGAGTACCGCACGCTGCTGCTGCTGGCGCCGATCGAAGTCTGCGACAACTACAACGACCTGCTGGCGACGCTGGCGGAAATCGATGGCCGCATGCGCTGGGGCAATGCGAGCGAGGTGGCCAAGGGCGTCTTCTGGGCGCTGCGCGCGGCCCGCGAGCTCGGCAAGGACACGACGGTGGTGTTCCTGACCGACGGCCAGGAGGCGCCGCCGCTGGGCGCCCTGCCGCGGTTCGACGACGTGCAGGCCGGGCAGGTGCGCGGATGGCTGGTGGGCGTCGGCGGCAGCGTGCCGCAGCCGATCCCGCGCACCGACGCCCAGGGCGCGCGCATCGGCTACTGGCGCGCGAGCGACGTGCAGCAGCGCGCCGCGGACGGCGGCCCGTCCGGCTCGCACGAACACCTGTCGGAGCTGCGCGAGCCGCACCTGCGCATGCTTGCCGGCCGCACCGGCCTGGCCTATGCCACGCTGCGCGATCCGCAGGCACTCGCCGCGCTGATGCGCGATGCCCGCCTGGCCCACCGGGCCGCGGTGCCCGTCGACCTGTACGCCATCCCGGCCACCCTGGCGCTGCTGGTCCTGGTGCTGCAGTTCCGCCCTGCCGCACCGCGGCAGCGGCGCAGGCTCAGTCGTACTTGACGTAGGTGAAGCGCGGGTCGTCGGGCGTGCCCTCCAGGGGCGAGCCTTCCTCCTGCCCCGGGCGCCAGCCCACCACGTCCTCGATCTTGCGCGCGAGCGCGAAATCCTTGTCGGTGACGCCCTTGGCCGCGTGGTTCACCAGCTTGACGATGACGAAGGCGTACGAGACCGTGAGGTCCGGATGGTGCCACGCGGCCTCCGCGAGGTGGCCCACGGTGTTGACCACCATCAGCGTGGACTTCCAGCCGCTGGTCCTGTACTTGCGGCGGATCCAGCCGTCCTCGTAGTACCAGGCGGGAAGCTCCGCCTGCAGCCGCTGCTCGATCTCCTCGGGCGAGTAGACCTCGCCGGGCGAACCCTTGCGCCACTGGGCCATGGGGACCTCCTTGCGATGCCCGATCTTAGGCCGGGACAGCGCCACTGGGGGCATCAGGGCCGCACCAGCGACGCGAGCACGCGGTACGGCTTGGGAAACCAGGCCCAGTGGTCGTCCAGCCAGACGAGGCCGTCGTACGCCATGCCGGCATCGTGGCCGGGTTCGATCATCTTCCACGCGACCCACACGCGGTGCGGATCCAGCAGCGGCGCGATGGCACGGTAGCCGCCGGGAAAGAAGCGCGACAGCGCGTTGTCGTCGGCCAGCATCCCTGCCGGCGCGAAATGGCTCGTCAGGCGCGCCTGCGCGCTGGCGCGCTGGATGCGCGGGGGCTGCCGCCATACGTCCGCATAGGCCTGCCGCGCCGCGGCCGCGGCGCTTGCAGTGAAGGCACGGTCCGCATCCGAATCGCGCGGCCGCACGCTTTCCAGCGCGGGGCCGGCGGGGTCCTGCGCCAGGGCCAGCAGGAGCGGACGGACCTGCTGCTCCAGCAAGGCGATGGACGCCGCGGCGAGCGCGGGTGCAGCCGGCGCGGCGGCCTGCCCGAGTTCCGCCGCCGCGGCAGCCGCGGCCTTGGACACGACCCCGGAAGGGTGCGAGGACAGCGCTTTCAGGCGGGCCAGCGACTGGACCTGCTTCAGCACGCGGGCGGCCAGCACGCCGCGCAGCAGCGTGCGCTCGTCGCCCGACGCGAGCCATGCGACGACCGACTCGTCGCTGGCGAGCGGCAACTGCGAGAGCGTCTCGGGATCGGGCAGGCGCGACGCCTCCAGCACGCGCAGCAGGCACACCGGGTTGAAGGTGTACTGCAGGCGGTCGCCGCCGTCCCGTTCGAACACGGCCTGCTCCGGCTCACCGGGCAGCAGGGGCTCGCCCGACGCGTCCACCACGCGCCAGCCGCACGGCGCGAGCCGCTGCACGAGCGCGGGAAACGCGCAGCCGGGATCGAGAATGCGGGTCAGGCTCAAGGCATGCTCCTTTGTGCGGCCTGCGCGCGGATCCTCTCCTCGATCAGCCGCAGCAGCACTTGCCGGGTATTGTGGTCCAGCGGCAGGCCGCTGAGCGGATCGGGCTCGCCGGGCCGGATGGTGCGCAGGATGCCGCCGTTGCGGTCGAACACGGTGATGGGCGCGCTCGGCGAGCGGTCCATCACGATGCGCATGTCGTCGCCCAGCACCAGTTCCACCGGGAATTCGTGCGTGCGCAGGCCGGCCAGCGACGGGTCGGCGCCCTGGAGCTGCGGCATCACCACGCCGGGGCCTTCCAGCACCGGTTGCCCGTTGCGGCGCGCGAGGCTGAACAGCACGCCGCGCTCCAGTTCCTCGCGCGTGGGAATCAGCGGGTTGCGCCGCGGCCGGCCCGGCCGGTTCTCCAGCTCGGGATGGAACACGAGGCGCTCGAAGCCATGGGTCTCGCGCATCCACATCACGTCGATGCTCACGTCCGGATGCGCCGTGAGCACGCGGCGCAGCATGGGCAGCAGTTCCTCCGCGAACACGCCACCCATGTAGAAGTCGACGATCGCGAAGCGCCGCTGGCCCGCGGCAATGCGCTGCAGCATTTCCACTTCCAGGTGCGGCGTGCGCAGTTCCGCATCCCGCTGGCCCGGCCGGCTCAAGGTGTACTTGGGCGCCTGGACCACCTCGGGGAACGCGGGCACGCCCTGGGCCAGCATCTCGGCCAGGAAGGCGCCGCCGCGCTGCACGCCGAGCACCGCGTCGGGCGGGTTGCGCAGCAGGTGTTCGCGCATCTGCGCCACGGCTTCGGCGTTCTGCTCCAGCGCCAGGTCCGCCACCAGGCCCTCGAGGTCGCCGAAGCGCGGCGGGCGGCCCTCGCGGATGCGGTTGCGCAGGCTGTCGATCACGTCCTGCGCGTTCAGGCGCCGCCCGCTGCCACCGAGATCCTCGAGGAAGCCATGCACGGCCCGCGCCAGCGCATGGGCGGGCATGTCGATCTGGGCCGCAACTTCGGCAACGCGCTGGTGGAAATCGTCCGCTGCCGACACGCGGCCTTCCTCCACGGCCCGGCGACGTTGCGCCACTTCCTCCTGCACCGACGCGTCGCGTGCCTGCCTGGCCTGCGCCTGCTGCGCTTCGCGCTCCTGGGCCTGCTCGCGCGCCGCGACGCGTGCACGCTGCGCCTCGCGTTCCTGGTGCTTGCGCATGCTGCGGCCTTCCCGCGCTTCCCGCACCTCGTCATCGGTCATGGACGGCCTGCGGCCGCCACCACCACCACCACCGCTTCCAGGTTCCGTGCCCGGGACGGCCACCTTGCGCAGGCGGGCGACATGGACGTCGTCGTGCGGCCCCAGGTGTTCCAGCCCGTGTTCGCCCGAATACGGAGCGACTTCCGACTTGGGCCGCAGCACGGTGGGCCCCACGGGCTCCAGCCGGTATTCCGTGCCCGTCTGTGGGTCCCGCCAGGTGTGCCCGGCGAGAGCCGTGACCTCGTGCCCGATCTGCGACTCGTCGTAGACGATCTCAATCTCGCCGCCCGGGGAAAGGGTACGCAGGGCGTGCGGACCCAGGTTGGTGACGCTCTCGATCGCCCCCTCGTGGGCTGCCTGGATGCGCAGGATCTCCTGCGTCATCTGCGCGGGCGGCAGCGCAAGCAGCGCCGGCGTCAGCTCCATGGTGACGTCGGACGCGGTCTTCTCGTGCGGCAGGGGGAAGCGCACGTGCATCCGGTCCACCGAGTTGTCCGGCAGCGACTCGCCGAAGCGCTCCTGCAGCACGCGTCCTCCCACGGCGTGGAAAGCCGCGGCATCGAGCGGCGACGGCGGCGCGGTCGCCTCGGCGGCCGTGACCTGCGCATTGGGGTAGCGCGCCTGCAGGTCGTGCGCGCTGGTCAGGGACGGGCCGCTGAACGGCTCGAACACCGAGCGCACGCCGCCCTCCTTGGAGAACAGGCGCGCCGGCTGGTCCAGGTACTGCGGCCGCTCCTCGACACCGCCCTCGATGGCCGCGCGCCGCTGCGGCGTGAGGCCTTCCACCTCCGCCTGGCGCGCGCGCAGCGCCGCCAGCGTGGCCTCGTTGCGCTCCACGTCGTGCAGGTGCCGCGCGGCGGCGGCGCGTCCCTGCGGGCTTTCGGCCTCGAGAGAGCGGGCGATGCGCTCGTGCGCATCGATCTCCAGCGCCACCTTGTTGCGATAGAGCTCCACCTGCCGCTCCAGCGGCAGCGTGTGCCAGTCCCGCATCACGCTCTCGTCGTGCTGCGCGACCCGCTGCCGCGTCGCGGCCTCGTGCGCCTGCACCAGGTGCGGCCCTTCGTCGGACAGGCGCGCGACGGGCGTGCCCTCGCGCACGACCACCATCGGCCCACGCTCGGTGATCAGCACCACGGCACGGCCGCGCTCGCTGCCGGTGAGCTGGACGAAATCGCGATCCCGCAGCACCGTGATCGGTGTGTCGCCCACGACGTCGTGCAGTTCGGGCGGCACGTGGCGCAGCAGCGCCTCGCGCATCGCCTCGGCATGCAGGTCCGGGTCGCGCGCCGACGCGCGCGGGCCGCCGCGGCCGCCGCCGTCCGGACGCTCCGGCGTGTAGAGGCGCCCTTCGGGATCGCGGATGATGACGCCGGCGCGCTGCGCGTGTTCCAGCACGGCCATCGGAATCGGCGCGTGCTGCTCGGGGACGGTCAGCACCATGCGCTGCGCCCGCAGCACCGTCTCGCCCGCGTCGCGCAGGGCCTGGTTGCTCGGCACGTCGGACAGCGTCGCGCCCGGCGGATATTTCTCGAGCAGCTCGTTGATGTAGGCAATGGCGCCTTCCTCGCCCAGTTCGGCCAGCTGGCTGTATTTGCGCGAGACGATCTCCTCGCCCGGGATGTAGGAGTCCGCGCGCACGCGGCCGCCGCCTGGCGTGTCGATGTACACCTCGTGGCGGGCGCCGACGGCGTCGTCCCCGGCGGGGTGCCGGTTGCTCAGGCGCAGCTCCTCCTCGTTGTTGAAGGTATTGCCGCGGTCCAGGCGTCCCGCCGCTTCGGCGTCCTGGTCCGGCGTGCGGTCGAAATGCGGCCGGCCCTCGGCGCCCGGCGGCGGCTCTTGCGGCGCCGTCGGATGCGGCTCCTCCTCCGCGCCGGCGCGCGGCGCGATGCGCGTCTCGTGCTCCGCTATCGTCTGCCGCATGACCTCGGCGATCTCCTCCGAGGTCGAGCGGCGCATGCTTTCCTTGGAGAACAGGCGCGCGGGTTGCTCCAGGTACTGCGGACGCGGCTCGCCCCCCTCCTCCATCGCCGCGCGCCGCGCCGGCGTGATGTCCCCCACCTCCTGCAGCCGCTGGCGCAAATTGCGCAGCGTCCCTTCGTTGCGTTCCATGTCGGCGGCGAGGCGCGCCGGGTCCGCGCCTTCGCGCGTGGCTTCCTGCTCCAGCGAGCGCGCGACGCGCTCGTGCGCGTCGATCTCGAGCTCCACCTTGTTGCGGTACAGGTCGATCTGCGCTTCCACCGGCAGCGCATCCCAGTGCGCGAGCACCGCCTCGTCCAGCCGCGCCACGCGCGCCCGCGTGGACGCTTCGCGCGCCTGCAGCAGGTGCGGGCCTTCGTCGGCCAGCCGCGCGAGTGGCGTGCCTTCGCGGATCATCACCACCGGGTGGCCGTCCTGGACCAGCGTGACCACCGGCCCGGATTCGCTGCGCGTGAGGGCGTGGTACTCGGCTTCCGGCAGCACGCGCACGGGAACGTCCGCCAGCGCCGCGCGGGCTTCCTCGGGCACGTGCCGCAGCAGCTGCGCGCGCATGTGCTCCTCCACGGCGGGCACCGGGTGCGTGGTGGCGATCGCCTCCAGCCCGCCGTGCGTGACGATGTGGTCCACGTTGATGAACCGTCCCAGCGCGTCGCCGCCGTGGCGCCCGTGCTGGTTGAGGAACATGAGGTCGTCCGCCATGCCATTCAGCTCGTTGCCGGGTGGCAGCGGCCGCAGGCCCCGCTCGGCGCGCTCGCGGTTGATCGCGGCCACCGCTTCGGCATGGTGCTGGGCATGAATGGACTGCCCCACGGCCTCTCCCGCCCCCTCGCCGATGCCCTGGACGAAGGAGTGCAGGCCGGCATGGCCGATGTCCAGCAGCGCGTCGCCGGCATCGCCGCGCGCATGGCCGTGCACGATCACCTCGCCGAGTGCCTGCGTCCCGAGTTCGGTCGCACGCCCCGCCATGCCGCCCAGCCCGGAGATCGTGCCGCGGGCGAGCCCGCGCGCGGCCATCGCGCCGGCGGCACTGAATCCGCCGCGCTCCGTCGAGGCGTTGAGCGCTCCCCCGATGCCGCGGCCCACGGCGCCGAGGCCCCGGCCGGCCAGGCCGACGGCGCCGCGCGCGAGCCCGCCTTGCGCGGCAAAGGCGCGGGCCCGGTCGGCGATCGCCGCGCCGTTGCGGCCCAGGGCTTCGATGGACTGGGTCAGCGTGGCCGTCGCAGCTCCGGACAGCCCGCCCTTGATCAGGCCGCCGAACAGGGCCATGGCGGCATCGCCACCGCCGTGTTCCCAGGTGCGTTCGTCGAACGCCGCGCCCGCCACGCCGCCGATGGACCCGGTGACCGCGCCGATGATGATCTGATCCACCACCGGGTTGCCGGTGAACAGGCGCGACAGGCTCGCGAGCGTGCGCGACGCCGTGCTCGCGGCCGCCGCGCCCTTGGACGCCACCTGCGCCGCGGCGCCCAGTTGCGCGCCGACACCGGCCGTGATCGCCTGCACCGCCGTCATGCCCAGGTCGACCGCGGCCTGTTCCCAGCCATAGCGACCGCCCTTGATGGCGTAGTTGGCGCCCATGGAGGCCAGGCCCGTGATGAGGGCCGCCGCGATCAGCGGCGCCGCCGCGCCGCCCGTGGCCACCGTGATCACGGCGGCGGCAATCGCCCCCAGGATGGCGATGCCCGTGGTGGCGATGTCCGCGAACGCGTCGATCCGGTGCGAATAGGTTTCCGCGATCGCCTGCGCCGTCGCCGTCGTCGCCGCGAAGGTGTCGTGGTCGCGGCCGATGTAGCGGCCCTGGGCATCGAAGTTGGGACTCGACGCGACGCCGATCACGCGGCCGCGCTCGCCGAAGCCGATCGGCCCGCCGGCCAGCACGCGCAGCTCGCCCTCGGTGGCGGTCATCGCCTCCTCCGCCAGCGTGCCGTCGGCAAGCCACGCACCGAAGCCGCTGGACTCCCGCCGCTGCTGCTCGATGGCGAACGCGGCCACCTCCAGCCGTTCGGCATCGTTGCGCGGCTGGCCCAGCAGCGCCCGCTCCATGCGCAGGCGGTCGTCGCCCGAGACCTCGCCGAGGAAGCCCTCGCCGAAGGTGCCCAGGTCGGCATCCAGCGAATTGCCGGTCTGGCGCCGGTAGGCGCCCCGCATGGCCGCGATCTCGTCGCGGTTCATGCGCTCGGTGAAGCGGAACAGCAGGTCCTCGTTGGTGCCCGCCCCCTCCATCGCGTGCCGCATCGCGAGCGCTGCGGTGTCCGCCGTCGGGCGCGCGTCGGTCAGCAGGCCCGCGGCCAGTTGCGCGCCGGTCGAATTGGCGCCGAAGCGCTCGCCTAGCCCCGCGATCAGGCGGTCGCGCGCCGCCGTCACGCGGGTGTCGCTCATCGCCGCGCCTGGATCGTTCGGGTCGTTGGCCGGTGCGTAGTCGTTCGGCGTCGGCGTGCCACCCGCGTAGCGTTCGGCCGCGAGCATGACGACGCGCGCGCGGTCCTCGGCGGCGCGGCGGTGCGCCTCGCGCTCCGCCGGCGTGGCATGGGTCAGGTCGGCGGAGAAGCGCGGATCGAAGGTGGCGCGGTCGATGTTGATCGCGTTGGGCGGATCGCCCCGGCGCTGCATCTCCACGCCCAGCCGCGCGGCGCGGGCCTCGATGCTGGTTTCGCCGTGGCGCAGCAGCGCGCCGGCGAGGTCGCGGTTGGCGCCTTCCAGGCGCATCGTGACCGTCTGGCCTTCGCCTTCGGGACCGCCGCCGACGTAGACGTCGATGTCGCGGCTGACGTAGGCCACGGCGCGGTCCTCGGCGCTCATGTGGGCCACGTCCGCGCCGGGCTCGGCGCCGCGCGCGACATCGGCGTCGGTGACCATGTTGCCGAGGGCCTGGACGACCGCCGCGCGGCGCGCGTCGGCATCCATCTCCTGCGTCGCGCGCCAGTCGCCTTCGGCCGGTGCGCCGGTGTAGCGCTCGATGGCGCTGTGCACCGCGTCGGCGTTGCCGTCGCGCCGGGCCTCGTCGACGGCGTCGCGCATGCGGTATGCGTCGGCCGCGGCCGCATCGCCGGTGCGCAGCGCATCGAACACCTGCTGGTCGGTGCCGTCGAGCGCGGCATGCACGTCGTTCAGAGTGTCGCCATGCGCCTGGCCCAGCGCCGCCAGGTCGTCCGGCGACAGGGAGCGCATCACGGCCTCGATGCGAGCCTCGTCGTCGTTGAAGACGCCCATGGAATCGCGCAGTTCCAGGTTGGCGCCCGTGACGTTGTCGCCCCACAGGTAGGCGCTCGCCGCCTCGTAGTCCGTGCTGTCGGCGCCCAGCTTGCGCTGCAGGTCGGTATCGAGCTGGCGGCCGCCGTGGCGCCGCGGATAGATCTGCGTGTCGAGCGCGCGGCCCTGGTTGAGGGTCATCCCGCGCAGCGCGGCCAGGACGCCAGCCTCATCCACCGTGCCGGCAAAGCCGCCGCCCAGGGCGGCCACGACGTTGTTGGCGCGCGTCTCGAGCGCGGTCTGGGCGTCGGCGCCAGCCGTCTCGAGTTGCGCCGAGTAGTGCTGCTCGGGGTTCGCGCGCTGGTTGTTGAACGTTTCCTCGTCGAGGACCTGCTGGTCCAGTCCGGGCGCGTTGGCGCCGTCGCCGGTCCCGGTCGCCGTGCCGGTGCCGGCATTGCCGGTCGACTGCGCGCAGCTGCTGCAACTGGACGCGGCAGCGGCGGGCGTGGGGCAGCTGGTGTCCGCGGGCGGTGGCGGCGCGGGAGCGGCCGCCGGGGGCGGCTGGCCGGAGCGCAGGCTGGCGAGCGCGGTGTCCGCCTCCGTCCGCTTCCCTGCGATGAATGCAGCCATGCGCGCCTGCAGCGGCTGGGCCCAGCTCGAGGCCGCCGCCGAGACGGTGCCGGCCAGGCCATCGAACGCCTCCAGGAAGCCGGCCGCGCTCTGGTCCAGTTGTTCGGTGGTCTGGGTCCGCAACGTCTCCAGCGCGCCTTGCAGCGATGCGGCCTCCTGCTGCGAGCGCTCCAGTTGCGCCTCGCGCTGGCCGGCGAGGCTCGTGTCCAGCTTCTGCTGGTTGCCACGCAGGCGTTCGTCGAGCTGCTCCGTGCTGCGCTCCACGCCTTGCAGCGTGCCCTCGGGCCCGCGTTCGGCGGCGAGCTTCAGGGCGCGCGCGCCGCGCGGCGCGGTCGTGCGCAGGTTCTGCGCGAAGCCCTGCGCCGCGCGCAGGTAGGTCGGCAAGGCGCCGCGTGCGGCCGCCTGCAGGCCGCCTACGGCCTGCTGCGCCTCCTGGCGCACGCCGGCGAGCGCGCTGCGCGCCTGGCTGTTGAGGCGGCTCTTGGCGGTGCGCTGCTGCACGCGCACCTGCTGCACCTGCGCCTTCGTGATCTGCGCAATCGCCTGCTGCGCCTGCCGGGCCTGTTGCGCCAGCGTGCGCCGCGCTTCGCGCAAGGCGGATGCGACCGCGCAGCGGCCCTGCACCGCCATGCGGGCGTTCTCCGCCGCCAGCGCTTCGCGGTAGCTGCAGCTCAGGCTGCAGGAAGTGTTGTCGCGCGAACCTTCCCAGGCGGTCTTCTTGCGTTCGAAGCGCTCCTGCAGGCCCTTGGCTTCCGGCTCGACCCAGTGGGGAATGCGGATCTGCCGCTTCTCGTTCTTCGCGCGCTCCAGCCACGCGCCGCGCAGCGACGAATAGCGGGTCGCCCGCTCGTCGCTGAACTGCGTGAGTTTCGTGCGCGCATCCTCGTGCGTGCGGTCGGCCCGGGTGATGGCGTCGTTGTAGGCGCCGACGTGCCCCGCGACGAGCCCGCTCACGACGGCGGCGATCTGCGACACGCCGCCGCGTTCGCCCGCGTTGATCATGCCGTAGGCGCTGCGCCCCGCCCGCTCGATGGCGCGTCCCGTCGCGCGTGCCGAGGCCTCCACCGACATCTGCATCAGCGCGCCCGCGTTCTCGATCTCCGCGGCGGCGGCATCGGCGACCTGGTCGATCGCGCTGCGGTCGGTGTCGTGGCGCTGGACGATCTGGCCGGCCTCCAGGCCATACGCCTGCGCCATGTAGTGCGTGACCTGGTTGGCGCGGCCCACGAAGCCGTCCTGCTCGCGCCGCACGCTGCGCGCGAGGTCGCCGTAGGCCCGCTGCGCCAGCGCCGCCGCTTCCCGCTCGGAGCGGCGCTTGTCTTCGGCATCCGCGCCGGGGTCCGTCGGCGCGGGCGCGCCGCCTTTGTCGCCCTTGCCGCCGCCGGGCGCCGGTGGCCGCGCGGCCGGGCCGGCATGCGGCGGCGGCGGCAGGAGCTGGTCGACCGCGATCTCGCCGGGCGCGTTCCAGCTCGAGTCGACGTCCTGCCAGGCGAGCGGAGGCGCCTCGACCGGCGCGTCGGCCTCTTCCGTCACGGCGTCCGGCAGCGCACCTTGGCCCTCTTCTCCTTCTTCCTCGCCGAGATCGGGGCCGCCGGCGCCACCGCCCCCTCCTCCGCCACCGCCGCCGCGCGCCGCGGGACCTTGCGCGCCTGGTGCTACGGTTCCCCGGCCCTGCTGCGGACCGCCTTGCGGTCCACCGGCCGCTGCCGCCGGATCGGGTGCCCCGCGGGCTTCCGGTGCAGCGGGCGCCGGAGGGGGCGGCGCCGGAGCCTGCGTCGCGAGCGCCGCGGTCACCGTCGCCGCGTCGCGGGGAATGTGTTCCGGCGGCGGCGGCGGCACGACGGGCGCCGGCGGCTGGTGCGCCGCCTGGGTCGTCGCGAAGCGGGCCAATGCCGCCGGCGTTTCGGCTTCGACGGGAGCGGCGTTCGGCGCGGGCGGCAGCGGACGCGCCGGGTCGCGCGCAGGCGCTGGCGGCGGCGGTTCCGCACCGGCGCGCGGCACGACGGGCATGCGCCGCAGCCGTTCGAACCGCTGCAAGCCGTCTCCCCGTGGCATGGGCTCCAGCAGCGACTCCGGCGATGGCGGCGTTTCCGCCCGCAGGGGCCGCAAGGGCCCGAGCGGTTCCAGTCCGTCGCCACGCAATGATCGCCGTCCCAGGTAGCGTGGCAGGACCGATGCGTCCGCGTCTTCCGTGTCGCGTGCGTCGGGCGCACGCGGTGCTTCCTCCCGCTGCGGAAGGCGCGCCGGCACGCGTTCCGCCGGGCGCGGGCGCGCTGCTGCGGCGGTGCGGCCCATGGGCTTACCCGCTCCGTGGCAGCAGGTCCGCGGGCGCGGTGCGTCCCAGCTTGCGGTATTCGGCGGCGAGCGCCGCGGCCAGCGACGCCAGCGTGACGGGCCCGCCTCCGGCTGCGGCACGCGCCGCGAGCACGACGTTGCGGACGTGCCCGCCGGCGAGGTCGCAGGCCGCGGCCAGCCGGTTCAGGTCCGACGGCGACATGGCATGCGCGTCGCCCAGGTGGGCCAGCCACAGGTTGCGCCGCTCCGCCGGACCGGGTTGCGCGAAATCGACGATCGCGTCGAGCCGCCGCGTGAACGCGCTGTCGAAGCGGCTGCGGCTGTTGCTCGTGAGCAGGACGATGCCCTCGTAGGCCTCGATGCGCTGCAGGAGGTAGTTGGTCTGCTGGTTGGCGAAGCGGTCGTTGGCGTCGCGCACCTCGGTGCGCTTGCCGAACAGCGCGTCGGCCTCGTCGAACAGCAGCACCACGTCGTCGTGCTCGGCGCGTGCGAACAGCTCCGCCAGGTTCTTCTCGGTCTCGCCGATGTACTTGCTGCTCACCGCCGCCAGGTCCACCCGGTACAGCGGCAGCGACAGGCGCGTGGCCATCCAGGCCGCGCTCAGCGTCTTGCCGGTCCCCGACGGCCCCACCAGCAGCACGCGCACGCCGGGGCGGTAGCGCGCGCGGCTGGACGGGCCCAGGCCCTCGGCGAGCACCTCGCGCAGGCGGCAGCGCTGCAACACGCATTCGAGCTCTTCGCGCAAGGGCGCCGGCAGCACCAGGGCTTCGTCCGGCACGTCCTCCGGCAGCAGTTCGGCGAGCGTGCCCAGTTCGGTGCGCTGCTGCCGCGCGGTGCGATGCAGGTGTTCCCGCTGCAGCGGCACGCCCGGCGCCGCGGCGGCGCGACACAGTTCGGCGATGCGCGCGGCGGCCTGGCGATGGTGCGCTCCCAGTTCCGCGGCCAGCGCCTGCGGTACGCCGCCCCTGGCCCATTCCGCGGCACGTTCATCGACCGTGGGCAGCGGCACGCGCCAGCACGCGGGCACGTCGCCATCGAGCGACCAGTTGCCGTCCTGGCCGGTCGCCAGCAGGCGCGGGCCGGCATGTCCCGGGAGCACGGGCACGCGCTGGCGCTCTCCCGGTGCCAGCGACGCGCAGAAGACCGGCAGCGCGTCGTGCAGCAGCAGCCACGCCGCCAGCCCCGGCGGCGCGGTGCTGCCCTCGATGAACGCGGCACGCCGGGCCAGAGACGCGGCCACCGCCGCGGCGGCCTGCCGCGCCTCGCCGGGATGGGCGCTGCGCACCACCAGCACGCCGTCCTGCAGGCGTGCCGCATGCGCATCGGCCGCGGCTTGCAGGCTGGGCGGAAGCACCGGTGCCTCCGGCGCCAGCGTGATCCCGGGCCAGTGCCCACGCGCACCTCCCAGGGCCAGCAGCACGGGCAGCGCAATGGCCAGCGGCGTGTCGGGCAAGGTGCGTTCCGGCGCTTCCAGCAGGCGAAGCAAGCCGCTGCGCAGCGCAACGCCATCGAGCAGCGCGCCGGCACTCTCCGGCTGGAGCGCCGCCACCAGGCCCACGGTGGGCCGCATCTCGCGCAAGGGCGCCTGCAGCCAGCCGACGGCACGCGCGGCCAGCGGATCGGAATCGACGGCGACCGCAAGTGCGACGGCCAATTGCTCCGCCACGCCGAGGTGCATCGCATGCACGAGGCGATGGAGCGACCGGTCCTCCGCGGGCGGCGCCTCGTTCCAGCGCCGCCAGGCGGCGGCGAGGTCGAACACGCCCGGCCAGCTTTCCCGCAGGCCGGAAAGCCACTGGGCCTCGGCACATGCATCCGGCTGTGCGGTCGCGGGCGCGAGCTGCAGCAGCGCGATCGTGGCCAGTGCGGGCGACGCGGCCTCCAGCACGCGCAAGCGGGGCTCCGGCGCATTCATGGCAGCGCCCCGAAATGAAAACCCACGACGCGGCCGAACCATGGCAGCCAGCCGGGGTCCCCGTCGAGGCCAAGCCGGCGCAGGCGCAGGTCGGCCTGGTCCAGGGCGAAATGCAGGTCCACGTGCGTGGGCGTCCAGGCGACGCGCGCCGGGCGCCGCACGAGGCGGACCAGGCCCAGGCGCGCGGCGCGGTGCAGCCAGCGGCGCGCGGCGTGCAGCCACAGTGCTGCCTGCGCGTCCGTGTCGACGTGGTGCGCGGGTGCCAGCGCCCAGAGAGGATCCTCCTCCGGCGCGTGTACGCGAACCAGCGCGCGGCGCAGGACGCCAGCAGCGATGCGAACCGCCTCTTCTTCTGCGCACGAGGCCGGCAGGCCGATGCGTTCCAGGACGGGCAACAGGAACAGGAGGCCGCCGCAGGCAGTCGGCTCCAGCCAGGCAGGTCCGGGCGTGGCAGGGGAAATCGGCGTGTCGGAGGGGTCGGGAGCGCGCGCGACGCGAGCGGATGCCGGACGCGGAATGGGCGGAGCTGCTCCGGGACCTTCGTCCGGCACAACGTTCCCGTCCGCATCAATGCGTGCGCGCAGCGTCTGATTCTTCGCGATGTGTTTCCTTGGTGCCGGCACGGTGCGATCGGATGCATCGCTTGCATCCACTTTCGCGCGCCTCGCCGCTTCGATTGCCGTCGCGGAAGTCGCAGAGCCGGGCTGCCGCGCCATCGGACGTGACGCCGGCCATCCCTCGAGCGCGCGCCGCATCCAGCGCGCAACCGGTGACGGTTCGACCCGCGGCCGGCGCGCTCGGTGCGGCGATGCCGCGGGCATGTCCTCCGCCGGCGCATCCCCTTCCTGCCGCGCGGGTGCAGGCGTGGGCAACACCCCCAGTCCGGCGCGTGCAAGCAACGCATCGCCCTCGCGCTCGCCGATGGCCACTGCAAGCCGCGCGCCCATCCCGCGCTGCACCAGCTCCGCAACCCACGCCGGCAAGGCGATGCGCGCCTCCGGCCATCGCGCAATGGTCCACGCGATACGGCGCAGGTTGGCTGCTTCGTCACCTCCGGCCACGAACTCCCCCACCGCGCGCGGCCAGTACCAGGCGGCCACCACCTGCCCGCGCAGCAGCCGCAGCGCGAGCGCCGTGCGCGCGTGCAGCCGCCCCGTGAAGGCCACGCAGTCGGACGACGGCGCCTCGTCGGCCTCGCCGTCCACCCAGTGCAAGGCGGCCTGCGCGAGGCGCTCCTCGATCAGGCGCGACAGCGCCTGGGACGTGATGCCGTCCGCGACGCGCCCCAGCGCGAGCCGCCGCACGACCACCAGCCGCCCGCCGTCGTCGCCCAGGCTCGCGCAGCGCAGAGCATCCTCCAGGGTCGTGACCAGGCGGCGCGCCGTCGCTTCGCCGGGCGTGCGCAGGCGCAGGTGCCGCACGGTGCGCTCCGTCGCCGCCATGGCCGCCCTGCCCTCAGCGCCCGAACAGCGTGCGCTGCGCGCTGCCCACGGCCAGGCTCACCATGGCCGCCGTGTCGAAGTGCACCCGCACGTCGTCGCCCAGGTCCACCTTGGCCTGGGCCGTGTGGATGACGCGCGCCGCCACGCCCTGCGGACCCAGGTCCTCCACGGTGGCGCGCGCGACCAGCGTGTCGTTGCGGTAGAGGAGCGCCTGCATCCCGACGCGCAGCCGCGTCGGGTCCAGCACCGTCAGCGGGATGCGCACGCCGGGACTCACGCCGGGCGTGGGCTGCGCCATGCGGCCTTGCACGATGCGGTCCACCGGCGCATGGCTCGCGAGCAGCAGGCTCATGCGCACCACGTCGTTGACGAGGCCCACCGCCTGCGCTTGCGCCGCATTCACCTGCGCGAACAGCCAGTCCACGTACGACTGCATGCGCCGCCGGTCCAGGTAGGCGATCTCGGCCCAGCGCGGCAGGCTCGCGAGGTTGCGCAGGTTGGGCGCCGCGTCGAACTCCGACAGCATCTCCGCCCATTGCAGCCGGACCACCGGCAGCACGCCGCTGAACTCGGCATGCAGGCACGCGGTGACGCTGCGCACCTGGTCCAGCACCGCAGCGGCATCCCGCGCGATGTCCGCGCGGCCGTGGCCGCCTTCGGCCAGGTCGCCCAGGCTCACCACCTCCTCCGCCTGCGCGCGCACGCCCTGCCAGGTCAAGGCCTGCAACGCCTGCAGGTTGACGGCCTGCAGGGCCGCGATGCGCGGCGCCAGCGCCTGCGCCTGCCGCGTGGCCACCTGCGCGATGCCGGCGGCAACCTTGCTCCCCAGGCTCAGGGACTGCACGGCAAGCCGGGGCGCCGCCAGCCCGCTGGCCGCGCGCACCTGCGCCGCACCCAGGAGCCGCACCAGGTGGTCCACGCGGTCCAGCCGCTGCAGGATCGCCGGCACGCGCACGAACCAGTTGGCGGGCGCCTCGCGCACCACGCGCAACATGTCCAGCAGTTCCTCGGGCGCATCCGGGTGGTCGCGCAGGCAGGCGGGCACCGCGGGATCGACGAGGCCGGGGTCCACGGCCCGCGTCGGCGTCGCGAGCAGGTTGTCGGCCTCGCGCGGCCGCGCGTAGGCGATGAACTTCACCTCCTCGGCCAGCACCTTGGCGCGGCGGGTGTTGATGCCGTCGACGCGTTCGGTCTCCTCGGCCAGCAGGGCCCGCGCCACGCTGACGTCGTGCCGCGCCTCGGCCAGCGCGTCGCCCACCTGCGCCAGGCGCGCGTTCATCCCGGTGATGTCGCCCCGCAGTTCGGCGAGCGCCGTGTCGCAGCGCGCGACCGCATCGCGGTAACCGAGCAGCCGGGCCTCCAGCTGGCGCAGGATCGCGATGGTGATGTCCGACAGGCTCACGGCCTGCGAGAACAGCGTCGCCTCGTCGACCGCGGTGTCGGTCGTGGCCGGCGGCTTGGCAAGCGCGTCCTGCAGGGTGGTGTTGCCGCGGAAGTCGGCGAGCGGCCGCTGCAGGCCGGTGACGCCCTGCAGGAAGGGATCGCCGGGCAGTCCCGGGATCTGGAAGTCCGCGAACAAGGCAGGCACCTCCCCGCTGTCTTCCGTCGCGAACTTCTCCAGCAGCTGCAGCAGCGACAGGACCGTGCGCTGCCGGTTGGCGAGCGCATAGTTGCGCGCTTCCGGCGACGGCGGGTTCTTCAGGCGCTCGGCGATCGCCGTCGTGCGGATCTCCGACAGGCCCACCACCGGATTGGCGTAGACGATCGGCGCCGGCGCCGTCGCCGGCCGGATCAGGACGGCCTCGGTCGCCAGCGCCTTGTTGACGCTCAGCTGCATCGCCACCGTCCCGACCGTCGAACTCGCCGCGCTGCTGATCGCCGACTGGACCCCCACGGTGCTCATCACCGCCGGGCTCGCCATCATCCCGATGCCGCCGGCCCGCGGCGCGGGCGTGGCCACTGGCGTCGCGGCGGTCAGCTTCACCTTGTTGACGTAGTCCTGGATGCGCTGCTGCACGACGATCGCGCTGCTTTCCGTGGCCAGCGCCGCCAGGGTCGGCGACACCGCGAGCCGGCCGGCGTCGCTCGCGCTCATGGTCAGCTGGCGGATGCGGTGCATGTCGACCTGCATGTGCGCGAAGCCGAAGTCGGTGATGTCGTCGGCGCGGTCGATGCGCGAGCGCAGGTAGTCGGCGAAGTTGGACAACCCGCGCAGCAGGAGCTGCGACTGCTCGTGGGTCGACAGGCGCTGGATCAGCGGGTCGGCCACGAGGTCGGTGTACACGCGCACGGTGCCGATGCGCGAGGACGGCGTCGGCGTGAGCGCGTCGAGGTCGCGCTGCGGCACCAGCTGCGCGTTGAACAAGGGCGAGTACGGCGGAGTGGTGGTGTCGCCCTGCACGGGATCCAGCGGCCAGATCCGCTTGCCGTCGGCGATGGCCTGGTCCGCCTTCACCTGCACCAGGTCGCTGAACGCGACGTTGCCGTCGAAGGCCATGAAGACGATCGCGGTGCTCGTGATCGCCACGTCCGCCTGACGCAGGCTCAGGGCGGGCACCGGCAATTCCAGCGGCACCCAGACACCGGAACGCGGCAGCGCGCCGGCGCGCTGTGTCCGCGGCGCGAAGCGGTCGAAGCCGACGGACATCTTCGCCAGCTCCTGCAGCCGGTTCTCGCCCCAGAAGGCGACCTGCCAGGGGGCAAAGGGATCCGGCGGGTCCAGCGGCTTGAGTCCGGTCCAGATGCTGGCCACCCACAGCGAACGCGGCGGCGCCAGCTCGTCGAGGTAGACCCAGGCCACGAGCCGGTCCGCCTGGCCCTTGTCGATCGTGACCAGCGGCGCGGCGGAGGTGATGGCGCGCACCATGTGGCCGCGCCAGCCCTTCGCCACCGGGTAGGAGAGGTTGAAGCCGCTCACGGGCACGGCCGGTGCGGGCACCGTACCCTGCACTCCGCCGCCGAGCGGATTGGCGCCGTCGACCTGCAGGTCCGGCAGGCTGGGCACCACGCTGTCCTGCGGTTCGAACGGCGCCCACAGGTCGTTGGCCGAGAGCAGGTCCCATTCCTCGTCGCCCTGCACGCGCGCGCCGGCGGGCAGGAAGTTGGAGAACCAGCGATGCTCCGCATCTCCGGCGCCCGCGCCCGTGAGCCCGTAGGCCGCGGTGCCGTCGTAGAGCGTGAAGGACATGCCGTCGATGGGTTGCCCCGAGAGCCCCACGGCGGCGGCAGGCACGGTCAGCCTCACCCATTCACCCGGCACGGGCAGGCCGCCGGCCTGGAAGTGCGCGGCCGATCCTGCCGGGGCACCGAAGGCCAGGAGGTCCTCGCCCCAGAAGGCGCGGTGCTCCCAGCTGCCGCCGCTGTGCCACTGCAGCATCAGCGTGCGCGGGGGATGGTCCGGGTCGAGGCAGACCCACGCGAACAGCTCTTCCCCTTCCTGCACGGTGAACGCCGTGGTGGCCCCGTCGAAGAAATGCTGGTGCACGCCGCGGCGCACGTGGCTGCGGTGGCCGCCTCCCGGCGGCGGCGGACCCCACGGTCCCAGCGACTCGGTTTCGACGGCTTCGGGGTCATCGTCGAAGTCCGGCACCGTGGCCTGGAGCCCATCGAGCGCGTGCGAGAGCATGGAGGCGCGGTTGCGCAGGCCCTGGCGCAGGCCCAGGGTCCGGGCGCGCCGCAGCAGGTTCTCGTCCAGGGTCTGCTGGAAGCCCGGGTCCACCACCTCGCTGCGCAGCAGCCGCGGCTCCCACGAGGACAGCGGCACCGGCACGAGCAGCCGCACGCTTTCCGCGGCGGCGGCCGCGAGCGGCGCCAATGGCGCGCTCGCGCGCAGGGCAAGATCCAGTTGCTCGGTGGGAACCGGGACGGCGTCCACGTCGAAGTGCGACGGGAAGAAGGCGCTGGACATCGCCGTGGAATCGAACACGTTGCGGGGCAGCACCCCGAACGGCGGCAGGAAGCGCCCGAATTGCAGGCCCAGCGTGCCCGGTGCGGGAGGCGGATCGCCGGCGGCCGCGACCTGTTCCGCGAGCTGCTCGATGCGGGCCTGCCACAGCGTCGGCTTGCGCGTGTTCGCAAGCAGCGCACCGCCGGCGTTCACGAGGCGCGCGTCGCGTGGCCGTCCGCCCGCGCGCACGACGCTGGCGCGGTCCAGCCAGAGCGGTTGGCGGGTGACTAGGTCCAGGCTGGCCAGCGCGAGCGGCAGCCCCCATTCCTCCCAGGGCAGCAGTTCGCCTTCGGCCAGCCCGTCCTCGGCGGAAAAGACGGTCCAGGCCAGCGCGTTGCGCAGCTGCGCGCCCGGCACCGCGGGCAGGCCGCGCCATTCGCCGGGCCACACGTACCAGAGCAGGCGCGCCGCATCCACGGTGCGCCAGTCCTCGAAGGCCGCGGCATCGCCGGGCGTGCCCTCGTCGCAGGCGCTGCGCTCGCAGGGATCCATGGGATCCAGGTTGGCGCGGTCGGCGGTGACGGGCTGCAGCAGGAGGACGCCCACAGACAGCAGGCTCGCCAGGGCGGCGGTCGGCAATTCGCCCAGCGTGACGCCGATGCGGCGCGCGCGCAGCGTGGCAGGGCCTGCCTCCGTGCCCGGCTCCACGCCGCTGCCGTCGACGAAGAAGCCCGGCGGCGCCACGACGGGCACGTCCGCCAGCAGGCAGCGCAGCGGCTTCTGCAGGACGATGTCCTCGCCGCTCGCGGCCAGGCCCAGTCCGCGCGTGACGTGCAGTTCCACGGCGGCGAAGTCCGTGCCGGCGACATTCGCGGCCTGCAGTTCCAGTCCGTCGACGATGCCGGCCGTCCAGTCGCGGCCGCGCGTGGCCAGGTGGCCGGCCTGCCACGCCTGCCATTGCGTCAGCGCGCCCGCCGTCAGCGCGCGGCCGGGGAACACGTTGGGGCGACGACGCCAGTCGGTCGCGGCCTCCGTGGCAGTGGTGGGCGACAGGGCGACGAGGCGTTCGCCGGCCAGCGGATCGCGAATCGGGGTGATGCTCACGACCGGCCTCCTGGCGAGCGGCCGCCCTTCTTCGCGGGCGCGCCCTTCTTCGCCGGCGCCGCGCGCGGCGCGGGCGCCACCACGGGCGCGGCGGTGACGCGGTTGACCACGGGGCGGTTCACCGGGGCGACCGTGAGCGTCGGGGCGACCGTGACGGCAGGTGCTGCCGTGACCCGGTTGGGCGTGAGTACCGAGGGTGCGGCCGTCACGGCGGGAGCCATGGTTACGGCCGGCGCAGCCGTCGCGACCGGAGCGGCGGTGATCCTGGGTGGGACCGTGGCGGTCGGCGCGGGTGCGGCCGTCACCGCGGGAGCAGCTGTTGCCGCCGGTGCGGTCGTCGCCGTCGGCGCAGGTGCCGTCGTCGGCGCGGGCGCCGCGGTCGGCGCAGGCGTGGGGATCGGTGCGGGAGCCGCCGAGGGCGCCGACGTGACGGCCGGCGAGACGAGCCCCGTCGGCGCAACGACCGGCCGCGGCGTCACGGCGGGAATCGGCGGCCGGATCGGCAGGGAGAGCCGGTCGACGGTCACGTTGGTCAGCGTGACGGCGACCGGCGCGCCCACGAGGTCGTCGCGGTAGGCCAGGTTGCGCCGGCGCACGAACCAGAGGTTGGACAGCTGCGCAAGCCGCGTCCATTCGGCGTCGGAAGGATTGGACGCATCCACCACCGGCATCGGCAGCGGCAGCCGCAGGCGCTGCAGGATCTCCAGCGGCTTGCGCTGCGCCAGCAGGTTGGGCGCCGCCGGCTTGAGCGGGCGCGACACGGTCGTGAGCCGCGCGCGCACCGCGCCGAAATCGCTGCGCGGCACGGGCGCCAGGACCAGCACCGCGGTGAGGTCCAGCGCCGCCTGCTGCGCGAGGAAGTCGATCGGGGGCAGCGCAAGCGCCTCCTCCACCAGCGCCGGCAGCTCGTCGTCCGGGATGATGGAGAAATCGACGTCGACCTCCGAGGGGAAGTAGCGCTGCGTGAAGTCGCGCGTGTCGATGATCCCGGGCGGCAGGGGACCGGCCGGCGGCAGCGTGGGGAACTGCGTCGCGGCGGGGAAGCTGCGGCCATGCAGTTGCGCCACCAGGTCCGCGAGGTGCGACTGGTACTGCATCAGGTGCGCGAGGCGCAGCCCGCGCGGCGCCAGGCCGAGGCCCGGCAGGTCGCCGCGATCGGCGCCCAGCTCGCGCCGCACCATGGGCTCGTCGATCCACACCAGCATGTTGGCCTGCAGCGCCAGCATCGCGATCGGCAGGATGTTGGCCGACCAGCCGGGTGCCGTGGGCTGGGTGAAGATGGCGCGCGCCGCGGAGCCGCGCCGCGCGTCCAGCGCATCGGCGGCGCCGTCGTCCTGCCAGGGCACCAGCACCACCGTCGTCGCTTCGATGACGTCACCGTCCTCCACCGTGCGGGTGCCGGTGAGCGTGGTCGGATACGCGCCGATCGGGTTGGCCGTGAACTCCACCGGCCGCAACCCGAGCACGAACAGGCCCGTGCGGCTGCGCAGCGGCGCCGCCGGCAGCCGCGACAGCCCGAAGCGTGCCGAGAGCTGCTCGGCCTGCGGGATGTCGGCGAGGTCCACGGTGAGGTCGCGCGGCAGCAGCACGAGCTCGCCGGCGCCGGTGATGCCCTCGCCCGCGCCGATGTGCAGGCTCTGCGGCGTCGCGCCCGGCGCCACGTCCAGGCCCTCGGCCACGCCGCTGCCGGCTGCGCGCCCGAGGTCGGCCTCGCGCGTGAGGAAGTACTGCTGGTCGCGGATCAGGTCGCGCGCGGCGAGGAAGCGGCCGTCGAAGTAGCGGGGCCGCTGGCGCCGCGGGTCCTCCACCAGCACCCCCGTGTTGCGCAGGCGGGGAGCCTCGCTGGGATCGATGCGTTCGCGGGCGGCGCCCTGGGTGAGATTGATCGCCATGGCTTTGCTCCGGCTACAGGCCGGCCCACTGCGCGAACAGCGCCGCGGGCGGAAGGAAGTGGCGCGCCCAGTTGTCCACCAGGGGCGCGTCGGCGGTGCGCGCGGGCGGCGTGGCGCCGTCCACGGGAAGGAACACGCGCGCCAGGAACACGGCGCTGGGATCGAGGTCCCGCGGCTGCTCCGGCGCGGGCGCGATGCCGCCGTCGCCGGCGTGGCCGCTGCCCTCCCAGCCGTGCAGCACGGCGTCCTGCAGTGCGTCGCGGCGGTCGGCAACAGGCGCATCGGCATCCCCAGCGGCTGCGGCGGCAGGCGGCAGCGGCAACCCGGTGTAGCCGTCGTCCAGCCCCGTGCGCGCAATGAGCAGCAGCTCGTAGGCATCGCGCAGGCGCGAGGTCGATACCGCATTGAGCGCGTCGAACGGTCCCTGCGCGAAGCTGGGACTCAGCCCGCGCGGGCAGGCGGCGAACCGCACGAACACGTCCGCCACCACGGCGCGCGCCGGCAGCACCACGCCGCCGGCGCCCATGCGCGCGGAGACGAAGCGGTCCAGGTCGGCATAGGCCGAAAGCCGCAGCGTGTCGCCACCGTCCACCGCGCGGGTCGCGTCGTACCAGTGGGGCAGGCGCAGGCAGGCGGCGCGCGGCAGTTCGACCAGGCGTCCCAGCCGGTCCACCACCACGCCGGGCTGCACGCGGATCTCCTCGACCTGCGTGGCGGTGCCGGGGACGTGCTGCACCTCCATGCCCGCGAGCGTGCCGGCGCCGGCGACGAACGCCAGCGCCCGCGCGAGCCGGCCGCGGTGGTAGGTCTGCTCGTCGCTGAAGTCCTGCGCGTCGAGCAGCATGCCCGTGGCGAAGGAGAGCCGGTCGGCGCGCGGCTGCGCCATCAGCGGATCGGCATCGGTGGCCTGGATGCTCATTTCGGTCTCCGGGGAGCGGGCGGCCGCGTCACGGCGATCGGCCGCAAGGTGGGCGTCGGGGCGGCGACCACCGGCCGCAGGGTGGCCGTCGGCGTCGCGATGTGGACCGCCGGCGTGACGACGGTGTTCAGGGGCGCGAGGGTCGCGGGCGGCGCGGTCACGACCTGCTCCGCCACCTGCACGACGGCCTCGCTGGGCGCGGAGACCAGGCCGGAATCGTCGACGACCTCCAGCCGGAACCGGTGCGCCCCCGCCTTGAGGCCGGGGTCGACCGCGATCGTGGGCTCCGCCGTGGTAAGCGGCCGGCCGATGACGAAGCTGGCCATGTCCCGGCCCTCACGTCGCCGGCCCGAGGTAGGTCCAGACGTACTTCACCACCTTGCCGCCGCCGGTGTCGAACGAGGCCGACCCGTCCAGGTTGAAGCTGGCGCCGAAGGTGACGACCTTGGGCGCCTTCAGCAGCGCCGTGGGCGCGGACTGGTCGGCGACCACGACTTCCACCTGGTCCGGCTTGGAGGGATTGCCCGCGTCGTCGATGACCACCAGCCGGAACAGCTGGCGCCCGAGGGGCAGCGGCTTGTCGGTGCTGACCGTGACCTCGATGGTCGGGACGTCGGTCGTGATGTCGGTGCCGGGAACGAAAGCGGCCATGGGGTTCTCCTGGTTCAGGTTTCCGCCGGCGACAGCCAGTGCCAACGGTATTCGGTGATGCGGCGGCCCGGCGCCGCGCGCGAGCCGCTGGCGTCGAGGATGAAGCCGGTGTCGGAGCGCACGATCGCCGCGGCAGTCGCCACGGCTTCCGGCGGTGCGGCGGCGGCGGGCACGCCGGCCAGGCGCGGATCGAGCGCCGCGGCGCCGATCAGGAAGTCGCCGCCGCCCAGCGCGCTGCGCTCCACCCGCACGGTCCGCGGCAGCCGCGGCGGACCGAGGTAGGTGTCGACGCCGACGAGGCTGGCGATGCCCACCAGCAGCGGCCAGGTCGCGGACACGACGCGCACGTCCACGTGCGCGGGCGCTTCCAGCTGCGTGACGCGGCGCAGGAGCGCGAGGTCCTGCGGCTCGAACTGCTGGTGCACGAGCACCGTCGCGCGATGGGCTAGGCGCGCGTCGAATTCCCGTGCCGCCGCCTCGCCCGCGGCGCCCAGCTGACCGGCGTCGAACAGGGCGGCGAGTTCGCTGCGCTCGCGGTCGCCGACGAACAGCGTGTCGCCCACCACGGAATTGCCGCTCACCTGCAGCCCGGGCAACAGTGGATCGTCCTCGTCGGCGAGGTCCACGCCCAGCAGGGTGGCGAGGATGCGGCGCAGCCGGAAGTCCTCCACCACGATCACTTCGCCACCGCGCACCGCGCCGCCCGACGCGATGTCCAGGGCCAGGCGCAGGCCGGTGCGCGTGCCGTGCCAGCGCGCGAGGTCGGGGGCGGCACGCAGCCAGTCGCGCCGGCGTGCCGCCGGCAAGGCGGGGTCGAACGCGACGCCGATCCATGCGCCCAGCCACTCCAGGCGATCCTCGGCAAGCACGGCGGGATCCGTCAGCAGGTGCGCCGCCGCCACCTGGTCCTCCAGGCGCGTGAGCACGCCCTCGAAATTGGCGAGCAGGCGCGACTGGAAGTCCGCCGGGGTCGCCCTCGGGCGGTACACCGTGATGCCGTCCTCTTCGCGCCGCAGCCGCCACGCGCGCGACGCGTCACGCAGCAGCCAGGCAGAGCCCGCCTGTTCGACGTCGACCACGGCGGTGGGACCGAGCTTCACCTGCTCCAGCGCCAGCCGCGCGCGCAGTTCCGCGCCGGGCGCGGCGTCCGCATCGAGCGCGCTGCCGAAGCTGGTGTCGATGCGGGCCAGCGCATCGCCGGGCGACTGCGCCGCCGCACCGAAGACGGACTCGCGGTACAGGCGCGGCAGGTAGCGGTCCACGTAGGAGAAGCGGCTGCCCCAGGCGCGCAGGGCCGCGATCTCGGGCGTGCTGCGGCCGTCGCCATGCAGCACCAGCCGCAGCCACAGGTAGCGGCCGGTGATCGTGCGCACGCGGCGCGAGGCGTCCTGCAGCAGCACCGAGAACAGCCCTTGCACGCCCGGCTCGCGCTCGCAGCCCAGCAGGCCCGGATGGTGCGCGAGTTCGCTCGCGACCGGCTCCCACGCCGCGACCGGCAACTGCGGAGCGGACATGGCATCGTCGAGCGTCGCGATGTCCGCGCCGAAGCCGTGCGGATGCCATGCCAGGCGATCGTCCGCCTCGGGCGGCACCGGCTCGTTGGTCGCTGCCAGCCAGGCCACGAAGCCGGTATGCGCCGGCAAGGCCGCCTCCGCGAACAGGCGGTGCCACACAGTGGTGGTGTCGCCGCTGTCGATCACGCGCACCACCAGGCCCGGCACGCCGTCGGCGTAGTTGCGTGCTTCCCCGCGCCGCGCGAGCTGCTGCAGCGACAGCGGATACAAGGGCTCGGCGCCGCCGGTGCCCACCGGATAGCGTGGCGGCAGCACGGCGCCGTTCGCAAAGGGCGCCTCGATCGCATCGGGGGCCAGCGGGTACACGTCGCCGAGCGCCGGAACGCTGCCCGCCTCCGCGATGGCAAGATCGAACGCGGGCGCGTCGCGGCGGCCGGGCACGCGCAGCACCAGGGACGTCGGCGCCACCCAGGCCGCGGCATAGGCATAGCTCGCGCCCTGCAGCGTGAGCGGTGCCGCGAAGCGCTGTTCCGCCGCCTGCCAGCAGCGCGCGCGGGCAATGCCTTCGCCGCTGCCCCAGGTCAGCACCATCAGCGCGCCGTCGGGCCCGGAGGCGATCGCGACCGGAACCTCTGCCGGCTCGAGCGCAGGCGATGCCACCAGCGCGAGCTGCGGCGCGCACGGGTTTTCGGGATCGGGACGGAACACGCGCGGGTCGTAGTCGTCCGGCTGCGGCGTCTCGGTGCGCCGCGGGCGGCCGGTGAGGCGCGCGACGCGGCCGCTGCTGCGCTCGAGGACCCACACACCGCCCTCCGCGGCCGGCGCGAGTCGCCAGGGCGCAAAGCCCGCGAGCGACACGGTCACGTCGTCCCAGCGTCCGCGCAGGTCGTGCATGCGCACGGCACCCGCCACGGCGAGGTACAGCACGCCGTCCGGCGCGGCGCACAGGTCGCTGGGCGCATCGGACAGCGCCAGCAGGTCCACGGCGTCGGGCAGTGCGCTTTTCACCCTCACGGTGTTCGAGGCGCCGTCCCAATGCGCGACGCAGTCCAGCGCGTCGATGGCGCGCGGCACCCGCTCCAGCGCGGACTGCGCGGCGACGAAGGCCTCCGCCGGCGCGAGCGCCGCCTGCAGCGTGCGCTCCGAAGCGAGCCGCAGCCGCCGGCAACCGCCGTCCCACACCGCATGCTGCAGGTCCGGGAAGTGTGCGCCGTCCGCGAGCAGCCAGAAGCGCAGTCCGTTCGCGTCCATCAGCACAGCTCCGGCACGACGGGAACGGCCACGTCATTGGCGGCGGCGAAGGGGTTGGGCAAGGCGCGCAGGTCCGTGGGCGCGGCATTGCCTTCGATGGCGACGACCGCCAGCAACTCGGGCAGCTGCCACCGCTGCAGCACCAGCTGCTGGGCGCCGTCGGCCGCGATCGCTGGCAGGGCCTGCCAGTCATCGCCGTGCCGCTGGAACAGCCGCAGCCCGCGGATCTCGTCCACGCCCGGCACGCGCGACACCTCCACTTCCAGCTCGCGGCTGCGCACGGCACGTCCCAGGGGCCAGCCCTGCGCGTCCAGGCCGCCGGGCGCGAGGGGCCACAGCAGGCGCCGCAGGGCCTCGCGCACGTCCAGCAGCACCTGGTCGCGCGCGAATCCATCACGGATCGCGATCGCCACCGAGACGCCCAGCGCGACGTAGTCGCAGCCGATGACGTACAGCTCGGTCGCGAGCGGCGTGCGGGCCGACAGGAAGGCATGCAGGCGCTCGATGAAGGGGCGGTCCGGCCGTGGATTGGGCGCGGGTGCCAGGGGCGCGGCCGGCAGCGCCAGCACGCTCACCACGCCCGGCACGTCGAAGCGCCGATCGCGCGGCTTGAACTTCGGCAGCACCTCCACGCGGCCGACATCCACGGCGGGAGCTTCCAGGGCCAGGCGCCGGTAGTCCTCCTCGGTGACCGCGCGGTCGCCGTGGCGCAGGCGGGCCGGGATGCGGCGCTCCGCGACGGGCAGCGTCTCCGCATCGTCGCCGCCGGCCAGCGCCAGCGGTTGCCACACCTTCAGCGGCGGCGCCGGCAGGCCGTCGATACGGCGCGCATGGAGTTCGGCCAGCGACTCGGGTGCGAGGTTGCCGGCGCGGCCGCCGCCGAAACGGCCCAGGGCCATCCGCACGCGCATGCCCGGCTCCGGTACCTTGCCCCGCACGTTGTCGCCGAGGCGAACCGTTCCCGCTTCGGCATCGAGCTCGTACGCCGGGGCGTCGCGGGCCACGTTGGGATCGGCGCTCACCGCGGCGAGGTCGTCGACACGCGTCCACGGTTCGTAGCCGCGGCCGGACGCCTCCACCTCGATCCGCAGCGACTCCGCATCGACGGATCCCAGCGGCAAGGCGAACTGCTGGTCGGCGGCGCCGTTCGAGGTGCCCAGCACGCGGCCTTCGAGCGTCGCGCGCTGCTCGATCTCGACGGCATTCAGGCCCAGCCAGGTCAGCGCCAGGTGGTTTACCAGCTGCCCCGGATGCGGCCGCAGGCGCAGCCAGCCGACCAGGCGGGCCGCACGCTCGGGGTCGTCGAGGCGCGGTGGCGCGTCGCCGACGCCGGCGTGCGGGTTGTCGCCGACGTCGTTGGACGGGGCCCAGAGGGCGCCGCCGCCGGGCAGCTGCAGCTGCAGCGTGCCGGCGCGCGCCAGGCCGTTGCTGGTGTCGGTGCCGGCCTGCACCGGCAGCGTGAGGTAGTCCGTGTCGAAATCCGTGCGGCCGCGGGTGGTGACCTCCCACAGGACCGGCACCGGCGTCGGCGTGGTGACGTCCTCGAACGGCGTCGGCGGCTTCACCGCCGGCACCAGGCCCACCGACAGCAGCGGCGGCAGCCCCGTGTGCCCGCCCGCCAGCGCCGCGCGCACGGCGTCGTTCACGCCCGCCTGCAGCGTGGCCTGGGGCGCCTTGGGCGCGAGCAGCGCCACCCACAGCGCGCGGTCGGCACTCCGCGCAAACACGTCCACGCCTTCCGGCGCCGCCCTGCCCTGCGCGAACACGGGCGTGGTCTCGTACCCGCGCGGCGCGCCGTTGATGCGATGGATGCGTGCCAGGCCCTGCAGCAGGTCGCTGCGGCGCGCCGCCTCCGCGCTCGGGAGGGCGCGCTTGATGTAGCACTCGCCCGTCACCGGGAGCACGGTGACGCCCGAGCGGGTCTCGAAAGGCATGGCCGCCTTGAGCGTGCCGCGCGGCGCCAGCGTGTGGACGCCCACCTCGGTGTCCTGCGCGAACGAGAGCGACACCGTGCCGCGCGGCAC